>Ga0082335_1000303_pt1 | contig 128766 bp, 109 predicted proteins | sample Subgrocontami58m_FD_72375 | JGI IMG/M metagenome (GOLD analysis project Ga0082335, IMG submission 72375) | Subsurface groundwater microbial communities from S. Glens Falls, New York, USA - GMW37 contaminated, 5.8 m (SPADES assembly) (version 2) ... | reverse complement strand
TCACCTGGCGCTCGCTGAGCCCCAGCATCGTCGCTGTCATCTTCTGGGTTACATGCCCGTCTATGGCCGACTGCACTGCCTTCAGTCGCCTGATCTCCCTTATGCTCATAACAATCATGTCACTTTCGGCCATAATTACCCCCTCTTACTTAGGGGAAAATTATAACCCGACTATAGGACATTTCTACTTTGGCAATTTAGGACATTCTCATTTTGGTGCGACACAGACCACTTTTAACTTGACATCCCAGGAAAACTCTTTATCCTCCCATAGGGCTAAGACACCGCCAACAAGCGCATCATCTCTTCTTTTAGTCTTCATCGTTTTTCGGGGGATATAACGAAAAATTCATCCAAGACCAAGCAAGCACTGATAAAAGAATTAGAGCATCTCCAACAACACACGGCGATTCTGGAAGAGCGGGAGTCAAAGCGTAAGCACGCGGACGAGGAAGCAAGCCGCATGGTGACGGTGGTGCGCGACTCTAATGATGCGATCATGATCCAGGATTTTGAAGGAAATATCACCGCGTGGAACCATGGCGCAGAGAAGATGTTCGGCTATAGCGAACAAGAAGCGCTTCAGATGAGTATTTGGCGTTTAACGCCCCCCAATCGCGTGGCAGAAAAAAAAGAGTTTATCAGCCAACTGCTTGCGGGTGAAAAAGTCGCATCGTTTGAGACCCAGCGGCTAACTAAAGATGGGCGTCTGCTTGACGTGTGGCTAACAGTCACAAAACTGGTGGATGATAAGGGAAAAGTAATCGGTATTGCCTCTACAGAACGTGACATCACCGAGCGTAAGCGGACCGAAGATAATCTTAAAGAACTATTGGAGAAATACGGTTCATTAGCGGCTTACGTCGATTCCATGTATTTGGTGGACAGGGACTGCACCTATTTGTTCATGAATGAAGGGCACCTAAAAAGGTTTTGCCTCCCACTGGAAGAAGTTATCGGTAAAAGATACAGCGTTTTTCACTCCAAGGAGGACGAAAAGCAGTTTGCAGAATCTGTCCGTGAGGTATGCGAAACTGGCAAACCGGGCACAAAAGAACACAAAAGTGAAAGGGATGGGAAATTTTATCTCCGTACATTCACCCCGATCATAGGCCGGGAGGCAGGCGGAAAAGTATCACAGATTGCTGTTATTTCAAAAGATATTACCAATATTAAGTTGGCGGAGAAACAACTCCAAGATACCCTTAACAGTCTCAGGAGGGCGGTTAGCACAACCATCCATGTCCTGGTATCCGCCGTGGAAGCGCGAGATCCTTATACTGCCGGTCACCAGATCCAGGTTGCTGATCTTGCCCGTGCTATTGGCACTGAGATGGGTCTTGCCCCAGAAAAGATCGACGGCATCCGCATGGCCGGTTCCATCCATGACATTGGGAAGCTATCGATCCCTGCGGAGATATTGTCCAAACCGACAAAACTGTCTGAACTTGAGTTTTCACTAATTAAAGAACACGCCAGGAAGGGCTATGAGATTCTAAAAGATGTAGAATCTCCCTGGCCCTTGGCTGAAATCGTCCATCAGCACCATGAGCTGATGGATGGTTCCGGTTATCCAAGAAACCTGAAAGGAGAAGAAATTTGCGTTGAGGCCCGGATTCTCGCCGTTGCCGATGTGGTGGAGTCGATGGCTTCCCCTCGGCCTTATCGCCCTGCCTTGGGTATCGATGTAGCCTTGGAGCAGATCGAGAAAAACCGCGGAAACTATTATGACAAAACTGTAGCAGATGCATGTCTGAGATTGTTTCGGGAGAAAGGGTTTCAACTTGCAGCGACTTGATTATAAGGGATAATCCTCACCTCAACTAAAAAGCTGAGAGTTTCGGCTTCGTAGGTGGCATCGATAACCATTGCCCGTTTTTTTCTTAAGCAGTACCGTTTGAAAGGTGCTATTCCTGCCAACCTGCCATAGGTTCCGTAATCGCTTAGCAGCGACATGGGCGTCCAGCTCAGTGTCGTTGCTAAGCAAGTAGTTTTTGCGCACATTAAAATTAGCTTAGTGCATGAGTTCCTTCAAGGATCTGAAGCTGACCAGCTTTTGCTTCTTTTCATCCCACAAATTCAAAGAAAACGACTTCAGGCTTTCTCGCAGGGTCAGGGGCATAACATCCTGCATCACTAATGATGCATCATAGCATTGTTGCAGCTTATAGTTCGGAATCCGGGGAAGCACATGGTGGACATGATGCAAGCCAATATGAGCGGTGAACCACTGAAGAACTTTGGGCAATTTGTAATAAGAGCTGCCTTTCAAAGCAGCCTTCAGCGGGTCCCAATCCTCATGACGGGACCAATAAACGCCCTTAAACTGATGTTGCACATAGAACAGCCACACACCAATGGCCCCAGCAATCAGAATTATCGGTAGTTGAATCAGCAGATAGGTTCTTAACCCGATCGTGAGGCTGGCTGCCAAAATGATCATTAGAATAGCCAGATTGGTAACCGCCGCACTGAAATGCTCGTTCTTCCCTTCCCATTCGTGCAGAAAGCGCTGAGTAACCAGGAAAGAGTATCCTGGACCTATTCCGAGGAAAACAAAAGGATTTCGATAGAGCCGGTAAGCCCATTGCATCACTCTGGAGCTTGCCAGATACTCCTCAACCGTCAATGTCCAAATGTCCCCGACACCCCTGTGATCCAGGTCCGCATACGTGCCATGATGGACGAGGTGATTGTGTTGCCAGTATGTAAACGGTGTAAAGGTCAATATGCCTGACACATAACCAAGAATCTTATTGGCCCGCTGTGAGGCGAGAAAAGAACCGTGTGAGCAGTCATGAAAAAGAATGAATATGCGCACAAGGAAAAGGGATGCGATGAATATGAGCGCGCAAATGCCAGCAACGGAATATTTGTGATTCACCGGGTAAACAAGGACAAACCACAAAGCAATGTAGGGAATAAAGGTGTTGATTATCTGCAGAACCGCTTGTCGCAAGTCAGGTTTGGTATACGGCGATAACGTCTTCCGCAAAGAATGTATTGTCAGTTCATTAGGGGCTCCGCCTGTATCCACAACCATATCGTACCTCCCAGGAAAGAAGCACGTATTGTCAATTCATCGAACTTAGTGAAAAAATACTCATTGCCAAACAGTGTGCATCAGGTTCCGCATATGTGCTTTTCGGGCGATTTTAAACCTCTGCATTATTACACCGTCCATTTCTTCGGTTCAGGTTTATTATTTCAGAGGAAAGGGGAACGGTGCTTCCCGTGTTCATTTCTTGCCCATTTATTTCGTTTGGTTCGACATAAACTCTATACCTTTCAGTCGATTGTGTCAAATATTGAGTACCTGCAGGAAGGAGCTCTCAGCGCCGACCACCGGAAAGAGCAACCTTCAATAATGCCATCTTTCACCTCGCATTCAACGGACAGGATCGATCAGCCGAGCTGAACAGTAGTATTGGGAGGCGTCTTTGAAAAAAACACCGGTCAGACTATTTCTCCTACGTCCCGGCGTGCCACTTCCGCATCCGTCAACTAGACCAGATCGCACGCCTCAGGCGGCATCCAACGATCCTCTCGCCCTTCCCATTTGACATTGCAGCCAATCGGATTGGTCACCGGTATTGTTACGGGTCTACCTGCGAGAAGTTCCTCCAAAGCTCTGTCCAGATCGTTGGCCGTAATCTTGGCCGGATCGCGGGGATTATCTACTCCTCGACCGGTGTAAACGAGCTTTCGATTATGGTCGAATACATAGAAATGGGGGGTTCTTAGCGCGCCATAGGCCTTTGCCACTTCCTGCGATTCGTCTCGTGCGTAAACCCAGGGGAAGGAATGTACCTTCATCCGTTGCACCATGTGATCAAAATCATCCGTCGGGTAGGTGTTTTCACTATTGGAGTTGATGCCCACAAAAGCAACGCCCTCATCTCTAAACCTTTCAACCGTAACACGTGTCACTTCATCAGAACCAGTGACGAAGGGACAGTGGTTGCAGGTAAAGAAGACCACTAGAAGTTTGGCCCATGCAAAGTCAGCCAGGCAATAGACCTTGCCATCTGTTGCCTGTAACTCGAAATCCGGGGCCCTATCGCCAATTTGCAATGTAAACGCCATAGTCATGCTCCTGGATTACTCGACCGGGTAATTCATGCCGCTCGGTACTCTTACTCCATGCCTATCCAAGCTATTACTCCGGCAATTAAACATGTCAAAATCTGTCATCCCGTTTAGGCCCTTTGGGTCGACTCGATCCTGCATCCAGTCTTTTCAATGGATTCCGGCCTTTCCCTTTAGGCCTTTAGGCCCTGTGGGTCCTTTGGGTCCGTCAAGCGGGGACTGAAAAGAGCGCCGGAATGACGCGACTTGAGATATTAAGTTGCCGGAGTAATAAAAAGTCTTACGCGTAATTCCTTTGGCATCTTTGAGACACATGTTTTACGGCGCGTTGACGCCGGAAACAGCAGGAACCCAAATCTCTTTGAGGAGTACATCCGGATCTCCATACTTCTTGGCAATCTTCCTGATCTTGGGATCATCCAGCGTTGTCAGATGGCCATTTTCGATGACCGTTCCTTTGTCTGTCACCAAGGTATTAAAGAACGTATCCATATGACGGATGATCTTATGCGTGGGAGAGACGAGACCTTCACCAACAGAGGTGTGCATCACTCCGGCGCGGCGGTGTCCGAACGTCCAGGCAACGATGCGTGCCGAGCCTTCCAGTTCTTTAAAGAAAGGGGACTGCCGGACATGTGGATTGGTGCAGATGCCGATTGTTGTAATCCAGTTTATTCCGGGGCCGGGACAAGACGCCTTAGTGTGCAGATCCTTGTGTTCGATAAAGCTTTTCCTGAGCCTGTCGCCGTATTTCCCCCCGCCTACAACCTTTACCACTTTACCGTTTTCGATATAGAATTTAGTGCGGGGAATCGGTCCGCCGAAGGTCACGCTGCTGGTTACGAAGACTCCATTCATGTCAATGACGGGTGCGGGTAACATAAGGTGCCCGGGATGGTAGGGTGTCCGCGTGTGGGCGAGCTTCTTTGCTGTTACTCTTTTCCAGTCTTCCGGTGTTAACTTCATCTCTATATCCGTCCCCTCCAGGTCAGTCCAGTGGGCGGTCGTGCAATTGAATAGCTGGGACCAGGCAATTTCATCAATGGCGTCCCTGATTTGCACAGGATATGTCTGATGTTCCGACAGCATCAGGTCGGCGGTTAATTCCCAACAATTATTTATTTTTGGCTTGTTCGGCAGATTAGGCAAAGGTGTATGGGCAGCTTTTAGAAAGGCATGAGGGACGACGAGGTCAGCTTCCTTGGCGGCATCCCACACCCACTGGGGATACCAGTTGTTGGAAAACTGGCTGTCCATCAATTCGCCGGGATCTTTCATGCCTCTGTTTCCTTCCAGGGTGATCACGTTGAGATGGGCTCCCTTTTCCAAGATGGCGGCGGACAGGGCCTCAACCACAAGCTGGTCGGCGGTCGTATCATTAATGATAAGGACTTTCTGTCCCTTTTTAATTTCCATGCCTTCATACAGATGGGGGGCATCTTTGCTGATCATTCTCCTGGCGGCAGGCACCAATTCTTCCATCTTGGTGATTCTTTTTACCTTGGGCATTTTCGGACGCGGCGCTTTTCCTGTTACCATGTGCTTTCCTCCCTTTTCATATCTATGTTTAAGCGTTGTCTCTTTAACAAACCTTCCGGGACAGGATGCCCGTCAGACCTTCCTTTTCCACTCTCAGACTGATCTCCTCAGGGCTTTGCGGATAGAAGCCATTTTTTTTCATATTCTCAAAGAATTCGCCATGATTTAAGGAATATCCTTTGGGAGGGGCGTTACCCCCGGCCATTGCCTCTGCCCTCATATGGAAGAGATCTCCCATGACCAGGGCCCTGGGCAGGATAAGAAGCTCCTTGCCGGCAGCGGCTCTGGCAGCATTATTTCCCGATAGGTAACCCATCATGATACAGGGAACGACCCCTGATCCTCCCGCCTTTTCTCCACTGGCAAAGAGGTTTCTAAAGCCTTCCACTTTACCGCCTTTATCCGTGGAGCATAAATCTATACCGCCTATCTTGTTATACCTGCCGCCTCCTAAGGGATCCTCGATCATCGCCCGCTCAAAACCAGGCAGTTTTCTAAAGTTTTCCAAAGGAAAATAGACAATACCCACACATTTGGCGGTATCCCCTATATCTACCAGATTGATATACTCCATATGCCCCTTTGTTTTGGTAGAGCCCATCAGATCGAGCTTGCTGTAGTCTATCAATTCCTTGGGCAAAGGAATGGTCATGACGCCATCTTTTTGCAGTTTCTCTCTTATCTCGCTGGAGAGACTGCCTTTATAAAGACTGACGGCGGCCCCTAATGCTCCGGGAGTGCCGTCGGCTCTATATCGGTGGAAGGAGCGGGCGCCTGCCTTGGTGGCAATGCTTACCCTGTCTCCAAAGATGGGACAGCGATAATAGATGCACATCACGCAGCCCTTCCCATACTTGTTGCAGGTGCTGACCCCTCCGGAGGAGCCCACAGCATCCACAAAGGCATCCCCTTGAATCTCCGAGCCATCCGCCAGAACGACCGACTTAATGGTCTCACTATCCTTTTTTACGTCAATGACCCTTGCCTCTAAGAGGATCTTTACCTTATGTTTTTCCACGACCGATTTTACTAAAGGTTCCGCGATGGTGGTATTATAGGTCATGGTATGCTCTTCGTTTACGACACTCCCATGATGGATGACAATGGATTCCAATGCCTCCAGGATATCTCCTCCGCCTAAGGCCTTCCATTCCGTAATCCCGACCATCTCTCCATTATGGTAAAAGCGCCCCGCCCTGATAGCTGCTCCAAAGAGCATATTGGTCCTTTCTATCAAGGTGACATCCGCCCCTGCCTTGGCTGCCGCCACTGCCGCTCCGCATCCTGCCGCTCCACCTCCTACAACAACCACCTTTGCCATCATTCCCTCCTTCTAAACAATCATTTGAACTCTCATAAATATCAACTAATTTTAAGAAATTCATTGCTGACTTGTTCCTCTACAATGATTCCCTTTTTTACATATATTGGCCGAACCATTTCCATTAGCGATGGGAGTTTTATTGCAAACATGATCGAACCAAAAAGACACGCGATACCGCCAACCATGATAGTTGCCGGCACCCCAATTATATGTGCTAAACTGCCTCCTAATAAACTACCAATTGGCATCGTACCAAAGAAAGCCATTGTAAAGAAACTCATCACCCTGCCACGCTTATCCTCATCTACAATGGTCTGGATTATCGTGTTGCACGGTGTTGATGATAGCATCATTCCAAAACCAACGATAATCATCAGTAGCAGCGACAACCAAAAAATATGAGATAAAGAAAAGATTATGAGCCCACTTCCAAAGAGTGCAGTGCCGATTACGATGGTTTTTTCCAAGCCCAGTACGTTTTTTTTAGAAGCAAGATACATGGCTCCGGCCAAAGCTCCACATCCTGAAGCCGTCACTAAAAAACCAAACGTATTAGCGTTGCCATGCAGAACGTCTTTTGCGATAGCCGGCATAAGAACCGTATAGGGCATAGCCATTATACTGACCAAGGCCAAGAGCAGGAGGATTGACCGAATAGGCGGAAATCCAAAGGCATAAGCAAATCCTTCTTTCAGAATCTGCGTTTTGGTAGCGCTTTGCGCCCCTTTTTTCTTCGATGTAATTTTCATTGCCAGCAGGGACGCAATAACGGCAATAAAACTTAATCCGTTAAGAAGAAAACATATTCCTTCACCAACCGCAGAAATAATAATACCGGCTATGGCGGGACCCACGAAACGGGCGACCGTCATCATAGAGGAGTTTAAGGCAATGGCGTTTCCCAAATCCTCTTTTTTTTCAACCATATCAACTACAAAAGACTGCCGGGCGGGTTGGTCCAGGGTATTAATAAGGCCCAGGAAGAAACTAAGGGAAATGATCTGCCAAATCTTGATTGTATCCGTAAGGACAAGAATTGCCAGTAAAAGGGCCGGGATCATAGAGAGGATCTGAGTGACAACGATAGTGCGGTGACGATCCCACCTGTCTATGAATACACCGGCGAAGGGAGATAAAACTAAAGTAGAAATTCGGCCTGAAAAGCCGACTACGCCCAAGAGGAATGCCGAGTGAGTTAAGCTGAATGTCAACCAGTTAATGGCAATTTGTTGCATCCAGGTGCCAATAAGAGAAATGCTCTGGCCCCCAAAATAAAGGCGGTAATTTCTATTATACAGAGCACGATAGGTCGATTTAAGAACCTGTAGGTCAGGGAAGAAATTTATAGATGCCATTTTTTCTCTTGTACTCCGCTATTTACTTATAAATATTTATTTTCTGCCTGTGAGTATACAATAATGCAGGATGTGTCAAGCTTGCATAATGATAAAGCTTCAAAAATAATGACGAGCAGGGCAGGATCTAACTCGTCATTGTATCGTTTCAAAGGAAATTGGACAGATGATGGATTATGATAGGAGACGGTTTTAGGTTGAATGACACTAAAGCTTTTCTGAAGGATAAGGTATTTCCCTTCCTTCTTTCCATGTACACAAGCTGGTCAACTCAAGTCCTTCCTCGGACACATGAGGGCTCGATATTATGTATTGCTTCTCTTTTGAACATCCCAAGACATTTTACGCCGCTTTTCTTCATACATCAGCGAGTCGGCACAACTTATAAGTTCATCAAGGGAATTGGGGGGTAAAGGTGGATGGTAAACCATACCAATACTTAAGGAAAGAATATAATCTCGACCGGCTCGTGAGTTGTGGATGTCGAGCTGATCCTGTAAACGCTTTTTAATCATATCGGCATATTCTGAAGATGCTTCCGCTGCCATTACTGCAAACTCATCGCCCCCCATACGGCCTATAATATCCATTTTTCGGAACACCTCTTTGAGCACAGTGGCAGCCTCAACAATGGCCTCATCACCTGACTTATGGCCTAATTTATCATTGATATCTTTCAGATTATCCACATCGGCAAATAAGATAAATATGCCCTTCCTTGTTCTTTCCGCTATCTTCAGCAGCTGTTCGGCCAAAGTGTTGAATCCTCTTCTGTTGTAAAGACCGGTGAGTTGATCGGTAATCGATAGGGCACGAATCATCTCCTCTTGCTCTTTACGTTTGGTAATGTCGTGCCAGATAGATCTGGTGTACGTAATTTTTCCGCCCTTGTCCCGTACCGCAGAAACATTCAAGCTGACGTCGATGATACGGCCATCTTTACACCTAATCCGACGTTCAACATTGGAAATCTCGCCTGTTTCTTGAAATTGCCGAAGCAATTGTTTCGCATCGCCCGCACTGTGCTCATCGTACAGCTCGGATACGGTGTGTCCAATTAATTCTTTCTTGCTGTATCCGGTTGTTCGAACAAAGGTCTCATTGCACTCCCTAATGGCCCCGGTTGCTAAATCCATGGAATAATACATATCAGGCGCATTTTCATAGAGATCGTAATATTTTTCCTCCGATTCCTTAAGCGCCTCCTCCACTAGCTTGCGTTCAGTGATGTCTTTCGATATGACGATTACCCCTGTGACATTGCCCAAATCATCCTTGAGGGGCGAGAAGGTCCGCAACCAATGCCGCTTGCTTCGCCTGCCAATCATCTCATCATGAAACGGCTCTCCTGAGTCGAGTACCCCCTTCGCGATATCCCCAGTTGACCCGTCCCCAAGGTTGATCTCAGCATGTCGTTTGCCAAATATGCCTTCTTTGGTTAGGCCAATTATGTTGAGATGGGAATCGTTGGCAAATACGAACCGGCAGTCTCTGTCAAGCAGATACATACTATCGGATGTTTCAGCGAGTGCTCGATAATTGGCATGCGAGTTCCGCAGGGCCTCCTCTATTTGCTTGCGCTCTTGAAAAAGCTCTGCATTGGCAATGGCGCCGGCGATCTGATTGCCAACCCTTTCGGCAAGGTTTAGATCTTGTTCAGAATAGACATTTTTTTTATAAGAATGAATAGCCAGCACTCCAATCACTTCGCCTTTTGAAATCAAAGGAACTAAAATCGATGTTTCAAAAGAATGTCTGGCTTTTGATATGCCTGGAAACTTAATTTGCAGATCCTCTCTGCCCTTATTGTTAATGAGCAGACTTGATTTTATACGCAACACCTGCTCTATCCCTGTCTTGATAATAGGCATGGTTTGCCCAACTTGCATGGACGTTAAGCGGTCACCTTGATCATACCTCAGTGTTCGGGTATTGTCTTTCATGTTCACTGTGCTAACCGAGATCCGATCAAACGCAATTGCCTCTTTCACTTTTTCAGCAAAACGTCCGTATATTTCACCGATGTCAAGTGTTGAGCTGATAATTTGCCCAATTTCGGCAATCAATTTATTTTCTTGAGCCAGCCGGCGGGCCGCTTGTTCGCTTTCTCGCAGCGCCTCCTCTACCCGCTTGCGCTCAGATTCCGCTTGCTCCAGTTCCTTGATTCTCTGCTTTAAGGCGGATATCTCTTCAACCAGTTCTCGATTTGTCCCAGATGGGTCTTTCTGCATCTGTTCCCCCCTGCAATGAAAAACGATGCTGACTAATCCGTCTTTACCCAAGACAGGTAAATTCACAGGCAAGACTTTCTTTAGTTATAGAGACTGAGATAAATATTGTCAAAATAATTACATAATTATAATCCAGCCCTTCAAGTTTAAAAGATAGCAGCAGGACAGTTATGATGATCTTCGGTTGAAGATTTAACGAGGATGATTTGCTGATAATTTCTCCCACCGATTTGGACACCGTGGCCCAGCATAGAAGCAAAGACCTTCCCCCCCCCCGCTTCAGACGGATGCCAAATTCCCGTACAGCATCATCCATGTCCTGTATTCGGGCATTCGTCTTCAGGATGACATCAAATCCCAGTTGCTTGAGGGCCACGGCCATATCCGTCGCATCGTTGATCGGGTTCTTTAGTGGTCCGACATCATAACTCCCGTTCCCGATCACCAAGGCCGCCCGCCTCTCAGGGCGGCGATTAATGAAGATGGGTAGATTAAAATAAGCTAGTTCCCCTCCTGGTTGAGCTATTCTGCTCTGCCAATCAGTCTTTCGATGTCATTCCCATTTATTGATAACTCACTAATAAGAAATTACTTTTTTACAAGTGGAATATAAGACGAGAGATGCGGTTCATTCCTTTGCCCGCAGGTTTCCCAGCAGAAAATCTTTCAGCGCGGCGAAGTCGTTAGGCATGGGCAAGGCATTACCGCTGCGGCTGTCGAGTTCTTTCATGCTGGCCGGCAGTTCGGGTGTGATATTGAGCAGCGCTTTAATTTCTTCGGGGAATTTTGCCGGGTGGGCGGTTTCCAGGGAAACGCTGAGCGGCTGCCCACCGCTTTCGGCAAGATAAAGTTCCAAACCCCGCCAGCCCACGGCGCCGTGAGGTTCCAGCAATGTGCCGTGCTGGTCGCAGGCATTTCTTATGGTTTGCCTTGTTTCCTCGTCGGAGACGCTGACGGAAAAGAGATGCCTTCTCATCTCCTCCATATTGGGGTATTTATATATCTTGCCCCTCCGATCGACGGTTCCGCCGTATAAATCGAAGAAACGCGCCAGGTTGCTGGGATGTCCCACGTTCATCGCATTGGACAGGCAGGCCCGGGAGGGCGAAACCGGTTCGTAGCGGCCTGTTTTCAAAAAACGGGGAAATTCGTCATTCTCATTGGTGGGGGTAAGGATTTTCTTGACCGGCAACCCCATTCTCCGGGCGTACTCGCAACCCAGGGCGTTGCCGAAATTTCCCGAGGGTACGGAAAAAACGATCTCCTCACCAGCTTCGGCCAGTTGGGCATAAGCATAGACATAGTAGACGATTTGGGGCAGGATGCGGCCGAAATTTATGGAGTTGGCCGAGGTAAGATTCATGGCGGCCAGGTCGGGGTCGGCAAAGGCCTGCTTGACAAGATTCTGGCAGTCATCGAATTTTCCCGTCACGGAAATGGCCTGCACATTGCCACCGATGGTGTCGAGCTGTTTTTTCTGCCGGCCGCTCACTTCCCCGCTGGGATAGAGGATATAGACATTTACACCGGGGACGCCCCGAAAGGCGTCGCCCACCGCGCCCCCCGTGTCACCCGAGGTGGCCACCAGGACGTTCAGGTGTTGATCGCCTTGCCGAAAGCGGCTCATCAGGCGCGCCATCATCCGGGCGGCGAAATCCTTGAAAGAGGCCGTGGGGCCCTGATCCAGCCGCATGATATATTTCCTGTCCCGGACCAGCTCTAAGGGGACTTTAAAATCATAGGCATCATCGACAAGTACCCGTAAATCCTCTTTTGGCAATTCCCCTGCCAAGAAAGTTGCACCGATGAGCATGGCCGCATCGGCATAGGGCGCGTCACGCAGAGATTTTACTGCTGCCAGCGATAATTGCGGTACGCGGTCCGGCATAAAAAGCCCTTCATCGGGCGCCTGTCCCATGAGCAGCGCCTCTTTAAAGGAGACCAACTGACGGTAGGGTTTAATGCCCGAGGAAGCGTCCAGGTTCCGGTTGGTGCTGTAATAGCGTATCTGTTCCATTATCCCTTTCACCCAATGGTTGATTTAAATACCGCCTAAATGGCCGTAAGCACCATAACCGCCTCCACTTCCACGCGCGCTGCGCGGGGAAGGGCCGCCACGCCGACGACGGCGCGGGCGGGGTAGGGCGGGCGAAAATAGCAGGCCATGATATCGTTGACTACCCCGAAGTTTGCAAGGTCGGTGAGGAAAATATTCAGTTTGACGATGTGATCCATTGTCCCGCCTGCGGCGGAAACCACGGCAGCGATATTCTGGAACACCCGATGCACCTGGGCCTCGATGCCTGCAGCCATTTCCATGGTAGCGGGCTCCAGGGGGATCTGGCCGGAGAGATAGACGGTATTGCCGACACGGATCGCCTGAGAATAATTGCCGATGGCCCGGGGGGCGGCATCCGTTTGAATGACCTGCTTGTACATCTTTATGCTCCCCTTCCGCCAGCTTACATAGCTTGCAAATACCATAAATTACGGCTATAAGCAATCATAGCCTTTATTGCTGTGTTTCAACGAAGGATGATTTGCCGGGGAGCCCCGGATACCTGGACAAAGGAGGATGAGCATGATGAATGACCTGCCAAAACGGCTTACTGAAACCGTGCATGGGGCGGGGTGAGCATGCAAAATAGGTCCGGGTGACCTGAAGGAAGCGTTAAGCGGTTTACCTTTGATTGCCGATCCCAACTTGATCGTAGGTATGGAACATGCTGAAGATGCAGGAGTTTACCGGTTGAGGGATGATCTGGCCATTGTGCAAACCATCGATTTTTTCACGCCGGTTGTTGATGATCCCTTTACTTTCGGCCAGATTGCTGTAACGAACGCCTTGAGCGATGTTTACGCCATGGGGGCGAAACCCCTGACCGCCATGAACGTGGTCTGCTTTCCCATCGGAAAAATGGATATTTCCGTGCTCCGCGATATTTTGCGCGGAGGATTGGAGAAGATGCGGGAAGCGGGTGTCTTGCTCGTTGGCGGCCACAGTGTCGATGATGCCGAGCTGAAGTACGGCCTCTCGGTTACGGGTCTTATTCATCCGGAGCAGGTTTTGCTGAACCGGGGGGCAAAGGATGGGGACAAATTGATCCTCACCAAACCCTTGGGTACAGGCATAGTGGCGACGGCGGTAAAAAGAGGCCTTGCCGGGGAAGCCTTGGTGGCCGAGGCGATAAGTTCCATGACACAACTCAACAAGAAGGCAGCGGAACTTATGATTGAAACCGGCAACGTCCATGCGGTGACGGACGTTACCGGTTTCGGGTTTCTTGGCCATGCCTGTGAGATGATCGAAGGCAGCAACCTGCAAATGATCATTTATGCCTCCCGGGTGCCGTTATTTGCCGGGATCCAGGCGCTGGCGGAAAAAGGCGTCATGCCGGGCGGGTTGCAGCGGAATAAGCAATTCCGCTTGCCCATGATTGAAGTAGACGCCGCTTGCCCCTCCTGGCTGTTAGACGTTCTTTTCGATCCCCAGACGGCGGGCGGACTTTTGATTTCCCTACCCGCCGCAGAGGCAGAAAAACTGCTTGCCGGGATGCACCGGGAAGGGATAAGCGCCTCGCTTGTTGGGGAAATCGTTGCGGCAACCGACTGTAAAATAATTGTGCGGGGTCAATGAGTTAGAATTTGCTGTCAAGCAAATTCTTTAGCGTACTATACCCCTCAAGGGGGTACTGAAGAAAGTCCTGTTTACCTGTGACCTTTAGGTTATCGGGTTAGCTAAGCACGGGCTATTTTAAGAAGCTAGCTCTTCTCTGTGGCGGCGGGAGCGGCTTCTGCCGCGGTCTTCTTGACTTCCGGAGTGCTTTCCTCTTTCTTATGTTCCGTCTTATGTTCCGTGACCTCGGGTTTCTTTCCGCCGTAATCCGTGACGTACCAGCCAGATCCCTGCAGCTTGAAAGAAGAGAGAGAAACTAATTTGTTGACGGGACCACGGCAAAATTTACAGCTCTTGACATCGGCATCGGTCATTTTGTGAAAAACCTCAAATTCACCGCCGCATTTTCTGCATTTATATTCATAGATAGGCATGTAAATCCTCCCAAAATAATATCTAATTTACCAGATCGCCTATTCGCAGGCGATCGCTAAAGCAATCAAGCACCGGTTTCAAGCCGGGGCAAAATAACGAAGAAAGCATATTCCGGGTAATGGCATGCACACGCTGCTCCTCTTGCTCTTTTTCTTCCGGTGAGGCCTCAAAAGTTTCCTCACCGGCGTCGAAGCGAATCACATGAACAAGCTCATGGGCGGCAATGTATAACAACAAAGGCGGCAGCTTAATGAATGCGGAAGTTCTATTCACTGCGTCCAGGATGCGGTTGTCCTGCAGGCAAACCCTATAGAAGTAAAAACCTTTTTCTTTGTTATTCCCCCGCTCGCTTTGATAATTATAACGGCACAATTGGGCAAAGGCCCGCTCATTAATTTCCTGCTCTTTAAGATAGGCAAGGGTTTTGATATCGTAACGCAATCCCTTTAACCCATCGTCACCCATGCGATAATGGCGAGCCGCTACTTTTTCTGCGTGGGAAAAGGCCCAGTTAGCCTGGGATATTTGAGACGCATCAAAATACATACGCCGGCAACCCCTAGTCAAAGATTATATTGATGGCAATATAGTGACATTTTCGATTATGTCAATAAGAAATGAAGGGACGAAATAACCCCGACTGCCGGGAGGGGGAGGATGTGATGTTTGCCACAATTGCGTTGACAATTGTTTGGCTAATGAATATATATCAAACCTAATTGCGTTTTAGCGAGAGTGGCGGAAATGGCAGACGCACTGGACTTAGGATCCAGCCCGCGTAAGCGGTTAGGGGTTCAACTCCCCTCTCTCGCACCAGGAATGCGCCTTTCTAAGGAAATCATAGTTTAAGGAGTGGTATATTGTGAGTGATGCGACAACGGCGGTGAAGGTGGAGGATGTCAGTCCGGTTAAGAAGAGGTTGTCCTTCGATGTTCCATGGCAGGATGTAAAAAATGAAATGGATGCGGTTTATCGAAAGGTAAACAGGACGGTCAATGTCAGGGGATTTCGGAAAGGCAAGGTTCCCCGCAATATCTTAGAGAACTTGTATCAGGAATCCGTCAAGGAAGAGACGGTCACCAATCTCATTGAAAGACTCTATCCCGAGGCTTTGAGAAAAAACGAACTATTTGCCGCCTGCCGGCCGGATATCGAACAGCACGGCATCGAAGAGGAGAAGGATTTTACCTTTATTGCCACGGTTGAAGTTGAACCCGTCATCGAACCACAGGGTTATACCGAGCTTGTTTTGGAAAAGCGAGTGCAGGAAGTTACAGACGAGGAAGTGGCAGACAAGCTCGTAGAGTATCGGCAGCGACTGGCCACCCTGGAAGATATAAAAGAGGAACGTCCCGTTCAGGAGGGCGATACTATCATTTTGGATTTTAGCGGCTTCATAGACGGGATTGCCCGGAAGGAACTGTCAGCGGATAATTTCTTTTTCGACGTCGGCGCCAAACGATTTATACCCGGCTTTGAAGAGCAATTGGTCGGCATGACCAATGGTGAAACGAAGGAGATAAAAGTACGGTTTCCCGAGGATTATCATGTGAAGGAAGACCTGGCGGGGAAAGAAGCTTCTTTCACGGTCACGGTAAAGGGCATTAAGGAGCAGAAGCTTCCGCCGCTTGACGAAAGTTTTGTAGCAAATTTTGCGGAATTTAAGTCGTTGGACGAACTTAAAGCGGACATCCGTCAAAAGCTGCAGGAATTTAAGGATACGCGTGCCCAGAATGAATTGCAGGAAGCCATCGTCTCCGAACTCCTGAAGGAAAACGAATTTGAGGTGCCGGATTGCTATGTGGAGCGCGAATACCAGTATTTGCTGGCCGATGTCGGGAGAAAGATGGCCATGGAAGGGCTGCCTAGCGACAAGGCCGGGGAGATTCAGGCAAAATATGAGGATCAATACCGGCAGGCAGCTCTGCGCATGGTGAAGGTGTCGTCCCTGTTAAACAGCATTGCCCGCAAGGAATCTCTCCATGCCACCGAAAACGAGGTCAAGGCAAGGATCGAGGAGATTGCCGCTCAGTCAAGAGATCATGAAGCGATGCAAAAATATTTTTCCGAAAGGGCCGTCATTGCCGGTTTGATAGGGGAAATTTCGAATAAGAAGGTCCTCAAATTTATTGAAGAGCGCGCCAAAATCACGACGGTCAAGGAAGGCGCAAAGTTAGTCGGGGAGGCTGGATAATGACGCTCATTCCGATGGTGGTGGAACAGGACGGGAGGGGAGAACGCGCTTTCGACATCTACTCCCGCCTGCTCAAGGACCGGATAATTTTCCTGGGGACGCCGATTGACGATAATGTCTCTAATCTTGTTGTCGCCCAGATGCTTTATCTGGAAGCGGAAGACCCTGATAAGGAAATTTTCTTCTATATCAACAGCCCCGGCGGGAATGTGAGTTCGGGAATGGCCATTTATGACACCATGCAATATATTCGCGCCCCTGTCTCGACTTTTTGCATGGGGCAGGCGGCCAGCATGGGTGCCCTGTTGTTGTGCGCCGGTAACAAAGGCAAACGATACGCGCTCCCTCATTCGCGCATTCTCATCCACCAGCCTTTGGGTGGCTTTCAGGGACAAGCTACGGATATCGCCATCCAGGCTACGGAGATCCTGAGATTGAAAGACGAATTAAATCGCATCCTGGCCAGCCTCACGGGACAGCCGCTGGAAAAAATCCAGGCGGATACGGAGCGTGATTATTATATGACAAGTGAACAGGCGAAAACGTACGGTTTAATTGACGAGATTATTGTCAGGAAGCCGCCGATAGCATCGTCGTAAGAGAACTTGCAAATAAACAAACAGGAGTATTAATGACAAAGAAAGATAATAATCATCGAGAGCCGCAGGGAGTGCTGTTTTGTTCCTTTTGCGGGAAATCCCAAGACGTGGTCAGAAAGCTGGTGGCCGGCCCTTCTGCGTATATCTGTGATGAATGTATAGACCTGTGCAAGTGTATCGTCGAAGAGGAGAATGCCGTCTCCGCAAAAGAGGACGTGAAAAAAGGCATCCCGGAGCCGAAGGATATCAAGTTCATCCTTGACGAGTATGTTATTGGCCAGGATCGCACCAAGAAAGTGCTCTCCGTCGCCGTTTTTAACCATTATAGCCGTTTGTTGGCCGGTGTTAAGAAAGACGATGTGGAGGTTCAGAAGAGCAATGTCCTGCTGGTCGGCCCGACGGGGTCGGGGAAAACTTTGCTGGCCAAAACCCTGGCTAAGTTGTTGAATGTTCCCTTTACCATAGCTGATGCCACGACCCTGACCGAGGCCGGCTATGTGGGCGAGGACGTGGAAAATATCATCCTGAGCCTTCTCCAGAATGCCGATTACGATGTGGGCAGGGCCTCCCGGGGCATTGTCTATATCGATGAGATAGACAAGATAGCGAAAAAATCCGGTAATCCTTCCATCACACGCGATGTGTCCGGAGAAGGGGTGCAGCAGGCGCTTCTGAAAATTATGGAAGGCACCATTGCCAACGTACCGCCGAAGGGAGGCAGGAAGCATCCCCAGCAGGAATTTATCCAGGTGGATACCACTAATATTTTATTCATCTGCGGCGGCGCCTTTAACGAATTGGACAAGATCATCGCCCGGCGTGTGGGACACAACGGTGTGGGATTCGGTGCCGAAATTAAAAGCAAGAAAAAGCAAAACATCGGCGAGTTGCTTCTGAAAGTCCGCTCGGAGGATCTTTTAAAGTACGGCTTGATACCAGAGTTTATTGGGCGGCTGCCGGTGATCGCCACCTTGAATGAGCTGGAAGAAGAAGATATGGTCAAGATACTGGTAGAACCGAAGGACGCCATTATCAAACAGTACAAGAAACTATTCGAATTGATAAATGTGAAATTGAAATTTACCGATGGCGCCCTGAGTGCGATCGCGAGATTGGCGGTTGAACATAAATCGGGAGCCCGGGGACTTCGTTCCATTATTGAAAGCACCATGCTGGATATCATGTACGACACACCTTCCCGCCATGATGTGCAAGAATGCGTAATCACGGAAGAAGTTGTCTTTAATGGTGCGCCACCGATCTTGCTTTTTGAATCGCAATCGGAGACGGCTTGATGCCGATGCTGATCCTTAATAAGGATACAAAGGAAATAATATGCTTGATATAGTGAACAAGGAAGAAAACGACAAAACTACGGCCATGCCGCTTCTGCCTTTGCGGGACGTGGTCGTGTTTCCCCATATGATTGTCCCCCTTTTCGTCGGCCGGGAAAAATCGATTGCCGCGCTGGAATCGGCGATGAAGTATGAAAAAGGGATTTTTTTAGTAGCACAACAGAATGCCAAGAATGACGATCCCCAAGCGGAAGATCTCTATTCGGTGGGTACCGTCGGTATCATCATCCAATTATTGCGCCTTCCCGACCGAACCGTAAAGGTTCTCGTTGAAGGACGGGCACGGGGTGTCATCAAGGAATATTTGCCCAATGACGAGTTTTTCTCCGTGAAGGTGGAGGAGATAACCGAGACGGTAAATCAGGACGCGAAAATGACCGATGCCCTGATGCGGAGCATAAAGGAGGCCTTCGAGAATTATTTGAAGCTGAGCAAAAAGGTGCACGTGGAAATATCAAGCACCCTTGCGGCTATGGATGAGCCTTCCAAATTCGCCGACATCGTGGTGGCCAATCTTAACATCAAGCTTGAGGACCGGCAAAAAATTCTCGAGATATTCGACATCAATGAGCGGCTCGAAGCCATTTATACGCTCATCATGGCGGAAAATGAAATCCTGCAGGTTGAGGAAAAGATCAAGCGGCGCGTCAGAAAGCAAATGGAGAAGACGCAAAAGGATTATTATCTGAATGAACAGATGCGGGCCATTCAGAAAGAGATGGGCGAAAAGGACGACGTAAAAAACGAAATAGCAGACCTGGAAAAAAGGTTGAAGTCGAAGAAATTATCGGAAGAGGCGGGTAAAAAGGTCCGGCAGGAAATAAAGAAACTCCAGATGATGGCACCGATGTCGGCTGAGTCCACGGTGGTCAGGAACTACATAGAATGGCTTCTGGACATGCCTTGGGGTGAGAAGACCGAAAATGATAAAACCCTCAAGGAATCGGAGACCATCCTGGAAGAGGATCATTATGGCTTGAAGAAGGTAAAGGAGCGGATTTTGGAATACCTTGCCGTCCAGAGCCTCGTAAAGAAAAACAAAGGTTCGATCCTTTGCCTGGTTGGCCCGCCGGGGGTGGGCAAGACTTCCATCGCCAAGTCGGTCGCCCGTGCGACAAACAGAAAGTTTGTGCGGATGTCGTTAGGCGGCGTGCGTGATGAGGCGGAGATCCGGGGGCATCGCAGGACTTATATCGGCGCTTTGCCCGGGAAGATAGTGCAGTTGCTTAAAAAGGCAGGTTCCAACAACCCCGTCTTTTGTCTCGATGAGGTGGACAAGTTAAGTTCGGATTTTCGAGGCGATCCTTCTTCCGCGCTGCTTGAGGTTCTTGATCCGGAGCAGAATTATGCCTTCAATGACAATTATCTGGAGGTTGATTATGATCTCTCCGATATCATGTTCATTACGACGGCCAACATTTTGCAGACGATACCGGCGCCCTTGCAGGACCGGATGGAGGTGATCCGCATTGCCGGCTATACGGAACCGGAGAAATTGAGCATCGCGCAAAGATTTCTCGTCTCCAAGGAATTGGAAGCCAACGGCCTCACCGGCGAACAATTGTCCATAACGGATGGCGCCCTCCTGACTATTATCAGGAATTATACGCGGGAGGCCGGTGTCAGGAATTTGGAGCGGGAAATCGCCTCTGTCTGCCGTAAGGTCGCCCGTGAGGTCGTGACCAATGGCCATAACGTGCAGATTAAGATAACCTCCAAATCCGTGGCCAAGTATCTGGGGGTGCCCAAGCACCGGCACAGTGAATCGGAGGGTAAGGACGAAGTAGGTTTGACGGTGGGTCTGGCCTGGACGGAAGTGGGAGGCGAATTGCTGGTCATCGAGGCCTCGATCATGAAGGGCACGGGGAAAATGACCCTTACCGGCAAGCTGGGCGATGTCATGCAGGAATCGGCGCAGGCCGCCTTGACTTATGTGCGGGCCCGGGCGGAAAGCTTTGGCTTGACCGACAATTTTTACAAGGAAATGGATCTCCATATCCATGTCCCCGAGGGCGCCATACCCAAGGATGGTCCTTCTGCCGGGATTGCTATTGCCACTTCCATCGCTTCCGTCTTTACAAAAAGAAAGGTGCGTGCCGATCTGGCCATGACGGGTGAGATTACCCTCCGGGGAAGGGTGCTGCCCATAGGGGGACTAAAAGAAAAACTGCTGGCGGCGCATCGTGCCGACATCAAGACAGTGATTATTCCCAAGGATAATGAGCGGGACCTGGCGGATGTTCCGGCCAATATTCTAAAAACCCTACAGATTGTTTTTGTCGAGCATATGGATGACGTTTTAAAAGTCGCCTTGTCAACGCCGACCGAAATTGCCGGCCGTGAAAAATGCCCGGAGGAGCCAAACCTTGATATGCCGGCCATCCCGGCGGATACTATGCCGCAGGCACAGTTAACCCACTAAGCAGGAGTGTGGTAAGTTATGGTATATCCTGAAAAAGTAACCTGTTGATATTTATTTAAAATGTCATTTCCTGCTTGACAAAAAACTTCCTTGTTGTTAGAAGGCCGGGAAACTGTAACGATGAGGGGGCGGGTAGCTCAGCCGGGAGAGCGCCACGCTTACACCGTGGATGTCACAGGTTCAAGTCCTGTTCCGCCTACCAGGAATTATAAGGTTTTCCCTTTTTCGAGGAAGAGGATTTGTTAATAAAGGAGTATGCGGGGTCGTAGTTAAGTTGGTTATAACGCCGGCCTGTCACGCCGGAGGGCGTGGGTTCAAGTCCCATCGGCCCCGCCAATATAATCAAGGAGTTAGCCATTAGTGGTTAGCTCCTTTTTTATTTGGGTTGCGCCTGGGTTACATGCCGTTGCATCGTCTATTTCCCCCAACATTCGACTTTGTAAACTATTAGACGAAGGTATGTCTATTCTAGACTATTCTCTTCTATTATGTTCACAACTTCTTAGTGATGTGTAGTTGTTTGAATTGAGGCTTACAGGTGGAACGGACGCATATTATTAATTCTTTCGGCGGTCTACATAAAATTCTTCTTGAGATTCTTCTCTTTTCAGCATTATCATGTACCTTGTTCCGCCGTTTCGATGCAATTCAATGGTGCCTTCAAGCTGTTCAACAAGTAAATTTATGAGATCCAGTCCCAGCGTATCTGCTTTTTTAAAATCGACGTTTTCCGGAAAGCCAACGCCATTGTCTTCAAAAATGATTCTGATTTCACTATTACCTTGACTCAGCTCTATTTTTATTTCACCCGTCTTGTTGTCAGGAAAAGCATGTTTTAATGCGTTGGAGATAAGTTCATTAATTATAAGACCGCAGGGTATCGCAGTTTCTATTGAGAGAAGAACATTTTCTACACTTATTGAAAGCGAAATTACTTCAGGATTTATATTATAAGAGCTAAACAACTGCTTCGCCATATCTTGTATATAAACTCCAAAGTTTATTTCGGCAAAATTGTTAGATTTATACAGCATTGAATGAACAGCAGCCATTGCCCTAACGCGATTCTGGCTTTCTCTTAAAACACTCAGCACTGTTTCATCACCGACATTCCTTGCCTGCATTGAAAGCATGCTGGAAATGACTTGCAGATTGTTCTTCACTCGATGGTGGATTTCCTTGAGAAGCATTTCCTTTTCCCGGAGAGAGGCCTGGCTCTTGATTTCCTCAAATTTACGCTTGCTTATGTCCCGATTGATGCCAATCATACGTAAGGGCTTGCCGCCTGCATCACGGATCACCCTGGAATCAGCTCTGATCCACTTCATGGCCCCATCTGGGAGCAAGATTCGATACTCAATGATGAATTCTTGCTCTCCAAGGAAGGCAGCCCGGCTGGCTTCCATCGCCCGATCGTAGTCCTCAGGGTGCAGGCAATGTTGCCATGCGTCAAAAGAAGGAGTGAAAGAATTCTTGGAAACTCCGTAGATTTCAAACATTTTATCATTCCATAACAGCGTACCAGATTGGATGTCCCTATCCCAAATACCTATGTGTCCTGAGTCTGTTGCAAGCTGGAGACGTTGGGTCACCTCTCTTAATGCGTCTTCAGCCCGCTTGCGCTCTGTAATGTCAGATCCAATGCTTAAGACTTCCAGTACCTTTCCCTCTCCATCCGTCATCACCTTATTTGTCCAGGAGATCCATACCCGCTCACCGTTGCTGCGCACGTTCTCATTGATGCTCTGCTCGAAATCCTGAGGGTTGGAGATTATTTTATCCAGAAGAGCCGTCAAATCCCTGCCGGTACTTTCATTTTCCGGGACAATACTCCCTACTAAATGACGTCCCGCAATCTCTTCTTGGGTGTACCCGAAATACTTTAGCCCGAACTCATTCATGAATAATATTTTCCCGCCATTTTGGCTCCATCTAACGATTATGCTGTTAGCGTTCTCAACTAGTTCTCGATACTTTTGTTCGCTCTCTTGTAGTTCGTTTAGTGTGTTCTTAAGTATCCTAATAGGATAGCTGCGGAAAATAACATAGATGAGGTAGCCAAGAAGAGAAGTGAAAATTCCCAATATAGCTGCAATGATGATTTGAGTGCGTATAGAATGCCTTACAACAATCGACCCAACAAGTCTTCCTGAGTCAAAAAGTGTTTCTGAAACCGAAATTATTGGATCTAATTCTATAAAATCAGTTTTTGCTACAAGCGTCCCCTTCACATTACGAATTTCCACTTCATGTTCTTTCCCACTGGTCAAAGGTTTCGAGATAATCTCCATCAACCTTATGCTTTCAAATTCCCATAGATTCGGCCTGGATTGAATGAGTTTTTCAAGGGATTTTGCGAGAAATTCAGCTTCTGACGTGAGACTTTGTCGCATCTCACTTATTGAAATTGCGTAATACGCAATGGGTGTTGAAAGGGCAAAAACACAAGCAGCAAAAGCACCCAGAATGCTCATGATCTGCGTGATGGATTTTTTCGATGCGGCTTGCCCATGTTGGGAATTATAAAGCATAAATCACATCACTTGCCGGTGATACGCGATAACGTCACAAGTCCGTTATCAGAGAGAAGCTTCTGACCATCTTTGGAAAAAACAAATTCTATAAAGTCTTTGATCGCACCCCGGTTTTTATTCTTTTTGTAGACTATATAGAGTGTATGAACGTAGGGGTACTTGCCTGTGGAAACATTTGTGAGCGTGGGTTGTGATCCATCAACTGAAAGCGCTTTAATCTTTGGTTTCTCTGCTGCTATCAGTGACATACTGGTTGTGCCGAATGAACCAGGCGTCTTTTCAATTTGCGCAGACGCTTCCTGGTCCGTGTTGCCGACAAACATACCACGAATAGAATGAGCCTTCTGAGAAGCCGACTTTAAGGCTGGATTGATACCCTCTAGATATGCCGAATAACTGTCACTTAAAGGACGAAGGATGAGTCTTATGGGCATTCCATCAGGCCAGGTCTGGCGCTTTCCTGAATATATTTCCTCTATTTCTGCAAGTGTTAAACCTTTGATAGGGTTTGAATCTTGCACCGCGAAGACAAAGGCCGTGCGGCCATAAGGTTCCTCGATGATTTGCGCACTTTTTTCCTCCGGCCTGAGAAGACGGTTCGTCAGCCCGATATCGATCACATCTTTGTTTATGGCCTTGATGCCACCAGTGCTGCCGATGCTAGGGAGCACTTTAACGTCTACATGGGGGTGCTTCCGTTGATAACTCTTGGCCATCAGTTGCATGGTACCGATGCTTGAGCCGGAACCGGAGATAAATATTATTTCCTTGGAACCCGTGGAAGCTGTGCTGGTAAAAATAGATCCCCCGCACAGCAGGAGCGCGGCGGTTAAGATATAAACTTGATATCGAAGGTGGAATCGCACCGAAATTATCCTTAAATTAAAAAATACAATTAATAATTTTAAATCTAGCAACAACTGATAACAAAAACAACATTTCAGTCAACTATCATGAATTCACCTGTGAACAAAAAGTGATTCAGAAGTAAAAAAACGCAATGAACGACCCTACTAATATCCAAATCATCAGCCAGGACGGACGCCCGGCTTTTGTGGTTATTCCTTATGATGAATGTGTGCGGACCTTCCGAAAAATGCCGCGGATTCCAGAAAGCGGCAATATTCCCAACGTACTTTTCTCAATGGATGGTTTTGCCTTACTCGGTTTTCGATGTCGATGCCGACATAGAAGAGGCTGGTTTGGGGTCGGGGCTGCTTTCCCATCATGGTCGTTGACTCCAAATATCATGATTAATGTGGCAGCTTTATAGCATCTATGCTGACTTTGCGCCATGATTATTTGGGCAACAGCCCGTCAAGACCTGACACCAGGCCTTCCAAAAGGCGTGCGGTTTCCCAATGGCACAGAATTCCGTGCCACGCATAAAGGGCAGACATATTACGGCAAAGTCCAGGACGGTGAGCTTGTTGATCAAAACAAGAAATACAGCTCGCCTTCGGCTGCGGCTGTTGCCATCACAAATAATCCCGTCAATGGCTGACACTTCTGGGAGTGTCGGATACCCGGGGGCAGTTCTTGGAAAATGATAAAAACACTGCGAAAATAGGCAAGGCCTTAAACTTAATTCGCAGTACTGTCTTAAAAGTGATAATATAAAGGCATGGAAATTCAGATAGACCTCATATCCCTCCCCGTTTTGCTTACTGCACTGCTCGGTAGCATCATCTAATAACCCAATCATTATGGCTCAAATGCTTTGACATATGCTCTCTACGTCTCTCTCATTTACTGTGTACCCAACGCCAAGTTCACCGGGAGCGTAAGCGATCCGGTGAAACGATTCGTTATCCGCTATTTTTCAGGTTCATCAGGTAGCTGAGCACCATGCCATACAGCTACGATCCATACGTTATCATCTCTAACCTTATAGAAAAAACGATAAGGATTCACAATAACTTCACGAAAAGGGAGTTCCGGAAACTCCGGCAGTTGTCTTCCCGACTCTGGAAATTTCTTGAGACGGGACAACGATTTCTCTGCCTTCTGACGAAAAGTTACTGCCGCAGATGGCTTGTCACGGTGAATATAAGCAATGGCTTCAAGAAACTGGCGGCGACCTGTGGGCGTAAATAAGATTGTCAAAGTTTTGCAGCCTCAAGATAATGGTCAGCTTCTTTTAGCACGTCGTCGAGTTCATGACCAATTCCCGCCGCTATTTCTTTCTCGCCTTTGGCCAGCAAACGCAAAATATCCATTTCGTGCTGCGCGTTCTTATAGACTTCCATGCTAACCATGACAGCAGCCGCTCTTCCGCGCTGAGTAATGAAAACAGGTTCTCTCGAAGATGAAACGCTCTTCACCACATCACTGGCGTTTTGTCTAAGATCGGAAATGGGTATAATTTTAGGTGCACTTGGCATTGGTTGTACCTCCTATGATGGTGTTAATTGTACTATCAATGGATAATTTCGTCAATGATATTTTTCTCATCTTTCTAGGAAAAATCAGGGAAAAATCAGGAGAAAATCAGGGAAAATCAGGGGACACCATACTAGTTTTTTTGTTTTTTCGGCCTCCCGCCCTTTTTCGGAATCAGTATTCTCCCCAATCCCCTTTCCAACATTTCGGTAAACTTCATGTTTCCAAGCGGACGTCCGGTCCTTTCATGCCTGCGCAGCTCTTTGTACTCTTCTTCCCGCAGGCCACCGGTGAGAAAACTCTTCCAATCTTCCACTAATTTAAGCAACGGCTCTGCCGACACTAAACCATCGTCAGTACCCCTAATGTGTGCCCTCGCACTGCTCCAAGGATATGAAGCCGGATCTGCCACGAGCCTTGCCCTCAACGGATCAAGTTCCACATACCGCGCCGCTGCCAGCAAATACTTCTCATCCATCACAAAAGAAGAAAACCGCCCCTGCCACAAATGCCCACGCCAGTTTTCTCTAAAGTTAATATGGCGAGTATAACGCCGATGGGCCTCTCCTATCGCCAACCGCAGACCATCCTCTGTTTCAGGAACCACTATCAGGTGGACATGATTCGGCATAAGACAGTACGCCCACACGGCAATCCTATGGATAGAGCACCATTCCCCCATAAGTCTCATATACAGCCGGTAATCCTCATCGCAGAAAAACGTCTCTTGCCGCCGATTGCCCCGTTGAGTTATATGGTGAGGATATCCAGATGCTACCACTCGCGCGATTCTTGACATGGGATTACCCTGACACTGTGAACTATGCTTGTCAACATAAAACTAGTATGGTGTCCCCAGATTTCCAGGGAAATGATATTTTAAGGATTTCGGGTTGAAAGAAAGGAAAAGCAAAGTAATGCTTGTGATGGTAGGGCCGCCAACCGAAACCCGGCTAAATCCCCAGCCACTTCCGGAAGGCGCCGTCATTCGGTGCACGGCCCAAAAAATCTTTCAGCAAATCAGAGGGATCGCGAATCGCCCCGCGCTCCAGAATAGCTCGTCGGTATTTTGCCCCGATTTCGGCGCTCCCGAAGTTCGTTTTCTGGAACTCTGCGAGCACATCCCAGGCATACACCTCGGACCAGATATAACTGTAATACCCTGCGTCGTAGCCGCCCATGAGGTGGCCGAAACCGGCCATAAATAAGTCCCCCGCGGGCAGCTCCATTCCCAGGGTATCTTTGAACATGGTATTGCACGTGGCGGTGGGATCGAGGGGGATGGCCGAAGTATGCAGCGTCATATCGACAAGGCTTTGCCATATTTTCTCATAATACCGATAACTGAGATTAAACGTATTGACGGCAGCGAGTTGATTCAGCATTTCCTCGGAGACTTTTTTACTTCTCTCTTGGTAATGCCCGGAGACGCGGCTGAGGATCTTCCTGTCTCGTGCAAAGAATTCCAGCATCTGGGAAGGCAGCTCTCCGTAATCCCAGGGGACGTTGTATCCGCTCAGGGATGAATAGGGCACCCGGGAGAGAATCACGTGGAGCACATGACCGAATTCGTGAAAAACGGTTTCCACCTCCCACTGTTCGAGGAGGGGAGGCTGGTCGCCGACGCGGCGAACGAAATTCCCGAGAAATATCGCCACTGGTTTTTGATAGGTTCCGTCGCTGAGCAGGCGCGCGTTCAGCAGCGCGCTCATGAAGAACCGATTGTCTTTACCCTCCCGGTGATACAAATCGAGATAGAAGTACCCCAGAATCCTCAGGCTAGCCAGATCGCGCGTTGCGTACAGTTTGATCGCCCTATCCCACACCGCCGCATCTTTGACCTCCTCGATTTGAATCCCGAACAGCTCTCCGCAGATGCCGAACAGCCCGTCGAGGACCCCATCCAGGGGAAAATATTCCTTGAGCGCTTCGGTATCGTAGCTGTAATCTTTCTTTTTTATTTTCTTGGCATAGTAAGGCGTGTCCCACAAATCCAGGGTAGCGGCACCGCCGAAGTCGGCCCCTTTCGCCTCCCGCATCTTTTGCATATCCGTGTCGAAGCGGGGCTTTATCTCAGTCTTGAGGCCGTTGAGCATGTCCACGGCAGTCTTCGCCGTCCCGGCCATGCGGCCGTCGGTCTGGTAATCGCCCCAACTGGCATAGCCTGCAAGACTGGCGATCTTGCGCCGGGCGTCGATGGCCTCGCTCAGGAGAGTAATATTGGCTGGCCCGCCGACCTGATGATAGGCAAGCATCATCTTCTGACGCGTCGCGGCGCTGTGGGCATAGGTAACTACGCACACGTAATTTTGATACTCCGGTCTGACAATGTATTTGGTCCCGTCCGACGTTTTGGCGAAGCTATCGAGGTAATTCTGCGGGACGCCGGTCAACTCTGCGGCGGTGAATTCGACAGTGGTTTGATCGTCGGCGATATTTTTACTGAACTGCCGTTCCTTGTCGCTGACCGCGGAGAGCGCCGCGGTGAGTTCGTTTCGTTTGGCGTCATCCAAGGCGAGCCCGCTTTTTTCAAACCGCTTCCGATGGTATTTCAATAGCTGTTTTTCATCGTCATCCCTGGGGATGGCGTCTCTCACGGCCTGATAGATATCGCTTCTCGTATAAAGGATTTTGATGAAGCTGCTATATTCTGCAGCACAGGCAAAACTTTCCTCGCGCACAACGGCGTTGGTGCCGAAATAGCAAAGCGAAGTCACCGCAAGCACGCGGTCGTCCAGGTCTCCCAGTATCTGCTCGAAGCGCAGCAAGGATTTCTCCATCGAGGTGCGGTCGGGGGCCGGCAGTTGGGCCAGCGTCGCCAGTTCGTCTTCCGCTTTCCGGATCGCCGCATCATAAGCGGATACTACCTCGCCCGCCTGGTAGAGGAGCCGCACTGGTTCCCTACTTGGCACTTCCGGCGGCAAGGGGCTGCTGCAAGCGGCGATCAGGACCGTGAGAAATAAAACCGCCAATAATCTCTTTTTCATGCCATACTCATTCATCATTCTATCATGGTCTGGTAACCAAAAAATGCCCCTGCATGGCCCCAGATTTCCGTTACTCACTTTTCATCAGTTCACGCAAATGCCTGATGATTTCCGGTGATGCCCAATCCAGCGGTCCGATGGCCACTTTTTCCACGATCCCTTTCTTGTCGATGATGAAGCTCTCCGGCACGCCGGTTATGCCGTATAACTCCTGGCACTTCTCCGCGGCGGCGAGCAGGGCCGGAAACGTGAGGCCGTTATTGCGCATGAATGGGGCCACGGCCTTCGCACCTCTCTTGTCAATGCTGACCGCCAGGATCTCAAAGGGTTCGCCTTTGAGCTCCTGATAGAGCTTCTGCAGCGAAGGCATCTCTTCCACACAGGAGGGACACCAGGTGGCCCAGATATTCAGGAGCACCACCTTGCCCCTGTAATCGGCCAGGGTGACTAACTTTCCATCCAAGGCGGGGAAGGTAAAATTCGGCGCTGCCTCTCCGGGCTGGGGGCGGGGGTGGGGTGGGGACGGCTTCGGAGACAGCAGATCCTTTCTGTGGAGTACCAGGACGACCAGGATGACGATAATAATAAACGCCAGAAAAACGATGAACTTGGGATGAGAGCGTTTTGTCTCGGATGTATCTTCTTTAGGAGTCATAGGTCTTTAGCGGCGTCAAGTAGCGCGCGGACAGGGTCGAAGAGCAACGGGTCTCTGAAATCGAGATCAGCAGCCCCACACAACAAACGCCTGGCGGGCGCTGAACCCGTAGCCGGAAACTTTGCTTCGAGCCACGGCTCCATCACAAATTTAAAAGGCGCTCCGCATTGCCGTGTGCGATGCGTTCACGATCGGCATCACTTACAGGCAGCAGTTCGAGAAAGCCCCGTGCTTCCTCCATTGAGCCATAGGGGTGGTCGGCTGAGAACATGATCCTGTTTACACCAACCTGGAGCAAAAGATTCAAAAACACCGGCATAAAATTAAAACCGCTGAACGAATAATGGATATTCTCCTGAAGGTAGGCGCTAACCGGACGTTCGAGCTTGGTCTTTGCGATAGACAGGCTCCTATCGAACCGCTGAAACATAAAGGGGAGTACCTCACCAAGATGGCCTATTAGAATCTGTAGTTTCGGATATCGATCAAACGCTCCTCCGAGGATAATACGGATGATATGAACCGCTGTCTCAATATGCCATCCCCATCCCGAGCCGGCGAATATATTCGATACCTCTGGACTGAAGCCCGTATACGATGCATCGATAACTGGTTGGGGTGGCTTGGCTGGGTGGATGTAGATGGGGACATTAAGTGCCTCGGCCCGCTCAAGGATCGGCCAAAAAAAAGCATCGTCAAGATAGCGCCCGCGAATGTGACCGTTAATGTTGGCGCCTTTGAAGCCATAGTGGCGAATCGTCCGCTCCAATTCATCAGCCGCTTTGTCAGGGGCTGAGGTTGGTAACGTCGCAAATCCAGCGAAGCGATCGGGATGGTTTTTCACCGCTTCAAACAGGAAATCGTTCGTTTCCCGTGCGACAGCGATGGCTTCGGGGCCCTCAAGCTGTTCCACTCCAGGCGAAGTGAGTGAAAGCACCTGCACATCGATGCCCGCCTTATCCATAGCAGCGATTCTCTGATCGCCAAGATCCGTCGCCTGTTCAAAAGCCCGAGACAAGGGATTTTCTGGACTTTTTTTTGCCTGTTCTCTCATCTCCTTGCCGGGTCCTGCGAGGAATGCCGGGCTGAGGAAATGTTCTTCAATCGTGATGGTACGCATAATGTTCCCCCCTATCAAGCGTTTCAGTCCTAACTATCAAAACTTGTTTTAATCGTCAACATTATGTTATCGCCGCAAAATTTTACCTTGTCTCAGCAACCTTCTGCAGGATGTAAATTACCTCCTCCATGCCGATCTTGTTGTCGTTATTTGCATCAGCCGCCATGGGTAAAGTTCTTCCTGTTCCTCCGGCGGTGGTTAAAACCTGGAGGGTTACTATTGCGTCTGTGAGATCTACCTTGTCATCCTCGTTCACGTCGCCCCGGGGATTGGCAAACAATGCCGTGATTTGCCTATTGCTATTCATGAGCAGGGAGCAGGCGCCGGTCCCCGTGCATCCCCCGCCCGACCAGCCGGTGAACGTGGAACCCAAGGTGGGGATTGCGGCAAGAGTGACCAGCGGTTCCGTGCCTACGGCATAAGCCGCCGCGCAGGCATTGCCGCAGTTGATCTCGCCGGGCACACCGGTCACGATGCCGGAACCGGTGCCCGCCTTTCTTACGGAAAGAGTGAAGGTGTCGATGGCAAAGGCGGCGCTGATTGTGTGGCTGGCTGTGACGTTCTGGAAGGTATAACTTGCCACAGCGCCTACCGATACACCGTCCACCAGAACGTCGGCAACATGGTAGTTCGCATTCGGGGTAATGGCAAAGGTGGCGCTGGAGCCGTGATTGACCGTGGCCGAAGGCGCTATGCCGCCATTCGCTCCGGCCGCCGCGGCAATGGTGTAGGTGTTGATTGCAAAAGTGGCACTGAGCGTATGGTTGGACGAAACATAGTAAAGCTTATAGCTTGCATCAACCATGGCCATGGTTACATCTGCTCCGTTGTCGGTAAGCGCGACCAAATGGTAGCCGGTATTCGGTGTGATTGTGCAGGTCGTACTTGAACCAGAGGTGACCGTCGCGGGATCGCAGGAAATTGTCCCATTGGCCGGGGGCGGCGTGGCGATGGAGTAGATATTGAGGACAAATGTGGCCGTCACGCTCTTTGGCCCATCCATGGTTACCGTACATTGTCCTGTCCCTGAACAACCATCCGACCAGCCGGTAAATGTCGAGCCGGAAAGCGGCGTCGCCGTGAGGGTAACAGATGTTCCCGTGTAATAAGAACTTGTGCAGGTATTCCAACAACTCGTGTAGACGGAATCAAAGACCGTACCAGAGCCGGTGCCGGCCATGGAGATTGACAAAGGATAAGAAATCCGATCGAAAAGAGCAGATACACTCTTATAACCATCCACGGTTACGGTACATGGTCCTGTCCCCGGACAAGCAGCCCCTTCCCACCCAGCAAAAATGAACCCTGGGTTGGCGGTTGCCGTCAGGGTGACGTTTGTTCCGGAAGGATAAGAGGCTGAGCAGGAATTACCGCAATTGATTCCGCCGGGAGCGCTGGAAATCGTTCCCGAACCGGGAAAGGGAGTTATAATGGATATTGATAGCGTGTAGGTAAGCAGGCGCAGCCGTCCCCACCCGCACAGATTGTCCTTGCCGGTATCTCCCATGTCCACTGCCCAGTTTTCCAGGGTGGACTGCACTTCGCCGGGGGGCATTTCCGGGTGCACCGACCAGAGCAGGGCGGCCGCCCCCGCCACATGGGGCGCGGCCGCCGAAGTTCCAAAGAAGCCGGGGTAGGATGTGCCGTAGGTATTCGAGCCTACCCCGTCGGGCCCGCAGATGTCCGGCTTGATGCGGGCCGCGCTTCCAGCCCAGTCGTTGGTCGGGCCTTGGGAACTGTAATTTTCCTGGGGCCCCCCGTACCATTGTGTGGAATTGATTGCGCCGACGGCGAAAACACTGGCCGCATCGGCGGGTTCCATAATCGAGCCTGCGGAAGTGGCAAGGGGCGGTGCATATCGCGTGGCGCTAAGAAAAACAGAATTGCCCCCCAGGGCGATTTCCAGCTTCTTTCCGGCCGGTGAGTCCTGCTTCCTCACCACTTCCAGCTCATAGAATTGATAGGATTGATAGGGCAGATTGTCCGGAAGATCGATGATGATCGCTTCGACGGGTTGCTGCGATCCGCTTTGCGTCCCCTCGGAGGAACCGGCCAAAACGCCGCGCGTGCCCGTGTTATAGTCATAGGTATAGAGATGGAGGTCGTAATCGGTGACAGCATTGGGCCAGTCATCCCACCGCATGACGACCGTGACCTCGTCGTGCTCGGGATTGCCATCATCGTCATGGGCCGGGCGGGCGAGCAGAATGTTCCCCTGAACTCCGGGGGCAAACTCGTGGATGGTATCCTGGTCGGCATCCGTAAAAGTTCCCTCCCAGTGGGTGCCAATCGGGACGCCGTCGCTGGAGGAATAATTGGCGGCGTTGCCGGCCGCGGCAACGACCAAAATGCCATGGGCCCGAGCGTCGTTACAGATATCCTGGAGGGGACCCGTTCCATTGCCGGGACCGGTTCCGAAGGTGCCGATGGAAAGACTGATGATCTTGATCCCCTGCTGCAAGCAGTAATCGTAGGCAGCGTAAAAGTGGTCCTCGTCCGCAACCTTCAGCAAATGCAATTCGGCATCCGGGGCCATGTCATGGATGATTTCCGCACATGCTGTTCCGTGTTTGTGCTCAGTTTCGAGACCGTTGCCGGTAAAATCATTCGTCATGACATTCATGGGCAGGTCGCCGCTGCTTTGCGCCTGGGCCAAGCCCTTGAATCCCCCATCGATCACCGCCACCTTGAGGCCGACCCCCCTGTATCCACTGTCATGGAAATTACCCGCACCCGTCAGGCCGACCCCTTCGCTGGTGACGGCGAGAGGGCGAAAGCGATGGGGCAGGCGGGCAAAGGCAATCCCTTGTTCCGCCTCCATGACACTCTCAATCTGCTCCGGGGGAATCTCCGCCGTGACCAGATTCGCTCGGTGTCGCAGGACCCTGCCGCCCCGGGATGTGATCACGCCCGGGTCGAAGGTCCTTCCCGCGTCGAGCTGGAGCATGATCTTGATTTTTGCCGGAGCGGCCGTTTGGGGGATTCGCCCGGCGCGCGCTTGGGCGCTTTTGGCGATGACTTGCTGCAGCAACGGCGCTATCCGCCCCTTCACGCTCTGCGGCCCGGTCTCCGCCCCGGACGCTCCGTTGAACGTCGTAATAGATTTTCCCTGGGAATCCGCGAAAGTAGCGGATGCGATGTCAGGGGCCTGTGCGGCCAGAAGCGACCCTAAAGGACTAAGCGAGATCAGGACCGTCACCCCCGAGACAATCAGGATCAACAGATTAGTTCGATGCCGCCACGCCTTGCCGCCGCCTGTTTGAAACACTTTAATTCCCGGGCACAGCCTCTTTCCGAAACAATTCATAAAGGAAGCTCTGTGGTCACTGATGGTGGGGTAGGCCCCGGTACAGAGGCCTTAATTGTTTGTAAATATTCTAGGACGAGGGATGCTTTATTTTGTCAATATTCATTAACTGCTTATCTCTTATGAGAATATGCTGGGAAAACCAGTCCCAGACCAAATTGCAAATATTAATTGAAATCACCCGGCCATATTTGAATTGTTCTTTCTGAGCTTCAAATAGACTATCGATAAACCGGTTGTGCTCATTCCTATGGCTTTCATAACCTGAATAGTCGTGTTTCAGCATGTATTCTTCTTCTGTCTTGAAATGCTCCTTAATATAATCCTGCAAATAATTTAATATTTCTTCAATTTCTTTTTCATTTTGTTTGGAGAATTGCATCCCAAAAACTTGATTCACAATCTTGAGAATTCTTTTATGCTGATTATCCAACTTAGTTACGCCGATAGAATATTCGTTCTTCCATTTAATCAGGTCCATAAATTCCTCCTGCACAAAGTGGCGTAATATTATAATAGGGCAGCTTCAACCGAGGTTTGCCAAGAACAAGGCGGATGCGTGCTGTTTCTCAAATCGGATTTCCAAGGCCAATATTGCATAATTATTGAGTATTGTCAATGTTCAGTTGCAGCGGTAGCGCCGTAGTTTTCCTTGACGTCTATAACGGATGTTATATATTTGCTGCCATTGCTATGGGCAAATATCACTCAACTTCCAAAGCACAGGGGAAAAAAGAGGTTTCTTATTATTTTTTATGCAATTCCAAACAAGAGGGTAATCTTGGCCTTGGTCTCGGGGGCGCTGCTTTTTCTTTCTTTTCCACCCTACGGCGCCGGCATCGTGGCCTGGGTTGCCTTGGTTCCCTTGTTATTCGCCCTGCCTCAAGGGTCGATCAAGACCGCCATGGCCACGGGTTTTCTTTCGGGCCTGGTGTGCAATGTGGGGCTACTCTATTGGCTGGCACCTGTAATCGTAAATTACGGACAGCAGCCCTGGGTGCTGGGCCTGGCCGTCCTGCTATCTCTAGCCGCCTACCTCAGCATCTATTTCGCCCTTTTTGCCGGCGGCGTTTACTATTTGCAGAAAAGAGGCCTTTCGCAACTTATTGGCGCGCCGCTCTTATGGACTTGCCTTGAATATCTGAAGTCCCATCTCCTGACGGGTTTCCCCTGGGAAAACCTGGCTTATTCCCAGTTTCTTTATACGCCCTTAATTCAAAGTGCCGATATAACCGGGATCTACGGCATCAGTTTCCTGATCATTTTTATCAATGCCCTGATTTGCGATATCGTGAACGGTTTTGTGCAAACTTTTCCTGATGACGGCAGTCTTCTCCGGGAAGTTACGGGCGCCTTGCTGATGTTTGCCGCCCTTTTGATCTATGGCCAGCTGCGCATCCACGAGATGCAGGCGAAAATGGAAAGCGCGCCGGCGATCGATGTTACCCTTATCCAAGGCAATATCGATCAGGGAGTCAAGTGGGAACCCCGGTATCAAGAGGAAGCTTTGGCCGCTTATAATGCGCTCTCCCGCCGCGCATCGCCCGGCCGCGGCGGACTTATCGTCTGGCCGGAAACGGCGGCCCCTTTTTATTTTCAGGACAGCGATTCCAAATCCAGGGAAGTTTGCCGGATGGCCAGGGAAACGGGTGATTGGCTGCTCTTCGGCAGCCCTGGCTACAGAAACGTGAAAAGCGGGGTTAATTTTTTAAACAGCGCTTTTCTCCTGTCCCCACTGGGGAGTATCGCCGGACGTTATGACAAAGTGCATCTTGTGCCCTACGGTGAATATGTTCCCCTGCGCGGTTTGTTCCCTTTCGCCGGCAAGCTGGTAGCGGGGACAGGCGATATCCATCCGGGGAAAGGATATGCTCCGCTCTTCCTCCTTGGACACAAGATTGGGGTGCTCATCTGCTATGAAGGGATCTTTCCGGAAGCAGGCCGTACTTATAAGAAGGAAGGGGCGGAATTGCTGGTAAATATTACCAACGATGCCTGGTTTGGGACTTCGTCGGCGCCGTACCAACACCTGTCCATGACGGTGTTCAGGGCGGTGGAAAATCGTCTTTACGTGCTTCGCGCCGCCAATACAGGCATTAGTGCCATTATTGATCCGACGGGGAAGATAATTTCGCAGACGGCCTTGTTTGTCGAGACGGCCCTGCCCGGCCAGGCAAGATTTATTGACAATAAAACATTTTATGTGGCATATGGGGACCTCTTCGTCTATTTGTGCTTTATTTCGTTATTATTGATTTATATGAATTATCGGAGGAAAAAAGATGAATGAAGATTTAAGCATCGTTATTAAAGAATTGGATAACAGGATTTCACTGCTCAAGGATTGTCTTTGACATCGTCAATAGAGAATATACGATAAAAGAGCTGGAAAAAGCGTCCTCGAAGGATGGTTTTTGGAATGAACCGGAAAAAGCCAGAGAGGCGTTAATAGAAAAAAATAAACTTCTTGTGACCGTCGCTGGTTGGCATGAAATGCAGAAAACGCTCACCGATCTGACGCAACTCCTGGCGCTGGCGATGGAAGAGAAGGATAGTCATATCCTGGAGGTTGTGAGGGAAGAACTCAGCGATCTCGACAGGGCTGTCCGGCAGATGGAACTGAAAAGGATGCTGGGTAGCGAACTGGATCCTTTGAATGCGATCATTTCCATACATGCCGGCGCCGGCGGTACGGAAGCCCAGGACTGGGCGGAAATGCTGTTTCGCATGTATCTCAAGTGGATGGACAGGCGGGGATTTAAGGCGACGGTTATCGACTATCAGCCGGGTGATGAAGCTGGCATCAAGAGCGTTTCTCTGACCGTGGAAGGAGAATACGCCTATGGTTACTGCAAGGCGGAAGTGGGTATCCACCGTCTCGTCCGCATTTCTCCCTTTGATGCCGGGGCGCGTCGCCACACCTCTTTTGCCTCCGTTTTTGTTTATCCCCAGATAGATGAAAGCATCGAGGTGGAAATAGATGAAAAAGATTTACGCATCGACACCTTCCGTTCGAGTGGCGCGGGGGGGCAGCATGTCAATAAAACCGATTCGGCCGTGCGGATTACCCATTTTCCCACGGGGATCGTTGTACAATGTCAGAATGAACGTTCGCAGCATAAGAACAAATCCATGGCCATGAAGTATTTAAGATCACGTATTTATGAGCTAAAACTCGAGGAAAAGAAGGGGAAGCAGCAGGAGATCAATAAAACAAAAAAGGATATCGCCTGGGGCAGCCAGATCCGGTCGTATATCCTCCATCCCTATCGGATGGTGAAAGATCACCGTACCGATCTGGAAGTAGGCAACGCGAACCGGGTCCTGGATGGGGATATAGACGATTTCATTGAAGCTTATCTTTTACAGGGACAGAAAGGGAGTTGTTGATTTAGAGCTAAAATGCGGCCACGTGAGAAGTCAAAAAATCCCGCCGCCGTCAAAAATTGTGGGTAAAATGGGAAAGATATGGTATGGTGGCCGAAAATTGTGATCTTTTGGCGGATCAAGGCGGCGCCAGCTAAATATCCGGTAGTTTGTAAAGTCAACGAAAAAGGAGACTTATAATGTCGAGACAGAGAAGGATTCTTTGGTTGCTACCCACCATGATTTCGCTTTTTTTATTCACTCTATTTATCCCCGGTCAAGCTGACGCCGTAATCGGGAAGGAAAATTTAACGGGCCCTGTTGCCGTGATCACCGAAAAAAATCCGCCTGTCCCTTCTTCCGTCCCGGCAGTGGAAGAAGCAATTAAGCAATCAATCCCAAATAAAGCGGCACAGAAAACGGATAAGAAACGTGAGGCCGCTCAAAATGCCCCTCCCAAGGAAAAAAACAAGAAAGAGCTGCACGTCGAACAGGAGATGATGGAAAATGCCCTTGAATTGTTGAACTATTCTCAGGAGAGTTGGGTGGAGGGTGACATCGAAAACGCCCTTGAGGCCCTAGATCAGGCTTATGCCCTCATTTTAGATACCAACGGCGATCCGGACATCGCACGGCAAAAAGACGACCTGCGCCTCTTGATAGCAAAAAAGATTTTTGCCGTCTATAATTCCAAACAGCCGGTTATCAAAGGCAGAAAAAGCGAAGTGCCCTTGGTCATGAATGCCGAGGTGGAAAGGGAAATCCGCAGTTTTCAAACCGTGGAGAGGGATTATTTTATTAATTCCTATCAGCGGTCTGCCATCTTCCGGCCCACTGTCCTGGCCGCTCTGAAGAAAGCCGGTTTACCGGAGGAACTCTCCTGGCTCCCGCTTGTGGAGAGCGGCTTTAAGGTTCGTGCCCTTTCCACTGCCCGGGCCCTGGGATTATGGCAATTCATCCCCTCGACAGGTTATAAATACGGTTTGAGCCGCGATGCGTGGATAGATGAGCGGATGGACGTGGAAAAAGCCACCCAGGCTGCGATCGCTTACCTGAAAGATCTGCACGACATGTTTGGTGACTGGTTGACCGTTTTGGCTGCTTACAATTGTGGTGAGGGCAGGGTGATGCGGGTTATCGCGGGACAGCATATCGAGTATCTGGATCACTTCTGGGATTTGTACAAAAAGTTGCCTAATGAGACAGCCCGTTATGTGCCTCGTTTTTTAGCCACCCTGCAGATCATCAAGGATCCTCAGAAATATGGTTTTAACCTCGAAACGCCGCCGGAGAACCAGTTTGCCTATGCTTATGACAGCGTAACAACTGACAAGATGATGAATTTGCGCGATATTGCTTCCTGCTTGGGGATGTCGGAAGACCAGTTGTGTCTTCTCAATGCGGAGTTGAAGCTCAATAAAACACCGGACAAGGAGTACGGCTTAAAAGTGCCTCCTGCTTTCCTTGAAAAGTTTGCCCAAATCAAGGACGAAATTCCCATCGCAGAGAAGCCGCGCCAGAGCGAGACACGCCGAGTTGCCACTATTCGGCATAAGGTCAGGCGCGGTGAATCCTTATCCGGCATTGCCAAAAGATATGGAACCACCCCCGGTGCGATCAGAACTCAAAACAAATCTCTGGCCAAGAGGAACCTGCGTGTTGGTCAGCAATTGCTGATTGCCGTACGGGGTAACCAGCCGGCGAAGGTTGCGGAAAAAGAGGAACGCAAAGCCGACAAATCGGGGCAGGCAAATGTCCGGTTTAGCTATAAGGTTAAAAAAGGCGACACGCTGCATTCCTTAGCGCAACGTTTTGACACGAGTGTGAATGAGATTAAAAAGATCAACAACATTAAGGGAACGTCATTAAAAATCGGTCAAACGTTGAGATTGGATAAGAAAGCATCTGCTGAAAGCGAGAAAGGCGGGAAAAGAGCGTAGGACCGGGCGGCAGGCATTCGATCGGCTTTTTCCAATAGTTTTATGGAACGCTGTCACAAGATAGGCCAGAGCAATGGAAAATGAGCACCGCCCCTGGGGATATTACGAGGTGCTGGCCGATGAACCGGATCTTAAAGTAAAAAGGATCTGCGTTTATCCCGGACAGCGCCTGAGTCTGCAACGTCACCAACGGCGGCGGGAACACTGGTACGTTATAAGCGGCAGGGGGCTTGTCACCCTGGATGACGAAGTAATGGACCTGAAAACCGGTCAGACTGCCGACATCGCCCCGGGCGCCTGGCACCGCATCCGCAATCACGGTTCGGAAAATACCGTCTTTATCGAGGTGCAAACGGGCGAATACTTTGGCGAAGATGATATTGAGCGCCTTGCCGACGATTACGGGCGCGTCTGAAAAAAGGATCGGGCGGGTTTACGTAACTTGTGCAACCCACCCTAACTTCGTGCAAGTGCAAGGGGGGCCGATCAGCGCGCCCCCGGCAATCCTTCCTGCCTCTCAAAGGTGGTTATTTTTCCCCCTGGCTCTTGATGGCCGCTTGGGCGGCCGCCAACCGGGCAATGGGCACCCGGTAGGGAGAGCAACTCACATAATTAAGTCCCGTTTTGAAACAGAATTCAACAGATGCCGGATCGCCTCCCTGTTCGCCGCAGATGCCCACCTTTAGTTTTGGTCTGGTTTTCCTGCCTCTTTCCGTGGCCATTTGGATGAGCTGACCGATACCATCCTGGTCAATGGTCTGGAAAGGATCCGCGGCCAGGATGCCCTGTTCCAGATAGGAGCCCATGAAACCGCCGATATCATCCCGGCTGAACCCGAAACCCATCTGTGTCAGGTCATTGGTGCCAAAAGAGAAAAACTTGGCTGCCTCCGCCATGCGGTCGGCAAGCAGTGCGGCGCGGGGGATTTCAATCATTGTGCCGTACTCGTAGGAAAGCTCCTTAAGGCCGAATTTGCTCAGCGTTTCGCTGTGGACCCGCTCCACAATCTTTCCTGTAACCTCCAGTTCACGCACATCGCAGGTAACGGGCACCATGATCTCCGGTTGGGCGGCTTTGCCGGCCTTAAGAAGTTCCGCCGCCGCTTCAAAGATTGCCCGTACTTGCATCTCCGTAACTTCCGGAAAGGTAATGCCCAAACGCACGCCGCGATGACCCATCATGGGGTTGGATTCGTGCAATTCCTCCCCGCGCCGGCGCACATCCTCCGGGGTGATGCCCAGGGAAGCAGCCAGTTCCGCGCGCTTCTCCTCGCTTTGGGGAACGAACTCATGCAAAGGAGGATCGAGCAGTCTGATTGTCACCGGCAAACCATCCATTGCCTCCATTGTTGCCGCGATGTCCTTTTTCACATAGGGGAAGAGTTCATTTAAAGCGGCCTGCCTCTCTTCCGTTTTTCCGCTTAGGATCATCTTCCTGAGCAGGAAGAGAGGGGCGTCGGAGCCGGCCCCGTAAAACATATGCTCAGTGCGAAACAGGCCGATGCCTTCGGCGCCAAAGGAACGGGCGACACGCGCATCTGCTGCCGTATCGGCGTTGGCGCGGACCCCCATGGTTCGCAAGCGGTCCACCATGTCCATGAAGGCCCGGAAACGGGGATTTTCCGTGGCTTCCATCATCTCCAATTTCCCCCGGTACACATAACCACGGCTTCCGTTCAGGGTGAGCATATCGCCCTCCCGGAAGATTTCACCGCCGACCACCATCTGCCGGTTTTGGGCGTCCACATGGATCATGCCGGCACCGACGATGCAGCATTTTCCCCAGCCGCGGGCTACCAGCGCCGCATGGCTGGTCATACCGCCCCGGGCGGTAAGGATCCCCTGGGCGGCCCGCATGCCTTCCACATCTTCCGGATTGGTTTCTTCCCGGACAAGGATGACCTTCTTCCCCGTCTTTGCCATGCTTACGGCGTCCGCTGCGGTAAAGGCAATTACCCCGCAGGCTCCCCCGGGGCCGGCCGGCAGTCCCTTGGCCAGCGGGCTCGCCTTTTTTTCCGCCTCGGGACTGACGATGGGGTGGAGCAGTTCATCAAGCTGGGCCGGTTTAACCCGCATAACCGCAATCTTCTCATCAATCAAGTCTTCCGCTACCATATCCATGGCCATGTTCAAAGCTGCTGTTCCCGTGCGTTTGCCCGTACGGCACTGCAACATATATAACTTCCCGTTTTCGATTGTAAACTCGATATCCTGCATATCGCGATAATGCTGCTCCAGCCGCTGGCGGATCTCATCCAGGGGCCGGTAAACATCGGGCATCGCCTCCTCCAGTGAAGGCAGGTGGCTGTTTTGCTCGTTTTTGGTAGCCTTATTCAACGGATTGGGGGTGCGAATACCGGCTACCACATCTTCGCCTTGGGCATTCACAAGCCATTCGCCGTAGAAGCGGTTTTCACCCGTAGCCGGATTGCGCGTAAAGGCCACACCGGTGGCGGAATTATCGCCCATATTGCCGAAAACCATGCTCTGGACGGTTACCGCCGTTCCCCAGTTATCGGGGATCCCTTCGATGCGGCGGTAGGAAACAGCACGCTTGCCGTTCCAGCTTTTGAAAACGGCGCCGACGCTTCCCCAGAGTTGTTCCTGAGGATCGTCAGGGAATTCCCGGCCCAGCACGTCGCGTACGCGCGCCTTGAAGTCCACGCAGAGTTTCTTCAAATCTTCCGCGGTGAGTTCGGTGTCTTCACGGTATCCCCGGTCTTTCTTCAGCGCGGCCATCATGGCATCCAACTGTACCCGGATACCCTGTCCTTCCGCCGGTTCGAGACCTTCGGCCTTTTCCATGACCACGTCGGCGTACATCATGATAAGACGGCGGTAACCGTCATAGACAAAACGTTCATTTTGTGTCCGGGCAACCAGGCCGGGGATAGTACTGGAAGCCAAGCCCACGTTGAGAACCGTCTCCATCATGCCCGGCATGGACTGACGCGCCCCGGACCGGCTGGAAAGGAGGAGGGGATTGTCCCGGTCGCCGAATTTCTTGCCCATAATTTTTTCGGTCTCCGCCAGCGCCGCCGTTACTTCTTCGTGGAGAGAGGAGGGGAATTTACCGCCGGCGGCGAAATAGTCATTGCAACATGTCGTGGTGATTGTAAATCCGGCCGGAACAGGCAAGCCCAGGAGCGACATCTCTGCCAAGTTTGCTCCCTTTCCACCCAGCAGATTTTTTTGCGCGGCATCGCCTTCTGCCTTGCCCCCGCCAAAGTTATATACATACTTGGGAATCTGCATTAAAATCCTCCTTATATTTATAATATTCCTTAATGATCACATCACGATTTCCATGTCTTGCCGGACGGCAAAACACTCCAGATTGGCTCCCCGCTCCCGGATGATTTTACGACAATCCAAGACGATGGCATCGATGGCCCCATCCGACCTGTCCTGGTTGTGGTGGAAAAGGGCCAGTTTTTTTACTTTGGCATCAATCGCCAAATGCAAGGCGTCCTTATAGAGGGAATGCCCCCAAGCCCTGGTATTATCATACTCTTCTTCCAAGTACTCCGCATCATGCATCAGAATTTCTGCACCATAAGAAAAGTCTACATAATCCCCATAGGTAAGGCCGCCTTCATGTCTGTATCTAAGTTCATTATCCGTAAGAAAGATAAACCTTTTTCCTCCCTCCGTGAACTTATAGCCGACGCCCTGATTGGGATGACTTAAGGGGATGGGTGTTACATCCAGGTTATGCAAGGCAAATATCGTATCGCAAGAATCATGGTAGGTGATCGTCGTTTTTATATCTTCAAAATTAACAGGGAAATTAGGAGGAAGCATGATCCGAGAAATCATATGCTTAATGGACGTCTGGGCAAAGGGACAACCAAAAACGGAGAGAGTAGTTCCCTCGATGTAAATGGGCTTGAAAAAGGGAAACCCCATAAGATGGTCCCAGTGGGCGTGGGTGAAAAGCATCGTGTAATCATAGCGTTTTTCGGCGAGCAGCTGGTTTCCCAGACGGCGGATGCCGGAGCCGGCGTCAATAATGATTATCTCATCATCCTGAGTGCGGATCTCCAGGCAAGTAGTGTCTCCGCCATACCGCAAATACTCTTCACCGGAAACGGGAATGGAACCACGCGCACCCCAGCAGCGAATAATCATTAATTATCTCTCCGTGAAAGAAAATATCTTCGTTAAGGTTGCCACATTCCTTCGGTCGTATATGACATAAATTGATCATGGTCAAGTATTTTAGGGAGATGGAGATCACTTTCGAAAAGTCCCGTCGAACCGCCGGGCGTTGTAAGCCGGATGCACATGCTCAGTCGGTGTTTTTACTGGTATCCGGCCTTCCCAATTGCTATTTGCCGGGACGCATGATATTACTCCGGAAACTTGTTTAGCTAAAGGAAGAGGACATGTCATTTCAACACCTGCATAAAATGCCCACGGTCGAAGAAATCCTGAGCGATATGCCGCTTTCTGCTGATCTAAAAACGGCCAAGGCCCGGCGCGATCAGGAGATAGCTGCCATCTTTACCGGCCGAAGTGATAAGCTGATCATGATCATCGGCCCTTGCTCTGCCGATCATGAGGATCCGGTCTGCGATTACATTGCGCGTTTGGCGGGATTGCAGCAATTGGTGGAGGAGAAGATTTTACTCGTGCCCCGTATTTATACGAATAAGCCCCGGACTACGGGGGAAGGGTATAAGGGCATGGCCCATCAGCCCGACCCGGGAAAAGAACCGGACATGGTGGAAGGCCTGAAGGCCATCCGCCACCTGCACATACGTGCCCTGCGGGAGTCGCATCTGCCTGCCGCCGATGAGATGTTATATCCGATGAACTTTGATTATCTGGCCGATGTATTAAGCTATGTGGCCGTAGGGGCACGTTCCGTAGAAAATCAGCAGCACCGGCTGGTTTGCAGCGGCGTCGATATCCCCGTGGGGATGAAAAATCCGACTTCGGGCGATCTGGAAGTCATGCTCAATTCCGTCCAGGCGGCCCAGATGCCCCATGTATTCGTCCACAACGGCTGGGCGGTTGAGACGTCAGGAAACCCGCTCACCCATGCGGTTCTCCGGGGCTCTTATAACCGTTACCAACAGCATGATCCCAATTATCATTACGAAGACCTCATGGGGCTGGCTGACGCGTACCTCAAGCGGGGCCTGGCAAACCCGGCTCTAATTGTGGATACCAACCATTCCAATTCCGCTAAGCGTTGCCATGAACAGCCGCGCATTGCCTGGGAGGTCATGGAAAGCCGGAAATATTCCTCTCTTTTGAAGAAACTGATCAAGGGCTTCATGGTGGAAAGCTATATTGAAGAGGGGGCCCAGAACATCAACGATGGTATTTACGGCAAGTCCATCACCGACCCCTGTTTGGGATGGGCGGCGTCGGAAAAGCTGGTGCTGGACATTGCCGCCATGGTTTAGTGAGTTAGAAATTGCTTGCCGTTCAGCAATTTCGTTAACGAACTATCCCGATTTAGGGGGATTAACTTATCAGGTATTGTAAACCCGTAGCACCGCCTCTAACACGGCCCCCGCTATGGCCCGGCCCTTATCGGAAATCGTATAGCAGTAGCTCTTATCCCCCCGGGGATCGATATCACCCAGCTTCAGCCCCTGAGGCACATCGGTGTTGGTGCGGATCAAGCCGCGAACGACGCCGGCGATCGGGGCCTTGACCTCGGCGCCGTCCACAGTGCCTACCGTATCTCCGCACCCGACCATATCCCCGATTTCCGTCCTGGCGCGAAAAAGGCCCTTAAGGGGAGCGCGAAGTACGCGTTCCGCTGTGTACCCGCCGATCGTGCCGGGAACGCCCGTATTGGCTTCGGCGCTTCCGGCGGTTATAATCTTTCCCAGATTATGCCCCCGGTTGGTTTCGATAACCATGTGCACGTCTTCTCCGCCCATGAATCCCGGCCCCAGGCCGATGACCAGCGGGGCCTCGGACTTTGTCGTGCCCAGATTTTTTTTGGCTACGATCGCATCGATCATGACCTGGGGTTGCAGTTTTTCGCGGCTCAGCCAGGCGGGATCGACCAAGACGGCAATTTCCCCTTTTTCCCAAATCCGCGCTATCTCTTCAACGCTCTCGGCCCTGGCTGCACTAACCCCCTCGACTGTTTTCCTCTTTTCATGGATGGCTTCGCAAAAACTTACCCCCCTCCGGACCGCGAGGGGTGAAGCGACCTCCATCATGAAGATCCTTCGCATATTGGCCATATAGAGTCGCCAGGCGACGGCGCTGGCCAGATCTCCGGCACCTTTGATCCCGATGGTCAATTGATTCAGTCCTCTAGGCGGCATGGCAAGATTTCCTCTTTTCTATGCTTAGTAAGGTTAGTAAGTTAACTTATCGGACCTGCATGTTCAAGATATTTTTCGAAAGAAGCCCTTAACCACAGGGTAGGTCCAGAAAAATCCCTACCAAAAAACCTGCTGTAATGGTATGAAAAAAGAGTAACAGATGGTTAGCTTGCCGTTGTTAAATGAGGAGACAATAATGAAAAAAACATTGTCTATAGAAGAAATCAAAGAGGCAATGAAAAAAGATTCCTATATCTGTGATAACCAGCTTGCCTTTGTCATATACCTTTCCCTGGCCATGGAAAAGCCCTTGCTCCTGGAAGGCGAACCGGGAGTCGGTAAAACGGAAGTTGCCAAGGTGCTTGCCAATATCTTAGGCAGAAAACTGATCAGGCTGCAGTGCTATGAGGGTCTCGATGCCGCCTCAACCATATATGAGTGGAATTACGCCAAGCAGCTTTTGAAGATAAAAACTGTCGATGCCTGCGGGCAGTCCTATCATCTGGAAGATATCTTCACCGATGAATTCCTTATTCCCCGGCCGCTTCTGGCGGCGGTAAGGAGCAAGGAAAAGGTGGTGCTCTTGATTGATGAGGTGGACCGGGCAGATGAGGAGTTCGAGGCATTTTTGCTCGAGGTCCTTTCCGACTTCCAGATCACCATCCCGGAGATGGGCACGGTCAAAGCAATTCATAAACCCCTGGTGATCATTACCTCGAACCGGGTGCGGGAACTGCACGATGCCCTCAAGCGACGCTGCCTTTATCATTTTATCGATTATCCCACCCCGGAACGGGAGATGGAGATTATCACGACTAAATTCCCCGATATCAATAAAGATCTTGCCAAGAAGATCGCCGGCATTATGGCGTCCCTCAGGGGACAGGATTTTTTTAAGAAGCCCGGGGTTGCGGAAACGCTTGACTGGTCTCAGGCCTTGACTATCCTCGACAAAGCGGACATTGATGCAGAAACAATGGACCTCACCTGCGGTTGCCTGTTTAAATTCAAGGAAGACGTGAAGCGCTTCCAGGATACGAAATCCGAAACGCTGGCCCAAGCTGATGCCGTATTTGAGGGATAAGTGGCTCATCGCAGACCCGCACAATTCCTGAGTGAAGCAGATTATCAGCGTTACGCCCATAACCTAATAGAGAGAATCCTCCTTTTTGCCGATCTGTTGCGCAAGAACCGTGTACCCGTTCATACCGCTAAAGAATTAGATGCCATCGCCGCCCTGCAACATGTGGATATCAGCAACATGAGGCAGTTTTATCTGACTCTCAGGTCCACCTTGTTGGTGAGTAACAGGTATTTCCCCGTTTTCGATCGGTTATTTCAGGAGTTCTGGAATAATGAGGGAGACCTTGCTCAGCCCGCTGATGGCACACCTGAAGAACAGGATAAGAAGCAAAACCCGCCGGAGAAGCAAAAGGGTGGGAAAGAAAATCCCTCTGAGCAGGGGGAATCGTCAAAGAAAGAGGATAATTCTGAAAAAGAAGCCAAGCTGGGAACGGCGGAAGACTCCGAAGAGGAGGGTGCCTCATCCAAAGAAATCACCGTGCCTACTTATTCGTTAACGGAAAGACTCAGGGAAAAGGATTTTGAGGATATCAAGCCCTCTGAGTTTGCCGAGTTTGACGATTTATTCAAGAAACTGCGTATCAAGGTTAAGGAAAAGCGGGGGCGGCGCTTCAAAACCAGCCATAGAGGAAGGACCATAGATTTACCGAAGTCCATCCGCCATTCCCGGCAGAAAGGCGGGGAGATTGTCAAAATATTTACCAAGGAAAAAAAGCCAAAACATTCCAAGCTGGTGCTTTTGGCCGATGTGAGCGCTTCCATGGATGTCTACAGCACTTTTTTGATTAAATTCATCTATGAGCTGCAAAAGTATGTGCCGGACACGGAGACCTTTGTTTTTAGCACGCGACTAAAACGCATCAGTGACATTCTCAGTCACCATTCTATCGGGACCGCCCTCTCCCTGCTTTCTAGCCAAGTCCTTTTCTGGTCCGGGGGTACGGATATCGGCGGCAGTTTTCTGGAGTTTAATACCCTCTATGGCGGAAAACTGCGCAAGAGGAACAGGATCCTGGTGATTTTGAGCGATGGTTGGGACACCGGTGATATTGAGACGCTGAAAAGGCAAATGGCGATTTTTAAAAAAGGCTTTAAAAAAATTATCTGGCTTAATCCTAATCTGAAGTATGAAAACTTTGAACCGCTTTGTATGGGGATGGCGGCCTCCATGCCCTATATCGATTATTTTCTTCCCTGCCATAATCTGAAGACACTGGAAACCTTTATCGAGATTGTCCAAAAAATATAAATAGAATTCAAGGAAAATTCCTGTTATGAGAAAAAACGAGTAAAATGAGGGTCTATCATGGATATATTTGAGGAAATCGTTGCCGCCAGGAAAACTAATGTGCCTGTGGTCTTGGCAACTGTTATCGAATCCCTGGGTTCGGCGCCCCGCGAAGAAGGGGCCCGCATGCTCGTCAGGTCGGATGGCACCATCGTCGGGACAATCGGCGGCGGCGCCATCGAAAAGAAGATCATCGATGAGGCGCTGACACTCATGAATGCTTCGGCGCCCAAATTAATGCGCTACGATTTAAAGGATATCGGTATGGTTTGCGGCGGCGGCATGACCGTTTTTCTGGAGCCCCTGCGGCAATTGCCGCGGTTGGTGATTTTCGGCGCCGGGCATATTGGCAGCGCCTTGAGCCGGATTGCCAAAATGCTTGATTTTGCCGTGACTGTGGTGGACAATCGGCCTGAGTTTGCCACTAGGGACCGTCTTTCCTGGGTTGACGAGGTGATAGCCGCTGATTATGAACAAGTGATCGCCGGCCTCGCCTATGACGATAACGTTTACCTGGTGATCCTGACGCACAAGCATGCCCACGATTTCGAGGTTTTGGAGCAGTTGATACACAAGCCGGTGCGCTATCTGGGCATGATCGGCAGCAAAACCAAAGTGGCAAAAGCCTTTCAGCAACTACGCGACAAGGGCGTGGGTGAAGATGTGATCAAAAAGATCCATTCTCCCCTGGGCGTCAAGATCGGCGCCAGCACTCCCGCGGAGATCGCCGTTTCCATCGCCGCGGAGCTGGTGGCCGTTAGGAACAATACGCTCGTGGTGTAGTAACTTATGGATACTGTGTTACGCATAAATGAGCTTCTGGCCAAGGGGGAAACGTTTTGCCTGGCCACGGTCATTTCTTCTGCTGATCGGCAAATCGCCCCGGGATTAAAAGTCATCATCCATCCCGATGGCCTCAGGGAAGGAGGAACGGGACAGGACGAGACCGACAAGTTGCTCTCCGACCTGGCGTTACAGGTCCTCTCCGAGCAGAAAAAGAAGCTTATCGAGGTCGGAAAAAGTCTAACGGTTTTTTTTGATATCATGTCGGCCAAGGCGCGGATTGTCATCTGCGGGGCGGGCCATATCGCCATTCCCCTGGCCCGGTATGCCAAAGAAGTGGGCTTTGCCGTAACGGTGCTTGACGATCGTCCCGATTTTGCAAGTCCCGACCGTTTTCCCGGATGCGAGGTCATTGCCGATGATTTTGTCAGGGCACTCGGCCGCATTCCGACAGCCCGCTCCACTTTTGTCGTTATCATTACCCGCGGGCATGAGCACGATGTGGAATGTCTCACAGAAATCATTAAACACGAAACGGCATATATCGGCCTTATCGGCAGCCGCCGGCGGGTGGGCTTTGTCCTGGAGATGCTGGCGGAGCAAGGCATAGCGAAGGAACGGCTCGCGGATATCTTCACCCCGATCGGGGTTCCCATCGGTGCTGAATCACCGGAAGAAATTGCCCTTTCCATCACTGCGGAACTGGTCTGTGTGCGCCGCAAGGGGATGGGCCAGGCTAAGGCCCTGAGCAACGCCGTGAGAGGCAGCGCATGACCGATAAGGAGCTCTTTGTCCAGCTTGCGGACCTGCAAAAACAAGGCATCCCGGTTTGCCTGGCCACCATTGTTAAGGCGATGGGCTCCACGCCGCGGGAAACGGGCGCCAAGATGCTGATCTGTGCCGATGGCACTGCCTATGGGTCGATCGGAGGGGGCTGCGGAGAGAACCAGGTGCGGAGTGCCGCCCTGCGCTGTCTGATCACCGAGAAGCAGCCGGTCCTTATCGAGGCCGACCTCACCGACGACCTTGGCACGCGTGGTGGCGACGTCTGCGGCGGCAAGATGTTGATTTTTGTCGAGCCCTTCTTCTCACTACGGAGCCCATGAATATTGTCGATGCCTTTGAGCTGTCTCTCGATGGACCGGAGTTGATCTGTCTTGTGGGCGGCGGCGGAAAAACCACCACCATGTTTGCGCTGGCGCAAGCGCTTAAATTTCTCGGGAAGCGCGTACTTGTCACTACTACCACGAATATCATCCGCCCCGGCCGGGAAGAATGCGACCGGGTAATCGTCGATAACCTGTCCGAAAAAAATTTTTTTGGCGATATTCCCTCCGGAACGATTACCGTCTTGGGCGCAACAGCAGTGAAGGTGGGCAACGAAACGAAGCTGACAGGCGTGGACAAAAGTTTTCTCGCCCAGCTTTCTCAAGAAGGATTGTTTGACTGCCTGCTGGTCGAAGCCGACGGCTCGAAGCGGAAGCCCATCAAGGCGCCTGCCCACTATGAACCCATTGTGCCTGACAACGCCACCAGGGTCATCGGGGTGGTTGGTCTCGATGCCCTTGGAAACCCCATTACCGAAGAACATGTGCACCGCGTGGAGTTATTCTGCCAGGTGGTGAAACGCCTTCCCGGCGAGTTGCTCGATGCAGAAGCAGTGGTTGAGCTGATTGTCTCGCCCCAGGGGCTCTTCAAGGGGGTTCCGGAAGGTTGCAAAAGATATGTACTGCTCAATAAAGCGGAAGATGCCCGGCGGCGGGCGTATGGAGAAGACATTCTGAGCCGCCTCCGGCAGCGGAAGAATGTACCCGTCAGCAGGTGTGTGATTGCAGCCATGGCACAAGGCAGGATATATCCATAATGATGATTTCCGGTATTATCCTGGCATCGGGGTTCTCCCGGCGGATGGCGGAGGAAAAGCTGCTCCTGCCGGTCGGAGGCCTCCCTTTGGCAGAGCGAGTCATGAGGGCGGCGAAAGCGTCCCGTTTGCATGAAATTATCCTGGTCTATCGCAATGAACAACTAAAGGAATTAGGAGAACGCTATGCGATAGGTATGGTGCGCAATGACCGGGCTGCGGAAGGGCAAAGCGCCGCCGTCAAGCTGGGGGTGGAGGCGGCACACCCGGGAGCGAATGCCTTTATGTTTCTCGTTGCCGACCAGCCTTTCTTAACTCCCGCGGTCATAGATATCTTGATCGACGAGTACATGGAAAGTCCCCGGCATATCATCGTGCCTTTCTATAACGGCCAGGGAGGTAACCCGACGATTTTTCCCTCCGAATTCAGAACGGATCTCCTTAATTTATCCGGAGACAGTGGCGGCAAAACCATCATTGCCCGGAACGGTGACCGGGTAAAACGGGTGGATATCTACGACACTCTTACCGGTGTTGATATTGATACCGAAGAAGATTACGAGGCCACAAGGGGACAAGTATGAGACGAAGTGCTTTACTTTTCTCATAGGTTGCCGCTCTTACTTTTTACAGCTCGTAGGTTATTTTCTCTCCTGCTTCCACCTGAACCTCCTGGCTTTGCGCATTGTAGCGGGAGAGAACGGGCCGCTGCCAGTTCTTGTCGTCTCGCTCGGGAAAGTCGCGACGGTAGAAGGCGCCGCGGCTCTCCGTCCGGAGCAGCGCCGACTTCAGCATCGCCTCGGCGGTGAGCAGCATGGCCCGTGCCTGGAGCCCGTCCTTCATCTCCTGAGGGGTCTGGCATTGGAGTTCACCCAGACCCTTTGCCAGGGTTTTCAGTCCCTTCAACCCTTCTTCCAGGGAGGTCTTGCTTTTTACCGGGCCGTCATGACGGAACATGATGCGCTTGATCTCCTGGCATATGTCCGCACCTTTTGCCTTTCCTTTCCCGGCCAGCATTTCCCGGGCCTGGGCCAGACCTGCATCCGGCGCCTTGTCGGCCGAAGACGTTACGCCTTTGATCTCGGCGGCCGCCGTTCTGGCGGCAATGGCCCCCATGGTAAGGCAACTGGCGAGGTTGTTCATGGCTTTTTCGGCCCGCCAGCCGGCGACCGCCTCTCCGGCGCCATACAGTCCCGGCAGCGACGTTCGCATCGAGGTATCGGTAATGAGCCCGCCGTAGAAATGATGGCTCATGGGCTGGATGGCCAGGGGAGTGGTCTTCATGTCCACCTGGGTTTGCCTTATCTGTTTCCAGTTCCGTTCCGGCAAATTATCCCACTCAGAGGCCGGCACTTTGGTCAGGTCGAGCCAGGCCTTGCCATGCTCCGTCTCGAGCGCCACCGCCCGGGGCAACCAGTCAAACCTGATATCGAGCGGCGGGACGGCCTCTTGCAGGGTGATGCCGAAGTGTTTCTTCACGATATCTTCACCCTGGTCGTTGCGCAGGACGGCATTTTCCATCATCAGCGTTACGGGTGCGCAGTGGACGTAGCGTCCGGCTGGGGTGGGAAGGCCTACGGCAAAGTAGCCGTTGAATTCCATGTTCTTTAGTTTCAGCCCGGCTTGCAAAGCCATCGCATGGCCGTTTCCCACCACCTCGGGCGAAGACGACGAAATCTGGTTAATGCCGGCGGCGCCGCCCGTCGCCAGTATCACCGCCTTGGCGGAGATGGTAAGCCACGAGCCGTCGGCAAGGAGTCCCGACGCCCCGGCCACGCGGTTGTCCGTCCGGAGCAGGCTCGCCGCGCTGCAGCCTTCCACTGCTTTGACGCCCATCCCTATGGCCACGGGTGCCAGGACATCGAGGACGATAGCGCCGCCATGGGTGTTTTCGCTGCCCTTGGGCCGCCACATTATCACGGTATCGTACTTGCCGGTGGGTTGTGCCTGGCGCATCGGCACGCCGAGGCTAATGAGGTTCTGTATCTGCTGGTGGCCCTCTTGGGCGATAGTGCGGACCAACGCCTGGTCTTCGATATACTTGCCCGGCTTAAAATCGCGTCCGGGAATGTTTACCTGTACCGGCTGGTCTTCCGTGTAGTCTGCGAAGGTGCGGGCGCGCCCGGTGGAAGATTCCTTGCCCAGGCCGGCCTTGGTGAGGAGGACCACTTCCGCGCCGCTTTTCCTCGCCTCGATGGCGGCAATCATCCCGGCGATGCCGGAGCCGATTACCAATATGTCTGTGACCAATGACTCCTGTTTGAGCATGCTCATGCCTCCTTATTTCTCCACCGGACTGTAGTGCAGAGTGCAGTGCTTTTTGACGCGCGTATTTATAAGAAGAAGCGCCTTGTATGTCAAGAAAATATTGGCTTTGCCCGGATGCCCATTCTTTAATTGACACGCAGGGTTGTTTTTCATATAGGTTATTTAAAAAGATGATCCCAGCTTACCTGATCCCCTTAGCGGCGCCTGGCCAATGCGGGCTGTGCCCTGAAGGTCATCCCGTTGGGAGCGGGACTTGAATGATGAAGTTTGTTTTAAACGGAAAAGAGGAGTTCCTCTTAAAATCTCTGACCATCAGCGAGTTCTTGATGGCAAAGAACTGGGAGCCGGAGCGCATCGTGGTGGAACTGAACAGGGAAATTATCCCCAAAGAGGTGTGGGCAGACATTGTCCTTAAGGAAGACGATAAAATGGAGGTCTTAAGATTTGTGGGCGGAGGGCGTTTGCATGGATGATCATTTGAGCATTGGCGGAGCCCTCCTGGAAAACAGGCTGTTTTTGGGTACCGGTAAGTTTTCCAGCCACCAATTAATGGAAGAGGTCATCCGGTGTTCCGGCGTTTCGGTGGTAACCGTCGCCTTACGGCGGATTGATTTCGATTCGCGGGAGGAGAATGTTCTGCAATTTGTTCCCCCAGGCTGTATCCTGATGCCGAATACCTCCGGCGCCAGAACGGCCCAGGAGGCGGTGCGCATCGCCCGCATCGCCAAAGCCGCCGGCGCGGGAAACTGGGTAAAAATAGAAGTCATTGCCGATCATCGTTATCTTTTGCCCGACAACTATGAGACCATAAAAGCCACGGAGATTCTGGCCGGCGAGGGGTTCGTGGTTTTGCCTTACATGAATCCCGATCTGATGGTGGCCAGGCAATTGCAGGAAGCCGGTGCGGCAGCTGTGATGCCCCTGGGGGCGCCAATTGGCACGAATCAGGGTCTGCAGACGAAAGAAATGATCCGGATCTTGATCGACGAGATCGAGCTGCCCATCATTGTTGATGCCGGTATCGGCAGGCCGTCGCAGGCGGCCGAGGCCATGGAAATGGGGGCAGCGGCTGTCCTGGTGAATACGGCTATCGCCACGGCAGGCGACCCGGTGGCTATGGCGACGGCCTTTACTTACGCCATCAAGGCCGGCCGCATGGCTTATTTAGCCGGGCCAGCGGCGGCCCGGCAGGCGGCAGCGGCCTCTTCCCCGCTGACGGGATTTTTACGCTAAGGATTGTTGATGGAGTTTTATGATATTTGTGCCGGGTATAAGAAATTTGATTTTGATGGCTTTTTCTCCGCAGTTTGTCCTGGTGACGTGCAAGCAGTGCTGGTCAAGGAAAAGCTCGGGCCAGAGGATTTTTTAACCTTGTTGTCACCCGCCGCCGGGACCTTCCTTGAGGCAATGGCGCGGAAAGCCCACCTCCTTACAGTACAGAATTTTGGAAGGGTTATCTTCCTTTTTACTCCCCTTTACCTTTCCGACTTCTGTGAAAATCATTGTCTTTACTGCGGCTTCAGTTTGAGAAATGAATTTGCCAGGAAAAAACTCAGCTTGGATGAACTGGCGGAGGCGGCGGAAGAAATCGCGGCCAGAGATCTGAAGCACCTCCTTATCCTGACAGGCGAATCACGTGCACATACGCCGCCCGCCTACCTGAGAGATTGTCTGAGGGTTTTGGGCAGACGCTTTTCCTCTCTTTCCATTGAGGTCTATCCCCTGACCATTGACGAATACGGGGATTTGATCGAGGCCGGCGCCGATGGACTCACCATCTATCAGGAAGTTTATGATGAAGAGGTGTACGGCCGCGTCCATCCGGCCGGGCCGAAGCGGGATTATCGCTACCGGCTCGATACGCCGGAACGGGGCTGCCGGGCGGGCATGAGAACGGTGACCATCGGTCCCCTGCTGGGGCTGGCCGATTGGCGCATGGAAGCCTTCTTCGCCGGCCTCCATGCCGCTTATCTCCAGAACAGGTATTGGGAGGCGGAAATCAACCTTTCTTTTCCCCGCTTGCGCCCCCATAAGGGGACGTTTCAACCACCGGCGCCCGTTGATGACCGGAGTTTCGTCCAGATTCTTTTAGCGGGCCGGCTTTTTTTGCCCCGCGCCGGCCTTACTCTTTCCACCCGTGAAAGTGCCTCTCTGCGTGATCATATCCTGCCGCTCGGTGTAACCAAGATGTCTGCCTGGTCTTCCACGGAGGTGGGAGGGCATAGCCGGGGGGAACGGGCAACTGGGCAATTCGAGATTTCCGACCAGCGGGATGTAAAGGAAATGAAAGAAATGCTCCTGATCCGGGGCTATCAGCCCATCTTCAAGGACTGGCAATAGGCTTGAGAGAAAATTATGACTGGCAAGAAGCAAATTCCCACGGCGGGCCTTTATTGCATAACGGGAGAGGAGTTCTCCCGCGGCCGGACCAACGTGCAGGTGGTGCGGGAAATGATCGCGGCGGACATCAAGATTATCCAGTACCGGGAGAAGGACAAGAAATCACGTTATAAGTATAGGGAATGCCTGGAAATTAGAAAGATGACCGCCGAGGCCGGCGTTGTCTTCCTCGTCAACGACGATGCTGCGCTTGCCCTGTCCGTCGCCGCCGACGGTGTGCATATCGGCCAGGATGACCTGCCCATCGCCAGGGTAAGGGAATTGGTGGGCGAGGGAATGATCATCGGGCTTTCTACCCATTCTCCTGCCCAAGCCTCGGCTGCTATTGCCGGGGGGGCGGACTATCTGGGCGTGGGTCCGCTTTTTCCGACCCGGACAAAAAAAGATGTTTGTGAGTCGGTAGGTCTGTCCTATTTGGACTATGCGGTAAGACACTGCCCTGTCCCCTTTGTGGCGATCGGCGGGATCAAGGAACACAACATCGGGGAAGTGGCGGAACGCGGTGCACGCCTTATCTGTGCCGTTACGGAAATCCTGGCCGCCGGGAATATCAGGGAAAAGATCCTTCGTCTCCGGGAGATAACGGCTAGACATGACAGGGTTGAGAAGTGAGATCGGTTACTTGCAAACGCCGTATTCTACGGGGCGGGCGCTTTTTCACTTCCCTGATCCTGCTTTTCCTCCCTCTTGTTGAGCAGTTTTGATATATTTTCTGACATTTCCTTGCCTTTTTCGAACATATCTTTGCCTTTGTCGTAGGCCTGTTTGCTTTTTTCCAGAAGTTTGCCCGATTTGGCGCGGGCCTCCCGGAGGGACGAACCTATGTTTTCCGGCGCTTTTGCGGGATCCTTGAAATAATAATACCCGCCCATGGCCAGAGCGACGAGGATCAGAAACAGGGCCAGCTTGATAATTTTTTTAAACAAGAAGTAACAGATGAGCAACGCGGCAAAGGCGCTTGCCATTATGGCCAGCGGGTGGGAAGAAAAGTAAGCCATGATGTCTTTCATAACTATACCGCTCCTATCTAGATATAGACGATGTCGAGGGGAATGTCTGAAACCCTTTCGAGACCGTCTTTTCTGACAATAAATGAGAGTTCCAGCCCCACGGCCCCCTCGCCGGGGAATACGAATTTAGGTTCGTACGCGAAGACCATGCCCTCCTGAAGAATCCGGCTATGCCGGGCGGTAATAACCGGCAGCTCATTTATTTCGAGCCCCAAGCCGTGGCCGATGAACGAGACCTGTCCCTCACCATGCCCCATGAAGTGGTCTTCCAGTCCGGCCTTTTTTACCATCTGCATGGCCCTCTGAAAAAGCTCTGTGGTTTCGATGCCGGCCTTGCCGAAGCTCTCCGTATCTTCCAGGATTTCCCTGGCCACCTCGTAAGGCTTCCTGAATATTTCCCTCATCTTTCCAACTGTAAAGCACCTTGTTTCGTCGGTACAATAGCCGTTGTAGCAGCCGGCGTAGTCTACGATAACGGGAATGCCGCGTTCCACCTGGAGAAAGGATGAGCTTTGCGGCATGGCGGGGGTAAGCCCAAGGCCGGCGATGGGGCCGTCAAAGTAGGAAGGAATGCCCGTGGAGAAGCCGGAAAAGACGGAAATAGGCAGCATCTCCTGGTTGAATCCCCGCATCCTGGGGTAGCCATGATGGCCATGCTTCCTTCCCTCGGCAACCAGGTCGGCATCGATTTCCACCTCGCTTATGCCCTCACGGATAACCTCCTTCGCCCGGGCAAAGACATGCGTGAAGAGCGTCCCGGCTATTTTTATTTGTTCCAGCTCGAAGGGGCTCTTAATCGTCCTCAATTCCTTGATCAACGGCGATACATCCACAATGTTGCCGAACCCGATGCTCTTCTTGAACCGTTCGTATTCCTTGACCGGGAGCACGTCCAGTTCCATGGCCCCCTGTCCCTGGAGGATATTTTTCTCCCCAAGGACCATAAGCGCATCGCGTTCCGTCTTTATGGGTATAACATCGAGGGAGGTGTCGAGTCTCGCCCGGACGACGCTCTTTTTTATAAAGAGAAGGGGTGCGCAATTCGGGGCGATGACCAGAAATCCCTTCTGGACTGTACCGGTGAAATAGAAGAGATCCACGTTTTGCACAATGATGGCAAAATCGATGCCTCGTTTTGCCATCATTTCCTTAAGCCCGCCGATTCTTCCCAGGAGCTCCCGATGACTTACCTGCGCAAAGGCCCCCAGCTTTTGCAGCATGTTTCAAGCCGCTTTCTCAGACAACGTTTTTAACGTTTCTGCTTGATAAAATTTGGATTTTTAGTGTGGCAAGTATAGGAAATAGGTGATTGTGAGTCAAGAAAAAATAGCTCCAAAAAAAAGCTCCAAAATAATCCTGAAGGTCTGCCTGATGGTTTTCTTGCTCTAACGGACAGATATCATAGAGCGCAACTTTTTAAAATTTTTTGCCCTCCTAGTGTCTATGTTCCTCCTCCTCTCTTTCTGGTTTTCCTTGAGGCCGAGAGCGTTGCGGCTGCCGGACCTGTGGTCTTTGCTCCTGCCTTTGCGGTTCCTGACCTCTTTCTTGCAATTGTTGTCTTGGCTGTTGAACCTGAGGTCTTTGCTCCTGCCTTTGCTGTTCCTGACCCCTTTCCTGCAATTGTTGTCTTGGCTGTTGAACCTGGGGTCTTTGCTCCCGCCTTTGCTGTTCCTGACCTCTTTCCTGCAATTGTTGTCTTGGCTGTTGAACCTGAGGTCTTTGCTCCCGCCTTTGCGGTTCCTGACCTCTTTCCTGAAATTGTTGTCTTGGCTGCTGAACCTGAGGTTGTCTTTGTCGTTGTTGTACCTCTTGCTGACGTTGCCGAATCTCTGGTCTCTGCTGATATTGCTGTTGCCTCTGCTGTCTTAGTTCCTGCCTCTGTCTTTGTGGTGGAGGTTGATAGTTAGAGACGCCCCAAGTTCCTCGCCTTTCCCAACGTCGATCATTGTGCCAGCTTCTCCAGTTCTGATGAAGTCGTTGATAGGGAATACGTTCGTAGTTCCACCGGTGTCCTTGCCAGTTATGGTTTCTATAATATCCCCTCCAACCTGGGTCGATATCAAAATAAAAAATTGGGACACGATCATAATAACCCCAACCACGGTCGTAATAATGTGAGCGATACCAGCGACCTTCCCATAGACGCCACCACCAGCCATTCCAGAAAAAGATGTCGACATCGATATCGGGAGCGACGTAAACATAGGTATCCGGTATCACTATTAACTCTGGAGGTGCGGCAAATACGATAAGCGGTGGCAAGGAAATCCCGATGCTTATATCTACCGCTGCCATCGTTGTAATAGGAACGACCATTACCAACGCCAGAAGCATTGTTCCAAAAAGTAACTTTTTCATTTTGTGCCATCCCCTATGCATAAGAAGATATCTGGGAAATCAGCATCAAGCGGCCCGCTGCACCTCATAACGGATTGTAAGTCTTGGTCTTGGTGTAGTGCATATAGCCGATGCTTGCGCCGGCGCGCAGGCCCACGCCCAGCCTGATCGGCGCAAGGACGACTTTGTCGCGCCGCTGGTAATTGACTGCCGCGCCACCGACGAAGTAGAAGCTGCCGTCCACAGCGGGGTAACGCTTGAACAACTGTTCGCTATCGCTAAGGTGGTAGACCAACACGAAAACCTTGGATGCATTGCCGCCGTAATCAAAGCCAACGGAAGGGCCGCTCCAGTAAACCCTGCGACTTTCGCCGCTCTTTGTCACCAGTGTGCCATCGCCGTAACGCAGGCCAACTACTAAGGCGCCGCTGGCCTCCTCGCCCTTGATGTAGGCATTCGGCTGACCATAATCCTTAAACGCTTTCTCGATTACCTTGGCCAGTCCTTCCGTGCTCTTCCCGAAAAATTCTGTTGCGTCCTTGATCACGGAATCCCGATCGTATGTATTGGCGTCCTTGTTTTCGGCAGCAAAAGCAGGCTGCCAAGCCAAAACTGTGAGAAGCAGGATCGCCAACAGCTTAAACATTAATTTAGGCATTATCTTTCTCCTTTCGTCTACCATTATCCTTTCTCCTTTCTCTACGTTGGATTGGCGCTTTTTATGTATTATTACGTGGCGTCTAATAATAGGGCAATGAGAAATAAATGTAAGCAGATTGAGAGGTAATACTTACTTAGCTTGAATGGCCATTTTCATTGACATGTAACGGTATTATTCTTAAACTGCTGCGCAAGATAGCAAAGTCTTTTCAAATAAGTTATATTTGATAACTGTACCGTATTGGTGGCCTGTTTGGGGACGAGGGTGACTCTATGCGTCGGTTTCTTGTGCTGATCCTGATTCTGGTTTCTGTCAGCCCAGCGTCAGGTGGTGAGCTTTTTGTTTTCTATGGCAGCACCAACGAGGCCGGCAGACAGTACGACTCATTCGCATACCAAGTGGAGTACCGGGAAGGGATGGGTGAAAATGGGGCGGTCACTGTTTCTTACCTGAACGAGGGACATGTGCCGAACCATCACCGGGATGGTCTGGCGCCATTCACGCTCTGGGGGCGTGTAAACCTCTTGGAAAGGCGCCTGTCGCTGGCAGTCGGCGCCGGTCCCTATCTTTACGCAGATACGACGCAGATGCCGCTTGGGCTTTCCAGCAACAAACACGGCTTGGGCGGACTGCTTGGAGCCTCCGCTACGTGGTATCTTGGATCCCGTCTGCTTTTTCAGACGCGTGTCAACTGGGTGATGACGAGGGACAGCATCGACACCGTCACTGCCGTCGCGGGGATTGGGTATCAGCTTGATACTCCTGCTACAGTAGGTCCTCTGGCGAAACCACCATCTCAGCTAGAAAGGGTGACCAACAACGAACTGACACTGTTTATCGGTCAGACGATCGTCAACAATCCTGGAAACCCCAAATCAATAGCCTCGTGCGTCGAGTACCGCCGCGGGCTCTTCCCCTATCTTGATGTGAGCGCAGCATGGCTGAACGAAGGGGATAACGAGCTAATTCGCCGCAACGGAGCAATTACCCAGCTCTGGCTGGTCAGGAATTTTCTGAGCGATCACCTGGCGCTGGGCGGTGGTTTCGGGGCATACTTAGCCGTCGACAAAAGGGGTGGCCCCCATCCAGACGAGGGAGGCTCCGCATTTGCTTCAGGGATCATGTCTGTAACGGCATCCTTGCGCAGTTTCTCCTTCAATCCGGACTTGGCAGTACGGTTCGTGATGAACCGGATTGTGACTAATTATAGCAAGGACACCGATATCTTTCTGTTTGGCCTCGGCTACAGGTTCTAGGGCGAGACACCGTCTTGGAGTCACGCTGCCAAGATAGGCAAACCACCTCTATCCGCTATTTCTTGTCGGCTGAAAAGCCCCGCAGGCTCCTGATTCTCTCGACCGGCGGTGGATGGCCATAGTAAAAGGCTGCATAGAGAGGATGGGGATGGAGGTTGGAAAGATTCTCCTTTGAGAGCTTGACAAGCGCCCCGGCCATGGCGCCGGCATCGCTGGTGAGCTCCACAGCGAATCGATCAGCCGTCCACTCAGCCCGGCGAGAGAGGTAGTTTGCCAACGGTGTGAGGGGAAAGGCCACAAGCATGGCCAGGAAGACCAGGAATGCCACCTTTGCATAGAAGGAAGCTTCGGGGTGGCCTACAAGCCCGATCAGCCATGTGCCCTGCAGCAACCGGTGGAAAAGATACAGCCCCAACAGCGACAGTGCTTCCATGACGACGATTCGTTTCAGGATGTGCTTCTTCTTCCAATGACCGACCTCATGGGCGAGTACCGCAAGAATTTCCTCCGGGGTCATTTGCGCCAGGAGCGTATCGAACAGGACGATCCGTTTTACCCTCCCGATTCCAGTGAAGTAGGCGTTGGAATGCCGGCTTCTCCGCGACGCATCCACCTGGAAGACCCGGCTCACCCTGAGCCCGGCCTTCGCCATCAGGCCTTTTATCCGTTCTTCCAGACCCTCGATCTTAACCGGCTCGAACCGGAAAAAGAGCGGTTCAATGATGTAGGGCGAGACGTACATTATGGAGATGCTGAAGCAGAGGAAAAAAAGCCACACCCAGAACCACCATGAGGCCGGACACCAAGCGACCAATTGGAGTGCGCCGCTAACCACGATTGTGCCTATGGCCGTACCGATCACGAGACCTTTCAAAAGATCCGTTAGCCAGAGCCTGAAATTCGTCGTGTTGAATCCGTATTTGTTTTCGATGCGGAAGGTCTGGTAAAGGGTGAAGGGGATGTCGAGAAGGGTCTGAGCATAGATCAGGAAGAGCATAAATAGAATCCCGCGGAAGATGAAGGATGGCGTTAGGGTCATGATCCATCTGTCATAGACCGGCAGGAGTCCTCCGAAGAGAAAGGTGATCAGGAGAATATTGTCGAGGACCGATGCCACGAGGCCAAAACGACTGTTTTCCAGGGTATAATCGGTAATCCTGGTAAGTGTTGCAGGGTCGACTGCGCCGGCGAATTCGGGAGGCACCTTGTGTCCGTGTAATCTCAGGTAGGATAGATTAAGGTAGCGCAGCCAATAGCCGATGCCTGTGAAGATGAGAAAGGCAAAGAGCAGGACAAACTTCATGATGCGTTCTTCTTTGCCGTTACGATAGCGGCAGTGCCAACCGTAAGGTTTTGCAGGCTTATGTCGGAAAAGCCATGTTCCTTAAGGATGTCTAACAAGTCGCTGACCCAGGTAGTTTCATGAAGGAGGGCCGGCAGGCCGTCAAAGGCCGCTTTCCATTGGGGATATTTCCAGGTACCGGCGGTTTGCAGGAGTTTGAAATAGACTTCCCAGAGCACCGCAAAGGGGCGATTGGCGGGGTAGGTAAAATCATGCATGACAAGGGTGCCGCCGTCTCGCAGCATTGTTTTTATGCGGGGAATCAGGTCTTCCAACTCGGCGTACTTGGCCAAATAAGAGGAGGTAATGCAGTCGAAGCCCTGCTCCAGCAGGACTTCCTCGGCCCGGCCCAGGATGAATTCAACGTTTTTTATTCCGAGGGTTGCGGCCTTCTTTTTGGCGATCTCCAGATATTCCTCCGTCACATCGACGCCGACAATGCGGGCGCGAGGGAATTTTTTTGCCAGCCTGAAAGTGAGGATTCCTGTTCCGCAGGCCTGATCCAGAATCTTGAGGGCGCCCACGGGAATCTTCTCTAGCATCCGGCCCTTCCACCAGACGTCGCAGCCGAGTGTGCAAAGATTTACAATATGATCATAAGTAGTTGCCGTACCGGAAAAGAATTGCCGGACAAGATCCATGCCGCGAAGACGATCCATAAACACCTCAATAGGTTCCTTGTCTATTATGCGGTTATTCCCGCACCTCGATTATCCCTTCCATACCTTTTTCCCGATGGCTCTGCATAAATATCACTTTTTTGTCGCACAAAAAGGGGTAAGTTCCGGCCTTTGTGGGGGTGAATTTAATCAGGATCGGTTCTTTGCCCAAATCAACCTTGACATCCATGCCGGCTTCCGGCGCCTGAAGCACGAAGTCGTGGGGGGTAAGGCCCTCTTTTCTGATCTTGATCTCCACGGGGACATTAATCTTGAGAATGATATAATTAGGGGTAAAGTAATAAGAAGTACCCAGCATCTCGACTCGCTGCACCCCGTCCGCATCTATGGCAGCGGTGAACACCTGACGTTCCACCCCGGCTCCGGAAGCAGTGCATAAAAGCAGCATGGCAATGCTTAGCAAAGCAGCGTATCTTAGGTATTTCATTTTTTTCTCCTTTCTAACTGCCGGTAAATTATCCACTTTTTACTTTTCCAGCGACGCTGCCAATCATGCCGTCCATGGCCTGTCTACTTTTCAAACATGGTAAGGAAGAAGGTGTAATTTTATGGCCAGAGAAAATAAGGGTATGAGTCCGAACCAAATTATGTACGACAGGGACATACCCATTTCCCGATTGATTTTTTCTTCGTAGAAACCCGTTTTCATGAGCCTGAAGAGATAATAGACGAGCATGGCGCAGTGGGGTAGGACAAGCAAGTTCAGGGACAGGAACACAATTGTTATGGTATTAAATTCCCCTAATAACAGGGCGGACAGGTAGGCCATGATGATACACCAGATGGCAATCCGCAAACTGTTGCGGGGGCCGAATAACAAGGCCATGGTTCTTTTCCCCACCATCTTGTCGGCAGACCTGTCGGGTATGCCGGCCAGCGTGATCGCAGCAAAGATGGAAAAGAACAAAGGGATGCTTATGATCCAAGGGCGCGGGTCATTCCAGGCTCCACCTTGAAAAACGAAACCGCAAAGAATTACGTAAATGCTGTGTGTTAGACTCACGACAATTTCACCACTGCCCCGATAGCAGAATTTGAAGGGAGGCATGGTATATCCCAGGCCGAGAAAGAGACCGAGGGCGATCAGTAAGGTCGTGATTAGTTGCGTGTTAAAAGGGCTGATGCGGTTCAAGACGAAGCTGAAGCAAAAAATAAGAAAAAGAACCAGGGCGATGCCAATCCTAACTTCCTTAAAACTTAGACTTCCGTCCACGAGAACTCTCGTACCGCCGGTGAACATGCTGTAGTTCTCGTTTTGCCTGTCCGTTTCATAGTCAAAATATTCGTTTACCAGGATAGTACACAATTCCATCAGGAATAGTATCAGATAGCCCACCAGATAGAGCGAAAGATAATATTTTTTTGCGAGAGATGACTGCAGAACTGCGCCCAGCGTATAGGCAAGCCAAGTCATCGGATAGAATTGCAGTCGCGCGATTCTCCACCACGCAATAAATTTTGCGCCCTTTCCTTGCGTGGCCATCTGGATCTCCTTTTTTTTAAAGATGCTACTGTTACCCCTTCAACTATCAGGAGACTGATCCGGAATTCGTAAAAACTCATTTTGTTGGATTTTATAGAAGATTATAAAGATAATGAAAAATATACAATAATGATTTATCGTCAGCCAATCAGTAGGAAATAACTACCGGAACTGAAGGACGAGAAAACAGCGGCGGACGGCTTCCTTCTCATTCCTTGAAGTAGTATTTTCCTACGATAATCCTTCCATTTAATCCTTATTGCCCTGTTTTGATGCTGAGGATAGTTTTGGTAAGCAGAGAAATAAGGAGGAAAAATCATAATGAAACTTTTTATCAGAACCGCAGGCATGACGCTCTTTAGCCTGTTGATCCTGTTGCTGCCAGTCATAGTTTACTCGCAAACGGCGCCGCCAACCGGTTCGCCGCCAATTGCTGCACCCTTGATTCGCGAAGGCACTTTTGCCGTCAAGTTGGTCTTCAATTTGGGGCTCAGCGCAACGGACGATGAGGCAGAGGCGGAAGAACGGCTTGCGGATGTAGGCATTTTGCCGCGGAATGGATGGATTGCCGATTATCCGGTGACGCCAGATATCGCCGGTGAATTGCAGCAAACCATGAACGATGCTGCTGTTTCCGAGAAGATATCACTTAGCAAAGAGGAATCCCTGGTAAGGTTTAACAAGACGCTCTCCGAAGCCGGCTTGTCTTATGCTTCCGAGGGCAACAGGGAGGCCGGCCCTTCGGGTTCCGAGAATTATCCTAATCCTTCCGTTATAAACAATTATTATTATGATCAAGGTCCGCCGGTAGTAACAGGCTACACGCCGCCGCCCGATTTCTATTATATGTATGCCTGGGTTCCCTTTCCCTTCTGGTGGTCCGGTTTCTGGTTCCCCGGATTTTTTGTCCTCCATGATTTCCATAGGACCATTATTGTAGACAGGAGGGCGTTTGTTGTTTCTAATCATTTTCGTGACGTGCGAGTGAACAGGGTTTTTCGTATAGACCCGACGTTGAGGTTCCAGGGAAGAACCTTTGGGGGCATTGGCGGGTCTCGGGTAAGGGGACTTGTGCCCACAGGTGTGCCGAGAAGTGAACGAAGGATATTTAACAGGCCCATGAACTTGCCGGACCGGGGAACGGTACCCCCTGCGCGTGGTGGCAGGATATTACGCGCGCCCTCGCGTGGTGCAACGGTAGCTCCGCCATCTCCGCGTGGGGCAGAAAGAGGTCGGTTGTCAGCGCCGCACGGCAGTGGAGGTTCATCCGGAAGAGGCCAAAGAAGATAGTCGGGGACGCGGGCATGCCTTGCCCCTGTTGATTGTGGCATGGGCGACAGGAAAAGGGTGCCATCCAAGAGGGTGTTATGAGAAGGGTTTTCGTTACGTTTTTTGCGGTATTTTTCATGGCAATGGTTCTGACGGCCTGCGGCGACGGTGACGGTGGCCGGCGACCACCGTTATTTACCACCCAGATCATCAGTGACCCGGCCTTTGATGGCGACATTTCACGTGATCCCCTTTCCGGTACATTAACGGTGACGCAGGGAAATGTGCAGAGCGTTTTTGCCGGTATTGATCCGACTACGGGCGCGGAATCCCGCGCTTTCCTGGACTTTCCCCTGACCGGTGCCGGCGGTGTGCCGGGGAATGCCGTCATCGTAGCGGCAACCCTGGATATATTTATTACCGGCATCCTTCCGCAGCCACTGGTAGGGACGATTCCGATCCGCATCGACCTTGTCTCCTTTCAGCCCCCCCTCCTGATCGGAACGGATTTTGACCTGACGCTGCAGCCGGCCCTGGCCAGCACCACCATCGTACCACCGATATTCCAAAGCGACCTCAGTAACCATGTGTCCGTCAATGTGACTTCCCTGATGAGAGAGGCACAGCGGCTGGGTTTGATCAATTTCCAGTTGCGCATCCTGGAGGATTTAGGGGCGCTTTCCGCGGGATCGATCGAAATCAACGACACGACGGGCGCCAATCGAAACATCCTTGCGCCCTTGCTCCAGGTGACCTACGAATGAAGTTGTTGAAAAGCTTATTACCTAAGGCAAATTCCACTATGACCTTGGTGCTATCCCGCCCTCAAAATCTTCATTAGTAGGCTTTATCCTCCATTATTTTTTTGTTTTGAAGGATAAAACAATGCAAAATTCCTCTTTTATTAGTTCTCGCCTTTGACAAAATACGTATAATAATAAATAGTTATAAATTGTTAGAGATATGGCATGATCTTAGCATGGGCAAGATAACTATATTATGAGGTCGATATCATCGATGAAAATATATTTCTTAAGGGCAGTAATCTTATCCTTAATTCTGTTGCTATTAACCGGTTGTTCTACGGTGAGCACGGCTGTAATGACCGCCCGCGATTGGAGATCTTCCAAAGCGTGGATAAATTCGCAGGGAGAGAATGTCCCTGATGACACTAAGTCAAAAAATATTAAATTAGATCACTTGCCTAAAGACATGAATTTTATGGCGGTGTATTTCATCAGTGTTCCATTTCGGTGATAGAATATGCAAATGCCTCTATATAGATTTGTCAGGCATGCCTGCCCAAGAAACCGGCTGATCAGAAACCTGAAAGAACAAAGCGGTCATGCTCGGGCCGGACTTTACCTCATGGCAATTTATCTCATGCTTGCAGGTTGCAGCACTGAAAGTGCATCTACCCGGATGATCAGTGGTGTGGCCTTTGTAGGCCATGCGTTGACCGGGTTGGTAACAATCAAGGATGCCTCCTCACCAACCCGTGAAAAGGCGGCTTTTATCAGCAAGAGCGGCACATTTTCCTTGGATGTCTCCGACATGAAGGGACCCTATATCCTGACAGCCCATGGCAGCATCGGCAGGACAGACTATCTCTTGTATTCCTTTGCCGAGAAACCTGGTATCGTCAATATCAACCCCCTTACTCACCTCGCGGTAACTGCCGCAGCCGGTGCAGATGATCCGGAACAAATCTACGCGCACCCGGAGCCGGTAACTCTACAGAAAATTAAATTAAACCTCCCCGTTGTCGTTAACACTATTCAAACCAAGCTAAAACCGCTTTTCAAACTCTATGACGTTGATAATGCAGATCCTATTAAGGACCCTTTTACTTTCTACGGCAGCGGTTTCGACGCCTTGTTTGATGATATGAAGTTTGCTTTTACCAATGGCGACCTCGCGATTGTTGATGCTGCCACCGGCAGCGACATATTCAGGAGCAAAGCTGCTTACATAAATGTTGGGCGGTTCGTAAAACTGCCGCTTCGCCGTCCGCTTCCTCAATCCTGATAGGGATAAAACGATGGGCAGTGAATATCTCCTCTAAGCCTAATATTGAAACTGAAATCACCTTGATTTCCCTACGAACAACCTTCTCACCAGGGGAAATTTCAATTCAATAGCGCTCTCCGGACAGAGTTCCTGACAGCAGTAACACCGGATGCAGGTAGCATAATTATGGGCCGGGGGCCTTTTCTTACCTCCCTTCCAGTTCACCGATTTTGGTTGCGTCGGGCAGATTGATATGCATTGGCCGCAGGCTTTGCACTTTTCTGCAATTATGTAAGGTTTGGGAACGAGCCAGTTGTTCATAAAGCTTACCATACCCTTTCTATTAAAGGGTTTTAGCTCTGAACGGTCGATGTCAAAATCGTCTTGCCGGAAGTTGTCAATATCGTCTCCCACCAACAGAATTTCTTTCGCAAGGTAAGTGCCTGCTCCCGCTTTGTGTCCCAACTTTACCGTGGGAACGTACTCGGGATTGACATTGATAAGCCGGCACACGGTGGCATCAAGGGCAATCGGGTCATTGGAAAATAGCAGCATGTTCATTTTGCGGACTTTCCCACCCCGGGGGCCATTTCCTTCCATTGCCTGGATCCCGTCCATGACATAGAGCGCGGGCTTCACAAAACTATTGAGATCCAAAAGCATCTGGGCAAAATTATTCGCATTGGTAAGTTTGATGTGATACTCGCCTTTGCGTACTCCCGGAATACAGCCGAACTGGTTTTTCACGCATCCCGTATACTTTTCAAGGCCGTGGGTCTTGAGCTTCGGGAGACTTACCACGATATCGTTGTCCAGGACGGCTTTGGCGACAAAGAACTTTTTGTTCTGTATCCCCTGCTCATGAAATACCTCGACGGCGGATTTAAAATCCGCGGCCGGAAGCTGCAATTCTTTCGCCACCGCCTGCAGTCCGCTTTTCTTGGCGGCGGCCTCCATGTTTACTAAAGCCGGTGAATCACCGTAACTTAAAAGCGCGCCGGCGGCTCTGAAGCTTTCCGCCACGGCCCTGAACACGGCCGGATGGGTAGTAACACATTTCTCGGGCGGATCAGCGGCAAGCAGGTTAGGTTTGAGGAGGAGCTTTTGTCCCGGTTTGACGAACCTTTCCGCTCCACCGAGCAAGCCCAAGCCCCGTGTGACGGCCTCCCTGACTTCGTTGACTTCGTAACTTTTGCAGCCAATGATTGCCACTTGCGACATCGTTTTCCCTTTATATATCTAACTATGTGCTGTACCACCTTGTGTCAAGCAAATAACACATATACGTCCACGATAGGTTTTAGAAATTGAAAAGGGTGTATACAATCAGGTAGAAGCTTCTTTCCGCAAAGAAAACAAAACCTGAAAGGAGACACCCTGGTATATAAATTTAACAGCATTTTTGGTCAAATTATACACCTATTTTCGAAACGAAGTTCATCTTGTGACTAAACAGTTCTATGCGTTGATAATTACCCATAAAAAGGCTTCATCGGCTGACGAATTTTTAGGAGAAGCTTGCATCAAGGCATAGGTAGTGATAGTCACTTTACTAACTAATTGGAATCAATGACAGTAAGAAACGTGACATAAATAAGGAGAAACCATGAATGATTACGATGTTATTGTGGTGGGAGGCGGACCAGCAGGATGTTATGCGGCTTTGACTGCAACGCGAAAGGGATGCCGTGTGGCCCTACGATATAAGTGAGGAGAGATTAGCGGAGTACCAGGCTTTGGTGGACGGGACATTGGCCAAGGCGCCCTTTTTCTATTTTTCCGCCAGGGAGGATTTTGGCTCATTCAATGCCTGGTTCCGTGCCTTTGAAGCAGTTACGCAAGGAATCACAACTAATGAGCGTCTTTAGTGGACCAGAAGCCCTCGCATAGTACACTGGAGTTTAGTTATGGAGAAGATCAACCGCAAAACACAAGACGAGTTGGCGCGCCTTACCTCTTTCCCTCGACTTGATCCAAATCCTATCATTGAGTTGAATTCTTCCGGTAGAATTATCTTTTTTAATCCTGCAACAGAGAAGGCTTTGGAAAATATGGGTATGAAAAAAGGAAATTTGCCTTTTTTTCTACCCTCCGATCTTCATGTCATATTGAAAGATCTGAAGAAAGATTGCGAATCTTTTTTTAATCGTGAGGTAGAGATAAAAGAAAGGATCTTTAAAGAGACCATTATTGTGATGCCGTCGCTTAAGACAGTTCGCATTTATGCTCATGACATCACCGAGCGTGAGAGGTCGGGGGAAACGTTAAGAGAAGGCGAGGCGAGACTGAAAGAGGCCCAGAGACTGGCGCATGTCGGCAGTTGGGATTGGGATGCGATAACCGATACTACCCGGTGTTCCGCTGAATTTTATCGCGTGTTCAATTCCGATCCGCAAGAGCCTTCTTCACAAAACTATCGTGACCACCTCAAAATCTACTCGCTTGACAGCGCGCAGCGGTTGGACGCAGCGGTGAAGAGGGCCATGCAAACAGGAGAACCTTACGAACTCGATCTGGAGATTGCCTATCCGATCGGTCGGACAAGGTGGATTTCGGCGCGTGGTGAAGCAAAGCGTGATGAAGATGGCCGGATCATTGGGCTCCGTGGTACAGCCCAGGATATCACCGAACGGAGGCAGGCCTATGAGGCCCGCCTGGAAAACGAAGCGCGCTTAAGAGTTGCCTTAACTCCTATCAATATGGCCGTTTTTAATCAAGATCTTAAGCTGTGCTATACATGGTTCTACCAGCCTCAAGTTGGATACACTACTGAACATGTTATTGGCAAAACGGACTTCGAACTTTTTCCGCCTGATGCGGCGCGCCAAATTGTAGAGATCAAGCGAAGAGTAATTGAAAAAGGGACAGGAGCACGTGGAGTGATTGAAATCACCTCGGAAGACCGGACAGAATTTCATGATTTTGTTGTCGAACCGCTTCTTAATCCTGAAGGTCAGGTGTTAGGAATTACTGGTGCTTCATTAGACATCACCGAGCGCAGGCTTAGGGAAAAAGAATTGTCAAGCAAGTCCAGGGCTCTCGAAGAATTGAACACGGCCTTGAAAGTTCTCATAGATCACTACAAAAATGATCAAATAGAGCTTGAGGAAAGAATCGTGTCCAATATAAGGGTGCGTATCGTTCCCTACATTGAAAAACTTAAAGGGAGCGGATTGAATATTGGTCAGTCCACCCTCCTCGAGATCATCGAAAGAAACTTTGATGATATTTCCTCTCCATTCCTGAAATTGATGTCGTCGGAACATTTTCGGTTAACACCGAAAGAGGTAGAGATTGTCTCCCTCATCAAAGATGGAAAGGCGACAAAGGAAATAGCGCAAATCCTTGGCATAGGGAAGAGTACCGTTGATTCATATAGAGATAATATAAGAGGTAAGCTTGGGATAGCCAATAAAAAGATAAATCTCAGGACCTACATTTTATCCCTCAAAAATGCCTAAAAAAGCACCTAATAAATACCATATTAATACCATATTGATTTAATCTTATAATTTTATAAACATCCTCGCTCACCGATACCGAAGATCAGTCAGATTCATCTTTGGAGCGTGCATAAATCTTATTCTTGCTGAAAGGAAGTTAAACGATGTTGCGGCTGAGATCCACAGGGTTAGGGAAAACTGAGATTCAGGCACATATGACGGCATTGCGGCCGGACGGAGATCTGCGCATTTTGGAGATGCAGACCACCAAGCCGGTTAGGTGGCACATCAGGACCGGACTGCAACCGGAGGATCGCCTGGCTCTGGTAAAGGCTATGCTTAAACTCAACTTTAAATTGTTGAAGCTCCTTTTCAACTGGAATCCCAAAAAGGGAAAGCACCCGGAACTAGCTGAATTTTAGTGAATTAATCTGAAGGAAGAGAGGGGGTGCGCATGAGATTTCGATCGACCGGTTTGGGGAATACCGAGCTTTACGCTAATCTGGAAAAATTAGAGATAAATGAGGATATGCTTATTCTCCACTTTAAGACATACAAGCCGGTGGAGTGGCATCTTCGAGCGGGGATACAGGTTCAGGATCGTTTGGACATGATCAAGCTGATCCTGGGGCTGAACCTTAAGTTGCTACCCTATCTCTTCCGCTGGCGTTCGAGGAATCCTCCTCGTGAGCCGGAGTCGATTTAAGTAAGAGGCTATTTAACGTTTATTACAACGAGGTGGCAAAAAAGAAAGGAGAATTAAATGGCGGACGCAAGTTTTGATGTAATTATTGTCGGAGGTGGAAACAAGGCCCTGGTAACCGGCATGTATCTCCAAAAATATGGAGGCATGAAAGTGGGTATTTTTGAGAAGAGGCATGAGCTTGGGGGTGGTTGGTGTTCGGAGGAATCCCCGGCCCCGGGATTTATTGCCGATCATCATGCTACTGGTGTCCACTGGTTTTATACCGAGATCCTGGAACAGGACTTTCCCTTTAATGAGCGGGGGTTCAAATTTGTTCCTTACCATGTGGCCAGCGGAGGAGTATTTCTGGAGGATAACGAGCAGTATCTTATGTATGGCGCCTTCACTGACCCAAGCCAGGAAAAAACCGCCAAATCCCTTGCCCGGCTCAGTCAGAGGGATGCCGACACCTGGCTGAAGCTATGGGATATGTGGACTACGGCGGGAATAGATGTATTCTGCAGGAAGTGGATGTATACCCCCCCTCCTCGTTATCCAGAACAAGCATGGGAGCTGGATGACCAAGAGAAGTTCCTGGCCCATCCCAAGATGAAGGCCTTGGGCATTGACCCCAGTTTTATACTCAGATCTCCTATCGAGGTGATGCGGGATATGTTTGAGAGTGATGCCCTGGTAGCCGGGCTACTCCGAATTGCTCACTCCTGGACCGGAAACCCACCGGATATGCCAGGCGCCGGACTCTTTACTCTCTTTGCCGCCCTGGGAATTACTATGATGGGTGGTTTCTATGGCGGTACTCATACCGCTGCCCATGCCGCCTATAAGTGCTTTATTGAGGACGGAGGCAAGAGCTTCGTTGAGAATGAGGTAGAAAAGATCCTGGTGAAAAACGGCCGGGCAGTAGGTGTAAGGCTTACTGACGGGACAGAGATCGAAGCCAGGAAGGCCGTGGTCTCCACGCTGCAACCGTCTCAGCTCGTTTTCGATCTTACCGAGCCCGACCAGTGGGATTGGCGGATCAGGAGGAGGGTGGAGAATCTTTCCAAATGGCGTATTACCATCACCTGGTATACCTGGGCATTGCATGAGGCCCCCCACTATGCAGAATCATGCAAGATCAATCCTGATGTAGACCGGATAGGCTGGATGACCATCGGGAATAAGGACCCGGACGCGCTGACCCACAACCACTGCAGAAGATTTCTCGGGATGGAGTCTGAGGATCCTCCCAACCTGGTAGTTTGCTCCCACCCTGCCTCAGGTGGTGACCTCAGCCGTGTACCAGAAGGAAAGTGGTCAATCCTGACCGAAGACTTTGTACTAGGGGCAGACAAGAGGAGTGAGAAAGAGTGGCGGGCGTATCATAAACACCATGCCGAGTATGTAATGAAACTCATGGGGAAGGTCGCCCCGAATATGACCTGGGACAACGTGATTGGCTATACCCCCCAGAGTCCTTTCCACGCCGCCCGGATGACCAATATGGCGCCTACCGGCAACTGGGCGATTATAGATCATATTCCCAGCCAGATGGGGAGATGGAGACCGATCCCTGAACTCGCCCGGCACGCCACCCCGATCAAGGGTCTTTATGCAACCGGGGCGGCATGGCTTCCTTCAGCGGGAGGCATGGCCTCTCAGGGTTATAACTGTTACAAGGTTATGGCCGAGGATATGGGGTTGGATTTACCCCCCCATGCCAAGATCCGGGGATACTGAGGACTAGAATACTCTCAAACAGAAAGGAGAAAGAAAATGCCTATTGGTTACAATGTGAAGCCGAGAATTGTCCCCCAAGAAGCGGATGTCCTCATAATCGGCGCCGGGGCGAACGGTCTGGAGGCTGCCGCCTATCTGGCCAAAGCCGGCGCCAAGGTGGTGGTTTTGGAGAGAAGGTATGAAATGGGCGGGGGATTGCTGACGGAGGAAATCGCCCTTCCCGGTTATCTGCACAATACCCATGCCATCTATATGATGATGGCTGATTATGCACCCCTTTATCAGGATTTCAATGTGGAAGAAGCTTATCGAGTAAAGCATATCCATCCTCCCCTCCAATTTGCCATGCCCCTCTCAGATGGGAGGGCGGTTTGTATCTATGCGGATGTGGAGAGGACTTGTGCAAACTTTGCCCAGTTTTCCCAGAAGGATGCGAAAAGCTACCGTGATCTTGCCAAGATGAGCCACGCGTGTGTTGATGAGTTCATCGGGCCGGCCACCTATGCTCCCCCCCATAGCATTATCGATGCGGTTACCAAGATGCAGTCAACTGCGACAGGCAAACTGGTGATGGAATATTCGGAGAAGACGGCCCAGGAGATAGTGGATGAAAACTTTGAGAACGAACATATCCGGGCCTTGATGCTCTACACCCTTTGCCACTGGGGGGTTGAATACGACCAGTCGGGCCTCGGATTTTTGTGTCTTCTCTATCTGGACAGGTCCCGCAACTACCGGATGGTCAAAGGAGGCACCCACGTAATGGCGCAGGCTCTTGGCAAGGTAATTCATGAGCATAAAGGGGTTACGGTCAATAATGTTCGGATCAAGCGGATAATCGTGGAGGGTGGTGCGGCCAAAGGGGTGGAGCTGGACGATGGCAACACCGTTATGGCGAAGGCTGTGATCAGCACCATCGATCCTCACCAGACCTTCCTCGGTTTGATTGGCGAAGATAAGCTGAATAAAGAATTTGCGGGAAAGATCAAAAGCTGGCAGTGGGAGAAGTATGGCCTCTGCGGCGTCCATCTGGATTTGGAAGAGGCTCCGAATTTCACGATTGCCGCCAGGGATAAAGAACTCAATAATGCCTTCGTCTATGTCCTCGGTTTTGAAACCGAGCGGGATGTGATAGAGGAGTTTGACGCCATATATAAAGGCGAACTCCTGTCCGACAGCCGCTTCAACTGCTGCTTCCCTTCCGTTCACGACCCCCATCAGGCACCCAAAGGCCGATGCACCGGCCTTATTTCCTCGATGGCGCCCTATGACCTTAAAAACGGGGGAAAAGAAAGGTGGTTGAATTACAAATTCCGCCAGGAATACATTAATAAATCCATCGCTACCTTGACAAAGTACGCCCCGAACATCGTCATGGACAAGGTGTTGGAGACTTATATCTCCACCCCGGCAGACGTGGAGAATAAGCTTCCCAACATGGTAAAAGGCGGGATCAAGCAAGGGCAGTACCACCCCCTGCAGATGGGTTACAACCGGCCCAATGATGAGTGTTCTTCAACCCGGACTCCGATAAAGAACCTCTATGTCGGCGGCGCCTCCACCTACCCCGGCGGCTGCGTTATCTGGGGACCGGGCTATAACGTGGCCAATGCCGTAGCCGAGGATATGGGGATAACCAAGTGGTGGAAGGAGCCGGAAAAGGTAACCCGTGCCAAGAAACTGGGGTTGCTGTAAACAAATATTAAAAAGGTAATTCCCCTTGTATTTAGGGGAATTACCTTTACTACAAAAGGTTTAAAAAACCGATTAATTACGGGAGGGGAAGATGAAGCTAAAGGATAAAGTAGCGATCATCACGGGAGCAGGACAAGGGATTGGCAAGGAGTATGCCCTGGGATTTGCCAGGGAAGGCGCCAAAGTGGTTGTTGCGGAAATCAAATTAGATAACGCTCAACAGGTAGCCCGAGAAATTGAGAGTCAGGGAGGGGAGGCTCTGGCTATCCGGACGGATGTCACGGTTGAGGCCGATACCATGCAGGTGGCTGAGAAGACGATCGCTGCCTTTGGCCGGATCGATGTCCTGGTAAACAATGCCGCCATCTATTTTGGTCTGGGTATGAAGCCCTTTGAGATGCTCAGTGAAAAGGAGTGGGATGACATGATGGCGGTAAATGTGAAGGGGGGCTTTTTTATGAGCAAGGCGGTAATGCCCCAGATGAAGAAACAGAAGAGCGGTTCGATCATCAATGTCAGTTCCAGTACCTGGTTGGGTGGGACACCCTATCTTCTCCATTATGTGACTACCAAGGCGGCAGTTGTAGGGATGACCCGGGCCATGGCCCGTGAAATAGGAGAGCCGTCTCCAATATGGGGATGCCCGTAGATGATAACGATATTATCACGAATAGCTCGTTTCGCAACGTGGCCAACTCTGTCTTGGCAGGGCTTCCGGTCGTGGATGTGGATGTGCCGGCTTATGGGTCGGCTCATTTAATAGTGGTTTCGGTGCGACGGGCTTATTCCGGCATCGCCCATCATGTCGCCAGTGCCATCTGGGGGAGCAAGTTGGGATCTCAGGCGCCTTATATAATAGTTGTTGATGAGGATGTGGATGTATTCAATTTAGGGGAAGTTATGCATGCCGTTGTGATGAAATGTCATCCGGTTAGAGGAGTCCAGCCCAATAGCCCCGGTCACGCCCTTTGGCCTTTCCTGAATTTTCATGAGCGTCAATGGGGTCAGGCGGCCCATCTCTTATTGGATTGCACCTGGCCTGTGGATTGGGATCCCAACATCGAGATACCTGCCAAGATTTCCTTTGGCACCAGCTACCCCCAAGAACTTCAGAATAAGGTCTTAAGCAACTGGGGGAAATATGGTTTTTGATAACGGGGACTACTTGAGAAACTTAGATAATCAGTGCCACTGAACTAATTTTAGAATGCGTCTTTGCGTTACAGTAATAAAATCTTAGGGGGGAAAGGTATGAACAAAGAGGATTTGGTTCCTGAGGTTGCAGAAGTTGTCAGCAAGAAGAAATTAGCTGAAGAGGCAATCAACTGTAACCTAGATGCAGCTAAGAAAATAGGAATATGGTCATGGCTGTGTTATGTGTACTCATCGCAGCAAAAGTGAGGTTCGAGCGGGACCTGGTGAGAAGCTTGTGGTCTAAACAAAGGAGGTTTCGGGATAAAACTCAATAAAAAATGGGGGATAAGAACATGACGCAAAGATTCTATTCATTGTTTACAATCGTTGTGATGGCTGCAGTGATGGTTGTGGTCGACTATGTGCCGATGGCCGCTGCGGATGAATGGGAGCAGGTCCTGGCGGCGGCTAAGAAAGAGGGCACTATTTCACTCATCGGCCCACCTGGCACCGATCGACGCGACTCCCTTACGCTCGGTTTCCAAAAGAAATACGGCATCAAAGTCGACTATCATGCCGACGCAGGCGCGGGAATTTTTCCCAAGCTCAGTGCCGAACGTAAAGCTGGCCAATACCTTTGGGACGTCGTCGTCACCGGCACCACCACCCAGTTGCAAAGTCTGGTGCCTGGCAAAGTCTTAGAGCCGCTCGAACCGAATTTGATTCTTCCCGAAGTTAAGGACGGCAAAAACTGGCGTGGCGGTGCCTTAGAGTTCGTCGACCCGGGACGTCAGGCGATGGTCATGACGCCGTTTCATATCGGCTCTGTAATTATCAACAAGAGCCTGGCCACTCCAATGGAAATTAGAACCTACAAAGACCTGCTAAACCCCAAGTGGAGCGGGAAAATCGTCAGCGACGATCCGGAAAAAGCGGGGCCGGGACAGGCGCTTTTCACGTTTTTCTATCTGCACCCGGGGCTTGGCCCGGACTTCATCCGAGCGCTTGCCCGGTGCAATATCACCTTTGTAAAAAACTATGCCCAGCAGGCCGACATGGTCGGCCAAGGAAGATTTTCCATCGGCATCGCTTTTTCCGACGCCACCGTCGAAGAGCGGATTAAGAAAGGGGTGCCGCTTTTGATCCTCGATCCGCGCAAAATCAAAGAAGGCACCCATGTGAGCCCTGCTTCCGGTGGCTTGTCGGTGTTCAGCCGCGCACCCCATCCCAACGCGACCAAAATTTATGTCAACTGGTTGTTATCCAAAGAAGGACAAACAAACTACATCCGCGCCGCCGGCTACGTGAGCGCCCGGCTCGACACGCCGACGGACCACGCCGAGCCTTGGCGCGTGCCCTCGCCCACGGCCATCAAGACCTACACACAAGAAGCTCTTGACGTGAAGGAAAAAGTCATAGCGGTTTTCAAAGAGGCCTTCGGCAAATATTAAAGCGGGACTATAGCGGGACAAAATGCCAATGCTTTATCAATTCAATCAACGGGGGGATAAGAAAATGGTGAGAAGATTCTATCCATTGGTAGCAATCGTGGTGATGGCCGCAATCGCAGCCACGCTTAATTTTAACGCTCTAGCCGTTGCCGCGTCTGCTCCCAGCGATGCGGAATGGGAAAAAACGGTCGCCGCAGCCAAGAAGGAAGGCAAGGTAGTAATCATGGGACCGGCTGGTGAAGACGTGCGGGATGCCTTTACGGCGGGGTTTCAGAAGAAGTATCCCGGCATCCAGGTGGATTACAACGGCATGGCCGGCGCGCAGGTTGCTCCCAAGCTTCTTAATGAACTTTCAGCCGGTGTCTATCGTACTGATTTGGTTATCGCCGGCAAGATCACGGCGATCGAGAGCCTGATTCCGGCTAATGCGCTCGTCCCTATCCAACCTTACCTGGTCGGACCCGAGGGCCAGGATCTTACAAAATGGAAAGGTGGCAAGTTCGATTTTTCCGACAACTCAGAAAAATACAATTTGGTCTTTGGCAATCGGATCCAAGTGGCGTTCGTCTACAACCGAGACATGGTGCCCGCGGGCAAGATTAAATCGTTTAAAGATTTTCTTAACCCGGAGTGGAAAGGCAAGATCGCCATGCTCAATCCGGCGCGCGCCGGCGCCGGTCAAGCCTGGACAACGTTTTGGTATATCAAAGAAGCGCAGGGGTTTGGCAAAAGCTTCGTACGGCAGATGTTCACCACACAGGACATTTCGCTTTCTAATGATGAGGGCCAGCTCTTGGACTCCGTTGCGCGTGGTCGCAATCCTGTCGTCATCGGCCCTAGTGGCACACTCGCTTTTGAATTGAAGAACAAGGGGCTGCCGATCGAGCTTTATGGCAGCGCGGCATTACAGGAAGGCGGCACGATTTCGGCGAGCAACGGTACGTTCATGGTGCCGCGAAACATACCTCACTCCAACGCCGCAAAAGTTTACCTAGACTATCTATTGTCCCGAGAAGAAAAGGAGGAGGTACCCCAGCGGGTAGCTAGCGCCAAAACTATCCTTGGTTCTTTTTAACATCTTTTTTTGTAACTTTCAGCCGTCGAAAGCAATGCCATATCAGTCAATAATAGTGGGGGGGATAAGAACATGACGCAAAAAATTTGTTCATTTGCTACAATCGTTTTGATAGTCGCGGTGATGGTCGTGGTCGGCTATGTGCCGATGGCCGCAGCAGAGGATTCATGGGAGAAGGTTCTGGCGGCGGCTAAGAAAGAAGGCACAGTTTCAGTGATCGGTCCTGCGACCAGTAAGCTGCGCGACACGCTGACTCTGGCCTTTGAGAAAAAATATGGCATCAAGGTGGAGTATTTAGGAGAACGCGGCTCCGGCACCGGCCCCAAGCTAGCGGCTGAACGCGGTGCCGGCAAGTTTCTCTGGGATATTGTAATCGGTGGAACCACGACCGCGCTTAAAGTGCTGAACCCCGCCGGGATGCTAGATTCGGTAGAGCCAGCGCTAATACTTCCAGAGGTTAAAGATCCCAAACAGTGGCGTGGCGGCGGCATAGAGTATGTCGACGTGGACAAGCGTGTTTTGATCATGACTGTATCGCAGCGCTCGACTCTCTTTGTCAACCCAAAGGTGGTGAAGCCGGATTCAATAACCTCCCACAAAGATTTATTGCATCCGAAGTTTAAGCGCAAGATCGTCCTGGACGATCCCACGATGGCAGGCCCCGGCCAGGCGACGTTTACGTTCTTTTACTTGCACCCCGAGCTCGGCCCGAACTTCATTCGGGAGCTCGCCAAACAGGAACCAACGCTTATGAGGGATTGGAATCAAGAGGTGGAAGGCATTGCCAAGGAAAAGTTCCTGGTGTCGGTCGGGCTTTTCGATATCTTTGCCGAGGAACGCATGAAAGCCGGCGTGCCTATCGCGCTTCTCGATCCGCATAAGATAAAGGAAGGCTCTGATGCCGGGTGCGTGGACGGCGCCCTCATGATGGTTAACCGCGCGCCGCACCCGAATGCGGCCAAAGTATATATCAACTGGCTGCTTTCGAAAGAAGCCCAGACTGACTATGCACGATCGAACGGCAATATCAGCGAACGTCTGGATGCACCAACAGATCATGCGCCTTGGCGTGTGCCAATACCAAAATCAATTAAAACTTATACACAGGCCGCACAGGATGTAAAAGGTGACCTCATGGTCTTGCTAAAAGAGGCCTTCGATCGAAAATAAGTCGAGACAAAAATAATCGGAGGTGCATCTATTCTTACTTTAGCGAAGAAATTTCTGCTTTCGGCCATATTGGGATTGCTCGTTGATTACATTAGCGTTTCACCATGGCACCATTAAATACTACATTGAAAAAGGCGCCCTGAAACCTGAGAAGCTGAAGCAGCAGAAGCCCGTGAAAAAGTGATCAACAGCCCATAAGGCCGCAGCTATTGAATTGGCACTGCTTGTAAAAGATAGTTCAGGGTTTTTCCGCAATCGGTTGCCAAAAAGCCCGGAGAAGGAGTTCTTACCATGTCAAAAGTTGTCATAGTTGGTGGAGGCTTGGCTGGTTGTGGGGCTGCTTTGGCTGCGGCAAAAGCCGGTGCTCAGGTCACTCTTTTGGAGAGGACAGACATGCTTATCGGGGTGGCAACGAGGGCGGGAGAAACTAATGGCAATGGGAATTTTGTTGCCAACCACGAGCTCAGGTTCCTAGGGGCAGGCGAAATCCCCGATGCACTATTAGCGATAAAACTGCACGACGACATCAAGGTTCCGGATGTCGGGAGGCATGTATTTATTGCCAATACGGGGTTGGCAGAACCGCTGATAAAAAGGATTATCAGGGACGCCGGAGTAAATGTGCTTACCGAGAACCGTGCCGTGGATGTAAAAAAGGAAGAGGGCCGGATTCTGGCGGTGAAGCTGGAGAACGGCAGGGTGGTGGAAGGCGATGCCTTTGTGGACTGCACCGGTACTCGCGGCGGCATAAGTGTTTGCCGGAAATATGGTAAGGGATGTGTGATGTGCATTGTAAAATGCCCTGCCTTTGGGGACAGGATAGGCATGGTGGAGAAAGCCGGTGGCAAGGTCTATGATATGCGAAGATCAGATGGGACTCGAGGTCAGTTAAGTAGAGCTGTCACATTATTCAAGGACACCTTGGATCCAGAACTTAAGGCACGACTGGAAAGGGAAGGTCTTCTCAAGATTCCGCTTCGCAGCGAGCTGGTTGACTATTCCAAACATGCCTTGATGGGTGGCCTCCGCACCAGGGACTTCCTAAAGAATCTGATTTTGAACGATATTGGACCAGTTGCCAAGTTAACCGGCATTGGATACATACCGCAGGAGGAGTTGAGGCGGGTGCCAGGCTTTGAGAATGTTGAGGTGGAGAGTCCGCGGGCAAGTCGGTATAATTCAATAGGTTACGTTGCCATAGCCTTCAGGGAGAGCACAATGAGGGTAATGGGTTTTGAGAACCTCTTCTGCGGCGGTGAAAAAGCCGGACACAGTAGCGTCGAGGGCGCAATAATGAGCGGTACGCTGGCGGGTCACAACTCAGCCAGAAACGCTTTCAAACAGGAGTTGCTGGTACTTCCCTTGAGCATAGCTATGGGCGATTTCTTTGCTTATACAACCGAACAATATAAGACAGTGAAGGCGAGAAATAAGGGATTCCGCATGGCTTTTGGGGCATACTGGGAAAGGATGCAGCAGACGGGTTTATACACTGACGATGTAAAGAAGATTAAGCACCGTGTGGAAAAAGCAGGTATGCTTGGCATTTTTTCAAAAAAATTATTATAGAACTTTTTCTCCAAATAGTAGCTTTTTAGTTATGAAGTATCGCAAGCTGATTGAAGCGCCTATGCCGCGGTGCAAAGGCCTGTTATAGGCAACTAAGTAAGGAGGGATTTTTATGGCGCACAAGGATTTACGGGAGTTTATTGAAGTGTTGGATAAAACCGGGCACCTGGTGAAAGTAAAAAAAGAGGTGGACTGGGATCTGGAAGTGGGGGCTATTGTCCGTAAGGCCTGCGAGCTTCAGGAACGGGCGACCCTATTTGAAAAGGTAAAGGGAACCCCTGGAGTCAGAATCATGGGGGGGTCTTGCTCAACATATGCGCGGATGGCTTTGGCTATGGGCATGGATGCAGATAGACCTGTAAAAGAAATAGTCAAGGAATTTGACAAACGGATTGCCAATCCCATCAAACCCATGCTGGTGAGCAGTGGCGCCTGTAAGGAAAATATTATTAAAGGAAAGGATATCAATCTGTTTAAGTTCGGGGCTCCCATGATCCATGGTGGAGATGGAGGAAGATATATCGGCACATGGCATGCTGTAGTCACCCGCGACCCGGATTCCAGTTGGGTGAACTGGGGGATGTACCGCCAGATGATCCACAATGAAACCATGATGGGAGGTCTGTTGCAGTCTCATCAGCATGTTGGCCAAATGTTACAAAAGTACGAGAAAGCTGGTAAGCCTATGCCCTTTGCCACGGTAATCGGAACGGAACCTTTATGTACAATGGCAAGTACTATTCCTGCTGGGGTTGGCGTGAGCGAAGTGGATCTGGCCGGTGGTTTAAGAAAAGAACCGGTAGACTTGGTGAAGTGCGAGACCGTCGACCTTGAAGTTCCTGCCCATGCCGAGATTATTATTGAAGGGCATGTGCTTCCCGGAGTACGCGTAGATGAGGGTCCCTTTGGGGAATACACCGGGTACTCAAGCGCCCCGCGCCGCCCGCAGCCGGTATACGAAGTAAGCTGTATTACCCATCGCAACAATCCCATTCTCACCGTTTCCAATATGGGGGTACCCGTAGATGATAGTGATATCGTCTCGACTGCCGCGTTTCGCAACGTGGCAGTCACTGCCTTAGCCGGACTTCCGATAGTCGAAGTGGCTATGCCGCCTTACGCTTCTTGCCATTTAATAGTGGTTTCGGTGCAGCGGGCTTACTCCGGGATTGCCCATCATGTCGCCAATGCCATCTGGGGAAGCAAGCTGGGATCTTATACGCCTTTTGTGGTAGTTGTTGATGCAGATGTGGATGTCTTCAATTTAGGAGAAGTTATACATGCCATTGTGATGAAGTGCCATCCCGTTAGAGGAGTCCATATCGAGCGCAACAGCCCTGGTCACGCTCTAATCCCTTTTATGGATTTCCATGAGCGCCTATGGGGCCAGGCCTCCCATCTTTTATTGGATTGCACCTGGCCTGTGGATTGGGATCCCAACATTGAGATACCTGCCAAGATTTCCTTTGGCACGAGTTACCCCAAAGAGCTTCAGGATAAGGTCTTGAGCAACTGGGGCAAATACGGGTTTTGATATCACGGGGACGACTTGAAAAGCAGAGAGAGAGGAGATAGAAAAATGGCAAGAGAATATGATACATTTACGGACGATATTTCCACCATAAAAGAAGGAGTGGAAATAACCATTGCAATCCGGGAAACCGATATCTACCGGACCCGGGTAGTCAAAGCAATTGTTTCCTCCTCTAAAAAAGCATTACCCGATTGGGACACCCTGTGGTTGCGATATAATCTGGGTCCTCTAAGACCTGAACCGTGGTCGATTAAGATATTGGCGGACGTGCCCGGCTTGCTTATAAAGAAAGCGATTGGTGACCAGTAAATCCCAGAATAATAAGGAGATGGAGGGAAGCCCACCATGAAGGACAGACTTAAGGCACGGGCCAAGCTTTTGATTGCCGAAGCAATGTTGAAGTCGGCGCGGTTCCGTACGGAAAGTCGCGGTCCATTCTACCGTCGTGACCTATTAAAACCATATTGTCAGAAAATGGAATTGCTGAGAAAGAAAGAAGTAGAAGGATGCACAAGACGAGAGTAATCGTAATAGGTGGGGGCTTTTCCGGCATCGCGGCCCGCTAAGAAAGAAGGCAAGGTAGTGATCTCTGGACCGGCTGGGGCAAACGTGCAGGACGCCATTACGGAGGGGTTTCAGAAGAAGTACCCCGGGATCCAGGTGGATTACAATGGCAGCAACACCCGTGAGTTTGTTCCCCGCGTCGCTGCCGAACGGAAGGCGGGACAGTTTCTCTGGGATATTTTTATCCACGGCTCCGCAGAATTAATGTATCCCTTGGAGCCGTTCGATCCCTTGGAGCCGGCCTTGATGTTACCGGACGTCAAAAATCCCAAAACATGGCGTGGCGGAAAGATTGAATTTCTCGATCCCACCAAAACGGTTATCTGTATGACTCCCTTCCAGCAGGGCACCCTTTTCTACAACACCAAGCTCGTCAACGCGAAGGAATTCAAATCATACAAGGATCTGCTCAATCCCAAGTGGAAGGAGAAAATGGTCGCCGACGATCCGCGCCGGGTGGGGCCTGGGATGGCAACTTTCATATTTTTTTATCTCCATCCGGAGTTGGGCCCGGATTTCATTCGCGAGCTGGATAAGCAACGGCTGACTATAATGCAGGACTACGCGCAGGAGGTGGACGCTGTCGCTCAAGGCAAGTATCCGTTGCTTATCGGTACGGCGGACTTTATCGCGACCGCCAAGGCAGCACAAGGGGTGCCTATTGGTATCGTAGACCCTACGCAACTTAAAGAGGGAACCGACCTGAGTCCGGCGAATGGTACCCTCGCGTTGTTTAACCGGTCGCCGCATCCCAATGCGGCCAAGGTCTTCATCAATTGGCTGTTGTCGAAAGAAGGTCAAACGATCTTTGCCCGCGCCTATGGCTACGTCAGCGCTCGCTTGGACGTACCGACGGATCACACGGAACCCTGGAGAGTGCCGGTGCCGGGGGCGATCAAGACCTACACAAAGGAGGCCGTTCAAGCGAGAAAAGATATGCAGCCCCTGTTGCAAGAGGTATTTGGCAAGTGATGAGTGAAGTCTAAAGCGGGAGGCGGTACCCCATGTGATGGATGATGCCAATTTTATAACGGGTCAGCTGCTCAATGTTGATGGGGGACGGGCAATGCACTGATCTGTGCCAATAAGCATTCCGCGCTGCAGGCTTTAAGCAAGAGAAAGTAGACGGTTTTGCTAAGCAGCTAATCTATTAAATATTAGGATGATCTGAAAGGAACAGAATAAAATCGAGAACAGAGAAAAAAGGGGGGATAAGAATATGATGCAAAGATTTTATTCATTGGTAACAATCGTGGTGATGTTTGCGATCAGCTATGTGCCGACGGCCGCCGCAGACGAATGGGAGAAGGTCCTGGCGGCGGCTAAGAAAGAAGGCACCGTTGCGGTGATCGGTTCTGCGGGCAGTGGCAGCAAGATACAAGACATGCTGACTCAGAACTTTGAAAAAAAATATGGCATCAAGGTGGAGTACTTCAGCGGTCGCGGCTCCACCATCGGACCGAAGCTAACAGCAGAACGCAACGCCGGCCAGTTTCTCTGGGATGTCTTTATCGGCGGTACCACGACCGCGCTGTCGGTGACGATCCCTGGCGGGATGATCGATCCGATCGAGCCGGCGCTCATACTTCCCGAGGTAAAAGATCCCCAAAAATGGCGCGGCGGCGGGATAGAGTATGTCGATACGGGCAAACGCGTTTTGGTCATGATGTTGACGCAGCGCGCAACTCTCTATGTCAATCCAAATGTAGTGAAGCCGGATTCGATAACCTCCTACAAAGATTTATTGAATCCGAAGTTTAAGGGAAAGATCGTCATGGACGATCCCACGATGGCAGGGCCCGGTCAGGCGACGTTTGTTTTCTTTTACTTACATCCCGATCTTGGACCGAACTTCATCCGGGCGCTCGCCAAACAGGAACCCGCGCTTTTGAGAGATTGGAATCAAGAGTTTGAAGTCCTTGCCAGAGAAAAGTACCTGGTGTTGATCGGAGATACGGATGTCCTCGCCGAGGAACGCATTAAGGCCGGCGTGCCCATTGCGATTCTCGATCCCCGTAAGATAAAGGAAGGCTCCGATATCGGGTGTATCGACGGCGCCCTCACCATGTTTAACCGCGCGCCGCACCCTAATGCGGCCAAAGTGTATATTAACTGGCTGCTCTCGAAAGAAGGCCAGACGGACTATGCCCGCTTGACCGGCAATATCAGCGCACGTCTGGATGTGCCGACGGATCATGCGCCGTGGCGCGTGCCAATACCCAAATCAATCAAAACATATACGCAGGCGGCACAGGATGTTAAAACTGATCTCTTGGCATTATTCAAAGAAGCCTTCGGCCGTAAATGATGCAATAAGAAGAGGTAAAGGGATGAGCAAGGCGAACCCTACCGGCGGGATTACAAGGTATCATTGCCGGAATTTTTTCAAAGGTTAGCTAGCCGGCATCTTGATTCAAAAGATGACAGAAGGAGTGTTGAACGATGGAAGGACAATATAAGTATTTGTTTAGCCCCATAAAACTGAGGAACATGACTGTCAAAAACAGGATATATTTTGGTCCTCACGTGAATATGATGGCAACAAACTATATATTGGATGACCGTTATGTGGAGTATCAGCGGGCCAGGGCTAAGGGCGGGGCGGGGTTGCAGATCGCCGGGATGATGCCGGTCATGAAAAACAGCCTGGATCTGGCGGGCATACAGGAGGTTTACGACGAGAAAGTCATCCCCATGCTGAGGAAGATGGGCGAGGCCGTGCATAGCGAAGGAGGCCGGATCCTGGTGCAATTGGTGCACGCGGGCCGGGAGTCGGATATTGAACTCACCCGCCTTCCCACCTGGGCGCCCTCTGCCATTCCTTCCCCCGTCATGTATCGTTTTGTTCCCAAGGCGATGGAAATTGAGGATATCAAGGCGTTGGTCAAGGCCTTTGCCCGCTCGGCGGTGTTCGCGAAAGAGGCGGGTTTGGACGGCGTGGAACTGCACGGGGCCTCCGGCTATCTGCTGCAGGAGTTCATGTCGCCAGCAATAAATCAGAGGACCGACGAATACGGGGGCAGCGTGGAGAACCGGGTGCGCCTTCCCCTCGAGGTGATCGACGCGGTGCGCAAGGCCACAGGGGATGATTTTGTTGTAGGATTTCGGCTGGCGGGCGATGACTTCCTCCAGGGCGGCAATACGATCGACGATTATAAGGAGATTGCCAAACGGCTGGAAGATTCCGGACAAATTGATTTCCTTCACGTCGGCGGTCCCTTCTACGAAGGTATTCAAGGCCTGGGCATGGGCATGCAAATGCCCCTGGGATTCTGGATACCTTATGCGGTGGCTTTCAAAGAGGCCGTTGATCTGCCCGTGTTGAACGATTTCCGGATCAACGATCCCGTGCAGGCGGAAAAGATCCTGGCCAACGGACAGGGCGACATGGTGGGGATGATTAGGGCCCTGATTGCCGATCCCGAATTGCCCAACAAGGCCCGGGACGGAAGATTGGAGGAGATCCGTTCCTGCATCGCCTGCGATCAGGGCTGTGTCGGCAAGGCTCTTAAAGGAAAGGCGATTGCCTGTACCCAGAATGCGGTTGTGGGCTTTGAAGGGGAGATCGGCACCCTGGAACCGGCGAAGACCAGGAAGAAGCTGGTGGTGGTGGGAGGCGGTCCGGCGGGCATGGAGACAGCAAGGGTTGCCAGGATGAGGGGCCATGAGGTAGTGCTTTATGAAAAGGATAAGGAGCTGGGAGGGCAGGTGAACATCGTCGTCAAGGCGCCCCTTCGGCAGGAATTTGGGGGTATCACGAGGTACCTGTCCAAACAGATGGAGATCCTGGGGGTGAAGGTCAATTTGGGGGTGGAGGCCACGCCGGAGCTGATCGAGCGGGAAAAGGCGGATGCCGTGGTGATTGCCACCGGCGGGCTTCCTTTCCGGCCTCCTATCCCCGGTATCAATCAGGAGAATGTGGCGACCGTGGAAGATGTCCTGCTGGAGAAGATAAAGGTAGGCCAAAAGGTCGTAGTGGTGGACGGCGGAGAGGCCCACTGGCGATGCTGCGCGACCGCGGAGTACCTGCTCGATCAGGGCAAGCAGGTGGAGATCGTTACCCCCTTGTTGTTTGTGGGTATGGAGTTGGCTACCACTTCCGATATGCTTAGTTTCTATTTCAGAGTGCGGCCCAAGGGCTGTGTTTTCACTAGTGCTACTGCGGTAACGGAGATTTCGGGAAAGACTGTGACCGTGGTTGATGTTTTCGCCAATAGTGTTAGAAAGATCGAGGGGGTAGACACGGTGGTTTTAGCCGCGGGCAGCCGGGCCAATGATCAGCTCTACTATGCCCTGAAAGGGAAGGTAAAGGAACTGCATGCGACGGGCGATTGCGTGTCGCCACGTCTGGCCCTTGATGCCATCTATGATGGTTATACCTTGGGCAGAGTTATCTAGCGCGGCAATCTTTTCGCAGCAGGAGGCTGTGATGGCAAGGTACGTCTTCAAGGAGACAAATGAATCAGGGAATATGGATATTTGAAGAACATAATGTGGATGGTACGAAGAATATTACCGTGGAATTACTGAGCGAAGGGCAAAAACTTGCTCGCCGGCTGAAAGAAGAACTAAGCGTGTGTCTTATCGGACACCAGGTTGAGCGGATTATTCCAACCCTGGGCCAGTATGGGGCCTCAAAGGCATATCTGGTGGATAACGAAGCGCTCTCCCGATACGACCTCGATGCCTATAGTTCCATCCTGGTTGAGCTTATTAAAGAATACCAGCCCTCTGTTTTGCTGATGGGGGCGACCCCGGTCGGAGCGGAACTTGCCCCCAGGATTGCCGCCCGACTGGGAGTCCCTTGCATAACGGAGGTAAAAAAGATAACCGGGGATCAACGAAACCTGCAGGTCACCAAAGCGGCGTATAACGATCAGCTCTACGTGGATGTCCGCGCCGGTGCGGGAAGGCCGCTTATTTTAACGCTGCCGCCCGGCGAAACGGACGTGGTAAAGACCCCGGATACGAAAGAATTGACGATTGTAAAAAGAGAGTCGGGACCTAGAATAGTTGCCAAGGGAGTGAAATTTAAAAAATTTATCAAAGGTGACCCGCGAACGATCGGTGTGGAGGAGGCGGACTTAATAGCGGCGGTGGGCAATGGTGTAGAACCGAGTTTCCTTCCCCTGGTTCAGGAGCTGGCAGATGTCATGGGGGCTGCGATCGGGGGGACAAGAGTGGCGGTGGATAAGAATCTTATTCCCTTTGCCAGACAAATCGGCGCCACGGGAAAAACGGTGGCGCCTAAAGCCATCGTGGCATGCGGTATCTCGGGGGCCCGTGAATTTACAGACGGCATGCAGAATGCCAAACTTGTCGTCGCCATCAACAAGGACGGAAAAGCGCGCATCTTTCAGTATGCCAACCTCGGTATCAAAGGTGATGTTCAGGAGATCATTCCGCGCGTCATTGAGCAGCTAAAAAGGCAAAAACCAGGATCAGGGAAAATAGACTAAGTCCTAGCCACTATCGGAATGCCACATTCTTTGCAGGCGACGTCATCCGGCGGGCATGCGTTCAAAAGGAGAAAGAAATAGTGTTACCATCTGCGGGCAAGATTTTGCTCCTATTGTCAATTATTGTTACGCTGTTTTTTTTCGGCAGGCGGGCCTGGTTTCTGATCAAGCTCCTGAAGTCGGGCAGGTCCCTGGACAGGTTTGATCATCCGGGGGAAAGATGGAAATACACCTTGGGACAGGTTTTCACGCAACGGTGCTCCCTCAAGACTGTCGCCAAGGGCGACTATGCCGGGATTGGACATTTGCTGCTCTTTTACGGCTTCTGTCTTTTTCTTGTCAGATATATTTTCCATATAGCCGAGGCATTCAATGAGGCTCTGTCCCCGGCAATCTTCGGTTCCATCTTCAACAACCTGTTCTTTCTTTGTCTGGATATGGCCGGCCTGATTATAATGGGGGCAATCGTCTGGGCGGCGATCCGAAGATATATCCTCAAACCGGAACGGCTCGATCCTTCGCTGGATGCGGGTATTATCCTGGGCGTTATTTTTACTCTCATGTGCCTGCACTATGCGACGGAGGGATTCAGGTTTTTGGCGGATCCGAAACCTTTTGCGGTTTGGTCCTTCGTGGGCACCTTTCTTTCCTATGTGTTCCGCGAGATGGGCTGGCAGAGGAAAAGCCAGGACCTCTATTTGATCTTCTGGTGGCTTCATATCCTGCTCGTCTTCGGGTTTGGCATTTTTATTCTTTATTCGAAACATCTGCATATCCTTGGCTCTCATTTTAATCTCTATTTCCGTCCCTTGGGATCGAAGGGTGCCCTGCAACTTATTGGCGACCTGGAAGATACGGAGAGCTTTGCGATTGACAGGGTCAATGATTTTAACTGGAAACAGCTGCTCGATCTCTATGCCTGCACGGAATGCGGCCGTTGCACGGAAAACTGCCCCGCCAGCAGCAGCGGCAAGGCTTTGCGCCCCATGGATATCATCCACAACCTGAAGCTCCACCTGCTTGCTTCGGGCAGGGAGCTGCTGAAGAGTAAGGAACGGGGTGGCGCGGGAAAAGGCATACTGCCGGTGGTGGGAAAGGTGGTAACCGGGGACGAATTCTGGGCCTGTACGACCTGCCATGCCTGTGTCGAGGTATGTCCGGTAAATATCGAGCACGTGAGCCGCATGGTTGATATGCGTCGCCAGTCCGTACTTGTCGAGAGTGACTTCCCCGCGGAATACAAGCAGATTTTTAAGAACCTGGAGATCTTCGGCGATCCTAAAGGCAAGGGCAAACTGACCAGGGAAGACTGGACCGCCAATCTTAAGATTAATAAGCTGTATCAACCCGAGGAGGGTCGTCCCGTCGATGTCCTTTTCTGGGTGGGCTGCATCGGTGCCACTTACGATGACCGAAGCAAGAATACCGTTATTGCCGCGGCGAAGGTTTTAGAGAAGGCAGGGGTCAATTTCGGGATCTTGGGGAAGGAAGAGCCCTGTTGCGGCGACCCGGCCCTCCGCATGGGGAATGAATATCTTTTCCAAAAAATTGCCAACAATAATATTGAGATGTTTAGGAAATACGGGATCAAGAAAATTGTGACCCCTTGCCCCCACTGTTTCAGCGTTCTAAAGAAGGAATACGCCTCGTTGGGAGCCAATTTTGAGATATCCACGCTCGTGGATTTTATAGGCGGATTGCTTAAGGAGGGTAGGCTGGAAATCAAGTCTAAGATTAATGCTACCTTTACCTACCACGATCCCTGCTATCTGGGCCGCCACAATTCACTCTATGATGGGCCGCGGGAGATATTGCAATCTTCCTTGGGTGTCAACATAGTCGAGATGGGGCGCCGAAAAGAAAAGAGTTTTTGCTGCGGTGCCGGGGGCGGTAATATGTGGCGCGGGATGTCAGCCGGGAAAAGAATCGAGGGATTAAGGATCGCCGAAGCCGTTAAAACCGATGCCCAGGGGATTGTCACCGCCTGTCCCTATTGTGAGGTCATGTTTGACTGCGCGATTAAGCAGGAAGGTCTGGGGTACTCTTTCAAGCTTCTCGATATTGTGGAATTGGTGAAGCAAGCAACAATCGATTAGGAAAAACAAGGGATGGTGAATAGCCGATGAAAATCGTAGTTTGTATCAAGCAGGTTGGTTTTGTCTATTATCCTGCGGCCGTGGATCTCGCCACCGGTGAAATTGATTTGGGGAAAATTGTCTTTATGCTCAATCCCTATGATGAGGTCGCGGTCGAAGAAGCCATCAGCATCAGGGAACAGGTCGCAAATAGCGAGGTAGTAATTATAACCGCCGGCGGACCGGAGACAGAAAAAGCCCTCAGATATGCCTTCGCGATGGGCGCGGACAGGATGATCCGCATAAATTACGTAAGTGCTGATTCCTGGTCAACCTCCCTGGCTTTGTCGGTGGCCATTGAAAAAAACGGCTACGACATGGTTTTCTGCGGTAAAAAAGCCATCGACAGCAACGGCAACCAGATGGGGTCATTTATCGCCGAGCGACTTCAAATTCCCCAGGTTTCAGGGATTGTGAGCATGGATCTCGCTGTGTCGGAAAGAAAAGTGATCGTCGAAAGATATCTGGGCAAGGGTGACAGGGAGGAGGTGGAATGCGATCTGCCTGCGTTGTTTACTGTGGAGATGGCATTAAACGATCCCCGATACCCGACGCTGCCGAAGCGGTTTGCTGCTGAAAAAAAGGTGGTGGAGATAATAGACCCCAAGGCTCTGGGGATTAGCCCCGAACAAGAAGTAAGTTTGACGGAAATCAGGAAGATTTCGCTTCCGAGGCCCAAGACAAGAAAGGTCTTTACTCCCGATAGCAGCCTGTCCGCCGCCGACCGTATTAAACAGATGATGTCCGGCGGGGCCAAATCCAGGGAGGCGGGAGATGTCCTGGAAGGGACGCCGGAGGAACTGGCGGGGCATATCGTAAAATTCCTCGTTCAGGAGAAGGTTGTATGAATAAATATTATTGACAAACGAGAACATATTCATAGATGAAAGTAATGATGAATAGCACCAGATGACAACTGCTTCAACCATGGCTGGCAATTATGCTGAGCTTCATTACCAGCCATGGTTAAGCCAAAGGTTAGGTGGAAAGGAGATTACGATGAAACAGTGGTTATTACCAACATTTGGGACATTTGTTCTTTGGGGTGTATGGAGCTTTATTCCTAAGATTACAACAAAATATATTAGCCCAAAGAGTGCAATACTTTTTGAAGTCTTGGGTGGAATGATAATTGCCACAATTGTCTTATTTTCTTTGAAATTTAAACCTGACATTCATCCTAAAGGGATTTTACTGGCAATAACGACAGGTGTTTTAGGATTGAGTGGGGCTTTATGCTTTCTTTATGCTGCTTCAAAGGGACCAATTTCGTTAGTCGCAGTATTGTCAGCTCTCTATCCTGTTATTGCTGTTGTATTGGCAATGATTTTTTTGGGTGAGTCTATTTCAGTAAAACAGGGCTTGGGAATTGTTCTTGCGTTGGGGTCCATGATATTAATTGCCACATAACAACGCAATGCGCCAGGAATCATTTCGCTACGCTTTATGATTCGGGTGATTCTTATTGACTGCTTTATACGGTGTTAGGTCCATTTTTACTGGGGGGTAAAATGGGAAACTGTTTTAACATTTCTGGGACTATAATCGATATCAATTTAGCATCCTCATTAGATCCTCGTCGTCACTAAATAGTCTTAGAATGCGCCTTTGCATCGGCAGTAACAAGAACTTAAGGAGGGAAAAGGTATGAATAAATGGGATTTGATTATTGGGATTGCAAAAATTGTCGGCAAGAAGAAAGTAGCTGAAGAGGCAGTCAACTGTTTCCTGGGGGCAGCTAAGAAGAAAGGCAAAGTTTTGGGGTTGAAAGTTATGCTTGCCGCAATTTTGGCCGCGTTTAGTTTTAGCTCTTTAGCTGTTGCCGCGTCTGCTCCCAGCGCTGCGGAATGGGAGAAGGTCCTGGCGGCGGCGAAGAAAGAAGGCACCGTTTCGGTGATCGGTCCGGTGGGCGAAAACCGGGTCGACACCTTGAAAGGACCCTTCGAAAAAAAATACGGCATCAAGGTGGAGTATACGGGTGACAGCGGCCGCAGCGTCCTCCCAAAGCTAACGGCAGAACGTAAAGCCGGCAAGTTTCTCTGGGACATCGCAATTACGGGTACCACATCCACGCTCAAAGTGCTGATCCCAGGGGGGATGCTCGATCCGATTGAGCCGGCGCTCATACTTCCGGATGTAAAAGATCCCAAAAAATGGCGTGGCGGCGGGATAGAGTATGTCGACCCGGGAAAGCGCTGTTTGATCATGACTTTGACTCAGCGCGGAACTCTCTTTGTCAATCCAAAGGTAGTGAAGCCGGAATCGATAACCTCCTACAAGGATTTATTGAATCCAAAGTTTAAGGGAAAGATCGTCATGGACGATCCCACGTCGCCGGGGCCTGGTCAGGCGACGTTTACGTTCTTTTACTTACATCCCGATCTTGGACCGAACTTCATCCGGGCGCTCGCCAAACAGGAACCCGTGCTTTTGAGGGATTGGGAGCAAGAGTTGGATGGCATTGCCAGGGAAAAGTCCCTGGTGGCGGTCGGACTTTACGATATCTTCACCGAGGAACGCATTAAGGCCGGCTTGCCCATTGCGATTCTCGATCCCCGTAAGATAAAGGAAGGTTCCGATATCGGATGCGTCGACGGCGCCCTCACCATGTTTAATCATGCGCCGCACCCGAATGCGGCCAAAGTTTATATCAACTGGCTACTCTCGAAGGAAGGCCAGACGTCCTTTGTCGTCGCAGTGAACAATATCAGCACCCGTCTGGATGTGCCGACTGATCAATCGCCGTGGCGCGTGCCAATACCCGGATCAATCAAAACATATACGCAGGCGGCACAGGATGTTAAACCTGATCTCTTGGCATTATTAAAAGAAGCCTTCGGTCAAAGATGATATAAAAAAATTAAAATATTGCAAAGCAAATGTAAGGAGGGATATTTATGGCGCACAAGGATTTACGGGAGTTTATTGCCGCGTTGGATAAGACTGGGCACCTGGTAAAGGTAAAGCAGGAAGTGGACTGGAATCTGGAAGTGGGGGCCATTATCCGCCACTCTTACGAGATTCAGGCGCAGGCGACTTTATTTGAAAATGTAAAGGGTAGCCAGGGAGTAAGGATCTTAGGGGGACCTTGCGCAACCTATGCGCGTATGGCTCTGGCTATGGGCATGGATGCGGGTACATCTGTAAAGGAGATAGCCAAGGAGTTCGACAAGCGGATTGCCAATCCCATCAAACCCATGCTGGTGAGCAGCGGCCCCTGTAAGGAAAACATTCTTAAAGGAAAAGATATCGATCTATTTAAGTTCGGTGCTCCCATGGTCCATGATGGGGATGGCGGCCGGTATATTGGTACATGGCACACTATAATTACCCCTGACCTGGATTCCAACTGGGTGAACTGGGGAATGTACCGCCAGATGATCCACAATGAAACCATGATGGGGGGGCTTTTGCTTCCCATTCAACATATTGGCCGAATATTCCAAAAGTACGAAAAAGCCAATAAACCAATGCCCTTTGCTACGGTAATTGGAACTGAACCTTTATGTGCGATGGCTTCTATTCTTTCCCCTGCCGCCGGGGTGAATGAAGTGGATCTGGCCGGCGGTTTGAGAAAAGAACCGGTAGACTTGGTGAAGTGCGAGACCGTCGACCTTGAAGTTCCTGCTCATGCGGAGATTGTTATTGAAGGGCATGTGCTTCCCGGTGTTCGGGTAGATGAGGGTCCTTTCGGTGAATACACCGGATTCTCAAGTGCCCCGCGTAGCCCGAGGCCGGTATATGAGGTGAGTTGCATTACCCATCGCCACAATCCCATTCAAACTGTTTCCAATATGGGGGTGCCCGTAGATGATAGTGATGTTGTCTCGACTATGGCGTTTCGGAACGAAGCAGTCCGTGCCTTAGCCGGGCTGCCGATAGTCGAAGTGGCTATGCCCCCTAACGCTTCGTGTCATCTAATCGTAGCTTCGGTGCAGCGTGCTTATTCCGGTATTGCCCATCATGTGGCCAACGCAATTTGGGGGAGCAAGTTGGGTGTTCTGATACCTTTTGTGGTAGTTGTTGACGCGGATGTGGATGTATTCAATTTAGGTGAGGTTGTGCATGCCATTGTAATGAAATGTCACCCGATTAGAGGGGTCCATCCCCAGCCCAACAGCCCCGGTCACGCTCTTTGGCCTTTCCTGAATTTTCATGAGCGTCAATGGGGTCAGGCGGCCCATCTCTTATTGGATTGCACCTGGCCTGTGGATTGGGATCCCAACATCGAGATACCTGCCAAGATTTCCTTTGGCACGAGTTACCCCAAAGCGCTTCAGAATAAGGTCTTGAGCAACTGGGGGAACTACGGGTTTTGATAATGGAAGCAAACGCTATCCTTGATCAGGAGATTGAAGTCGACGTCTTAGTTGTGGGAGGAGGCTCGTCCGGCCTCTGGGCCGCCATTCGTGCCTTGGATTTTTGCCCGCGAGTCATTGTTGCCGACAAAGGGAAAATAACCTCAAGCGGGGTAAGCACCATGATCCATGGCGTACAGGCTCCCCTTGAGGAAAATGAAATATTGACGGCAATGAAAGAGCTGGTGGAGGGATCAGTCTTTCTTGCCGATCAGGACAGACTCTCAATATTGTTGCGGGAAATGGGCCTCCGCTTTAAGGAGATGGTAGATTGGGGCGTTCCTTTCGAAAGGGACGCCGATGGCAAGCTGCATACCCAACATCGGATGGGGCTCAAGACAAACCGGATGGCCTTCGTCAATGGCAGGCAGATGATGAGGGAGATGAAGGCGAAGGCCCTTGCCGGAGGCGTCTGGTTCCTTGAGAGAGCGATGATAACCGATCTTCTGACCTCCGATGGCTACCATCCCTCGCAGGGCCGCATCGTAGGGGCGGTAGGTTTCAATACTATCACCGGCGGTTTTATTATCATCAAAGCCAAAGCTGTTGTCATAACAACCGGCCTGATCGGGGCAAAGCAGCACTTGTCCTACGTCGACGGTCTTACCGGAGATGGTACGGCCATGGCTTTGCGGGTTGGCGCCGAACTTGAGAATATGGAACTCTCCCAAAGCGCCGCTTTCTCGCTCTGGGAGAGGAGTTTCTCTACGGGAGGACAGGCCGAATACATGCGAGCCGGGGCTAAAGTGGTGAACAGCCTGGGAGAAGACATCATCCTTAAGTACGCCCCCGACAAGGTGGAGCCCTTTTTAAGCAAGCTGAATATCTGTTTCGCTGCCGTCAAGGAGATACTGGAAGGACGTGGTCCGATATACATGGATATGAGGAACCTTACGGACAAGGATGTTGCACTGCTCCGCAACGTGCTTCCCTCTGCCATGAGGGCCTTTGACGAGGCTGGCGTGGATATCCAGAAGCAGCAGGTGGAGATCACGCCGGCGGTCCATCACTGGGGTACCGGGGGAGGGATAAAAATCAGCCCCGACGGCGAGACCAATATCCCCGGGCTGTATGCCGCCGGTTGCGCAAGCCATAATTCAGCTAACTACGTCTCCGGTGCCGGACAACCTCAGGCCTACAATTTTTTTTCCGGCTACAGGGCGGGGGAAAGGGCCGGCCGGATGGCTGCCGCTACAGGAAACGCTGCCATCGAACGCAAGCAGGTCGAACTGTTCATGGACAGTGTGTTTGCACCCCTTAGCAGGGCTGCTGGTCCCAGCCCCGGCGACTTATATCTTGCCGTCAACAGTGCAACGGTGCCTGCCGAATACAGCTTTTTCAAACAAGAACTGAGAATCAAAAGAGTAATAGAGGAACTGCAGAGGCTCCAAGCGGAGGAGTTACCCGTTGTCCGCGCCCATGATATACACGAACTCGTCAAGGCAAATGAAGTCAGGAACACGATCCCTGTCCTGGAGGCCATCTTCCGCTGCAGTTTGGAAAGGAAAGAAAGCCGGCATGCGCACTTTCGGGAGGAATACCCCTACCGGGACGACATTAACTGGCTGAAATGGGTTATTATAAGAAAAGATTCCCGGGGTTTTGTTATCCGGCATGAAGACATACCGGTGGACAGATACCCGATTAGGCCCGACAGACGAGAGATCGTCCCCGGTCTCATCGGGTTTGCCTTGGGACAAAGCCGGGAGTAATAGCTAAAATGGTCATAAAGTCGATTAATTGGGAAATATGCAACGACTGCAAGCTTCGGCAGGAAAATAGATGTCCCGTTGCCGACAGTTGCTCGCTCGATGTGATCAGGCTGGATGATGAAGGCAAGCCCCACATCGCCTATGCCGAGGACTGCCACAACTGTTTCCTTTGTTCCAGGGATTGCCCTCTGGAGGCAGTGGAGGTGTCGTCCATGATACCCTTGCTGATTATGCCCTATTGAGTATTGCTCTCTCTATATAAACAACCTTCACCCTACAATGTGGTCATACAACGTCATTAAATTTATTGACAAACCAAGATATTTAAAATAGATGAGAACATCTCGTTCATTAGAGCTTTTCAAGACGATGTTCGCAGCATTTGGCCCATTTTACTGGGGGGGAAAATGGGAACCTCTTTTAACATTGCTGTAACTGTCACCAATACCGGATCAGCCTACATTACATACATAAACAATCACAGAAGTGTTCTTACGCGTTACTGTGATGAGGGATATTCATGGCGCGTAAGGATTTACTTACATCCCGATCTTGGACCGAACTTCATCCGGGCGCTCGCCAAACAGGAACCCCTGGCCCTGAAGGATTACAACCAAGAGATGGACGGCATCGCCAAAGGGAAGTTCCTGGTGTTGATTGGAGTTTCAGATATCTTCGCCCAGGGACGCATGGAAGCCGGTATGCCCATTGCGACTCTCGATCCCCGTAAGATAAAGGAAGGTTCCGATATCGGATGCGTCGACGGTGCCCTCACCATGTTTAACCGTGCGCCCCACCCGAATGCGGCCAAAGTTTATATCAACTGGCTGCTCTCGAAAGAAGGCCGGACAGCCTATGCCCTGTTGAATGGCAATATCAGCACCCGTCTGGATGTGCCGACGGATCAATCGCCGTGGCGCGTGCCAATACCTGGATCAATCAAAACATATACGCGGGCGGCACAGGATGTCAAAGACGACCTCAGAGCATTATTAAGGGAAGCAATGTCAATGAGGTAAAAATAATAGGAGGTGTTACTATGTTGCGTTTCGCGAAGAATTCTATAATTTCGATCATAGTTGGCTGTCTAGCTTCATCTGCTGCGTTGGCGGCCCAATCTTCACCATCCTGGGAACAGATCGTAGCCGCGGCCAAAAAGGAAGGAGCGGTTTCGGTTATCGGACCGCAAGGTACCGCGACGCGCGACGTGCTGACAGTGGCCTTTGAGAAAAAATATCCTGAAATCAAGGTCACGTTGCAGGGCATGTCTGGCGCACTGATTGCCCCAAAACTGCTCACGGAGCTTGCTGCTGACCGCAACAGTACTGATGTGGTAATTTCTGGAACTAGTACGTCGCTGGGATCACTTCTCCCGGCAAAAGCGCTGGTTCCGCTCAAACCATTTCTGTCCGGCCCGAACACCAAGGATCCGAGCAAGTGGTTCGGGGGCAAGCTGAAGTTTGCCGATAACGCGGGGATTTACAATCTGATGTTCAGCCAGTATGTAAAGCCGCCGTTTGTTTATAACTCAAAGCTGGTTTCGGATGATGATTTCAAATCGTGGAAAGACCTTCTCGATCCTAAATGGCAGGGAAAGATCGAGATCAGAGATCCACGCATTGCCGGTGCCGGCATGTCGAATGCGACAATGTGGTACGTCACTGAAAGTCTCGGCAAAGATTTTATTCGCAAATTACTTACTCTAAAGGATTTGAGGATAATGCGAGACGATGGGCAAATGTTGGATTTCTGCGCGCAAGGCAGGTATCCCATTGCGGTCGGACCGGGTGACGTGCCTACCAAAGAGTACATTAACAAAGGCCTGCCGATTAAGCAGCAAAGACCAGAGTCCCTGAAAGAGGGCACTTATATTACCGCGGGCAATGGCAGCCTGGTGATTCCGCGCAACGCGCCCCATCCGAACGCATTGCGCGTGTATGTGGATTTTCTCTTGTCTCCGGAAGGGCAGCTCGCGTGGAGCAAGGGCTATGATTTCGCCAGTTTGCGCCGTGACGTTCCCCATGACCATGTCCCGGATGTTTTTGTGCCCAAGGAAGGCGTGCCCTACCTGGAGTTGTCATCCGAGAAATATGTCCTGATTGGAGACGAGGTTACGGATTTTATCAAGACGGTATTGAAGCGCTAACAGCAAGAATTGATCTGCTCGACTAAGAAGACCGAGGTCAGTTAAGTAGAGCTGTCACATTACTTATTACCGCGAAGGCGGGAAATGCACTCTTGTCGGGTGACTCGCCCCCAATGGGTTGATTTCTCAAAAAGGAGGTCACCGATCCATCTTTCTTACCCTGTCGCATCTCCGGCCCACGCTTTTTGATGCAAAATAGATAAAAATATCCCTTGACAAGCAAAAACAGCCACCCTATAGTTCCAACCATCGAAAAGCAATGTCTTATCAATTAATTCAATTCAATCCTTGGCCAAAGGCTTGCCTGACGGGGAAATTAAGAGAGTTTAAGAAGCACAGTTGCCTTAACGCGACGTCATTTTAAGGGGAGGATTATTGATGGAAGCATCGGTAACACCTGAATACAGAGGGCGAATGTTGCAGATTTTTAAGAATCGGTCCTGGCTGGATCAAAACGTAGATTCTATAAAAAGCAAATATAAGAAAGGTTCCTGGATTGTGATCACCGGCGAGAGGGTGGTTGCCTCGGGCGCCCCGACCGGCCGAGAGGCTGTTAAAGCGGCGGGGGCGGATTTCGATCCGGAGACGTCGATTGTCTTTATGGTGCCGGGGGACATAAGTCAACCGTTCTGATCCTGATGAACAATAATATCCGACAAGAAAGGTGGGTAGGATAATGGGTTTCCCTTTTGTTTCTTTAAGAGACTGGACGGATTATCTTGGCTCCCAGGGGCTGCTGGCGAAAAATGATCAACAGATGAAGCTGAGGAACGACATAAGCGCTTTATCCAAACAGATCGCCGATAAAGGCGGGCCTGCCGTGCTGCATACCAATGTTGAGGGACACCCGGGCTGGCGTATCTTGCATGACAGCCTTACCGACAAACATAAACAGGCCATCGCCCTGGGCATTGACGAAAAGAGCTTTGTCCGCGACTTCGCGCAGAAGATGGCGCAGGGGCCGGGGATGCCCCCCGTCACGGTGGATAAAGCTCCCTGCCAGGAAAGGGTCTTTACCGGGGCGGATATCGATCTGACCATGCTCCCTCTTCCCATGACCACCGAGTTCGAAAATCCTCCCTACATTACATCGGGTATTCAACTGGAGAAAGATCCTGAGTCCGATTGGGTGAATATGGCGATAAGAAGGTTGCATCTTAAAAGCCCCGACAGCTTCTGCGGCTTATACAGTCCGCTCACGCACGGCGGCATTATTTACAAGCGGTACATTGCGCAGGGCAAGGACATGCACGCCTCCATAGTGATCGGGGTTGACCCCGTTTATTTCATGTTGTCCCAGCTGCCGGCGGGACCCGGGGAAAGCGAGGCTTCCTTCTGGAGCACCATTACGGGAGAGCCGCTGCAGGTAGTAAAATGCCTGACTAACGACCTGTACGTTCCCGCCCATGCGGAGATTGTTATTGAAGGAAAGATAGGCCTCACAACCCGGATCTTTGAGGGACCCTTCAGCGAGTTTCCCGGCTATATGTCCGGATACTACAGCTTGCCGTTGTTTAAGGTAACCGCCGTTACCATGCGCACCGATCCCATCTACCGCTTTCTGTATCAGGGGCGGGAACCCGGTGAAGGACATCAGATTTCCAGGTCCATGCGCGAAGCGACGACATTCAGCATTATCCACAAAGCGGTTCCCGAACTGGCCGATGTTGCCGTTTTAAGCGGCGCGTCATTTACCACGGCTATGTCCATCGTGAAAGGCAGCAATCGGCAGGGACTCGTCCTTGAGCTCGCGAAGGCTGCCAAAGGCCATCATTTGGGCAGACTGATAAAGAACCTCTTCGTCTGTGAAGATGACCTTGATATTCACAATCCCACGGAAGTAATGTGGGCGATGAGCTCGCGATTTCAGGGGGAACGCGACATTCTTCTCATCAACGATCAGCCATGCTGCTTTTTGGACCCGTCGGCGCCGTCTCTGGGCCGCGGTCAAAGCCCCAAAACTTCCTGCTATGTTTTCGATTGCACGGAGGCGCTGGCGCCCTATGACGAGCCCTACACGCGAGGGACGGCGATTCCCGACATGACACCGGCCGCCAAAGCGGCCTACGACAGGATATTGAGTCAAATAAGGGTATCTCCTTGACGCAAGCACACTCAAAATATAATGTCCTGGTTCAGGGAAGATTATCATCGAGCGGCGGCCAAGCTTGAAGTCACGATCCATCATGAGGAGATTGATTTCATGCCGAGGGTTTGCAGCACCACCATAATGATGCCGCCGCCCTGCGCACCCGCAGGCAGCTCATATCGTCTTCTTAGTCGAGCAGATCAATTCTTGCTGTTAGCGCGTCAATACCGACTTGATAAAATTCGTGATCTCGTCTCGCATCATGACATACTTCTCTAAGGACAAATCCAGGTAGGACACGCCTTCCTTGGGCACAAAAACATCGAGGACATTGCCATGGGGAACGTCACGGCGCAAACTGGCGACGCCGGTGGCCTTGCTAAGCTCGAGCTGTCCTTCCGGCGATAAGAGAAAATCCACATATACGCGCATCGCGTTCGGATGGGGCGTGCTGCGCGGAATCGCCATGCTGCCAGAACCAGCGGTAACATACGTACCCTCTTTTAGAGAGTCAGGGCTTTGATGTTTAAGCGGCAGGCCTTTGTTAATGTACTCGTTGGCAGGCACGTCGCCTACCCCAATAGAAATTGGATACCTGCCTTGCGCACAGAAATCCAACATTTGCCCGTCGTCTCGCATTATCATCAAATCCTTTTGAGTGAGAAATTTCCGAATGAAATCTTTGCCGAGACTTTCAGTGACGTACCACATTGTCACATTCCCCAAGCCACCCCCGGCCATGCGCGGATCTTTGAGCTCTATCTTTCCCTGCCATTTAGGATCGAGAAGGTCTCGCCATGATTTGATATCATCTCTCGAAATCTGCTTCGTGTTAATAACGAACGGCGACTTGACGTAATTGCTGAAAATCAGATTGTAACTTTGCGCGACATCGGAAAACGTCAATTTCCCGCCGCGCCACTTGCTCTGGTCCTTGGTGTTCGGGCCGGACAGTAATGGTTTGACGGGAGCCAGCGCATTCGCCGGGAGAAGAGATACCAGCATCGTGGTTGTTCCGGCAATCACCACATCAGTGCTGTTGCGGCCAGCGGCAAGCTCAGGGAGAAGTTTGGGGGCCATTTTCGCGGCATCCATGCCCTGAAAATCGACCTTGATTTCAGGATATTTTTTCTGAAAGGGCAGTGTCAACGCGTCACGCACCTCGCTTCCTTGCGGTCCGATGACCGAAACCCTTCCTTCCTTCTTGGCTGCGGCTAAAATCTGCTCCCATGACGGTGAAGATTCGACTGCCAGCGTTGGAGACAACGCCAGTAAGCAGACCATGATTGGAACGAGGAAATTCTTTGCCACAAGAAAAGATACTTTCCGAACGATTGTTATCGATGAATAGAATCTTTGCGTCATGTTCTTCTCCCCCCTGACTGAATTGATAAGGCATTTCATTTAAAAAAGTGGTCAAGCAAGCTTTTGGCTTAAGATGTTGGTTAGTCCCAGAGCATCTATCCTCTTGTGGATAACCGCTGGATCGGAGCTATCAAACCCCAGCTCTTTCATTCTTTCGTAGTAAACACCGTGCGCCATCGATAACGCGACGCGCAGGTCTCCGGATGTGGCCATCCTTTCACCTCTATAGGCGATCATATCACCAATGGCCGTGCTTCGGGGTAATTCTATGGGCTGCTTACCGAAAGCCACCCTCGCAGCGTTACTCCCTGCCAAGACACCGGTGAATACCGACTCAACTATGCCCCCCATACCAGTTTTGTTCCCCGCAATAAAGATGTTAGCGAAACCTTTCGCGCGGAGTGAATTTTCTCTAGGGGTGAAAGACATATTGGCAACATTGCCGGATCCGCCTCCCCCCATGGGATATTCGATTTGGGCGTTTTCAAATCCCGGGATCTTGCGCAAATTGGCTAGACGGAAGTTGCCTATTCCCACGCACTTGGCCGACAAACCGATATCCACGAGATTTATGTGAGACACTTCGCGGGGTCCGCGCGCTGCCGATATTTGCTTCAGGCGGTCATAATCAATAAGCTCCTCGGGAATGGGAATGGTACAAGTCCCTTCCTTCCTTAGTATAGCCCGTAATTCCGCTGACAGGCTTTCCTTGTAAAGTGCTATCCCAGCACCTAGTGCACCGGGTTTCCCATCAGGTCTTGTCCAATGCAATTCCTCCGCACCAGCCTTGGTTGCGATACTTACGCGATCGCCGAAGAAAAGGCAGCGATTATGACACATAACGCAACCATACCCGTATTGAATGCAATTAGATAATTCGCCAAAGGTGCCGGAGGCATCGACAAAGGCATCGCCGGGAAACCTCTCACCGCTATGTGTGGTAACGGCTTTCAGCGCCCCATTCTCCTTCTCCACCTCCACGGCGCGGGATTCCATATGTAACTCCACCCCTGATGCTTCCACCAGCTTCCGCATGGTAGTATCAACAAGCACGGTGTTATAAATAAATGCACCGACCTCATCTATGATATTGCCCCGGTGCAGCAGAATAGATTCCAGCGCCTCAAACACCTCACCCCCCCCCAGGGCTTTGGCCTCTTCCCCGCCTACTATCTTCAAATTGTGGTACAGGCGTGCCGCCCTTAGCCCGGCTCCGCTCAGCATATCCGTTCGCTCCAAAAGCGTTGCCTGAGCGCCAGCCTTATTTGCTGCTATCGCCGCCGCGATGCCGGAAAAGCCCCCACCTACTACGATCACTCTCGCCTTGTTCATCCCGCTGCCCCCTTCTTGCACATCAACTCCATTAGAATCATCATTCAGTCATCCATCTTATCAGTCCCTAGCTTTCCGCAAGGGACGGTGCCGCCGTCGTAACCCTTCATGAGTCTCTTATCACCTATGAAATACGTCGTCGTCTGCCAACAAACATATTCCCTTTCTTGCTGCTAGCGCGGTACGATCGTCTTGATAAACGCTGCGATCTCGTCTCGCATCCGGACATACTTCTCGTCTGACAACGACAGGTAAGACACGCCTTCCTTGGGCACAAAAACATCGAGGACATGATCTCTGGGAACGTCACGGCGCAGACTGGCGACGCTGGTGGCCTTGCTCCACGCAAGTTGACCTTCCGGCGATAAGAGGAAATCCAGGTACACGCGCATCGCGTTCGGATGGGGCGTGCTGCGCGGAATCGCCAGGCTGCCAGAACCCGCGGTAACATACGTACCCTCTTTTAGGTATTCAGAGCCTTGCTGTTGAAGCGGCAGCCCCTTGTTAATATACTCGTTGGCAGGCACTTCGCCTACCCCAACAGCAATTGGATACTTACCTTGCGCACAGAAATTCAACATTTGCCCGTCATCTCGCATTATCATTAAATCCTTTTGAGTGAGAAATTTCCGAATGAAATCTTTGCCGAGACTTTCAGTGACGTACCACATTGTCACACTCGACAAGCCACCCCCGGCAATGCGCGGATCTTTGAACTCTATCTTTCCCTGCCATTTAGGATAGAGAAGGTCTCGCCATGATTTGATATCATCTCTCGAAATCTGCTTCGTGTTATAAACGAACGGCGACTTAACGTAACTGCTGAAAACCAGATTGTAAATTCCCGCGTTATCGGCAAACTTCATCTTGCCCCCGAACCACTGGCTCGGATCCTTGGTGTTCGGGCCGGACAGTAATGGTTTGAGGGAAACCAGCGCATTCGCCGGTAGAAGTGATTCCAGCATCGTCGTTGTTCCGGCAATCACCACATCAGTGCTGTTGCGGCCAGCGGCTAGCTCAGGGAGAAGTTTGGGGCTCATTGCCGCCGGACTCATGCCCTGAAAATCGACCTTGATTTCAGGATATTTTTTCTGAAAGGGCAGTGTCAACGCGTCACGCACCTCGCTTCCTTGCGGTCCGATGACCGAAACCCTTCCTTCCTTCTGGGCTGCGGCTAAAATCTGCTCCCATGACGGTGAAGATTCGACTGCCAGAGTTGGAGGCGATGCCAGTAAGCCGATCATGATTGAAACGAGGAAATTCTTTGCTACAAGAAAAGATACTTTCCGAACGATTGTTATTAATGAATAGAAGCTTTGTGCCATGTTCTTACCCCCCCCGATTGAATTGATAAGACATTGCTTTTTCTATGGTTGGAACTATAGGGGGGCTGTTTTCGCTTGTCAAGGGATATCTGCTTCAAGGTAATTTATTGACAAACGACGACATATTCGATAGATAATATCCGTCTCGTTTATCAGAGCTTTCCAAGACGATTTTCGCATCATTAGGTCCATTTTACTGGGGGGGGGAAAATGGGAACCTGTTTTAACATTTCTTTGATTATCGCCTATACCAATTTACCATCCGCCGCCGATAAGCGGACGAGTGAAGCGAGAGTGAGCATCAGCGAGCGGTCCGTTTATCAAATAATCTTACAATGCGCCTTTGCATCTGCAATAATAAATGCTTAAGGGGGAAAGGTATGAACGGAGATTTGGTTACTGGCGTTGCCAAAGTTTTCGGCAAGAAGAAAGACGCTAAAGAGGCAAGTGACATTGTCTCGGAGGCGCCTAAGAAGAAAGGCAAAGTTTCGGGGTTTAAAGTTGCCCTTGCCGCAATCCTAGCCGTGCTTAATTTCAGCACGCTAGCCGCTGCCGCGTCTGCTCCCAGCGCTGCGGAATGGGAAAAAACGGTCGCCGCAGCCAAGAAAGAAGGGAAGGTCGTTATTATGGGACCATCTGGGGCAGACGTACGGGACGCCTTTACGGATGGTTTTCAGAAGAAGTATCCCGGTATCCAGGTAGATTACAATGGCATGGCCGGAGCACAAGTCGCACCCAAGCTTCTTGCGGAACTTTCAGCCGGTATTTATCGGACCGACTTGATCATCGCCGGTACGGTCACGGCAATCGAGAGCCTGATTCCAGCCAATGCGCTCGTTCCTATCCAGCCTTACCTGGTCGGACCCGAGAGTCAGGATCTCACAAAATGGAAGGGCGGCAAATTCGATTTTTCCGACAACTCAGAAAAATACGATTTGGTCTTTGGTAATCGAATCCAGGTGGCGTTTATCTACAATCGAGGCATGGTGCCTGCGGGTAAGATTAGGTCGTTTAAAGATTTTCTTAACCCGGAGTGGAAAGATAAACTTGCCCTACTCAATCCGGCGCGTGCCGGCGCTGGTCAAGTATGGGCAACGTTTTGGTATATCAAAGAAGCGCAGGGCTTCGGCAAAAGTTTCATCCGACAGCTGTTCACCACACAGAACGTTTTACTCTCTAACGATGAGCGCCAGCTCTTGGACTCCGTCGCGCGCGGCCGCTATCCGATCGCCATCGGTCCGAGCGGCACGCTGGCTTTTGAATTTAAGAACAAAGGGTTGCCCATCGATCTTTATGGCAGCGCAGCATTGCAAGAAGGTGGCACTATATCGGCGAGCAACGGTACATTCATGGTGCCGCGAAACATACCTCACTCCAACGCCGCAAAACTCTACATCGACTATCTATTATCTCGAGAAGGGCAGTATGCATGGAGCAGGGCGACAGGACTTGCAAGTCGTCGCCGGGATGTTCCCAAGGATCATATCCCCGATGTATTGGTGCCGAAGGAAGGAGTCACGTACCTTGCGGAATATAAAGAACCCTTCGTTGTCCTCAAGGATGAAGTTGTTAGCTTCGTCAATTCTGTCCTGCCGCATTAGACGTCACGCCGAGGCAATCCGGTCAAAATGCCTCTGATTAATGCGTAGATATATCCCGCATAAGAATATTGGCATAAGGAGACATATTATAAGTTATATACTTCCAGCCACCTGGGGTAATAACTTATGAATCAATAAAATTAGGGGGGAAATAAGAACATGACGAAAAGACTATTTTCATTGATAGCAATATTGGTGATGGTCCTGGTCGACTATGTGCCGATCGTTGCTGCAGCAGACTGGGAGCAGGTCCTGGCAGCTGCTAAGAAAGAAGGCAGCGTCGCGGTGCTCGGTCCGGTGGGGGGCGACCGGAGCGATGTTTTGCAAGGACCCTTCGAAAAAAAATACGGCATCAAGGTGGAGTATCGAGGTGACAGTGGCCGTACCGTTGGCCCAAAGCTAACGGCAGAACGTAAAGCCGGCAAGTTTCTCTGGGACCTGTTTATCGGTGGTCCCACGACCGCGCTCACGGTACTGGTCCCAGGCGGGATGCTCGATCCGCTGGAGCCGGCACTCATCCTCCCCGAGGTAAAAGATCCCAAACAGTGGCGCGGCGGCGGGATTGAGTATGTCGATGCGGGTAAGCGTTTTTTAGTCATGACTCCGTCACAGCGCGCAACTCTCTATGTAAATCCAAACATAGTGAAGCCGGAGTCGATAACCTCCTACAAGGATTTATTGAATCCGAAGTATAAGGGGAAAATCGTCATGGACGATCCCACGAAGTCGGGACCCGGCCAGGCGACGTTTTCGTTCTTTTACCTGCATCCTGACCTCGGGCCGAAATTCATCCGGGAGCTCGCCAAACAGGAACCCCTGGCCCTGAGGGATTACAACCAAGAGATGGACGGCATCGCCAAGGGGAAGTTCCTGGTATTGATCGGGGTTTCGGATGTCATCGCCGAGGAACGCATGAGGGCCGGCGTGCCCATCGTGTTTCTCGATCCGCGGAAGATAAAGGAACACTCTGATGTCAGCCCCGCCTCCGGCGGCCTCGGTATGCTTAACCGTGCGCCGCACCCGAATGCGGCCAAAGTGTACCTCAACTGGCTGCTCTCGAAAGAAGGCCAGACCGCCTTTGCCCGTGAGACCGGCTATATCAGCGCGCGTCTGGATGTGCCGACGGATCATTCACCGTGGCGCGTGCCAATACCCAAATCAATCACAACATATTACCAGGCGGATATCGATGCCATAGACGATATGCTTGCAGTATTCAAAGAAGCCTTCGGTCAAAAATGATCTAAGTTTCTTTTTGAAGAGAATTACGCATTCGGTCCTGCTCTGTCTGCTTGCTGGATGAATCTTGGTTGTATCCATGTGCCAGTAAGTATTAAATGGAGATGGCATGAATGAAGTGCTCATGGTGGTTATACTCCATCAGTCAGTAAGACAAGAACGGATGGGGTAGACAGGTTACCGGCTGAATGATTTGTATGAGGCATGGATCTCGCTAAGGAGGGATATTTATGGCGCACAAGGATTTACGGGAGTTTATTGAGGTGTTGGATAAAACCGGGCACCTGGTAAAGGTCAAGCAGGAGGTGGACTGGAACCTGGAAGTGGGTGCCATTATCCGCAGGGCCTGCGAGCTTCAGGAGCGGGCAACGTTATTTGAAAAGGTAAAGGGAACACCGGGAGTCAAAATCCTGGGGGGGTCTTGCTCAACTTATGCGCGGATGGCTCTCGCGATGGGCATGGATGCGGACAGACCCGTAAAAGAAATAGTCAAGGAGTTTGACAAAGGGATCGCGAATCCCATCAAACCCAGGCTGGTGAGCGGTGGGCCCTGCAAGGAAAACATCATAAAAGGAAAAGATATCAATCTCTTTAATTTCGGAGCTCCCATGATCCATGGGGGAGACGGAGGAAGATATATCGGCACATGGCACGCTGTCGTCACCCGCGATCCGGATTCCAGCTGGGTGAACTGGGGAATGTACCGTCAAATGATCCACAATGAAACCATGATGGGGGGTCTGTTGCAGTCTCATCAGCATGTTGGCCAAATGTTAAAAAAGTACGAGAAAGCTGGCAAATCCATGCCCTTCGCCACGGTAATCGGAATGGAACCTTTATGTACAATGGCCGGCACTATTCCTGCCGGCGTTGGCGTGAGTGAAGTGGACCTGGCCGGAGGTTTAAGAAAAGAGCCGGTCGACTTGGTGAAGTGCGAGACCGTGGATCTGGATGTTCCCGCCCATGCGGAGATTGTTATTGAAGGGCATGTACTTCCCGGCGTACGTGTAGATGAAGGCCCCTTCGGGGAATACACGGGATACTCGAGTGCCCCGCGCCGCCCACAGCCAGTATATGAGGTAAGTTGTATTACCCATCGCCACAATCCCATCCTGACTGTTTCCAATATGGGGGTACCCGTAGATGATAGTGATATTGTCTCGACTTCCGCGATTCGCAACGTGGCCGTCAATGCCTTGGCAGGGCTTCCGGTCGTCGAAGTGGCGATGCCCTCTTACGGTTCCAATCATTTAATAGTAGTCTCGGTACGGCGGGCCTATTCCGGCATCGCCCAACATGTCGCCAATGCAATCTGGGGCAGTAAGCTGGGGTCTTATACGCCTTTTGTGGTGGTTGTCGATGCGGATGTGGATGTATTTAATTTAGGAGAAGTTATACATGCCATTGTGATGAAATGTCATCCCGTTAGAGGCGTCCACACCCAGCCGAATAGTCCTGGTCACGCGCTCATTCCTTTTATGGATTTCCACGAGCGCCTCTGGGGTCAGGCCTCCCACCTTTTGTTGGATTGCACCTGGCCTGTGGATTGGGATCCCAACATTGAGATACCGGCCAAGATATCCTTTGGCACGAGTTACCCCAGGGAGCTTCAGAATAAGGTCTTGAGCAACTGGGGGGAATATGGTTTTTGAAAAAGTACTGAAAAATTATGATAGCCGCTTTTTTGTTACTTTCGACCGTTGAAAAAGCAATGCCATATCAGTCAATAATTGCAGGGGGGGGATAAGAACATGAAGCGAAGAATCTATTCATTCGGTACAATCGTGTTGATAGTTGCGGTGATGGCCGTAGTCGGCTATGTGCCGCTGGCCGCTGCAGAAGAATGGGATAAGGTCCTGGCGGCAGCTAAGAAAGAAGGCACAGTTTCGGTGATCGGTCCGGTGGGCAACGACCGGCACGACTTGCTAACTATGCCCTTTGAAAAAAAATATGGCATCAAGGTGGAGTATTTTAGCGATCGCGGCTCCGGCATCGGCCCACGGCTAACGGCAGAACGTAAAGCCGGCAAGTTTCTCTGGGACATCTTTATCGGGGGTACAACGACCGCACTTACGGTGACGCTCCCAGGCGGGATGCTCGATCCGATTGAGCCGGCGCTCATACTTCCCGAGGTAAAAGATCCCAAGCAGTGGCGTGGCGGCGGGGTGGAGTACGTCGATACGGGCAAACGTATTTTGGTCATGATGTTGTCGCAGCGCGCAATTCTCTATGTCAATCCAAATGTAGTGAAGCCGGATTCGATAACCTCCTACAAGGATTTATTGAATCCGAAGTTCAAGCGAAAGCTCGTCATGGACGATCCCACGATGGCGGGGCCCGGTCAGGCGACGTTTACGTTTTTTTACTTACATCCCGATCTCGGGCCGAAGTTCATTCGGGAGCTTGCCAAACAGGAGCCCACGATTATGAGGGATTATTTGCAAGAGCTGGAAACCATTGCCCGGGAAAAGTTCCTGGTGTTGATCGGAGATACGGATATGATTGCTGAGGAACGCATGAAAGCCGGCATGCCCATCGCGATTCTCGATCCTCGTAAGATAAAGGAAGGCTCCGATATCGGATCAATCACCGGCGCCCTCACCATGTTTAACCACGCGCCGCACCCGAATGCGGCCAAAGTGTATATTAACTGGCTGCTCTCGAAAGAAGTCCAGACGGACCTTGCCCGGTTGACCGGCAATATCAGCCCTCGTCTGGATGTGCCGACGGACCATTCGCCGTGGCGCGTGCCAATACCCAACGCAATAAAAACATATACGCGGGCGGCCATCGATGTCAAAGACGAGATGCTTGCAGTATTCAAAGAAGCCTTCGGCCTTCGTTGAGGCAAAGAGAATCGGAGGGTATTGTCATGTCTAAAGTTGTCGTAGTTGGTGGAGGTATGGCTGGTTGTGGGGCTGCCTTGGCAGCGGCAAAGGCTGGTGCTCAGGTTACTCTCTTGGAGAGGACGGATATGCTTATCGGGGTGGCAACGAGGGCTGGAGAAACTAATGGCAACGGGTTTTTTGTAGCTAACCATGAGCTCAGATTTCTGGGCGCAGGGGAAATCTCCGATGCTCTCCATTCAATAAAGCTGCACGATGGTGTCCAAGTTCCGGATTCAAGCAGGCATGTCTTCATTTTCAATGTTGGGCTGGCTGAGCCTCTGATAAAAAGGATTGTCAAGGAAGCTGGGGTAGAGCTATTGCTGGAGCAGCGGGCAGTAGATGTGAGAAAGGAAGAGGGCAGGATTCTGGCAGTAAAGCTGGAAAATGGCAGGATGGTGGAAGGTGATGCCTTTGTGGACTGCACCGGAGGGCGCGGAGGCATCGGTGTTTGCAGGAAATACGGAAAAGGCTGCGTGATGTGTCATGTAAAATGCCCCGCTTTTGGCGACAGGATAGGAATGGTGGAGAAAGCCGGTGGCAAAGTATATGACATGCGCAGACCGGATGGGACGCATGGGCAGGTAGGTAAAGCTATTACATTATTCAAAGACACCCTTGCTCCAGAACTCAAGGCACGACTTGAAAGGGAAGGGCTTCTCAAGATTCCACTTCGCAGTGAGTTGGTCGACTATTCCAAACATGCGTTAATGGGTGGCCTCCGTACCAGGGACTTTCTCAAGAACCTAATTTTGAACGACATTGGGCCAGTTGCCAAGTTGTCCGGCTGTGGATATATACCGCAGGAGGAGTTGAGGCAAGTGCCTGGGTTTGAGAATGTTGAAGTGGAGAGTCCGCGAGCCAGTAGGTATAATGCTATAGCGCACGTTGCCATAGCCGTTAGGGATAGCGCCATGAGGGTAAAGGGCTTTGAGAACCTCTTCTGCGGCGGTGAGAAAGCCGGGCACAGTAGCGTCGAGGGTGCAATAATGAGCGGCACTCTGGCGGGACACAACTCAGCCAGAAACGCTTTCAAGCAGGATCTGCTGGTACTTCCCCTTAGCATAGCTCTGGGTGATTTCTTTGCTTATACTACTGAAAAGTTCAAGACTGTGGAGGGTAGAAATAGTGGATATCACATGGGTTTCGGGGGATACTGGGAAAGGATGCAAGAGACGGGTCTCTACACCGCCGATGTAAAGACAATTAAGCGCCGCGTCGAAGAAGCAGGCATGCTTGGCGTCTTTTCGAAAAAAATATCATAGAGCTTCGCCAAATGAGAAGCAAGTAAAGTGAATCGAATGTCCTACTCTGTTGATTAGCAGAGCGGAGCGGTGAAATCTGACTTGCCTGGGAAGCCCTCGCTTCGCTTCATACTCCACTCATCACTTGCCAAATATCTCTTGCAGCAACGGCGCCATATCTCTATCTTTCACTAGCAGGGCCTCATTTGTGTAGGTCTTGATCGCCCCCGGTATTGGCACTCTCCAGGGTTCCGTGTGATCTGTCGGCACATCCAAGCGAGCGCTGAGGTAGCCGTTGGCGCGGGCAAAGATCGTTTGCCCTTCTTTCGACAACAGCCAATTGATGTAGACCTTGGCAGCATTGGGATGTGGTGCCCGGTTAAACAACGCGAGGTTCCCATTCGCCGGGCTCACGTCCGTTCCCTCTTTGATTTGCCTGGCGTCTACGATACCAATCGGCACCCCTTGCCTAGCCCTTTCGATTGCGGCAAAGTCCGCTGCACCGATGAGCACTGGATACCGGCCTTGCCCGACAGCATCCACCTCCTGCGCATAGTCCCGAAGAAGAGTCAACTGTTGCTTGCCTAGCGCGCGAATGAAATCCGGGCCCAGTTCCGGATGGAGATAAAAGAGAAGGAAAGTCCCCATCCCGGGCCCCGCCTTGCGCGGATCGTCCACAGCTATTTTTCCCTTCCACTTGGGATCGAGCAGGTCTTTGTATGATTTAAACTCCTTCGCACTGACGAGCTTGGTATTGTAGAAGAGAGTGCCCCTCTGCCAGGGAGTCATCATCATAGCTGTTTTGCCGGGATCGAGATATTCAATCTTTCCGCCGCGCCATGTTTTGGGATTTTTAACATCCGGTAAAATTAAGGCCGGCTCCAGAGGATCGAACGCTCCCATGGGGATCATCGATTGAAGGGCTGTCGTGGAGCCATGGACGTAAATATCCCAGAGAAATTGTCCTGCCTTCCGTTCAGCAGAAACGCGGGGAGCAAGCTCACGGCCCGAGACACCAAACAGCTCGACGGAGATACTGTACTTCTTCTGAAATTCTATTGTGAGGGCATCACGAATGGTCGCCGTCACGTCCGTAATCACCGCTACCTGCCCCTCTTTCTTCGCCGCCGCCAGGACCTTCTCCCATTCCGCAGAGCTGGGAGCAGACGCGGCAACAGCTATAGAGCTAATAGTAAGCGCGGCTGCTATTGCGGCCAAGGCAACTATCAAACCCCAAACCTTGCCTTTCTTCTTAGCCGCCTCCAGGACACCGTTGATTGTCTCTAGCTCCTTTCTTCTTGCCGACATTTTTTGCAACTTCGGTAATCTCAAGTACTCTTTTTTCATACCCCCCTTTTTGTCTATATTACTGCGAACGTAATGCACATTCTAATCGAATGTGGAGTTGTTCCACTATCAAAACCCGTATTTGCCCCAGTTGCTCAAGACCTTGTCCTGCAGCGCTTTGGGATAACTCGTGCCAAAGGAAATCTTGGCCGGTATCTCAATGTTGGGATCCCAATCCACCGGCCAGGTGCAATCGAATAAAAGATGCGCCGCCTTCCCCCATAAGCGCTCATGAAAATTCAGGAAAGGCCAGAGAGCATGACCCGGGCTGTTGGGCTGGGGGTGGATTCCTCTCACGGGATGGCATTTCATGACAATCGCATGCACAACTTCCCCCAAATTGAATACATCAACATCCTCATCAACAACGATCACAAAAGGCACCAGGGTTCCCAACTTACTTCCCCAGATGGCGCTGGCCACATGATGGGCAATACCGGAATAAGCCCGCCGCACCGAAACCACTATTAGATGGACCGAACTGTAAACCGGCATATTCACTTCGACCACGGGAAGCCCGGCTAAGGCACGCGTTGCCTCGCTTCGAAAGGCGGTAGTCGAGACGATATCGCTATCATCTACGGGCACCCCCATATTGGAAACAGGGAGAATAGGATTGTGGCGATGGGTAATGCAGCTTACCTCATATACCGGCCGCGGGTTACGCGGTGCGCTTGAGTACCCGGTGTATTCACCAAAGGGGCCTTCATCTACCCGTACGCCGGGAAGCACATGCCCTTCAATAACAATCTCCGCATGGGCAGGAACTTCCAGATCCACGGTCTCGCACTTCACCAGCTCTACCGGTTCTTTTCTTAAAGCACCGGCCAGATCCACTTCACTCACGCCCGCGCCGGCAGGTACAGCACTTGCGACGGCGCATAAAGGTTCCGTTCCGATTGCCGTGGCAAAGGGCATGGGTTTGTTAGCTTTTTCGTATTTCTGGAATATCTGGCCGATATGCTGATGGGGCTGCAATAGACCTCCCATCAGGGTTTCATTGTGTACCATCTGGCGGTACATGCCCCAGTTCACCCAACTGGAATTAAGGTCACGGGTAACGATTGTGTGCCATGTGCCAATATACCGTCCGCCATCTCCACCGTGGACCATTGGGGGGCCGAACTTAAAGAGATCGATATCCTTTCCTTTAAGGATATTCTCCTTACAGGGCCCACTGCTCACCAGCATGGGCTTGATGGGATTGGCAATCCGTTTGTCGAACTCCTTGACGATCTCTCGTACTGTTCGATCCGCATCCATGCCCATGGCCAAAGCGAGCCGCGCATAGGTTGAGCAAGGCGCCCCCAGGATTCTGACGCCGGGGGCGTCCTTTATCTTCTCAAATAAGGTCGCCCGTTCCTGAAGCTCGCAGGCCCTGCGGATAATGGCGCCCACTTCCAGATTCCAGTCCACCTCCTGCTTTACCTTTACCAGGTGCCCGGCCTTATCCAACGCTTCAATAAACTCCCGTAAATCCTTGTGCGCCATAGATATCACTTCTCCCTTACTCTGCAGAGTGTATAAAAAAATTCATGCCCTCCGGCACAGCCTTCTTCCGGCAGCTTGCTTATTTATTTTCATCTTCCTTGCGCCCAGCTCCGGGCATGGGAAATTATTATACTATTTGGTACGCCGCTGCATACCCTTCGTGGATAGCGTCAAATATGGTGCGCGGCTCCACACAATTACCAACAGCATAAACTTCCAATCCCGGCACCTGAGCAAGCTCTTCATATAGTCCCTTATTTGCTCTAAAACCCATTGCCAGAATTACATTGTCGGACTTCACTTCGGTCTTCTTTCCAAATTTATCAGCAAGTATTGCGCCATCATTGACTATTTCCACCAGATGCGTGCTTGTAAAGGGCCGCACGTTTTGCCGGAAGAATCTCTTGAAAAAAGCAATTTTCGGTGTCAGGCAAAGCCCATTGGCGATCTCATCCATCATCTCCACAATGGTTACCTTCTTCCCTTCTTCAGCAAGCATCAAGGCGACTTCGCAGCCAACCATTCCACCACCAATAACCATCACATCCTTACCTGTTTTGGCCCCGCGCAGAACCTCCAAGGCGCCTAGGACGAGAGGCTTGTCCACCCCTTTTATCCTGGGTATAACAGGATCGGCGCCAGCAGCTACTATTGCCGCATCAAATTTACCAGCTTTAATAGTTTGGGCGGTTGCCTCACTCTCAATGACTTTGACGCCTAGTTTTTTAACTTGCGTGGATAAGTAGTTAATTAAACCGCGGATATCTGCTTTAAACTCAGGAACCGATGCTTCGATCAGCATCCCACCCAACTTCCTCTTCTCATATAACGTAACCTTATGACCACTGAGGGAAGCGACTCTGGCCGCCTCCATTCCCGCGGGCCCGCCCCCGACCACGGCAATATTTCTCGCCTTCGATGTCGGAGTTATCCGCAAATCCTCCTCTCTGCCTACGGTCGCATTGACAGAGCAATGTACCGCTCTGACACTGACACCTCTGTCCAAGCAACCTTCGTTGCACCTGATGCAAGGACGGATGTCTTCCGGCCGCCCCTCCTTGGCTTTCAGGGCGAAATAGGGGTCAGCCAACATTGGTCGTGCCATACTGATAAAATCTGCATTTCCCTCTTCCATGATTTTTTCGGCGAGTTCCGGAGAGGTAATTGAGCCGGTGATTATGACGGGAATATGAACAACCTTCTTGATTTCTTTAACAACATCAACAGTATTAGCTAAAGGGCCGTACATGGTGACGGTCTCCAGGTCCGGTACATGATGAGTGCCCGTGATCACGTGGAGCGCATTTACCCCGGCTCTTTCAAGCGCGATTGCCGTCTCCTTCGCTTCTTCTACCGTGATGCCGCCTTCTTCGTAGTCCACCCCATTCAAGCGAACGCTTAGGGGATAATCGGGCCCCACTTTCCTGCGGATATTACCGATCACCTTCAACAGGAACCTCATCCTGTTCTCGAGGCTGCCGCCGTACCAATCGGAACGTTTGTTGTCCCGCGCGGAAAGGAAATTGGCGATAAGATAAGCGCTGGCCGCGTGAACCTGAACCATATCAAAACCGGCCTCTTTTGCCCGGAACGCAGCGTTGCCGAAAGCTTCAATAAGCTCCTCGATCTCTTCGATGGACATCTCCTGGGGAATGGGAACACCGAACATTTCGTGAATGTCTTCCCAGGGAACACGCGAGGGAGCTTTCAGAGGAGGATGTTGCCTTACATATAATAGCTGTTTTCCCCCGTGGCATATTTGCAAGCATGCTTTTGCCCCATTTTCCTGGATTGTCTCAGCCAACCACGCCAAACCAGGTTGATGTTCAGCCGAGCTAATACCAAGCTGGCATGGAGATGCCTTGCTTGATTTATCATCTACGTATGCGTACCCTACAATAACAAGACCGGCCCCCCCACGAGCTAATTCCCTGTAATAGTTGATAATACGCTCATTGACACATCCATCCTTGTCACCAAGGCTAGTACACATGGGCGCCCTGACGAGGCGATTCTTGACCAATAATTTACCCATAGAGCCGGGTGTAAAAATCTTCGGAAACTTTGCATTTGACTTATCCTTTTGCATGACTTTTCTCCTCCTGACCGATTTATGTAAATTATGTAAAGATTACCATATATTGGCAAAAAACTTGCGCAGGCAACACACCATGCCTACTATCTAATGTGTTGCGCGGCTTTATACCCTTCGTGGATAGCGTCAAATATTGTGCGCGGCTCCACACAATTACCAACGGCATAAACTTCCAATCCCGGCACCTGAGCAAGCTCTTCATATAGCCCGTTAAGCGGTTCAAGTCCCGTTGCCAGAACTACATTATCGGCCTTAAATTCGGTCGTCCTTCCAAATCTGTCCGCCAGCACTACCCCGTTATCAACTATTTCCACCAGATGCATGCCAGTCAACATCCCCACACCCGGCCGGAAGTACCTTTTGAAAAAGGCAATCTTCATTACCAGGGTGAGCCCATGGGCGATATCATCCTGTCTGGTCGTGATTGTTACTTTTTTACCCTGCTCAGCCAGGAATAAGGCTACGTCGCAGCCGATTGCCCCGCCACCCACGACAACGATATCCTTTCCTGTTTTGGCGCCACGAAGGACATCAAAAGGATCCAAGACAAGGGGCTTGTCCCCGCCTGCTACCTCAAGAACACAGGGAGAGGCGCCGGTGGCTACAATGGCCACATCGAAGTTACCGGCCTTGATAGTTTGGAGAGTGGCCTCACTCTCAACGATGTTTACGCCCGCTTTTTTAACCTGCGTAGACAGATTGTCAATTAAACCCCGGAGATCGGCTTTAAATTCGGGCAGCGATGCTTCGATAAGCATCCCGCCCAGCTTCCGCTTCTCATACAACGTAACCTTATGGCCGCTGAGGGCAGCGACCCTGGCCGCCTCCATCCCCGCAGGCCCACCCCCGACCACGGCAATATCCTTTGCCTTCGTCGTCTGAGTGATGCGCAGGTCCTCTTCTCTGCCCACTGTGGCATTGACCGTGCAATGGATACCCCTCATACCCCCCCGCTCGGCTCCGCACCCTTCCATACATCTGATACAAGGGCGGATATCTTCCGGCCGGCCTTCCTTTGCCTTGAGAGGGAAATAGGGGTCCGCCAACAATGGCCGCGCCAAACCTACAAAATCTGCGCTTCCCTCTGCCAGGATTTTTTCGGCGAGTTCGGGAGAAGTAATTGCCCCATTGATAATGACCGGAATATGAACAACCGCCTTGATTTCTTTAGCAGCCTCAAGATTGTTAGCCAAAGGACCATACATAGTGACCGTCTCCATATCCGGCACTTGATGAGTGCCCCCGGTGATATGGATTACATTTACTCCGGCCCTTTCCAGCGCGATGCATACCTCTTTCGTTTCTGCTACTGTGGTACCGCCTTCTACGTAATCTACCCCATTCAATCTAACACTTAAGGGATAATCGCCGCCTACTTTCCTGCGGATATTGCGGACAACTTGCAGCAAGAATCTCATTCTATTCTCGAGGCTGCCGCCATACCAATCGGAACGTTTGTTATCCCGTGGCGAAAGGAAATTTGTAATCAGATAACCGGAATTCCCCAGGATATCGACCATATCAAAACCGGCCTCTTTCGCCCGAAAGGCACCGTTCCCGAAAGCTTCGATAATCTCCTCGATTTCTTCAATAGATAACTCCTCCGGAACAGGGACGCCAAACATTTCATAAATGTCTTCCCAAGGCACACGAGATGGCGCTTTCAAAGGGATCTCCCTTCCCATGAATGTCTGTTTGCCCTTATGGAATAGTTGCAAACAAGCTTTTGCCCCATTTTCCTGGATTGTCTCAGCCAACCACCCCAAACCAGGTTGATGCTCGGCGGAGCTGATACAGAGCGAGCAAGGGGCTGATCTGCTTGCCTTATCATCGATATCCACTTCCCCGACAACGATAAGGCCGGCCCCCCCGCGCGCAAATTCCCGGTAATGATTAATTGTGCGTTTGGTGACACAGCCATCCTTTCCAGCAAAACCGGTATACATAGGTGCTCTCACAATACGATTCTTCACCCATAGTCTACCTATAGCACCGGGAGTAAAAATCTTGGGATACTTTGCGTTGGGCGTGCCTGTTTTCATCGATGTTCTCCTTTCAACCAATTATGTAAAATAATGTCCCCTCCAAACGACCTATATTCATATCTTCCTTATCCTGCAGAGCAGAGCCCTATCTTCCGGGTAGCCTGCTATAGGATCAACGGCATTGCCCCCCAGCAGGAGGTTGGCATTTGCCTGCCCCCAGCCGGCAGGAATGCTCACCACCTTTTGATGCATATCTTCTGTTACTTTTGCTTTAAACTTGACGCTCCCCGTCTTGGTCTCTACCATGATCCATTCACCATTCACGACTCCCGCCTGGGACGCGGCAGCAGGATGGATTTCCGCCTCAGGATATGGAGTAATACGGCGCAACTCGGGCAATCTTCTACCGCCTGTATGGGCATACGTCTTAATCCTTGCCCCCGTAATCAGGATCAAGGGATATTCCTTAGCCAGCTCCGGTGTACTCACCGGGCTCTGGCTTGGTTCCTTATGCACGGGGATGGGATCATGCCCGGCATTTTTAAATACCTCAGAGTAAAGTTCTATCTTTCCTGATGCCGTTCCAAAACCAATTTTTTTATATTGTCCATATTCCTTGGGAAAATATACACCCAAGGGATTATCCTTAATTTCCTGAAAGGGCACACCGCAAGGAGCCAACATATGCTCTGTAACCTCTTCATCTGTCTTCCATGGAAAGTATTCCCCATATCCCATGCGCCGCCCCAATTCAGACCAGAACTTCCAGTCAGGCCAACACTCACCAAGAGGTTCGATCACCCTTGGCCGAAAGGAAACCTTCGGTATGCCATGCACCGATCCGACCGGCCAGCTTCCCATGCCTGTCTGCTCCATAAAAGAAGCGGCGGGAAGTACAATATCGGATGCCTCGGCGGTTTCGGTCATCCACATTTCCATGGTTACTACAAATTCCAGCTTATCGATTCCTCTCTTGATTTTCGCAGAATCCGGTATCGAGACCAACGGATTCCCGGCACAAACCATCAGGCCCTTTAAAGGATACGGTTTTTCTGTGATCAAGGTCTCCGCAAAGGCAGATTCACTGCCATAGGGTGCCCATTCAACCTCATCGCCGTAAACCCCGCGCTGGAAGAACAAGGGATATTGTTCCGCGCCAATTGCCGCTTTTTTCAGGGGAACCCTGAGATCGGTGAAAGGATAGAAGGAGCCGGTTACCCAACCACCGGGGACATCGATGTTCCCCGTAATTGCCTGGAGAATGGACAGCGCACGAGAATTTTGCATGCAGTTGATCTGCCGATCCAGGGCGCACTCGCCCTGTATTATACAGGCCGGCTTGGAGGTGGCGTATAACCGGGCAATCTGCCTGATATCAACTGCCGAAACCCCGGTAATTTCCTCCACTTTCTCCGGGGTATAATCTTGTACGTGTTCTTCCAGCTTGTCGAAACCAACTGTCCAATCCCTGACAAACTCCTTGTCGTAAAGCCCTTCATTAATAATGACATTCATCATACCAAGGGCTAAAGCGGCATCGGTCCCCGGTCTGATCTGGATATGTATGCCTTGTTTTGCGGCTTGGGTACGTTTTGGATTAATAACAACGATCTTCAGTCCCCTTTTTACTGCTTCAAGATCCAAGAAATCTCCTAACATAAATCTTGATGCATGGGGATTATGAGCCCATAGGAAGATGCAATTGAAGTTATCTTGGAAGTCTTTTTCCATATACCTGCCAAACGTTAGACTTCGGGCTACTACCCTGGCCACAAAGCACCCGCTGTCTACAGAGAATAGATTGGGGCTTCCGTAGGCGCCACGAAACCTGTGCGCAAAGGCCGCACATTCGGAACGTTCCACTGCTATGGATCCGCAAAAGAAAGCCAACGCTTCGGGCCCATATTTTTCTTTGATCTCTGTTAGTTTGGCAGCTATGGTGTCAAGTGCCTCATCCCATGAAATCCTACTCCACTTCTTACCTTCGCGTTTCATGGGGTATTTTATACGATCCGGTGAGTATGCATATTCCACCAACGCGTGACCTTTTGGACAGAGACGGCCCTTGTTAGCAGGGTTTTCCTTCGTGCCCTCGACCTTAACCAGCCTTCCTCCCTCCACATGGAAATCCACCCCACAGCACATAACACAGAGGCAACATTCTCCCCTTAATATCTGTTTACCTTCAGATTGCTCCATACTCCCCCCTCAAATAATTCAATTTATCTTCCACACCCTAGGGTCAATTGTGCCCGTTGCTTTAAATCTTTTCTGATAACTGCTTCGCTTTCATCTTTTCCTGATCTAATGTTCTGTCGCCTTATTCCAATTTCGTCCCCGGGAAGGATTTTTCAGCCTCACTTCCCAACTCTAAATCCCTCTGAAAATCCATAGGTCACCTGGAAGAAAATATCATTCGCCCAATTGTTTAAGCCGCCAAAGGTTTGACCGTTGGTGGAACCTCCATACTGGTTAGCGTAAAGATCAAATACCCAATGATCTCCAAGCGCATACTGGAGGCCCGGCTGAAAGTGATAAGAGCCCCTCTCATCAATAAAATAAGATAACTCCACTTTGAGTTTTGTATTTAAGAAGGGCTGCTGTAAAACAAGGGCATACAAGTTATCCTCTTTGTATGGAACTGCCCCGCTGCTGGTCTGAATCGTCACGGGACCATCCTCGATACTGGTATGGAGAAACTGAAAAGCGATCGCAAGAGAATTATCTGTGACAGAACGCGGCAGGAGATATACATGTTTGTCAACTCCCAAAAATAGTTTAAAGACTCTTCTGTTTTCTATAAAACTATTTGTTATGTCCGCATAAGGGTAATCCAACCAAGCAGCTGCTTCTCCGTGCCATACGACTTCCCAACTCTTCTGCTCATAACTAAATGAACCGCCGATCAGATTGGCCCGCGGATGGTCCCCCCGGAGCGCAATTCTATAAGGAGTAAAATCACCGAAACCGGCCAAAAAGGGGATGCCTCCCGGGCCAGGGGTAATGTGAGGCCCACCAGGAAACAACGCCGGGAACCTGTCATCACCAATCGCGACCGCGTCATCCACAGGTTTGGATAAAAAGTTCAAACTCAAGTAAACTTCATTAATGGTCCCATCCAATCTTCCTCCCCAAATAGGATCTTTCGGGACATTCTCCCTAATGCTGAGAATCGCTGGCACGGGATTGTAGGGAGACCCCTGGGCCGGAAGGATAGTCGGAACCACATCCCCGGGGTTATAAATAACTTCCGCGGAAAGGTCCGGAATAATCGAGAAGGCGGGAAATTTATAGACACCCCTTATCATCCACTGCGGTATCCTGATATTGTCGAATTCATCATACACTCTCTGGTTTATGAATTGCTGGCTTAAATCAAGCGGGTTTACCTGATCCAAGACCCTGAACCCTAAAGATTCGCCCCAGCCCACCTGTTGCTTGCCGAGCCTCCACCACCAGTTACCATGTTTAACTTCCGCAAATAATTCCCTCAACTCCGCCATCGCCTCGTCTCCACCCCCTCTCAGGAGTGAACCATTGCCATTAAAATCTCTGGGGAAGGCATTATATCCCTTCAGGTTACTGTCGAGAGCATCTGTGAAATCATGGAAGAACCTTGCCTGGGCATGGAGGGTGAGCATCGTCGCGGGCGCATAATCGGCTTCGATTTGAAACTTCTGTCTCCATAGTTTAAAATTGTTTCTCTCATCTTGCAGCCCCGCGTTATTGGGGTTTGTAATGCCGGTATTTACGTCAGAAACAATTTGGTAATATCCCGATAAACGAAGGTTATCCTCTTGAGAGAAACCGTAACGGGGGAGGAACAATAACGCAAAAAATATAAAAATCAGTATCCCTAATTTCTTCTTTTTGTGGGCGTCCATTTTATTCTCCTCTCTTCATAATTTTGCTGAAAAATTGTAAATCCCTCTTGGGGAACAATACAACCCTTCTTCTCCTCAACCGTGTTTAAAAAGATTAGACAAACCCTTTCGAAAAAAATTATTTTGCATAAATACTCGCCTTCACAAAAGCCAATTCTACGTCGTAAACAACTGGACTATGGCCTTTGTTGTAAATAAATCGTTCATTTTATACCCCTGATTGTGCAGATACAGTTGTTGGCCCGGGGCTATACATGATCTCCAAGTACAATCATTCTTCAGGAAATCGATGGCATAGTACATTGAATAATCTGGTTCATACCCGCCTTTCCCTGTAGGGCCATCATAATAGGAAGCATAAAGAGTCCTCCAGAGATTCCCGGCTCGATCGTAGATGTCCGCGATGTAAGGTCTAAAACCCGCCGCAGGATCCATATAGAGCACTTTCTTGCTGTATGGGGCACGCGGAAAACCTGTTGGGTATGCCTCCAAAACGTATACCTCCGGCCGGAGCTGAAAATCGCACTGAGGGGTAACCCGCTCGATAGAGTTCCCAGTTATTTTGGGTGTTCTAACAATAGAATTGCTCCGCGGAACAAGCATAGGCTTCTTTCCAACTAATTTATAAGTCCAGGTCAATACTGGATCAGAGTGAAAATCATAATCAGAGAGGTATTGGCTCCCGCCGTCAGGAGATTCAAACCTTTCGGTTGAACTAACTTTCCTAACTCTTCTCAAAGCGGGGACATATACATAGGATTCAGGTAATTTATCCCCAGAAAGATAATTAATACCCAATATATTAAGTCCTTTGAGTGAGAAAGGCGCTAAACCGGGGACCATGAACCGGAAGATTTCCGTCTCATATCCGGGAATATAGGGTTTAGGGTCTACAAGGATCCTTCCCACGGTATTGATGTGGTAGTAATTGCTATTCTGGATTTCCCGTACTTTCCCATAATAGTTCCCCTTTTCATCTTTCTTAAGATCCACGATCGGTGCCGCCGAGCCAAGCCACTTTAAATCGTCGTAAGGATTTTTCCTGATCATAAAATTCCACATTACCTCCAGACCAGTTTTGGGCTGAGTGAAGGGGGTTCCGCCTAGCCAGGGCACCCCGGGTTTTCCTGCCCAGAGTTGCTGCTTCGCGTCCAATATGGCCTTGCCGAGATTTCGTTCCGTGGCTTCGATCATGGGTTTCCACTGGATTTTAATGGGGTTGGTCTCTGTTGCAATGATTTTAACCCGCTCTCCGTATTCTTTAATCAGTTTATAGTTGCCAGGGGTTAACAGGTCTTTTACCAAATCAACATTTTCCTTGGTGAGGACATCGCCCACCTTCAATTTTCCTTTTGTAAGCGTTCCAATATCCAGCAATTCCTCCGCATAGGCATAGTTAAGATCTCTGCCATCTAAAACGTACTTCCATAGCCCGCTGGTCAATGCTCCCCCGGCCGCCAGCCCTCCCCATTTGAGAAACTTTCTCCTCGTAATAATATCAATTTTTTTCATACTAATCTTCCTCCTTCCATGATGGATTTTGGTTTCCCATACCCCGGATTTCTCAGCTTTCGCACACCCATGATATCCTAAGCTATGCCGCCACCTCTACAGATGGCAGATTTTCTAGATTTGAAAGAACTGATGAATCTTATTGAGGAAACATCATAAAGACAGGGTTTTTTTCATTTGTCAATAAATATTTTCTAACACTTTAATCTCTAGCTTTAAATGGGACACGTTTTTTTTCTGAGAATCCCGGTCTTGATAAATTCCGGCTGGAGGATGCGCATTACGGCCGCTTGAAAAATGAGGGCCAATACTACATGGGCAAACATTACCGCCGAAAGCAGAAGTCCCATATCCGCTGTGAAACGGATGCTCGACATGAAATACCAAATTATCACCCCGCCGATCATGCTGGTAGCAGTAAAAAAGATCTGCTTACCCGTTGTAACTACAGCTTGTGGTATGACCTGTGCGTAATTCGGGTTAACCTGGTACTCCTCGCACATCCGGCTCATGAGATAGATATTGTAGTCGATACCGATTCCCATACCAACCGCCGCAACGGGAAAGGTGTTTACATCCAAACCAATATGCATGAGATACATGACTGCGGCAGTCATGAAGTTGGCCATATTTGAGATCAAGATCAGCAGTATGCCAGCCGTGAAGGAGCGATAAATAAAAGTGGTGACTATGAAAATAACCAAAGTAATCAAGGCCACGGTCAGAGGTTCTAAGTGCTTGATGACCTCGGTGTTTGCGGCAACCAGACCAATTGTCCCGATTGCCGCGTGCAACTTGAAGCCAGCGCTTTCCTGAAGCCCTTTTTCCCTGTCTATGAATTGCCGGGCCCGTTTAATGGCACGCTCAACTGTTTTTCCCCGGTGGTCCTTGTACCAAACGGTGATCACGGCAGCAGTTTTGTCTCGCGTCATCATGTAGTCCCAATCCGAGGAACTCGTTCCCGCCCTCGCAAGAAACATATACTGGGCAGTATTAACATCATTAACCGGCACAACTTTCCATTTCGGGTACCCGGTGTGAAAGAGCTGATTTACTTTTGGCGTAATGTCGGCGATAGAAAAAGTCGCCCCGACCTCGGGATCCAGTTCCATGTAACGTTGAAATCTCAGCAGCAGTTCAAGACCGGCGGAGGAGGAAGTGATGTCCTGCCCACGATCTCCTTTCATTTCTGATTCCCCAACTATCTGCAGTGTATCAAATCCGGCAAACCTGTCCGCTATTGCCTTTGTCGCTCTGTTGTAAGCAGAGGTTGGCCATAAAAGGGGAGTTCCCGGGTGCACATCGCCAAACTCACGGTGACCGGCAAGCCAAACCGAGGCAATGGTAACCGCAAGGAAAACCGAGACAGTGCAAATAGACCATCGCCTATTTGAGGAGAAAATAGTCAGAAACTTGAAAATCTTATTAATCCCCCCTCTTTCCCGCTCGGTACTGAAAACAGTCTCCTCAGCACTCTTTGGCGGTGGCAAATATGAATTTACAAGAAAAGTTAAGACGACGGAATTAACAATAAGGCTAAAGGACCAAAGGCCGCAAGTAAAGGCGAGTTTTTCGATGAGAGGGATGGGGGCAATAGCAATAATAAATAGACCTGCACAATCACAAATTATTCCAACTGCCCCCGGAGGCAAGAGAGATACAAAGGACTGCAAGCTGGCCTCTTTTACATCGCACGTCTCCTGGTAGGCTTCAAGATACCGCCCACACATCTGTAAGGAGTGGCTGTGTCCACGCGCTATTAACAAAACAGGTACAACAATGATCAGGGGATCCAGGTTGTAACCCAAGAGGCCGGCAAATCCAAACCCCCAAATACCATTGACAATGCCGACGATTAGAGGAGTCAAGATGATAACGAGGCTACGGCCATAAAAAATAAGAAATAAAACCAAAATGAATATACCTATCCCAAAAATAATAAGCATTTCCTTTTGGTAGTAATAAACCCAACCGGTCAGGATCGGCTGGCCGACAACGTAAAGCTCATGCTTATCGTCTTGCAGCTTTTTGATGATGTTCCTAACGCCATTGAAGATGACATTGTAGTCAGCCATGTGTTCGATAAAAGTAGCCTGCACCAGTGCTGCGTCCTCTTGCACCGATACCAGCGTTCCTTTTACTCCGGCAGTGAAACGGACCTTTTCGCGCAGCCCGGCAAGCTCTGTCGGACTTTTCGGAACTTCATCTCCTATAAAAGGCGTGCTCTGGATACTATCGCCTGACGTCTCAACGGCCTTGACCTTGCTAGAGGCGATAGAGAATATTCCATCATGATCTACACCCGGAACAAGATCGATTAATTTTGTCGCCTCCCGAATCTTATTAAGTGTTTCATAATTATATATATTATCTTTCTTTACCTGCACGACGAGAGAAACCGTAAAGGGCGAGCCAAATCCGGGATATTTTTCAAAAAGTTTTACATAAGGGTGTTTCCGCGGGTATAAATCACGAAAGTGCGTCGAGATGTCGAGATTTCCTAACTCCCAGCCGAAATACCCCGTACCCAAAATAATGATTATTAACGCAGCAAGCCTATACCGGTAAAGCCACTCTGCAAATCGCCTCATTACCCTTCCTTTCGTTCAACGGGCACATCATCCATCTCTTCGCCTATTGCTCTAACGGTCTAATCACCCCACCCAGTCCCACCGCGGTGGCGTTCTTACTCATAAGCGAGACGCCGTTGAACACGACATTTTCTGAAAAGTCTTTCTTTATCCAGGTAGAGCCTCCATCTTCGGTCTTCAAAAAAAGACGATCGCCGACAAACACCACACGCTCACCCTCGAAAGCGGCTCCATATAGATCCCGCTTTATCCCAAGATCGTTTTGGAGCCAGTGTTGCCCGCCGTCTTTGGTCCAAAGCAAAGTCCCTTTTTGCCCTATCGCCCATCCCCGGCGTTCGTCGCGGAATATTACGGCACACAATTGGGGAAGGTCACGGCCAGCGCGTTGTAATGCCCAAGTGCGCCCTCCATCTTTGGTATTAAGTATCAGACCAAACTCCCCCACAATCCACCCGCTGTCTTTTGTGACAAAATGGACTGAATTGAGGTTGGGCTCTATGTTACCGCCGAGTTCCTCAATGATCCGGGGGATCAGTTTTTCCCATGTAAACTTATACCTATTCCAGGTTTTGCCGCCATCTGAAGTAGAAAAGAAATGGCCAAAAGCCCCTACGGCATAGGCCTTTGTCTTATCCAAAGCCTGCACCCCAAGCAGTTGCTCCTCTCCCGGCCTCTGCATCGCCCAGGAAGACCCGCCATCAGGGGTCGCTAGAATAACTCCCCCACTTCCGACCGCAAACCCAACGCGGTCATCAGCAAAGGAGACCCCTAAAAGCACCTGGTCTGTGCCGCTCTTCTGTTTTTCCCATTTTCGCCCGCCATCTTTGGTGTGAAGGATTAAGCCGTATTTCCCCACTATCCAGCTGTGGCCGCCAGTACCGCCATGGATGCCAAAAAGATCATCATGGACGGAAAGCATCTTCTCCTGGATAGAAATCCCCGCTTCCTCACCTCTGTAACTTGTCCAAAAATAAGTCCCCAAAAAACCCACAAGCGCTACTATCAACAGAAGCTGACCCATTGATCTTTTATTTATGGTATCCATTTTAAGGCGGCCCAAATGGGGCTTCATTATGAATTTTTTGCGTCTCCCAGAATCTGTATGAGCCGACATGATTTATTCCTCGCTCATTTGAAATTGAATTTCCAAAAGATAGGTTATCAAATTGATAAGAACTTAAATCTTACAACATCTCCTTCTCCTCATATGGGACTTACTGGTCGCCAACCGCTTTCTTGATCAACAAGCCGGGCACGTCGGCCAGGATCTTGATCGCCCACGGTTCAGGCCGGAGCGGGCCAAGATTGTATCGCACCCACAGCGTGTCCCCATCGGGCAATGCTTTCTTGTTGGAGGAGACGATCGCTTTGACCACACGGGTACGGTAGATATCGGTCTCCCTGATCGCAATGGTTATTTCCACACCCTCTT
>Ga0082335_1000302_pt1 | contig 128816 bp, 120 predicted proteins | sample Subgrocontami58m_FD_72375 | JGI IMG/M metagenome (GOLD analysis project Ga0082335, IMG submission 72375) | Subsurface groundwater microbial communities from S. Glens Falls, New York, USA - GMW37 contaminated, 5.8 m (SPADES assembly) (version 2) ... | reverse complement strand
GTACGGAATAGGGATGATATTTTGCATAGTATTTTTTAAACCTTGCCAGTTTTGGCTCGTTTTTTTGATCTGGATGTACAATCAAAACTACGTCACTGGGTAAATTATCTATCAGATTTTCTACATACCGACCAATACCCGTGTGCTTGATTCCCCAAAACCTAGCATCAACCAATATCTTTTTCATTAATCACATTATATTATATCCACCGCTGATATTTTGCCTCTTGACATCCAGCTGTAAAATTCCATACAATATGCTTCTAGGAACGATTGACCAAAAAACAAGCGGCCCTAGTTTTTTTATGAGCAAAAAGTGAAAAAAATTACTCTTCCAACCATTTCAGGACCAATTGAAATTGATCACTGGAATCATCTCAAAAATTTAGTGGAAATATCGGCTTCATTAAATAAAGGCATCCAATTACACTTTGAAAAACTAAGACTCCAATATGTTGATGTCCCTGCCATTGTGGGCATCACTGGTGCCTGCGAAAATGTGGACACGCTTTTCAAAGTCGGCAACCGTCTGGGCATTCCTCTCTTTTTTACTCAAACGGGACAACTGGCTTTGGAACAAGCTCTGCAAAAATTTGCCGGTGTTTGGACAATCATTTACAGCGGCCGGGACGAAGAAGAGGAAGACTCCCGCCATTTGCGTCAGTTCCGTCTCACCGAAGAAGAGTTTGGTTGGGCCACTGTCGAAAAGAATAAAAAATATGACGCTGATTCAATGTTTGAACATCTTCTTGATCATATTCAAAAAGTGACAAAGTCTGCTCTAATAAAAATCGTTAAAGACAACTCAAGCGTTCTATCGAAAATCTATAAACGGAATCTCAATGAATTACAAACTGCCATCAAAAAAGATTTTCAACGCATTTCCTATAGCACGGCTGTGGAACTCCTCCAAAAAAACGGCTTCCCCAATCTTACTTGGGGTGACGATCTCAAAGCCAACCATGAACAAAAAATTGTGGATCTATTATCTGACAAAACTCCCCTACCCACTTTTATTACTCACTATCCCAAAGAAATTAAATTTTTTAACATGAAAGTCTCCCAAAAAGATCCCCGGGTTGTTCACAGTGCCGATTTGATCCTGCCAATTTCCGGGGAATCGGCCGGTTCGGCGGTGCGTGAAGAAAATGGTCAAAAACTCAAAGAGAGGTTACTTTCTTCTAATATGTTCCGCCTCCACCAAGAGCGCGGTGGTTCCTATGATGACTTCACTTGGTACATTGAAGACATCATTTGCGCCGGTAAGACCCAACCCCATGCCGGCTATGGTCTAGGCAACGAACGTCTTATGCAGTATGTTGTGGGAACAACAGATATCCGCCAAGCATCTGTTCTGTCACTCATGGCCAAAGAATCAGGAGATTGGAACGAGAAACGCCGCGGCCAAAGTCTCTTATTCTCCCATCAAAAAACCATTTTAGTCTCTATCGGCAAAATTTCCGACAAACGCCTTCTTCTTCCTGTAATCAAAAAAGTCACTGGTGACGGAATTCTTTTTTACGCCACCGAAGGCACACACAAATTTCTCAAAACCAATGGTGCTCCATCAACCTTAGTCTATAAAATAAGTCAAAAGGGCAAACCAAATCTTGGTGATCTTATTCCCCAAAACAAGTTTGATTTGATCATAAATATCCCCAATTCTCAAAAAAATAAACCAGAGCTATTTGACTGGCGGTTGATCAGAAAATTTGCCGTGGACACCGGCACCAATCTCATCACAGATACTGAAGTTGCCTATCATACATTAGAAAAATTAAGTCAACATGTCTCGAGTTGAAAATGAGCCCGTTGCCGGAGGAGTTCAAATTGATATTAATGTTGCTACACAAAAAATAGGCCCCAATCTCTATCGTGACGCGCGTTCTTGTGACCATAATTGTACCAATCTAGTGGGAGAATATGATTGTCCCGCCGCCTTTACTTTGAACAAAAAAGTTGACCCTAAAACATACGCTCCTAAGGAAAAAATTCTGGCATCATTAGAGGTGGCGGTTGAAGGGGTTAAACGCGCAAATAATAAATTTGTCGGAAGTGGTTTATTTGATAAATACTGCCGAGACAACTATGTTCCTCAAGATATAGCTGTCGCATATCTAGGAGTTCTAAGTCGTAATATAACGGAAATAAACTTTTTTGGTGGAAATCCGGAGATGCATCCAGAAATTCCTGAAATGGTACAAACTACAAAAGTCGAAGGGCATAAAGTAAATCTAACAACTACCGGAAGAAAATTTATCAGAAACCATGAGTTTACTTCCCAAATAATAAACGCCCACCCAGATTTAATCGCCCTTAGCTATGACTTCTCAGATCCAAGTGAAATAACGAAAATGGGCGGGATGGATCCAGATCGAATTAGAGCGGAGTGGCGCGAGTTGATGAGAATACATCCAACCCACGGCCAAAGACAGAAAGTCTTTGAATCTGCCTATGTAGCCCAAATTGCTAAAGAATTCGCTGATTTTCCCCAAGTGCTTTTTAACCTGGTTATTCATTCCGGTAATATTAATCAAGCGGTAGAAATAATAATTTCTCTTACCGAAGCTTTCCCGGGTGTTTTGGTCAATCCTTATTTTGAACAAACTGCTTTTTTGGGAAAACAATCAGATTTGAGCGGAAAGCTTGATAAATTAAACTCCTTAGTTGGTTGGTCTATTGCTGAACAACTTTCAGATGACAAAATAACTAATTTAGTACCAAGGTTATACTGGTGGATAATGATCAAAGCCGCTATCGAAACTCACAGCGGTAATCCCTCAAAAACAGCAAACGCTGTTGGTGGAGAAATTTGGAAATGTTATCAAGAACCTGGCGCCGGGAGATATTTCCAAATCGGCACCAGCATTATTCCCTACACTAATACCCAAACTCCGGGATTAAGACCAAATTGTTTTTGGAATAATCAAACGATTGCCGATGATCGAAGAGTTAATGAGATGAAACCAGATACCATTGCTGACTATATTTTGTACCAGTCGGGAGAAATTGCCCACGAATCTCCCCTTCCCTGCCAAGGTTGCGCTTTTCCCCGCTTAAATTTTGACATTATATCCACAGAAATTGGTATGAACGAAGAAATAAAGCCGGAATATCTGGAATTACGCAAACAGTATATGGGGTTCTAATAGCAAATGTTATGCCCTCAAGGTCATTAATCTGATTTTTTCCAAATCAGGCGTTTTTGAACAGTAATAAGACCAATTTTTGATTCTTCTATGAGAGCTGTATCTTGGGAAATGGCAGAAAACCATTGATTAAAATTTGTAGTATTTTTGTCTGGTTCAATAATTAAGAAACGGAGATTCCCGGGACATGCGCGGGTAGGTGCACGGTATGAACGGGAATCCGGCAAACGAGTCAGCGGATCACCGGGAAAGCTGGAATACTCGCAGGGCAAATAGCCGTATTTAGACAGGCCGTGCCACCAGAAAAGATATTGATACGGGTAATCAAAGACTGAAGGCAGATAAGAATAGCTAGAGAAGCCAGCGGAAGCGCTTTTTTGATACACCCAATTAATGGCCGCAATTTCATTGACCAGCAGGCTGGGGTCGCTCGTGGGGCGGAAGTTTTGCTGATAGCGGTTGATAAAGATACTAAGATGAGAGTAGATTGAGACTGCTAGGAGAAGGGCGCCCAAAAATGTGGGAATTTCGGTCAAGGTCAGCAAGATAGTTAGGAAGATAAGGGGCGAGAGAAAGGCAGTATGCCAATCACGCCAACCCAAATTGGTGATGAAAAATAGCCAAGTGAGAAAAAATAAGCTTAGGGACAAAATAATAAAGTGTTTGACAAAGGGGTTAACTTTGTGGGCGTGAATTTTTCTGAAAAAGAGGATCAGGACCAGCACAAAGCTCAGAATGCCGATTTCGGGGACTTGGCGGTACAGGCTGCGGGAGATGATAATCGAGAACCTGCTGCTAATGTGGCGGAGCTGGAAACTATTGAAAACACCTTCCGGATTTTGAAGTTCTTTAACCAAAATTTGAGTTTGAGAGAAATTGGTGGTGAATTCACTTAAAATATGAGGGGTAAGAAAAAAAAGAAGAATCAATATGGCGGTCGCAAACCGACGCAGAGAAAGCTTGTGCCGCAGTAGCGAGATTATTCCCAGGCCTACATAAAATATGTTGGCAGGTATGGCGGGGGCGAGGTCTGTATGGAAGAAAAGACCAAAGGGAATGGCGGCAAGGATGTATTTACCCCAGTTGCCGCGCAAAAAGTCCGTGAGCCAAAAGATACCCACTACCGCCAGGAAGAAATTGGGGAAAGGATTGAAGGCGTAACGGGAGAGATTATAAAATCCCCAGGAAGTAAGTAGAACGGCCCCAATGACCAAACCGGCCAGAGGAGAGATTTCGCGGGAGACACGGCGGATGATAATGGCGGTCAGAAAAACATTGAGAAGAATAAGCATGAATATGCCCCCAAAGGGGTGGCCCTGAAATAAAAGAAAGCCAATGGCAATGAAGTAATACCATAATGGGCCTGCGTATAGGCCAAAGATACTGGTTTCCGCGCCGAGCAGCGGGAAATGGCGGCCAACTAAGATCTCACGGACATGGAGGGCGTCGTTGGCTTGATCCATGGTGAAATAGAAATTGTTTCCGAATGCGGGGAGAAGACGAAGAGTAAGAGCGATAAGGATGATGAGGGCGAAGAGAAAGTGATATAGTTTGGGACTGAAATGTTGAAAGCGAAAACGATGAAAAAGAATGAGCCGGGCCCAAAGACTGACTAACCCGGAAAAGGTAGTGTAGAGATGCTTGAGATGAAAAAATTGAGATTTGCCGTGGACGCGTTCATAATGGTGGACAGAGACCTCTCTAAAGGAGGCATGAGCGCGCTGGGCAGTCTTGACTAATTCTGGGCATATGTGGCCGCTGTTGGCAGTGAGTTTGAGTTTTTGGAGAAGTGGGCGCCTGATGAGACGGAAATCGCAATCAACGTCGGTAATTGGAAGCCTAAAGAACCAACGAGTGATAAAACTGTATAAGTTGCCAATGATAATTCGATAGGTAACGTCACGGCGGGACATCTTGATGCCGTTGACAAAATCTACATCAGGAGTCATGAGCTGAAGCAGGATGGGGATCTCTGACACATCGTATTGGCCGTCGCCGTCGGTGTAGAAAACTAAATCTTTGGTAGCAGCGGCAAAACCTGAGCGAAGTGCTGCACCGTATCCCAAATTTTGAAGATGAGTTACAACTTTGAGAGAGGGATAAATTTTTTGCAGACGATGTAGGACTGCACTACTACTATCAATGGAGCCATCGTTTATGACGATGATTTCAAAGTCGGAAGTTAAAGAGGAAGCAACTCTGAAAGCTTCTTTAACCAATCGACCAATAGTATGTGAGTCGTTGTAGCAAGGAAAGAAAATGGTCAGACTAGGCCTATTCATTTGAGAAGACGGACTATCTTTAAAATCCAGATACCCAAATAGACCGCCCAGTTTACAAAGAAGGGGTGCTTTGGGGCTAGGTGTTTTTGGTAAAAGAGGCGCATGGCGGCGGTGGAGTTGATGGCCCATGCGCGACGACCGAAAGCGGTGGTTCTGACTGAGGAGCCTTTGAAGTGGGTGATTTTGACGCTCGGAATATACATAATTTTCCAGCCTTTTTCTTTAAGTTTGTAGCAAAAATCTATATCTTCGCCGTTCCAGAAATAATCCTCGTCCAGCCAACCCACCTGGTCTCCTGCTTGCCGGCGGATCATAGCGAAAGCGCCGGTGAGTGCATCTATCTCATGAATTGTGTTGGGAATGCGGGTCGAGGAATATTTCGATAGACGGCGAAGCCCGAGAATATGCAATAGAGAACCGATAGGATCGGGAAAATTGCGGTGGCAGGAGTAATCGAGAGAGCCGTCCGGAAGTTCCACCCGGCAGGTGGCGGCCCCAACTTTGGGATGATCCTGCATATATGTAAGAACTGTTTCGATGGTTTTGGGATAAACGATAGTGTCGGGATTTAACAGAAGCACATACTCCCCCGCTGATTTTTTAATACCCATATTGTTTCCGGCGGCGAAGCCAATATTCACCGGGTTTTTAATATTGGCGATGGCGGCGCTATCGTCGGTTGAAGCATTGTCCACAACAATGATTTCCCAATCTTTATGTTTGGGAATAGAAGCTAAACAATCAAGAAGCTTTTTCTTGACGTTGTAGCTAAGAATGATGATGGACAACTTCTTCATATATTGTCTCCAGTTTTTTGGCAATCGGCCCCCAAGAAAAGTGGGTGTCTACCAATTGCCTGGCGTTTTTAGCTATCTTTGCATACAGCTTTTTATCGCGAAAAACTCTGATGGCTTGCTTGGCCAGATCCGGCGGAGTTTTGCCCACTAATATTGATTCCCCATCTACCGCCCCATATCCCTCCGCTCCCAAAGGAGTCGTGACCACCGGAACCATCGAGGCCATGGCCGCCAGAGTCTTTAGTCGGGTTCCGCCCGGCCCGTAAATGGGAGAAACTAACAGGCCGGCTTTGAGATATGCGTCTACCACCGCCTGATGGTCTGTATCTTCATGCTGAGTAACCTGAACGTCGCGGCTGGCCATTTTTAGCAGATCCGGAGATGGAAATTGGCCGTTAATGACTAATTTGGCATCAGAGATTTCTTTTTTTATTAAAGGAAATACCAGCTTTATTAAAATGGAAGCCGCCTCCCAGTTTTGCATCCATTTGTAATTTCCCTGATACAAAATCGAGTGATTATAATGCAATTTACGTTTGACTTGACTGAAGTCTTCACCTACACCATTGGGAACTACCCAGACACTTAACCCCTTGGCTCGTGATTTCATCAGAACTGCGTCCTCCTGCGATACGGCAATTAACCGATCGGCTTTCTGCCAATAGTATTGTTCCCAATAGTGAATTTTAGCCACATCAATCCACAATAAAGGGCGTAACCACCACCTGGCTTCGGCCTCTACATAATGAGCAAAGACCCGAGACATAATTGTTTGCTCGGCCAAAACGATGGGCATATTGGTTTGGGGCAGATACGGCATGACATAAAACGTTTCCGCATGAATTAAATCGTATTGCCCGCTGCTTATTTCTGTCTCGAGTTGGCTTTTAATTTCCGGAGAATAATAAATACTTACCAGGAAAGGATACCTGGAGAAACCGGTACGCAAGACATTGGGAATCGTCCAAGCTTTGCCGCGGCGGAATACCAATACTTTCCGGCAAAATTGCTCCATGTGTTTGACGTGTTCGGGCGAGTTGTACTCCCGGGTAAAACAGACCAAGGTAATTTCGTGATGCCGGGACAACTCTTTTATCAGATGATATGACCGTAATTGACCGCCGATAGACGGAGGGTAAGGAAGATATGGGGTGAGCATGAGGATTTTCATGGCACACGGGGTTCTTCAAGCTTGACGATGACGTAGTTGGGGGTTTTTTCCACCACGATATATTTGTTCATAATGGCGTTGGTGTCGGCGTCGTAATTTACGGAGACATAGTAAGTAGCATTGAAGCGATCAACGAAGTCTTTGATGGGCAGGGACATGAAGGGGAAGCCGGCTCGGTTGGTTTGATAGAGAAAAGCGGTGTCGCCGCCGTATGGAGCAACCACGACAGCATCTTTAGGAATGAGACGGTTGACTGCCCGGCCGGCTTCGACAATGGACCAGTTGTTAATTTGATAATCGCCTTTGATATCATACCAGGCCAGGCCGATCATCAACAGAATACAAAAGGCCATGACAGCTTTTTTGGTCAGGGTGGAACTGAAATGGACTACCCCCAGGGCCACCAATACGGAAACAATGGGAATAAGAGGAATTTGGTAATAATCATGATGAACGTTGCCGGTGGCAAAAACGACCAGGTACAGCAGGGCTCCGGCCGCCCAAGTGAGAAAATAGGAATTGGCCTGGAAAAGCCCCAGGAGAAAGGGAAAAATTCCCCACTGGCCCAGAATCATGTCCCCCAACCTCTCACCAAACAACCAGCGAAACCAAGCCGGTCTAAAACGGATGCCGTTGCCGTTTAAAAGCCACCAGCTGGCAGGCATGCCTTCAGGATAGCGCATTTCCCACGCGCGCCATAAACCAAAAGGGACCAGCATAAAAATAAACAACCAGGCATCTTTGAAAAAAATGGGCAAGAGAAAGAAAATGGCCGTAGGTTTGACCAGCAAAGCTAAGGATCCAAAGATAAATGTCAGCAGACGGCGGCGGGTGTCGAAGGCCAGAAGAGCGGCCAGAAACAAAGTTACCATCAAGGGTTCAGGTAGAACTACCCGGGTAAAATAAATATTGTAGGGCAAGAAGAGATAGAAAAAGGCTGATAACAGGGCGACTTCTATTGAAGAGTGACGGCGGACGATAAGGAAAAGCAAAACCGATGAAGTCAGAGCGGATAAAACTGCAGTCATGCGGCCGACCAGTTCCAGGGAGTAATGAGTAGAGAGTAGTGAGTAAAGAAAATAATGGGTCAGATTAAATAACGGGAACTCGACGAAGCGATAACCTTTAGGATTAAATAAACCCTTGCCAGAAACGTCGGACATATCCTCATAACGAGGACGAAGAACATCAACGCCATATTTAACGAAGTTGCGGGTGACGGCGGACGTGTCAGATTGACGCCAGGAATGCCAGTCGGCAATAGGATTATTGATCTTGTAAAGGCGGACTAAAAATCCGCCAATGATTAACAGGATCAATATCCAATATTGATATTTGCGGATCATAATGATTTGGACTTTTCGGCCAGGCCTAACAGGGTCCAGGATATCACAGCCACCTTTGAAGCTTCAAATACGTCTATAAACAGGGCGTTTAGTAATAAGCCCACCAGGCCTAAGGCGACAGATACAATAAAAGCCTCACGAAAATCTTGAGGAACACGCATATACGAAATTGACGATTTAAAAAATCGCAAAATAATTAAAACAAAGGCGGCGGCGCCTAAAAGGCCTGTTTCAGCCAATAAGCGCAAGTAATCGTTGTCCACGGCTAATCCTACAGAAGAAAAACCGGTGCCCAAAACCGGGTTTTGATAAAAAGCCCGCAGGGCCCGGGGCCATTCGGCCTGGAGGCGGATATTAAACGAGCGGTCTTCTGGGACGAGCGGGGGCTTGAGGGCGTCGGGAATTTCTTCATCAGCCGCCGATCCGGCGGCTCGGACGTGATTAATCAGTAATTCGCGGTACCGGCCTAATAGCTGGGGAGAGGCAATAATGCTGATGATGGCGGCTAAAACGAGAAGCGGCAGCCAAGTCCACTTGCGGATAATTAAAAATAATAAACCGGCAGTGAGATAAAAAGCGGCAAAAGTTACCCGGGAAGCAGATAACAGCATAGCCCAATAAGAAAGCCCCCCAATGATTCCTATAAATATTTTGTTTTTAATATCAATTTTTAGACTCATAAGACTTAAACAAAGCAGGAGGGGAAAAATCGAGTAGGCGGCTAAATCATAATGCCCGGCAAAAGTGGAGTTGATGCGGGCTCCCGGGCCCAGCGACAAAGCTAAACCTTTGGAAAATTCGCTGTTGGTGGTGGTGATAACTGGCCAATTTAAAAATTGCTGTCCCAATCCATAACCGGCCACCAGAAGTGAGACAACCAAAATTACGCGAACAATAAAATGCAGTTGTTCCCGAGTCCGCAAAAACGAATAGGCGACGAAGAATAAGGCCATGTATTCAATCCGGCGGAGAAGGTGCAGCCCGCCTAAGTTTAAAGCGGCGGTTTTGGTCAAAAAAATGCCGGAGAAAACGGCTATCGCTCCAATAAACCAATACAGAAGAATAGCCCGGTGGACAGGCAGATGCGTTTCGGAAAATTTAGACTTGAGAGTTGATATGGCCCACACACTTAAAATTCCGGCCAGGAGGAAATCCTCCAGACGCACGGCCACAAATGTGCCGGCCACACCGACCAGAGGAAACTTAGGATATAGGGGAATGATAAGCAAAACCAGGGCGATAAAAAAGGCCTTAAACATGGGCATATTCGCGCATCAGCCAATAAAAGCCGATAGCGGTCAAAAGCAGAACGGTCAAACCGGAGACGGGGTGGGAGGGAACCAGACGAAGGGTGACTTTGTTGAGATAATGAATTTTATTGATATTTATTTGCTCGGTGGGTTTGGTAGGCACAAAAGTGTTTATATACAAAGAGCTTTTCCAGGGATGAACGATTTGTTCTAAAAAACTGCTTCTGGTTTGATCGCGGATTACCGACGCACCATCTTCGGGAGGCAGATTTAAGCGATATTGGATTAAATTTTTAAAGTTGCGGTCGTAATACTCCATAATTTCCTGGCGAGTGAGGTTGGTGTAGTAAGCCCGGCGGTAGATAGTTTCGGTGTCTGCCGGTTCATTTGATTGAATCGAGCCGGGAGGAACGTCAGGAAATTTAGAAGGGGGCAACGCTAAATAAATACTAATAAATACCAATAAAATTAATTTCTTAATCATTGAAATAGTCTGGCTCGTCCTAGCCGATATTTTAAGTTTTTATTAATTCTTTCCCCTATGACTTTGGCGGGAATGCCGCCGGCGATGGCAAAATCCGGGACATCACGGGTGACTACGGCTCCAGCCGCAACTGCGGCTCCGCGGCCAATTTTAACTCCGGGTAAAATTATGACCCGGGGACCGATAAAGACATAATCCCCGATTTCTACCGCAGCCTCGACGGCTGTAAAATCTTCGGCAGTTAAATCATGTTCAGAGTTGTAGATCATCACCTCCGATGCGATATCCACATGATTACCGATTTTTAATTTGGCCCGGCCATCCAGGAAAGCATGGTCCCCAATTATGGTGTCCTCCCCAATTTCAATATTAGCCGGGTTATAAAACCTGGCCCACATATGAATTGTACCCTTGATTTTCATTCCCAAAAACCGGTAGATAGATTTACGGAAAAAATGTGACGGAATGTGGCCCACCACATAAAGTAGATACAGCTCGAAATCCAAAAAAACGTTAAAAACCCGGGCGATTCCTTTTTGTAAAACCTGATTGACGGTTAATGGTTTGCCGTTGCGGTCTCTAAACATTTTAGGGTGAGTTGGGCGGTTTTGGCCCAGCTGAATAATTTTACTCTTTTTAGGCCTGCGTGCACAAATTCTTGCCGTTTTGACCCTAAGGCCATCTTAATTCCAGCCGCAATACTATCAATTGATTTAGGATCTACATAAATCCCTGCGTCTCCTGCGACTTCCGGCAGGCTGGCCACATTTGATACCACTACCGGTGTGCCGCAAGCCATGGCTTCCAATACCGGAATACCAAAGCCTTCATAAAAGCTGGGCATGACGAAGGCAGCGGCCTGGCTCATTAGTACCGGCTTCTGACTTTCTTCCACAAATCCGGTAAATTTAACCTTATCCTCTAAACCTAATTGTTTTACTAAGGAAAATATTTGGTCGTAGAGCCAAGCCTTCTTACCCACAATTTTTAATTTTAAATTTTTAATTTTTAATAAATCAAATGCTTTAATTAGTCCTTCCACATTTTTACTGGGTTTCAGACTGCTTAAAAATAAGATGTAGGGTTTTTTAGGTTTATCACTCTTTTTAAATATTTTGGCGTTGTAGCCTAACGGTGTGACCACAATATCCGCGGGGTTTTTATTATAATTCTTGATAATATCTTGTTTTGTATATTGAGAAATGGCGATTATTTTGGTGGCGTTTTTAACGGAGTATCCGGTCCAGCTCTTTAATTGACTAAAGTCTCTGGGAGTGAACTGCTCTGGTGTCTGCAGGAAACCCAAGTCCATAATGGCCACGACCGTGGGGATGGGTGACCAACGTGGTGCGTAGTGGGTCATGCTGAAAAAGACATCCGGGCGGGGCTTATGAAAAAACAAATCAAACGGCAATCTGGTCTGGGTCCAAAATTTGGGAAAGGGAATGATCCGATACTTCCAATCCCACCTTTCAGGTGGGAGCGTTTTTCGAGGCGGGGTCTTCAGATATATTACAAACTTATGTTCTGATTGCAAATTGCTAATCGCCCATAGCAAATTAAAGGCATACTCATTTATGCCCACCAAATTGGGGGTCAAGTTGGCTTCATTGGCGTCAATGCCAATTAACATAATGATTTGTACACTGCCATAGTTTGCTGCGCAGCTGTCTCCCAACTAAATTTAGCTAATTGGGTTTTGCCGGCCGATACTAGTTTATCCCGGGATGATATGGCTTCAGCTATAGCCTTGGCCATTTGCTCTTCATTGTATGGGTCAAAATACACTGCCGCATCTCCAGCTACTTCCGGAAAAGAAGAAGTATTTGAACAGGCGACCGGGACCTGATAATAAAAAGCCTCCAAAATGGGCAGACCAAAGCCTTCATAAAGGCTGGGGTAAACAAAAGCCGAGGCGCCAGCCAAATAATTGACCAGATCCTGATCAGAAACATAACCTATGTCACTGCCCTCGCCGACGATGATTAATTTTTGCCCCAAAAGTTCGCAGGCTTTTTTTAGTCGGGTAATATTTTTTCTGGGCTGACGGGATCCAATAGCTAGAACATAATTTGTATATTTGGTTATTTGGGGAATTAATTTATGGCGTGAAGGTAAAGCTTCATAGATAACTTTTATTTTATCCGGGTGAATGTTAAAGAGTCTACGTAGGTCTGAAGCGGTATTTTGGGAGACACAGATAAACACGTCGCATTCTTTAACTGCCCAACCCATCTTGGCAGTATGTACTTCCACGATCTTAGGATCTAGTTCTGCTGGGTATAAAAAGGGTGACAGATCATGAATAGTCGTCACCTTCTTGGCCTTGCTTGGTCCTTGGGTCCAGTCAGAAGCATGATAAATATCTATTTTTCCGGTAAATGTCTCGACATTTAGAATATGGAGTCTGTTCCATAAAAACTCCATTATTGACAATGGGTATCTTGAGAACTTGAATGTTTTGAGATCAACCATTGATCCCAAATGATTAATTAGTTCCTGAGTATAATTAGATACTCCAGTTCCATAAATTATTGCTGAGATGTCAATTCCGACTTTCATAAAAATTTACCTTTTCCACAACATCCGTCAAATAAAAATTGTCCTGCATATATTTTACCAATTCCGGCGCGTAACCGTTAATATTTTGCCCGTTTATCCCGGCCAACGGATCGTAAATTATTAACTTGGGCGGATCAGATTTCATGGCTTGCAATACCCGGTCTTCGCTCAATTTCAAAAACCAAGGCAATTGGAAAACAAAGACCGACCCCGCCGGTCTAGTTTGCGATAACGCATAATAATGCGGTTGAGCGCCCAAAATAAAAATTGGGTCGTTTGGCGATACTTTGGATTTGATTTTATCAACAACTAATAGGTCCTGTTTTCCCTCAAACTTTGTCTCAGTCCAATTTTTGGATCTAATCAATGCACCAATCAATATTGTTAAGCTTGTCAATATGGAAACTATTATCAATTTTTTTGAATATTTATAATAAACTAAACCAAAAATAATAGCTAAAAACGGCAACAGCGGCTGAAAATGAATCAGGCCAAATCTGGAAATTCCTCCGGCGACTGAAAACACCCCCCATCCATACAACCATCTCAAATTTTTTTGCAAGATCCCGGGCAAAACGATCAGCACCGGAATGATCAGTTTGATGATTGTGGAAAATACCGGTTTTAGACCTCCTTCTTTTGCATAGTTTGATAAATTAAACAACACAGTCCAAAACCAAAAATCACTTAGGCTCCCTTGGAAATAATAATAAATCAACATTAAAACACTCGGAACCGCTAAAACTAATCCGTAACGAAAAGCCTTTTTAAAACCTGCTTGCCTCCATATTAAAATGCCAACGATGGTGCCCAGCGGCAGTAATGTTTGTTTGAAAATTATTCCCCATCCCAGCCAAAACCCCGTCCAAAACCATTTTTTGTTGCAAAAATTTAAAGCCGAAAGTAAGGTAAAAATACCTAAGAAGCTGTCTATCCATAAAATATTACCGTCCCATACGGGTTGCCAAAGTCCATAAAAAATCACAGCCAACAATGCCGGATAAGCTCCGGCTATTTTTTTGGTTAATTTATAAACCAGCATTGACTGAATAATAATCGTCAAAACCAACACCGGTCTAAAGCCGGCCAAGGTGGTAAAACCCAAAGAATAAAAATTAACCGGAAAAAACATCAATCCCGGAAAATGTTGATCCAGAATTTGTTTGTATGGGAGTAATCCCATCGCCGTCAAATACGGATATATCAAAAATTCCGGATACACAAAGATTTCTCTTAATAGGGCAATTATTACCGGCAGCAAGTAAATTAAGATCATTGTTTTACATATTTGTAAATAAACCCTACCCCCTCAAAATTTTTTGTTTCTTCCAATCTCCAATCTCCAATTTCCAATTTCCTCCGTGTTTCGCTCCCGGGGTCAGTCAGCCCGGTTAAATATTCCATAAAATAAAATTCTTTTTCATTTTCCGGAATTTCGGTTACGATCTTTAAATCGGGACCATACCAATAAAATGGGGCGAATTTATCGAAAAATTTGACCATTACCGTGATATTTTGCCGGCGCAAAAAGGAAATTGCCTGGCGCCATTGCTCCCGCTGCAGGCGGGGACGGGTAAAATAAGTATAGTTGCCCACCACGGCGATATAAATAAGCAAAATCAGAAATAATTTAGGAAAACGGACCGCCGCTTCGGCCAGAAGAATAATCAGGGCCGGCAAAGTAAAAATCAGGCGGAAAGGCTGGGTTTGAGGAATGAAGAAAGATAAGAAGATACTGCCGGTGATAGGGACAAACAACCAGGTATACAACAGGCGGCGTTTGCCCCGGGCTAAAGCCAATCCTGCAGCAGTTACAGCCAAAACAAAAACGATATAGACAGCATAAATATATTTGGGGAGGAGGTTAATCCGGCCAGCCACAAATTTAAACAAGATCAGGGGCAATGATTTGAGCGGAGAGAGAGTAAGAATACTGCGCCAGCCGGGCAAGTATTGGTCTATGTTAACGCCGGATTGGAGCTGGTGTTGGAATTGGGGAAGCCAAGGGGAGTATAAGATAATAGATATTAGAAAATAGATAATAGAAGTTTTTAAGTATTTGCGATCAAAAATGAAACAATAAATTATTTGGGCAAAAATAAGAAATATTGATGTGTAGTGAGTATAAAGAAGAAGAGCATTTATCAAAATTAACGATCTGCTCTTTTTGATAAATGCCAGCATGGAGAGGGTGCCCAGCAGAGCCAGTAGAGAATACATGCGGAATTCTTGAGAATAATAGACATGGAAAGGATTAATGGCCAACAGAAATGCGGTTATTAAGCCAAGTTTCGGTTGAATATGCCTAGCCAAAAAATAAATAACCAAAATGTTTATTATCCCAAACGAGAGCGGCAATAGGCGCAGCCAGGCCTCGCTGCGGCCGAATTGCAGCCAAAAATGGGACAGAAAATAAAACAGGGGTGGGTGAAAATCGGCTTGACGGCCGGACCAGATTTGAGATACAGATAAAGAAGAGAGTTGGGCTTGGGAAGCTTCGTCCAGCCAAAAACTCTGGTCCAGTTTAATTAATCGAAGTCCAAGTCCAAGAACAAGAATTAGGACGAGGAAGAATTTTTCTTTACCCATACGACAAGATGATAAATAAACATCAGGTAACTTAAGAATAATCCGTGCCAACCGTCGAGAAATCCCTTATGCCAAATATACCGGCGCAGGAAATCAACAAAGGGATTTTGATTGCTTGTTTCTCTGGAAGTGTAGTCATTCAGTTTATTTATAAATTGCTCCACACTTGTATAATTTTTATGCATTTTGCAATACTTTAATTCTCCAATCTTGCCACTGACCACCACTTCCTCGTGCACCTCCCCCACCCACTTGCCCATTTTTTGGTTATACAGCCAAACGTGTTTATCCGCTTCCGGTTCCCAATTTGTATGCTGCATTATTTTCCCAAAAATAATATTTTTCCGTTTGATTAAAAATCCTCCGTAGTTCCAATTTCTAATATTTTGAACCTCACTTATTAACTCATCCTCCAGCCATTCATCGGCATCCAAAAACAGCACCCAGTCATATTTGCATTTACCGACGGCGTAGTTTTTTTGATCAGAATAATTTACAAATTTATGAGAAGGGTTGGTAACAATTACCACGTCGTCAGACACTTGCCGGGCGCTATCCAGACATTGGGGCAGGATAATTTCTTTATTTAAGGCAATTATGGAAACAGAGATCATAAAGTTGGGCAATTTTGTCCCAAGAGAATTTTTCGGCCTGGCGGCGGGGTTTCTTCCCCCAATTAGTATGCAAGGCTTTTTCCAGGGCTTGAGCATAGGCAGCAGTGTCTGTAGGATCAACAAACAGACCAGCATCCCCCACTATTTCCCGGCGGATGGGATCGTCGGTGGCAACCACTGCCAGTCCGCTGGCCATAGCTTCAAGAATAGAAATTCCAAATGATTCGCGAGGCGAAGTGGGATAAGAAAATAAATCGCATGCGGTATAAACTCTTGGCATATCCTTGTGAAAAAAGGTTATATTTCCACCCTTACCGACTAATAAAACTGAGTACTTGCTGGCTTTTAAAAGCAAATCCTGTCGTTTAAAAGAATCTACAACGCCTACATTCAAAATGATCGGTTTTTTCAGTTTAGTTTCAATTGGTTTTATTTTTGGATTGAATTTATCTAAGTCGACTCCGTTGGGAATGGTCACTGTTTTGACCCGGGGATTAATACGTTTTGCCCATGCACATTGAAAATTAGTCAACCCCACAAATATATCCGGGAAAACCCAGAGATTAAGTTTGTCGTCCCAACCAAATCCGGACTGGCCGGAAATAATTAACCTGGCTCCATGAATCAAACACCAAAGCTTAGCCAGTACGGCATCAAACCGGCCGTTAGTGGAGATTATAATTTTGGTTGACTGATCGACATGATCCCGGATATTTTTGTGAATGCTGACTTGATAACCAAATTTTTTTAGCCGTTGGGACAACTCATCAACATAGGTTTCTACTCCCCTGGTATTAATCCCCTGCCATTGAGTAAGAAAGGCGATCTTCATGTGTTATATAATCCGTTTGTGAAACTGACGGTAATTATACCAGCGTACAACGAGGAAAAGACGGTTCGGCAGGCAATCCTTCGGGCATTACAAGCAAAAACAGGCATTTCAGGCAAGGAAATAATCATTGTTAATGATGGCTCCTCAGATAGGACATTAAATAAAATCAAATCCGTTAAATCCGCTAAAATCCGAGTCATCGACAAAAAACGAAACGAGGGAAAAGGGGCGGCGGTGAGAGATGCGCTAAAAATAGCTACCGGGGGCATATTTATAATCCAGGACGCGGATTTAGAGTACGACCCCAGCGAATATAAATTGATGCTGGCTCCAATTCTGGCCAAAAAAGCCGACGTGGTATTTGGATCCAGGTTCGTGGGTAACCAGCCCCATCGGGTGCTGTATTTCTGGCATTATGTAGGCAATAAATTTATTACCCTGCTGGCTAACTGCCTGACAAATTTAAATTTGACGGATATCGAAACTTGCTACAAAGCTTTTACTAAAGATGTGGCCGGAAAGTTGAATTTACAGGAAAAAAGATTCGGTTTCGAGCCGGAGTTTACAATCAAGGCAGCTAAAATGGGGATGCGGATATACGAAGTGGGAGTCAGCTATTCCGGAAGAAATTATGAAGAAGGAAAAAAAATTACCTGGAAAGATGGTATTTGGGCCCTGTTGTGCTTATTTAAATATGGTGTATTAAACTAAAACTATGTGTGGAATAGCCGGCAAGATTTATCTTAAACCGGGAAAAATTAGTGAGGGGGATTTGGCTTTAATGTCAGATAAAATTGCCCACCGCGGACCGGATGACCAAGGAATATACATTTCTCCGGACAAGAAAGTGGGCTTGGCACACTGCCGGCTGGCAATTATTGATTTATCAACAACTGGACACCAGCCTATGTCATATAAAAACAGATATTGGATTACTTTTAACGGAGAAATTTATAATTTTAAACAGGAGCGGGAAAAACTAATAAAACACGGGTATAAATTTGATTCTCAAAGCGACACGGAAGTAATCTTGGCTCTGTATGACAAGTATCAAGAAAGATGTGTCGAGTATTTACGCGGAATGTTTGCTTTTGCAATTTATGATATCCAAAATCAAACCGTTTTTCTGGCCCGCGACCGGGTGGGCAAAAAACCATTGAAGTATTTTTTCAACCCGGAAATCTTTGCTTTCGCGTCGGAACTTAAAGCCTTACTGACTTTGCCGGAAATAAAAGCGGAACCGGATACCGGTGTCCTGGAAACGTATTTGGCTTATGGATATGTCCCGGCTCCAAACACGGGTTTCAGAAATATTTACAAACTGGAACCCGGACATTATCTGACTTTAGACTTAAAACATAAAACTTTAAATAAACATTGTTACTGGGAAATCGATTTCACTAAAAAACTTGACTTTGGGGAAAATGAATGGAAAACAAAAATATTACAAACTCTGGAAGAATCCACTAGATTACGGATGATTTCAGACGTACCCATCGGCGCGTTTTTATCCGGCGGGGTCGATTCCAGCAGTGTCGTGGCCATGATGGCCAGATTATCTGTAAAACCGGTTAAGACTTTTACCATCGGTTTTTCTGAAAGCCAATATGATGAATCAAAATATGCCCGAATAGTTTCGGATATTTTTCATACCCAACACACGGTTTTACAGGTAAAACCCGGGTCGGTGGATATTTTACCCCAGCTGGCCGAACAATTTGAAGAGCCATTTGCTGATAGCAGTGCTCTGGTTACTTATTTAGTCAGCAGGCTGGCCAGACAGTATGTAACGGTTATTTTAAACGGAGACGGCGGAGACGAAAACTTTACCGGTTATTCGCATCATCTCAAGCTTCAGCGCGACTATCTATTATCTCCATTGGCAAAATATCTGCCCATGGGCAAATATCTAAAAAGCCTTCACTTGGGGGTATTGGAAAAATATTTTGAATACAAAACTCATTTTAATTTTGAAGGTCCTAAAGACATTTACAGAAACGCCTACCAAAACGCAAAAGCGATAGACATAAGAGACAAAATCCTGTCCGCCGATTTTAAATATTATTTGCCGGATGATTTGCTTGCCAAAGTAGATTTGGCCAGTATGAAAGTGGCTCTGGAATGCCGGTCTCCCCTTTTAGATCACAAAATGGTGGAGTTGGCCGCCCAAATTCCCTTTAATTTAAAAGTCAAAAACGGGCAAACAAAATACATTTTCAAAAAATCGCTGGAAGATATTCTCCCCCAAGAAATCCTGCACCGGCCAAAAATGGGCTTTAGTATCCCTCTGGCCAAATGGTTTTCCCGGGAATTAAATTCATATGCCCGGTCCATTTTATTGGACAAAAAATCCCATATCAACAATATTTATCCAAAAAGTCAGATCGCGCAAATGTTGGACAAACACAGTGAAAAAAATGATTTTGGTCCCCAGCTTTGGAAGCTATTGATGTTAGAACTGTGGTGGAAAAAGTATTTTCAGTAACCTGCAGGCAAATCAAAAACTTTGCGGCGCAGCCATTTAAGAGGAGTCTGCCAACCAGCCATGAGCCAATAAGAAAGACTTGCCGGTTTCCAAACAGAAGCAACTTGAGATAAATGGGGCAGATAGAAAGACACAGGATATGCAAAGTTTTCAGGAAATCTAAAACCCAACTCATATTTAAACTTAAACTTACGCTTCATGACTTGGGAATCTTCCGGTGACCTATGCAAGTGGGTGGCGTGTAGATAATAACAGCCATCCATGAATTTATATTTATGAGGTATGCGGTCTTGGATCAGCGTTTGGCTTTGATCAAAGATTCCCTGCTGGCCATGAGGCTTAGCAAAATGAAGTCCGGGCAGGAGAGACAAATTAAAAAATCTGATAGTGATATGGCCTGAATACTTGTCTAGGTGATATTTCCCCCCGCCAGGTTCTTGATAGTGATAAACGTCTCCCAAGAGATCGTAATAAGGATGGATTAAATATTCCCAGTTTTGAATTTTATTACTTTTAATAAGTTTTGCAGTTTTACTGATGGCTTGTTGGGGCCAAATTTCATCGCCATCCAGAATCATCAGCCAATCACCTGTAGTTTGTTGCATCATAGCTTGGCGGACTTGAGTAAACGAATTTGCATCAACAGAGCCGGCTTGTTTAAACTTAATCTTGGAACTGGAAATAGACTTGATAATATCAACGGTGGCATCGGTAGAACCGGTATCCCAAACCAGAATCTCATCTACATAGTCAATAACGGACAGAAGAGAATACCAGACCCAGTTTTGTTCATTTTTAACCACGTAGTGAACAACTATTTTAGGCATAGGTCGGCTACCCTCTGTCCCAATTCTACGGCATAATTAGTGCCTCTGTCCCACGGATAAACTTGCTGGATATTGGCCAGATAGAGATTTGAGATAGAGGTATAGATAGAAGGAATAAACCGAGAGTAGCGGGTAGTCACAACTGGCTGGGCAAAAGGGGCTTTAAACACCCACGATTTTCTGATCCAGCCCGACTTAAACTGGGGATTTATCTTTTGCAAATAGGGCATAAATAATTTTAATAATTGGGCCGCGCTCTGGACGAAATATCTATGATCGGCTGAAACATAATTGCCTATATAGATGATGTGTTCGCCGCCGTAATTAGCCGCATCCATAAAATTGGTGTGTTCCACTACTGAAATAAACGGAAAAGACCTATCGTTAATATTCAGCCAATAAATATCTTTTAAAAATGGCTTTTCCAGAGCCAATACCAGATTGACGGCTCCCAACCCGGATAATCCGGGATATTGCAAGCCGGAAATCCGGCTAAATAAGGGCGTGGGTAAAGTACAAATGACTTTGTCAAACTTATCTGTCAAGTCGGTAATTTTATCAATCGCCACTCCATAGTTAAATTTTGCTCCCAGCTTTTGGACCGCTGTAGCTAGTGAATCGGCGAAAGATTGGAATCCGCCTTGAGGGTACAACAAAGTAGCGCTCCTTTTGGCAATCCGCCCCCAAAACCAGGCCGCCGAAATTTGGTCGGCGTACTGTCCAAACTTGCCGGCAAATAAAGGCTGCCACATCACTTGCCAAGCTCGCTCTCCCATGGTCCTTTTCAAAAAGTCCTCCGCGGTTAAATTTTCCAACGGCTGCCACCACGGCGTCAACCGCAAATAGGCCAGCACCATCCCCACGCGCAGCCGGTCAACCACCGGCAGAGCCGGAAATTTCAGTAGACTGGTCAGCGAGTCCAGCTGGTAAATTTGGCCGCCGATGTAAGTGCTGGTAATGGGCCGGCGGGCCACTACCGGATGGCCTATTTCAGAAGCCAAGTTGCGTACCGCCCAGTCGGAGGTGAACCAGTGATGATAATGCCGCTCTAAATTCCACTTCCATTTGGGATCTGAAAACCCGATGGCCAGCCCCCCGGGCTGACTATCTTTCTCAAACACCATTACTTGATGACCACTCCGGGTCAGCCGCAAAGCGGCCGCCAACCCAGTAAATCCTGCCCCGATTATGGCTATCTTCATCACCCAATTATCTCATGTAGAAGACACTTATGAGAAAGAGGAAGGAGTTGGCGATAGCCAAAGAAATAATGGGGCCGGAAGTGCCCAAGCGGGGAGTTAATATCAGATTGGCAATTAACATGATGGCCAGCTGGGCCAGGCTGAAAATTCCTGCTAATTTAGGCTTCTTGACCCGGTAAATAAGAATCGACATGGGCAAGATAGCCGCCATAAACGGCATATAAGCGGCCGTCAACCCCTGAAATATACCCACTGAACCGGCGGCTTTGGCCCCAAACAAAATCATTATCAACGGTTTAGCAATAACTATCCCTATTCCCATGGCAATCAATAGCCCGCCGACTCCCACAGCCGCCTTTTTTACAAATTCAGGGCCAGTTACAGCCAATCTGGTGGCCAATATGGCCATCAGGCTGGTCCAAATAACTACGTAAAAATTGGTCAGCCGGGCCGCTACCGAATACACCCCGGCGGCAGTACTGCCGACCAACAACAGCACGATTTGAATATCCAGCCGGGTAGCGATAGTAGTGGCTATTTTGGCCAGCCCCAGCCACCCGCCAAAACCCGCCAATTGCTTAAGCATGGTCTTATCGGGTCTTACCATGGGCAATATTCGGTTCCACGCGGCTCCCACTATTAGCGAAATTACCGGACTGACGGCGTTAATCATGGCCGCTACCACCATTGAAAACGGCCAGCCGCTTTTCCAGGCTACGACAGCCAAGCCAAACCGGCTCAAGGTAAATAAATTGGCCACCGCCACCGAGCGCAAAAACTGCCTCTGCCCCTGCAGGGAATACACCAATATCTCAACCACGGATGTACCCACCACCGCCACCGCCGTCCAAATTACCGCCCAGATTTGCCGAGTAGCAAAAAATCCCGGACCTATCCATCCGGCCGTCAAGATCAGTATGGCAGCCACCGCAGTGGCTACTCCGGCCCGCAGCCACACTCCGGCAGTAATATATTGCCTGGCTCTATCCGGATACACCGGCACAAAGTGCAACAGGGCCTGGCCGATCCCCAGATCCAACACCAAAGCCGCGGTAAACAAAAAGTTGTTCAGGGCGGAAAATACCCCGAAATCGGATGTGTTTAACACCCGGTATACCACCAGAGTAAAGCCAAAAGCCAGCATCGCGTCCAGCAAATTTCCGGCAAACAAAGTGTAGGTATTTTTGGCAGTCGGAGAAAAAAGCAGTTTCCTCATTGATTTTTGGCTACCCAATAATAACTGTTTTCAAATTCCTTGGGTTTGCCCAGCTCTTGCCCCATGGCTTCTATCCCATACTCGGTTCCTTTAGGCATGGCCGAACCTGTCCAACCACCTTTTTGCAGCTGATCTTCCTGGCGGGCATAAATATCAATATCAGGATATCTAAACCGGCCCAAATTTAAAAATGCCTCTAAATAAGGATAAGAATATTTAACACATCCAATTAAACACAAGATTTCCGGATCTACCCGCAATCCAAATACCCATTTGCCCTCCAATTTTGACGCCCGAATATCCGGCACCAGCTGACCCAAAAACATCCGTATTCTATCCCGCCAATTTATCCGCGGGGGTTTGTTGGCAGTACAGGCCGGACCCGGTCCAGCCACTTCGCTTCCGGAATTGCCCAAACCCACCCGGTCATAAACGGCCGGCACTACCCGATACAAATTTTGTCTCCGGTCGGCTTGGTATCGATCGTTATCCAAATAACAACTGGAATGGTAATAGCGCAGATCCACCACTGTCCGCTGACCGTCTTTCTCCAGAATACCCAGGCGATACTCCGGACTCATCTCCCATTCGATTTTGGCAGCACCAACTTGGGAAGTTAATTTAACCGTTGGGGAAACATCGGGATATGCCTGACTATAAACTTTAGCAAACGAACTCATGGTCATGAACTCTAACCCCAGATCTAAAGCCGTTTGTATTTGAGACTGCAAGTCCGGCAAATACCGGCTCTCCAACTCCCCCGCCTCTATTCCCAAAGTAATTTGGCCGACTTTGCCCGCCAAATCCAGGGTGTAAGGCCTGATAACTGATTCCAGGTAATTTCTCCCCAAGCCGTGAAAGCGGGCATAGTCATTGACCTGGGCGCTGTAATTGGAAAAACCTCCCCCGGCGCCATATGACAAGAGGGGCTGGCGGGGAGCCCACTGGAGTTTAACCACTTCTATTTTATCGTCCTTATTTAAAGCCGGCTCCAAAACGCTGCCCCGGCTGGGATAGTAAGGCGCCCCCACGTATTGGCCCCACACCTGATATCCATCGGTAAGATACTGATCGGCCACCCCCAATACCACCCCTACCCCGTACCCGCCATGTAAATATTCCAACGACCAACCGTCAATATACCAAGCCCCCACACTTTCGGGATAATACCCAAATACCTCCTTAAACTTAGACATGACAGTATCGACCAGTTTCTTCCGGTCTGCCGGCTCATATCCGGACAAAAACAATTTATCCGCCCGCTCCCACTTTTCACTTTCCCAGGGGTAATTGACAAATGCCGCTCTGGCTAACTTGGGCGTGACTTCCAAAAACAAGCCTTTTTCCGACCCCGGGGGTAAGTTATCTAATATCTGTCCATCCAGCATTGCATCATATTGTAATAGATAGGTTGTGGCAATTTGATAGCGTAAAGTCAAGTCAATTATGTCAGTCAATCCAGTTAGTTCCTTGGTCACTCGCCAAAATTCCCGGCCTCTCACCGGCACCACATAAACGGCATAATTGTTTTCGGCAGCAGTTACCGGTACTGCCAAAAACATGGCCATCAACAAAAACAAAATTACCATGTTATTTCTTGGTTAGTAAGTAAACTGTCAACAAGCTCCAAAAAGGGAACAGAGCTGCCGTATACCGTGGGAAAGGGGTGGTAAATGCCAAAAAAGCCAAGTACACTGCCGGCCACAGCCAAATCAAAAACATTTTGCTGTCTTTTTTCCTAACTATCTTCACAATCCCCGTCAATCCCCAGGTTGTCAATATCGGCCAGGTGATATCCCATTCTTGGACACGAATGTAATCAGTAGTTTCACCCCACCAAGTTTTCCACCACCCCGTAAAAATCAGCGGGAAAATTGATCCCCAAGTGCCGCCGGCATTGCCCGCCCACCAACTTGTCATCCAGCGCTGGAATTTCAAAAAATAAATCAGATCCGGTTGGTATATCAGCGCGGGAATATACGGCAGTACGTATCCAAGCGGCACAAAAATCAACGAAACAATATATCGAATAAAGACTTCAAACCGGCGTAATATTAGTAAACATAATATATACACCCCCATAAGAATAAGTCCGTTAAAATAAAACTTGGTGGCCATCATCAACCCCAAACTGAATGAGGACAACCAAAACCAATATCTGACTTTTATTCCTTTCACAAACGCCGCCACCGACAGCAGCAAAAAGAATAATTGGGGAATGTCCAAATTGGAGCTGGATAATAAATGCCGAAATTCTCCATTAACAGCCAAAACTAATACCGAAGCCAGCGCCGGAGCGCTTTGACCAAAAAGCTGCCTCCCCAACAAATAGACCAAACCCAGGCAAGCTAACCCGATATAAAAATTAATCAGATTCTGATTACCAAACAACAAAATTCCCAGCCCTATGATTTGTTTTCCCAAGGGGGGGACTTCAGGGTGAAGATTCATAGGACTATCGCCATGCAGATATTTATAACCCACGATGGCATACAAATCGTAATCCGACAGCACGTTTCTGGCCTTTCCGCCACGAGTTACCTGGGAATCTAAAAATACATCCTGCCAGTATTCCACGTCGTATTTTTCCCTCAACGCACTCCAATTGCCGACCACTTCGCTTACCAGCATTACCCCGATTACCGCCACCAATACCATTTTCCCCATAAAGCCATTATACCCGCAGTCAAAGACCTTTAATAAGTTTGTAAACCACATATGGAGGGTCAAGCGATCGCAAAACACTGACGCGGTACGGGTAAAATTCCCGCAGTTCGTAGTTGGCCGGCCGGGACAAATCGTAATCCGTTCGGGATATGGCATAAACCGCCGTCACCCAGCGGTAATCGTCCACCGGCCGGGGAACAAGACCGTAGCGGTACCGGAGAAGATAGCGCAGAATATGGCCGCGGGTATCAAAATCCAGCAAAGATACCACATTGAAGTTTTGCGGGGTGTCCGTGGCGATGGCCGTGGCGGCCTTAACCTGATCCGGCAGGCTGATTTCGTAAGTGGAAGAGACTAAGGGGGAAGTGAGGTTAAAATAAAGATAGGCTGTCAACAAAACCGCGGTCAGTCTTCGATAGCGGCTCATCATCCATCCAACTCCAACAGCTAAAACCGGCCAATATGGCAGAAAATGATAGTAATGAATAGCGCTTTGCCCGGGATTAGCCAAGGTGTCGGTGAAATATTGCCACAAAGTAAGGGTATTGTAGAACTGGTGCCGCAGCTCAAAAATTATCCGGGGAAGATCGCCTAAAATCGCCCCCAGGATAAAAATGGCCAGAGTTTTAAGTCTGGCGGAGGATTTGAAAAGAGCGGCCAGCAAAAGAGGCAGGCCGAAAAAAATATAAGTATAGTCTAAACCCATACCCAAGCCGGTTATAAATCCCAAAAGCCAAAATTTTCTCTTCAGCAAAAAATAGAGACTAAGCAAACCCAACAGGGGGAAAGGGTGGACTATCCAGATAAATCGGGAGTGGAAGATCATATAACCGTTGGTGAGAAACAAAAAAGCGGCAATGGCAGCCGCCCGGGATCCGATCAGGCGGCGCAGGAGAAAGTAAATCAGCCCGCCGGTAGTCAAATTTAAAAAAGCAAAAACGGCAGTAATAGGCAGGGGGTGATAGTTAAATATCAGCAGCAGGAGCAGCAGGGCGTAATTAAACAGCGGACTATTAAACAGCTGGTGGCCGGTAGAGGTAAAGCGGAAATACGGTTGGCCCAAAAGAGAAGGCCGGCGCAAATAATCGGCCGACCATAGTAAAGACATGGCCTGCTCGGGACCAAAAGTCAGCCGGTTGCCGAAATCGGAAAAACGCAGATAGGCCCCCAAAAACAAAGCCAGAATAAATAGTAACCAAGCCCGAGTCATGGCAGGCGGGGAATGAGAGTTAAAACTTCGGTAGTTCGATCGTATGAATAGACATAATTCTGGCGGCCGGGAGAAGACATAAACAAAGGCAGGGCTTGGTAAGTAATGGCTCCGTGCAGATTGGGAGTTACTTCCCAATTGGATAATTGCACCTTCCTACTGCCGCTACGGACTGCCCCATCCGCTGCAGTCACAATCTTGGCCATGGCTTGCTTCTCAAAATTAAGCGAGGGGTGGCGCAGACGAAACAGAACTTTGGGAATCTCCCAAAACGGATTAAAGACCAGCAATAGACCCACCAGCCAAACGCCTGCCCTGGCTGATTTTGACATCCGCCGGGCTATCCCGATGAGCAAAAATACTATGGGAAAATACAGATAGTACCACATGGTGTGATTGGGGAAAAAACTGTTGGGCAAAATGGCCAGCCAAAAGGTCAACAGCGGCCAACCCAACCCGGATACTACCGCCATTATCCCGGCCGCCGCTATCCATTCCGGCCCAGCAGGCAAGTAGCGGGTTAGTTCGGCTACATAAATGGCTTGAGTCTTAATAAATGTGACTAGGGAAACCGGACGGTAATAGGGATTACCCGGATCCGCAAACCTGCTCAAGCTATCAGGCACTTGTGAGTATATTGCCACATATACCAACAATAGAATTCCAAACGGCAGCAACTGCGGCAAAACAGATTTTAACTTGCGCCAGCCATACAACCACCCAGTCAACGGAATTAGCGCCGGATAAAGAAAAAGGCTGGGACCATAGGCATAGACCATGGGCAACAAAACTGCTAACATCCCCCAGATATATTTCCTTTTGCCCGTCTCGCAAAAAGACAGCCAGAAGTGCAAAGAAATGAAATAACCCAGGCCCGCCAGATAATTTTCAATATTGGCAATCCACCCCAAATAAAACCGCCAGGCAAATACGGCCGCCAGTATGCCGCTTACCCAACGTTTACCCGTCACCCGCAGCAACAACCAATATACCAACAAACTATTTACCAGATGGACCAAGTACAAAAACAAAAAATATCCTTCTACCCGCAATCCTATAGTGTCATACAAAAATTTAATTACTAAGTACCCCGTAATTTTGTGCCGGTCGATATCCCCCGACTTCAAGCTGTCAATTATCACTTGACTATAACTGCGGGGAACTACAAAGGTAAAGGCGGTAAAATCGTCGTAAAAAAAGTAGCGGCTATCTGCCAAGATATAAGCGAAATAGACAGTGCACAACAGGATAATCAGAATCACCGGCCAAAACTTATTTATCCAGCTGGGCCAAAATTGTACCCCGATATTCTTGATTCTCATACACCTGTTCTTTGGAAATAATAAATGTTTTCAAGACTCGATAACTTTGCTTCAAAAATTCATTTTGAATATTGTCCGGCTGGTAAACCACTTCCTGCCAGGGACCGAGCGCAAAATCACCATCGTTCTCTTTATAGTTAGTAATCACAATATAGTCAATCTTTTCTTCATACCCGGAAAGCATATCGGGAAATAAGGGAAACCACATAGTGGTCAGGCCGGAATACCAAGCTGCCCAAGCATCAAGGTTAGTGATAATTAATTTTCCGGGTGAAATATTCCGGGCCATAGTTTGGGAAATAATATAAGTGGCCGGCGGCTGACCAATATTAAACTGGCTTGACCTGAATCGTCTGTCCACAGTTAAATACCCCAGCGTTGGCAGAATTACTATCAGTCCGACGACCACCGTAAACAAAAGCTGCCAGCGAGCCCGCCGAGCCAGTTGCATCATCATTCCGGAAGCAGAAATAATAATTAAGGGCACCACCGGATGAATATATCTGGCATTGGGTAAACTAGCCGAAGCCGCCAGCACAAACAGCCCGGCCGCAACTAAAGCAAATAAGTTCTCTTTAGGTTTAGTCAGCAGTGCCAAAACAAACAAAAATAAAATAATCGGATGCACCACCCGCTGGGGAGCTTTGGCGAAATTATAGAAGTTGTAAAATATCTTTGCTGTCAGTTGTCTGGGACTATTAGCCAGGTTTGTTTGGCCCCGTAAATACGCACCGGGACTGACTCCGGCCAACATCTGGGCCGAGTATACCGACCGTAGCGGTGAATACAGCGACGAAACGTCCTTTTTGGCCAGCCAAAATATTCCCAGTAGCAACACCCCTGCCAACATCAAGTGTACTACACTTTTTTTTGCTATTACCCAAGTTGCCAAAACGGCCAGCCCAAAAACAATCGCTTGGGGGCGGGTAAAAAACATAGCTGCCAGCGGAAGCAGCGCCGCCAGCCTGCCCCATTTGCAAAGTGACCACAGATATACAAATAACAGTATCTCTACGGCAAATAAAATTTCCGTGGAAAAATTAGCCCCGTACTCCAAAAAAAATCCATCCAGTCCCACCCAAGCAGCCGCAATCACCGCCGCCCCAGTCGAGTGCAATTTGCGGGCCAGGACAAATGTTAAAACCACTAACATAGCCCAAAATATCATTCCCACTCCCCACACAGTCGAGTCAATAGCCGGGAAAAATTTGAACACCCCGGCCAAAATCCATGACGGCAACGGCAAAAACCCGGCTGGCCATGCCTGACCCGGGATATAGGCTTGCAGAAGCGAGGAATTAAAAAAACTATGATGAATTACCAGCCCCTGACCTGAAATTAAATTCTTAGCCGCTTCGGCATATTTAGCCGAATCGGAAAAAGTCAGAAAAAATGATATCATTGGGAGTATTGTAGCATGGCCAAAGTTTTCGTCTTATTACCGGTGTTTAACCGGCTAGAGTATACCAAACGCTGTCTGCGGTCGGTATTTCGTCAAACTTACTCCAATTTCCAGGTGATTTTGGTGGACTCGGCCTCTTCAGATGGAACTGTTGCTTACGTGGCCAAACATTGGCCCCAAGTAATTATTATCCAAGGGACGCCCCAATGGTGGTGGACCAAAGCCATTGTTGAAGCGGTCGACCTATCTCTGCGCCTGGCCAAAAAATCAGACTATGTCTTACTTTTAAACAATGATTGCTTCTTAAAAGCCGGTTATTTACACCAAATTCTGTCCACCGCCCGCAAGTACCCCAAAGCCATTATTGGGTCGTTATGTGTCCGGGACGACCGACCTTCCCAGGTAGTGGAAGCGGGTATCAGAATTGACTGGCCTTCTGGTTTAGTTTACGGAGTGGCCCAAACCATCTCCAACAAACTCGGCTATTTTAGAAAAATGGAGGTGGTTAACCAGCTGGACGCACTGCCGGGCAAAGGAACCCTTATTCCCATCAGAGTATTTCAGCAAATCGGGAATTTTGACTTAAAACGTTTACCTCACTATATTGCCGACTATGAATTTGCCAACCGGGCCAAGCGCGCCGGATGGAAGTTATTGGTCGACACCCACGCAGTAGTTAAACACCACTTCGAAGCCACCGGAGATTTTTCCCGCCAGCAGTGGGAAAAAAGAAGTTACCGTCGAGCCTGGAATTTATTATTCGGGCGTAAATCCATGAACAATGTGGTGGACTGGATCAACTTTTTGCTGGTGGCTTGCCCCCGCAGATACCTGCCCATCAATTTGTACTACGCCTTTTGGCGAGTCGTCAACGGCGTACTATCCGTTTGGCCCCTTTACTACCTGCGGCCTATGCTCCATCCCCTACTGCAATTTATCGCCAAGATGTACCACACCACGAAATTTCTCACTTACCGCACAAAACTTCTCGCTTACCGTATCTACCTATACATCACCCAGTTTCTCACATATCACCTGCGCAACTGGAAATACATCACCTGGCTCAAAATAGTCCAGTTTCCCGATGTTTATTTGAGACAGCGGAAGAAATAAGTATGTGTGGAATCTGCGGAATAGTCGGGCCGGGAAACTCGCTCCAAGTTAGACTAATGCAACAGGCCTTACGACATCGCGGACCCAATGGAGAAGGAAACACCACTTCTTCTCAAGTTAATCTGGCCATGCGCCGGTTAGCAATTATCGATGTCGCCGGAGGAGATCAGCCATTGTACAACGAGGATAAAAGTATAGAGATTGTCGGCAATGGCGAGATTTATAACTATGTCGAACTGGCCAAGGAACTAAAATCTAAACGTCATAAACTGCGAACCGGCAGTGACATTGAGACGGTAGTCCATCTCTATGAAGATTTGGGCATCAAGTGTGTAACTAAACTGCGAGGCATGTTTGCCCTGACCCTGCACGATAAAATCAAACACAAAGTTTATTTAATCCGGGACCGCATGGGAGAAAAACCGCTATACTACACTTTCACTAAATCCGGATTGGTCTTCGCTTCAGAAATGAAAGCCTTGCTCCAAGTCCGTGGAATAGACAAAACCCTTAATCACAATAGCCTTGATCAGTTCTTCCATTTTTATTACATCATCGAGCCGGCCACCGCCTTTCGTCATATCCATAAACTTCCAGCCGGTAATTATTTGGAGATCGACATACCCACGGGAGAAACTAAATTAACCAAATATTGGGATGCCGCTCAAATTCAGCCAACCATGGACAGCAATCCCACCCGGCGCATCAAAGATGAATTTGCTTATGCTTGTGAAATAGCCATGCGATCTGACGTCCCGGTGGGCATTTCTCTCTCCGGCGGGATTGACTCCGGTTCAATTCTGGCTTTGTGCGCCCCCAAATACAAAGCTGCTATGAAAGCTTTCAGTGTGGGTTATGCCGGCACTCCCCCTTCCGACGAACGCCAAATGGCCAAAGATCTGGCAGCCAAGTTTAAAGTAGAATTTTTTGAAACTGAAATTACCACTAAGGACATAGTTGATTTTTTTCCTCGGCTAGTTTGGGCGGCGGACGATCCGATAGCTGATATTGCCAGCCACTCAATTTATGCCGTAAGCCATTTAGCCCGGCAACACAAAGTTCCGGTTCTGTTAGGGGGGTTGGGAGGTGACGAGTTATTTTGGGGATATCCGGCCACCAATACCGCAACAGCCGCTAATATTGCATCCCTGTCCTCATGGTGGCCCAGGCGGCAATTTCGTTATGCCAATCCCGACCCCGCCTCGACCGGCAAATTCATCACCCAGTTGTACACTCATCAATTTCGCCAGCAACTCAACCCGCCCAACCTGCTGCGCTGGCCAAAAATAACTGTTGAACTAGAGATGGCCAAACACAGCCTAGACTTGCTACGAGACTGGTGGCTGACTTCTAACTGCATAGTTCTGGGAGACCGTTTAAGCATGGCCTCATCTATTGAACTGCGGTCCCCTTTTCTGGACTATAAATTGGTCGAAACCGTCTTAACCTCTAAACTTGCGGTACTGGCTTATAAACAGCCGCCAAAATATTGGTTTAAAAAAGCCATGGCCGAGATTCTTCCCGATGAAGTGTTAAATCGTCCCAAACAGGGGTTTACCCCACCCGTCACCGACTGGCTAAGGGGAATCTTGGCTAAATACCTACCCCTGACCAAAAACGGTTTTTTAGCAGAACAAAAGATTCTGGATGCCAATAAGCTAAAATTGGCAGTTGCCGCCTGGCAAACTTTACCTATGTACTGGTACGACTTATATCAAATAGTCCTTTTGGAAATCTGGGGACGTGAATTCGTCTGGGATATCCCTGCAAGTGAATTATGAAACCAAAAATTCTTTTTGTTCATACTTATTATCCTGGTTTTTTGGAAGATTTTTATAAAAATAGAAAATTGGCTACTAAAAAGGGAGTTTTTGATGAATGGTTCGGTTCAGCGAACTTTTATTCGAAATCTCTTTCAAAATGTGGCTGGAGTTGTGAAGAAGTTATAGCCAATGATTACAATACCCAGTCCTTATGGGCCAAGGAACACAATATCAGTGTCAAGAACGATTCGGCCTGGTGGGTCAAAAAAGTACCGGTTGTTATAAAAAAATATTTGGGATTGGATAGTTGGATCAAACAAATTTTGTTTGCCCAAATAAAAACACTTAAACCCGATGTCGTTTATATTCATGATTTATGGATTTTAAACGGCAATGATTTAAAAAGGATCAAAAAATCGGTCAAATTGATAGTTGGACAAATAGCCTCTCCAATTCCACCAAACATTATGGCTCTTAAACAATATGATTTACTTACCTCCTCCTTCCCCCACTACGTGGAAAAATTTAGAGCCATGGGAATTAAGAGTGAATACTTACGCTGGTGTGTTGAGGCATCAATTGCCGAAAAAATTGGCATTAAAAAAAGAACTTACGATGTTGTATATGTTGGAGGGATAACTCACTTACATTCAACTGGCAACAAAACTTTGGAAAAAATTACCCGTGAAGTCAAAATAGACTTTTGGGGATATGGATACAACTTACCTAAAAATTCTTGTATTCTAAAAAACTATCACGGACACGCTTGGGGCCGACGCATGTATGAAATATTTGCCCAGGCCAAGATTGTAGTCAACCGGCATATTGACGTGGCTGAAAATTTCGCCAATAACATGCGCATGTTTGAGGCCACCGGGATGGGAGCCCTGCTCTTGACCGAGGATCGGCCGAACATGAGTGAATTTTTCCAAGTGGGTAAAGAGATGACGACATACAAAAATACCAATGATTTAATTGCCAAAATCAAATATTATTTAAAACACGAATCTGAAAGAGAAAAAATTGCCAAAGCCGGACAATTACGGACCTTGCGCGATCATACTTATCAGGTCCGGATGCGAGAATTAGATAAAATTTTGAAAAAATATGTCAAAGTGTAATCTTTGTGGCGGACAAACCAAGTTGTGGATAAACAAATTGTTTGACGATCGGCATGGTTATCCGGGATTTTTTGACGTCTATCGCTGTCAAAATTGTGCCATAGGAATTACCAACCCGCCATTATCTCCCAAAAAGATTTCTCGGATTTACACTAAATATTATCCTTGGCACAACGTAGACATTTCCAAAATAAATTTAAACGACTATCGCAGTCCAAATGCTTGGACTAATTGGGGGAAAGGTCTGAATATTGACTGCCATCGCCAAGCTAAACCGAAAACAAAAGTTTTGGACGTTGGGTGTGGAGTAGGATACAGCTTGCTAGAATTGAAAAATAAAGATTGCGAGGCGTATGGCATTGATCCGGAAGCCACAGCCGAAAAACTAGCCAAAAAATTTGGATTAAAATTTCATCGCGGGTTTATTCAAGATCATCCTTTTGGAAAAACAAAATTTGATTACATAACCGCCAGCCAAGTATTAGAACATACCCCCGGCCCCATTAAATTTCTAAAAGACTGTAAAAAACGCTTAGCTCCGGGTGGTCAAATTATTCTTAGCTTCCCCAACATAGACAGTTTAACCCGCCGATTGCTGGGCCGGCGCTGGCTGCACTGGCATGTGCCTTACCACTTCTGGCACTTCAGCCGTAAGAGCCTTGAAATTTTAACCCAAAAATCTAATTTAAAAATTACCAACCTAATTACGGTATCTCCCAATATGTGGACCAATTTACAACTGCGCCACTTGCTGATGCCGCACCATCCCGGACAAAGAGACGAATTTTGGGATGGGGGAAGCAACAGTTCTCCCACCTGGCTGTCCCAAAGCTGGTCTCTACTGGAAAACCACAACTACCTTAACCGGGTTATCGATGCTTTAGGGCTGGGAGAAAGTTGGGTGGTTACCTTGAGTAACCCTTAGGATGAGTGCGGTACCAATTAGCCAGGTTGCAAATACTATCTTCCAACGGTGTGGCCGGCTGCCATCCAAGCAGTCTTTTTGCCTTAGAATAAGACGCATAAACTTTGGCGGGTTCTCCCTCACGACGGGGCTCTCTTTCAAAACTAATCTTAACCTTTAAAACAGTTTCTATTTTGCTGATTATCTGTTTTACTGAGTAACCTTTACCGGTACCCAAGTTGAAAACATCGCTCTTCTCATTGTGTTTTAAATACTCTAATGCTTTCAAATTGGCATTTGCGATATCCAAGACATCAACGTAATCTCTAATGGGAGATCCGTCAAAAGTATTAACTCGAGTGTACTGAAGATGCAAAGGGTAATTTCCAACGACGGCCTTAACCGCATCTTGAATTAGTTTGTTTTGTTTATAGCGGCTGGAAAATCCAAGTTGACCATCCGGACTAGCGCCGCAGACATTAGAATAATGAAAAATAACATACTTTATTCCGTAACAACGTTCATACCAGGGCAACATTTTTTCGACAACATATTTAGAAAATCCGTAGGGTTCAATGGGCTCTAGAGGATGTTTTTCGTCAACCGGAAAATATTGGCCCTGACCATATACAGCCACACTGGAAGAGAAGATAATTTTCTCTATTTTAAGCTTAGCCATGGTGTTTAGAAGATTGATACTGCCAATTACATTGTTGTCAAAATATAAATCCGGTGAAATAATTGATTCACTGACTACACAAAGTGCTGCAAAATGAACAACGGCAGAAATTGAATATTTTTCTAGGGTTATTCCAAGTTTATGGCTATCACGAAGATCAACCTTTTCGAAAATTATCTGTTTTTTAGGGTGACGTTTGCGAATTTCGTCCACGGCTTCTAAGAATCCATGCTCCAGATTATCAAGGATAAGAACGTTATCGTATTGTTGGAGAAATAAATCAAGAAAATGGGAACCGATATAACCCGCTCCGCCGGTGACCAAGGTATATTTGTTCATCTTAACCAAAAACAATATCTCTGAAATAACGGGCCAGAGCCAGAAATGGACGGGCTAATCGATACGCGTGTTTATAAACCGGGTCATTCATGATCGCTTCGTTCCGCTCGTATTTTTCCTGACACTGTCTCATTTTTTCAATCTCATCCATCGGGTACCCCAGTTTAAACAAGTAATCAAGTAAGACTTTATTGTAATCCTTCCAAACGTCATTTGGCCACACCCGATGGTTGTTGGCTAAATATTGGATTTGGGGATTAGAAACATAGTAAATGATCGGTTGTTTCTGAATCATACTCAAGATCACAAAACAGTGAATAAAGTTGTGACCAATAAATTTTTCTATTTTCAACGCTGACTTCAACCATTGCTTGCGGTTTACTATATTTGTAGACATGGTGATCACATTAGTTCCTAAAAACTTAAAATAAGACTTAGTTATCGGTTTAAAAAAGAAAACCGAAGCGTCCTCAAAAAGGATATCACGAGTGATGTCACCCACCATTCTCCTGGCAGTAATCTTTTTAAGTAAATTGTCAAATCTGGAATAATTAACATGAATCAGCGACGCTCTGGGTAGGCGGGTAATTACGGATTTAATTTTGGAGATACTTCCCGTGTGAGGCAGGTCGTCATCACTAATAAGCCAGCAATAGTCACTCGAGGCTAACTCTACACTTTTCAAAAGATTACTATCAAACCCCACGTTTCTCTTCTGTCTAAAAAAATTTATTTTAACTCCGGGATACATTTTTTTGATTTCTTTTACTATCTGGATTGTTTTATCTTCCGAAGCATTATCCGAGATATTGATTTCTACTGAAGGGTCACTATCAATAATAGATTTAATTGTCTTCTCTAGATAGTCGGCCCGATTATGGGTGGGGATACAAAAACCCAAGGGTATTTTTTTGCTATCCATATTTAAACTTCTCCACAAATTGGGTAAAGCTGAAATGAACGTGCTTGATCATATCAAAAGTAAGGCCCTGATGACACCCCATTAGTATTCCACCTCTCATTGCTTGGTCCGTATTAGGATATCCTCCCTTAATCACTCTTTTGGAAATATTTTTAAATCCGGGCTGGCGGTTGATATTACCCGTAAACACTACCCGGGTTTGGATATCTTTCTTTTCGAGAAATATTTGCAATTGGGTCCGAGTAAAAGGAGCCGTATCCTTAACTATTAAGGGAAAAGCTAACCACCCGGTACGCACCCTCGGCAACTGCCGGGGTAAAACAAACCACTTGTCATACTTCTTAAAGAACCGACAGTGAGCATTAAAATTGCGAATTCGAGTGGAAATATTGTGGCCTAATTTCTTCAACTGTACTAGCCCAAAGGCTGCTCCCAATTCGGATGGTTCAAAGTTATAACCCACCTCCCCAAATACAAATTTTGCGTCATAAGGAATTCCATCTAGTTTAATATCAAATCTATTTTCTATTTTTTCAGAACTATCTTTGCCAAAAAGTGAAGATGAGCGGCCCCAGGAGCGCAGTAATCTAGCTCGGCGGGCCAATTGCGGATCATTTACACATAGCATTCCTCCATTCCCGGCACAGTTTATGATATGCGAGCCATAAAAACTGGTTGCACTTATGTCTGAATAATACCCGCTCGACTTCCCGCAAACTGTTGCTCCGAGGGTATCACATGAGTCTTCAATAATTTTTAATTTGTATTTTTTACAAATATGAGTAATCTTTAACCAATCAGGTAAATTACCAATCAAGTTGGGGATACATACAGCCCGAGTTTTGGAAGTAATAAAGGACTCTATCTTGTCAACGTCGATACAAAAAGTATCTGGTTCAACATCTACAAAAGCCGGAATTAGTCCATTTTTAACAATTGCCGATACTGTGGTGGCAAAGGTTAATGCTGGTGTGATTATTTCACTCCCCCCAGATAAATCTAAAAGCTGCATAGCCAAAAGCAAGGCTGACGAACCAGAGTTAACCATTATCCCATACTTCTTACCGAACAAGGCGGCAACTTTTTTTTCAAACTCTTCCACATTTTTCCCCATCTGTGTTGACGTCCGCAGCACTTGCACCACAGCTTTTATCTCTCCTTCACCATGAACTGACTTTCCGTACGTAACTCTCATCAATCTTATTTTAATACTAAATATCGCCCGATAGCCAGAGCGTCCAGGCCGCTATTTAAAAAGGTGGTAATAGCCGCTTCGGGAGTGCCGACGATGGGGAAGCCATGAAGGTTAAAGGAGGTGTTCAACACCGCTCCTACACCAGTTAATTTTTTAAACTCCCTGATAATGTCGTAAAACTGGGGGTTTTGTTGTCGATTAATAGTTTGGGGGCGGCAAGACAAATCAAATGGATGTAACCCGGCAATAATTTCTTTGGCTTTGCCTGTGGTAGCGAAAGATTCGATCATAAAAGGGGTTGGCCTGTAGTTTTTAAGATATTTGGGGGCATCTTCTTCCAATATAGCCGGGGCAAAGGGCATCCAAAAATCCCGCATCTTGATGGCAAAGTTAATTTTTCGGATGACTTCGCAAGAACGCGGGTCAGCCAGTATCGAACGATTGCCCAAAGCCCGCGGGCCAAACTCATCCCGCCCGGCAAACCGGGCCACGATCTTCCCCTGGGCCAATAATTTAGCCACCGTCTTAGCCATATTCCCAGGCCGAATGGCCGACTTAATCTTGACATCCGGATACTGGATCCCCCAATACAAATTATCCAGGGGAACGTGCTTCTGACAAACTGCCAAAGCTGCCCCCACACTGGTCCCCACGTCATCGCAGACAGGATGAAAAAACACTTCATCAACTTCCGGCATTTGCCGAATCAACTGATTCGTCTTGACATTCAGAAACGATCCCCCGCTACAAACAATCCTTTTAATTCCGGTGGCTTTAATAGCGTTTCTTACCCAAGCAGTAACTAAATTTTCAAAATGTTTTTGCGCGGCAGCGGCAATATTATCAAAGCGCTGTCCAGCAAAAAGTTTGGACAACAATGGTTGCTGTCCTCTGGCATATCGTCCCGTGCGATTGACAAAACGCAATCCTTCCAAGGCAAACAACTTCTGCAACTGCCCCAATAAAATTTCCGGCTTGCCATATGGAGCCAGGCCCATGAGTTTATACTCGTGCTCCCAGCGCTTCATGCCCAAATACCCAGTCACTTCGCTGTATAAATTATTACTTAGGCTATCATAATACGAAGTTTGGGCAATCCGGCGAATGCTTTGTCCCTGGCCAATACTCACCGTGGCCGATAGTCCGTCCCCGGCCCCATCTAAAGTCAAAATTAGGGTTTTTTCTGTCCATGGGCGCTGATAATAAGCCAAAGCGGCATGAGCCGCGTGATGTTCCACAAATTGCCTGGGGGCTGTGATTTCCAGATCTGTCCGGCGAAAATGTTTCATTATTCCCACATACGGCACCCCAAAGGGAATTCTTTCCAAAACCCGCAGCGGCCAAGCCCGAGGTGCCAAAGGGTCACCTGCTCGCAGTAATGAACTGACCGCGACGACATCAATATCTTCCGGATCCACACCCGATATTTCCAGCACTTTCTGAATTGCCAGTCGCGGAACACCTGATTGATTTTTGACATTAGTCAACCGCTCCTCCGCCAGCGCCGCCAGCACCACTCCATCCCTGACCACACACGCGCTAGCATTATGCCCATCATGTATACCAAGTACTAACATTCTTAGGATTTTACCAGAACTCCACTTCAGGATTGATATTTTCTAAGATATCTTTTTTAATTTCAGCATTATAATTTGCTGCTTTTAATATAACCACAGCCTTATCTTTATCTTTTAAAATCTGGGGTGATTCTACCCAAAACTTCGTCCCGTACAATCGTTTACCTTGTTTAATCTTACTGTTATCTAAGATACCTTTTATCATGGCTGGTTTTAAGCCAAATGCCAATAGATATTGAGAAAAGATATGGGCTCCAAAGAGATACACTTCTTTATTTGTTTTAGCAAGCAACTTGTTGAGTTGAACCACCATTTTTTGATGATATTTAACAAAATCCATGAATAACTTTTTATATTCATTATGTTTATTTGGAAGTTTAACTTTTTGAGGGATATCTTTTTGTGTAGCGTAAAAAATGCTATGATCTCTAAAATAGGCTTTTTTAATAATTTTAAATCCAGTAACTTTTAACAAGTAGTCGACAATCTCTTCAGTTAAAAATAGTGTATGTTCAAAGTTTAATCCATTAGTATATTTTTTCTTTAAAAATTCGTGGAGATTTGGGAAAGTGAATATATGCAGTTGTCCTTTTTTTAGAAATTTAGATATATGAGCAATTAATTCTGGGGGGTTAAACAAATGCTCTAAAACATGTGAGTGTACTATAGCATCTACTTCGTCCCCAAAAGTAAATTTTTCATTAAACCAGCCTTTAATTACTTTTATTCTTGAATCCTCGACTGTAGGATTAGGGTCTACTACTGTCCATCTAGCTTTGGGTACAGAATCAACATACATGCTACCAATCAAACTATTGGCCCCACCTATTTCAAGAATCTTCTTGGGTTTGAACTTACCTAAAAACTTTACAAATTCAGTGTAATGGTCTTTCCAGATTTGTCCCAATCCTTCATTGTGTTGATTTAAATAAAGGATTTCTAAAGGAATCAGTTTTTTTAGCTGAATTACTCCTGACTGGGGACATATCATCCACTCCATATCCGCAAACAGGTCATTTTTAGGTTGAGTTGTGACACAACCCATAAACACCGGGAAATTTTTAAGGGTGTAAAGTGGCTCTAAATTCTCTTTACCGGTAACTATGCTTATATCCCTCTTAAGAGTTCTAAACTTCTTCATTTGGTTATTCCTTTAAATTTATTTTGGGCAACAAAGAAATCGTATCCTGAAACAGTTTCCACCTCACCAACTTTTAATTTTAGCGGCTCTCGAGCTATATTAGTTCTTAACCGTCGAATTTTGCCAGCATATCTATTGAGAACCTCTTTTTGGCCATCCTGAGGAAGAGCACTAATTCGAGCCACACTACAATGAAGAATATGGTCGGAAGGTTTGGGGCTTATCCCTTCTGTTGTTAGAACTCTTACTAAAATCTTTCGGGCTTCTATAACGGTCGCGGGAATATCAATCGCGGTCAAGAGAACATTCCCACCATTAACTAAGACATATCTGTAAATGATCTCTTGCCCCACTAGATCTCCCATTAAATTTTCTCCTTTGACTCTGGCTATTGCTGCAGTAAAGCTTTGGTCTCTCTTTTCTTCTGCTTGAGCCCAATTCGAATCCAACACAGTAGAATGTAAGGGGTAATCTCGCCCAGCCAGCACAACTTCCATTCCTGGCTCACCTTCGACAATTTCTTTAATTGGATCCAGCAGTCTCTGTTTCACTTCATTTACAGATTCGGAGGTAAATCTCATCACTGTAATAAGACTATCCTTCAGCGTTTCTCCAAACCCTGTAAAGGTCGCAATTTCCCCCAATCTAACAGCCCTGACCCCTTTAATATCAATGCCTGCATATTTTATTCCTTCCGGCGATGTATTCAACATGAGCCAAATTATACATAATTCTATCATATAATCAAGCTACTTATGAAGATTGGTAAATTTAAGTTTGACTCTAAGAATATAAATAAAGGAAACTTCAGAGATATTTTTCCTGAGTTCTACTTGCTCTCCGGAACAATAGAAAATGATCTCTGGCACCAAAATCAAAACGTATATGAACATACAGTAAGGGTTATTTTCAATTTAGAAAGATTGTTAGACTTAGATTTTCTGCCAAATAAGGCAAGAGTTAAGTTAAAAATCTATTTAAACGAAAGGATAGATCACCACTTGAGGAAAGATCTTATTCTCATATCGACTTTTTTACATGATATGGCCAAGAAAGACACACGAGTAATAGATGCTTCTGGAAAAACCAGTTGTCCTGCTCATGAGGTTATAGGAGGAACCAAAGTAAGTAATTTTTCGAAAAGATTCGAATTGACCCATAATGAAGAAGAGATTGTGAAAAAGACTGTCTCCCAGCATGCTCTGGTTTACGATTTTTACCACTTAAGGCACAAATTTACTGAACTCTCTCGAATCTTCGAATTATATTCCACGGTTATTGGTAGTTGCCAAGTGGAACTAGTGTTGCTTTTTTATTCTGATATACTCGGAAGTGATGGAAATAAAGGGGCACCAGAAGAATTTAATATATGTGAAGCAATAGCTCAAAGACACTTAAAATGGTTGTCTACACGAGTGTGATTAATCTTTGTTTTTATCTAAGTATTTTTTTGTATAGTCCAGTGTGTCTGGATTTCCTGTATCTAACCACACCCCAAAAGGAATAGATGTATATTCATGGCCTCTACTTATCATCTCGTTAATGACATGAATATCGGTAAGTTTTGCATCATATATACCCTGCTTGTAAAGTTTCCTTAGTGATTTCCAAAATTGGGTATAGTCTTTAACGGCTGTAATACCCATATGAATATAGCTATAGTCTTTTGCGCCCAGAGGATTCACCTGTACTAATTTATTTTGTTTTATCAAATGGGTGGTGAAATTTTTCTCCACTACATCGTTGGGAATGTGACTGTTTATATAACCCCCAGTCCAATTGTAATCAGGTGCGGGAATAGGTTCAAAGACTATGGTGTCACAGGCGTGGAAGATAAATGGGCACTGGAGATATCGTTCGGCTTGAAGAATTGAATAACCGCAACTGGTTCCCGGACCCTCATACCTGTCTACTAACGCATATTCAACTTTCCGATCAGGATAGTATTTGGACATAAAGTCTTTTATTTGATCTGATAAGTAACCCAGCGTTAGCACTAAAGGTATATCTGGGGAATACTTGTCGAGGATATATGAAAGCACTGGTTTCCCTCCGACTTCAATTAAAGCTTTGTTAATATGTTGAGTTATTTTATGAAGTCTGGACCCGATACCTGAAGTAGTAATAAGCACTTTATATAGATTATTCATAGGTTAGAAATATAATGGTAAAATATCTTGTGCATTTCGGATTGGATTGTCTGACTAAAATCTTCATGGCGAGAAATTTTATCGAATAGCCTTTTATATTGATCTGTATTAAAGCTATAATGACCGGCTATTGTACTGCACAGTAGTTTATTGTTGCAATCGTTTTTAGCTAACCATTTCTCCCATTTTCTACTTCTGTATGATGTTTCCAAAAATTCACTGGTGTCTACGCCATAAAGAGTAGCTTTATATAAAGATAGTTGAGTTTGGAGAATCCCCAATTGAGGAGCCACATTCATAGCTGTAATTAAACCCCTTCTTTTTCTAATTTCATCTCGAGAAAGATAATCTGCATTATGTTCTTTAATAGGCAAGTTATACTTTTTGGTTAACAGTTTTATCTTTTTAACATAGTCATCATGGAAAACTCCCACTTGATTTATTTCTTTTATCAACGATCCTGTTTGGGTTACAAAAAAATGGGGGCGGCAGAAACTGGTAAAAAATTGCATCTGTTCTTCTACCCGAACAGTGTTTTCCACACTTGTGCCATTATTCTCGTCAGTGCCTATTTCAATCAAGGTTTTAGGTGATCGTTTTAAAATATATTCTATGGCTTTTTTGGATTCCTTTAGAATATCTGGGTAGCCACTTTTATGAAAACAAAAGTCGATATGGACGAGATCAAACTCATTGGCTAAATCAGCATCAATAGTTCTGTATGTATCTTTCAAGTCAAAGACACTATTATGCCCCGGTCCACAATGATCCCTACACACGTATACTTTGGACTGGGGGTACTTTTTTCTTAGTTGGTCTATATATCTTTTGTACTGCGAGGTTTTAAAAACATATCCCCGGTTAAAGTCTACTTGATTCTTAGAAGCAATAAGCATCAAGGGTACACTCTGATTTTGTGAATAAGAAAATATAGATTCTATGATCACGGGGCTCATTGGACCCACTCCTAACCGGCTAATTACTTCCATACTCCAACACCTTTTTTAAAAGACATCTTATAAATATTAATTGGCTGGAAAAATTTGGCCATAATATGAAAGCAGGCTTCGGCGACAGCTCTCTCTCCTCCTTTTCTTAGAGTCACAAAATTCGCCATTTTTTTTGTTTGCTCAAAAGCATTAGCCGGAGCAATTGAATATCCTACGGCTTTAAATACTAAAGAATCAAATACGCCATCACCCATATAGACTGTTTCTTTAAGATTGAAATTTTCGCTAATCCACTTAACCCGATTAAAAGTACTGACTAGACTAAGGGGAAACTTCATATCGTCGACTATCCTTTTGTAGGAAATATCAAATCCCCGCTTGTCTCCAGAAACCATGTGAATATTTATCTGGTCTTTGATGAGATTTAGGATGTCATTATCATCCGGGCCAAAGACTTTATAAGCCTTACCTTCTTTAGAATAGAAAGATTGCCCCGTTGTTAATACACCGTCAACGTCAATAATAAAATTCTTGATTTGTTTTTTCATTTTTCCAGAAGCTCCCGCATACTTTTAGACATAACTTCAACAGGAGCCGGTAATCCGGTGTAAATTTCATATTGTTTTACAGCTTGATACAGGCACATTATACTGCCGGGAACTGTAACTTTACCATAAGCCTTGGCTGCTTGTAAAAGCCGGGTATTTACCGGACTGATAACTACATCCATAACGGTTCCAAAATTTTTAATCGACTCTTCATCAACCGGGATCTCCTCGGGGTGAGGATTCATGCCCATACTGGTGGCGTTAATAAGGATATCTCCTTTTGTTCTTTTTCTTTGCTCCCACTCAAGGACCGGGTATTGCCACTTTTCGGCTACCGCCGACGCTTTTTCCGCGGTCCTGTTTGCAATTGTAACTTTGTCCACACCCAATGATTTAAGTGCGGCGCAAATTGCCATCGCCACACCACCAGAACCTAAGACTAGAACAGTTTTATTTCTGACATCTTTGACTGACCTCAAGGCTTCACCAGCCCCGTAATAGTCCGTATTAAAGCCTTTCAACCTACCGTCCTCGTTTAAAATAGTGTTGAGGGCCCCAACTTCAACTGCGCTTTGGTCAAGATCATCCATATACTCAATTGCCATAACCTTAAAAGGCATCGATACCCCGCACCCTCTTATGCCCAAGGCTCTTATTCCAGCAATCGCGCCTTTCAAATTAGAAGGATCCAGTTTACAGGCTTTATATATAAAATCTATCCCGGCTGCCGCAAAGGCAGCGTTAAAAACAGTTGTACCAAAGTTACTTGGCCGTTCAGCAATCGAAATACAAAGTTGGGTTTCTTTGTTAATTCTAAGCATTGAGAATTTTTGTAAGCATTAATTTACCAAGATGGTGAAGAAAAAAATTAAACGGTTCAGTGTGTAAAGGGGACATGTTTATGAATATAATTCCAGTTAATAACCTAATTTTTTTATAATCATACCCCCTATTTTGTACAAATTCCACAAACTCTCTTTTCGCTGAATCAAGATGTTTAAGATGGCCCATATCAATCTGTACATGGTGAAAGTTTTGTTTAAACGTAAAAAGATTCTTTTTAATTAAGTTATAAGGAACAATTAAACCTCCGTATAGTTTGGCGAGATCATAATATATATCTCCATACTCAATTATTCCGGAAAAATCGTGCCTCCAATCTAATAAAACAAATTTACTTTTTCGGCCGGGAGAAAATATCACATTGTCAAATTGGAGATCTCCATGAAACCTGCTTGGCCTGCCATGCGAAAGATCTTTCCAATCTATCTTGTTGATCAGCTCGGCCAAAGTAGACACCTCAATTCCGTTTACAGTTGATAGTGCGTCTTTTTGATTTGAGGTACTCCAATAAAGATTAACTCTTTCTAAGGTTTTGTCTTTATAAAATTCGGTGCAAGCCCTGGCGAATTCATTCTGTTGTTCTGCTGTCAAATTTATTTTCCGGTGGTTCCAGAGAAAGGCTGAACACCACTCAAGAAATTGCGATGTCAGACCAGGAACTAACGATTCATACATGGTTTTTCCTGAAATAAGCTTGTAGCTATAGTAGTTTCTTCCCACCTTATCTATCACCGGAACTAAGCCGCCAAGCAGTCTTGCTCTCTCTACTTTAGATTTAACTACTTTTTCATCCTTAAAAAACTTAACCACTCTATCGTTTACGAAATATATGGCTTCTTCCGGTTTCGAAAAATCAAAGTTATTTTTATTTCCGAAATACCTACTAACTGCCTGTTTGTAACCTGCATTTGTTGATAGACCATATGATTCTTGACCGATCTGGAGAAAATTAGTATCAATGGCTTCGTTCGAAACTTCTGCTGAAATATCCGGATGGGCACACTTAATATAATCTTCGACAATATTTGCGTCTGTTGGGACGTAAACAGTAAACTTTGAATCTTTAGGAAATTTATCTATGAAGACCGATAAGATTGTTTTGTCACCAAAAGTCCTGAGAGGTTGGACTTTTGAGAATATCAGAACTACTTTATTATTTTTGGTCATGTTCTGAAGAGATTTTTCCGTCCCCACGGTTATAATCATCACTGACTCTTATCACGTCATCCAGTTGCGGGGTGGATGTTTCGATTAGAACGGCATCCGTTATGGCTTCAACTCTATGAATTGCCGGAGGTTTCACCAAGACGACATTCCCGGCAGTAAGCTCCTTGGTGGCCTGTATTTTCTTTGTGTCCTTGTTTTCGTAATGTAATCTGACCACCCCGCTAAGTATGAAGTTGTGTTCCAACTTTTTCCGGTGATATTGTAAACTGGTTTGGGTTCCCGCTTTTAGACCGATAATCTTGAACGCGTATGGTTCAGTCGTGCCGTCGGCGATCCATATTTCAAATCCCCATGGTTTATTAACCCGTTTGGCTCCGGCTAAACTAAATACTCTAATAAGCCCTGGAAAACTGCCCGGATACGGGAAACCTTTTTTCTTATTCTTAATTAATGAATTAATATAGTTAAAAATATTTGGACTAATCATATTGGGTCAACCTTTATTTTTAACCGAGGCTTTACTTTTATATAGGCCGCGGCTGACCAGGGAATACCCCGGCTCTTCCAGATCATCTTCTATGCAGGCAAAAAGTTCCTTTTTACTTAGCGCAATTTTAATGGGCAGGATATCGGTTCTATATTGCTCCCTCTCTAAATTAAAGGGTGTAACTTCGGAAAACTTTCTAAATTTAAATGAAAAAAATTTGTTGAGTTTAAAAAATAACCCATCTCTCGCAACCTCAATACCTATGGAGTCAAAAAAATCAAATAATTTATATAATTTTTGGGTATATTCATATGGGAACATGTGACTGTCGAGTTTGAGCAGTTTTTCAAAAAAACTTTTTCTAAAAATACTCATAAAGGATATTATGTAGAATGGATAGCCGGGCTTATTAATTTTTTGCCATCTTTCTTTGGTCAACAAAACCGTGTCAACATATTTAAGCCTTTTTAGAGGGAGTTTGTTATATCCTTTTCTTGATTTTCCAAAAAGCCACCATGAATACCACATAGAATCAACATCCTCTTTTTTAAGCTCTTGCATAATGTGCTTGTAGTTATTTTGTGATGCCAGATTAATGTGATCCTCGTTCCAAATGAAAACATATTCATTGCTGACTTTTTTAATCATCTCTAACGCGTTTACCGACCATCCCCTGCTATCATCAGTCAAATCAAATAATACCAGTTTACTGCCTAAGCTCTTTTTTAAAAATTGCATCGCTTCCTTTCTGCGCTCACCACGAATATTGATTATCCATTCATCGCTTATTTTATTAAAAGACTTAAACGAATCTTTAAAATGCCTCAATCTAAATTGATCGTTTATTTTGATGTTTCCAAATATAGTCAACATATAAATCAACTAATAAAAGAATAGTCCATTAACTGACAACCCTCTAATTGAGGCGGAAGTTCATTGGTTTTATAAAACTTACCATGTTCAACCGTAAATACACCGGCTTTCTGAACCCAATCCAACACTTCAACGTTTTCATCGTGCATCAGTATTGTGAATGAATATGATCCAGATGTTAACGGCAATCTCTTGATCTTAATTTTAAATATTTTTTTCTTGGGATCTATTATTTCATCAGTAATTTTATTGCTTAGAAAAGCCATCCTCGTCTGATCACCATATTTATCGATTCCCAATCCAAAATAAAGTTCTTTAATCTTCTTGTCATAAACCTCATACTTAAACCACAATTCCACATCTTGCCCTGATGTAAAACCGGTTGTTTCTTTACCATTTGAATCTTTCAAATATATATTAGTAATCCTCAACGTACCACTGCCTCTTCTGTCTTTTCTTTCAAAAACCGGAATATGACTAATTTTTTCATTTGTTCTTAAATATCCCTCGACAACTCCCGCGGGTTTGCCTATCATTTGCACCTTTCCCTTATCAATAAAGATGCATCTTTCACAAAAATTTTGTATGGCTCTCATGTCATGGCTTACAAAAACAATGGACCTGCCGCTGGTATTTGTAATCTCTTCCATCTTTTGTAAACTTTTTTTCTGAAACTTAGCGTCACCGACAGCCAATACTTCATCCAATAACAAAATGTCTTGCTCCAGATGTGCTACGATCGAAAACGCTAACCTCATATACATACCGGAGGAATAATGTTTAACCGGAGTATTTATGAATTCTTCCAATTCAGAAAACTCTACAATTTGTTTGTATTTTCTTTTTATTTCATCAATACTCATCCCCAACAGGGTTCCATTTAAATATATATTTTCTTTTCCGGTCAACTCCGCATTAAAACCAGTCCCCACCTCCATCAAACTAGTCACTTTCCCTCTAATTGTGACTTCTCCTTTTGTGGGAAGTGTTATTCGACTAAGAATTTTAAGAAGAGTACTTTTACCTGCCCCATTGGGACCAATAATTCCCACTCTTTCACCGGGATATACAGCAAAAGAAATGTCTTTAAGCGCCCAAAATAATTTCTTTGTTTTATTTTTTCTTTTGATTATCTGCCCAATGTTTTTGAAAGTTTTTGTTACAGCATCTTGAAGCAAAAGATACGGTTGATCATCCTGATCATTTTGATAGGAATACTCTTTCCATAAATTTTTAACTTCAATTACTGGTATTTTCTTAGACATAAGTATCAGCTAAATAATATCCGAAAAATGTGACTCTGTCTTTTTAAAATAGGCATAACCAACTATTAAAAATGCCAAAGTTGAAAGGAGCGAAATTAACCAATATTGATAGTTTATTGAACCTCCTGCCAACACATCTCTACTACTCTCTATAACCGTGGAAATTGGATTTAACGATAGGATCCATCGCCGCTCAGGAGAAACTATGGAAAGTGGATAAAATATGGGTGTAAGAAAAATCAAAATTTGAATAAGGAATGGCAACAGGAAGCGGACATCCCTATATTTAACGTTAAGAGCCCCCAAAAAGAATCCCATTCCTGCCACTGAAACTGTTACAACAGCAAAACCAAATACAAATATCATTAAAAATTGAAGCGACGGTAAAACTTTGTAATAAATCATAAAAATTCCTAAAATAGGCAAACTGACTATAAAATCAACAGCATGAGCAACTATGGACGAAATTGGAAGAATTATTCTGGGAAAATAAACTTTTTTTATTATTCCCTCATTTCCAACGACGCTTCCGCTTGACGTGGACAATGAATTTGCAAAATATGTCCAATAAATCATACCAACAAAAGAAAAGAGGGGATAAGGTAAATAACCGGAAGGTAACTTTATAAGTCTGCCGAAAAGTAATGTAAAGATTAATGTGGAAATTAACGGCTGAAATAAAACCCAACCGACACCCAAAATTGTTTGTTTGTATCTGACTCTTATTTCTTTCTCTACCAGAATGAAAAACAAATCCCTAAACTCCCACAACTCCAACAATAAAGAGGCAAAAAAAATTTTATTTCTTGGTTTTATAGTAATTACATTACTATTTTTCATCAGACTCACATTATACTATGGATTATAGCGATACAGTCCGGGCAAGACCGGGGTAAAAGAACAAACCATCTGGTTATTTGCCTGGCGCAGCTGTTTCTGCCAGGGAGTCTCATGGCCCAGATACTTGACTTGATCCGGCGCAACACACGGGTTAAGAGAGGCAAACCAAAAAGGTTCTCGATAATTATCTTTGACAGACGCCAGATCAGCGCCCAAATCAGCCATCTGGCAGTTGGTCATAAAGACCCGCATCATTCCTTCATAATCAAACCAAATCAGATCCGGATCCACCCGATACAATTTTACCTGCCCGGGTTGCTGATCACACCACTTGATCACCTGGTTCATCTGGGGAAAGTGGCTATCAACCCAGGCGTAGATGTCCGTCTTTCCCAGAGCATAGGCCAGTTCGGCCCGAGGCAATCGGTCGGCAGCCAAAGCAAACCTAATTCCCCGCCAGAAATTAACACTCGCAAACAGAACAAAAAAGGCCAGCAGTCCCAACTTAGCCCACCTGACAACTTTTCTATCGTTGTCTCCGGTCACAGTTTGCAAAACCATAAACAGCAATACCGCAAACTGCAGATGCCAAAAGTAACGCAGCAAAAATCCCGACATATATTTCATCAGCACCAACTCACCCATTACCCCAACCGCCAAGACTAAATTCACCCGGCGTAAGCGAGTGTCCCGGCTCACCAATGCCAATACCAGACTTATCACCAGCGCCATTCCCAACTTCCGGTTGCCCACCAGAAGATCGTTGATAATCAAGTCCAGGTTGGCTAAAGAGACCTTTGTCGTCCAGTCGCCGAAAAAAGAGGAGTTGCCCACACACTCTGCTCCCCGGCAGCCAAAGATAAAAGGATAGATAGGATTGCCGGTATAAATAAGATTTTTTACATACCAAAAGCCGCCGAGCAAAACAAAGACTAACAGGGCAGGGAGAATCTTTTGGAATTGAGATTTGAGAGAGAGATAGAGACTGGCCGGCAAATAGGCAGCGAAAGCCAAGAGGGCCGAGTACTTAACTCCCAGGGCCAGTGCCCAGGCAGCCGCAACCACAGCGAGATTCCGATACGGTCGACTAATCGCCGCATCCAGAGCCAACACAATCGCCCAAAAGGTAAAACCAGCCGTGGCGATATCCACATAGCCGGAGGTGGCAGCAGTAATCAGATCTTGTTTAGGCCAAAACCAGAAAATCAACCAAAACACCCAGGCTCTCAGGGGCCCGAAAGTGTTTTTAATCCAGATAAAAACGGTGGCAAAAACCGACACCAACATCAGCAGGTGCAGCAGGCGGGCGGGAACATAGGTATGCCACAGGGCAAACATCAGATGGAAAAATAGATTAAGAGATTTAGGAATGACATGATATATGCCGCCGCTAAATTGCCACGCAGCAGAATTGGCTAAATCATTAGGAGAGATAAAATGATAGGCCATCTCATCAGTCAAATATGGAGGAAGTGAAGATTTGACCCAGATGGCAGGAAAAAGAGGTAGAAGTAAAAGCAAAGGGAGCCAAAGTTGCCTAGCACTAAGCAACAAGGAACGCCAACCTTGACAACGAAGGTAAGCAGGGATACAGGCAAGGGTAACAATGCCAAGAGTGAGAATAATATAACTCTTATCCAGAGGAACAAATTGATAAACGATAAACCAAGCGAAAATAAACAGACCCCAGCCAAATAACCACCACCCCAGGCGAGTCCAAGCCGGAGCCCGGATTAACTTGGCATTTACCGCCGAGCCGATAATGTCCCAACACAGCAGCAGCCCCGCCGTGGCAACAGCCAAGGAAAGAGTCAGAGGAGCAAAGAACTGATCAAGGCGTAAGGGAAAGTTCATATAGAGCCGGTAGAACCAGACGACTCTTGCACACTAAATAATTATTGTATTGCCGTTGGCCCAGAGCATGCGGATAATTTTTTAGTTCCCATCCCACCTCTGAATCATGAATGAGTGAGGGCAACTGCGAGTCAGGCAAGCAGGGGTGGCTGGAAGCCAGTAAACCTGAAGGGGTAGCATAACCTTCCTGACTGATATCATGGGCACGGGGTACACAGTTAACCAAAAACCCTTTAAATTGAGTGGCGGTGGTAAACCACATCAAGTCGGGATCAAAGAGGTGGAGAGTTCGCCAGGGTCCCGGTTGGCCGCAGAGTTTGATCACCGCTGCCATTTGGGGGTAACTTTGATCTATCCAGTCATTTATTGACACTTGGCCTATGGCGTATCGGACCTGCTGGCGGGGCAAGTACTCGGCGGTATATATAAAGTTCAGGGTGTTAGCCAGGTGAGGAACAAAAACAGCCGCCAAAATTAAAGCATAGACAAAGCGGAACCGGGAAGGAAAAGCTAAGGGTAACAGCAGTATAATCCCTGCCAAAAAAATCCAGTGGTAATAATAGCGAACTAAAAATCCGCCCAGGAATTTGACAGTAATTACTTCAATTAACCAGACTCCCAGCATAGTCACAATAAGCCTTTTGTGGGAATAACGAGCGAGTAAGAGAAAGGGGATGCTTACAAGCAGGGGAATGGCCAACTGCCAGCTGCCTAAAAACAGTTCGCGGGCAACCTGCGGCAAGGACAAGAAAGCAATGGGCACAGTCCAGCCGGAAAAGAAGGCGGGGAAATTGCCCAAAGGGTAAATGGGGTTGCCGGTAAGCCACAGATTGCGGGCCAGCCAGTAACCGCCGGTGATCATAAAAAGCATGACCGCTGCTGGCCACCCCCGCCGGTTCTGCCAAACGAGCGGCAAAGTAAGCAGTCCCCACGCCAACATGGGGACGATTGCGGAATACTTAAAGCCCAGGGCGATCCCCCACCAAGCAACCGCAGCCAAAAAGGAACCAGAAATTGAAGCAATAATGGCCAACAATACTACCGCGGCAGTCGCCGCATCTACTAAGCCGGAAGTAGCGGTGGAAGAAAGATTAAGGGCAAAATACAAACTCCCCAGTTGCCACAACCGATGAATCAAGTTACCCCACTGATTTTTTAACCACTCCCCCACTGTTAATAATGCTGAAACAACTATGGCAAAGTGAAGAATTCGGGCCACCACATAAGAACGGGTCAAGACAAAGGTGAGGCGATAAATATTATCCAGAGACTGGGGCAGGAAATTATACAGATCAGAAATTTTTTGCGCCGCGGCGGGGTAAAGAATCCCGGCAGGCGGGAGATAGTGATAAAACTCGTCGCCAAAATATGGGGGCAGGGAAAATTTGACAAACAATACCGGCAGCAAAGGTACCAATGCGAGCCCAAACAGCCAGTAATGTTTGCCCCAAGAAGAAATGGCCGCTAACCGAGGGCTGTAGAGAAGCCAAGTACCGGCCAAAATCAGCCACATGGCGGCAGGATTAAAACGCACCGCCACTGGCATCAGCCACCACCCAAAAGCCACCAGAGATAAACCCAAAATCCAATAATTAAAATGAAATAAACCAGGCAGACGCAGTCGCCGAGCTACAAATTGTCCCAGATTGTTGAAAGACAAAATAATAAAGACGGCCGTTAAGAGATCAAAAATATTTAGGGGGTGGAAGAAATTAAAGAGGGACATCGGTAATAATCAAATGAGTGGGTAACCAACCAAACATTTTGTAAATTTTGACATAAACAGGCCGGATCAGCTGCATCCGCCGGATATCCCTTACTGCCAGCGGATTCAAGTTGGTAACGCTGGTCCAAAATTGACGCCCGGTCAGGCGGCAGATGCCGCGAAACCAACTCAAGGGTAACCAGTGTAAGAAAAAAAAGCCGGTGTGCGGCTCATAGATACAGTAGCGGTAAGGAGTAGTTACGAAAATGTTCTTTCCCACCCGCAGCAGCTCATTTAGAAAAAATTCCTGTTGTCTATAACTTCCCACATGCTCCAAGGTGGCCCATGATACAACAATATCGAACTGTCTACTCTTAAATGGAAGTTGCGAATGAGGGACGACTTTTACTACCTTTTTAATCGCTGGGTATAATTTATGAAATCTTTTCGGATCCTCTATCGTTACGGCTGTAAGCTTAGTGGGAAATGGATAGAGTCTTTCAAATAAATTAGAATCTTTTAGTAATTCGTCCGAAGTAACGCCTACGTCTACAACAGTTGCAGAAGCAGATGGATTAAAAATCTTATCAAAAATACGGTACTGACTGGATCTAACCTTAATAGACAAATTTGCCAACCAAATTTTAGTTGAGGTAATTGTCCCTCTAGCCTCAGTCAACCATGGATTTTTACTAAACATTCCACCCTCCAAACAGTTTAATATACAGAAGAAACAAATAATAAAACGTCCCCTTTTTAAATTTTTTAGGTAGTCGTGACGCCAACAAGGAATATGACTGCCACTTTAATTGGCGGTTAATTAAAGAATCGGTTGAACTTCCCGGAGTATACCGAAAAAGCAACAGCCTCCGCGGCACAACGCCTACAGACCCGTATTCCATTGCCTGAACAAAAAAATCCCAATCCTCGCCGCCCCTACGATAATCATAATTAAATCTCAATCTCTTTATGGCCCGAGCTTTAAACAACATATGCGAAATTTGACATAAGAAAAAGGATCCGTTGAATAAAGTCCTGCGATTAAACAAATAGCTTGAAATTAGAGATGCGTCTCTAATCATCATTAGCGGATACAGTTTAATCCTTTCCTTAAAGTTGAAGTTGGGGTGAATTAGCGCCCTGGAAAAGCCCGTAGTTGCCACAACGAATTTGTTTTTCTCCAATTCTGCTACCATGCTTGATAAAAAATTTTGCTCCCATTGATCGTCAGAATCCAAAAAAGCAATGTACTTCCCTTTGGCTTTTGCCAACCCGGTATTACGACTTCCTCCGGGGCCTTCTTTATCAGTATTGTTAATTATCTTAACCTTCGGATAACTAGCCCTGATCTCCTGCCTGGGGTAGTCTGGATTATGGTCGATGACTAAAATTACCTCTATGTCCAAGAGGAAAGACTGAGATTGAGAAAAAACAGAGCGAATTGCCTCTAGAACTAAATGAGGCCGATTCCTATCCGGAATAATGACAGAGACTAAAGGCTTATCAGACATATCCTGTACCCAGATATGTAATCCCCGCAGTTGTGAAATCGTCCGCGTTCAGTATATTGACGGTATCAATAATTACTTTTTGCCGCATTGGCCGAAGTGCAGATGGGGAAAGAGATATAAACTGAGGCCAGGGAGTCATAATAATAGCCATGTCCAGGCCAAAAAAGAAACCGTCAAGGGTGGTACTGATTTTGATGGAGGGGTGGGTAGATATCGATTGAGAAATAGCCGGGTCGAATGCTTTAAGAGTTGCTCCAAGTTTATAAAGAGCATTGGCCAATTCCAAGGACTTGGAACGCCGGAGAGTATTAGTGCCCGGTTTATAAGTCAGCCCCAATAAACCAATTTTTTTGTGATGCAAGTTAGGATAAACAGATTTAATTTTTTTAAGCAACTGGGAAAGGCGGTTTTGATTAACTCGATAAACAGAATCTAGCAACAATATCTGATGATGAGAACGACGAGAAAGATGCCTCAAAACTTGAATATCCCGTCCGAGAGTTCCCCCGGCAAAACCAGTTCCCGGATTAAAAGGCGCATTAGGACTCACCCGGTTATCCGTTTTGAGAGCTTTAATTACATCGTTAAGATTTGCTCCTACCAGTTCGCATAGATCACCCATCTCGCTAATAAAGCTAATGTTGGTAGCCAAGTAGGAGTTGAGAGCGTGTTTAACCATCTCGGCACTTTCCCAGCTCATCGTCAGAACAGGACAGTCAAAATGGGGAAAATCGGTCAGAAATTTGAGGGCAGTAGACTCTTGGAAAACACCTAAAATAATTCTGTCGGGACGGAGAAAAGTTTCATACGCTTGACCCAAGCGTAAGTTTTCAGGGAAGTAGATGACATTAATATTATTTTTTATGAGCCTCTGCTGCAGTTTCCGGCAAGTACCCACCGGCACCTGGCTGGAAATAACTACAGTGCTTTTAGGCGAAGCGTGTTTACGAATTAAAGAAAAAAGGTCATTGACCGGACGCATATCGCCGCGGTCTTGATCATCAACCGGCACGTCCACACAAACAAATATATATGGCTTATTCTTAATCGCGGCCTGGGGACTAGATGAAAATACCAGCCGGCGGTTTAAGTGTTTTTTCAGAAGTTCTTCTAACCCGGGTTCAGAAAGAGGAGAATGACTCTTATTTAGTTCGGCTATAGTTTTAGCGTCTAAATCAAAACCGGTAACAAAGTAACCCAGATCAGCCAGGGCTGTGGCGTAGACGCAACCTAAATGCCACAAACCTAAAATACCAATTTGAGGTTTACGATTTAGACTCATAAAAAATTTTGTCGCCAATTCGACGGAGCTTAAATAAATTTTGGGAATGGATCGCTTGAGAAAGCGCGTTGAGATTGTCCCATTTGGCACTAAGCAGCCGTCCGGACAAATGGTCGGCTTGAGCGGAAATAAGAAAAGAAACTAATTGGGTAACCAGTTGGAGAGAGTCGCCCCCACTTTGCTTTTGGGCCACTGCTTTTTCATGCATTACTACACCCGCTTTTTTTGACCCTTGGGCAATAAGATAATCCGTCATACCAGTATTTATTGCTCCCGGAGCAATACAGTTAACTTGGACATTATAATCTTTCAGCTCATCAGCCAAGACTTCGGTAAACCCGGCTACTGCTACTTTAGAAGTGTAGTAAGCAGAAAAACGCGGCAAACTTTTGCTGCCTCCTGCTCCTGCACCACATAAATTAATGATTTTCCCCTGACCCTGCCGCTTCATCAAAGGAATTATTTGTTGGCAACAATACACCATTCCCAGCAAATTGATCTCTATAGTTTTAGCCCAGAGTTGAAAATCGTTTTCTTCCAGTAAACCAATTGGTCCATAAATACCAGCATTGTTCACCAGCACATCTACGCGATTTTTAAATAATTTTTTGGCTCGTCTAATTAATTTCTGACAATCACCATGCACGGATACGTCTGCCAAAATTCCAAAAGCCATCTTACGGCTGTTTGAATTGAGGATCTCTAGAGCTTGGTTAATGTCGTTTTGCGTCCGGGAACAAATTAATACTTTTATGCCCTGTTGCACCAGCTGCCGGGAAATAGCCAGACCTATTCCCCTCACTCCACCGGTAATAATAGCTGTTTCTGGATTGAACATTTGTCAATTATAGTGTATATAGGCAGTTATGAAAGACCTCGTTTTAGTAACAGGAGGAGCCGGTTTTATTGGTTCACACACGGTCGATATGTTGCTACAAAAAGGATACCGCGTCCGCATTTTAGACATTCTGCAACCCAGAGTCCATCCCCACGGTAAACCCAAATATCTTCCCAAAGAAATTGAGTTTATCAAAGGCGATGTGGCCGACTACTCTACTATGTTTAAGGCTTTAAAGGGTGTGTCGACAGTTTTTCATCTGGCTGCATATCAAGATTACCTGCCAGATTTTAGCCACTTTATTCATACCAATACTGAAAGTTCAGCCCTGATATTCGAGCTTATCTTAGCCAAAAAGCTACCGGTCAGGAAAATTGTGTTTGCGTCTTCCCAAGCGGTAGCCGGAGACGGCAAATGGAAATGCCCAACCCACGGAGAATTTTGGGCGCAGCAGAGACCCGTTTCTCAACTAAAAAGAAAAGAGTGGGAAATTAAATGCCCGGTGTGTAAAAAAGACTGTACCAATATCTTGATGACTGAAGATATTCATCGTCCGATTACCACCTATGGCATCTCTAAATACGCCATCGAGTTACTGGCCCAAACTTTGGGGAAAAAATATGGCATTCCCACTGTATGTATGAGATATACCTATGTCCAAGGACCCAGGAATTCAATTTATAACGCCTACTCTGGAATATTAAGGGTGTTTGCCATGAGAATTCTCAATAAAAAACCACCAACTCTTTTCGAAGACGGACTGGGACTGCGAGATTATGTGAATGTCACCGATGTGGCTAGAGCTAATGTTCTAGCAATGGAGAATAATAAGGCTAATGACAAAGTATTTTTTGTGGGTGGAGGCAAACCTTATACTGGGCTGGAGTTTGCCCAAACAATGCTCAAAGTATTCGACAGCCCCCTTGAACCGCAGATTCCCGGTATTTTTCGGGTAGGAGATACCCGGTCGACTGTTTCGGACATCTCCACTATCGGCAAGTTGGGCTGGAGGCCACAAAAAACTTTAATCCAATCACTTACTGAATATAAAGAGTGGTTGCTTGAGCAGGGTCAGATCAAAGATGTGTCGGATGCGGCTATGGCCAGGATGATCAAACAAGGAGTTATTCAAAAAGTAAACCAGAAATGACCGGAGTGTTGCTGGCAGGTGGTTTGGGAACCAGGTTATATCCAGTCACCAGAGTAATAAATAAACACACGCTTCTGGTGTGGGACAAACCGATGTTTTTTCACCCCTTTGAAACCTTAGTCAAATCCGGAATAAAACGAGTAGCCATTGTCAGCGGACCACCCTTCGGACACCAAATTAAACAGTTCATTTCCCATTTGCCCAAAAAGGAAGGATTAGTTGTCACCTTCATAAATCAACCCCGGCCGGCCGGGATGTCCGACGGGGTCTCCAGATGCGCCAAGTGGGTAGGAAAAGACTCGGTCATGGCCATAGCCGGAGATAACTACTACGAGGATGACTTTTTACCGGAAGTAAAAAACTTCTCCGGCGGAGCTTTATCCTTCCTAAGAAAAGTTTCAGATCCCCAACGATACGGAGTTCCTCTATACAAAAACGGAAAGTTAGTCGCCATCAAAGAAAAACCTAAGTACCCTAAAACAAATTGGGTGGTTTCCGGACCTCATTTTTTCGACCACCAAGTTTTTTCTTTGATAAGAAAAATTAAGCCCTCAGCCAGAGGAGAGTTGGAAATTACTGATTTGAACACTGAATACATCAAGCTGGGGCAGTTCAGACTGATAAAAAAGACCGGATGGTGGTCTGATATGGGCACATTTGAGAGCTTAATGTCTACCTCACGTTTTATCCAAAAAAAAAGTCTATGATAGTGGTGCGCACGCCCTTTAGAATTCCCCTCGGTGGCGGTGGAACTGATCTACCTTCTTATTATCGCCAGTTTGGGGGCGAACTGGTCTCGGTAGCCATTGATAAATACATCTACATCAGTATCAACCGGCCCGCCCTGGATCAATCAATCAAATTAAAGTATTCCATTTCAGAAGAGGTAGACGATGTGAATAAGATACAAAATGAGTACGCCAGGGAAGCTCTTAAGTCAACCGGCATTACCAACCAGATAGAAATCCACTCCATGGCCGATCTGGGAAGCGGAACAGGTCTGGGATCATCCGGTAGCTACCTGGTTGGACTTTTAAAAGCTTTGCACACTATAAAAAATGAATCAATATCCACCCCAGATTTAGCTGAAGAAGCGTGTAAAATAGAAATAGAAACGCTCAAAAAACCCGTGGGAAAACAAGATCAATATCTGGCGGCCTTTGGAGGAATAACCCACTTAAAAATAGACAAGGCCGGCAAAGTTACCCCCCGGCAGCTGAATATCTCTGCAGACAAACGCAGAGAATTAGAAAACTGCCTGTTAATGTTTTATACCGGAATAAGAAGAAATGCGGGAGATATTCTTAAACATCAAAGTAAATCACTGGTTCAGAAAAAAAAGGACACGGTAGAAAATATGCATCAAATTAAAAAAATCGGAATAGAAATTACCCAATCCCTGGAAAGTGGAGATATTGAAAAATTTGGGACATTAATGGATTTCCACTGGCAGGCCAAGAGGGAGTTGTCCACTGCCGTGTCAAACTCCAACATCGACAAGTGGTACCAAAAGGCCAGATTAGCTGGTGCCATCGGCGGAAAAATTATGGGGGCTGGCGGAGGCGGTTTTTTCCTGTTTTGCTGCCCGGGAGACAAACACAAGCTTAGAGAAGCCATGAGAGAAGAAGGTCTTACTGAAATGTTCTTCCATTTCGACATGGAAGGAGCCAAAGTTATCGCTGATTTCAAATGACACTATGAAAATAGGCATTATTGGTGCTGGTTTAATAGGAAACAAGCGGGCAGCGGTGTTAAAGGACAACAAAAACGATAGCTTGTTAGCAATAGCTGATGTAGATAAAGAAAGGGCTAAAAAATTGGCCGAACAATTTGAGAAATGCCAAGCTTACGACGATTGGAAAAATATAATAAGAAACAAAGATATCGAAGCGGTCATAGTAGCCACAACCCATAATCATCTGGCAGAAATTTCCCTGGCTGCCTTACAATCGGGAAAGCATGTCTTATGCGAAAAACCGCTGGGAATCAAAGTCTCCGAGGTGGAAAAATGCGTCGCAGAGGCAAAACGCAATCACCTGGCTTATAAGTGCGGGTTCAACCACCGTTTCCACTCAGCCGTTTTAAAAGCTTTTACATTATTCACCGCCGGCAAGGTTGGAAAATTAATGTATATCAAAGCCACCTACGGCATCGGTGGCCGACCAGGCTACGAAAAAGAATGGCGCATGAACAAAAAGATTTCCGGCGGAGGAGAACTTATTGACCAAGGTACCCATCTACTTGATTTAGCCCGGTGGTTTATGGGTGAACCCACCAAAATTCAAGCAGAACTGCGCACCTGTTTCTGGCCGGTAAGAGTAGAGGATAATGTCTTCATACAACTAGAAAATAAACTTGGAATTGCTCAACTGCACGCCAGTTGGACAGAATGGAAAAACCGGTTTGTATTTGAGGTATATGGAATCATCGGATATTTAAAAATCAATGGTCTGGGTGGGTCCTACGGCACAGAAACTCTCACTTGGGGTTTGCGGGTACCGGGCCAAGCCCCCAAAGAAAAGGTCTGGACATTTACCGGACCTGACAAGTCCTGGACTAAGGAATGGACTAACTTCAAACAAGCTATCTCCGGAAAAGCTCAACTCTTAGGTTCAGGCGAAGATGGCCTAGCTGTATTAAAAATCATAAAATGCATGTATGGGAAAGAATTTTAAATTAACCTGAAGTCGGGGTCAGCACTGGCTTCCTGATACGCCTTATCAAACTGCTCGATAGTCTCATCTAAGCGTTTGGCTTGCATGGATTGTTGCAAAACCTCTGGAGAAACAGTAACAACGTGAGCACCAAGAGCAAAAGCCTGTCGCGCCTGTTCGGCCAGGCGAACACTGCCCACAATAATTCTTACGTCTTTGTGACCGCGGGTTACAAGATAAGCCAGAGTAGATTCAAGAATAACTTCCGGACCCGGACCCTCCTGAAACTTTTCCCTACTCTCTAAAGCCCGGCCCCAAAAAAGACTGATAAAATTGGCCCCGGCGTCGGCTGCCAATGCCAGCTGGGCAAAGGTTATTCCCAAAGTAGCATTTACCGCTATATCCACACCCCTCAACCTTTTAATGACGTTTAGCCCTTTTTCCCCAGGGACCACCGGCACCTTGACCACGGCATTACCGGGAAACATCTGGGCGTAGGCTTTTCCCAGTTCTACCATTTCGTCTTCAGACATTTGAGAATATGGCACCTCTACTGAAACTGGAAACCCCCCTCCCACTATTTGGCAGATTTTGCCAATATGTCCAGGAACATCAGTCACCCCATCTTTAAGGAGAATAACTGGATTTGTGGTTACGCCGGTTATAACTTCCCGCCATTTGGCAATTTCAGCCAATCTGCTGGAGTCAAGAAAGTGTCCGGTCACGTTGGTGTTAGGTTTTAGTCGCTCACTCATTTTTTGACTTCCTTGTGATTCTTTATCATATCTTTCAAAGAAAAGATAATACCATGATGGAGGACAACGTGGAAGGCTTCGACAACCGGAGTGCCATATGGCTCCAAATCAACCGGTACCACCACACACACATCTGCCATTTTTTTCATCGCTCCTCCATCAAACCCCGAAAAACCAATAATCTTGGCTCCCCTGCTTTTAGTTAACCTCATCGCCTGGACCAAATTTTGCGACCAGGGGCCGGCTTCACCAATACCGGATCCTCCATGTACCGAAAAACCTACCAAAATATCATTTTTAGTCAGCCATGGTTCAAGTTGGCCAGAAAAAATTGTCCCCCAACCCTTGTCATTCGTCCATGCACTAACCAACGGAATATTATCTACTAAAGAAATTGCCTTGAATCCCATTCTTCCCTCTACCATCGTTGTTTTGGCCAAGTCTGCGGCAAAATGAGTGGCGGTTGATGCTGACCCGCCACAACCCATGGTAAAAACTGTTCCCTCATTTTTCCAAACGTCAAACAAAATTTTTATAACGCTGTCCAAATTCTTACCTTTGGAAAAATGTGCAGACGATCTAATTATTTCCGAAAAGTATTTTCTAAGAGAAAAGGGCTTACTCATGCTATTTGGGCATTATTTAACATCTGGCAAGCGATTTATCAAGTGGGTTTTTATCGTTTCTACAAGAAATGCCCACATCGTAAGTAATACAAAAATAGCGGCCAGTAGCAGCTTCGATCCCAAATGGTCGTTGGGGATCAGCCAAATCCACAATGAAATTAGTCCAAACAGAAACCCCATGGTGGGAACCAATTTAAAATCTATCAACAATAGGGCCACCCGGTTTTCCGTTTTTTCTATTCCGTATTCCAACAGTTTCAATGTCATCACACTTAGCCAATTCATGATTGCCAATAAAAATAACAAAAAGAACCAGCCAAAACTAACCGGAAAGATCAATACCGATATAACCGTCAGTCCTATGGCCGAAATTTGTAGCAATATCGGCTTCAACAAAATAATGGCTTTAAGGTGACGCCAGCCGTCGGACCAACGAGCCAGATGTGGCGCTTGGTGACGCTTATCTTTATTAAACAGAATAGGGACTTCCAGGTATTTGCCGTTATGCAACGCCGTCTTTAAAAGCAATTCACTCGCCCACTCCATGCCGGAGTTGCGCATATTTAAGGCTTGATAAAACGATTTTTTAACCATTCTCATGCCCGAATTACAATCGGTTGTGGGAATTTTATATATCAGGCGGATCAGCCCGGTCAGGATCGGAGTTCCCACATAGCGGTGCAGCCAAGGCATAGCTCCCGGAGCAATCCGGCCAGTCAGCCGCGAGCCCAGAACCAGATCGGGATTTTGAGACAGGACGGCTTGAAAATGTGCCAGATTAGCAAAAGGGTAACTTAAGTCCGCGTCAGCATATAAGACATATTTTCCCCGAGCATTAAGGATACCCCAATGCAATGCCGCGCCATATCCTCGCACTGGCACATGGACTATATTTTTCCATCTCATTTTTTTTAATATGTCCAGAGTCCCGTCGGTGCTGCCATTATCCGCCACAATGATCTCGTGTTTACCGGAAAAATATCGACGGGCGTTGATTTGGGCGTCTCTGATCACGGCGGCAACAGTGTCTTTTTCATTAAGACAAGGAATAATAATACTCATTAAAATTCTTTTCACTGGGCCGATTGTACATGATATGATCTCCTTATGTCCAAACTGGCTTTGATTTACCCTAATTATTCCGAAATCCTGGGCAGAAGTGAGTTCAGGCGTTTTGAGATTTATGCAGGTACGGGAAAAATTCCGGAACGACCCCATGTGGGCATGGGCTATTTGTCCGAAGCTTTGGTCAGAAATGGGTTAAATCATAAATATTACGATATGAACATCATGGACGGCGGCTATCCGGAATTGAAACGGCGATTGAAAAAATACAAACCAGGAGTAATCGGGGTCACCATGGTGACTCCAGGGTATTTGCAGGGGTACGAAATAATCAGACAATTGAGGGCTGATTTCCCCAAAACTAAAATAATTGTCGGTGGACCGCACGTCTCAATGAAACTGACAGAGATTTTAAAAGAGACCCCGGAGGTAGATGTGGGTTTCATTTCCGAAGCTGAACAAAGTTTAGTAGATTACTTGAAGGCCGGCTGCAATCCAAAAAAAGTGAAGGGGGTGGTGTTTAGAAACGGCAAAAAACTTATTTTTAACCCCCCGGTGCTGGAACTGAATGTGGATAAATTCGGTTGGCCCAAGTACGAAAAATTCGATTTGGACAAATATTCCGATGTGACTCTATATACTTCCCGCGGCTGCCCATTCCGCTGCGTCTTTTGCACCATCGGCAAATTCAATCAAAGCCGGTTTAGGCCCAGATCGTCGGAATCGGTAGTGGAAGAGATCCGGTATTGGTATAACCGGGGTCAACGATTGTTTCCGGTCGAAGATGACAACTTTTGTTTTGACGACAAACGGATTTATGATCTTTGCGACGCCATCGAAGCATCCAATCTAAAAGGGGTTACATTTGCTCTGGGACAGGGAGTGAGAGCAGATAAGGCTGACCGCAAGTTGCTGCAGCGCATGTACGATGTGGGTTTTAAATATGCCACAATTGCGGTTGAAGGAGGCAATAACAAAGTCTTGCGGGCCTTAAGAAAAGGGGAAACAATCGAAAGAATTGAGCAGACGGTCAAAGACGCCTGCGAAATCGGCTACGAAGTAAGACTATTATTCGTGGTGGGAGCTAAGGGAGAGACCTGGGCTGATATTGAAGATTCACTAAGAATCGCCGAAAAATATCCGGTGATGTATAGCCGGTTTAATAACCTGCTGCCGATCCCGGGAACCGAATTGTACGACTGGGTAGAGGGTGAGCATTTGACCTTCAAGTCGCCGGAGGAGTACTTAAACGAGTATGCCATGGACTACACCGAGCCTTGGTATGCCACCCCGGAATTCAGCGCCGCAGAAAGAAGACAGACGATCATCGAATCCGACAAAGTGAATCAGAGATTATTTTATCGATATTTAGTCAGAAAACTTAAAATACTGGGTCCGGCCAGATATCCGCTAGCGTATTTGGGGTCGCGTAAGCAGACGCAAATACTTGTCTCCAGATTTCCCGTCCTGTATAAATTGGCGTTAGAAGTTAGAAAAGGCCTGGCGGCTTCTTAATATGAATAAAAAGACTCTCCGAGTTGACCCTAAAAAGTGTATTTCTTGCGGCGTCTGTGTCTCACTGGCTTCCAAGTCCTTTGAGATCGATGAGCGGGACACCAGCGCTCCCGCCGTAGCCAAGAATCCACCTCAAGACAACAAAGAGGATATTCAGCTGGCCATCGATACCTGTCCGACTGCTGCGATCGGATGGAAAGCTAAGAAAAAAACATGAGGGAGTACTATTACCGCGATCTGGACAAATTGGTGAAATTCGTGGGGGCGAAGTGGGTGTGGAAAAACACGGTGGGAGATATGAAGGACGTGCAACGGGAACTGGAAAAATTGCGCCAAAAAAGCAAACCGCAAGACCGTCTCTTGATCACTTATTACAATCACTTATGGGAGCCGGTGTTAAAAATTGCCAGTTGGCTGGGGTGGCGCAGAAAAACAGGCGAGCAAAACTGGCTGGACGACAGCGATTTTGCCAACTTGCTAAGTTTGGCAGGTTGGGAGCCGGTCACCCAACAAAAAAGATTTTTCGGCTTGACTACTTGGGTAGTAGCTCGGCCTTGCCCCACCCGGCGGCAGGAGTATTCAGTATCAATCATTGTCCCGGCCAGAAACGAGGCGGGTAATATCGCAAAGATTGTAAAGGCCATCCCGAAATTTGGAAAACGGCAGGAAGTGATTTTTGTGGAAGGAGGGTCTAGTGATGGCACTTGGGGTGCCGTCTCAAATCTCAAATCTCAAAACCCAAATCCCAAAATTAGAGCCTATCAACAAAAGGGGGTGGGGAAGGCAGATGCAGTCCGGTTGGGTTTTGATAAAGCCAGAGGAGAAATATTGATGATTTTAGACGCCGATTTGACCGTAGATCCCCGAGACCTGGTTAAATTCTACGAGGTGATCGCCTGCGGCCGAGGAGAATTTGTCAACGGCAGCCGGATGGTATACCCGATGAGAAAGCAGGCTATGAGGCTGCTAAACATGCTAGGCAATAAAGTTTTTAGCTGGTTGTTTACCTGGATCTTGGGCCAGCGGTTTAAGGACACTCTCTGCGGCATCAAAGCGCTGTTGAAAAAAGATTATTTAAAAATCGCCGCCCACAGAAAATTTTTTGGAGAGTTTGACCCTTTTGGAGATTTTGATTTGATCTTTGGGGCGGTAAAACAAAATTTGAAAGTAGTAGAAATACCGGTTCGCTACTATGAAAGGTCCTATGGCACAACCAATATTAGCCGCTTTACCCATGGCTGGCTGTTACTCAAAATGACCTGGTTCGCCTTTACCAAGTTTAGAGCTTGGTAGCCACAAAATACTCGATGAAAGCCAGAGGTTTGAGGAAGGGTTCAAGATATTTATTGGCAAATTCGGTAACAAAAGGCAGAGGAACAGGAACCAACAAAACATAATCGTGGTCAATGAGGCGCAGACCGGCTGCCTGCAACATGTGCACCACTTGACGGGTGGACCAGCGGTGGTGTGGCCCCTCGGGCATTTTCAACCCCAGCTTCTCGGCCACAACCAGGGCCGGCTCCCAGATGGGGTTGGCCATAGTACATACAAAAACCGTATGTTTGGTCATAAGCCGACTAATTTTGGTGAATATTGAGAGAGGATTAATCAGATGTTCGATAACGTCGCTCATAAAAATATAGTCAAACTTGTCTTTGGGAAAACTTGTCGAAAATTTTAGATGGGGATATTTGGCTTTAGCAACTCTGACCATCAGAGGACTGATATCCATTCCACATCCGTATTTGGGCTGCAGATGTTCCAAAAGATCCCCGGTACCACAACCTACTTCTAGTACACTTCTGTTGGGAGAGATGAGCCGGGCGAGCAGTTTTTGCAGACGAGTGTAATAAAACCAATTCTTTTGCTTATAAGCATCGTAATCGGAAGCAATGGTATCAAAATGCCTTTGAACTTGGCTCATTTCTCAAAACAATGGGTAGACGTAATTAGGGCCATAGGGGTGCCGGGAATAGTTTGGTAAACCAGTGTCTGGTCGGAATACAAAGCAAGAAACTTGGGCGCTGATTGCTGCTGAATATAGAGCTGGTCCCAGCAGGCATCAAAGACTGACTTTTGATCGCGATAATTTAAATTTATCTTAGTAAAGTCAGATTTAAGTTCCAAAAGTTCCGGACGGTAGCGCTTAAATTGAGAGTCGAACAGACCACCACCCCAGCCACGGGCCCAAATGTAAGCAAAGTCCCGGGCCCTCCCCCACTCCCAGACAGTAGCAATTTGAGGTGGATTATTGGTGATAAAATCTTCCAGAGCCGCACTTTGATCAGCCAACTGCTTCGCCTCCCGATAATATGCTTGTACACTCACCGGCAGGTATACCAGAGATATTATTAGGCTTAGGAAAAATAAGGCCGGTTTAAAGAAAGCGGAGATAAAAACGCCGGCTAAAAAAAGCAACACCAGATAGTTGGCCAGCTGATAATGGAAAAGGGGAAACTTCAAAAAGCCCGCGAAGACAAAAAAGACCAGCAGATAGATCAGGGAGATTTCCACTGGGATCTTTTTTGATTTGGCCGCCAGAGAGTAGATAGCTAGGACCAAACCCCCCAAAAGCAGCGGCAGGATAATGGGATTTTGCAGATGAAAAGTTTGCAAATTAGCCAGGTACATGGGGATATCAATCAGAGCTCTGCGACCACTACCGTGGGCCCCGGTGTGAGTGGCAAAGTCGATATTTATTTTAAGTATCAGCAAGAGGCGGTCACGGATGGGCCAGATGCCAATCAAAAATCCCGCGGCAATCGCCAGGGCAGTAAGGACAAAGTTGACTAGTTTTGTCCGCGGAAATAGGACTAATGTTGCCAGAACTAAGGAGATATTGGTAGTTTTATTAGCCAGAGCCAGACCAGCTATTAATGCCAATCCCAGTAAAGTAGCCGGCGAACGGCTCTTAAAGAAAAAGCTCAAAACTAGAAGCCAAGTACCTACCAGTAACACCGACAGAGTTTCGGGGGAGATAATAGAGCCCAAATAGGGTACCACCCTAAATCCAAACAAAGCCACCCAGGCGAAGATAACAGCCAGATGCGATCTGGTGAATTGCCACAGGGCGGTCAACCAGATAAAAACGGCGGCCCCCAAGAGGCAGGCTTGGAAGAGCCGGGAATAGGTAAAGATAAAATCGTAATGCAGGAAGGCCCAGGTGATGAATGGTTGACCAACGATGTATTTAGCGTAAAGCCGCAAAGGGATAAAGCTTTGGGCGATAACCCAGATGGCCGGAGTACCCGGATGTTCCGCGTATTGGATCTGATGTGATTGAACATAGGAAAGGGCGTTGGCAATATACACAGCGTCCGGGTCAAAACCAAAGAAAATACCTTTAGGAACTATTGAAAACAAAGGCGAGGCAGAAACAACAACAGTAAGAAATGACAGAGAGATAGTCAGAAAACGAAGAGACATTTGATGATATATTACATCTATGATCAAAAAAACTGAAGTGATGTTGGTTTTTTCGTATCCCGAGGATGCCCGCGGTATCAACGAAGCCACCATTGAGCCGCCCCTAGGTTTGGGTTATTTGGCGGCAGTCACCCAAAACACAGGTCTAGGATGTGAAATCGTCGACGCAAATTTGTTAAAGCTGAAAATGGCCGAAGTAGTCGACCTGATCAGATTGAAAAAACCTCAAATCGTCGGCCTGTCAGTTAATTTATTCACCTATCAAACAACTTTAAAAACAGTCACGGAAATTAAAAAAAGATTTCCTAAAATGATTGTGGTTTTGGGCGGCCCAACGGCGACCAGCATTCCCAGGAAGATGATGGAGTCATGCCCGGCCGATGCCGTCTGTATCGGCGAAGGTGAAGAGACCTGGAGCGAAGTTTTAGAACGCCATAAAGCCGGCAAGCATCTATTCAGGGGTGTGTCCGGAATCACGTATCGCAGTGGTAAACGGCTATATCAGAATTCCCCCCGGGCACATATCCGAGAAATTGATACTATTGCCTTCCCGGCTTATCACCTTTACCCGGACCTGAACCGGTACAAATCAAGAGCAATTCAGAAACCGGTAGCTCCACTTTTGACCAGCCGCGGTTGTCCCTTCCAGTGCATTTATTGCAGCAAGGACGTCTTCAGAAACTTTTGCCGATTGAGATCACCGGAAAATGTCCTGGCGGAGATCGATATGCTGGTGAATAAATACCAAGTTAAACAGATTGACATACTAGATGACAATTTTACTATTAATAAAGAGCGGACGGAAAGGATTTTAGATCTCCTGATACAGAGAAATTATGACTTGTACATCAACCTCCAATCCGGGATACGGACCGAGGGCGTTGACCAAAAGGTCATCAATAAAATGAAGAAAGCAAAAGTTTTTAAAATCCCCTTCGGAGTCGAGTCCGGCGACCCGGCCATGTTGAGGCGGATTAAAAAGAGACTAGATTTAAGGCGAGTATTGACCTGTACCCGCATGGCCAAAAAAGCAGGGATAAAAGTATATGGATTTTTTATGATCGGTCTGCCTGGCGATACCCCAGCAAGCATGCAAAAAACCATCGATTTTGCCATTAAGATGAATCCGAATATTGCTACCTTCGCCATGACTATTCCCTTCCAGGGAACCGAGTTGTACGAGATGGTCAAAAAAGAAGGTAATTTTTTGGTGAACATGGACGAAGGGATAAACGAAGGCTTTTATGCCAATCGGGTATTTTACGAAATAGAGAATATGGATAGTAAGGAAGTCTTGAAGTATTATAAAAAGGCGATGAAGAGCTTTTACTTCCGACCCCAAAAGATACTGGAATTGGTAATGGGAATAAAGTCCTGGACAGAATTCCTGTGGTTAATTAATAGTGCCTTTTCGGTTTTGAAAAGCTATAATAGTTTTCTTTAACCCGGTGTGAAAATCTACTTTTGCCTGAAAGCCGAATAATTCTCTGGCCTTGGAAATATCTAGCATCCGCCGCGGCTGGCCGTCAGGTTTGGAAGTATCCCACACAATCTGGCCCCGATAACCAACTATGGCCTTAATCATCCGCACCAATTTCTTAATGGTTATCTCAAACCCGGCTCCAATGTTTACCGGCTGCAAAACATTTAGTTTTCTGGCGGCTAAAACGATGGCCCGGGCCGCATCCTCCACGTACAGAAACTCGCGGCTAGCCTGACCGGTTCCCCAAATCACTACCTGATTCACAGCGTTTCGCTTAGCATCGACAAATTTTTTAATCAGCGCCGGGATAACATGGGATGAGCTCGGATCGAAATTATCTCCCGGGCCATAGAGGTTCACTGGCAGGAGATAAATGGAGTTTAAGCCGTATTGTTGTTTATAGGCTTGGGCCTGGACCAAAAGCATTTTTTTGGCTAGGCCATAGGGGGCATTGGTTTCTTCCGGGTAACCATTCCATAAATCTTCTTCTTTAAAAGGCACGGGGGTAAGTTTGGGATAGCTACAGATAGTCCCCACGATAACCAGCTTTTTTGCTTTTTCCAATCGAGAAGCTTCAATAATATTTAAACCCATAAGCATATTGTCGTAAAATAATGTTCCTGGTTTTTGCCGATTGTATCCGATACCCCCTACGTTTCCGGCCAGATGAATTATCATATCTTTGCCTTTCACAACTTTTCTGGCACGTGCCAGCTTCCTTAGATCACAAGAGCGAGATCGGGGTACAAAAATATTTTTTATATTGGCTCCATGTTTTATCAACTCTTCCACAACATGTTTTCCCAAAAATCCCGATCCTCCGGTAACGGTGATTTTTTTGTTTTTCCAGAAATTGTTCATGATTTAATTAGTTTATAACCGGCGATGGCTATTTTACAACCTAAACTATGGACCAGCACAATGAGTTTGTTGGAGGTATTTTGGCTAATAACTTCGAGGCTTTCCTGAAATTGTTTTAGAAATCCTTGATTGCCTTTGGCTGTAGAGTGGACACGAAAGACCGCTAGGATTTGGGAAAGCCGGCGGGGAAGCGCAAGTCTGTGGCAGCGGAGCCAATAGTCGTAATCGAAAGCATATTTATAATGTGAGTTAAATTTTCCTACTTGTTTTACCAATTTCTTTGATAAAAAAACTGCTGGCTGGTTGATGGTATTGAAGACTTTTAAAGCGAAGGGGTATTTGTGGACCGGCCAGAGGTTTTTCAGGAAAAAAGTCCATTTTAATTTGGGGTCAGTGACTTCGCAGTTTCCATAAAGCCATAAAACATCCGTGTGGCTTTGAAAATATTGAGAAACTGCATTAAATGAGCCAGGTAGGTAATAATCATCGGAATTAATATAAGCGATGATGTCTCCGGTGGCTTTGGACAGGCCTTCGTTGATTGCGGATACTTGGCCGTTGTCTTTGTGAGAGCGCCATTTAATGAATTTATATTGAGCTGCATATTTTTTGATGATTTTAACTGTATCGTCGGTAGAACCCCCATCTAAAATAAAATACTCCAAGTTTGGATAATTTTGATCCACAATAGATTTAATTGTCTGTTCAATGAACCGGCCCTGGTTGTACGAGGGGGTAATAATTGAAATACGCAGCATGGTCAGACCCGGACACGCCAGTAGTTGAGGGTGTCTTTGAGGGTTTGTTCAAATCTAATTTCGGGTTTCCAGCCGGTTTGTTTGACAAATTTGGAATTGTCACCTAGAAGAATAGGGACGTCCGAGGGACGTATGCGTTTCGGATCCTGTTGGATTTTAATCTTTTTGACCTTGCTTAATGACAACAGATAATTTAAGACATCTTTTATTATCCAAGCTTTACCAGAGCAGATATTGTACACTTCTCCTGGTTGCCCTTTGAGAGCGGCTAAATAATATCCCCGGACCATATCGCGGACATCAGTATAATCACGTTGCGTCGCGAGATCGCCTACAAAGATAACCGGTTCTTGAAGTTTTTTTTCGATTAGGGCAATTTGTTTTGCAAATGTCGAGGTGACGAACACTTCGCCCCGCCGTGGCCCTTCGTGGTTGAAACCGCGAGTACGAATAATTTTCAGGCCGTAGCTTTTGAAGTACTGATACCCCAGATAATCCATGGCCGCTTTAGACACCGCGTAGGGAGAAAGTGGGCGGAGGGGGTTAGTTTCTTTTATAGGAACCTCGCTTGGATAGACCAGGCCATATTCTTCACTGGAGCAGGCTATTTGAATTACGGGGTCGATTTGGGCAGTCCGAACTGCTTCAAATAGATTGCAAGAACCAACGACATTGGTTTCCATAGTAACTGCGGGAGAGGTCCAGGATGCCGGAACAAAGCTTTGAGCGGCTAAATGGAAAATATAATCCGGACGGATACTAAGCATGACATCTTGGAGAGACTTCAAATCCAAAAGATCCGCTTCTATTAAATGAAGTCTGCCATTCAAATGGGAGATATTTTCTGACCTGGATCTCCACCTGACTATTCCGTAGACATCATAACCTTCTCTCAAGAGCAACTCTGCCATATAAGAGCCGGCAAACCCGCTGACTCCGGTCACGAGTGATTTAATGGCTCTTTTTTTGACGCGCATTGGTGATGGCTTGTTTTCTAACTATCCTCTCAATCTGCTCCTGTAAAGATTTTATCCCCACATGATTGACAAAGCCAAGATATGCCAAAATCATAAAGGCCACGATCATTAATAAATCCATGGCCCGGGTAACAAATAACCGGGCCAGCAGAGGGTCCAAAATCCGGGGAAACAAGGCAAAGTAAATAAACAGTAACCAAACGATGCACCAGCCAAAAAACTCATTCTTGCCCAGGTTGCCCCTCTTGTAATGCATAAACGCCAGATACAGCATGAAAAAGGCAAACAATACGGCAATAATTTGAATTCCTAGTAAAGCTTCCACCATATAGTTGAAATAAGAGTTTTAATGGCATCTATTATCGTTACTCCTTTGTATTTGTCAATATAAATCCTTTCGGTAGGAATTTCCATAAATTTCAAATGTCTCCCCGTTTTTCCCAGCCTGGCCACCATTTCCGTCTCCACTCCATACCGACTGGACCCCCATTTTAATACCCGATACGCCTGGCAGGTCAACGCTCTATACCCGGACAAGATATCCGACACATATATACCAAACACAACATTCATATATATTGAAGCCAATTTATTTCCCACAAGTCTTATGAAAGGCGAGTCCAGCGAGGGCCGGCGTGACCCAAACACCACACCGTATCCTTTTCTTAACAATTTTATGAATCGGGGTAATTCTGCCGGATCGTGCTGCCCATCGCTATCCATAAATATCACCGCACCGGCTCCGGCATTAAAAGCGTATTCGGCTCCGGTTTTTAAAGCCGCTCCTTTGCCTAAGTTCAGCTGATGCCTTAAAAGAGTTACTCCGCCTATCCCGCGTATTGGTATTTCCGACCCGTCATCCACCACGATAATCGGGATGTTTCTGACTGCTTTTTTAGTTCTCCTCACCACCTCTTTTAACCTGGCCCCTTCGTTGAAAGCAGGTATAACCACGCACACCTTCATACTAGCCCACCCAATATCCCCGGGCGAAGAGGGCTTGCAGAACAATTAAAAGCAAGACGGAGGTGACGATAATTGCCGGGCGCCAGCGGGGATGGCGGGTCAGGAACTGGCCCAAAAGGATAAATGAGGGGAAGCAGAGGAGAACATAGCGGGGCAAGGAGGTGAAACTGCCGGTCAGAGTGGGAACTATATAGGCCAGGAAATTAAAGACTGCGTAGGACAAGCGCTGTTTGATAAAAGAATAAACTGATAGAACCAGAAAACCGATACCGGCGAGAAACTCCATCCAAATGGTGAAATATAAGGGGTCGGAGCGGTTAACAGTGGCGACCATTTTGATATAGCGCCAAAAGACCTGATAGAGAAGAATGACTTTTTCGCCTTTGTGCTGGCCGAAGAGCTTGATAGCGTTGAAGAAGGCGAAAGGATCGCCGGTGGTGCGCTGGAGATAAAACATATAAAACAGTAAACCCAATGAAATGAGAAGAACGGGGATGAGATTTAAGATTTTTTTATGTTTGTTTTGCAGCCACAGTTCTATTAAGAGGGCGGGGACAAGAAATATGCCTACAAAGCGGGTGTAGGCGGCCAGGGCTCCCAGAATGCCGGCCAGCCACCAGCGGCCGCGGCGGGCCGCATAAAACGAAGATATGGCCAAGAGAAAAAACAACCCTTCGGTATAGACGGACCCGAAATAAAAACTGGTAGGAAACACGAGGAGAGCTATTATGGCAAACTTGGTCGTATTGACGTCATAATCGAGCCGGATAAGACGGGTGAGGAATATGAGGGAAATCAGAAATGAGAGATTAGAAATTAATAGACCGGAAACGACGGGATTTTTGAAATAGGGAGTGAAAAAACGAATGAGGTTGGGATAAAAAGGAAAAAAGGCTTGTTGGGCGTAACCATAACTATTTTTGGCAATTGCAACATAGTGAATCCCGTCAAAGTTTGCTCGAGAATATAAAAGGGGGTTAGAAACATAAAATTTGGCCCCTCCACCCAGGAATGTTTTTCGCAGGGGAAAAATATATTGCGACGTGGCAACGATTAGCAGAAACAATATTTGCCAAAGCAAAAAGTATTTTAAAATCAGATCGAATTTCACAAAACCTCCTGATAGACCTGAAGAGTTTGCCGGGCGGTTTTAGCCCAAGAAAACTTTTTGGCTTGAGAAATAACATCAAATTTATTATTTACAGCTTTTGTCACAGCTTTTGCCATATCTGAAACATCCCGGGGATCAAAATATTCTGCCGCCCCTCCGGCAATCTCCGGCAAAGAATGAGTATTGGAAATTGCCACTTGAGTACCGCAGGCCATAGCTTCCAAAACGGGCAAGCCAAAACCCTCGGCAAAAGAGGGTTGGCAGTACACGGCAGCTAAGTTATAGATAGCTACTAAATCCGCATCGGGAACAAATCCCAAACGAATTACTTTTTTAAAATCCAAATTATTTAAGTGTTGCAATTGGGGATGATTTAGATCCATTTTTTCGATTTCGGCGGCTTGTTTACCGATAATCACTAGTGAGTAATTTATTTGTTCACAGGCTTTGATCAAATTGAGTATATTTTTATTCCAATTTATATCACCCACGTACAACACAAATTTATCAGGCAGTTTATATTTATTCTTGGCTTTGACTGGCTTAAATTTCTCATCGGCGGCCAAATAAACTAATTTCAACTTTTCGTGAGGTACAAGCAGATACTTTCGTATTGCTTGCACTGAAGCGTAGGAATCAGCAATAACTCGATCTACTGACCAGAGAGAAATCTTTTGCAATTGAAGATTGAGCCAGCCTTTGATGCCTGGGGGATAGTGACCCGAAAACTCCAAGGGAATGACGTCGTGGATGGTGACGATAGTTTTGGTGGTTTTAAAAATGGGCAGGGTGTGATAAAAGAGATCGAAGAAAGGATAATGGATCAAATCGCAAATCCCAAATCGCAAATCCCAATTATTCTTAATTTCAACTATTTCGAGATTGTAGTTTGAGGCCTGGGATTTGAGGTTTGACAGCAATCTTTGCGTGTAGAACCCTACTCCGCGGACGGCGTGGCCAGAGGAAAGAGGGGTAGTGACAAAGCCAATCTTAGTCATGTGTTTTACTATCCAGAGCCCGGTTGACCGCCTCCCAGGCCAATAGGGCACATTTAATTCGAGCGGGATTGAGACCAGCCATATTCAGCCTTTTTAGCACCTGCTGCCCCGTCATTTTTTTAATTTGGTCAACTATCCCAACTCGATTAATTATATCTGAAAACAGGCTGGCGGCGGCTTGGCTGATAGCGCAACCCGCGCCGACCCATTTTATTTGAGCAATCCGGCCGTCTACTACCCGCAATTCCACTTTTATTCTATCGCCACAGAAAGGATTATACTTCTCACCCACATGGGTAGGCCTGGGCAGCCGGCCATAATTTTGGCGATGACGGTAATGATGAAGAATTTCTTCAGCGTAAATGTCCATAGGTTACACCTCAAACTTTTTCTTAACCGCGACCAACCCCGCCACTAACTGATCAATGTCTGCCGCAGTTGTATAGACGCCAAAGCTGGCTCTGACGCTACCGGGCACACCCAATTTGGCATGCAAGGGCATGGCACAGTGATGACCAGCTCGGACACAAACCTGCTGATCGGCCAGAACTTGAGCCACATCATGAGGGTGAATTCCCGAAATATTAAAGGCCACCAAACCACCTCTGTCTTCAACACTAGTCGGCCCATAAATCTTTATGCCTTGGATTTCCCGCAACCTCTCCAAGGCATATTGAGTAATTTCCCTTTCGTGTTTTCTCACGCTCTCCATCCCCAGCTGTGTCAACCACTTGACGGCCGCCCCCAAACCAATGGCCCCGGCGATGTGGGGTGTACCGGCTTCAAACTTGGCCGGAGGAGGTTGATAGGTAGTCCTATTCAGAGCTACTCTCTCTACCATCCCCCCCCCAGTTTGATAAGGGGGCAGTAACGATAGCAGTTCTGACTTGCCCCAGACTACGCCAATGCCGGTCGGGCCGTACAACTTGTGACCGGAAAAAACTAAAAAATCACAGCCCAACTCTCTGACATTTACGGGCATGTGTGAGACTGATTGGGCCGCATCGATAACTACCAGACAATCCGGACTGACCTGTTTTATCTGACGGACAAGATCAGTCACCGGGTTAATTGTTCCCAGAACATTTGATACGTGGAAGGTGGAGAATATTTTTGTTTTTTTTGTAACCTTTGGAAAATATCTTAATTTCGCCCCCACTTCCCGGCATATTATCTGCCAGGGGACAAAATTACTGTGGTGTTCAGCCTCGGTAATTAATACTTCATCGCCTCCTTTCAATACCACTTTTCCCAAGGAACTGGCAATTAGATTCAGCCCCTCGGTTGCCCCCGACACAAAGACAATTTCGTCGGACGACGTGGCCCCCAGAAATTTGGCTATAGTCTGACGTGCCTCTTCGTAGTTGGCGTCGGACTCAAGAGCCAGGTTATATAAGCCCCGATGGATATTGGCCGAGTACCGGGTGTAATATTCAGTTACCGCCTCCACCATCACTTGGGGTTTTAGGGCGGTGGCAGCACTATCCAGATACACCAACCCCGGACACTCTCGAAAAATGGGGAACTGTTTTTTAACTGATTTCAACATCACTAATCATAGCATTCGCGGCCGTCAGTCTGACTCGAGTGTTTTTTATCTTCTCCAGGACGGGTTGAAAGAAGCCTTCGATCAAAAGCCCTTTGGCTTGATCCTCTTTCAGGCCGCGGCTGGTGAGGTAAAACATTTCTTCCTGGTCAAATCCCCCTATGGTGGCGGCATGCGAGGCCTTTATTTCATTATTCAAAATTTCCAACTGGGGAGTAACCTGCACTTTGGCTGTGGGGCCAAGCATTAACACATTAATTCGCAAAAAACTGTCGCTTTTGCTCGCCCGGCCGCCAATTTTAATTTGACCGACAATATTGGCTTCCCCCTGGTCCTCAACCACGCCTCGAATCCAGGCCAAACCGGTAGTGTTTCCGGCCAAGTGTTCCAACTGTAAATGCAAATCCAGTTTCTGTTTGTGTCTTAACCAAAAGAGAACAATAATATCCAAGGCTTGTCCTCGCCTTTTTAAGACATATTCTTTCCGCATGGTGTCCCGGCCTAATAGTACAACCTGCATATAGAAATCAGCCCACACTCCCTTCCATCTCCAATTCAATTAAACGATTCAGCTCGACGGCGTATTCCAGGGGAAGTCTTTTTATAACCGGAGCCGCAAAGCCATTTACCACCATGCTCCAGGCTTCTTGAGGAGACAGACCCCGGCTGGTTAAATAAAACAACTGCTCCTCCCCCACTTTAGACACGGTAGCCTCGTGTTCCAAAACCGCATCTTCCTGGGCAATCAGGTTGTGGGGGTAAGTGTCGCTACGCGACAAAGCATCTAAAATTAAGGCGTCGCAAACTACTTTGGATCTGGCGCGGAGAGCGCCGGGAAACACTTTCACCGCGCCCCGGTAACTAGTTCTGCCCCCGCCTTTACTGATCGATTTAGAAGTGATGATAGAGGTCGTGTCCGGTCCCAAATGCAGCATCTTAGCCCCGCTGTCTTGGTGTTGCCCGGCAGTTGCCACAGCCAACGATATCACCTCACCATGAGCCTTGCGTCCTGCTAAAATACAGCTGGGATACTTCATAGTCACTTTGGAACCCAAATTACAATCTACCCAAATTCCCTGTCCCTCTTCCTCCACACGCATTCTTTTGGTAACCAGATTATACACATTTTTGTACCAATTCTGGATGGTGGTATACTGCACGACTGCCCGGGGTTTGATAATTATCTCCACTACTCCGGCATGTAATGACCCTCGGGCATAAACGGGAGCACTACAACCCTCAATGTAATGGACGGATGACCCTTCTTCGGCAATAATCAACGTCCTCTCAAATTGGCCAGTCCTGGGACTGTTCAGCCTGAAGTAGGCCTGAAGAGGCATATCTACCTTCACTCCGGCAGGAATATAGACAAATGATCCACCGCTCCAAACGGCAGAGTTCAAGGCCGCAAATTTATTGTCACCGGCAGGCACAACTGTGCCAAAGTATTGCCTGACTAATTGAGGATGCTGGCGCAGACCCTCGTCCATGCTTAGAAAGACCACTCCCTTCTTAGCTAGACTGCGCAGCAAGTCCCCATATACAACTTCCGATTCGTATTGAAATTTAGAGCCGCCTAAGAGCTTTCTTTCGGCTTTGGGTACTCCCAACCGCTCGTAGGTGCGCCTTATCTCCTCCGGGATTTTATTCCATCTGGTCTCCTCCCTGGCAAGAGGCTGGGTGTAATAATGAATCAGATCCAGATTTAGCCCCGACAGATCTGCTCCCCATTGGGGCAGCGGTTTCCGGGTAAATATGGACAGAGCCATCAGTCTTTTGGCCAGCATCCATGTGGGCTCATTTTTAATATGAGAAATCGTTTTTACCACTCCTGTCGATATCCCCGGCTCAATCCGATACTTATAATTCATAGAGACCTCCAACCCATAAAGCCGTTTTTACGAATTTGCTCGACAAGTGTTGAGCTTCCCTTCTTAACTATTTTTCCCTTAATGAAAAGATGAACTTTATCAGGAATTAAATAAGACAAGATAGTAGAGTAATGGGTAATTAAAACAGCTATTGCCTCCGGCTCTTGCTTTAGATAGCCGATAACGGCCGCGGCTACACTTTTTATGCCGTCCACATCAATGCCGCTGTCGGGTTCGTCTAAAATTATCACTTTGGGCCGTAAGGTTAAGAGCTGTAAGATCTCCAATTTTTTCTTCTCCCCCCCCGAGAACCCGTAATTAAGGCTCCGATCTAAAAATTCCTGTGCCAGTCCCAATCTGGCGCAATGTTGGGTAAGTTGGCGTTTAAACCGGGTAAATTCCAACTTGTGGGGGTGGGTGGCTTCCCAAGCCCGCCAGAGAAAGCGTTGCACGCTGACCCCTTCCACTGTCACCGGTTGCTGGAAGGCCAAAAAAAACCCCAACTTGGCTCGCTCGGAGGGGGTCAACTTCAAGACATTTTTTTGTTGTAAAACAACCCGGCCATGGGTAACTTTATAACGGGGGTGACCCGTCAGAGTATAAGCCAGGGTGGATTTACCGCTGCCATTTGGTCCCATAATGACATGCACCTCTCCACTTCGGGCCTGCAAATTGACTCCCCGCAACACCAGCTTGCCTTCTACCTCGACTTTTAAATCGGAGATCTTGAGATTTAACATATATTATAAGCCTAACTCGGTTCTAACTTCCTCGGAGGCCATATCCGACGTCCAGGGTTTATCTCGAATCACTTCAACTTTCACTCGGCCGATATCGGGAAGTTTGGCCACGGCTTTTTTGATGCTTCTAACGATCACTTCTCCATATGGACATCCGGGACTGGTGAGGATTATTTTTATCAGGGCGTCAGAATTTGTGAAACTAATCGAACGAACCAGGCCCAGATCCACGATACTCACCCCCAGCTCCGGGTCAATTACTTTACTCAAGAGTTTTCTAATAAAACCTTTCGACATAAATATGGCTCTGGCTTAGGCCGGAAGCGCTAAACCAGCTGGTCAATTGGGAAATCATCTCTTGGTTCCCGCACAAATATACTTCCCAATCTGACCAATCCGTCTGTTTTAACACGTCATTCACATGACCCCGTTTGCCCCGCCACCCTTGGTCGGGCCGAGAAAGAATAATATCATAACTAAAGTCCGGGTGTTTTTTGGTTAGACCAATAAATTCTTCCTGCCAAAAGAGATCCGTCTCGTGCCTCAACCCCCAAACCAAATGTTTCTGACTAGAGTGGTTTGTTTCCAATAAATTCAGGGTCATCGACCGCAAAGGGACAATCCCACAACCGGTGGCTACAAAGAGTTTCTTGCCCAGTTTACCGTTTATCCCAAACCTCCCCAACGGGCCCAGAATTTCAACTTCGTCCGCCTGCTTTAAACCCAAAACATACCTGGAACCAATACCCATAGGGGAAACGTCAATTAATAATTCTATCTGCGACTGGCTGGGGCTGCTGGCAATCGAGTAAGATCGGCGGTGGCCTTGCTCATCTACTTTGAGACTGATGTATTGGCCGGCGGAAAATTTAAAGGGTTTGACCGAATCAAATTTCAATAACCAGAATGTTCCCGTCAAGTTATCTTTACTAACCAGCCTCATTTTTTGTTTGGCGATATTCATTTAGTGGGATATTTGACGTGTTGCCAATATTTAATATAGGCTACCGGATAAATTAAACCAGAAAATAGAGCGAACACTAAACCCGGGAATTTGTCGACATATCCACGGTGGCGAAAATATATTTTACCAAAAGTCATCGCGGGTTTGACAACTAAGTAATTGAAAGTTTGCCACAAATTAACCTGGGGATCGATTTGTAAAGCGATAAATGAAGAATAGCGGTTAAACCCGTCTAAATATTTGGTAAAGCTGGTATCTCTGTAGTGGAGCAAGTCGTGCTTCAACTTCCCGACCAACCCTTCAACCACCGCCTGCTCGTGCACGTCCTTGGCTGGCAGCCGCCCCTTGCCCCTCTGGTATAGCCGCAAGGTGGGATCCGGATACTGGCCGCCCTTGGTCAAGAAGCGCCCCAAAAACCAATTTTTTCTGTTAAGCCAAAACCCGTTATATTCAGTGTTTTTTATTACACTTATTATTTCTTTGGCCAATTCGGGAGAGACGACTTCGTCGGCGTCTAATTGGAGTATCCAGTTCCCACGAGCTGCGTCAATAGCCATATTTTTAGTGATGTGGAAGTTTTCGTTATGGGAAACAGAAATCACCCGCGCGCCAAATTTTTTGGCAATAGCTACAGTTTTATCAGAAGACTGTTCATCGGCGATCACTATTTCGCTGGCAATACTCTTGACCGACTCCAGACAACGAGTTAAATTAGCCTCCTCGTTATAAGTAGCCAGGACAACAGACAGTTTAATTGGAGATGATTTTAAATGCGGGTTGGCCATTTGGGAAATTAATGGTTTTAACTATATTAACACCCACGTCAGGAATATCTTCCGGGGCGGCCACGATAAGCGACGAATGGATATCGCTGACTTTGGACCAGAGCGTAGCGGCAAAATGAAATTTGCCGTAGTCGCGGACAGTGGAAAAGTTGTATTTATCACGGAAAGTCAGCTGATGACGGCCCTGAAAGTCTTGAGGCGGGTATTTGGAGTAAAAGAGAAAGATAATATATGGCTGGTCGTATTTATCGGTGACCAAAATCTTTTCATATTTGTCCTGGACCGACCCCACGTAAGCCACCAGTTCTTTGAAACCATATTCCCAGGCGTACGGGTAAGTTTGCGGATAATGAACGTAGTACTGGTGTAAATATCGCGATACTTGCCATAAAGACACAAATCCCAAGACACAAATCCCAATGAATTTCCAATGTTTCAATATCACAAAAACACCAAGAGAAACGATGATTGTCAACGGGATCACCATATTGTGGGCGCGGAGAGCGTGGGGGGTTTGAAAAGTTAAGGCAGAAGCGACCGGGGCGACGAGGAGCCAGAGCCAGATGACCCGGGTGTGTGGTGAGTAGTGAGTAGTGCGGAGAAGATAAACCACCCCCAGGGCAAAGAAAATGAAGTCTGTGAGATAAAGCAGACCGGTTTCGGGAACCCGGTTGCGCTCGATAATATCGCCATTAACAAAAAGAAAGTTACCAAAAAAATGATCGGAATAGTTTTTTAAGAAGGCGATAGTATATAAAACCGGGCGGTTATGAAACAGCCGGGAAAATGGCGAATTCCAATCGGCATGCTGACCCCGCAATTCCTTGGCCCTGTTGAGAGGGCCTGCGTCGGCTAGTAGGCCGACGCCAGATAAACGGGAAGTGGCATTAGTGGTGACTAGGTTATAGATTAGGGGGATTAGAAGTAAGAAGCCGAAGGTTAAAGCGATGAAAATTCGTTTAGGGCGATAAAGGAGGATTAGACCCAAGCCCAGAAGAGGGGCAATGACTCGGGCGGATTGATAAGTATACATGGACAACGCAAAGCTCAAAACGCAAAGCTCAAAACGCTTTTTGAGAAAGAGCCAGACACCGATGAGAATCAGGGTGGTAGCCACGTTGGCCTCCCAACCGCCGCGGGAGAAATGGATGGCCCAGGGAGAGATGGCTAAAGTTAGGGCTGCCAACACACCTAATATCACCCCCTCCTGCGGGTTTCCCCCTCTTAATTTAAGAGGGGGATCAAGGGGGTGATATAAAGAAAATATTTCTTTAGTTACTAGATAAATAAACAGCACGCCTAATATCCCAAATATCGCTGAAGGAAGACGGACGGCCAACTCGGTCAGGCCGAAAATTTTGATGAAGGGAATGAGGATATAAGCATAGAGAGCCGGTTTGAAATCTCCAAATGACTCTAAATTGACCGGCCAGGGGTGACCGTGCTCATCTTTTCCAGTTAAAAGTAACGAGTAAGCGTTGTAACCGAGAGCGGCCTCGTCGGCATTCAGGCCGGCCGGAAAATCAGCCAGCCGGTACAAACGCAATCCGGCCGCTAAAACTAAAATAGCAATTAAGATCCACTTACTTTTCATTTCAACCCCACAATTCTTAAGGCGTGGGTACCATTAGGGAAAGCAATGTCGGAAATTCGCTCTAAATTAGGGGTAGTTCGTAAATCTGATTCGGGAAGTTCATACTGGCCACCTATAAAAAGAGTGGAAGATGACCCCCTGTCAGCGGGCCAAAAGATGGGGCGGAATTCAAACTTGTCGAACTTATTTACTTCTCCCACATCCCCTTGGGAATTTTCCCGCAAATGGGCTTGGGGTTGATATTGCCGCGGGTCGATTTGTAAATAAAATAAAATAAAAATATAAGGTTGGCCGAATTGGGAAGTAATAACAATCTTTTTATAATTGGGAATAAGGGGTTTAATTAATTGAAGCGCGGGGCGGTAGGCATATAAGAAATCGGCGGCAGTAAAATTGGGAGAATGAACAAAGTACAGATCCAGGAAATAAAAGAGTGAGAATATAAGAACAGGAGAGAATAAGAGGAGAAGAAATCTTTTCCTGGCCAAAACCGATAAACCAATTCCGGAAATAATGGTCAGCGGTACAACCATGGGTAGTGAGCGGACCCCGGATACTAAGTCTCGCGACAAAGCAGCTGGCAAGGGAGCCAGCAGTAGCCAAGCGATTAGCAGCTTGGTTAAACGGCTGTTAGTCTTTAGCAGAACGACGAGACCAATAAGAACAGTTACTATTTCCGGAATGTGCAGATAACCGTAATAGGGAATAGAGTGACGCAGACTTTGCCAATCCCCTGCAAAAAATAGGTAATAAGGAGAGAGATGGTTTAGGTATCGCTGGATAATCCCCCGACCTTGGTCAACGATTTCTGAGTGGAATAGAGAGAAAATCCAGGAATTTTGCTGATCCTGGTTTTTAATTTCAGCTATGGTTTGAACGCTTCTGGTGTAGCTAAAAACACTAAAGACTTTGAGGCGGCCGGATTGGGAAGAGAAACCCAGGAGGACCGGGAAGATCAGGAAGATCAGGAAGATCAGGGGTTTAATCAACAATTTAATATTGGGACGGTAAATTAAAAACAGGGAAACCAGAAGCAGGGGGGTGAACATTTTGGCTCCTTGATAAGACCAAAACGTCAGGCCAAAAAAGAGCATAGACAGCCAATATCTTTTTTTGACAAATAGCAGGGCTGCCAGAGTGGTTAAAAATAGGGCCAGATTGGCTTCCCAAGCCCCGCGGGAGAAGTGAATTGCCCAAGGCATGATGGCTAAAAGCAAGGCCGCAAATACGTTCCGCGTGAGAAGATAAACGACAATAATGAGTAAAGTTCCGAAAATGGCGGAGGGAAAACGGGTGGCAAATTCGTTTAATCCCAATACTGCTATCGATGGAACAGTGTAATAAGCATATAATCCGGGCTTATAATCGCCAAAGGATTTGAGAACTATTGGCAAAATCTTGCCATATTCGTCCCGACCGGTTTTAAGAAGCGAATAAGCATTGTATCCCAATGCCGCCTCATCCCAAGTAAATCCCAATGGTCTTTTATCCAACAAAAAAAACCGTAATCCAAATCCTAAAGCGATGATGGTTAATAATATAATTGTTCTCCTCATATCTTTTTAATTATGAATGCCGGTTTGTTGTCTAAGAAATTAATTTTAAAAACTTCTGTGCCGGGGGATTCGTTGCCGGGGCTGGACACGACGAGGGATTTCCCGTCCGACGGTAAATTGGCAACATAATCTTTCATCTCCCAATCGTTTACAAATTTTATTTTGGCTAGTTCGTTGACCCAATACCAGTTGGCATGATAATCCCAAACTTTGTTTTTGGCAAAATCCGCCGGATCCCACGGCCAATAATACGCTATAAATTCATGCGGTTCTCCGTAACGCTTGGTAAATATAATCCGATCATAATTGTCGTATTGTGATTTAATATATTGAACCGCTTGAGAATATCCGTACTGCCAGGCCCATGAATATCTGGTTCGATATGAACGCAAGGCAGTAATGTATTGTTCCCAGCCAATATATAGACTGATAAAGAAAACGGCCAATATCGCCGTTTTCCATTTGAATTTAGTGACAAGATAGTTTAGACCGAGGGCCGAAATGAGCATGGGCAGGGGCAGCATGACTATAGCGCGGGTAGTATGGGGGCTGTCCCGGGTAATGCTGCCAGCCACCGGAGACAAGAGAAGCCAAAGAAGAAGAAAGCGGTTAAATTTAGACGGATATTTAACCAGGAGAAAGATTCCGAAATAAAAAAGAGGGAGATTTATCCAGTACAGAAGACCTGTGTTGGGAACGCTAAGCTGGTAGTGCGATCCGCCGTTCCAAAATAAAAAATTAGGTGATAAATATGAAATATAATTTCGGACAAAATTGACCACAAAATAAGTGGCCTTGTTGTACAAAATGCGGCCGCCTAATTTGCCGGTTTGCCATTGATTAATTCTGGTAATTGCCCCGCCATCAATTAGCGACAAATTTTGGTATCGGGCTTGCCCGGCCGAATTTAATAACTGAATAAACATTGGAATAAAGAAAATAGTTATTAGGAGATAGGAGATAGGAGATAATCGTTTGTAATTTTTGGAAATTATTAAATAACTTGACAAGAATAATGGAACAAAAACCCGGGCGCTATTGTACGTCCAAACAGACAGGCCCAACAAAAGAACGGCGCGGGAGAGTTTGCCGCTAAACAGGTAATACAGGCCGGAGGCGACCAGGAAGGCGCACACATTGGCTTCTAAGCCAATGCGGGAAAGAAAAAGCGTCCAGGGAGAGACGGCCACCAAAAGGGCGGAAAACAGGCCGACAAAACTTCCTGCCGTCTTGCGCCCCAGGGCGAAAGTTACAATAATTAAGCCTACTCCGGCCATCAATGACGGCAAGCGGGTGGCAAATATATTTAGGCCAAGGACAGCTTGGGAAACCACGGCCAGATAGGCATAGACCGGAAGTTTGTAATCTCCAAATGCCCGAAAAATGGTGGGTAGAGCCATTCCCCATTCATCCCGACCGGTGTGTAAAAGGGAGTAGGCGTTATACCCCAAACTGACTTCGTCCCAATCAGGACTGGGAGGAAGACTACCAAAAAAAACCACGCGCAGGGCAAATCCCAGAATCACAATAAAAATCAACCAAACAAGCGGTTTAATCTTGGGCATACTTTAACCTCCAAATTAAAAAGGAAAAAAGGGCAATAAGGCTGGTCCAATTGCCTATGGTCCGGACAGGCGTATCGGTAAATTTCAGAGTAATTTGTGTGTCAAGCGGAACTCGAGCGGTAATTAGTCCCAAGGGGCCTGCGGGAAAGAGATCCACTTGGGATTTCCAGCCGGGAAAATAAACGATGGGATACTGAATTTTTTGATATTGGGAAGTTTCTAAAAGAATTCTCGGGCCGGAAAAGGCAAAATCGGTAGGCAGTTGAGAAGCGGATTTGGGCCAGAAATCACGCAGAGCGGAGGAGCGCTGCTCATCCCACAACGGACCGGAAAATTGTTGGATATCGGTAATGGAGCGCCAGATATCCGGACGGAAGAAACCGGAGTTAAGTAAGAGCAGGAGAGCGAGAACACTTGCGAGTATAAATTTATTTTTAAAAACCAGAGCGATGGCTCCGGAGAGGAGAGAGAGAAAAAAGGTGGAAAAAGTGAGAAAGCGCCAGGGAAACTGAATGAAGGACAGAGGGGGCAAAAGACGCCAAATAATCTCGGATTTGCCATGAGTAAGAAAAATAGCTAAAAGCCCCATAAGAGAAAAAATTATGATCAATGATTTATGATTTGTTAATTTTTTAGAAAAGAGAGCAGTAATCACCAGCAAGGCGGCTATCACCCAGTGGAGATGCCCTACGGAAAAGCTCATGGTATCGTTAGGACCCCAAGTGGAACCGCCATAGCCCCAGAACCTGGAAACAAACAATTGGTAAAGAGTAGTAAAGTGGAGAGGATAGTTGTAATAATTTTGGGTGGTTTGGCCAACGGTAACTAAATAGCTTTCAAAAATCACCGGCAACAAATAGAAACCGGAAAGTAAAAAGACTAATAAAGGGAGACAGAGAAAATAGGTAAGATGCGGCCGCCAGGATTTGCCCCACAGACGAGAAACGGCCCAAATACCTAAAAATGGGGCCAGCATGAGAAATGATAGATTGTGGGTAATTAGCAGTCCGGTTAGGGACAGGGCTAACCAAAAGAAAGATTTGCGGCTTCGGGTTTGCAGAAAAGTGTCCAAAGAAAGAAAAATGACGGGGAGAAAAACAAAGGAATAAGCCTCACTAAGGGCACCTCTTACCCAAACGTCGACGGCTCTATATGGAGCGTAAACGTAAAAAAGCGCAGAGACTACACCCCCCAGGTTTCCCCAAAAGCGGCGGGCCAGAAAAAACATGGCCACGGCAGAAAGAACCAGAGTAAGAATAAAATTTATTTTGACTGAATCAATTATTTGTAGTCCGGCTGTGCGAAAGATTTGCCCAACCCAATAGGGGAATTGACCATAAAAATTGAATACCGGTTCGCCGTATCCTAAGCCGGCGTCAGCGGCCCAGCGGCAGGGAAAATATCTGTCACGGAGACATTTATCAAATTGCTGTTGGCGGAAGACGTGGAAATCGTGCATAGTGTAAATTCCGTTTTTCAACATCAGTGAAAATGTAGGCATTATCAAAATCAATAATACCCAGAGATATTTTTTGTTCATGGCAGTTTTTCGGCAACCTGGATAGCCGGCTGCCCATTGGGATAATCAATATGGAAATATTCACCATAGTCCGGAGGAAAATCATCCGGCTTACCCACAAAAAGGACGGGGTGGGTAACCGAATCTTTGGGGTAAATATCACCAAAGCGATACTTGCCTAGAAAATATCCATCGTATTGATCGAGAAACTTAACGTTACGGGGCCAAGCGGCAGAAGCTTTTTGATATTCTCGGGGGTCAAGACGGGAGTAGAAAGCCACAAAAATGTGGGGCTCGGACAGCGACCGGCTAATCCGGACATCGGTAAATCTCTGGGCGATAGCTTTGAGGCGGGGCGCAAGTTCCCTCCAGCCGTAAGTCATGGATTGAGGGTTTATGGACGGGGCGTGATAAACATAATCCTCCAGGAAAAAGATTAGGCTTAAGGAGTATGCACAAAGAAGGAAGATGGTGAGGGCTTTTTTGTAATTTCTAAGATTTTCAAGTAAATTTATCAGTCCCAGTGATATGGCTATATACAGGAAAGGGATAAGGGCGGCAACCCGATTGGCTGGGTAACCCGGTCCTTTGGATAAAGCGGCCGGAAGAGCAGAAACTAAGATTAGAGATAGAAGAAACCAAGTTTGGGAGGCGGGCCTTTTGGTAAGTAGAAGTAAGAAGGAAATAAGTAAAGGTATTTCGATATAGTACAAGACTCCCCGACCGGGAATCATGCCGTAAGTGGCTTCCCCTGCCCCGGAAGTAAACAGAAATTGTGGCGAAAAATATGAGGCATAATTTTTGAAAGTGGTGGAGGCGGTATAAATTAGCTTGTTGGAAAATAATCTGGATATGGCATCCGGCAGACCGCGGTTTCTGGCTTCAAAACGCCGATCAGCCACCCCACCCCAGTTGTCAGTGGGATTAAATAGTCCTACATCGCTGACCCGGGAAGAGGCTTTAGAAAAAACCGAAAATATAATAGGCAGAGAAAAAATCGTAAACAAAAGGATAAATTTCCAATTAATGCGTTTATAAAAAATGAAGGTTAAGGCCAGGATCAGGGGGGTTATAGCTCTGGTTGAGTGATATGAATAGGCGCCTAAACTAAAAACTAAGGCTGACAAAAAGGATTTATTGGCTAAATATAAATACAGTCCTAAAGGAAGGAAGAAAGTGGCTAAATTGGCTTCGAAAGCGCCGCGAGAAAGGCTAATATGCCATGGCGAAATGGCAAGCAAGCTTGCAGCGCTCAACCCGCAGCCCTCATTAAACAATTTCTTAGCCAAAAGATACACAGCGCCGATGGCCAGAATACCAAAAATGGCGTTGGGCAGGCGGACGGCGAACTCTGTCAGGCCGAATATTTTAATGCTGGGGATGGCCAAAAATGAATACAGCGGCAGCTTATAATCGCCAAAAGACCGCAGGTTAGTGTAGGGCAATTTCCACCATGGAGTCCCCCACTCGTCCTTACCGGTTTGCAAAATAGAGTAGGCATTGTAGCCAAACGCGGCTTCATCAGGGGTAAAACCGGCCGGATATTTGTCCAGCCACAACAGGCGCAAAACCGCCCCCACCATCACAATAGAGGCCAGAACCCAATTAGTCTTGTGTTTGGGAATGGAAAACATAGGCAAACAAGCCAAGATTTACGGCACTTACCATTTTAGTAAACTGGACGGAATAAAGGGAAACCACAGCCGGAATGAATGGAGCATACCATTGGTAATAGAGATTGATTAAATATGAAAGGCTGGCCAATAAATATACCGGCCAAAGAGTGGGTAAGCCCAAAGAAAGAAGAGGAAAAAGGGGATATAAATATCTTTCGTGCATGCGGGTGGCAAAGAGAAACACGGCAAAGAACAAAATGGCGGAAGATGAAACGAGGCGGGAAAAATCCGGTTTTTTCCACAGACGATAGCCTAATATTCCCAATATAATCAAAATAATAGTCGGCCCTATGAGATTAATTCCCCAAGTACTATCCGGAACTAAATTTTGACCAAAAATCAGATGCCAGAGATTAAAAGCGCTAACGGAGGCAAAGCCTGATTCTCCGGGCAGTAATCTTTGGGTGAAGAGCTGCCAAAGCCAGGTAGGCAAATCTAACCGGGGATGAAAGGGAAAAAATACGGCCAAAATAGTCAGAGGGACCAGAAGAAGGGTTGGTAATCGAGAGGCAAACTTGCGGGCATAATATACGGAATATAGGGGAACAAGGGGTAGCCAAGAAGCTTTTGTAGCCAAGGAAACCCCTAGAAAAACAGTCGAGAGGAGCAAGTGGGACTTAGATAGCCAAACCAGACTCCAGATGGCAAAAGCCGCTACCGTCGAATCGGTTTGTCCCCAGAAGCCGGAGTTGTACCACAAGGCCGGGTTGAGCAAATACAGCCAGCCGACCCAGCTTTTTTTGGTCAAGCGGACGAGGGCGGCGGCGATAGCAAAGTCAGCCAAAATAGAGGGCAGCTTAACAGAGATCAGCTCTCCGGATTGCTCCCACCACCAAACCAGTTTTGAGGGGAAAATCGGCAGGCTAATATTTATCCAGTTGATCAGTTGGCTGGTAAAATTATTAAATTGGTATGACGCCAGGTGAAGAAGGATGCTGCCGGCGGGCTGGTTGGGACGGCTGTGAGGCCAAACTTCTTTGGGAAGATCATAGAACCGGGTCAGGCCATATTGGGCGGCTCCCCTGCCCCAGTCCAGATTGTTGTACATATCACCGTGCTTAGATTGAGTGGCCAGCCAAAGGCGAAAAATAAGCAAGATTAGGCAAATTAATATGGTGGTGGAGCGCTTCATTTTCGGGTGACTAAATAAAAGATCGGAGAGTCATCCCAAGCAGTGCTGGTGAAGAGAACCTGAATGTTATCCGGCGGAGATACGCGCCAATCCCAATTTCCTGCTACGTTGTCACGCTGAGAAATGACATACAAACTATTGGGCAATAAAAATTCAGTCCAGTTTGATTTATTAAAGTTGCCAAAGAAGTATTTACCGTCCAGAGAAAAGCCATTGTAATTGGGGACGATATTGTCCTGGGGTTGGTCCACGATAAACTGACGGTGGAATTGTTTTGGCGGATAGTTGGTCCAAAACAGGAATCTAATTAAAGATGGTTCGTAAGTGTTGTTGATAAAGACTCGGGAATATTGAGGGGAGATTTCAGAGAGTTTGACAAAAGCGTCTTTGAAACCGACTTGCCACCAGCGTTGGGAAACTCGAGGATAATATGTCCAGTAATAGTAGCCTGCCCAGACCAGTTGTATAGAAATTAGAAAAAAGATAATAGAAATTAGGGTGGGTTTTTTGAACTGATAAATACCCGCCCCAATGACCACAGCCAGAGGCGGTATCATTAGAAATAATCTAGTGGCATGAAATCCCCCACCCACGGTTAAACTGGCGGGAATGGGGGCCAAAGCCAGCCAGAACAACCAAACCCACTGTTTTCGACTAATTAACCACCACAGACCTACCAATATGAAAGGGAAGGTGATGGGAAGGAGTTGGCCGATGACTTGGATGCTTTGGCGGGAGTTGGGGTCACCCCTGACAAATAAAAATTCGGTGGAGAAACTTCTCATGTAATTGTCCCAAAAACGATGGAGGGTTGATTCATACTGGTTGGTGAATATTCTCCCGGCAAGGGTGGGATTTTGTTTACGTAAAGTGAGCATTTTTTGAATTTCATCGGGGTCGTTGGTCAAACTAATATTATTGAAGCGGCTGCTGGCAAAACCAAATATTATGTGATACGCCAATGGGGCAATCAAGATGACAAATAATGACATAGAGAGGACGGAAGGGATTTTTTTAGATATTAAAACCAGGGCCAAGATCAAAAGTGGAACAAAAAGGACGGCGGTGCTGTAGGTGTACATAGCCAAGGCAAAATTCAAAACGCAAAATTCAAAACGCTTCTTGAGAAAAAGCAATGTGCCCAACATGATCAAATCGAGCATGATGACTACTTCAAAGGCGGCACGGGAATAATAAATATGCCAAGGCATTACCGCCAGGGCGAGAGAAGAGAGAAAAGAAATGGGTTTTGATTTAGTTGTTTGATAGACCAACAAAAATAAAATTATAGGGGCGAGAGATCCCCAAACGGCGCTGGGAATACGAACACCCCAGGCGGTGTTGCCAAAGGCGGCAATGGTGGGAACTGTGGCATACATCAGAAGCGGGGCCCGGGGTTCGGAAAGAGAACGGATATAAGTGGGAAGAATCTGGCGGTAAAGATCTCGGCCGGTATGCAAGAGGGAATAGGCTTGGTATCCCACGTCTATTTCATCGCCAAACAACTCAGGAGGTACAATGTTTAGTCCGACAATCCTTAAAAAGACAGCTGATGCTAAAATAACTAATAACCACTTACCCATAAGTTTATTATAGCCCAATGTTATCAATCATAGTCATAAACCATAATACTGGAGAAATCACCCGTAAGTGCTTGGATCATGTTTTTGCATCAAAAAACGTGGAATTTGAGGTTATTTTGATTAACAACACTCCAGAGGATAAACTCTCCTACCCCAAAGTAAAAATAATCAACAACAAAAGACCTCTTGGATTCGGTGCCAACAATAATCAGGGCATGAAAGTTGCCCGCGGAGATAAAATTTTGTTGCTCAATAGCGATGCTTTCGTATATCCAGATACTTTGGCTAAATGCTACGCCCAAAATTACGGCGTCTTGGGTTGTCAGCTGTTGAACACGGATGGAAGTATCCAACCGTCGTGGGGATATTTCCCCACACTGCGAAGAATTCTTCAGTTTCAAATTTTTGTAGATAATTTTCCGGGCATCTGTAAATTTGCCGACTCGGTTCACGTCCGCGATTTATCCAGATTTCAAAAAATTCAGAAGGTTGATTGGGTGATGGGAGCATATGTAATGATCAAAAGAGAAGTTTATGAAAAAACCGGCGGATTTGATGAAAACTTTCACATGTATGGTGAAGAAATTGAATGGATGTATCGCATTGCTAAGGCCGGATTTTCCACTTACTATTGGCCCCTCGCCAAATGTGTCCATTTGGTAGGCCAAAGTACAAAATCAAAAACAAATATGTTTCTGGGTGAGATGCGCGGTTATTTATATTGGTTTAATAAATACAATTCGCGATTTGACCAATTTTTGTTGAAACTGATTTTGCTTTTTGGCTGTCTGATCCGCATCCCGGCGTGGGCGGTGTGGGGAAAATGGGATCTAGTTAAGGCCTATTCCCAGATATTACCATTATTATTGAAGGAGTTTAATTAAGCATGAACGATATTCTTGAGGAAATAAAGGAAATAATAAATCGAGAAACTCGAGCTTGGGATATTAAGGACGTTGAACTCTTACTTTCTATATTTCATCCTGAAATGGTTTGGGTCTGGCCAAAGAATAACCTTGCGTATAATCCGATCAATTGGGAATTGCCTTTGGGAAAATTTAATCACGAAAGATGGAAATTAGTGTATGAAAAAATGTTTAGCCAAAATAAGATTATTAAAAATGAAAGAAATATTGTGGATATCAAGACTTCTAAGGAGGGAGATGGGGCATTTGCAATAGTTGATGTAGATACAATTTGGGAAAACGACAAAGGAGAACGAAGTCATTGGTTTGGTAGGTCAGGAAAAACGTACACCAAGGTTGACAACGAATGGAAGCTAATCGCTCATCATGGATTATTGAAATATTAAAAGTTTCAACAATATAAAGTAAAACTTTTTTGTATAGAGAATCCCACCTGAAAGGTGGGATTTGTGATGACTCCAACTTCGATGTTTTTAAAATTTCGACCGTGTAATTGGTCTAAAGTTCCACCCCAGGGATGGAACAACCATAGCAAATTCGCCATAATTAAAGTCCCAGATCTCACGGCTAAACCCACAAAATCCATAATTCATGGACCCGTTTTGTCATTAAACCCTATATGCTTAATCTCTTTTCACCCTGTAACTAAAACTTTGACATTTTATACGCACGTGCGTGAACTCTGTCAAGCTTTCTACTGGATATTTTTAGTTCTTTCTGCCAATCTATTAGCCTATATAACAAATCAGTCCACATCGACATATCTGAACTTTTCGTAGCTCTCGCTTCAACGACAGAAAAATATTAACACATTTTTGCTACGACCGTGAGAAAATTATGTTAATATCCTATTTTTCAGGCGGGATTACATATTTTGGAGAACTATACATTTAAAACTGACTTTACTCGGAGGTTGTTTAATTCGCATCCCAGCGTGGGCGGTGTGGGGAAAGTGGGATCTGGTTAAGGCCTATATCCAAGTTTTGCCAAAATTACTAGTTGGCTAATTTGATGGCGATGTTATACTAAGTAGTATGGCAGTAAGATTGTCAGTTTTGCAAAAAAAATTTAAGCAGGGTGGTTATGTGCTGGTGTCACCCCAAAGCGGCAGGGTGGCAGTGCATGCTATGGATATTAAGTCACTGTACAAAAAAATCGATTCTGAAAAGATAAAAGATGAGGGAAAAACGGTGGTATATATACCGTCCGCAAAATACACGCATGTCTTTCGTGTTTCCGTATCAGTACGAACTGATTGAGGGAAAGAAGATCCCCTATCCAATCGTTATTGGACAACTACAAACAATAAGAGGGCCTAGGGATTATTCGTTTATTTTGGATACCGGAGCAGATACGACAACCTTCCCCCACTTTATGATTCATCTGCTGGGCTTGAAGGAAAAAAACTTAAAGCAAAGCGTGTCTCAGGGAATCGGAAGGCAATTGGTAAAAGTGTGGGAGGGAAAAACAACGATATTAATAGACAGCACCCGTCTGGCAGTAACTTGCAACTTTACTGATAATGATCAAACGCCGTTTTTGCTAGGGAAGATCGACGTATTTGACAGGTTTAATATCTACTTTAACAACGACAAGCAGCAAGTGGAGTTCCACGAACTAGCCCTATAGAGACAAGTGATTAGCCAATTTTGATAATTTTTGGCTGGACCAAACGATAAGCCACAGCAGATAATGTTTAAGGGGGCCATTGTACCACAGAGAGGCAGCACGGAGATATTTGAGGGCGGCGGCGCCAGACTTGGCCGAACTTTGACCGTGCTCATGAATAATGGTGATGCCAGGATGAAAAATGATTTTTAATCCGGCGTGGCGCAAGCGGCGGCAATAATCCAAGTCTTCATAATACATAAATACTTCTTCGGTAAATTTGCCGATTTTCGCGACCGCGGATTTGGGCAAAAACATGCAGGCACCGGATATAGCATTGACGGTAATCGGTTTTCGGTTTTCGGTTTTCGGTATGTATTTTTGAGTCAGGCCTTTTTGGCCCAGCCAGAATTCGCGGATGGCGGCGATAATAGACGGTTCGGGAAAAACCGACCCTTGAGGAGAACCGTCGGGATCAGTAAATTTTGGGCCGAGAACTCCCAAGTCCGGAGTCCGGCGGGCAAAGTCCAGGGCTTTCGTAAAAAAGTCTTTGGGCAGACGGGTATCGGGATTGAGAATTAAAATATAATCCCCCGTTGCCTGCTTCAGGCCTTGGTTCCAAGCCCGGGGCAAACCAATATTAGAAGAATTTTGAATAGAAACAAATTTAGGTTTAATTTCAGAATTGTTGTCAACAATAATTAGTTCCAAATTGGCATATTTAGTGGCCGTGATCGATTTAATACATCGCTCCAATGAATTAATTACGTTCCAATTGACGGTGATTATGCTAATTTTTTCCATACGGCCATCAGAGTGGGGATAATAAAACCGGGGTGCTTTAATATTTTTAACACTAAATAATATACATGCTCTGACAACTGTTTTCCGGTGAGATTCTTCCAGTGCGCCAGCAAATAATTCCTCTCTTTAATTAATTGAAGTTGACGTGGGGAAAAAACTTTGTTAAAGGCAGTTTCTGTCAAATGTTTAACCTTACATTCGGGGTCCCAAATAATTTTGTATCCCGCCCGGCGCGCCTGCCATCCCAGATCCAAATCCTCAAAATATCCCGGTGTAAAGATGGGGTCAAAACCGCCAAACTTGTCCCATAAGTCTTTGCGAAAGGCGGCGCTACCGCCGGAGGCCCAAAGAGATTCGTGAATTTTATTGTCTCGCGGCCCGTTGGTAAATTCGAGAAAGCCGTTTTTGAATTCACCTTTAGCCCAGGAACGGTCCTGCTCGTTGAAGGTCACTGCAAAAACTTGAGAGTTTTGAAAACGGGGAAGGGCGTTTTTGATCAGATTCTTGTCAGGCCTAACATCTTGGTTAAGAAGAACTACAATTTCTCCCGTACTTGCAGCAAAACCATCATTAACTGAAATAGGGAAACGTTTATTTTTGGAGTGTTTAACAAGTTTTATTTGAGGGTAATTTTGGGAGACAAAATCAGCTGACCCGTCGGTTGAGGCATCGTCAACAATTACTACCTCGTCAGCTCCAATTTTGCAGACATGCGGAAGGTTTTCCTCAAGATACTGTTTTCCATTAAAACTCGATATAACGACCGATGTAATCATCTGAGCTATTTTAACCTAAATTCACGACTCAGATCCAATACAAGTTGTGATAGTAGAAATACCCAAACAACAATTATGACTCCAAGCCCAAATGAATTAAAAGGAAACGGACGATGGAAAACCATTTCCCAAAAGGCTTGGCGATAGAGAGATATTCCGGTAAGCTCCATGCCTTGTCCATAGTAGCGCGGGATAATTATTTCCAATAAAGAGTAGATATTAACGGCTACCGTACCTAGGGCGATACTTAAACCTAATTTTTTTTCAAACTTGAGTTTAGTCCAACCAGCCCAGAGATAAAAAAGTACCGCGGGGAGAATTGCAAACATGTGTCTGCCCTGGGGTTGATATGAACCATACGCGCTTTGAGCCAGAGATTGGTAAACAGTAAGGGCAAATGCTATGGTCAGCCAAAAGTTAAGTTTCTTATTTATGATTAGAGATCCAAGTCCTATTGTTACTACTACAAGTACCAAAGAGTAAACCCAATTGGGCAAGAACAAATAGTTCCAATCAAAAGCGGCAAAAGCAGATTTGCCGGTAATTTCCAGCCAGCTGGTGGTGTTTAACATTTGCCAGATTCCATAATGATGAAATTCAAAAGCGCGTATTTGATATAAGACTTCATAAAACTTGCGTACAGCCAAAATATCTCCTAGAGTTAACCAATTTCTTAGAAACCACCACCCGGACAGTAAAATGGCAAGAAGGGTAGAAACTACTATTTCTTTGAATTTACCTTGCTTGAACCACTTCCAGGCTACCATCAAAGCTAAAATTGCAATTAGAGGATAAGTGTTATACCGAGATAGTAAACCAATCCCTATTAATGCCCCCCAAATAAACGGATTAGTTATGCCTGTTAGGGCAGCTGCAGTGATCCAAACAGAAACTGCCAAGGTTGGAGAATCAGAGGTCACGTAGGCTCCTATGAAACTAACCTGAGGAATAAAACCTGCGATGACAACTCCTACCCACTTGTAACGTTGATGAGGGGATGCTTTGTTTAACCACCAATATATTCCAGACGCAAAGATAACGGTTGCCAAAGCAGATCCAAGCCTAACGTAGAGATACCAATGTTTTTGGTCTAGGAAATTTTTGGTAAACATCAAAGGTAAACCAGACCAAATATATGGCAAGGGTTGTAGGGCAGAATAAGACACGCCGACCATGCCATTTTGTCGGCTTAGACCATCGGGGGGGTCCTTGAGGAATTGGGGGTAGTTACCAGTACTTACCCAGCGATTAATTACGTCAAAGTGGCCAAATTCATCAGGGGCAAAATTATAAGGAATGGCGGAAAGCCAAATAAGCTGATTAAAAAATATCACCAGAAGTACTTTTTTGAGCATAGACATCAAAGAGGTCACCTATATAAAAAGGTATGATTATATCGTCAAATGGTAATTTCAAAGAACTGAAGCGGGAAAGAAAATAACGAAGACTGATATAACGAATGTGAGGATAATATTTAATATTTATAAAACCCGCCTGTTTGAGAGCACGAATCATGGTTTCTTTGGAAAAATAGACCCTGTGCATGCACATAAACCATGGCCATTTTTTACCCAAGATTCTGGCGACTGGACTTTTAACATCAATAGTAGACATGGCCAAGACACCACCAGGTGAAAGGTATGAGTAAGCAATGTTAATAGCATCAATAGGATTTATAAAATGTTCTATGACGTCCCACATGGTAACAACGTCAAATGAATTCTTGGGGAATGATCCTGATTTGAAAATACCATGCTTAAGGTCTAAGCCGTAAAGTTTTTTACTTTGGGAAACGGCCCAACTACTTGGCTCGATCCCGGAAACTTGCCATCCGGCTAGTTTTGCCTGATAAAGAAAAAGTCCAGTGTAAGCGCCGACGTCAAGAAGTTTACCTTTAGGATGATGTTTTTCCAGATTATGTACATGGCGAGCGAAAGTTTGGATACGAGCTTGTTGTTCAGCAACATATATGGGGTCTTCGGCTCTGTCGTAATTATCCAAAATACTTTTGGTGGAAATATTATCAACGACAAAGACTAAACCACAATTTGTACATTCATAGACTGGTCCATGGAAACCGTAAGCGTTACTGGTACATAAATATTGATTAATAATACTGGAGGATGCAACCATCAAAGTTGATGGGTAGATAAGAGTACGCTTGGTTGATCTACAAAGTGGACAATGCTTCACGGAAAAATCCTCCGCTCGGTTATAGCATCATTGGAACTATATTTAAAGTCGACATTACCAAAATTGCGAGTTACTTCATCGAGCCATAACGAAAGACGGATAGGCTGATTGTCATCTGGTTCGTAAATATTATAGAAAAGAGTACCTTTGGGTAGATCGCCTGGAGAGAATCCACCAGTTCTAAGAGGAAGGTAACCATAACGGGCTTGCCCATACCACACAAAATAATAAAGCCATGGATCATCTAAGTGATAAGGAATTGTGTATATCCAAACTGCAAAAAGACGGCCGGCAGCTGAAATGTAAATCCGGTCTACTATATTTTTGCGGTCTTGATTGGTAATGATGTTGAAAGTACCAATAGGCGTTAAAGCGTGATGAGGAACTAAGAAATTACGCCATTCGTAGACGTTCAGCCCCACTATTGTGATAAATAATATCCAAAATAATAGACGGGGTAAAAGGAGTAAAGTTCGGGCAAATAAAACCGATATCAAGGGAAATAGGGGAACGAAGAAAAAAGGAGCGGCCCCTCGTTGGTATAACGACAGAGAAAAAAAGAATATCAGGATATAGCTGGTCAAAAAAGTTTGAGATGGATGCCGGCGAAGCACTAGTACTACTGCTGTGATAATGAGAATAATTGAAGTGACAAATGAAAGAGGGTATGAGAGTAAATGAAAAAGTTCAACAAAAAGAGTGGTGAAGTTTCTGGAGAGAATTGATGTAGAGATACCTATTCCTTGGCTTCCACTGCCACTTAGGCGAAGGATGGAGTGGGTGACGACAAAATTGTGACGCAGTTCAAAAAAAAGAAGGGGGATGTGAGGAATAATTAAAGAAATTAAGGAAATGGACAGAATTTTCCAATTTAGTTTAATAAGATTATTTTTTTGGAGAGTAACCCAGACTAGAATAGGATAAAGAAAAACACCTATGGCCCCATCCATTTGAGTTATTAGTGAAGCAAAAAAGGCGGCAAGAGGAAGAAATTTAATTCTCCCTTGATAAATGTGATATACGATCCAGGCAAAAATGATGGAAAAAGGAAAGGTGGGAGTAATATTACTTAACCACCTAGCATAACTGGCATATCCATAAGAGATGCTATAGAGAAAGACGGTCAGAAGAGCAACTTTGAAATTGAAAAGTTTCCTAGCCAGGGATGCTAGGAAAAAGAGACTTACGGCTTCTAAGGTTATTTGAAAAAGAGAAGCAGCCGCTGGATCCCCTCTTCCTAAAACGTAGGCTGGGATCATAAGCCAGTAATAAAGTGGGCCGTGAAAAATGCCATCAGTGTCGGTTTGATGACCTAAAAGCGAGAGTTTGCCTTCGTGCCAAATATTCCAGATAGCCAATGAATGAAGTCCTTGATCAAAATGGATTTGAAGATTTTCAAACAAGTTCCAAGTGCGAGGAATGAAGCCTAGAAGAATAATGCAGAAGATTACTAGCAACTGCTGGCGATTAAGTTCAAGAAGTTGACTCATTTTTTGGCCAACAAACTAATGAGACCCAGACTGGTTCCGGCTAATACGCCTCGGATCAAGGACATATTTGTGTCATTTAACCAACGGTTTAAGGAATAAGGAAGGCCAAACAAACCGAAGTTGAGAGAGGGTTCAAAGGAAAAGACCACGGCTAAGTGGGCCACAAACATGGTCAAGACGAGAAGACGAGATTGAGGTTTTAGTATCCAAAAAATGATGAGAAAGGGGGAAATCCAAGCAAACCACTGGGGATGATAATGAACCACAGAATAAAATATAAGTAACGGGGTCGCGAGCCAGCCCCAAACCGGAAGAGCTTTGGGACGGATGTAACTCCACCAAAAAAGCAGAACCACTCCAACTAAAAAAACAGGAAGATATTGGGAACCGGAAACCATAATTTTTGCGTACCAAATTTTGTCTGATTGTTGAGCCAGCAGGGCGTACATGCGATATCCGGGAGAGGGCAGGTAAATGGCTATAATGGCCAGATAGGAAACAGCGGCAATCAAGATATTTTTGATTTTATTACCCGGTAGAAATGGCACTAAGATGAGACCAAAAGGTTTAAAACCGGCGGAGAGAGCCAGAGCCACGGCGGCCAGAGAGGGACGGTTGATACCGGCTAGCCAAGCAGCCAGGAGCATAAACAGAACTATGAAGATATCAAATTGGCCCATGAGATAAGCCGAATAAATAAGAGGTAAGTTGAGAGCCCAGAGGAGAGTTGCGGCCTGACGATGCTTAGAACCAAGGATGTGCCACAGTAATTTTAGAATTACTAAGTCCAGTAAAAGATAGGGAAACTTAAGCAGAAATAGCAGCCAGGGTAATCCGGGATCTTTGGCCGTCTGGTCCATGTGAGTAATGAGTTTTTCTAAAAGTCCCGGAGGATAGAGCGGAGACAAAATATTTATAAACAGAGCATGGGACCAATAGGTAAGAGGGGAATAGACCAAGAAATTGTCACCATATAATTTGGCCAAAATATGTTCTCGAGGTAAGCGACTAATGTAATCATAGACGCCCAAAAATTGACCCTCTTTGGCAATTAAAAGCCCTCCCAGATAATGGCCACGGATGTCAGGGTGAATAGTAAATGGCATTAAACCTAAGCGCAGGATAATTCCAAAAATTATGATCAGCCAAATCTTTTTCATATAATTGACGAAAACTTGCTTTCGAAAACGGTAGTGGAAAATTGTTTGCTTCTGTTAACTGCCGCTTGGCTTAATTTTTCCCATAATTTTTGGTCTTTGGCAAGACCTGCGGTTTTTTGATTTAATTGATCAATTGTTTCCCATAGAAATCCTGTTTCTCCTTCTGTTACTGTTTCCAAATGGCCACCGGCTTTGGTCACGACAGGCACACAGCCTGCGGCCATAGCTTCTATGGGGGTAATGCCGAAGTGTTCAACTTTTTCGGGGAATAGTTTGGGGTTGACACCGTATCCGGTAGCGGACCAAAAAATTTTTGATTTAGATAGCAGCTGTCGTGCCTGATTAAGAGGCGGGTTGGGAATAATATCTACCGGAAGGGACTGGGCAATTTGACGCAGACGAGACAGATAGGAAGGATCTGTTGAACCTCCGGCTAAAACCAGCTTCCAATCCGGCAAGCGCAGGCGGGAAAACGCTTTAATGAGAACATCTTGGCGCTTGGCGTGCAAGGTTTGGGATAGACGGGACAAAGACAAGATAATATTTTCTTTTTTGCCGGATTTAATAGCTTCGACAGCCACCGGAGGATAAATAACTTCGGAATTAACAGAGTAAGTTTTATCTATGAACGATTTGGTGAAAAAAGAATTGCAGACGGATTTATAAAATTGAGCCTTGAATTTACTAAGCAAAGTTTTGCTCCTGGCGTCATGAAATGGAATTTGAAAATGAATAATTGTTTTTTTGGCCAGTGAAATGGGAATACTTCCATCAGACACCCAAAACAGCAAATTATACTTCGACGTCGGCTGACGGGAAGTAAAATTAACTTGGGAAATATCTATTCCAAACCGATCGGAAACAGCAGCAGTAATATTTTTATTCCACCACACATCTACACTCCAACCTAAATCCAATAATAATCTAGCCACAGCCGCAGAATACTTCTCTCCCCCACCTAAAGAATCCCAATACGGATTATGGATTGCGGCTTTTAGCATGCTGCTGCATTTCCCACAAGCGGGCATAGATAACAAAGGAGTTGAATACTTGAAACACGCCGTCGATTACCCCTTTGGTTCCATCCCGCCAGGCCGACAATTTGACAAACCGCAGCCAAAACTCGGTGAGCATCACCCGCGACAACCTCCAGGCCACCACTGGTGGGTGATTAATTTCATACCGCAACCGAGCCTCATAATTAGTAAAGCCTAATGTTTTCTCCAGCATGGACGACAAATCCCTATGGGAAAAATGCACTAGTTTACTGGTTAATTTTCCTAGTTCTCCGATAAATACCGGCTCTTCATGCAGCGGATTTTTCCACTCTGTGAGATTTTTCTTTAGAAATAATCTTATTACATAATCATTTCCCCAACCTCCATAATACATTTCTTTCCCCAAAAAAATATTTTGTCTGGGAATAGCATATGCTGATTCAGTCTCGTATGAGGATATAATATGTTCAATTTCATTTTTGAGTAAAGGAGTTACTCTTTCGTCGGCATCCACGTACAAAACCCAATTCCCTTTGGCTGCCTTTAGTCCGTCGTTACGAAATTGGGAGTAATCTTTGTTCACGCTTTTAATAATTTTGGCTTTGTAGCTGGTAGCTATTTCATTTGTTCTATCAATATTGCCTGTATCTACAACTATAATTTCGTCGCTAAACTTAAGAGAGATGAGACAATCCCTAATCATGTCCTCTTCGTTTTTGGTGATAATTATAGCGCTAAGCATATGAGCCCTTACCCAACCTGCCTAAATAAAAATCAACCACTCCCCGCTTTTGCCAAGTTCGGCCGATAAATAACAGTTTAACCGATTCCCGAACTAGGGCAAACTTGGTCCGCCAGGGGGTCCAGCGCATGCCGAACAGCAACCGGTTGCGGGCTATATAGTAATCGGCCAGTGGCGAGCCGATTCCCGTAGCTTGACCTACCTTGTGCCAGACCACACTCTTAGGAGCATATATTAATTTCCATCCTACTTTTTTAATTCTTTGGCACAAATCGTTCTCTTCATAATACAAAAAATATTTATCATCTAAAATTCCAACCTGGCGTAATACGTCACATCTAATCAGCATTGATGATCCCGTGGCAAAATCAACTTCTTTTTCTTTATTATATTGACCCTTATCTACTTCATTCATTCCGAAGTGCGTAGCATATACATTTTTCCAGTCATTCTCCCCACCGGCGTACCAAATGACTTTCCCCAAATCTTTTTTAGTATAACGGTTTTTATGGAATTCAAAACCTGCAGCAAAATATACTTTTGATCCTACGACCGCGATTTTGTCATTTTTTGTCATTACTTTCAGAGCTTCTTGCAAAGAGTTTTGATCTACTACAATATCCGGGTTTACGATCCATACAAAATCTGCATTTTGTTCCAAAGCGCATCTTAATCCCACATTATTTCCTCCCGCGTATCCTAAATTCTCATTAGTTTCAATTAATTTAAACTCGGAGTAATGTGTTTTCAAATATTTTGGTGATCCGTCTGTAGACCCCCCATCGACCAAAATTATTTCCGTTTTGGTTTTTTTTAGACTATTCAAACACTCACCAATATATTTTTTACTATTAAAACTCAAAACAACTGTAATTACTTTCATATTCCCAATTTACGCTTCAATTTCCACCACCAAGTAAAGGACCAAAAAGAGGTATCGATGCGGGATTGATATAACCACCATCGCCATTGGCTTTTGGAATTGGCAATTTCTTGATCAAAAGAAACGGGAGACACGTCTCCGGGGACAAATTGGCTGTGCTGCCAAAGTTTTAGATATAAAACTAATTCGGAAAATCCTTGAAGTCCGGCTAAGGCTAATCCGTGAATGCCGTCAGCATACCCCCGGCGGGCAAAAAATTGATTTATAAACTCCGCAAAAGGCTTATGCCATAGATCAGTCCAATTAAAATTATAGCCTCCTTCCAAAACGGCGGTCATCTGGTGGTCGGTGTAGCGATTGAGCCGATCTACATATTGACCGATAGAGTCATAATGGTGATGAATGAGAGCTAAATTTTCTTCTGCCGGCAAGTCCGCTCCGGTACCGCGGGTGAAGGGAATACTGTGAATAGTATCGTCCCAAGTCACTGCTCCTTTTTTGAATAAGCGGTAAACATAATCCGGCCACCAGTGTTCACTTTTGATCCACTTATCAAAAATGATGTTTTTGCGGGGCAAACGGTAGTAATCAGCGTCAGGTTTTTTGATAATTTGTTTAATTTTCTCGGCCAAAACAGCGGGGATTTCTTCATCGGCATCCAACAACAATATCCACTCCCCTTTAGCCTTGGAGATGGAGAAATTGCGCATGGGCTCGACTATACCGGTGTGAGCATGAGTGAAGACCTGGCATTTAAGTTTTTTGGCTATCTCCAAAGTTTTATCTGTGCTGGCAGTGTCTACTACCACCACGATTTCGTCGGCTAAACGACGTGCAGACGAGATAGCCCGAGGCAAGTTTTTTTCCTCATTCCAGGCAATTATGACAACTGAAAGCATATCTTGGGTTATTTTAGCACTGTATAATCAGTTTTATGAAAATCTTGTTAACTTTTTTGGTAATTACCCTACTTTCTCCCTGGTTGTGGTTGATAATAAAAGGTCCGCGGATGCTGCTTTTGGATCCGGCCAGTCTTTATAAAATTTCCCAACCCAGCAGAATTTCTGAAATAAATACGCTTCGAGGCGAGGCATCAAGCGCGGGAGTAGGACTCTTGGGGAGATTAGTTGTAAATAAAGCTACCTGGGCGGCTAAGGATGCCCTGTCGAGGATTTTGTCCACCTTTGATCCCCATTATTTACTTCTAGAGGGAGATGTGGATATCACCAGGTCTACGGGTAAAACCGGGCCGGTATTTTTGACCTTGGCTCCATTGGTCATGTGGAGTTTTTGGCACAGAGGCCGTAAACAACGAACGGGGTTGGCAGTCTTGATATTGGCGGCGGTAGCGGCAGCGGCTATGTTTGAACCATATTATTTTCTGCCGGCTCGCTTAGGATTTTTTTTAATTTACAACTGGTTGGCTGCCGAAGGAGTGGTTCGGGCAAAATGGTCAACTATTTACCTTGCGGTCGTAGTATTTGAAGCGGCTCGATTTGCTCATGACTTCCGGCTGCATTATCCATATCGAACATCTTTATGAAAAAAACCTGGCTGACTTTAATATTAATTTTTGTACTGGGGGCCGGATTAAGACTGGTAAAAATTACTAAGTATCCCCTATCTCTTAATTGGGATGAAGCGGCTTTTGCGTATAACGCCTATTCTGTACTGCAGACCGGAAAAGACGAATACGGCGAAGTTTTGCCACTACAGTTTAAGTCGGTGGGAGATTACAAAAACCCGATGTATATATACCTATTAGTGCCAGTCATTAAATGGGGAGGGCTGAACGAACTGACGACAAGAATTCCTCCGGCTTTGTTGGGAGCGCTGACTACTCCTCTATTGTACATAATTACCTGGACTTTGTTTAAAAATCGCTTATTGGCAACCATATCGGGAGTACTGCTAGCCATTTCTCCCTGGCACTTGCAGTTTACCCGGGCTGGAGCTGACGTGGGGGTAAGTTCTTTTTTCGTAGTTTTGGGAATTTGCCTATTCTTAAGAAAGAAATATTTAACCGGTGTGGCAAGCCTCATTGGAAGCATGTATTCGTATTTTGCTGACAAGATGTTTGCTCCGCTCGCGGTATTACTTCTGATACGACACAGGAGAGGGGCGGTATTATCTGTGGCAGTAGCAGGATTATTACTATTGCCTATTTTGTTTGCTTCCTCTTCAGCGGGGCCCAAAAACAAGATCTTTATCACCACTTTATTGAGCTACAGTCAGCCCGACGAACTGATTAAGAAACTAAGAGCAGAAGACGGGTCTATAATTTATGCCGTGTTTCATAATCCAGTAGTCGAATACGGATATATGATTTTGGATAGGTATTTAAATCATTTTTCTCCTTCTTTCTTGTTTATTAAAGGTTTGGAAGATAATCGGCAAAGGATTTTGGGGATGGGGATGATGTATTGGTCTGATAGTTTGTTATTGCTTTTATCTTTGCCTTTAATTGCGGCAAATATTAAGAATAAAAATTGGCAATTTTTGATAGTTTGGCTATTTTTGTCTCCATTGCCCGCGGCAATAACCCGAGATCCGGTGCATGCCCGGCGGGCCTTTAATATGATTTATCCTCTGATAATTCTTATCTCTTATGGACTAATAGAACTGCTGAAACAAAAAATGGTCGTAAAGATGGCGTTTGGGGGGGTTTTCTTGTGGTCGGTGGGATTGTACTTCTTAAGCTATTATGTGTTTACTCCTCTGGTGACTTATAAAGGTTCAGCGGGATGGCAATATGGGTACAAACAGCTGGTGGAATATGTCTCTCCCATCAGAAGCCAATATGCCAAGATCGTGATTGATACTTCGTATCAAGGACCGTACATATTCTTTTTGCTTTATGAAAAATATCCGCCGCTTAGGTATCAACAACAAGCAAAATTGGTCGGAGTGGAAGGATTGGCGCTGGGAGAAGGAGTGGGTTATGACAACTACAACTTCCGCTCAATCTTTTGGCCGGGGGACAGAGGGGCAAAAAAAACTCTGTTTGCGGGACCGCCGGAACGACTGCCGTTGCAAGACTTGGATCCAAATTCAACCAGGTTGTTAAAGACTACGTATTTTCCAGATGGGACGGAAGCGTTCAGGGTTGTGGAGACGTTTTAGCCCATATTGCAACCTGGGAATTTTCAAAGATGTTGCGAAGCTTCAATTGAGTGTCACTAAAATTAGGGCGGGCAACGTCCACATCCCAGAGATACAGATACCTAATGCTGTTGGCATCTAAGAAGGACTTGGCGGAGGCGAGATTGTCGTCCGCAAAGAAATCCAGGGCCTGCCGGCGACGAGAAGGCCAGTCGTAGCCCGTGATGTTTAGGTTAACTTCATCTTCCAGATATACCGGTTGACCGGAAAAGGCGGCTACGTAAGCTGTAGATTCATAGAGGGCCAGAGGGCGGGGCGGATTAGTTATGGCAGCGTCTGCAGCAGATTTATCAAAGGGGTAGGTTAAAACTACCCCCCGGGGCTGTTGGGATAGGAAACTTAGGGCCTCCAGTTCTTCGTGAGAAAGTTTGGCCGGGGGACGGGCAGGTAAATAATGTGGTAATGTCTGGATGGTAGTAGTAATAGTCAAAATGACGATAAGTATCTTAAGTAACTTAGGGAATTTTTGGATACTTATGCCTGCCAAGATTCCAGTAAAAAATAGGGAATAATAGAAAAACTGGATGGTGTTCCAGGGGGTGCCTTTTTGCAAAAATAACATCGGAATAATAATTCCGCCTCCAATTACCGACCACATAAACATCCCCAGCCAGTCGTTTTTGCCAATTCTCCACATACTCACCATTCTGGTCCCCAAATTCCCTACTATAAAAATAACAAAGGCCACGCCATAGGCCAAAATTGCCTTGGCCCACTGCCCTCCGAGACGGTAGTTGGTCATGGCCGAATAAAATTTTGTCCAATCAAGGCGGTCAGAATAAGACATCATGGTTTCTAAATACCAGCCGGGTTGCCAGACGAGGAGTGAGGAGCCAGTAGTTAGGAGTTTGTAAGATGAAAGAAAATAAAGAGCCGCCGAAATAAAAAGAACTTTAAGCAGACTTCGGTCTTTTAAACTGGCAATTAGTAGACCCCCAAAAGCTAACAAGCCACCGTAAATCTTGATTTGCGGCAAAACGGCAAAGACTAAAATAGCCAAAAATAGACGGCGGCGCAATAGCAACAGAAGCCCCAACAAAAGCAGAACTAAGGACAGAGCAAAGGGAGGATTTATCAAAGTAGAAATAGCTTGCTGGGACCAAAATGCCGATTCTCCTTTGCCCAAAACCCAGCCCAGACTGCCGCCAAAATAGGTAAAAAATACGGCCCAAAGGGCGGCTGATTCGGATTTTTTCCAAGCCAGAACAAATTTATAGGACAGCCCACCAATAGCCAGAGCCAAGATGGGAGGGGAGATCTGAAAATAGAGATTAGAAATTGGGATAGAAGTTAATTTATGAACAATGGCCAAAAAAAGATCAAAACCCAGGTGATAATTTTTAAGAGCCTCTCCGGCAAAAATGGGCATGTCAGCGCGAAATTGCGATAAGCTATTTATGATGGCCAGGTGCCAAATTCCGTCGTGCCCGTTTGGTCCCCAAAAACCCATGCCGTAGCTATACACCCAGCCGCTTTTGACCATCGTCAAAGACCAAATAATCGTACCTAAGACGACTAGGAGCCAATGTTTATTTTTTTCCATGTTTGCACAAACAGATCAGGACCAACCAGTAAGTAAATAGTAATAGTAAACAGTAATGAGGAAATAAAAATATTGATAATTAAAGGGAATGAGGTTAAAAAGAGGGCGCTGCCGATCATAACCAGCGTGGCCAGAAGGGGTTTAACAATGCTGTTTATTAAACTAAAGCCAGTCATGCGCTTGACGATAATAACTGGAACAATGGACGAAAGAGCAATCAGGGCCGTGGCGTAAGCCACTCCGTTATAACCAAAGCGGTGGGCTAAATATGGGACCAGTATCCAGGTCAGAGCCGTCCACATGAGCATTAAGTAAGTGTTGGTTTTGACTTTGCCCAAAGCGTTGAGAGTGTTGGTTAAAGGGGTGGAGACGCTGGCCCAGGCAGAATTGAAACAATACAAAACCAAAGCCAACAGAGCCGGCTGCCATTTGGAGTAGCGGGGAATAAGCTGAATCAGCTGGGGGGCAAATACCGCTAATCCAGCTACTATCGGAAAAGTAATGAGAGTAATGAAAAACAGAGTGCGTTCAATGGCCCGGCGCAGTTCTGCCGGGTTATCCTGCAAGCGGGCGAAGCTGGGAAAAGTGACCCGGGTAACATTATCCATAATAAAACGCAGGGGTTTTTGGGACCAGGTTTGGGCCCAGCCAATAATACCTACTCCGTCGGCGCCGATAATCTTCCACAAAATAATATTTATAAACCGGTCTTTGACGGTGGCCACTAAAGAATTGATTTGATACGGTAAACCGAATGAGAGCAGAGATTTTAGAGAAGAAATAGAGACAGCCAGACCGATTTTCCAGGGAGACAGCCAGTAAATCATGACCGTGCCGATCAGCCCCCGGAAAATAACGGCCCAGGCGTAAGACAGTACCCCCCCGCCCCGCCAAGCCAGAAACACGGCGATCCCATAAAAAACGATGGTCTCAATCACCTCGACAGCCGCTAATTCTTTAAATTGTAATTTGCGTTCCAGAATAACCGAGGGGATGGTTTTGAGAGAGGCTAAGAAAAAGGCTACCAGTAAGCCGTAAAATAACCAGGTTCCCCCATTACTAATGTTATAGAAGTTAAATAACCACGCAGAAAGAGATAGAGATAGGAAAATAAGAATCAAGACTATAATTTGCTGGATGGTAAAGGTGGTGCGCAAATCCGTAAGGGTTACCTGGTTCTTTTTTTGAATAAGGGAGGCAGCCAGACCGATATCAGAAAAATAGCCCAGAATGGAGACCAGGTCGTTAACGGCTATAAACAGGCCGATTTCCGGACGGCCCAAAAAAATGGACAGAGCCAGAAAGCCGCCAGTGGCTACAAACTGAAGCAGGAAAGAGCGGCTGATAAGCGTGACTATCCCCGAAACCGTGCGGGCCTTAACGGCAGTTAAATCTACGTCCCCGAGCGTCATTTCTTCCGCCATGGAATCATTTTACATTATAGGTAGTTTGGAAGCGGCGGGAGAGTGTGGTGTCAAAGGTTTTGAAGTCTCTGGCGCCTAAAGATTGAGCATAATGGAAGTTAAATGCGTCGACTAGTCCGAGAGAAGAATGTGTATACAGAGATATAGCTTGTTTTAGCAAGGAGTGGTGCTCAAAATCTATGAAACTCATATCTAGTAAGGGGTCTAAAGTGGCGGTAATTTGGTCTTTGTTTTTGCTATATACAGAGAGAAGAACCCAATATATTTCAAAGATGACGACGGCGGATGTAAATAAAGAAACTTTGCCCCCGGCGGCTTGTTGGAAAAGGGTTTTGGCTAGCTGGTGTTGGGAAGAGATATCAGCTAGAAGAAATCTCAAAAAATAATTAGTGTCGACAAACGTCATTTGGAGTGATTTTCACTGATGGCTCGGTCAATAATCTGATCAATGGTCAACCCCTTAAACTTTTTGGGTAATGGTACTGACCCTGCCAGTCTGTCTATCAGGTCTAAGGCAGCCATGATAGATAATATGCTGCCATTTTGGGAAATAAGAACTTTTTGGCCAATTTTCCAATTGAGTCGGCGGAAGAGATCAGTTGGGATAGTAAGCTGTTGCTTGCCAGTGAGAGTAGCAACATAAGTCATTTCAAGGAAAGTATATCCTTTCAAGGAACTCTTGTCAATTCCTTGAAGTATGGAATCATTATACCAATCAAAGCCGCCCAGGCCGCCAGAGACAGGGTGTTGCCGATGGTGCGGATGGGGGTGTTGATGAAACGGGCCAAGATTTGATGTTTGCCGGGGGAAAGGTCGACTTGCATCCGGCCCAGGACTTTGTCGCGGGAGGGGTCGATCTTGACTTCTTTGCCGTCGACCCAGATTCTCCAGCCGGGAAAGTAATAGGTTTGTAGTTCGGCGACAGTTTGGGGAGACCAGGTAGTGACCAAATATTCCTGGCGGTTGGTTTTTTTGACTAAAGTGGAGTAGATGCCATCGCCGCTGACAAATCTGATGTCTCCCGGGGCCGGGTCGACCGGGGGCTGGGGGGCCCAGATGGGCAGGTAGTCAAAAATTCCTGATGTAATTAAGAGCTGCCAGGATTTGCCGGAGAATTTTTTAGCGTCGGTCATGTCCGGATACCATTGGCGGGGACGGAAGTAATTCGAGTTAATTAAGATGACTAAGCAGATTAAGATGACTAAGATTTTTTTAGGAATAATTAAAGCAATGGCACCGGCGAGAAAAGATGCGGCGAAGATGGCCAGAGTCAGGAAACGCCAGGGAAATTGGAGAAATTCCAAAGGGGGAAAGGCTTTCCAGATGGGCGTGGCTTTAAAGTGAGCCATGAATAATGATCCTAATGTAATTAGGGTCAGAAATATGATTAATGATTTATGATTTATGAGTTTTTTGGTGAAGACAAATAACAAAATAGCCGAGGGAATGATCCAGTGCAGGTAGCCCAGGGCGAAACTCATGGTATCTCCCCGGCCGTAAACTGATTCGCCATAGCCCCAATTAATACGCAAGAATATCTGGTTTAAATCCAGAAAGTGGGCCAGATAATTAAAATAACCTGCGGTTAAAGTCCAAACCGAGACGAATTTGGTTTCGAATAAAACCGGCAAAGTAAAAAAGGCGGCCAGGCCTAAAGCCCAGAAAGCGCTAAGGACCAAAGAGATTAAGATACTAAGACGATTAAGTTTGAAAACCCAGTAAAGGCACCAGAGAAGTAAAAATGGGGTGAAGATCATAAGGATAGGGTTGTGAGAAAGCATTAGACCGGCAACGGATAAAGCTACGAAGGGAATGTATTTTGTTCCTTCGCGAATGAGTTTGTAGGAAAAATAAAATATGGCCGGAAAGAGGGCCAGGGCCCAGAATTCATTCACAGCGCCCCGGACGTAAAAATCTACCGAATGGTACGGAGCATAGGTGTAAAAAGCGGCAGCGACCAGTCCGCCCAACCGGCCCCAAAATTCTTTACCCAATAAATACATAAAAGAAGCAGCAACAACAAATCCCAAAATCCCAACTATTTTGACGACGTCAATATACTGAAAGCCTAGCCAACGGAAAGGCTGGCCGATGAGGTACGGCAGAGGCGGATAGTAATTAAACAGCGGATATCCGTAGCCGTAGCCTAAATCCAGACTCCAACGGCAGGGAAATTGCAGGTCGGTCAGGCATTGGTCCATCTTCATCTGCCGGATGGACTGCATATCGTCGTGCATGGAGAAGTAACCCCGTTGAATCAGCGGGGCAAAGGCCGGCAGAATCAGCAGAATCAGCAGAATCAGATCTTTTTTCATTTGGGTAAAACTTGAAAGAATAGTAAGTATTCTTGGGAACCGTCTAGATGAATGGCTTTGGGATAACTGGCTATCAGCTTGAGTCCGGGTTGAAGTTTATCCGGATCGGCATGAAAACGAGTGGAGTTGACGACTAAAAAGACTTGGTTATCAACCAGAGAATTTTGGAGTTTTTCGTGGACGGAATCTATCCACACACCGACACCAATTACTCGAACATTGGGAACATCGTTTAAATACAGTTGCAGAGCGTTAAAAGGAGTGCCAAAAAAGCCTTCACTACCCACTAAAACCGGCCCGGATTGGGCAGCTTGACGCAAGTACTGAGAAACTTCTTTGAGACCATATCCGGCAGTCCACTCCTCCAGATACCCGGATCGTTCGTTGTGATGCATAGGCGCAGATTGGGGCCGGGTGAGAAACAAAACATCAAGAATGAGACTGGAGATTATTAATAGTCCGGCTGCCGCCAACGACAAGAAATGCTTTTGGGTACGCTGGCCAATGTGTTCTAGAGCGTGAACTATAAGTAAGATAACGAAAGGAACTGAAAACAGGATATATCGGGCGGTAAAGGCTTTGGCGATAGCGGCCTGAGCAAAAACCGGAGCCAGGGCCCACAATACAAGAATTACTCGAGTCCGCCAATGAGAAAGTTGGCCGGCAAAAACACCCCAGATGGCCAGAAGTAGCCCTATGGGCGTGAGGAGATAGAGATAAAAATTGAAGACGTCAATGAGATGGGGCTTAAGAGGATCTAAGGGATGGCGAAAGAGAACTTCCCAAAGAGGAAAGACATAATCTTTATTACGCAGGGCTATCATCTGAAATTCCGGTCCCAGCCGCAAAATTTGATACATGCTAAAAGCAATAATAAAAGTCACTAATATTAGCCCGCAGGATTTAATTATTTTTTTGCGATTAGATAGTAATAAAAGAGTTGGTAATAATAAGAGGGCAAAAATGGCCGGAGATTTGGTCAGCCAGGCAAAACCGGCAGAGAATCCAGCTAGCATGGCCATGTCCAATCGGCTATAAGTGATAGAAACCCACGCAAAATTAAATGTCCAGATAAAAAACATGGTCAAGAGGCTGTCTACCAGGGCCATGCGATCAAAAAAGACGAGAAAAGGCAGAGTAGCAGAGATAGCTGAAGCTAGAAATACCGCTCGATGATTTTTAAATACCAGCCAGGCGGCTAGGGCCGTTCCGGCAATGGTGCCCAGCCCAGCCAAAGCGGAAAGAGTTCGGCCTGCCAAGAGAGGATCGGTAAACAATTTAAGCAATGGCATCATTGACCACATATAAAAGGGTTGTTTGCCATCGGAAAGAGGTAAGAAACGTAAGGAAGACTCGGCCCGCATCACCTGGGACCAGCGGACATAGATAGACTCATCTGCAAAAATGGGGAGAGAGTTGAGATTCCAAAAGCGAAGTGCTGCGGCTAACAAAAGGACTACCAGGCTACTTATCCAGAAGTTTTTGCTCATACTTGTTAGTATACCTGATGCGCCAGAGATCGCGGAACATATTGACTACCCCTTCCCAGAAGCGTACCTTGCTACCGGGCATATCTGCCCAACTGACCGGCATCTCACGTATGCGCAGACCTGCCTGCTCGGCAAGATAAAGAATTTCGACGTCAAACATAAAGCGATCAATTTGGCTTTTGGCAAATAGCTGTCTAGCTATTGGCCCTCGAAAAACTTTGAAGCCACATTGAGTATCTTTGAAACGCCGTAATCCCACTAAAAAATATTTAATCTGGTCAAAAATAAATGAGGCCGCTTGGCGATGAAGTGGCGGTTTCTTGCTGATTTTAGTATTTGATAAACCACGCGAACCAATAACTATATCAGCGTTTTTAAGCAGGCGGAGAATACGGGGGATTTCTTCGAGAGGGGTGGAGAGGTCGGCGTCCATGAACAATACCGGATCGCCATGGGAGGCAAGAACACCAGCACGAACAGCATAACCTTTACCACGATTAGGCCGGTATGTAATTAGTTGAGCTCGCGAATTTTTGGCAATAGTTTGAGTTACTATTTTAGCCGTATTGTCTGTACTGCCGTCGTCTACGATAATTAGCTCATAATTTGGGGAGTATGTTTTTAAATAGTCTAAAACAGAACCCAGATTGAGACCTAAGCGTTGTTCTTCGTTGTAGGCGGGAATTATAATGGATAATAACGGTTTCATCGAAGTTTGTATGCGTTGGTGAGGGAGCGCCAGCGAACGAGGAGAAGTTCCCTTACCCCGGCAATGGCATCTTTGATAAAGCGGACCCTCTCTCCATGCTGATGCTGCCAAATAATGGGAACTTCGGCAATTTTGTATTTCAATTTGCGGCCTATGTATAAAATTTCCATATCAAATCCCGGATTAGTTACCCCACCGGTAGTAGTTTTTGGGGGATGAATCTTGGTCAGAATAGTGAACAGTTTGTCAGCTACCTCTTTGGTAAAAGCTTTAAAACCGCATTGAGTATCTTTGTAAGGCAGGCGGAGTATAAGAGTGCGAAGGATTATGTTGCTATAAGCCAAAACTTGGCGATAAACAGGGGCGCCTTTGCGGCCTGATCTAGAACCAATGACGATTTGGTAGCCTTCTTTAAATTTGGGAATGAATTTATCGAAATCGGAAATGGGAGTAGCCTGATCCATGTCGCTGAAAAGAATTATCTGGCCCGTGCTTTGGGCTGCTCCGGTCATGATACTGGCAGCTTTGCCTTGATGAGGATTGGAAATAACTTTGAATCCGGAATGAGATTTAGCAAATTCTGAAAGCAGCTTTAGGGTGTCATCGGAAGATCCGTCGTCAACCAAAATGACTTCCCAGGAAAATTTCTGCTGTGTAAGATATTTAACAACCTGGTCTAGGGCTCCTCTTTTGATATTGGCAGACTCATTCCAAGCCGGAATAATGATAGATAAGTATGGTTTCATATTATTTGGTAAAGCCAAACATTGATTCGGTCAGATTTTGATCTTCTCCGGCGCAACTTTGGGTAATACCATCATTAGTATACCTGGAATAATCAGGAAAAATCAGCCCTAATGATCCGAATGTTTTATCCAGCCTGTCCACATAGCTGTGTGGAAATACGATAGTATATACCGGAGCCAAAGTATCCGGACGCATTGCCTTTACACCAACTAACCAAAACCAATAACGATAACCCAAATTATTTCCTGGGCTGGTAATATAGGACACGGCGATACACGGATAATCGTGTAACACCGCGTCTTCTTTTATATAATTTACGATTGCTTTTCTTTCTATATACCCCGCATGATTTGTTTGGTATGAAAAAAATCTTTGTAAGTTGTGGCTTAAGAATATAGTTAATATTATGGCGCTTATCGGCCGCGGTAATTTTTTCAGTAGCCAGCCCGCCCCTAAAATCCAGATTATGCTCAAGCCATTTAGATAATATTCGGACAAAGGCAGAGGGTGCAAAGAAAAGAAAATCAGATACAATCCTATCCACCCCAATATCAGAAAACGCCAGGAAGACAAAATCATAATCCCGGCCAGAATTATGGTGGGGATAATCCAAGGATTTATTTTTATGGCATCGTCGTGGAATATCCGGTTGGCGTTACGCAGAGTATAAGTTATGGTTTGAGTAAATTTTCCACTTTTGCTGCCCACCATAGTCAAAGTATCAAACAAAGACTTTGTTTGAGTAAAGCCGTGGCGGAATTCAAATACAAATAAAGGCAGGTTTAAAATTAAGCATAATAAAATCGGCAATAACAAGTCTTTAAGTTTATAGCTTCTGATATTTTTCAAAACAGCCAGCAACAATAAAGGCACTCCCAAAGCCAAAGCCAAATTAAAATGCCAAATTAAAGATACTAATATTGCCGCTGAATATAGCCACTTTTTGTTTCCTTGCCAGAGCTGGACAAATGTGTAAAAAAACCAAATCGACCATAAATAAACCGGAGTTGTGGGCACTACCTCCCGCTCGGTACCAAATATCGAAAACGATGTTGCGTATATAAGCGCTGGTATAAATCCCCCCACATACCACATACTGGCTACTCCCAACAAACCGATAATTACAGATAGCCAGGCTCCCCCAATGGGATCCATACCCGCGGCCAGATAAAAGGGTATTTGTAAATAATAAAACAACGGGCCTATAAAAATTCCCGGACTGGAAGTGAGCTGGCCAATTAAGCGCGGATGGCGATCTACCACAATGTCTTTGACCACCCAGCCGGCCAGATCGTTATCGTGGGTATACCCAAACCGTTCACGCAATTGATAGCCCCGCGTCAATAATCCCAATATAAAAACCAAAAACAATAATATTTTACTTTTCATTTAAAACTACGGCGCGACCGGCGCTGAACCGTGAGGGGTCCAATTTCTAACGTCTTTTCAATCGAAGCAATGCCAGCCTGACGGACCAGCCATTTATCTAAAAAAGATTGATTACCGGGATCAGGCTCATAGATTGTGTATAATTTTTTAACCAGTTTTTCTTCGGGCAGACGGTTGAACACTGTTTCCCCGCGCCACTTAAAGACATAATCATAAGCGTAAGGAATGACGGGGGGAACATAAACGTCAGTATTGAACGGTTGCTTGGCAGAGTCTGTATAAATCCAGTCAACGGCTTTGACTATTGAAGTCAAAGAAATGTAAGCAGCGAGTTTTCGGCCGTAAATAGACAAATGAGGCTTGATATTTTCGACAATAAATAAGCATAACAGGACCGCGATCATCCAGCGCCCCCAGGTAAAATGATGGGAAACAGCGGACCATGAACCGGCAATCAGCAAAACAAGTGCAGGATAAACTCCGGTGAAATAATACTCCCAAACGTATCCCTGATTTCCGTGGTAAAACATCAGGGCCAATACCGGAGTGGCCCACCAAATAAGGAGAGTTGCGGCCGTCTTTTGGGGAAGTCTGCGCCAGGAAATTATTAGTAACATTATAGAAACAACTAAAAACAGATCTTTGGTCCGGGGTTGAATTGCCAAAATCTTGGTAAAAGTCTCCCGATAAAAACTTAGACGTTGGGCGTATAAATTAGTTACTTCGGGGCGGAAACTGCGATTGGAGACCAAAAAGGTTTTAAATGAATTGAAAAGGATATTTTGATGACGGAAATTGAATACTAATTGCGGAGTTAGAGTTAGACCAAGGGCCAGAAGAGCAAAAACAATCCACTTGCGGTTCCACTTAACTGATTTGCGAAAAAGAAAGAGAATGAGGGCAGTGGCGGGAAGAAAAAAAATGGCGGAGGCCGCCTCTATTTGCAATGATAAACCAAGCAGTAAACCCAGAAGAGGCCAGGTCCACCACGAAACCGCGGTATGAATAATGTTCAATAACAATAATAACGAACCGACGGCGAAAATAGGTAAGGGAGTAGGGTTAGCTAACCAGCGATTATAATTTACGAATTGGCTGGAAAAGCCATAGAGGAAAGCGGCAATCAGGCCGGTTTTTTTATCAAAAAACTTGACTCCCAGAAGATAAATCGCATATACGGCTCCAACATTTAGCAAACCTAAAAACAAGGCGGGGGCTGCCGGATTACCCCGACTTAATAAATAGACCGGGGCGATTAAATAATAATAAAACGGACCCAAAAAGATGCCCTCTATGCCGGTGGTGGGACCAATCAAAAACATTTTGCCTTTATGCAATAAATCCCAAATTACCAGGGCGTCCCGTCCTTGATCAAACCAAAAACCCAGGAAATCCGTTATCCGGTAGGTGCGCAAAAAAGCGGACAAAGCCAAAATTATCCAGATCATGGTTGGCCGGAAGGATTGTGAATGAGTTTAAAAACTTTGACTCCCCAGGGAAATTCCCACTGCTGATCTACTTTGGCCCAACCAAAAGCGGCAATTTCCCACAAGGGATTATTTATCGGTTCACAAACGGGCTCCTCGCAAATGACAAAAAGCTGATCGGCTAATTTTTGATGAATGGTGAAATATGGGGCTCGATTCAATTGAAGAAAGTACCTGTAGCCGGCGTCATAATTGCGCTTGGCAATTAAGGCCAGATTAAAGGGTTGACCTGTGGACTCTTGAGCTATAAAACCAGAAATTTCTCGGATGTGAGCCATTTGATTGTTGGGGGGATAGCGAATAGGAGAGTTTATGGTCATAACTATAAGTAATGTTAAGAAAAACGGGATTATAAGTATCTTGAGTTTCTTAAGTTTGTCTATAACGAAACCCAAAAGTAAGAAGGGGGCGGGAAATAAAAATCCGTAATAATGGTCGTAAATATGCTGCTTATACAAACCCAAACCTATTAAACCTGTCGCCAGCCAGGCGGAAAGGAACCAGAGGTCTTTTGAGGGGCGGTGGGTAGCCAGCCACAGCCAACCCAGAGCCAACATGGCGGCGATAGTGATACCCACAGGTTTATTTTTGGCAGATAGAAGGCTAACAGAAATATCCTGCCAAATGGGCCAAATATTGGGCAAGGCTTTATAGGCTTTGAAATTTACGGTGGCTTGGCGATCGGTAAAAAAGGTCTTTATTGATTTGAAGTTCGACCAATTGTGGCGCAAGTCAAACCACAGAAGCGGAGACATTAAAATTAGAAATGAGAAAATAGAAATTAGAGAGTAGTATTTAGCTTTCGGAGTTTTTTTAGATAAGAACCAAAACAGGCCAAGGACAGGAAATAATAATAAACCCAAATAATGAGAGTTAAGGACGAAAGCGAAAGAGACAGCGGAAATTACCAACCAACGCCAATAACCCAAGCGCCAGACTTTCCAAATACCATACATGGCCAATAGGGCAAAAAAAGGCATGATATTAGGATTCCAGGAAGATCGTGAGGAGACAATAACTGTGGGGGCGATGGCGTAAAGAGCAGAAACAGCCAAAGCGGGAATTCGGCCAAACCATTGCCGACCGATCCACCACATCAGGGCAATAGTCAAAAGGCCAATTATGGCAACTTGAACAGAAGGACCAACCGGTGAGAAACCGGCTAACAGCAGAGAAGGAGCGGTTAGATAATAATACCAGGGGCCCAGATACATATTACCTATTGATGTGCCGGGGCCGATTAAGGGAATATGTTTGAGTAAAACTATGTCGCGCATTACAATCGTATCCCGGCCTTCGTCACCCAAAAAAGTCATATACTGATCGATTTTGTAAAGCCTAAAAAATGCTCCTGTCAGTAAAACTGCCATTATAGCTATGGCTTCCCAGCGAAAAACAGCTTTTCCCTGCTCCACCATAATTTCCTGCCGCAGCTCCCACCAATATTTCAACAGCGCCCACCAAGCTTTCACCCAGACCCGCAAATTTCCTCCCGTCGAGCTTCCGGCAGTGCGGGGAAAATGTGTCAGAGAGACTTCTGCCACCGGCAAGCCCCTGGCCCGGGCGCCGGCTAAAAGTTGGGTATCAATCAAAGCCGAATCGGAGGTTAGGCGCACCTGGGACAAAGTTTCCCTTCTAAACAACTTAAAGCCGCAATCGATGTCCGAAGCCAAGTACCCAAATAGAGCGCGCAACCCGGTATTCCAAGCCCAACCTACCAAGCGTCGATGCCAAGGGTCTTGACGATGGATTCTAATGCCACTGACAATATCGGCGCCAGTTTCTTCCATTTTTCCCAGTAATAGAGAAATTTGGGAAAAATCAAATTGGTTATCAGCCGGAAAAAAAGCGATTAAGTCTTTGGTAGCAGCATCAAAACCTGCCTTGAGGGAACCACCGTAACCCCGATTAGGGTTGTTAGTGACAATTTTTAAGCCGGGGATGGTTTTTAAGAAACTTTTGGCTATGGCTCCGGTTTTATCGCCGGAACCATCGTTGATAACAATTATCTCCGGCTCTAATTTTAAACGTTTCAGGACGGCAGAAACAGATGTCAGACAACGGGCCAGGTTGGCTTCCTCGTTGTAAGCCGGGATAACTACCGAGAGGCTGGCGCGCATGTTACAATCATATCATGAGAACAGCCAGGGATTGGACAATAATAGCCTTGATTTCTGTTTTGTCTACCCTGGCTTTGTGGTTGCCGGTGGGAATGACCAAAATCTATGAAAACTTTGACGGGTTATACTACGTGGTCATCGCCCGGAGTTGGTACGATAAAGAATTTATTGGGAAAAATTTCGCTTTTCCCCTGCCTTTGGAATATTACCCGGCCCATTTCCCCCTGTATCCAGCCCTGATTAGACTTTTGGGGGTTGTGGGTTACCCCAATGCCATGTTGGCCATTAATTTGATAGCCACGGTGGCTGCGGCGTTAGTAATTTACAAAATTTTCGCTGAGTTTAAATGGGGTAATCCACTCTGGGTGTCTTTAGTATGGCTGTTTTTTTGGCCCCGAATGTGGGTCGTCAGGTCGGTGGGCAGTCCGGAGACGTTATTTATTTTATGGGTGATTTTGTCTTTGTATTTTTTTCAAAAGAAAAAATACTTTTGGTCAGGAGTAGTTGGGGCCCTGGCAGTTTTGACCAAAAGCCCGGGAATTTTATTGTTTCCGGTATTTATCCTGGCGTCTAAATTTGATAAAAAGATTTGGCCCACGTTGCTGATTCCCGCGGCGCTGGTGGCAGTGTTTGGCTTTTATTATTTACGAACGGGGGACTTTTGGGCCTATTTCCATTCCGGTGATAACATTCACTTACAATTGCTGCCGTTTGGGGTGTTTGACAGCAACCAACCCTGGGTGGGAAATTGGTGGCTGGAGGACGTATGGTGGATTTACCTAATCGGGGCAGTCGGGGTGGTTAGGGCGTTCAGGAAAAGCGTGGTGTGGGGCTGGTTCGGGGCGGTGTTTTACACTGTAATATTGTTCGTGTCTCACCGGGATATTGCTAGATACAGCCTGCCTATAGTTCCGGTCGTGTTGCTGGGGTTGGCAGATTTACTGGAGAAAAAAGAGGTCAGGTGGGCACTGGCGCTGATGCTGATTCCATTATATTTTTACAGTTTAAATTTTATTACTCACAACGCCGCGGCTATTTCGGATTGGACGCCTTTTTTCGCCAAATAAAGGTGTTGTACATCAACCAATTGTAAGGAAGAACCATAAGGGCAACCACAAAAGCCAAAACCAACCAGTCGTATTTTATACCAATGAGCTTTACACCTAAGGGCCCAAATATTGATTGAATTGCCAAAGCCCCGGCTGATGTCAGATTAAACTGGAAAAACTTAATAACAGTATTTTTAACTCCCGCAATTTTTGCTTCTTTAAAAGTCCAAAAATTATTTAGCGTGTAATTATTAATAATTGCCAGCTCGGTTGAAAATAGCCAAGAGAGAATTTCGGGAAATCCGAATCGCCTAAAGAGTCTTAGACCAATAAAGTTGACCAAGAATCCAAGAAGCCCTACCGTTCCAAATTTAAAAAACTTTTGCAGTCTGGGGTTGTGCAGCTGAAGAAGAAAAATCACCCGCAAGGTCTCTTTCATTTCGTTTTTAATAATCTTCGACTCGCCCGAGGCACGGGCCATAAACCGAATCGGCACTTCTTTCACCCGGGCCCCCTTGTTTACCATATAAAACAACAGATGCACTTTGTAAGCAAAGCTTTTGGATAACAATGCAGAAAAGTCAAACCGATCCATAAATCCCTTAACCCGGGCCAATTTAAAGCCGGTGGTTACATCGTGAATTTTGGGCAAAATAAGCAATATTCTGGCCACTAGATTTCCCACCACGCTCAAAAACTTGCGATCAAAGCCCCATTCAGATGGAATAGACCCGCCGGGAACATAGCGAGAGCCGATAATATAATCATAATTATTGTCTATCTCCCTAACTAATAAAGGCAAGTCCTCCGGCCGATGTTGAAAATCACCATCAAACTCCATAATATAGTCGGCTGCCAGCCGGTCCATAGCGTATTGCATGCCTTTGGCATAAGCCATACCCAAGCCTTCTTTTTCAGTTTCTGCCACAAGATGAAGCCATTTGTATTGTTCCTGCTTTTTTTTCACCGCGTCCCCTGTCCCGTCAGGGCTATTCCCATCTACATACAGCAAATTCATCTCGTGGTTTTTAATTTGAGAAAACACTCCTGCCAAAGTGGCAATCATTTTCTCCGTATTTACCCGTTCGTTATAAGTGGGAATGACGACAACAATCCTCATAGTCCTATCTTAATTCTTTCCCGGCGGATTTGAAAGGACAAGCCAATATATTCTATTACATCCCGCAGATAATTACCCAAATATTTGGGGTTAAAACTGATTTTTGATTCTCCTTTGGTCCGGAACTTATAAACTACCGGCAATTCATAAAATTTGTCAGTTACTCGGGTCAGTTTGAACAACCAATAACAAAAAAATCCAAATCCGGTCGGATAATTGTTAAACGATAACTTATCCAACACTCTCTTGACTCTGACAGCCCGAAAGGCCCCGTTATGATCAGATACTTGCCGGACACCAGCTACCCAAGTGGCAAAGAGAGTGTTAGCTATCCAGTGGTTGATCTTGCGGTTAGTTGTCCAACCTTCAGTCCGGCCGTCACCCACATGCCGGGAACCTACTACCACGTCGTAGCCCTGATCAATTTTTTTCAGGGCCGGCAAGATGTATTTTGGATCAAAAGCAAAATCAGCTTCGTTCGGAATGACCACATCTGCTTTCAGTTTAAAAATAGCATATCTTAATCCCCGAGCCATGGCCTTACCCAAACCCTGTTTTGCTCCGGACAAGAGGTAAACGAATTGGTGTTTTAGGGCAAATTGCCTGACTAGTTGCCCGGTGCCGTCCGGGGATTTATCGTCCACGACTAAGATTAAATGTCTTCTTCTTTTGTCCTGATGCTTGATTTTTAACAGGGCAGTCAGAAATAACTCAATATTCTCCTTTTCGTTGTATGTTGGTATTATATGAACTACTAGCATGATACAAATAGACATTTTAACCCTTTTTCCCCAAATGTTTGCCGGACCTTTTGATTTTTCCATTCTTCGACGAGCTCAGGACAAGTCTGTCGTCAAAATAAACATTCATAATTTGCGGGAGTGGTCTACAGATAAATATAAATCAGTGGATGACAAGCCGTATGGGGGCGGCGCTGGCATGATAATGCGGGTGGACATAATTGACAAAGCAATTGCAAGCATCACAAGCAAATCAGGCAAAATAATATTGCTAGACGCAGGTGGAGAAAAATATACCCAGAAAAAAGCGGTTCAATTAAGTAAAGAGGAACACCTAATAATTATTTGTGGTCACTATGAAGGGGTAGATCACCGGGTGCATGAGCATATTGCTGATGAAGTAATTTCCGTTGGGGATTATGTATTATCCGGCGGAGAAATCCCGGCCATGGTGGTAGTGGACACTATCGTGCGGTTGCTTCCCGGCGTATTGGGTAATGAAAAATCTCTTGAAGAAGAATCATTTACCGAAAACCGAATACTGAATACCGAATACCCTCAATATACCCGGCCGGAAGAATATAAAGGCTGGAAAGTGCCGGAAATTTTGCTCTCCGGCGATCACGCTAAAATCAAGAAATGGCGATCCCCCGTTTCTTAGCCCAATAATAATTGGCCGCAAAGAGGGTTTCGAATTTGCCAGCATCTGTCCAAAAACCCTTCAATTCCTGCCACTTTAAAGTGCCGGCCGAAATATACTGATTTTGAATGTCGGGAATTTCCAGCTCTCCCCGGGCGGAAGGTCTACAGTTTCGAGCGTAAGTCAGCCAATTCTTATCAAATAAGTAAAAACCTGTAACTGCGTATTCGGATTTTGGCCTCTTTGGCTTTTCTTCTACTTTTATAATTTTTTTGGGATTTTTAGAATCAAAAACTGGGACACCATAACGACCGGGGTCTACAACCTTCTTTATAAAAATGACGGCCCCATCTCGAAAGCTTCTAACTGCCGGACCTATGTCAAAATCTGTCGTGTTGTCACCCAATATGAGAGCTATCGACTCTCCTCCAGCAAAGCTGTCTGCTAGAAGAAGAGCGTCAACTATTCCACCTTCCTTTTCCTGAAAAGCGTACTCCAAGTGGGCTAATCCTAACTCTTTGCCGTTTTTCAAAACCCGCAAGAAGTGGCCGGCATGAGGACCGCCAGTCACAACCATCACTTCAGTTATCCCCGCCTTAACCAGTGTCTGGATGGGGTAATAGACCATGGGTTGGTCATAAACCGGCAGAAGATGTTTGTTGGTAGCGTAAGTCAGGGGGTAAAGGCGGGTACCGTTCCCTCCGGCAAGGATGACGCCTTTCATGTTGATTTATGATTTTAGCACAACAGACGGTGCTTCAAGCGCGTAGAATGAGAGAGGCGAAAATAAGCACGGCGAAAATGGCCACCAGCAAATATTCAAAGACAATTTTGATATGCAGGTCACGGTGGTGGGCGTGATGCACCACTCCCCAAACTACGTAAGAAGCAGCCATGCTGACCAGTATTCCCAGCTGGAGGGAGCGATGGTAGTCAAACCAGAAAATCCCCCACAGGCCCACCAGCAGAACGCACAAGAGAACGAAATAGTGGAGCGGATGATGAGCAAAATCGCGTTCGAAGGTCATAGTATTTGGCCCTTGGAAATAATAAATGCGGCTATTAATAAAGCTAACATAAATATGAGGTGAGCGAAACTCTTGCTGGTCCAGCGGGTGATCTTCTTCTGATACACGGCCACCAGGTCGATAACTAAAACTACCACAAAAATGATAAGGAGGGTGAGAGATACGGCTTTTGTCACATCAAACGGGGAAATTTTAGCCGGAGCCGGTTGAGATTCAGCCGCTTGAACAGATTTAACTATCGAGGTAGAAGCCCCCAGAGACGGGGCGGCGGATAATTTGGTGCCAAAAAACTGGACCACCAGGGTAGTTTCCCGGCCTTCAAGTTGGCCATCAATGACAGCTATGCCGATGTCTTGATAGCGAGAGTTGAGCAAATTTTCCCGGTGCGAAGGAGAAGCTACCCAGGCGTCGACTACGGATTTAGCATCGGAAAAGTCCCGGGCCAGATTTTCACCGGCATAGCGGTAGGAATAGCCAGACTGGGTAATAAAGTTCCAGGGCTGGGTGCCAACCGGGGAGACGTGAGCCCAATAATCACGGGCAAACATGTCCGCGGCTTTGACAGCGGCGGCGGCACTTAATTCGGGATCGAGTCTGACAACAGCCAGCCCATTGGCCTGGCGCTGGTCGTTGGTGAGCCTAACAATTTCCTCAGGGGAAATTTGGGCGGCGTAGCCTAATACCTGCGGGTAGTTGATGGTTAGTTGGTTGATGGTTACTTGGAAGAAGACGAAAAGCCCGATTATTAATATCAGGCCGGAGGGATGCAAAAGTTTGGCACGCTGATTATTGCTTTCGTGGGGAAAGAAGAAATGGAGCAGGAAGCGGCGCATTAACTACTATTATGGTCGGCGCCACAGAAAAAATCCAGAGACAACAAGTCCGAGCAAGCCCAGGCCGGCAAACAGATACCACCAATTAAAAGTGGAGGCGCCTTGAACTTGAGGAGTGTCGGCCAAAGGCCGATCAGCCTCTGGCTGAGGAGTGGGCTGACCGCTTACAGTAGCTTCGCCCAGAATTTCCTCAACGGGAATAAATTGCGCTGTAAACAAAGTAGTCGGCGGAGTAAATATGGTGGAAATACCGGCAACTACTCCACCGCCTCCCCCACCTCCACCGCCATCATTGACACCAGGAGCGCTAAATGTCCTATTTGTCCGTTCATTACCAATTGCGGTTGGAGATCCGGAGGACACGGTCCGCCAATAGTAAATCGTCCCTTCTGATAAATCCGACAAGGTTATAGAATGGGTCGTAGATTTGGGAGATGAGTCTACCGTACCGCTGGAAAAGGCATAGCCGTAATTTGGCGCCGCTCCCAATACCGGATGGCTGACGGTGTCGTAAACTATTCGTCCCGAAGTAGGCCGATCAGTGGTCCAGGAAATGGATATTGTCCTCCCGGTCGGGGTGCTGCCAGCTTCAGCCGTCACCACCGCCGCCACTTCAACTAGTCTATCTATGGTCGTGGAGTTACCGGCTTTGTCAGTAATAATTGCCCGCAGAGTATACGTATCCAGGGCCAATCCGGTGGTGTCCCAAGCGGAGCCGGAAATGTCATGGAAAATATCAATCCCATTGTCTCGGCGGTATTGATACTGAATTGAAGCGACTCCGGAAAGGGCATCTGTCGCAGAGATGTCCAGGCTGGCAGAACCAGAAATAGTGGCTCCAGCAGTGGGAGAAATCCACGAGGCAACCGGAGCTGTGGTGTCGTAAACAACATCACTGATTACTGGGCTTAACTCGAGGTTTCCGGCTGTATCGGTTGCCTCTGCTTTGATATCAAAAGTCTCATTGGCTGGAGGAGTCCAGGTAAAGCTCCATTCAAATGGTTCCGCGCCTTCAAAATTTGTTAACTGTTCAATTTCTGTCCATTCATTTTCCTCCTCGCCTTCCCCTATTGATTCTCGATAGAAAAGTTGAACAAAATCAACTGTATCTTCAGATTCGTCAGAAGAAGATCCGGAAATCTCAATCGGTAAGTTTGTGGTAAAACCATCTTCTGGTGAGGAAAACGACGAAACCGGAGCAATTGTATCGACAATAAACGGCCCAGAATTAGAACCAAAATTGCCAGTTTGATCATAAGCTCCCACATAAAGGGTATGTAATCCCTCACCTGGATAGTCCATACCATTATCAAACTCTGGACCGAATAGTGTTTCGGCTAAAGAATCAAAAAATCCGTCCAAAGCCTCAAGAGGCTTGGCAAATAAAAAGTCGGGGTCGTTAACAGAAAATATAGCTGAAACTATATTGGAAATGGCATCGACGGCGTCTGCTAAAATTTGCGGTTGATGGTTTGTCGGGTCAGGAGATGCCAAAGGTGTTGAAACAACCGGTCCTGTCACGTCATAGGTAACATACTCAACCACTGAACTGTTTTCGACGTTACCCGCCTTATCCGTTGCCTTGGCTTTAATATCGAATGTTCCTTCGGAGTCCGGCGTCCAGTTAAAGCTCCAGTCAAAAGGTTCGTCGTCAGTATTATCTTGCTGAGAACCAGGAATTTCACTCCAGGGATTTTCTTCCTCCCCGGAAGTTCGGTAATAAAAATTTACGTAATCAACCGTTGTATTTGGAATATCGGTTGAACTTCCGGCAATCTCAATCGGCTCATTCCAAAAAGTGCCTTCTTGTGGCGAGTCAATTGTCGAAACTGGCGGGGTCGTGTCCGTTTGGAAATAAAAGTGGACAGTGTTGGTTTCTTCAAGGTTGCCGGCATTATCTTCTGCGTGGGATCGGACAGTATATCCTTGAGTACCCTCTTCTGAGATAAAATCAAATTCATATGACCACTCCCCGTCATTAAAGTCTGCCTCATTTAGCGTTTCTCCTTCATCCTCGCTATACCAACCATATCCGTCTCCGCACTCGTTTTCATCACACCAGTAGTCACCGTTATCAGCCTGAATGGAAACATAAACTGTTGAGACACCAGAAGAGGGACTATCCTCAGCCGTGCCTTGAATATCATTCCAACTATCTTCCGAATAAGTTACCTCATTCTCTGGAAAGGTAATATCGCTCGCTGGGGCGGTTGTATCGTAAACAACACCATAAACATAATCAGATTCCTCAACGTTCTCTGAATCATCAATGGCTGAGACTTTAAAATCATAATCGCCGTCTGCACCTGGTGTCCAATAGTCTGCCCAATTAAACGGTTCATCTCCGCTTTCATTTTCAAAAGTCAAAATTGGGTCGCCCCAGTTCTCGGAACCAGAAATCCGAGCGTAAACATTAACTACCTCTACCGTCGTGTCCGGCACGTCGGTCGAGCTTCCGGCAACATATATGGGATCATTTGTTACAAATCCATCATACGGTGAGGTAAACTCTGAGACTGGTGGAGTGGTATCGGCTGGTGCTTCTGTGTAATAAACTCGAACCGGAATCCAGTCAAGATAAAAGTCGCGACTGCTGCTGTCAGAATTGGAAGTCACCCTCACCCTGAAGTTATCGTTTGTAAATTCATCGCCGTTCCAATCTCTCCCCCATGTATCAGATGCCCCACCCAGAGAAGAAACGTGCTCTTTATCGGTTTCTGTAATATCGCTTTTGGGGTCTGTCCAGCTTGCTCCGCCATCCCAAGAAAGCTCAATATCAAGACTATTGATTCCGCCTGTAGCGTCCAAACGCCAGTCTGTCCTAACCTCAATTCCATTAATTGTTGAGCCATCTGGAATAGCAAAGGGATCGTAGTTATAGAAAAGGTGTCGGTCGCCCGCGCCATTTAAGTTGGTGGCCACGCCGCCGCTGTCAGCAAAGGCATTGCTTGGGCTGCTGCTTTCAAAGCCATTGCCATCTCCGCCAGAAGTGGCGGCGCTGGCCGTGGGTGATTTATAGTCGGTTGGTTGATTATCAGGTGCGGCAAAATCCACCACCAGTTGCGGTCTTCTTTGTCTATTTCCCGTGTACTCACTGGAGCGGAAAGTAGAAGCCAAACCATCATCAGGGTCAGCGTCTTCCTCATCATCCTTGATCACCCAACCATAATTGGTGAAGTCCCCGTCTAGAAATCCTTGGACGTCAGAGGTGACATCCCATTCCACCCAGACATTGTTAACAGTGTCTATGTCGGCAACATCTGTCTCACCCGCATTTGATGGCTGTGGGTCCCAATCCAGGGAGTCTTCTGTCCAATTAGCGGTTACCCTGGACACCTGATAAATAAGTGAATCATCAGGAGCAGAGCTTAAAAATAGTCGCAGTGTTGCTTGGGTTACTTCTGAATCAGCGGGGATTTCAGAGGTATCGAATTTAACAAAAGCTCGTCTATTAGCGGGTGTGTCATCACTTCTAACTTCTAAGGCAGTGTCAGTACCATTATTATCTGTGGGGTTGTCTTCATCAACCCAGGTATCTTCTATGGCTGATAAAACCCCATTGGCAATGTCATCAGAAGTTCCCTCGTCTCCGTCATTACCTACTACATTATTTACCAGCACAAAAATAGTAAAGTGGTCTAGGCCGCGGATGGTGATCGTGTTGGCACTAAACTTTTTTGGCTCACTCACAACTTCGGCATTGGTTATCACTTCGTCAATCGTTTCACCGGATTTGACTTCAATGGTTTTGCCTTTAGCTGCCTCGGGAACAGGTAGGGTTAGATCATAGGTAAAAGTTCCGTCGGCCATGTCAGAGGTAATGTCATAGGCAGTATCGGAAAACGCACCAATTTCTTCCATCTGTTCGACGGTGAGTTTTACTTCATTGATTGTGAGCGTGTCGGGATTTTCAGGAAGCTTGGTGAAAGTAATCGTAACCTTATCATTTTGCGGGGCTTGGTAGGTTTGATTTAAAGAGACAACTCCTGCTGTTGTTTCGGCTCCATCAGAATTAGTTTGCCAGAGAGAAACGACTGGAGTTGGAGTAGGAGACGGTTCTATTGTTGGCTCCGGTGTTTGGACCGGAGGG
>Ga0082335_1000301_pt1 | contig 128897 bp, 90 predicted proteins | sample Subgrocontami58m_FD_72375 | JGI IMG/M metagenome (GOLD analysis project Ga0082335, IMG submission 72375) | Subsurface groundwater microbial communities from S. Glens Falls, New York, USA - GMW37 contaminated, 5.8 m (SPADES assembly) (version 2) ... | reverse complement strand
CCACATCGCGGTTACCGGAATATGGGCAGGAGACCCATTGAGACCATAGAGGCTGGTAAGGTTATCAAAGAACAGGGGACGACTAAAGAGGCGGCTTAAAACATCCCACCGGAGAGAAGCTGACTGTCCGGGAAGTCCCTAACTTTTACACATTATTTCTACTGATAACGCTTTGATAACGGCTGTGATTTCTGTATCATAATATTTTCTCAACGCTTCGCAAGTTAAACCCTAAAATTTTATTGACTTCAACAAATTCCCTTTCTCAGAATCAAGCTTCGGCACCCTTGACTTATACTGTAAATTAACAGGTAATTATTAAGTATTGTATTGATCGCTGTATTTTCCTAAAATTTTCCAAAATAAACAAATATAGCCATTTAATCTATCCATATATTAGGTCACTAATAAGCATTCACGATAACCGGCCTTCAGTATGTATGGGGCAAGATGATAACATTAGAATCCATTACTAAAAGTCTGCTTTTCCTTTCAATCTGGATGGGGATCTTCTATGTGCGGAAGTCACCAAACTTTGGTATGTGGATTAGTATAGCGTCGTTTTTTGCTTGGTGTGTGTTGTTGATATTTAAATAAATCTCTCCTTGAATGCTCTAACGTGCCAGAAAAATACCTGGACTATGGCATCCGCAAACATCATGAGGAATAAGCAGCACAGAGAGTTTGAGTGTTTTTGTAAGGATAACATTATCTGGTATATCTTTCATGCACGGAATTTTTGAGAAACTGTTGCTAACCAGGGGAAAAGAAATGAAGAAAGTGCCCAGACTAGGAATGTGGCTTTTTTTATTGCTTGCCTCGGGAATAATGGAACCCGGTGTTCACGAGTCAACGGCAGGTGATCGACCTTCCGGAAATGCGGAAACATCTCAGGTAGGAAGGGCGGTGAGCCCGGTACCTCTGCAACTCAACCTCCGGGACTTTGTCAAGTTGGTCCGGGACAAAAATGAACAGATTGGTATCCAGGCCTCTGAACTGACCATCAGTCGCGAGGCGGTGAAGGGTGCTCGTGCCATTTTCGAACCTGCCTTCGTAGGCTCATACCAGTATATGAGCAACGCACACCGGAATACGATCCAGGAACTGGTAAGCGAGAGCTTGACACCTGAGTTCCATGAACGAAGCGGCAGTTACCAGGCTGCCGTAGAGGGGATGGTCCCCACAGGGGCAAACCTGCGGGTAGGCTATACTCAGCGGGATTTCACCAATAACCTCCAGGATCAATTCGACCTCGAGAAAGAATCACAAACAGCCTTTGGGCTCAGTCTTACCCAGCCCTTGCTGAAGGGTGCGGGGATTAAGCCCACCATGGCGGGGATTCGGATTGCCGAAAAGGAAGCCGATATCGCGCTGCAGACCTTCCGCGGACAAATGATGCGTGTCATCGGAGATGCAATCAGGGCGTATTGGGACCTCTCGCTGGCGCGGGAGAAATACAGGATACGCAAGGAATCGGAGCTGAACGCCGGTGCAATCCTTAAGGACAATATCATCCGGGTGAAGGCAGGGAAAATGGCTGAGACGGAAGTGCTGGAGGCAAATGCCGCCCTGGCCATGCGCCAAGCCCTGGTGAGTGAGGCCAGGCAGGCGATCATTGTTGCCGTGAACGTGGTGCGCACCTTTTTTTCCTCTTCTGCTATGGACACAAAAGCGAACATTGAACCCACGGAATCACTGCAGCAGGAAGAGGCTCATCATGATTTCGCGGAAAGTCTGGCCAGGGCGTTCAAGTTCCGTACAGACTATCTGGCAAGCAAACAAAAGATGGAACGGGAGGATATCAGACTGGTATTTGCAGAAAACCAGACTTGGCCAAAGCTCGATTTGAAGGGGAGTTACAACATGAACGGCCTTGCCGATGCTCCACGGAATTCCCTGGAAGATGCCTTCCGGCGTGACTTTGAGACCTGGTCAGTGAGCGTAGAACTGCGCATCCCCCTGGAAGGGGACAAGAAAAGTCGCAGTGAGCTGGAAGCGACCCGGCAGCGGAAGCGGCAGGCACTGCTGGAAATGAAGGCTGTGGAAGTGTCCCTGGTGAACGCCGTGGATACGGCAATCGAAGGGGTAAGCAATGCCCTGGAACAGGTAAGTCACGCTTCCAGTGCTGTGGATATGAATAAACAACTATTGGAAGCGGAACGTGTGAAGTATATGACAGGGAAGAGCAGCAGCCGGACTCTTTTAGAGAGAGAGGAAGACCTGAACAAGGCAAAGGAGGTGGCAATCGAAAGCCAGGTAAAATACAAATACAGTCTTGTCCAACTCGGTCTCGCGGAAGGGTCTTTGCTGATGCGCTACGACATTGAACTGACGGTAGCGGGTATCTGACGACGACATAGCTATAGCCCATGCGGCTCGGCGCGGGTTTCGCAGATAAATTCCCGCCGCACCCTGGCTGTTCAATTTTGCAGAAAAAATGATACTTTTTTAAAAAATTGCAACATCCTGGGATAATTTCTCTGTTTATCAGTATTATCACCATAATAATCAAGTAGTTCCCCCGTATTGTATTTATTTGAGTTGCCCCTTAATATACAAATATACAACGTAAAAAAGTTATAAGGAGGTTCTATGACACCGGATGACAAGAGTGCAAAAGATGCAGGTACAGCAGCAGGGACGGCACCTCCGGCGGGTGCACAGACAAGAATTGTGTGGGATGATTCAAATATGCGCAGTAGCTATGCCAACGTGTCCAATGTGGCAGGGACGCGGGAGGAGATTGTAATTATGTTCGGCATGAACCAGTCCTGGCACGCCGGACAAGGTGATGTCAAGGTCCAGCTTAGCGACCGTATTGTCCTCAGCCCCTTTGTGGCTAAACGTCTTTCCTTGTTGATGGATAACGTTATCAAGGATTACGAGAAGCGTTACGGTGTGATGGACATAGGCGTCCGCCGCCCCGACGACTCTATGGTGCAGTAGGGCAAACCATCAGCCAGCCTTTGCACTGTCAAAAAAATATGCGTGATCCATGCCGGTTATACAAGAAGTAAGGGGTTGATTAGTTGCGATGATGGGGCGATATTCTTCAGGCAGCGATGACGTCCCGGACAGTATTCCCTTGCCGTCCAGGGCCGCCGAAAAGTGGTCTTCCGATCCGGACAGCGCATTTTGGCAACAATTCGCCGTTGCCGCTTCGCCCAAAGCATTCTGCCAGAGCTGGCTTTCTCTTCAGTGCCGCATGGTGTGCGGCATTCGTTGTGCCATGGTCCTGTTGGGGCCGCCTGATCAGGGGCCCTATATCCCTATGGCGATCTGGCCCGACGCGAAACTAAGCCTGCGTCACCTCACTGGTATTGCTGAGAGCTCCCTCAAGGAGCGCCGCGGCCTTCTTATCGAAGTTGATAGTCAAGCCGCTTCCGAGATACCCTTTCCGGAAACTTATCAGATTGGATACCCCCTCGAAGTGTCGGGGAAACTGCACGGTGTTGTTGTCTGTGGCGTCGATTGTCAGGATAAAAAAGAAGTTCAACAGATCATGCGGCAGCTCCATTGGGGCGCGGCCTGGCTGGAAGTGTTGCTGCGCCGGTCTGAGGCCGTAAAGGTTGCAGAGACGAATGAACGCCTCCAGAAGGTATTAGATCTCATAGCGAGCGCTCTGGAACACGAAGATATTCAGGCTGCTTCCATGGCCCTGGTGACCAGGCTGACTGCGAGTCTTGAATGTGACCGGGTAAGCCTGGGGTTTGTAGGACGGAAGCAGGTCAAAGTTTGCGCCATGTCCCACAGCGCCGATTTCGGCAAAGAAACAAATTTGGTCCGGGCTATTGGCGCTGCCATGGATGAAGCGATGGACCAGCAAACGTCGATCTGCTACCCCCTGCCGCCCGACTCCCCTCCCTTTGTAACACGCGAGCACGCCGAGTTGGAACGGACACACGGATCAGGCGCGATCTGCACCGTGCCCCTGATGGTGCAGGGAAAAAACTTCGGCGCCCTTATGCTTGAGCGCTCCCGAGAACAGCCCTTTGACAGGGAAACGGTTGAACTATCTGAAACCGTCGCCGCTTTGGTGGGCCCCATCCTGGATACAAAGCGGGCAGAGCAGCGCTGGCTGATACGAAAGGCGGCAGAATCCTTCGCCCGGCAATTGGAACGTCTCCTGGGCCCCGGCTTCCTGATCCGCAAACTGACCGTAATTGCACTGATTGCTATCACGGTTTTCTTATCCTTATTCCGGGTAGATTACCGGGTGGCGGCCCCCATCGTCATCGAAGGGACGGTGCAGCGCGTGATTGCCGCACCTTTCAATGGGTTTGTAAAAGAGGCACCGGTGCGTCCGGGCGATATTGTCAAGAAAGGCTGGGTAATCTGCCTCCTGGATGACCGGGAGCTAAAACTCGAGCATGTGAAGTTATCGACGGAAAAGGAGCAATACCGCAAGCAACACCAGGAAGCAATGGCCAAGCACGAACGCGCCCAGGCGCGCATCCTGACAGCTAAGATCGATCAAGCGGCGGCACAGATATCCCTGGTTGAGGAGAAACTGGCATACTCCCGGATTGTAGCCCCCTTCGACAGCGTAGTCATGAGCGGAGATTTAAGCCAGTCCCTCGGGTCGCCGGTGGAAAGGGGGCAGGAGTTGTTCAAGGTGGCGCCGCTTGACGCTTACCGTGTGATCATTGAGGTGGATGAGCGGGATATCAGTGAAATCAAGGTCGGGCAGTCAAGTGAGCTGGTACTGCCCTCCATGCCCGGGAAGGCTTTCCCTTTTGCCGTCGAGAAGATCACGCCTGTTTCCACGGCCAAGGAGGGGCGCAATTATTTTCGCGTCGAAGGCCAAATGGAGCAGGCCTTGGCAGGGCTTCGACCGGGCATGGAAGGGATCGGCAAGATTAGCATCGATCGCCGCAAGCTGATCTGGGTTTGGACCCATGAAATGATCGACTGGCTGCGGCTACAGTTCTGGCGCTGGCTGCCCTGAAGATACGTTATTAGTCTTCGATAAGAGGTTGTTGATCCATGGCAGAATCGTCGCTGTTCAGCCCATCCTGGTACCGGGTGGCGGGCCTAAAGCCCCGTCTCAAGAGCCACGTGGAGATCCACCGCCATCACTATCGCGGCGAGTTGTGGTATGTCCTCCAGGATAACTCTTCAAGCAAGTTTCAAAGGTTCACGCCGGCAGCCTACCAACTGATCGGACTCATGGACGGGGAGCGGACGGTGCAGCAGATCTGGGAGGCGGCCCGCATCCGCTTGGGGGAAGACGCACCGACCCAGGAGGAAGCGATCCGGCTGCTGGCCCAGCTCCATGCCGTCGATATCCTGCAGACCGACGTCCTACCCGATACGGCAGAAATGTTGAAGCGCTTTGAAAAGCAGCAATACGGCAAATGGAAGCAAAACCTGCGCAATCCTTTGTTCATGCGGCTGCCCCTTCTCGATCCTGAGCGGTTCGTCACGACGTGCTGGCCGCTTGTGCGCCCTCTGTTCACTTGGGTGGGCGCCCTCATCTGGCTGGCCGTGGTGGGCTACGCCGTCTCGCTGGCGGCTGTTCACTGGTCCGAGCTGACAGAGAATATTGCAGATCGCATTCTGGCGCCCAGCAACCTCTTGGTTATCTGGCTGATCTTTCCCTTTGTTAAGGTCTTTCATGAATTCGGTCATGCCTTTGCTATCAAAAAACGAGGGGGTGAAGTTCATGAAATGGGCATCATGCTCCTGGTGTTCACACCCCTGCCCTATGTGGATGCCTCTGCAGCTTCGGCGTTCCGCAACAAGAGCGAACGGATACTGGTCGGAGCGGCAGGCATCTTGACGGAGATCTTCCTTGCGTCGCTGGCGCTATTTTGCTGGCTGAGCATGGAGGCTGGTCCGATCCGGGCCGTGGCATACAATATAATCGTCATCGCCGGGGTATCCACCCTGCTGTTCAACGGCAATCCATTACTGCGTTACGACGCTTATTACATCCTGAGCGATCTTCTGGAGATCCCGAACCTTGGACCGCGAGGGATCAAGTATGTCCTGTATCTCGTGCTGCGGTACCTGTTGGGAGTAAAAAATGAGGAACAACCCCTGTCCATTCCTGGGGAGAGGTTCTGGTTTGTCCTTTATACCCTTGCCTCTTTGTGCTACCGCCTGTTCATCTATGTCAGCATCATTCTCTTTATCGCTGGGAAGTTTTTCTTCATAGGAGCCCTGATTGCCTGTGCCGGTCTGCTCAATATGCTTATCATGCCACTGGGTAAGGCACTGCGCTTTTTGGCTGCCTCGCCCAAACTTCGCCGCAAGCGCGTCTTTGCTCTTACGGTGAGCGTCCTGATACTGGCCGTGCTGATCGGCCTGGTGACCTTAGTGCCCGTGCCGCTGGCAACCCGCGCCCAGGGAGTTATCTGGATACCGGAATATTCCTTCGTCCGGGCCGGGGCGGACGGTTTCGTAGAGAGAGTTGCCGCTGAGCCGGGATCCCGTATCAAAACCGGTGATCTTCTGATCCAATGTTCCGATCCCCTGTTGCCGGCAGAGATCCGGGTGCTGGAATCACGGCTTGAGGAGCTTCAGGCAGTGTACAAAACCAGGATCATTACGAACCGCGTGGAGGCCCAGATTACCCAGGAGGAAATCAAGCAGATAACGGCTGAACTGGCTGATGCCCGCACACGCGCCGCAGACCTGACGGTAAGGGCCGCTGCCGGAGGTTTCTTTGCGGCCCCCCAGTTCCAAGATCTGCCGGGTCGTTTTATACGGCGGGGGGATCTTCTGGGTTATGTCCTGGACCGTTCGACGATTATTGCCCGGGTGGCCGTTTCGCAAACCGATGTTGATTTTGTGCGGCACCGGACGGGAGGCGTAAAAATCCGCTTTCCCGACGGAATTGCCGAGATTCTGCCTGCATCGCTCATGCGGGAAGTCCCTGCTGCGACAGATCAATTGCCGAGCCGCACTCTCAGCCGGGAGGGGGGCGGAGCGATCGCCATTGACCCGCGTGATGCAGGGGGAACGAAAGCCTTCGAGAAAATCTTTCTCTTTGACATCAAACTGCCGCCTCCGGCAGGCTATTACAATGTTGGTGGCCGGGTGCATGTCCGTTTTGACCACGGCCGCGAGCCGCTTATCTGGCGATGGTACCGGGACGGCCGGCAGTTGTTTCTCAAACGGTTCAATATCTAATGTATAAAGTCACTGCACAAAAAGGCATTGCTGGCGGCATCTACCCGGAACGGGAAGAGCCTGTCATCAAAAAGGCCGATCAGTGGGCCGCTTCGGTAGCGGGGAAGTTTGCTCCCTGGCTGCGGCCGCACGCGAAGCGTTTTTCCGGGATCACAGGTGCCGTGAAATCCCAAGCCGATGCAATGGAGGGCATCAGCGGCGCCGAGGTCCTGGAGATCAGCCGCCTCCTGAGGCAACGCATACGCAATGAAGGCTACACAGAGGAGTTGGTGGCCTGGGCCTTTGCCCTTGTTCGCGAGGTTGCCGGACGCACAACGGGCCTGCGGCACCGGGATGTTCAGCTCATCGGCGGGGCGGTGCTGCTGGGCGGCATGGTGGCGGAGATGGAGACGGGCGAGGGCAAGACCCTTACTGCCACGCTGCCCGCCTGCACCCTAGCCCTGGGCGGCGTTCCTGTCCACATTATCACCGTCAATGATTACCTTGCCCGGCGCGATGCCGACTGGATGGGAGCGATTTACCGGGCCCTGGGGCTCACCGTCGGCACCATCGGCCACGGCATGGATACCGCCGCCCGCCGCAACGCCTACCGCTGCGACATCACCTACTGCACTAACAAGGAGGTGGCCTTCGACTACCTCCGTGACCGGCTGGTCCTCTGGGACCGGCCCAGCCCCCTGCGGCTGCTACTGGAGCGCCTTTATGGCGAAAAATCCCGGGCACACAAGGTTGTGATGCGGGGACTCCATTTTGCTATCGTCGATGAGGCCGACAGCGTGCTTGTGGATGAGGCCCGGACGCCCCTAATCATTTCGTCGGAGGCGGAGGGCATTTTTCATCCCGGCGTTTATCAGCAGGCGCTGGCAACTGCCAAAAAATTTGTGCAGGGGAAAGATTTTAGGGTCCTGGAGAATGATCGCATCATAGAACTGCTGGGTCCGGGAAAGGCCCGTATTGGTGCGGCCGACTGGTCGGAGACAGGCTTCCTCTTTAATGTACAGCAGCGGGAAGAGTTGGTGCGCCAGTCCCTGGTGGCATTATATTTATTTAACCGCGACAGACACTACCTGGTTAAGGATGGCAAAGTTCAGATCATCGATGAATATACGGGACGGCTGATGGCCGACCGCTCCTGGGAGCAGGGGTTGCACCAGCTCATTGAAGCCAAGGAGGGCTGTGAATCCACCAGGAACAAAGAAACGCTGGCGCGGATCAGCTATCAACGTTTTTTCCGCCGATATCGCACTCTGGCCGGTATGACGGGCACCGCCAAGGAGGTCGCCGGAGAACTGTGGTCGATTTATCGTCTGCAGGTGGTTACCATCCCCACCAACCGGCCCTTACACCGGCATTTTCTGCCGGGCCGGATCTATCCCCATACAGACCAGAAGTGGAAGGGTGTGGTGGCGGCCATCGGCGATGTGCACAGGAGGGGACGGCCGATTCTCGTGGGCACCCGTTCAGTGGAAGCATCGGAGCACCTGAGCCAACTCCTGGATACCGCAGGCCTGCCCCATAGGGTACTGAATGCCCGCCAGGATAAAGAAGAAGCGGAAATTATCTCCCGAGCCGGTGAGCGCGGCACGATCACCGTGGCAACCAACATGGCCGGTCGGGGGACGGATATTCTCCTGGGCACGGGGGTGACCGAACTGGGGGGGCTGCATGTCATTGCTACGGAGCACCACGAAGCGCGGCGCATCGATCGCCAGCTTTTCGGACGCTGTGGCCGCCAGGGGGACCCCGGCAGCTGCGAGTTCATCGTTTCACTTGAAGACGAACTTATTGTTATGTATGGTAACACCCTGCTCAAGGGCTTGACAGCCCTCATCCTTACGGCGTCGGGCGGTTTCATGCTCTCCCCCTTGGGCCCGCTACTGTTTCGCCGGGCCCAGAAGTCAGCCGAGCGGCTCCATGCCCGGATACGTAACGACCTACTGAATTTCGATGAACAGATAAGCGATTCCCTGGCCTTTACAGGCCGGATGGAATAGAAGGAGGAGCGGCACATGCTAAAACCTAAGAAGGTTATTCCCGGACTTGGCATACTCTTGGTAGCCCTGCTGACGCTGAATATGCCGCCCATTGCCGATGCCGAATCGATTGTATTGGACGGCTTGATCGAGCCTTATCTGGTTGTCAAAATCGGCAGCCCCACGGTAGGGATCCTGGAGACGGTCAAGGTGGACCGAGGCGATATGGTCAAGGCGGGCCAGGTTTTGGCGACGCTGCAATCGGGAGTTGAAAAGGCGACGATGGAGCTTGCGCAAGCCCGGGCCGAGATGGAATCCGCAATCAAAGCAAAGGAATCGAAACTCAATTATTTGTTGCGGGAACAGAAACGCATGGAGCATCTGCAAGATCAGGCATTGATTGCCTTCGAAGCCTTGGATGAATCGAGAACCAATAGTTCTCTTGCCCGCCTGGACATGGAAGAAGCCTCTGAGAACAAGCGGCTCGCCGAACTTGAACTGAAACGCTCCATCGAGGTGGTCAATCGCCTGACCATTTACAGCCCCATTACGGGAGTGGTGACCAACAGGTTTCTCACCCCCGGCGAATACGTGGAAAATCAGCCGATCCTCCAACTGGCTCAGATAAACCCTCTCAACGTTGAGGTATTTGCCCCGGTGAAACTCCTCGGCACGATCAAGGTAGGCATGCGCGCCGACATATCGCCGGAGAAGCCGGTCAGCAGTGTCTCTCGGGCCAGGGTAACGATTGTTGATCGGGTTGTGGATGCGGCAAGCGGCACCTTCGGGGTGAGATTGGAGTTGCCCAATGCCCAGGGCAAGCTGCAGGCCGGGCTGAAATGCAGGGTAACTTTCCTTAGAGATTGAAAAGCAGCAGGCACGTGAATTTTCTCGACGGCGGCTCCCGTATCAGGCCGAATATTTTCTTAATCACAATCATCGTCACTTCTATTCCTTTTTATATTAAGATCCAAGACCTGATCCCACCGACAGGCAGCGGTTCAGCACTAATCCCAAAATCTTTTCTTTCGGAAGAAACCGGTGCAGGCCACGGTTTCAGCGATGGAATGTTCGTCACCTACACAACCAACGGCACACCTGTCGGTGGTCTGACCAACGGGACCACCTACCGCGTAGACGTTATCGATGCGAAATATATAAAATTGCAGGGTTACGCCTAGTTGAACGGTTTAGAGTTTACCCAGGTGGCCGCTAGCACTGCCACCATCGCCCGCGCCGATGGTGGCAGTTGGCTCCTCGACGGCTTTGCCCCCGGGGAGAAGGTTGACATCTCCGGCACCACAAGCAATAATAAAAAAGATTACCATCGCAGGCGTGACTGCCACTGAGCTTTCCTTTGCGGGTGACGTGCTGACAACGGAAACCGTCAGTGGTGCTGCCACGATCAGCGGGGAGACGATTCCGCTGATGCGGCAGGGTTGTGCACAATTGGAAGATTTGTAATTTACCCAGGTGGACAATTGCAATGATACCATTACCGCTCCAGCGGCACTTGGCTGGAATACGGTTTCGCTGCCGTTATGGTCGTAGACATCTCCGGCACGGAGGACTACAATACCACGCTCACCATCACTGCCGTTAAAGCCGATAAGTTAAGACCGCTGAAGTACCTGTGGTGCAGAAGGAAAAAAATGATGATGCAAGAAGGCGGGATCGGATTGTGGGGCGGGATTGCGAACATCATCCGGTGGGACGAAGGCAATTCCCGGACAATGGCTGGTTCAGGATGGTCGCGGTGAATACCGGCCGTAGCCGTAACGATAGGGAAAATCCCCGAACTGACTGGTCTGGCCGTTCAGGATCAGACCCAGGAGCTTCTCCGCCGGGAGCAACTGGAGGGCGCGATTGACGTCCTGCATGGACGTCTGCCCGGCCCGGACGACAACAATGATCCAGTCCACAAGGGCCGCAAAGTCCATGGCGTCGGCGCCAGCGAGGACAGGGGGGACATCGAAAATAACATAGCGTTTCGGATAACGGCTCTTCATCTCCTCCACGAGTTCCCTCATTCGGGGCGAATTAATGATCTCACTGCTTTCATATGTCCTCCGCCCCCCGGAGATCACCGTGAACTTTTCGACACCCGGCCAGACGATCAGATCCGACAAGGGGCATTTGCCGAGAAGGTAATCCAGCAGTCCCTTATCACTCTCGTATCCCATCATCTCATGAATCCGCTGCATCCTAAGGTCACCATCCACGAGGAGCACGGTGTGCTCGTATTCCATGGCAAAGGTCAAGGCGAGATTGATGGAGGTGACGGTCTTTCCCTCACCCGGCAGGGCGCTGGTGATCATTATGGACAAACCGCCTTGGCCGTTGGTGTGATGCTGGATGCGGGTACGGAGGACTTTGTAGAAATCGATCTCGGGGCTGTCAGGAATCATGGCCACCAGGCGATTATTCGCCAGGACGTTCGGATCAAGCTCGATGGCACGGGACTGGCTGTAAAACGGGGATATCCAGCCGATCTTTTCTTTGTCTGTGGGCAGTTTTAGCGGGACGGTCTTTTCCCGGGCATGAGCTTGCCGGAAGTCGCCTTTTCTTGTTCGCGAAAAAAAATTTTTGAGGTTCATGAGAAGCTCCATCTCATCACTGCCTTGACTCCAGTTTACACGGGCATGCCCCTGTGCATTGTGGCCTATAGGCTCAGGGCAATCTTAGAGTTTCAAGCGGCGCATGGCACGGAACCACAGCACGTCCAGGTCCATGACCAGGAAGTGAACCACTGCCAAGCCGGCCAGAATGGCGGCAACGCCCCCCACAATCCAGGCTATTCGCTGCTTTTTGGCCCGTGCGATGTCCTCCGGACTGACGATTTCCGGAATGCTCGCCAAAACGACCATGGAGGTGGCCGCGGCCAGGGCCTCCGCGGTCCTCACGGACTGGTTTCTGAATTCCTTTAGGGCTGCCACACTGATGCCGCTCCCGATGCCGAGGACGAAGCCGATGAATAGGATGGCGCGGACATTGGGTTTCACGGGTTTCAACGGCAGGCGAGGGGGATCGATGATCGTGAAGCGCTCGCCCATTTGCTCCCTCTCCAGACCGGAGGACACTTTGGCCTCCAGGGACTTTTTCATGAGATCATCGTACTTAACCTGTGTATTGTTTCGCTCCATTTGCAGGACCTTGTATTGCTCCTCCACGCGGGGGCTTGTGGCCACCCGGCTCGCATAAACATTCCGCTTCGCGTTGACGTCGTCGATCTGTCGTTTGACCGAGTTAATGTCCGACCTGATGTTGGCAAGTTGCGCGGTGAGATGCATCTCGATGGGCGTCTCCGGGCTGCTTTTCGTTGTCCCTTCCTTGGCAATGGCCTCGATGCGCCGCTCCTGGGCTGCGATCTCCACCTTGGTCATGATTACATCGGGGTGCTCATCCGTGAAGCGAGTCTTGAGGTTGATAAGCCGCGCCTGGAGCTCCTTGAGCCGGTCCCTCTCGGGGTCGATGGTTTTGGCAATGGGTTTGTCCATGGTCGTGATTGCCAATTGCGCCTGGAGGTTGCTTTCCTTCTCCCTGAGGGTATTGTACTGGTCTTTGAGCTGGTCAAGTTCTCGGTCGAGCCTGTCCAGGTTCAGGATGTTGATTTGGACCATCTCGGGCAGGGATGCCAGATTACGGGACTTGAAGGCCGCCATTTTGGCGTCCAGGTCCGCCAGCTTTTCCTGAATGCTCTTCACCTCTTCATCGATGAAGTGCGCCGCTCCCGCAGTCTGCTGTTCTCGGATTTTCAGGTTCTCCTCGAGGTACAGGGAGGTCAGAATACTGGCCACCTGCTGGACCACATCGGGCTTACTGCCTTCGTAGGCTATGCTAAAGGCAATGGTGGCCGTGGCGCGACTTCCGGTGCGCCGGTCCACCACTTCAGCGCTAATCGTTTCAAACTTGATGCTGTCCCGCATCTTTTCGATGATCTGTTCGACGTTCGAGCTCTTGCGCATATCCTGGTATAGGTTGAAGCGGTTGATGATATCCATCAGTCGCGAGGAGCTCATGATTCGCTGGTTGATGGATTGAAGGCGCTGTTCCGCGTAGCTCGTTACGGTGCTCATGACGTATTCCCGGGGAATCTCCTGCTCCTCGATGAGAATGGTCGATGAGGAGCGGTAGGTGGCCGGAATCAGGAAAGCCACGATGGCTGACGTCAAGAATATCCCCAGGGTGATCCAGATGACGGTCCACTTCCGACGCCTCATGAAGTCTATCATGTCATCGAGCGTATAACTGTTCTCATCCATTTTCTTCCCTATCTCATGCGTGCATTCGGAGAGCGGGTTCTCAATGAACAAACCGCACCTTGGGTAGAACGATGGCACGGAGCCTGAACCCCATGGCTGTTCTCAACGTTGCAGTGTTTGTAAGCCATACGCCGAACCTCTCAAGTCGTTTTATATTAATAACTTATAGTAACCACACAGAATTATATCAGAAGTCTTTTATTTCAGCCCCTGCAGCGTCCTCGCGGCTGCCTCGCGTCCGGGGTATTCCGCTGCGGTTTTCAGAGCCTTCTGAAGATGCACCTTGGCTTCGGCGGGTTTTCCCGACTTGTAGAGCGCCATCCCCAGGTGGTAGTTGACGACAGGGCTCTCCGGCGACCGGGCCTCGGCTTTGGCAAGCAACTCCAAGGCCTTCGCTGTGTCCCCCTTCTTGTAATGGACCCAGCCAAGGGTGTCCATCATAGCCGGATCTTCAGGAATGGCTGCTGCAGCGCTCTGTGCTAGGCTCAAAGCCCGGTCCATATCACCAGGCTTTTCCCCGTATTCACTGAGCAGATAGGCCAGATCGTTGGCCACTGCCGGGTGGTTCGGCTGGCGTTCCAGTATCCTGTCAAAGGCCCGGATGGCCTTTTGAAAGGATTCTGCCGCGTTCGCCTCATTTTTCGCAGCCAGATGCACATGCCCAAGCAGGGTGTAAATGCTCGCGTCTGAGGGGTTCTGCGCTACTCGCTTCTCCAGCAGGGCAACCGCCGGGGCGAACTTCTTCTGCCGAAGGTAGGTCCGGACAAGCGCCGAGGTTATCATCATGCCGTTGGGGTCAATCTTCTGTGCCTGCTGCAGCTCCGCTATTGCCCGGTCATGATTGCCATTGAATTCGTAAAGGTCACTCATTTTTACGTACCCAAGGGCCAGTTTCGGAGCGCGGCGTTTGATCTCTCCGTAGTGAGCCTCCGCCTTTTTTGCATCCCCCATGGCCATGTAGAGATCTCCCAAGGCAGCGCGGGTTTCCAGATCGTTCGGGTTTTCCTCAACCATCTTCATGAGCAACGCCTGCGCGTCGGCTGCATCCTTCCGGACCATATAGACCCGTGCCATGGCCCGCTGCAGATCGCGCGACTGAGGGTTGATCCTTAGGGCGTTCTGGACAACATCAAAGGCCATGCTGGGCTGCTTGTTCATCAGATGTGCCTCAGCCAGCCGGATGCGGGCGGGGAGAAAGGGTGGCCTTTCGCTGATGACCGTCCGGAACTCCGCGATGGCGCGCGCTGCTTCGTTCTTGGCTAAATGGACGTTCCCCTTGGTGAAATGGGCATCCACGTTGTTCGGGCTCTCCTTGATGATCTCATCGATGTATTTTTGCGCATCGCCAAGCTCCAGGCACGCCAAGTGGATCCGCGCCAGTGCATTCTTTGCCTGTGTGATATTCGGGTGTGCCTGGTCCCGCTCCAGGGAAAGGCATTCCTTGAGTACGGCAATGGCCCGTTCCTTCGCGCCGCCGTTCACATAAAGGTCGCTTAAAGCGAAGCGTAGAGCGAAGCTCTTCGGACTCTCAGTGATCCCCGCCTTGAGTTCCTCCTCGGCGCTTTTGAACTGGCCTCTGGATAGATAAAAGCGGGCGACCGGGAGCCGGCGCTCCTCGCTCTTCGGATCCGCCGCCACCAGGCTTTTGAACAGCTCAGCAGCCTTGTCCCGTTTACCGGTATCCCAGTAGAGGACCGCCAGGGTCAGCTTGTGGCGGAAATTGTCCGGCTCAATCTCTGTGAGCTTCTGCACCAGGGTGAGCGCCTTATCGATCCGCTTTTCCCGGATGCAGATATCAGCCAGAGCGAGGTAAAGCAGCGCAACCTTGGGGTTTGCCTCGATGCCGCTACGCAGAAACATCTCGGCACTTTTAAGATCCCCCTTGTCAGGGAAGGATGAGGCCAGCAGCAGATAGATATCAGGTTTTTTGATGCCTTGATCCAGGAGTCCCTTCAGGAGGCTCCTGGCGGCCGTTGTTTCTTTCTTCGCCAGCAGGACGGTCCCCTTGAGGATCAGGGCCTCTTCATTTTTCGGATCAGCCTTCAGGACAGATTCCACAGCCTCCAGCGCCTTGTCCGGCTCCCGGGCTGCCAGAAAAAGTCTGGCCAACTGAATTCGGGCCCTATGGTGCCCAGGATCCAGTTCCACGGCCTTGGCGAAGCTGCCGTAGGCATTTTTGGTGTTCCTCTTGGCCAGCTCTACCATACCAAGCCAGTAGTGGGCATCGGCGAACCTGGGATCGATCTGGATGGCGTTCTTGAACTCCAACCCCGCTTTCACATAGTCGCTCTTTTCGTAGAGTGTCTTGCCTTTCTCGAAAAACTTTCCCTTCTTCTCTTCCGGCCCGCTGCATGCCATGACCAGTATCACCGCCAGCATAACCAGGAACCTCAAACCTCGATCCGCCTTCATCTCCACCTCCGAATATCTCGGTTTACCTATATTATATGGTGCAGCTCTGGAAACATGCACCGGATAATGATTCATCCCATCAACCCTCGGACCACCACCACCAGGTACACTCCTACGGTGAGTGCCGCTACCCTCCCGACCGACTCGCGCACCTCCCCCAATATGATCTCGTAGCAAAAGTACAGGAGGATCGTCTTCATCACCATGAGTCCATACGTGATGTGAAACTCCGGCAGGACCATGAAGATCAAGGTGAACAGCAGTACCAGAAAGTCCATCGGTGTGGGCCGAAAGCCACTCAATCGCCTCGTGAAGCGCACCGTCAGCAGGGCCAGAAAAAGCGGCAGGAGGTAGATTAGGAGGTGAATCCGAGCCTGCGTCCATGCCATCCAGGGGATCCTATTCATGTCTGCCAAATAGACAAGGACCGGGATAAAAAGATATACCGAGTAGTTGAGGGCCAACTTGAGCCAAGCCCGCCGCAGGAGAAGGATCAGCATGATGATCATGACAAGAAAACCGGCAAGAAATAGAAAGTAGACCGGAATGGCGACGGGCAGAAATCCCATATAGATCAAGAGCAGCGGTACGCCGACCTCCAAAGCCCGGAAAGAGATCCGGATGACATACCGCTTCCCCCTGAGTCTTCTAAGCTTGCCCTTGATGACCAGATCAATGAAGTCAAAGCGCCTGATCTTCCACCCTGTCCGGTCGGCATAGGCGAAGGTGGCGACAACTGTCACGGCAAAAACCCCAAAGGTCAGGAGCAGAAACCACTCCGAATAAAACCTGAAGATGAAAGCGAAGAGGATCAGCAGGCTCTGGATGAGGTAGATGAAGAAGACCGCCTCCGTTTGATACAGGCCCATTTTTATCAGACGGTGATGGAAGTGGTTCTTGTCGGCAGCAAAGGGCGAGCGCCCCTCGGAGATGCGTTGGGCCATCACGGCCAGCGTGTCCAGGAGGGGAAACCCCAGAATAATCATCGGCAAAAGCGAACTCAGAGCCGTGTTCCCCTGGGTGAGGGCCATGGAGAGGTAAGCCGCAGAGAAGCCCAGCAGCTGGCTTCCCGTATCTCCCATAAACACCGTGGCCGGGAAGGTATTGAAGCGGAGGAAGCCTAAACAGCACCCCACGATCGCGGCGGCCAGGACGGCGATGGTGTAATCATATTCGATATAAGCCAGGTAGCCTATGCACCCGAAAATGAGCAGACTGATCCCCCCCGCCAGTCCGTCCAGACCGTCTGCAAGATTGATGGCATTGGTGACTCCCACGAGAATTAGCAGCGTGGAAATGGCTGAGGTCCAATCCGCGAGGATCATCTCCTCGGGCAGAAAGCTGCCCAGTTTTGTGATCCTGATCCCTCCATAGAAGACGGCGATCAGGGCTGCCAGGAGCTGGCCGGCAAACTTGGTCTTGTACCCCAGACCCCGCCAGTCGTCTATGATTCCCACTACCACCAGGACGACGCCCCCCATGAGATACGCCGAGGTTATATCCTCCAGGGGCACCAAAAGGATAATGGGAACAAAAGCCCCGATGGCCATGGCGAGACCACCGATTCTGGGAACGGGCTGCTGGTGAACCTTCCGCGGCCCGGGGAAGTCGTAGATCTCCAACCGAACGGCCAGGCGGCTGAACATCGGAATCAGAATGGCGGTGAGAAAAAGCGAAAGCAGGAAGGAGGCCATCATGGTCATAGACTTATCCCGCTATCCTTTCCCTTGTGTCCCACGCTGTTGATTCTTGGCCTTTTATCATCCCTTCATTTCGATATGAGCCCATTCAACACCGGAACAATCTCTCCTGTGAATTCCCGGAGCCGCGCCTCAGCCTCCTCAATTCTTTCATTCGGGTACACAGCCGTAATGACCCGCACCAGCGCCCCATCAGTGCGTTGCCGCGTCAGGGCGTCCCAGAAGGTGTAGATCTTCAACTCCCACGCATCAGTGAGTATGCGTCCCCGGCCCGGAAACCAGAAGAAAGCAATCTGCTGCACCCCACTTTTTTCCATGACGGCCCGGTTGACCGTGATCTGCCCGCCTTGCCCCGCAAGCGGTATATGCGCCTGCCCCTTCTCCCGAAATATCCAACCGCCTCCCGGCAGGCAGGTCTCTGGCGAGTGGATCGATTCACCCTTCCTCTGGCTCTCATAATAAGCAACGTAGAAATCGACATGCCTGCCGTTGGCGCTTCTGTAATCAACCATGGCGTAGTCGGTAAGGTCCAGCTCTGTGAGAAACATCTGGTCCATGAGCTGGCGAGTACCTTCCCAGGTGCCTACCACAAGCGGGAACTGGCTGAATAAAGGCCGGACGTCTGGAATTTTTTCGCGGAAATCCACGGTCTGGTAGATCCCCAGGGTGAGCACCAGGAGAGCCGCCGCAACCAGGAAGTGCGGGGGTGTGAAAAAGGCCGTCCAGTGCACCGCCTCGGCAGTTGCCGCTGCGGTATACTCCTGTTTCCTCAACGACTTAGGCCGGGCAAAAAAACTTTCCGACGGGCTGGGAAAGATCCTCCTCAAGGCCCGGATCTCGGCAAGCAGCACGCCCAGGGTGAACATGAAGATAAGCCAGCCTGAAAACCCGTGAAAAAAACCCTCTGCCACTGATGCACCCCAGTATTGATAAATGATGCCGATCAGCGCGATCCTCAGGCTGTTGGTCACGATCATCAGTGGAATGGTTGAGAGGATCAGGAGCAGGCGTTTCCAGAGAGCTGCCCGGTAGAAGTACGCAAGGAGGATACCCATGATCAGGAGGGGGAAGAGATATCGCAACCCGCTGCAGGCATCGACAACCTGAAGCTGGGTGAACCCTAAATCAATGACATTCCCCTCCCGGTAGGCAGACATCCCATACAGTTGGAGCAGATTAACGCCTAATTGCGAGGAGATGAGCTTGAGGCCGAAGGTAAGCTTTGTGTTGAGGAAGTTCGGCAGGGGAAACATAGTCAGGGCCATGAAGAGCGCAAAGACGATGACCTTCAGTTTCCGCCGACCCATATGCATCCAGAGGATACCCACGGCGAAAAGCCAGGATGAGAGATAGAGCGAGTAAAACTCTCCCGCCAATTCCCCAACCCAGAAGAGTGCAATACCCGGTATGAGAAACAGCAGGCCGCCCCACGACGGCACAGCCTTCTCCGCTGCCAGATCCTCTTTCTTTTCCCATATCAGATAGAGCACGACCAACGGAATCAGGTAACAGTAACTGTAGTCCTCCCTTAGCCAATCCTTCTTTATCAGCCATGAGTAGGTCGAATAGTAGATCCCTATGAGAAGCACTACGTAAGCAGCAAATTTCATTAGGACTGGTGTCTTCGGGATATCAAATAATTTCATTTAATATCTTAGGAATGATTTCACTCGTATCATTTCCAGGGAGCAAGCCGTATCGATATTCCAGGGGGTAAGTCTTGTCTAAATTTCATGAGAACATTCAGGAAAGATCATAAGACAATTGTACAACTCGCAATTATCTTATTTTGATGAATGTTGTTCGAACCTCGCTAGTAGCGTCGTATACCAAGGTGCGAGTAAAAAGGTGGCGGCCTCACGCCTATATTAGAACGCCTATATTAGAAAAGAGGCGCAATCTAAAGTTCCAATATTCTTACATTGGGATAAATTAAATGCGTAGTCTTGGTTTTCTTGTTTGGATACCAGAATTCAGGAACGTAAACAATTTTGCCACTGTAATCAGATAAATAAGAGCCCCACCATGCAAATGAACTGTTTGATATAACAAAATAATGACATTCCTTCATTAACAACATTTGATCGATGGCATCAAAATATTCAACAAATGTAGTATTTTTAAAATCAAAAAACATCTTTTTTGCGCGTAAGACTTCATCTGCAAATACAAATATATGGTAGTCTTTTAAATTAGATTTTAAATTATTAATACCTTGTTTATAGTATTCTGCAGTACAGATACCGTATCCATAATCTATATAATCTTTTCCACATCTAACACTAACAGCTATTGAATTTTTCGTATTTTTAATATTTGACAACATCTCTTTGAAATTATCATTGCTTTTATCAGTCCTAACAAGTTCATTAATCAGGCTGACTTTCACATCATCAATGCCTTCTATATCCTGAAAAAATCCATACAAAAAAATTGTATCAAGACTTTTATTTAATTTATCATCATAAATTTTACGTGCAGTATAAAAAAGACCGTATTTAGACAAAAAAGGGAATAAAAAATCCAAGTTTTGATTGCAGAACCTCATTAAAACACCACTTACAAAATAGTAAACATATCTTGAACATTCATACTTATAATTCTTCTTAAAATATTTTGTTATAACTACTGAATTATTTAGTCTGAATGAACCAATTTCAAAATTTCTAACTTTATATTTTTCATATTCTCTAATATCTAAAATTATCTTATTAGCATTATATTTGTGTTGCAATTTCTTAGCATAGGCATACTGAAATAACTGATTTCCTAACCCTCCCCTCATTCTAACTACTATATCCATGAATTATATTGCATCCTTTACCATGGGCAGCGTATCCAAGAAACCGCATCAGGGAGACTAATGCCAAGCCCTTGATGAAGTCGCTGCATGTTGTATCCGAGAAATCAGTATGTCAACTCCTTATCAATTTCGTTATTTGATTGATGAACATTGACATTATAAGCCATTGAAGAAAAATAATTCGTGTTTTTTTAGCGTGTTGTTTAACAAGCAATCCCAAACCATGAAACACATCAAATTTGAGAAACATGTACATTTCATTTTGCTGATTAACGAAATCTTCCACTGCCGTTAAGACACCATTTTTTGGGCCATTCTCATGCAAGGCAGTTGCATATCCGCTATCCTTTGCATAGGGATGAACATAACTCGGTGGTATCGTGTCTGGGAGATAGTACATATCACGTCTTCCATAAGGCCTGCTCACATCGTGCAAGAAGATTGCCCCCCCGTTTCTAAGCAGGTTCATAGCTTCTATGGCTATTAATTCGTTGAAAACAGTAAACCAGTTATGATCCCCGTCAATCAGTATACAGTCATAACTCTTCTTCATTGTTGGTAGTATTTCTAGGCTTAATCCCTTGCAGACTTCAACATTCGGATAATTCCTGTATTTACTGACCAAATCTTCGTCCAAGCAAGGATCAATAAGTGTTAAGTGAACATTCTGGACTCTTAGCAATTTGTCTGTGTCTTTACCCTCAGAGACACCGATCTGACAGATGTATTGATAGACATTCTGTTTAATGAAAGGGATGATTATTGGATTGATGAATCCAACCATTTCCTTCCCCCAGTTTCCAAGATAATATATACAAACATATAATCACTTCTCATGTTTCTGTCTTTGATATTTCTCATATCTTTTATATAACCCTGTATCCTCAAATCAACTTCATCTACTTTGAGGAGTTCACATTGGAGGGAATTTCCCCTAATATTCCAGCAAAAGTCAACCCCTGCGAATCTCACGGTATAGACAGATGTTTGCCTAACTGCAATTATGCTACAAAATATGGTAGCTACCGTTGTTCAGTTTTCACCAATCCATAGGGAATATTTCATGATGATCATTTACGAAATACAATACAGGAATGCGGCAAAGCAGAACGGATGGAGTTGGGCAAACGTATCCAATGTCCTGATGCTGAATAAATCCATCAATAAGATTTCTTTCAAATCATTCCCCAATAAATTTAACAATTTCTTCGGCAATCCTGCATTCGGGGTTTTTGTATATTTTTAAACTAGCTTTTGCTGAATCCAGTATCTTTGTTTTCAATTCTGGTAACTCATAACAAGAGATAATGTAATTTTCCTCTGAGACTGCATCAATCAAATCGGTTTGATGTTTATCTTTTCTTTCTAAATTTGGTACGGCGATTACCTTTTTATTTAATTCCATCAAGCTAAAAAGTGTTCCTGCACCGCCATGGCATATAACCAAATCTGCACTTTTGAATTCTTTTTCTAAACTTGATTTGAATCTGAAATATTCACAATTCTTAGGAATATATTTTCCGTCGGCAATTTGACAGATTATTTCTTCTTTTATTTGAATTGAAATTTCATCTATTAATTTAATTAATGAATCAAAAGCCGTTGTGCCAACGGTAACGAAGATCATGCTAACCTACCGACATATTGTGCTTTTGGATATTGCTTTAACATTTCAGGCCACTGAACAAAAAATAAGTCAGAAAATGGATACAATACCTTGCCAACGTATGATTGTGTTCTTGTTCTGCTCCAAGATTCAATCACAATTATTTTTTTGCCTGCAATCTTCCCCAAAATACAGATAGGAATTCCCAATCCCGGACCCGTTGTTATGATGTATTCAGGATTTGATGCTATCAAAATAACTAATGATTGAAATGAATTTAAAAGGATTCTAAATAAAGTCACAAGTATCGATTCCCTTTTCCCTCTTATTGCATCAGCTGTATAAATTTTGTATTTTTTTGAATATTTCTCAAGTCCTAGTTTATCTGATTTCTCCAACATTAATTCAGAATTATATTTATCTCCCATTGTTTGAAGAAGTATTGATAATTGAGCAATATGTCCGCCAGATCCTGCAACGAAAAGAACTTTTTTCATGATGACACCACCATATGGAATGATAACAATTAACAAATTGTATGTGAAAATGCCATCCTTGATATAGACTAGACCTTAGTTATCTTTTCATTCGCTTTGATTCTTACACCAGGACAGTCTCAGGATATACATAAACGCCATTCCGTTGCACTTCGTTCTCGGTGTCGGACGGCTTGGCTAACATCATAACCTTGGGTTAGGCCCAAGACAGGCCAGTACAAGTGTCTTTGCAACTTCGAGCGCGAACAAAACTACCACTCCTCACGATCTACCTTTCTTAATAACATTGTCGAAAGGCATGAAAGAGCGATAAAGTTGTTCGAGTTTTGGCAACACCACCAGTTTGGAAAAGTTGTGTTCAACGCGTTCACGGGCCGCCATTCCCATCTTCCGCCTCAATTTAACGTTTTGGCCCAACTTAACAATCGCTGACGATAAAGCAGCACGGTCCCCTGCGTCGATTAGCAGCCCATCGACACCCTCACGAACCAGTTCGGGAATACCACCCACCCGTGTTGATATGACTGGAACTTGCCAGCTCATTGCCTCAAGCAGACTGACTGGAAGGCCTTCGTTATAAGATGGCAATACATAGATCTGCGCTCGCCTCAAAAGGTCCAATTTCGCCTCACCACTCACCCACCCGGCAAAGACAACATGATTTTCGATCTTGAGTTCAACCGCTAGCGCTCGTGCCTGATCAACATCACCATTTCCACCAATAATCAAATGCAGTTCGGGAAACTGAGTAAGCGCATCTTTGAAAGCAGGCAATAGATCGTAGACACCTTTTCGTGTGCCTACCTCACCAAGAAAAAGAACCGCCACATTAGCATCGTTGTCGACGGCGGCATTACTACACAGCTCCGGCAACTCTACGTAGTTCGGTAGTATTTCGACGTTTGATTGTGGCGAAATGGATTTCACGAAATTCAACCAACTCTCTGATAATACGACCACCACGGACTGTTTTTCCAAGATCCAGCATATCAATCGCTGCAGCAAAGCTGGCTGTTCTTTTACAAATGTTTTCATCTCCGACCCATGGAGGTGAAAAATGACGGGCACACCAGCCAGTCTTGCAACTAAAGCGAATAGAGACTTTCGCCAGAAGCTTCTTTTCATGGCCGCATGGCAGTGCACCAATCCGACTCGCCGCCTGAGAAGAAGTCCAATGAGGCGCAAGAATGCCTTCGCTGCGGTAGCTAAACGTAAAGCAAATCCACCCTCGCCTTGTGAATATAGAAGCATAACGTTCCAACTGGACAGGAATCCATCGGCTGAATACCCCTCAACAACAGCGCGAATTCCACCTCTCCCTGCCGTACATACCATTACAACGTTCTGTTTTTTTATTTTTGTTTTTGAAAATCTGTTCATTGATTGTTGGAATTTGCTTATATCTTGTATCTTGGAGATTGGCTACTTAACTAATTGTCTTTCTGGAGCAACTGGTGGATAATTGCCAATATATTCATACGCACCGATGTCGTAGGCCCCTTCCTCTGGTCTGATAATGGGAGTTGCTAATCCAGCCCCGTTAATACAGCCATTGTATAGACTTCCAAGAGTTGCACCGTTGTTCAGAGCATCTCCAGAAGTGATGGCGAAATAGTTGGTATTGGGAACCATATTCGTTCCATACGTGCCAGTGAATCCGGTGGGGAGAGTACCGCCGGTAAAGGCGGGGTCGGATTTTTGAGCGGATGTTTCCCAGTTCGTTATATCAGATGCCCCTCCAGCACGATTATAGTATAGTACATCAGCTCCAGCGTATAACATCACATGGGTATCTGAAGCACTGGAGGATCGGTAGACCAAATTATTTGAGTGTGTCATTCTGTTGTAACGATCCCAAATTGGATAACGATTACTACCTGTCTGAGCGGTATTATAATAGACAATGTTATTTTTGAAATTAACTGTTATTCCTTCAGGGTCATCACCCCCTACGCCAATGCCTACCATGAATGCATAATTTGATAATGGTTTGTCTATAGAATAAAATGTATTATTATAGATATTGAACACATTACCTGGATAAGTATAACCTGTAACACCAGCTATAATAAAATCAGCACCATTAACATTCCCATCAGTATTCTTTCCATTATTATATATAAGATTACCATAAAAAGCCCCACCCATAGAAACATTCCTTGGATTTCCTATCAAAATCCCAGCAATAGTAGTATCTCGAATAATATTGTATCTGATAATCATGGCGTCCGGGCCTGAAGTCACATAACCTTCGTATGGTGGAGATACCCGCATATATATTCCTTGAGAAGTGTTTTCATATAAGTTATTATATTCTACTATGACATTATCTGAGTCATTAGCAATTAGTACACCCGTACCACAGTTATAGACGGTATTGCCTCTGATCAATACGGTATCATTTCTATCGGCGGCATTAGCCCACCCAGCATAAACAGCAATTCCCTCGTGACTATGATTGTAAACAGTAGAATTAGTAATAGAGATATTACTTACTGTGTAGCCAAGTTTATTGCTGACAAGGATTCCATATGCCCAATCCGTTGGCCCCAATAAACTATCGTGAACTACACAGTTATCAATAGTCACATTTGTCGTGTTAGAAGCGCACATATAACCGATATAAATACCCCCGGTTTTTTTGCTATCCATGTCCACATTAAATCCCTTAAAAGTGACATTACTTGCTTCAATTTTTACTACACTATAATTGGGGTATAAGTTTGCATCTCCAGTAGCTTGCAATGTAGCTCTTGTTCCGCTCCCATAAGTTGAACCATCGTAGGTTACACCAGCCGTAGCTGTAAGAACTGGCGGCGTTGCGCTCGTCCATGTATCCTGTGAACGAAAATAAACCGTGTCACCACTCTTAACCGTTGCCTGAACCTTCGGAATCGTGGCCCATGCAGCAGAGTCAGAAAGGCCATCATGGAAATCATTGCCCCCGGCTTTGACATAGTAGGTTAGTCGCGTTGTTCCTGCTCCGGTTGCTCCCCCCCCCTGACAGGCGAAGAGGAATAAGAGGAAAAATGATATAATAATTATGCGAATTATGGTGGGTCTCATGAGATGCCGCGTTAGGAATATCTTGAATTTATTCATATCTTATCCTATTTTATCGGTTCAATCTGATCTTATCTTATATTTCCAATCCATCCTGTGTCATGTTTTTTGATTTGCTTTTGAGCACCTCACCAAACTGTTTCAGCAGTTTCATTTCTCAAATGCATGCAAAGATATTTACTGAGATGCCGTTGTTCTCGAAATGCCATTTTCGCGTCTTATCTTTTTCGGGACAGTCACTGTTTGCGCCGTGCGGCTGCAAAAGAAACTGTACCAGATCACAGACCACATGACGTTAAAATACCATCTATTTTCGTTCATATGATCGGTCATTGAGTTTATTGCGACAGCGACAATGGCACCGAGACCAGCAAGGTATACGGCGAGCGCGGAGGGGTCATCGATAGCTTTCTTTCGAACTTGAAAGAAGGAAATCAGCAGCCCTATTACAAGAAATGCATATCCCAGTCCGCCAATAATGCCATAACTCACAGTATAGGTCAGATAATCGTTATGAATAAAAGATTTCTTTAACTTATCGCCCACCGCCAAAGTCAAGCCGACACCCTCGGGATGTTGAAGGATTTGTTCCACGGCACGAGCCCACAGCCCAAACCTGTCTGTATCCGCTTTGACAACACGATGCTCGTAACGTTTTCCCAAATATTCCTTAATATTTGGTGGAGAAAGGCTGTATGTCAAAAGCAGTATACAGGCAATGACGCCCACTGATATGATCACTTTTTTTACACTTACGGTACGAAACTGTGTGTATAATATGGCTGCCAAACCGCAAAGACACGCAAAAATGCTTCCAAAACTGGCGGTGGCAAGAAGAAGAAAAACATTTGAGGCCAAACACGCGCCTGCGATTAACCTGTACAGCCCCCTGACCTGTGAGACAGTTACCGCAGTTGATGCACAAATCAGGGCCGCAAGAATAAACCCGACCTCCGTTCTGAGGAAGTTTATAACCACCTTGCCAAGTCTGTATTGGAGGAAACCTTCAGGAAGCATTCCAACGTGCAATGAGGCTTCCCATTCATTCGTTATGGTTCCGAACAATTTTGCTGAAATGAGTATCAATGTCGATGGAACAATCAGACAAAACAACAGGCCCTGGAGGTTCGCTGCATGATCTCGGCTCTCACTCATTCTCAGGTAGACGACAGGCAACAACAGGAACGGCGCAAGAAAGAGATTATACAAAAATGTCCCTTGCCGCGCAAAGCTGTGTGCAACATCCCAGGATATCCAGTTGATCGAACTGGTAAAGATTCCCAGCACTGCCAAAGCGGTCGGCACATAAATCCATTTTGGAAGCCTTAACAAATAACGTGGGCTAAAGACTGCAAACCAAAGGGCAAATATGAGATTGCAGGCGAACTGATATCTGGATACAGCTATGGGAATTGCCGCCGAAATCGAGACCAGAAAAATCCAGGGTCGGGGAGCCTTCCTCCATAACAGAGTCATAAAAATCGAGAAGACCAGAAAAGAGATAAAAAACGTATCCGAACGCCCAAGAAGAATGGATGCAACAATGATGGTCAGCCCCAGAAAAAGCGCAATAAAAGATGTTCTTCCCAGACCTTCCTGAAAATTGGAAGCGGCTGCATCGTGTGGAGCATGAGGCCTCTTGAACATCACGTTTCACGTCTTGTCAAGGCGATCAAATCCACATAGGCGGCCAGGGTTCGGGCAGTGTGACCGAGCAGAGACCCGACTGCGACCGCGAGAAGCCCGCCAAGCGCAGGGTATAACAGATATGTGGCTAAAGGAAAGACAACGATTCCGGCAATAACGCTACGGCCATAGAGCCACGGCTTGCCTGTGGCAAAAAGAGTATTCATCGGCAGGAATGTCGCCTGAACAACCGAAAACCAGAGACAGACGTTCATCACTGGAATACCGGCGACATACTTTGGGATGGCGTATGGAACGAATATGTCCAACAAATAGGAAACTACGACGGCCAGTACTACCATGAATCCAGTGAGCCACACAGTTACCCAAATGACCCGCACGTTAGCTTTGTGCACGCTTCCATCCCGAGCAAGAGTGGTGACAACGCGCGGAGTCAGAACCTGCTCTATCGCCATAGGCAGTGAGTTCATAGCACTCCTCATGACGGCTGCGACCGAATAGAGCCCCAGAGCAAATATGCCGCTCAGGGAAAGCACCAGGGCACTTTCGGTTGCAAACCAAACGGAGGTATAGAGGTTTCCCCAAAAACTATACGGAAGACCTATCTTGATAAGCTCACTCAGGGCTTTGGTATCTAAGCGATAGCTTATCTTGAGCGGCCGTTCTCGGTGGTAAAGCCAGACCGCCAGGAACGACGGGAAGGCTGCGCGCACGCAAAGGCCATAGAATCTGAGAAACGGCAAAAGAAAGACCATGCCAAAGGTCAGCACGGTCTGGGCCACCTGAATCCTTGCCATAGCCACAAAATGATTCAAAGTGCGGTAGGTTGAGGTAAGATAGCCACCATAAAAAACCCCCCAGCAAAAAAGAGCTTGAGAGAACCAGCCAAAAACGCCATAGCGATCATGGTGAGCTAAGCTGTATGCCGCGCAGAAAATAAACCCGCATGAGACAACAACGGAGATAAGAAGATTGAAGGCCCCGGCTGCAGCGGCAAGTCTCTCAACCTGCTCGGGCATTTCTTTGCCGACGTAATAAGGGATCTGGCGCCAGAGTCCGTCCCAGGTGCCAAGATGCAGGAATATCAGATACGTTAATGGGATAGTAAAGGCACGGAATGAACCGGTTTCTTCAGGCCCGAGAAAGCGGGCAACCAGCAGGCCGCCGATGGCGGTGAGCACCGACGATGTGATATTGCTGGTCAGGAGCGCTCCAATGGACCGGATTGTCTGACGGTTTCTTGATACCCTGACGAGTACATTAAGGATTGTCCTTCTGGCAATCGAAACGTCTCCAGATGTCAGATTTGCTGTAGCTCCCTGGTTGTCTTTCATCTTTAATTGATCATAGGTTCTCAAGGAAGGTGAGCAGCGCCTTTCCCTGCTTTCTGTAATCAAAAAACGCCTCAGCTACTTCACGCCCCCGTACACCTATGGCAGCTGCCGATTCCGGATTTTCAATAAGGAACGCCGCTGCTTCGTATATATCCGCGCTTGAACCAGGCTGAACAAGCATTGCATTGTGTCCATGAACAAGGAACTTATCTACATCGGAAACTCGGGAAGCAATGACAGGCTTGCCGGTTGCAAGAAACTCACCCAGTTTGAACGGAAAGCCGGCGTGTGCATACGTAAGGTTCACTCGGGTCATGCAAGGTATATCGGCTTCATTCAATGATAAATAATAGGCCCTCTCGTCCAGATAACCTTTGTATTCTATCCGATCTTTATGTGGCGATATCTCCATGCGGGCAAAAAAATCTTTCATCGCCTCTCTATCGACGCCCCGACCAGTGAGTACCAGATGAACATTTCGATGTTTCATTGCCAGTCTATCGAATGCATCGAGCAGTACTGGAAGCCCATCCTTCTTGCCGAAGGTGCCAGCATAAAAGAGCGATACGGTTGGCTTCACCCCTATCGTTTTCTCAGGGAAACGATCCATGTCCACAGAAATAGGTATGTAGTGAACAGGCACTGCACCCGGGGTTAACATCCTATACTTCTTTCCCAGGTGCGAGCTGATTACGATGATCCCCGCAGACAGGCTTTTGATTTTTGACGAAAGTAGACTTGTCAGGCCACACTTCACGTAGCCGTAAAAAGAACCGGAAATATCCTTTGTCAGAGCATAGTCCTCAATAACATCAAAAACGATCTTGTATCCGAGTCTCTGTGCGTAAACCAGTGGTACTAGGCTGTCAAGAAATAAAGGGCCATAAAAATAGATAATGTTCTTATGATCAGGCCGTAAAGCCCTCTTCAGGGTAGCAATTGTTCTGTAATAAAGTATTGGCAGCTCTACAAACATCCTGGCCCGAAGGAGGTCTCCCCTGACAGTTTCATAGGGTGTGCCCTCGTGCACTCCCGAGAGGATATTCTCTCCGGCCGATTGACGTTGCACGATTACTCGCGTCGCAACGTGAGGATATTCTTTCAATGAATTGATGGCATTCTGGATACGCTTTGTCCCTGCCATGCCACCAGGATAAGTGAATCCTCCCATGAAAACAAGATTGACCTTCTTGGTCATTCCTTGAGCTCCCGGTCCCTCGCACCAATTTCTTTGAGGACTTTCGCGGGCACGCCGCCGGCAACAACATTGGCGGGCAAGGTCTGCGTCACCAGACTCCCGGCTGCGACAAGGGTGTTTTCTCCAATGGTGACGCCCTTGAGCACAGTGACGTTGACGCCCAACCAGACTCCCTTCCCGATTGTCACCGGCGCATCAGGACCCGTGCGTGGATCGTCCGTGTGCCAATCGGTATCGGTGATTAATGTGTTGGCACCACACCGCACATTCTCATCAAGAACAATCTTACTTGCACAGCCTATAACCGTTCCGCTGAAGCCGCAATTTAATCCTATGTGAATCTCAGCGCCTTCCGTGAGCGTCGATACTATGCATGGATGATTGACACCAATCAGAGTCGAGATAGGGGAGGAGTTGAAGTTGCAGCCCGCGCCAATCGTGATCCGGCTGCCGGGATGACGGCGAAACCGGGGAAGCCCGTTGAACGCACAACCAGGCCCCAGATTGACGCCCCACCAGTGTGCGGCTAATCGGGCCCAAAACGTATGCCATTGCGTAATAGCAATGCGGCGAAGGCACTCCAACATGTGGGGGAGACTGTCACGATTGATCTGTCTCATGTAAATGCAAAACCTTCTTTATAACCCGTATATAATCAAGCAATAAACTTAAGCAGCTCGTCGAAAATAGAAAGGATACTTGGCCGTGTCAGGTGGGCCTTCCGAGAACTTCCTTGTATGCTGTCACTACTTCATGAACTATTGCATTGGGATCATGCCGCCTGACAGCAACCTCGCGTGCCTGGCTGCCCAACTGCACGGCAAGGCTGTCGTCTTCAAACACCTCTTGCAGCCTAGCCGCAAGCATAGGGGTATCCCCGGTCGGAACGAACAGTCCGGTCTGTCCATCATCAATCAGGCTTGGTACTCCCCCCGTATACGTCGAAATGACAGGCATACCAACTAGCTGGGCCTCACACACGGCGTTGGGGCTGTTGTCTATAAAGGAAGGTGAAACGAATACATGGGAATTGATCAGCTCCTTCAGCATTTCTTCAGCATTCAACTGTCCCAGTTCGATTGCGGCCTTGCCCAGTTCTGCGATTCGACTGCGAACATACCTTCCATAACCGCTTCTGCGGCTGATACCACCGGCGATAGTTACCTGGATGTCTGGGAAATGGGGCTGCAGCAATTTGACTGCATCCAGCAAAGTCTCGGTTCCTTTTCGGGGATAGCCGCCGGCGTTGGTAAAAACGATCCGGTGTCGCCGGGATTGTCTGATGTTCCATTGATCTTGCCAGAACGCCTCCCGCAGGAGTTCTCCACCATGAAAGTACTGTGCGGAGGGATTCAGGGCACGGATATATGCTCGGTCCCAGGCTGTGCGCCCCAGGAAGAAGCGGTTGCCGGCTATGATCTCCCGCTCCCTTTTCGCCAATTTTCGGATCCTCAAAAATCCTATCCAATGGCCGCGCATCGCGAGGACCTCCAGCCACCGATGCATCCTGACAATATCCATGAAGCTGTTGTTACCGAAGTAACGATACCATTCTGAGTAAGGTCCCAGCAGCCCCTGCAGGCTGATGACAGCCGGGCATTTGACCATACTACGGGCAGTCAGGAGACCGTAGGCGGCTTCCGTACCATGAATATGGATCAGATCGGGCCTCCATTGGCTGACCAAATCGCGGCACACGCGTAAAGCGTGATCCGCTGATCTACCAACCCAGCCCCCCGGCACTACAAAATAGTCTATGCGATCATCGTGTGATACTTGGACCTCTTTTACGTTCCCGAATGCAACGCACGCGAACGCGAAGTCGGTTTCCTTCAACATTCGACTGAGAAGTGCTGTAATCCATCCACCTGAAGAGTTAAGCTGATTACCACCTGACACGAGTTGATCGATGGGTAACGGTGAGTTCATGAAGTGGAGTACACGCATGATAACCTTTCTCAACGAAACATTATGGGATAAGTAAAATATGTCAAGCGAGGTAGTTGCATAGCTCGCGAATCATTTTTCTGCCACCATTACACTGCTTGCTATCACGGAGACACTTTCTTTACAAAGGTGTAATTCGCATTGCCTTGCAAGCAAACCGCTGTATAGTCCTTCGCTATTAGACGGTTCACTGAAGATCGAATTCTGGTCTTGAATTCATCATCAAGTGGATTGCAGTACTCATCAAATTCGACACAGATCACCCTAATATCGATGCTGTCCTCAATGATTGAGTCAATTACCTTATATTCAGCCCCTTCAATGTCTATCTTGAGAAGGTCGATTTTCTGATGGCTGTATTCCTTCATAATCTGGCTTAATCTTTTCACTCTCACCTCTATGTACTTCTGTGTTTTTTGAAGATTCAAGAGTGAATGCGAAACATGCTCATCATTTCTCGGAACATAGAATTTCAATCTGTCATCTTTATCCCATAATCCAATATCAAAGAAATGGTATTGCGGATTATGCCCAGCCATCTTTCTGACATATTCTATGGCACGTGGAGTAGGATCAAAGGCAAATACATGGCAACCAAACGCTTTGATCAGACCAAGATCAAATGATATGTCCTCACCACATCCAATGCAGTAACAAATCGAGCGTGAATCAAAGAGGCTGACTGGAACTGTCCAGCCCCCATACTCTGTTCCGATGTGTTTTAAATCGTTTCGCCTTCGGATCTTTGCAAGTGATGTTCTATCCAGACTGATCAATTTAAACGCGTCGTCTCGTAGCTTTGCCACGACCGCGCGAGCCAATTGTCGAAGATTCATTGTAAGGCCCCACTGAAACGGCGATTGACTCTGAATTTTACCGACGCATACGCTCGATAAAAGAAATAGAAAGGTTGAACGGTCATGATGCACGCACACGCTCGCAACAAGGCGGTAGCGACGTTATAGTACCGCTTCGCAAGGAGATGTTCGACATCGGTACAGTCTCTTCGTGCCACCTTAACTGTTTGATTTTTTATGTCTGCCATCATTGCATGGATGGGTGCCGGATGTTCGCCCGTAAAACGCTCCAGCCAGCCAATATGCTGATAAACGTTGTGTGCACGAAAAGGCTTTTGCAGACGAAGATAAACAGACTCCTCCCATGTGTCGATGACGCTCTTTAATCGATTCTTATAGTACACCACCTTGTCTAAAACCTGGTGCGGAAACAGAAGGGAATAGTGGTACATGTATATCTGCATACGTTGAAGATCGCGTGCTCCCAGACAATACTTTTTTCGAAGGTCTATTCCTCGTTCGTCCAAAACGGTAGCCGGCCGATGGGTCGCGTAGGTGTAGCCGGGACCCCAGGCAAAAAGACGGGGAATCTGATCATGCTTGTCGCGAATGAGGTAAAAACCGTCCACTATATAATCAGGGCTGCCCCAAAAGGTGATCATCGGAAAGGAAACCATGTCGGGCCTTTCGGTGCGCAGAATATTCATCAGTCGTGCGAGCTGCTCTTCATGATAGAATTCATCTGAATCGAGCTGCCAGAGATAGTTCCCGGATGCCCTCTTCGCATATGCCCTGGACATCTGATCCTTTTCGGGCCAAAATCCGTCTGCATACCCCTCATCACCGGCAGTGACGATTACCAATTTGCTCTCCAGGTCCAGTTCACGCTTGAAGCCATACAGCAATTCCAGGGTACCGTCTGTGGAATGGCCATCGGGCCTTGCTACGGAAGCTGATGACCGGCAAGCCCCTTCAACCACAATTATTTGATGGGCGAAAGGATACACAGCGGAGAGGTTGTATCTAACGAACGGTTCGCCGTTGAAAACGATCATCCCAAAGGTGATCCTGATATCTGTACCACTTTCACGCATGTTTTCCTCTCAATCTCGAATATATAAGCAACATGTTCGACGCAAACTTTCGCGGCCTCCTCTCATTGCGAAAAAAACTTTTTCAAGATACTGCCAACCTTCCGGACGCGTTTAACAATCGTCCAATCAAATAGCGCTTGAAACGATTTAAGGTCTATATCAGCCCTCATGGTCAAACGAGGCAGATGATAAAGGTCGATTCTGTCTTGACGCATCTCACCACCAACAGTCACGGCGCACTCGTAACCTGAGGCTTTTACAGCGTCCAAAATCTGACTCGACCATTGGCCCCACGGATAGGCAAGTGCATAGAATGATTCGCCTAAGTCCTTGAGCCTGGCGCACGACTCCGTGAGTTGCAGATTAAGTTCTTCCTGATGGAGGGTCGTCAAATCCGTATGCGTCATGGTATGGCTGCCCAGGCTAATGCTTTGTGACCTTATGTGCCTGATTTCGTCCTCGGCCATGAGTTGGACATGTTTGCTATTCCCGCTCCAGGATGCCTTTTCACCAAGCATGCCGGCAACAATAAAAACAGTAGCAGGCGCTTTGTGATTAAGGAGTGTAGGTAACGCGGCTGTCACAAAATCTCTGTACCCGTCATCGAATGTAAAAACAACCTTCTTCTTGAGACTATGGTAGTCACCCCGCTTGAGCAGGTCGACTATAGTAGATAAAGGAACGGGTTCAAATTCATGGTCTAAAAGCCATGATATCTGATCCTGAAATTTGCCGGCAGGTACGGCATATGGGTCATCGGAGCAATCGGCTATGGAATGATACATTAGTATGGATGGTCCAACCACGAAATCAGGTATCATCAACGTGCCCTTCGTTTTCCTTGGCCTGCTCTATTTCAGGGTATCTTTGGCGTTTCCGTCCAGTCATCCCTTCTCTCCTTGAGGTACGTCACCAGGCCCGTGCGTGTAAGAATTGTTATAGTACTGTGCAACAGGTTGCTCTAACGCTGTTTTGAAGCGTGCCTTTACACCGGGTTAGACCCTTGGGCCTTGTCTTGCGCTGCACTTAGCTCCTCAGCAAATTGAACCCCCAACTCCGGAGAATCCATGAACTCAAGATGCCGAGCAGTAACTGTTATAATCTTGAGCCCTCCTCTGGCAATGTCTTCCCAGCCAAGTTCTGGCTCACTGTGTGGCCACTCATTACCTACCGGTCCGCGAAAAAGAGTGATGGGGCCGGAGTAAGGATGCGGTATGTAATTAACTAAGGCCTTATTATGGCTTCTCAATAAATACGTCTCCCGTAATTCAAGAGGAACCTGGCGCTTCATCAGCCGGAAAAAAACACACTCCAGGGCGCGCATTCTGTTAGAAAGGTATTGAAATATCTTTTTAGATAGATGGATAGGCAAGGGAATCTGTTGTGTCAGGTCACCCTCCCGTTTACGGTACAGGCGACTTTTCAGTGAAGTCCTCCAGTAACGATAACCATGTGCTCCTGGACCAACCGTGTCGAACAGCACAAGCAATGCCACCTCTTCACCCTGCTTCGTCAGTTGCTGAGCAATTTCAAAGACGACTGTCCCGCCGAAGGATGCTCCACCCAGAAAATAGGGGCCGGTAGACTGAACCGTGCGAATTTCATCCATATAATGGCTCGCCATTTCTTCCATGGAAGAATGAGGGGTTAGCAACCCGTCGACCCCCTTGGCCTGGAGAGCGTAAAACGGCTGATCCGGTCTCAGGTACTGGAGCAGGGGGAGATAATTGAGCACATTGCCGCCAATCGCGTGAATAAGAAAAACAGGGGGCCGGGCGCCTTCCGGCCGTATCGGAACGAGACTCCGCCAGTGCTGAGCCGGTGAAGAAATCCCGGACGAAGCCTCTCCAGAAATGCTGGTTTTGGCAAAACTGGGATCGAGAATTTCTGCAAGGGCCCGGACAGTTGGCGACCTGAAAAGTGTTGCCAGGGGTAAATCAATCTCGGCCCATTTACGTATGCGGACGAAGAGCTGTACTGCCTTGAGAGAATGACCTCCCAACTCAAAGAAATTATCGTTAACACCTACTCGTTCCACACCCAGCACGCTGGCCCAGATTTCTGCAAGAGATTGTTCTGCCGGGGTTCGTGGCGCTACGTACGTTTCCTTCAGCTCGGGCCGTGTATGATCCGGAGTGGGTAAGGCATGGCGATCCGCTTTTCCATTAGGGGTAAGAGGAAACTTCTCCAACATCACGAAGGCATTCGGCAACATATACTCCGGCAGCTTTTCCTTCAAATACTGGCGCAGCATGCTAACGGAGGGAGTTTGCTCCCCTGCCGGAACAATGTAAGCCACCAAACGCTTGTCCCCGGGGACATCTTCCCGGGCCATGACCACAACCTCTTGAACAGCTTCGTGCTGCCCCAGCACGGATTCGATCTCGCCAAGCTCGATCCGAAATCCTCGGATCTTTACCTGATGGTCTATGCGGCCGAGAAATTCGATATTACCGTCAGGGCGTCTCCGGACAAGGTCACCTGTCTTGTATAGGCGGGCGTCCAGCTCTGTGCTGAAGGGATGTGGAATAAACATCTCCGCTGTCAGGTCCGGTCTGTTCCGGTAGCCCCGAGCTAAGCCGTCACCCCCCGTATACAGTTCCCCCGTCACACCAATAGGGACAAGTTGGAGCCACTTGTCCAGAATGTATACCTCCGTGTTAGCTATGGGGCGGCCGATGGGGATCGTTGTCGTATCTTGGGGCAATCCATGCGGGATGGAGTAACAACAAGTGAATGTGGTATTCTCCGTCGGGCCGTAACCGTTTATGATTTGTGTCCCGGGCAATGCCTTCTGCTCACTCAGCACATGGAATGCCGAAAGCTGTTCCCCTCCGATCAGTAGTTGAGAAACCCCCCGCAAGGTCCCAGCATCTTCATCGATGACGGCATTGAACAGTGATGAGGTGAGCCACAGAGTACTGATGGAGTGCCGGCGAATGATCTCAGCAAGTTTATCGGCGTTCGGCATGCCTGTGGGATAAACGATGCAGGTGGAACCGTTCAACAATGCAGCCCACAATTCAAACGTGGAAGCATCAAAGGATATCGGAGCCATGAGAAGGAAAGTCTCCTTCCCATTCAGCCTTGCATAGTTCGTGTTTACAACCAGGCGTACAACGCCACGGTGAAGGATTTCAATCCCTTTGGGTGTCCCGGTAGACCCCGAAGTGTACATCACATACGCAAGGGCTTCCGCCGTAGAGCAAGGCGGCATGTTTTGGTCATTCGCCCCGGCAACAGCCTCCCAGTCTGCATCCATACACAGCATCTTCAGCGTGCAATCAGGAATAGCAGGGATTATCCTGTGTTGTGTCAGCAACACCGCTATGCTGGTGTCTTCCACCATGAAAGCGAGACGCTCTTTTGGATACGCCGGGTCAAGCGGCACATACGCACCACCGGCTTTGAGGATGCCCAGGAGCCCCACCACCATCTCCAGGGAGCGTTCCATGCAGATCCCGACCAACACCTCTGGCCCCACACCAAGCTTTCTCAGGTAATGGGCAAGCTGGTTCGACCTCTGGTTCAGTTCCCTGTAGGTTAACAGTTGGCCTTCAAAGACCAAAGCTGTGGCATTCGGAGTCCGTTCTACCTGTTCCTCAAACAGCTCATGGATGCATCTGTCACGGGGGTAATCTGTCTGCGTTGCATTCCATTCAATCAGAAGTTGATGGCGCTCAGGTTCAGTAAGCAGCGGCAGCTCCGACAATCGTGCATTCGGATTAGCAACGATTCCCTGCAATAGGGTCTGAAAGTGCCCAAGCATCAGCTCAATGGTGTCGTTGTCAAACAAATCGGTACTGTACTCCATCTCACAGATGAGGCCCTCAGGTTCTTCTGTGAGCTCCAGGGTCAAATCGAACTTAGCCGTACCTGTGTCAGTCGCCAAAGGAATCACTGTTAGGCCGGTAAGCTGTAAGGGCTTTATGGGAACACTTTGGAAGACGAACATGACCTGAAACAAGGGGTTATAGCTCAGATCGCGGGTGACGTGCAGTTCTTCGACCAACTTATCAAACGGCAGGTCCTGATGAGTAAAGGCACCCAGGGCTACTTCCCGGACGCGCTTCAGCAGTTGGCAAAAGGTGGGATCCCCGGACAGGTCAGTACGCAAAACCAGCGTGTTCACGAAAAATCCGATCAACCCTTCTATCTCGACCCGATTACGGTTGGCAGTGGCTGAACCAACGATGATGTCATCCTGGCCTGTATAGCGGTGCAACAAGGTCTGAAAGGCTGACAACAATGTCATGAAGAACGTCGTTCCTTCTTGCTGGCTCAAGGTTTTGATCGCTTCATGCAGAGTCTTATCTAAAACTCGCGCTTTTTTCTTGCCGCGGTAGGTCTGTATCGCTGGCCGCGGATGGTCTGCAGGCAATTCCAGGATGGTAAGATCTCCCCCAAGCTTCTCCCTCCAGTAAGCAGTCTGCGATTTTAATACCTCACCCTGTAACCATTCCCGCTGCCATTCCGCAAAATCCGCATATTGAATGGGAAGCTCTGGAAGCGAAGGGACAGTTTCCTGCAAAAAGGCGTCATAAAACGTCGCCATTTCCTGCACGAGTATCCCCATGGACCATCCATCAGAGATGATGTGGTGTAGGGTGAGGAGAAGGATGTGCTCTGTATCCCCTAAACGCAGAAGGCTGACCCGGAGCAATGGGCCGTGAGCCAGATCAAAGGGGCGCCGGAATTCTTCGGCAGACAGTCGGCTGGCCTCACCCTCGCGATCGATTTCCGGAAGGCCTGTGAGATCGATCACGGGCAGAGAGATCGATCCCTTTTCCGCAATGCACTGCACAAGATGTTCATCCACCAGGGGAAAGGTCGTACGCAGTGATTCATGGCGGGCGACGATGGCCTCAAAGGTTTGCCGCAAAGCCTCCACATTCAATACACCGCTCATTCGAAATGCTTTAGGGACATTATAGAGAGGACTTCCCGGCTCCAGTTGATCCAGGAACCAGATGCGCTGCTGGGCAAAAGACAAGGGGAAAATAAACCCTTCCGAAATTGCTTTATTCTCCAATAAATTCAACTGCATATTTTTCTTTAAAACTTCGACTGCTCCAAGCATCTGACTCAAGGTGACAGTTTCATCCGACGTGCCTCTCGGGAGATCGGGACTATCGGGGGGACTTGAAATGCCGTCCCACTACTCTTTAATTTTTCGATGGCCTGTGAGAGTCCCGCAATGGTTGGGCTCTCAAAGAATGATCGCACAGGCAAATCTACCTGGACGGCCTTGTTGATCCTTGACATGACCCGGATGGCCAGCAGGGAATAGCCGCCAATCTCAAAGAAATTGTCGTAGATGCCGACTCGGTCCCGCACCAGCACTTCCATCCAGATTCCCGATAGCGCCTCCTCGACCGGCGTGCGGGGGGCGACGTAGCTCACTTTCAACTCTGGCCGGCTGGAGTCCGGGGCGGGGAGTGCTCTTCGATCCATCTTGCCGTTGGGTGTGAGCGGCATTGCGTCGAGGGTGACGAAGACCGAGGGGACCATATAGTCGGGGAGCTTCTGTTGCAGGTAGCCCCGTAGTTCGCGCTCCAATTCGCGTCGTGTCAGTACAATGTCGCTCTGGATGGTCATCTCACGCAAATGTGCACCCGGCAGTTGCTCCAGTACTAGGCGCCGGTCTGATGATGCACGGATCGCATAGATATAGCAGAGTTGCGTACCAGCCAGTGTCGGATCCTGCTCAATGGCGTACTCGTATCCGTGTTTATCGAACAAAGCGGTGATAAGTTCTAGATGCTCTTGCACATCCACTTCAAGTACGATCTGCCGAATCCGGCTCCAATCCTCGTCGCGGATTCCCTGCAAAACGTCCCATTCACACTTCTCCACGTTGATCTTCAAAAGGTCGATACGCTCAACCTTCTCCTCGGCGATCAGGTTGGAGAGAGTCCGCAATCGAGTGGTTAGCGTACGAGTTTTAAAGCGATCATCCAGCAATTCGTCGACCTGTTCGTTTAGTTCGGCTATGTCGCCAAAGGCCGTTTTCTGCTGGTTCCTGACGAACGTCTTTACGACGGATTTCTCTCTTTCAGGATCAGCGTAGAAGCCGGACAACAGCGAGAAGCCTTCATAAAAGGTGAACTCGGCCGTTGTATCCGTTTTCGACAGCCCGTAACTGAACAGTTTCACATCCTCGCCGTAGGCCTTCGCGTTGGCACTGGCGATCTCATAAACTATTGGATTGGGTTCAAACGCATAGACGCGGGGTCGATGGCAAAGTTGATTAACAAAAACGGTGAACAACCCTATGTTGGCCCCGACATCGAAGATGACGTCATCGTCACGGATCACAATCCCGTGACGGAGGTAGGCTTGCAGTTCGAAGATCTCACGATAGAGGTAGTCCGTTTCGTTCTTATTAAGGTGAGCCACGACCAGATTATTGGGAAGCTTGTACGCTCTTGGTCCCAGCACCGAATCGGCCGGCTGCCGGAGCGGCACGACATAGGCGGCCAACTGCCGGTTTCCCGATGTATCCTCCCGGGCGACGACGGCTGCTTCGCGCACGCCGGGACAATTGCCCAGTTCTGCCTCAATTTCTCCCAGTTCGACGCGGAACCCACGAATTTTGACCTGCTGATCAATTCGCCCCAGGAACTCGATGTTCCCGTCGGAAAGGTAACGAGCCCGATCACCAGTACGGTACATCCGGGCGCCAGACTCATCGCGAAACCGATTGGCAACAAATCGTTCGGCAGTCAAATCGGGATGGTTCCAGTACCCGCGCGCGACGCCATCTCCACTGATGTAGATCTCACCAGGCACGCCGACGGGTACCGGCTGCTGCTGGCTGTCAAGTATGTACACCTGTGTGTTGGGCAGGGGACGCCCCAGGGGTAGGGTGCCAGAATTGGTGCTGGGTAGATCATCCCAGAGACTGTACGTGAGCACACCTACGGTGGTCTCGGTCGGTCCGTAGTGGTTGAAGATCATGCAGTCGGGTGCGAGCGTGCGCAGGTTCTCGACCCAGTCGCAACGCGCCGCCTCGCCGCCGAGGATCAGGCGGCGAGACGGCATCACATTATGTGGATGCGGACCGGTCAACAGAGCCGCAAAGTGCGAGGGCACGATCTTGAGGCAGTCGATTCGATGGCGCTCGAAGTAATCGGCAAGGGCCGTAGGATCCGATGCGCGCTCCCGCGAAATTACATGCAGGCACCCGCCGGTGCACCACGACGGGAAGACGACAGTGTTACCCAGGTCTGCCGCGATGGTCGACACCGTCGCTAAATTCCATTCGGGCTCAAACGCCAGCCGCTTGCAGATGCCCCACACGTAATTGATGAGCTGTCGGTGCTCTACGGCGACCCCTTTGGGCCGGCCCGTGGAACCTGAGGTGTAAATGACGTAGGCAATGTTTCCTGCAGTCGCTCCCCCTTCCGGATTGGTGTCCGGCATTTCTGGTTCGGATCCTCGGTGCCCCTGCGCATCCAGGTAAACCATCTCAGCTGTAATCCCAGGCAGAATAGCTGCCAGTTTCTGCTGCGTCAGAACCACGGGTGTCCTTGAATCTTCCGCCAGGAACGCGAGTCGGTCCGCGGGAAAGTCAGGGTCAAGCGGCACATACGCACCACCGGCTTTGAGGATGCCCAGGAGCCCCACCACCATCTCCAGGGAGCGTTCCATGCAGATCCCGACCAACACCTCTGGCCCCACACCAAGCTTTCTCAGGTAATGGGCAAGCTGGTTCGACCTCTGGTTCAGTTCCCTGTAGGTTAACCTTTGGCCCTCAAAGACCAAAGCTATCGCATCCGGAGTCCGCTCTACCTGTTCCTCAAACAGCTCGTGGATGCATCTGTCACAAGGATAATCTGTCTGCGTTGCGTTCCATTCAACCATGAGTTGGTGGCACTCGGCTTCGGTCAAGATGGGAATCTCCGTGACACATTTATCCAAATTTCCCGAAATGCTTTGAATAATCGTCTGAAGGTGCCCCAGCATTCGTATGACTGTGTCTTGCGTAAAGCGCCCCTCGTCAAATTCGATCCTCAATACCATTTCGTCATTATCGTATCCCCCTATGGTCAGGGGGTAATTCGTGCGCCCGCGGTATTCGAATTCCCTGTTTACCCATTTGCCGCCCTTCGATTGCATGTATGAGTTAAGGAAATAATTCTCAAAAACAACAAGGCTCTCAAAAAGAGGACTTTCGTGAGTTATCTCGCTCCAACTCTGAATCATGTGGAGCGGAGAGTGTATATGTTCTCGCATCTGCACGTGCTGTTCCCGTAGCTGCTTTAGCCAGTCGATCATTCTCGTTTGTTTCGGTATCCTAACACGTACGGGCACCGTATTAATCAACAATCCAATCATCGATTCTGCGCCTTCAATACAGGCTCGCCGACATGAGCGTGTCGTCCCGTAGAGTATGTCCTCTTCATCGTTATAGCGGGACAACAACAGTGCCCAGGCTCCTTCAACCAGAGTGTTCATCGAAAGACCATGGCTTGAGGCCAGACGCCGTAGCGCGGATGTTAGAGGCTCGGGTATCCTGGCCTCAACAGATCCCTCACTTCCCATTGCCCTTTTTTCGTCAGATGGTGAACCTCCAACAACTAAAGGAGTTGGGGAGGTAAACCCTGCTAAATTTCTCCGCCAAAACTTCTCGTCTTCTGCCAAGTCCCGTTCTCTCACCCACAAGACATAATCTCTAAATGGACACGGGTCGTCCAGCGCAATGTCACGATTTTCGATCAAAGCCTCGTAAAACGTGAACACCTCCTCGATGATCAGCGGAAAAGCGCGTCCGTCCAGCAATATGTGATGGAAGGTCCAGATGAATTTGTATTCTTTGTTACTGAGCTCAAAAATAGCGAGGCGCATCAGAGGTACTTCGGCTATGTCAAACCCTTGTGCCCTGTCCTTCCTGATGTAGGTTTCAAGATTCTCCTCCTGTTCACGTGTGGATAAATATTTCCAGTCGAAGCATTCTCCATGAAAAGGTGCTTCTGGAATCACTACTTGCCGTGGCTCGTTCGTTTCTTTCCATTCAAATTGTGATCTTAGGACTGGATGCCTTTCCACGATCCGTGCCCACGCACGCCGGAAAGCCTCTACGTCAAGGGGTTCATGGATACTGCAGATAATCTGCTGAATATCCACACCAGTTCCTATGCTCGCTATACTGTGAAATAACATTCCTTCCTGAAGGGGAGAGAGAGGGTAAGCTTCATGTTCATATACATTGTTCACGTGAATATCACCTTCCCATTCAACCTATACGATTACTTTGGAAGAAATGCGTGCTGGATATCGTCCTTCCTGGCGAATCTTTGCTTGAGCCCGGCCATTGCCAATATTGGACTTCGCAGTTGCCCCCTTCTACTGCAAAAGAACCCGTAAACCCTTCGCCAGGTCCCACGTCCCCAATTGTCCATTTTGATGCTTCCTTTGCATCGTCCACTGTTCTTAATAACTCGAATGACTTACCCGGTACCGCTGAGACATCGAATGTGTCTAAAGGATAAGATAGGCCATCTCCGGTTGCCTTCATAAGTGCTTCCTTTCGGGTCCACCAATTAAAAAACCTTTCTTGTTTCTCGCTCGCAGTCAACGTACCAAAGAAGAATCGTTCTCTTACCGAAAAGAATTGTTCGACGATTTGTTCCATTTCAGGGATTTCGTGCATGTATTCGACGTCTATGCCCACTTCGTGACCTTGGGTGAAAACGTAAATGGCTAATGCTTCCGAGTGAGACAGGTTAAATTTAATGTCTCTCTTGCCAAAAGCGCTCTGCAGTTTCGGTTTCCCATCGTTTTCATAACAGAATCGGATCGCGCTTGGCTCAACACCAAGATAGGATGCCAGCATGCTTCTTAATATCCCCCGCGCGGCGATGAAGTGACTTCTGTCTCGCTCAAAAAGAAAATGTTCAGCCTTCAGCCTCTCATCAAGCGAGAGGCTTTCTTTGAGCTCCTGGATGCTTGCAAACGATAGGCTCAAGCTGGCACGCCAGATGTGTACATCATTCCTTGAAAGAAGAAGCTGGGTCGGTGGTGCACTCCATGATGTTTTCATATTCTTTGTCCGATCATCTCGGGAATGACGTTGTTTTATTGTGATTCGAGTTTCTGTTCCCAGTTCCAGGCAGTCTGGATGATGAACTCCAGGTCATCGTGCCGGGGAAACCAGCCGGTAAGGGCACGCAGGTGGTTGCTGTTGGCTGTGAGTATGGGTGAGTCGCCGGGCCTGCGGTCCGTCTCCTCAATTGGAAAATCGATGCCGGTGATCTTCCTGACAGTTTCGACGACCTCCTTTACTGAGGAGCCGTGGCCGTCGGCCCCGGCGACGTTGAAATAACGCAGGGCGATGTAGCGGAAGTCATGGGCCAGGGCCACATCCTTAAGGATGCGCTCCACCATAGCCTTGGATGCTCCGTAGGAATTTATGGTATTGAGGGAAGCCTTCTCGTCAACGGGGGGCTTCATGACATAACAATAAGAAATTAATGACATTGCTTCAAAGCGTGGCCGCCCTGTCCGCACCCCCGGGAACATCGTAAAGATAAAATACACACCTATGTTTCATACCCAGTTCAGTTATCATTAATTCCGCTTACCGAAGCAGAACATCAATAAATGTGGCGCTTTCCTGCTCTCCGGCCCATGTATCCACGGTGCTGGTTATTTCCATCTCCCTGCCGCTATAGTGCATCGAATGATCGCATAGATAACCGAGCAGGAGGATGTCGGCACCGTCATCTTTTGTGTAGGCCAAATCTTTGAGCGCCTATCTAACGCGGGCGATATTATCACGGATCTGCTTCTTCCTTGTCTCCGGTAGGGATAGCATGAAGTGGATCAGATCAGATCCTGCGGGGAAGTCCTGGTTTGCCAGAGAATTTCACGACGCTCATTCCCACGGGAAAGGACATAATACAAGGCGCCCTCATACTCAATGCGCCAGGCGCGTCCCATGATGTCTTAAGAATTGTTCAACTCAGAAAATGCAGTCATTGATCGAGATTTGAAACCTCACGTTATTTAAAGCCAGGCTTACAAGAAGGATCAGAAATGCCATCGATGTCAATTCAGGCAACCGGCATTCAACCTCTTTAGAGTAACCAAAGTGCTACAAACCGCATAAGGAAGGGGGGAGTCATATGAGGTATTACAGCTCCGCCCTCTCAGTTACAAATGTACTGAGCAGGAGAACGGCGTCAACATTGCGGTTTTCTGAGGGTACGTTCCCGAATTCCCGTGAACTCCCGTCATATCCCCAGATTGCCAGGGTTCACGCATGAAGCAACCTGAATCACATGCCCTGCCCTTAGACCCTTGCGCAGCCCTTGTGCTTGAGTGATGAACGTATTATTAAAAATCTCCTGGCACGATGTTTTTTACTTTACCCGCGTTAAAGCCCTGATTTTAGTAAAAACCCATCGTTGACGTGACGATCCTCTGTTGTAATAATTAAATTTTTAAACAAAAGTCTACCAAATGCAATACGCGAAAAGTACGGGTAATTTGCTAGCAAATACGGCCGATGGGCAAGTTTCCAACCAAAGCTCTATGAAACTCCGCGGAGTATCAATTTCACAATGAAAATAACAAATCACGGCAGATCTTACGATTATACAGTTTGCCTATATGAGGATGTGCAAGGCGCTGGGGAAATTAATCCAAGAAAGACTGAGGAGGTTATAAAGAAATTTTTTTACGTGCCGTTGATCTTCGCACCTACCTGTTAGTTGATCCTTTGCTTGATGGCCGATCATGCCTATCGGACGACTTCTCTTACTGCGTATGATGGCAAGACCAAGGAGGCCCGAGCCCAATAGCCAGATCGCTGCGGGGATGGGAGTGACCTGAACAGGGACATGAACGGATACATTATCAACGCAGAAATACTTATTCCCAGACCCACCACCGGTTGTACCGTATATAGCGATAGCGTACCAATAATAGCCTGCATCGGCACTACCATCCAATGTAACGTTTGGCCATCCTCCTCATAACCAACAAGCCGGGGAGACCAGAGCCGAGGAGCCAGACACTATGCGGGATCGGGACATTACTGACATTACTGATAAGACTTGAAGTGCTCCCGGGGAGACCAGCAACGTGTGCCCCTACATTCGAGTGAGGTTGCGCGTCAGGAGAGGGCGAGTTAAAAAATGGATAGAAAGAATTTTCTGTAATTGCAGTTCCATTTTTGTCATATCCTTGTAGGATGAAACTGAGGGCATCGTCCTGGACACCGCTGGTGTTGTAGCCAAAGCGTGTATTAGTGCCGTCATTACTGGCAAAATTAACCATAACATCGAAGCCTTTTCCTAAATTGCCACCGCCTGGAACATTCTGAGTATTTTCCCCTATAGTAATTGATGGGGTCTGAAAGGATCCGCTTTTACCGAGACTACCATACGACAATGAACCACCAGTGAGTAGTACGCTCGGGTCAACGTTAAATGCGACATTTGAGATGTAATAAGCGGCCACGGGCATATTAGACGTAATTGCCACCAAGACCTGGCCCGTCGTGCCTGCATTACTGAATGAAACCGTCAACCAGTCCGCAGGGTCAATACTGGTATTCCCGTTAAGGACATATTTCAAGTCATATGATAAATCTGCCCCTGCGTTACCCGCAGCTAATCCCAGAATGATCGTTACTACCGTTACGAAGAAAATATTGTGCAATAATATCTTCATCGCCTTTTCCTCCTCATATTTTTTTACTTATTTGAAGGGTTCACCCTTCAAGTCGATATCCGGACGTCTCTGTTCGGGTCAGCTTTGCCGGTTCCGTTACTTCCTCGCCCGCCGTCGAATCACCACCATGGCAATAAGCCCTGAGCCAAGCAGCCAAACCGCTGAGGGGATGGGAACAGGAGGATCTGAGATAGTAAGTTGAAATGCTACATTATACGGAGTGCCAGGAAACTCTATTGGACTTTGGATACTCCCATTACCGTCATCGTTCGCCCTTTGCCATCCCCACGTGCGCGAATCAGGTACTGTGTTATAAATGGATAACCAGTATTTCGTATTTGCTAAAGCAGGGAACGGCGTGGTAAGGGCAGCTGAATATTCGTACACTCCATCACCGCGGTTGCTACCGGTCACTGAGACATTACTTACTTGAGTAGGAGAGCCTGAAGGTACGTTATTAGCGTCATAGAACGACAATGTGAATGTAGAGGCACCAGAATATGAGGGGCTGTAGAGGCCCCACCAATTAATCCCTGTGATGCTGTAATTAGAGCCCAGCGTAAAATCATCATAAACGTGGACCCCTGTTGGATATAAAAGGCTTTTAACGCCGGACCCCAACCCGCCTGGTGTTGCATGGGGTAATTGATCCCACACGACGATATATGCTTGAGCATTAACCGATAAAAAAATTAGCAAAAAAATGCTCGATGAACAGAGCAAGATTTTTTTCATAAGGAAGCCCTCCTTTACAATTCTTTGAATGGCTTTAAACATATACATTTTGCGCCTCCTAAGGCCCTGTCAAGGCCCTTTTTTAGGAACAACAGCTCGGGGGGGGGGGCTCCCCCAGAAAATCTGCACCCATACCCACACTCATTCCGAGAGCTTTGCGTAACCTTACAGACCCATCGCATCTGTCACACCGGCGAAAGCCAGTATCCAGTTCATTCTTGGTTCACGGCTTTCGCCGGTGTGACGCCTGGATTCCGGGTCACGCCCGGAATGACGAGAAAGGAGTTTTGCAAAGCTCTCATTCCATAAATGCCTCGCGGACCGACAAGCATGAACCCGCTTAGATGATTACCGCAATATCTTTGTTGGGATTGACATGTATTTCTCCCACATTCAGTAGGAAATCGAGCTGCCATGAACTCGGGTTCCGCTCCCTGGCCAGATCGATAGCCTCCTCGATTGTCTTCTCTTTGCCCCCATCCAGTGTCAGGGCGACGAGCCTATGCTGCAGATGTTCTTTTCGTAAGCTTTCAAGAAATTGATCAGAGGTAGATGACGTGGGAACGAGACGGACACCTTCGTCTAGTGAGCCGCTCATGCTATTCCTTGCCGCGGAAACGTCGGTAAGCCCGATCACATGGCCCATCTCATGCATAACGACTGTGAGAAGGTCCATACCCTTGGGCTTCGGACCTTTCGCGAATTCGCTGTCGTCAGCCGGTGTCGGATCAATGAACCAGCCGTACCCCGCCGCATCGTTATCAATCAGGATTGTATTGCCGATAGTGACCCCGAGGATATCTCCAGGCAGATCTGCGATTTCCACCTGCAAACCCTCAAGGGAGTCGGCTCGGCTGTCATTTCCGAGGGCATTGTCCCAGAGCGCCTTCGCTTCGGCGACCATGGGGGACAGCTCTGCTTCGGTAAGTTGGTCTGCGGAGACGTTGGCGGCCGCCGAGTGCTTGGCGGTCATTTGGTCTACAACAAAGATGACGAAGCAATTGTCATTCTCAATAACATCGATACGACTGTCGCCGTAGAGTTTGTCGGCTTCGGCGCCTACACCACCGATGAGGACATCGACATTGGGACCTCCCGTGATGGTGTCCGTTGCCCCGGTCGTCTCGTCAGTATCCGTCGTGAGGATGCCGAGAATCGGCGTGTTGCCGAGGGTATAGAATTGGCCCGTGGCTCCCGGATATGCGTCGCCGGCGTAGAAAATCCTCGCGTTATCCCCGATCAGAACACTCTGGCCCTCACTATCTCCGTGTGATCCTGTTGCATTGTCACCATAAATCGTGTCCGAACCCGCGCCGCCGATGATGGTGTCAGAACCCCCTTCCCCGCTGATAGTGTCATTGCCGCCAAAAATCGTCCCGCTGCCAGCGGAGGAGTATGCATTCGAGGTGACCCCACTATCCAGGGAGTATGCATCCGACCAGACTTCATCGAGATCCGTCAAATCAGTCGTCCCGAAATTCACCCAGCCGTTATCCCCCACGATCAGGTCGTCGCCCTGGCTGCCTCTGATGTTGTCCCCCTCCGCACCGCCGAAGATAATAATGCCGGTATTGGTGACAGGCCACGCATCGATATCATCGACCGCGCCGGAGCCATAGACAATGGTCTTGGGGCCGAGGAAGATGTAACCGGGGTTTTCCCAGTTCGGGTCATTGGCGGTTCCGCTTGCGTTACCGAACCAGATGTTATCCGCATCCGTGTGGCCCCAGATTTGAGTCATATAGCCGCTTGCAATCGGACCATGGATGATATCACCGCTGAGCTGCATAACGGTGCCGATGTTGGGATCGACCGCATCGTTGACGGCTTCCTCGCTTGACATTTCGTTTACCCTGGCAAAATCGCCGTAGATGTCGATGTTATTCCCGGCAAGGATCTGGGCAGTCTCATCGGTAGTGACATTGTCGCCCACGCGCAGAAGGATCGAGCCCTGCGGCGTGTTGATAAGTCCATCCGCAAGCAGGTTCAGGTCCTCGCCCCCGGCCCCGCTCTCGCGCACGGTGAAGCGCACATTGCCGGTGAGTGCCTGGATGAGAGTCACCTGCGCGTCCTTGGCGAAAAAGGCGAGTGTCGTCGGCAGGGTCTCGGTCAGGTTTATGCTGCCTGCCGCCTGAGCGCTGATCGTCCCATAGGCATGGGCCTGCGAATCGATCTCCAGGTCGTTCCCACCGCTCGGGTCGCCAATGCTGCCACCCTTTGCATAGAGGTAAATCGTATTGCCGATCACATCGGCGCTGTCGTCGCCCGCAGGCGCGGGTGCGTTGTTCTTGGCGTCGATAATTCCCCGCGGCCCATAGAGGAATACGTCGTCATAAGTCGAGTGGATGGTGCCCACGCGCAGGTCGTTGCCGTCAGCCGGATCTACCGCCACGATCTCACTGAAGGGGCTGGCCTCTGTGCCAATGTAGCCGTTCGTCAGCACATCGACGAAGGCGCCGCCGGCCTTGATGTTGGTGGTGCCGAGCACATTGATGGTCGGCGTTATGGGAGGGAGGAAGTTGAGATTAAGGGTGCCGGGCTCCGAACTATCGGCAGCACTGATGCTCACATGCTGGCCCGCTTCGGCGAGGCCAAAAGTCCAGGTTGTGTCCACGTTCAAGTGGAGAGAGCTAATGGGGACACCGACCGCCTCCTCGAAGAAAGGATCGCCCGGTTCGATACCATTCGGCCTCACGTCCGGCCTGTAGAAGATTTTGTAGTTACCGGTATGGGGCCATGCCGGGTAATCTTGAACGGAAACGTCCACGCCGGGAGTGGACAAGCGCCCGTTTTCCACAACAGCTGCATTTAGCGTCACTACGGTGTCATTCCCGGCCGTCAGTAAGTCGACGTTGGCGGTCTGATCACCGTAACCCATCCCGCGGAAGCGGGCGCTCAAATTGAGGTACAGATCGGTCCCGGCCTCGCCGAAAATCTGTGCGGTCTGGTCGGGTGAGTAGATCGACTCGATGCGGATAGGTTTCTCGACGGAGCCCACTGAACCCTGGGCCTCGATGCCGTGGAACCGACTCACCTGGGCCGATACCGTCTGATTGGACAACTGAGCCAGCGTGTTCAGCACCGCTGTCTCTGAATTATCGCCGGCGAAGGCGGCGATCTGGAAGACCTGCGGGGTCTGTCCTGCGACCTCGACCTTGATCAGGTCGCCTATAACGAAGCCGCTGTCCTCCCAACTAGCTCCGTCGCTGCGCGTCAGGCTGTCAGGGGCATCTTCTACGCCCGCGTCCACGAACTGCAAAGTGCCGGCCCAATAACGGTCCTGCTCAAGTTCGAAGTCTGCCGGTACCGTCGCCGAATTTGCGTCGCCCAGGGCGCGGGTCCGGATCAGGTAGGTGGTAAGTCCGGCCTCACCGACGATGTTGGCGCCAGCATTGAGCATCCGTGTCTCGCCGACCGGGTTGTTGATGAGCTTGCCATTGCGCAACATGATGTCGCTCTCGCCGAGGTTGCGCACGTCGATCAGCGTCGAGCCCACGGTCTGATTGATCGCGAAGTTTAGCTCCTCTTCTACTCCACTGTCGAGGTCCATGTGAACACGCGGCGATTCGGTGGTGTTTATGGGGTCGATTGAGTTCAGCCACAACGGTATATCCGATGCGTTGGTAATACGCACGCTGTCGAAGGCCATGTCGAAGGTGAAGGTTCCCCAATAGTGGGGGGCGTCGATAACCGTGCCGCCGTCGATATCGTTCGCGGCCTGGAAGACCACGTCGCCGAGGCCGTCGTTGAAGATGTCGGCCACTTCGATCTGTTCCGCGCCGGCAAAGGAGGTGCCCGGTGCGGGATTGGTTATACCGTTTACGGTAATGTCTGTGGCTCGCGCCACTTTACCAGAGCTGTCGATCACCAGCTCGGGTGATGGCCCACTGTCGACATTTACATCGGCATCCCACATGATCTTGCGGTCGCCCTCATCGATGCCGCCGCCGTCGAAGTTACTATTGTTTGCCTTCACGAGTAGCGCCAGATGGTCGAACGGGTCGAAGGTGTCGAGCGGGCTTGGCGGCACCTCATTGCTGGTGGTCGCAGTCGGCCGCACCCCGACGTTAACGACTACCCACGGATCAGCGTCGACCATATTTGTGACCGTGCCGCTGTTGTCACCCTTCTCGGATGAACCGCCAAACAGACCGTACCAGTGGTGGTCGGTCTCCCGGTTCGTGTCGAAGTTCTCTTGTGTAGCCACCGCGTCCATGCCTTGGCGCCCGGTGATGGTGGTCAACCCACTGCTCGCTCCTTCGAGGAGCAGCAAGGTGGACGAGTCGACGTCATGGTCGGCACGCGCTGTGGCGCCGCCAATAAGGCCGCCCGCGGTGGCCTCTGACCTGGCCATACCTTCCAAACCACTCAGAAGAGCCTCCACATCAACAGTCTTTGCCTCGATCGTCGCACCGCTGCCGATGATGGTATTGGTGCGGCTCGTGATATCGGTCTTGGCGTCCACATCGGCGACCGAAATGACGCCGCCGCCCTTGCCCGAAGCCTTGGTGTTAGTCTTTATGTTGCTGTCGCTGGTGATGAGGAAATCGTCCACCGCTTCGATCAGCACGCCGCTGGCGTTGATTTGCGGCGAAGCCTCGTCTTTGGTGATGTCCTTGACTGCGACTCCCGAAGCTGCATGGCCGACGTACGCGTTATTGTGGTTTTCATAGTCGATAAGCGAGTCGACGACGCCGATCTGGATGACACCGCCGGCACGGCTGTTGGCATAGGTAGACACCGAAGCTGCCGAAAGGGTCGTGATGCTTACGTCGCCTCCCGACTGCACGCGCTCAGCATCGACGTAGGCCTGCACGTCGGCAACAAATTCGGCCTTGGCCGTAGGCACCGAGACATCGAGGCCGCCCCCGCTGCCACCCTTGGCCGAAGCCAGGGATTCGCCATTGCCGACGCTCGGGTAGATCTCGCGGAGTGAGACGCCCTCCGGGCCGAGCAGCTTGTTCACAGCGCCAGCTGTGACGCCGGTAAGGTCGATACGCAATTCGTGATTGACGTCGTCTTCGCCGCCGGCACCGAGTTCGATGCCTTCAATGCCGAGCGAATGCGTGCCTCCGGTCTGACCGACGGTGATTGAAGGAACGATCACATCGTCGGGACCCTTCAACTGGAAGCTTCCGCCGGCACTATTGACAACGGTGTAATTCATGCCGTTTTCGAGTCCTCCGAGTGGCTTCGGGATCAGAAGGTGATTGACCTTTTCGGTAATCGAAGTGGTCTCGTCGACGGTCTCGTCTGTCAGCACGTCGCCGGCAAAGAACAACTTATCGGCTGTCACGGCAGCGATGGTGAGCGTGTTATTGTTGTCCTCGGTGCCGGAGATGTCGACGACTTGACCAGCGGCAAATCCGTCGTCCAGCCAACTGCCGCTGGAGCGGGTGATGGTGTCATCGTCATTGGCCACCTGGGCAAATTGCAGATCTTTCAATTGGGCACAACCTTGGCGTTTTAGTGGAATCGTCTGGCCGCTTATCGTGGTGGCGCCGCTGACGGTTTCGGTTGTCAGCACGTCACCGGCAAAGGACAACTGAGTGGCGGTTACGGCGGCGATGGTAAGCTGATTATTGTTATTCAAGGTGCCGGAGATGCCAATTTTCTCGCCGGGGGCAAAGCCGTCGAGGAGCCAACTGCCGCCGGAGCGGGTGATGGTGTCATCTCCACCGTCCACCCGGGTGAATTGCAGGCCGCTCAACTGGGCATAACCCTGCAATTCAATATAGTTATCGTCGATGACGTCCACGCGATAGGTGGCCCCGTTGGTCAAGCCGCCGACGGGCGTGCCGTTGGTCGTGTAGGTGACAAACTCTCCGTCGCTGAAGCCGTGGCCCGTATCGGTGTCGTTATCGTCCAGATCCCCATCGTTATCACTGTCGATCTTATATTTGACATAGATACGATTGTTGTTGTCGTAGACGGGTTTTTCGTCGTCTATCTTCATGTCCGCACTCAGGCTGTTGAAGGGCGCACTATCCGGCGCACGGTAGGTCACGAGGTCGCCGTCAGCGAATCCCGACAGATTCAGCCGGTTGCCGTCGGTGATGAGGCCGGGTGTGGGGCTAAACGTCACCTGCGTTCTCTTGGTGTCCGCCGTATAGAGCTTGATCGTGTTCGCGTCGATTACCCGCACGTAGTAAAGCCCCGGGGTAACAACGTCGTCTCCGACGCCCCCGCTGCACGAATAAATGACCGCATCGCCCGTTCGGAAGTTGTGTGCACCGTCGAAGACGATGACGTTGCGGTCCGTGTCGACATCCGATGTATTGAAGGCGTCCCCGAGCGCGAGGGTGTTGTCGTCGACGCGGATCACGCTGTAATCGCGGCCGGCGATCAGCGTGTTGTTCGAGGTGGAAGTGTCAGTCTCGATCGCCGCCTGGCCATTTAGATCATAGGTGACCGCGTCTCCGGTGTTGAGGCCGTGGTTCGCAAACGTGATTTCGTCTGTGTCGATGTCCACTTTGTCATGCAACAGATCGTCGTTCACCTGCTGCTGCTGCTGTTGCAATTCGGATTTGACAATGATGTCTCCGCTCTCGGTCTCGACCCGGGTGCCGCTGGCTATCCAGGCCTGCACGGTCGGCTCCACGTCGATCTTGCCGTAGGCCACGCCTACGTTGATGCCGCCGCCGCTGGCGGAATTGGCGGTGGCATCGGCCTCGGCGATCTCCGCGATGGCTTCGACGCTGACCGTGCCTTCGGCCGCGATGCTCACCTCCGAGCCGATCCAGGCCTGGGTTAGCGGCTTGGCCGTGGCTTCAGCTTTTACACCGGAGCCTGAAATCAAACCGCCGCCTGCCGCCGAACTGGTTGCGGTGGCGGAATCTTTGGAATCGGCCTTGATGGCCACACTTCCCGCATCGGAGATGGTCGTAGAATCGGCCACCCAGGCCTTGGTTGATGCGTCATTCCAGGCTTCGGCCAGCGCCACGTTCACTGAGAGGGCAGCGCCCCCTCCCATTTTGCTGGTGGCAATGGCGCTGCCGGCCTTAGATTCGGCGGTAATCATCAGCGCGCCCGTGACGTCGATGGTGGTTCCAAGTCCGGCGACCAGGGCCTGCACAGCACCTGTGACGTCTGCATCCGCAGAAGTGCCGTTGCCCCCGGCCAGAATACTGACCGCGGTGAGGTTGTCCTTGGCCTCGGCCCGCCGCCGGTCGGCAGTGGCCGTTATGCCCAGCGATAAGGCATCGAGGTCCACGCCGGAGCCGAGCCACGCACGCGTCTGCGTTGCCGTGGTGGCCTTGGGAAGCAGGACTTGAACGCCAATCGCGCTGCCACTCCCACCCTTGCCTTCGGCGTAGGCGTTCGCATCGGAGGTCGCTTGCACGACGACCGCGCCGGCCACGTCGACTTGCGTCAATATTGCTTCGAGTGGCTCGGCAGTAGTGCCGTCGAACCCTCCGCCGATCCAGGCTTCGACGACCCCATCAATCTTCGAGACCGTACCCGCACCGGCTCCACCGATGGCAGAGACGCCGACCACGAAAGCAGTCGAAGACGTGTCCAGCGTGCCGTCCGCATTAATCGAAAGCGACCCGGCATCGAGATCAGTGTTCTTGCCGATGTAGGCGCGTGTCTTCGCGCTATCGGTCGAGTCAGCGATGAAGGCGTTGACACTGATTCCGCCCCCTCCGCCGCCGCTGATCTCCGATGTGGCACTGGAATCGCTGGTAGCATCGATGGTTGCCGCATCATTCAGATCCAGTGTGGCTACGCTTCCCACCTCTCCTTGAACAAAGGATTCGGTGACCGTGTTAACCTTGGCTACCCCTTTGGAGATGTTGATCGAGACGCCCCCGACACCCACGACGATGGCATTGGCCTTTGCGTCCTCGGTCGAAGACGCCTCCAGGTCGAGCGACCCTGCCGTCACCGCGGACCCTTGCCCGACATAGGCACGGGTCGAGCCGTCGATCGTGGCGATGGGCACGAAGACGGTGGCAGTGATACCGCCGCCTGCGCCGCCTTCCGCCTCGGTGGTCGCACTCGAAACGGAAGTTGCCGTGATGGCGACGCTCCCAACGGTCATGTCGTCTGCCTGTCCGACATCGGAACCCCCGATGAAGGCCGCTACGGAACCGCCCACATCGACGACGGCCACGGTGGCACCCGCCGTCACCCCGCCATATGCAGCGCTCGCCGCAAGAGCCTTTACGTCGCGATCGGAAAAGGCCTCGATCTGAAGCATGCCGCCTGCCTGATCTATGCTCGCCCCCTCATCCGCGTAGGCTCGGACGGACGTGTTTTCGGTGAGCACAATGACCTGGGCTCCAACCGCAGCGCCTCCCACCTGACCAGCGTAGACGCTGCCATTCAACGCCTCGGTATACCGCGCGCTGATGAGGATATTGTCATCAGTTCCGCTTCCTGCCGTAACGGTGGCGTCGTTGTCGATATAAGCTTCAACGTTGCCGTTCACCGTTCCAATGACTACAGAGACGCCAACCGCTGCGGCGCCGCCGGCGATGCCACCCGCAATGCCGTCGAAGGTCAGGCGGTCTTCCGCCCGAACGCCTACATCGCCGCCCGCGGCCACTGTTGCGTCAGCCCCTATGAAAGCGACCGTCCCGTCAGGAACAAATGTCGGTACCGGAGCGACGACGGAATCTGCAACCGGGCTTGTTGGGGCTGCGGAACCGAGGGTTGTGCTTGCTCCGGAGGTGCGCGAGGCAACTTCGTTGCTGCTCGTGTCTCCGCCACCTGTAAAGCCGCTTAGAATGCTCGTGTAGCCGTTATCCGTTTGTTCATCAGGATTTTCAGGATCGCCCGAATCAACACCGCTGGCCTGCTTGTCGGCAAAGCCGATAACGCTGTCATTCCCTGTGCCCAGGCTGTCTTGGGTGGTCTCGGATTCCTCGCCCTCGTCCACCGTATAGTTGGATTGCAGTCCGCCGCCGATGGTCCATACCGATACGGAGCCCGCTATGCCTACCGCACCGACGCCCACGGTAAGGGCAAAGGTATCTACGTCCTTGACGGCCAGGGCGTTTACGTCCACATCCTTTTTCGCTTCGACTACGGCGTTGTTTCCGATATATGCCGCCGTGTCGCTGCGGAGGATGCCCACGTCCACACCGCCGCCGATTCCGGCAATACCGATCCCCAAACCGCCGCCGATCGAGAGTACTTTCGCGTCGTTCACCGCCGTGAGGTTCACCGACTGGGCGGAACCTTCGCTCCCCGCTGTGGTATTGATTTTGGCATATTCACCGACATAAGCCCTGGTATCGGAGCTGATGATCTCCACCGCAACCCCGCCGCCGATCCCTGCATAAAAGCCCACACCTCCGGCCGCAGCGATGCTGAGGAGGTCTTCACTGGACCCCGCTTGAACCGCCAGCCCTTTGAATCCCGACTCCGTTTCAAAATCGCCGTTCTCGTCGAACTCTCCGGTATAAATATCTCCCAACGTACTCGATGTACTTGCGAGGGCGTCCACCACCGCGTAATCGCCGATGAACGCTTCCGTGTCCTTAGTGATGACCGTGACCCCCACCGATGCGCCGATTCCTACCGCACCGATGCCGATTCCCAGACTGCCCGCAATCACGTCCGCATCCGTATCATCCTGTGCCGAAACCAGAATGTTGCCACCGGCCGTTGCGCTGGCAGCGGCAGGTGCCGTACCGTCATCGTTAGTTCCGTAAATGCCGTCATTGCCGGCAGTTTTGTAATTGCCGTCTTCGCCGATAAAAGCCCGGGTGGTTGTCGTGAGGACCGTGACCGGGATGGAACCTCCTACCGATACCATCCCGGAGCCGGCCACGCCGGCGGCGATGGAGAGGATGTCTTCGGAAGCTTTCGCCTTGACAACAATGTCTCCCCCAGCATCGACGCCTGCGCCGTCATCGATATAGGCCTCCGTGGTAAGGGTCAGCACCGCAACCACCACGCTTGGCGTGACCGAAACCGTGCCGGAAATGGAGATGCCCGCGGCCACGCCGATGGTTTCGTAGTCGCTGCCCGCCCCAACCAGGACGGAGCCTTCCGTGTCTATATCAGCTCCCGAGGCCACATAGGCTCTGGTCGTTATCATAGATACTTGCACGTCCCCGCCGACATTGACCGCCACGGTGCCGGCCGCGCCGCCGCTCAGGCCGTAGGTCCGGATCGTGTCTTGATTCACGGCAGCCACGGCGACGCCGCTTACGGTTTGGGTACTTGGGGCCACGCTGCGTCTTCCGTTCTGCGATGTGTCGTTGGAAAAGTCCGATACCCCGTCGCCGTTAATGTCGGTTTTTGTGGCCGGTGGAGCCGTAATGGCACCGGTTTCGTCGGTAATCATCTGGATAGTCAGCTCTGAGCCGGTAATAGTTTCGTCCTGAGAAAGCCCCTGGACGTTTTCACCGCCCCTGAGGTACAGGGTCGATCCATCTTCGGAAATGCTGTCGATTACAAACGTCCCGTCGTTTTCGCCATCCGTTGTGCCGCTGATCTGGATGGCCTGGCCGGCTTTATACCCGTCTGTCGTCCAGCTTCCCGAACTGCGGGTGATTGTGTCGGCCGCCATTCCATTGAGAGCGAAAGTCACGTCGCATCCCGCCGAAAAAACTGGATAGGGCGCATAGAGCGGCGCGCCGAATCCGCCGTCCTTGACGACGATCCCGAAAAGGGCATCGGCATCCACGTAACTAAAGGCGCCGATGTAGGCATCCACGGTTTTAGTCACTATGGGCACGGCTGCTGCAATACCTACACCTACGGTGCCGCCGCCGGCGATGTTGCCGGCAAATATGTCGATTTCAGTTTCATCGCCCGCCGATACAGCCATGCTGCCGCCGGCCTCAATGCTGGCCCTGTCCTCTGCAGAGGTGCCGTCCTCTATATATGCCTGGGTGGTAAGAGTTAACACGGAGACGCCGAACGACCCGGCGATTGCGGCTGTCCCGCCGATTGCGCCCGAGACTGGAATGGAGAGGAGGTCTTCCGATGAATTTGCCATGATCGAAACATTCCCGTCGGCATCCATGTCGGCTTTCGTTCCAATGCAGGCCTCGGTAATCTTGGTAAGGACCTCGACGTCCACACCGGCACCAATGCCGGCAGTGCCGCCCAAGGCGACTGCGCCGGCAATGCTCAAGATGCCCGTATCATCAGAGGCAACCAGAGTGACTCCAGGATCCCCGCTTGCACCTGTAGCACTTACTATTGCGTTCTGACCAATGGAGGCCCGCGTCGTCTCGGTCATGACGTTCACAATTGCGGAACCTGCAACGCCAGCAGTACCGCCGAAGGAACCGCCGACTGCCGCTCCGGTGATGTTTTCATAGGAGACTGCCGTGACGACTACCCCGCTGGCGGCCGTTTTGATCCAGTCGCCATTGGCGTCCCGTTCGCCCGTAACGGCCTGGACAGCCGTGCCGGCCCCTCTCGCCGTTACCGAAGCACCTTCGCCGATGGATGCCGTCACCGTATCCGTATGAACGAGCACCAGGGCCGCAATGCCAACTCCTGCCGTGCCGCCAGCGGAGAGCTGCCCGGCAATATCCAACAGGTCGAAGTCACCACGGGCTGCGACCATTACATCGCCCCCTGCGAAAATCGTTGCTCCTCCGGTGATAGTCGCCTCGGTATCGGTAGTGACGACGTACACCCCGGCAGAACCGGCGAGCCCGGCCTTGCCGCCCACGCCGGCATTGGCAGCTACGGAAATGACGTCTTCGCTGGAATCCGCGGTAACCAGAACGTCATCGGCCGCGTTGACCACCGTGCCGCCGCCGATGGATGCTTGGGTATCCTTGGTGATGACCTCGATATCCGCCCCGGCGCCAATTCCGACGCCTCCGGCACCAATGCCTACGGATCCAGCCGCAGCGGTGATGACGGTAGTGTCTTCAGCGGAGACGATTACACCCTGGGTTGTTGCGGCGCTGGTATTGACTTTATTGATTTTTGCGCTGTTTCCAATGGACGCCTTGGTATCCTCATCGAGCACGTTTACGACGGCCGAGCCGGTGATGCCCACCTTCCCTCCGCCGGCGAGGCCCGCGGCGATGGTCAGCAGTTCCTCGCTGGAATCAGCCGCCACGAGGAGACCCTCGGCGCCGAGGGCCGTGACTTGAGCATTGTCACCCACGAGCGCCGTTACGGAATCGACATGCACGAGGACAGACGCGGAAATGCCGAATCCTGCCTTTAAGCCGAATCCTGCCGTGCCGGCGATGGTGCTGAGATCTGCATGGCTGTCCGCCGTGACTTTTACATTACCGTCGGCCGTCACTTGCGCGTTATTTTCAATGGCCGCCAGGGTCGACCCGGTCAATACCAGGACGGTGGCCGAGCCGTTGACCTGGACCTTGCCGCTCCCGCCCACGCCGGCCGCAACCGCCCACACGGTTTCATTCAGGTCGGCATCGACGAGGACATCGCCATCCGCGGTTACTTCGGCGCCCGCTCCGATATAGGCATCAACGTTCCTGTCAAAAACCAGCACCCCTGCCGCGGCGCCGATTCCCACCTTCTTGGAGCCTGACGCAGATCCGCCCACGATGACGAAATTGCTGTCCTGATCGGCGGCGACGTAGACCGAAGAGAGGTTCGCAGAGTTACCGTCGTCCGCGGTTATAATGGCATCGCTGCCGATGTAAGCTTGCAAATCGCTGTCCACAACGCCGGTTGCCGCTGAAGCGGCAAGTGCGAAGTTCCCGCCGTAGGATCCTCCCGCAGCGATGAGATAGAGGTCGTCTTCGGCGGTAGCATCCACAATGACACCACGCCGGCCGGACCATTCAGTGTGAGGATCATCCACTACGATTCCACTGCCATAAGCGGTGATCTGCGCCCCATCGCCGATGTAAGCTTTGACATCCCGGGTGACGAGGCTGACCACCGCGGACAGACCCACCCCTGCCTTCTTGCCGCCGGCTGCCGTCCCGCCTACCCCCACGATAAAGTTGGCGTCATCGGCATCCACTAGGACCGACCCCTCGGCTGAAATATTCGCGCCTTCGCCGATGTAAGCATCGACATCCGTGTTGATCGCCTGAATTCCTGCGGCCCCGCTCAAGCCGAGCCCCTTCCCGCCGATACCAATGGAAGCCGCGATGGAGATCACCCACTCGCTGCTGTCCGCTGTGACCAGCACATTGCCGCCGGCATCGATGGTCGAGGTGCTAATGATGGACGCTTCCGTGGTATTGTCGATTTCATCAAAATCCGCCGCAGCGCCCACGCCGGCTTTGCCGGAAATGGCAACGCCCCCGGCCACGCCGATGATCCTGGTATGGGTTTGCCCATCCACCAGGACATTCCCAGCGACAGTCGCGATCGTGTCTTCGCCAATCCTGGCAAGGGTGTCGTTATCCACGAAATTTATATTTACCGAGCCGGCCAGATTGATGTTCTTGCTGGTGGGCTTTGCCCCGCTGCCGCCGGCCGACACGCCGATGAGCAAATCATCGGAAAGCGCATTAACGTCCAGATTCGTGGCATCTATGGTGGTGTCCTGCGTGTATGCCTGGGTAATGCGGGTGAGATCGTTCCAGGAGAAGGCGCCTGCCAAGCCGCCTCCCTTGGGTGCCAAGTTGACCATTATGGCCCCCGTTCCGACGACCGCCAGCGCGCCGTTTTCAGCAGAGATCAGCACATCGCCGGTAGCGTCCACCAGAGCGATATCACTGATATAGGCCCGCGTATCATCGGAAACGAGATTGATCGCCACCGCTCCGGATACACCGACTCCGGTTCCCTCCCGTTCGGGTCCCTTCAAATTTTCCTTTATCGTTTTTAGGCGGTTTACAAGCTTGGCCAGCTTCCCGTCAGGGGGATTCTCGTTTCCACCACCCCCTTTATTCTTTTCGGTACCAGCGGCGCTTGAGCCGGCCACGGTGAAATTCCAAAGGGTCTCGGAGGAATCCGCCGAGACGGAGATATCACCGCCGGAGGTGATGTGCCCATCTTCGGTATAATCGACTGATGTTAACTGGTTCCCGATAAAGGCATACGTTACATTGTCGATGTCGTTGATGCCCACACTGGCGCCAAAGGCAAAATTCCCTCCCTGGGAAATGGCGCCGGCAATGTTTACGCCGAAGTAACTGCTTTCAGCATCCACAGTAACGTCGCCTGCGGCGTTGATCTTGGCCTTGTCTTCGATCCACGCTTTAGAGGTGTTGTCCACATTGCTGTAGCCAACCGCTCCGTTAAGGCCGACTTTCCCTTTGCTGCCGGACTGGGTAATTGTGACGACCCAATTTTCCGCATCGGAGGAGACATTGACCTCGTCAACGCCCTTGATCACGACGCCATCCGCTATGTAGGCCTTGGAATCGTTATCCTGCCAGATGCCGTCAAATGTGCCTCCCACGGCCCCGCCTGCGGACTCCACATTGGTCCCGACGGTAATCTGGCTTTTACCCGTAACCAGGTTTTTGATCATCGTCACGGGGAAATCGGTAAACTGCCAGAAGCCGCCGATGTTTATCGTTTCTATTTCGGCGTTCGCCGTGACGTTCAGATTATGATCCGCACCCGTAAAAGTAACTTGCACCCCTTCGTCCAGATAGGCATTGGCGTCGTTGTCATACTCGAAAATGTTGGCACTGCCGCTGATGGCAAGTTTACTTCCGCCGGAGGAGCCCTCGCCGGAACGGGCGCGGGCTATGGCGACCACATTGGTTGTGGCCATGCTATCCGGGTCGAAGGGATCGCCCACACCGAGCAGGGGTAGAATCAGGTCCATGCCCGCCGTGATGAGATCATTAGCCATTAAGTTCGTTCCCCAGTCGTAGCAGTCCTCGAAAAAGTCGATTGGTCCGGTGACTTCCGGAAAGTCGGGCCAGGTGAAGTTTTTGAGGCCGTTCCAGACGTCCATGAGTAAATTGTCAAAACGAAAAGGATCCGGGTTGGTGGAGGTTGCGGTAACATCCAGATCTCCACTCAACGTTATTGTGGCGCCTTTTCCCACAAAAGCCCGGGCATTGCTTGTAGAGTCGCTGTACAATACCGCGCCACTGAAGCTGGTTTTCGTCTGGATATCCGCATAGCTGATGGCTTGGCGCCGGGAGTTGTCCTCGGCGTAGGCGTCCACCGAAACGCCGCCCGCCGATGTAACCGTCGCATCCGGTCTGATGCTTGCCTCGGCCGAGCTGTCGAAAAAGGCCACGGTTACAGCGCCCGCAATGGAAACGCCCCCCCCGCCCCCGTATCCTTCAGCCCCGGGATCATTCGAAAATTTCTTGAAAAGTGTGAGGTTAAGCTTATCTCGAATAGTGTTCTTGATCTTTTCTCCGATGGTATCGTCCTGCCGGACCTTGGTCCACGTCTTGACAATGTTGTGAAGAAATACCGAGTCGGCGCTGACATCTAACGAAGGAATGACCTTCCCGTCATCAGTAGTATCCCCGGCTGTTGTTGTGATTGTGCCGCCCAGGGTCGCCGTAGCGGTTGAATCATAGTCGGCAACGGTAACCCCGATAGCCTCGCCGAAGTTCCGGGAAGGACGCTTGGCGTCCGCGAGGGTAGAGGTCTTGAAGTCGTTTGTGTTTCCCGCTGTCACGGAAACACTGTCGGCCGTCACGGCGGCGGTGTTGGCAATGGTGGCCGTACTGGTCGAATCGGCAATGCCCACGCTCACCGCCAGGGAGGGGCCTGGGACGGTCACTTTCTTGGCTATGTTGAATATGAAATTACCGAAGTCAGTGGTCCCGGAGGTGGCAGTGGCAGTGGCATTGAGAATGTTTGACACGTCGGCTTTCAGGTCGAATGTAACGCCTGCCGTGGCGGTGGTATAGTCGCCGATCACGGCGGAGGCGTTCGCATGGGAGACGCCTACGGCAACGCCTAAAATAATGCTGACGGCTTCGGCATCTACCTCACTGGCAGAGAGCGCTTCGATATCGATAATGCCGTCTGCATTCAGAGTAGTCCCCGCAGTGTCCGTCCCGTAAATATCGATGCTGCTGTTGGCTGCTCCCCGAACCACCTGGACAGGCATGACCTTGAAGAAGCCCATGAGGCTTTCGGCCCCCTCGATGACATCGGATGAGGTTTCCAAGAAGAATTGGGCCGCCCCGGCGAATATGTTCCCCTCGACGTCGCCGCTGCTGTCCCTGGCCACCAGGGGCACATTCGCTGCAGTGAGGTCGGCATAGATAGACAGATCACTGTCCGTCTCGTTGACGAGTTTTTCACCGGATTTCAGCATGATCCTGTCGAAGAGTACCTCATCGACAAGGTAAGTATCATTATTGGAAGCGGTACCGGATACGGTGATGGTCATTCCCGCTTGGAAGCCGTCGGTGACGAAACTGCCCCCCTTCTTCACATCTGATCGTGAAATCCAGTTCCTGGCGCCGCCGGTCTCGGCATGGAATGTAATGGTCGGGCTTCCTGTCAGGTTTGCCAGGGTCGTCACTACCGAGACGGTTTCCGCTGCGGTTTCGTTGGTAAGAACTGTTCCGGCCTTAAGTGTCAGGGTCTTTGCGCTGGCCGATGCGACCGCGTAGGTCCCATCATTGTTGACCGTGCCGGAGACGGTGATCCGGTCTGAATCCACAAACCCATCCGTCTTCCAGTTGCCGACAGTCCGGGTGATCGTGCGTGCGGCGGCGTTGAACACAAGCGTCTCGTGGGCTATCTGCAGCTCGCCATAGGATGTGGCTTCAACAATCCTCACGCCCTGAACTCCTGCGGTGGCCAGGACCTGGATCCCGGCAGTGCCGGATTCTGCAGTCACAGTGCCTGAGACGGTCATGGTCAGTCCGTCGTCGGAGATAGAGGCAATGGTAAAAGTGTTGTTATTGTTCTGGGAGCCGAAAACCCGGATCTGCTGGCCGGCCTGAAAGCTGTCTTCCCACCAACTGCCTTTGGAGCGGGAGATCGTCCCGGCGGCATTGAAGGTGAGCGTCGGCAGCATGCCGGTCATCTTGGCTCCGAAAGCTCCGACCACCTCCGCGTATTTTACTCCCGTCTCGGTCGCCAATGAATTGCCGGCCGATAGAGTCAACGTCAATCCATCGGCACTGATGCCAGCGATGGTGTAATAATCATCTAAATTTGCCGGGTCGTTATCGTTGGACTGTGTGCCCGAGACGAGAATCGCGTCACCCACCTGGAAGCCGTCGGTGGACCAGTTTCCTGCACTGCGTTTGATGGTGTCGGGGTTACTGCCGTTGTCCGTAAAGTTCAAATCCGGCGGTGCTTCGGAAAGCTTGGCCCGGCTTTCGTTGACCAGCCGGGAGTCACTGGAAAGGGTGAGGGTCAGGCCGTCGGCCGAAATGGACGCAATCGTGTAGAAATTGTCGTTCGCGGCCGTACCGGAAACATCGATCGTCATCCCGGCCACGAAGCCGTCGGCGATCCAACTCCCGCTGTTCCGGGTGATGGTGTCGGGAGCAGCGCCGTTTTCAGCAAAAACCAATCCAGGTGACGTTGACCATAGATACGCCTGCACTTCACTCACCGAGACCCCTTCGCTGAGGGTTTCATCGGTGAGCCGGTCGTTGGCAGAAAGGGTCAACGCCGTGGCGGTGACCGCGGCGACGGTATACGTGCCGTCATTGTCACCGGAATTCTCTATGATGATTTTACGGCCCACCTCAAATCCGTCATCGACCCAGCTTCCCAGGGACCGTATAATCTGATCTGCAAATCCGTTGTTCACGAATGTCAGAAGCGGGATGACTGCTGTGAGCTCAGCCTTAGCACGGGGATCGCTGGTGGTGGCAACGCCCTGGACCCCATCCTCCGTGTCTTCAGCAACGGTGAGGTCAGTGCTCGTTTCGGCGGTAATGGCCTCGGGTCCACCCGAAAGGGTCAAGGTCTTGCCGTCTGCGGAGATAGAGTCAATCACGTATTTGCCGTTATTTTTCCCCTCCGCTGATCCGTCAATTAAAATGGTCATCCCGGCGACAAAACCGTCATCTGCCCATTTCCCTGCATCCCGATACAGCGTGCCTGCCGCATCGAGCGTCAGCTCGGGATTGTACGGTGTCATCGCATCCGCACTGTCGGCGGTTTCCATCACGTTTACATCAGTGGTTACTTCCTTGGCGCCAAAGGAGGAACTCAGAGTCAGGACCTTTTCGGTAACCACGGTGACGCTGTAGTCACCATCATTATCTTTTGCAGATCCCGATATGGTCACCGTCTGGCCGGCAAGGAAGCCATCCTCTAGCCAGCTCCCTGTGTCGCGGGTAATCGTGCTGCCGTCAAGCGTCAGGGTCGTTACCTGGCTCAGTTCGGCACTACTTAATTTGAACGACTGCTCCATCTTGATGCCGCTCGCGGTCTGATTTTTGAGCTGCTCGTCCTCGGTCAAGGTCAACGTGGAGGGTGTAACGGTTGCGATCTCGTACATGCCGTCATTGTCCGAAACCCCGTCGCCGTCGCCGTCAGGGGTGCCAAAAACCGTAACCATCATACCGCCAACGAATCCGTCGGCAACCCAGCTTCCCGCATTCCGGGCGATGGTGTCGGCCGCATCCTCGTTGCTGGTAAAGGTGATCTGAGTTGTCGCCGGCTCGGTGAACTTAGCGGTCACGCCGGCCACCGAAATTCCGGATACATCCTCCCGGCTCTGCCCCACGGAATCCCCGGCCGTTAGGGTCAGAGTGCCTGCCGTCATTCCAGCGATGGTGGCCTGGATGTCGTTTCCACCATCCTTATATCCGGAAATCAGGATTCGCTGGCCCACCTGGAATCCGTCGGTGATCCAGCTCCCTGATGAACGGGTGAGTGTATCAGTACCGGCACCGTTGTGCACAAAGGTTATGGTCACCCGGCCGCCTTCATCGTTCATGACAATCCTGTCGCCTTCAATGACAGCACCCCTGATATTGCTTTCGGCAGCAAAACCCTTAGCCGCCGTGAGGAGGCTCCCGTTGATGCTGGCGATAGTATAGGACCCGTCGTTGCCGGGGGTACCGGAGATGTAGATCGTCATTCCGGCCACGAAACCTTCGTTGGCCCAGTTCCCCACGGAACGGGTGATTGATTTGCCGCTGAAATTCAGTGCAGTAGTCGCCTGCTCGATAAACGCCGCCTTACGCTCGACAATGGTAAGGCCATACTTTTTTGCCTCGGCTATCAGAGAATCAGACGCACCGAGGGTAAGGGCCGTGCTCGTGACGGCAGTCACCGTATACACCCCGGCGTTAACCGTAGGCCCGGAAACCGCGATTGTCTGGCCGACCTTGAACCCGTCCTCGATCCAGCTTCCCACATCGCGCTGGATTCGATCCGCGCTTCCGCTGTTGACGAAGGTAATCGCCGGATTGAAATCGGTGGACATAGCCTTCAGGCCGGACAGAGCCGCAAAATCCACATCCAGGTCGCTGTCCCGGACATTGCTCGAATCGGCTTTGATGATGATGTCTTGTCCGGCAGTAATCTGCGAGGAAATAATATCAATGTCAGTTTTGGCAACGTTGTTGTCGTAAAACGGCACCAAGTCTTCCCAGGTGGTCTCGTTGTTGGCCAGGGCGATCAAGGAGAAGTTTCCTTCCACATAGATGGTTGAATCTTCGATTTTAACGGTGGGCGCCGAGATCGTGAGGTTGAGGAGTTCCGTGTTGGTTTTGGTCAAGTCGTTCAAAGTCACCGTTCCCGTGGCACTGATATTCAGGCTGTCAGGACTGCCGTCCATATTACCGATAATGCCCCCGGCGATGGTGAGGTCGCCGTCCACCGTGAGCGTCCACGTCCCATTCACGGTGATCAGGCCGTAGCTCTGGTTGCCTGTTACCGAAACATCGCTGCCGATGTTCAGGCTCGCGCCAACCACATTCTCAAGCACGTTGGCGGCGGAAAGGGTGATCGTGAGATTGGCATTCACTGCCTGGGGAGTAGTCTTGGATAGGTCTATGGTTTGAGCCGGCCAGGCGCCGGTGGTGGTCGTTGGCGAAAAATCCAGCGTATCCGTTCCGCCGCCTGAAGATTCGGTAATGATGTCGGTTCCCAATGCCACATTGGCATCAAAAAGATAAATATCATTGCCTGCTCCGCCTGCAAGCGTGTCGTTGCCGCCCCCTCCGGTCAGAATATTCGCGTTTGCGTCGCCGGTAATGAGGTCATTGGCGGACCCGCCAAAGATATTTTCGATGTTAATTACACCAGCCGTGGCTGTTGCTGTCCCGGCACCCAGATTGACGGATACAGGACTCGTCAAGGCCGAATAATCGAGCGTGTCGGTACCGCCGCTGCCGCCATCGATAACGCCGCTCTCGCTGGCTCCCGAACTGAATACGAACGTGTCGTTGTTATTCGGTCCTCCGGAAAGATTCTCGATACCGGTGAACGTCACAGTACCTGTAGCAGTTCCGCTGGAGGTACCTCCATTAGAGCCCGTGATGTTCCAGGTCCTATCCCCGCCGGTTATGCCGAGGGTATCTTGGCCGCTTGCAGACGTATCGGTGAATGACACTGGGGTGGAAAAGGGGTTGGTGAAATCAATAGTGAGCTTATCGCCCTCAGTCCCGCCGGTGATTACAACAGCTGAAGTATCGGCAAGGGCCTGGCTGGCGAGGACATTGGTCGGGTACGCGGTATCCACGACCTGGAGCGTGTCGACGCCCTGGACATTCTGCATTTGCAGAGTCAGGTTGTTCACAGCACCCGTCGCCTGGAATGCGAGATCTGCTGAGAGGAGAAGGCGTGGTTCCAGCGGTTCCAGTAACACTTTATTGGAGCGGCGGGATGAAGTCTTACTGTTCTTCACTTGCTTCCGGAGTTTTCTTTTGAATATTTTCATGGCCTCACCCATTTTATATAATTATTTTTGTCCTTGATTAATAACGAAGAAATACTTAGCCCGCACGGGTGTCTGCAGCAGCAACGGCAGCGGTCTGAGGACGCCGCCATTTGCGGCGATGACCTCCGCCTGCTGAACCGGATTGAGCGCCGTTATAAACTCGACCATCAGGAAACTCATCGGTTGAGCTTCCTGGGCCGCTGCATAGGCGCCTATACCCGGAATCACTGAAAGCGCTAGGGAAATGGCTATGCACTTCGTAAGATGAAATAATCGCCGCTTCGTAAATCCTCCCCATTAATCTAAAATCTATTAGGTTCATCACATAAGCGCATACAGTTCCTTGTAGCTTACTTTAGTCCTGCAATATGGCATAAGACAATAAGGGAATTATGTAAGTAGAATTACATGTAAATGCTGGTAGGTAGTGTCAAAAATTTTGGCTTTTTATTTGAAGTACCCAATTTGTTATTGTATTTTCTTTTCATAGTCGGAGCTTTTCGCCTCAGAAAGGATTTGTAAATGGATACTTTTCAATCGAATGAATCGAAACCAAAACTGAAGAAAAGGAAAATATATTACCTCGTATTTTTCAAGTAATTGTCTCGTATTGCATTTAATCTAAGATCACCCTTTAATGTATTATAAGCAAATTTCTTATGTGGATAATGTATTGATCATCCCAACTATCTAAGTCACGTAAATGCAGCCATTGCTGTAGAAAAGTATGCCCTCCCTAAGAAAAGAAAAAGTTAAGAAAAGAATCATATTGCTAGTACTATTGGTATTGTTTGGTTGCACTGGCGGGGGTGATAATGCACCTCTAAGCTCTTATGTAGGATTCACCACTGCTGATTTCCGAGGGAAAACCCTCTATGCTGTTCAAAGTCAAGGAACTGAGGCAGCGTTAACAAAATATGAATTCCAGGACAATGGATTGCTTGTTGTGACAGAAGCAACGAGATCACAAGACGGTCATCCTTATTTTACAGGCTATGACATTCATACACCACGTAATGGCGGTTGGGCTGTGATAGACGGCAAATTGCTTCTCGATGGTCACACAGTTACTTTGCTCCAGGATGACACGGAGAAATGTCTATTTCGGATAGATCATGATGGGACTGAACTCCTTCTCTTCTATGATCAAGACAGAGGGTGGGCTGATGCGGAAGATCAAGCCATTCAAAATGTTTCAAATATGTATCGTCACCCTTATGGTAGCTTAGTTACGGATCTGCTATGGGCTAACCACACGGGCGTCTTTCCCGAGAGTTGAAAAGCGACAGTGCCTGGCTTACCCTGGGCGGCTACACTTTAAGTTTTATCTCATTGTGATAGGGGAAGATGGGTCCGACACGTCCAAGGTGAGAAAACGATCTTAACGAGTACTGCGAGTCCTCAGCAATGGCAAATTTTGGAATCAATGGTCACCAAAAGAAATGAACTAGGCAAAGGAAGCTCGACAACACCTAAAAAACAATGACCGTCAATAAATATATATAGACCGAGACTACCTCTGTCTTTTTGTTTACAATTTATCTATGATACCGCGTGCTATAAGGAATCAGCAATGATGGGAAACGAATCATGAAAAATACCTGTAAAATGATAGTGTTATTATTATTGTTGATTTCGCTTAAAGGCAATGCGGCTTTTTGTCAAAGTGAAAGAATATCTATTGAAAGTAATGGGTTAGTTCAAAAATCATCATCCGGTTTCGATGTTGACAGAAAATCCGCCATCATAGCAGCATTAAGAGAAGCAGTAGAAAAAGCTTGCGGAGTATCGGTAGAGAGCAAAACACAAGTTAAGGACTTTGTCGTGGTCAAAGATCTTATCAATACGGAATTATCCAATCGGAATAGCGAGTTGATAATGTCTGACTATCGCATAGTTTTCGAGCCAAGAGGTTATACAAGGATTGATAATAGTGATATGCTAGAAATTAAGTTGGAAGTAAGTTTTAAAAAAAGAAATGAACCGGCCTCTGCCGTCATACCATCGAGAAAACAGATAATTCCACAACAAGATATTCATCCTCGTCAGGAAAGCAATTCACCTCCCTCTCAGCAGATTCCTTACCCTGCCACTTCGTCACAGCTCTATTGTTGTGATGTGTTCGGAATTGCTCGCTGTCCAATGGTAACGCCCGGACTGGTAGGAACCTCATGCTTTTGTCCTGGGCAAGGGTGGGGTATTATTTGTGTAAAATAAGCAAGCAAGGCATTTTATTAAATAAAAAGCCCCCTGGTCAAATGTTACTTCTTCCATATGAACTGATGGAATCATACGGTGTTAAACCAAGATATGCTCTAAAACTTCCGGTTATCCCTTCTCGCTTGATATGCTGATATGAAGGTCGCGCATGGCGAGGAATGGCGACCTCGGCAATTCTAAAAATCTGCCTAAAACGGCCCGTGAATCCGCAAATAAATCATATTTTTTTAATAGGCTAAGGCCAGGAGGAGCCTTCGGGGAGGATGGCGGAAAGCGTTTTAGAGCCTTAAATACGTGCTCACATGAAAGAGATAATCAGGTGATGGTTTTTGAATTTGTAATGCGTAGAAGTAAGCAAGGGAAGAAATTGAAATCTGCCAGAATGAACTTTGTAAAGCTTAAGAAAGTTTAACGAGCGTCTTTAGCCTCTCAGAGTCCCAAGCCACTTCACCTTGAACGCTACCGCATGTTCCATCTAGGTCTTTTGCCATAGCCTCTCTTCTTTGGGCTCATTATACTTATTTTTCTAATTAGGCTTTTCCCGAGTCAAGATATCTCCGGAAAATTCATCATGTGTCGTCTCTCCGGTCTTATTAATCTTGTATTCACAACCATACCAATCATCTACAAGTTCAGATGCTTCTCTGACGATCATTTTTTTCTTAGTTTTTATGTGGTAAACAACATCCCCTATCTTAAATTTTCCCATCACAACACCTCCGTTTAATATTTTATTTCTTATTCTTCTGATGAAATTGTAAACATTATTGTTTAATTTCCTTTATCTTGAAAATTCTATTCTTCATGTCAGTGCATGCTGATCATGAATCCTGGTAGGTTTACTTACGGACTTGTTCTAGTCCATACGCCGAAAAGCTGAGAAAAAAACCATAACCATAAGAGAAACAGAATGAGAAGCAATCCTATCTGCACTCCATGCCGCTTCTCTGGCCATTGAGCTGGTAATTCTTTCTTGCAATGCCAACAGCTAGTTGAGCCATTGTATTGTATTTCAACCTTACAAAAAGGGCATTCCATTTTAGCCATAATGCCCCCTATGCATTTCTTTTATCTACGTTGAGTAACCGGTATAAAAAAGTAAGCATTGCCTATCTTTCTACGGAACGATGGTTTCTACTTCATCCGCGATAAAATTCGGTGGATAGGAGTATCCAACGCTCAAATTTAAACTATAACCATAAATCTGAAAGTCAATGAGGTAAAACTGTGAGCTAACTGCCAGGTATAATTAGGTAAGGTCCTCAGTTAAGTGGGTAACATGAGGAAAGTTTCACAACAAAAAAAGCTACAAGGGTTGGTAATATTAGGATAGACCGACAGACCAAAATAAGGCCCCCCTGAATAAAACAGGGACCTTATTATTTTGGAATAGCTGATTTTTTTCATTCAAGAGGCTAAATATTGTACCCCATTTTGTACCCAATATCTTATTGCATAAAAAAAGGCCGCAAAATACATTGCAACATCTTGATATTATTGGTCGGGGCAACAGGATTTGAACCTAGGAACCACTTAATATAAATTCATTATTTCCAATAGTTATGTTGACGTAAAAATGGATTTGATGCCATTTAGAGGCTTTTATCACATCTTCCGCGGAACTGTTGATTTCCCACAATTCTCCGCCTCTAGACAACATTTCGAACAGTATTTTTCGATACCCAGAATGGTTGTCTTACACCTGTAAGGACTAAATTCCTCGATTTACCGGGGTGGCGCCCCAACCAATACGACACACAGGGCAGGACTGCTTCTCCTCGGTTACACGAGGAATCTCTGCAGAGATTCCAAAACTTACATTGGGCCAATCGGTTTAGTTTAGGTAAATGACCGGGAAATCTTCCTTTTATGCAACAGCCATGACCCACTTAGCATTACCCATAAAATCGCAAATATTGGGATTCCTAAAAATAAAGTCATCACGAACGCATCTAGGGGAGCTATCCTCGGCAGTTCCCAGATCGATATATGCTTGCCAACAGTCCACAAAAACCCACCGATCGGCATGATTATTAATATCAGGCCAATTGTAGTCGTGACAACAACGGCAAAAATCGTGACAACTATACCGATAACATATCCCAACACCCCTATCGACCTACCTTCACTAACGTACATTTTAATTTCCCCCCTTCCAGTGTTATCCCCCCTTTGAAAAACCTGATGATCTCGTCCTTTACATCCAGCCAGCGCTCACAAGACAACCACCTCGATTGCAATCACTGCTTCGTACCCTTTGTATGACTTGTTGGGTACTTCCCATCCCTTAAAGGGATACTAATTCGGACAGGGCACACGATTATTGCTGGCTATTCAAACACAAAACCCCGCTCTTTTAATAGTAGCGGGGTCTTAACAGTCAGTCCATATATCCCTCCAACATGGCTATCGGGGATGGAACTTTTTCGATTACCTTTAACAAGTGGCGCTTTACTAGCATAATGTACGCTTGAAATCTACAACATAAATAAAAATGCCAGCCTATTTGTTACAGGAAGGGCATGTTAAAAATTAATTTTTCTAATTTTTCAAGAATCAACAAAACTGGCAAAATCGCCGGCTTCACCTTGTGTTCTTATGGATCAGATAACTGTCAACTCAAGTCCATCAGGAACAAATTACTGCTTCGTACAGACCATTTTTCGCAAATCTTCCATAATTGTGTTGTGCAATATAAGTTCCGCCGTGGGATTTGGTTCGAAACCTGCCAATGTTTTCCCTTCGATATTACATTCTTTTTTCTTTATCAATTTGCTTGTATTGTTGATACAATCTATCTCGTAAACCTTTCGACAGTAATCTAATTTTTCCCAACCATCTACTGACAGTTCGTAGTCTTTTCTTGCTTGAATAGTTTTCTCTTTACCTAACTTAGAATATTTTATTTTTGTCAAAACATCAATTATCTCAGGCTTAATATTCTTCACAGATTTGTTATTATAATAAAAAATACCCATTTCTGATTGTCCATAAGGGGTCCATCTCTCTGTTGACTCTGTTGCGTTTCCCTCTCTGTAACAGCATAGAAATACACCTATTATCAATACCAACATCAATATTATTCTGTAATGTTTCATTTCATCATGATACCTTTCCGATTTCTTCTTTTATAAATTGCTAATTACCGGATATAGTTGCATTTAATATCCGCTCTGTGTTCAATATATCTTATCATTGGCAATTAAGGCAAGAAACATTCGCTGCTCACATTAAAGCTGAACATGGCAGGTCTGAACTGCGGTATTAACGATAAAATAATGTTATTATTATGCATTATTTGATGCTGATAACGTTTTGATAAGGGCTGTGATTTCTGTATCATGATATTTCTTCTGCGCCTAGCCAAATTAAGCCCCAAAATCTATTGATTTCATGCATCCTGAAGGTATAATAATTATATAAAGGAATTTGACCCACTAAAAAGTGACAGCAATAAAGGGCGCTGAATTCTTGCACAGGAGGTAATATGAATAGCGAAGATTTTGGACCGATTTCACTTCCAAAGCCTGAGACTGATGGCGGCAAGTCCGTTCTTGCAGCATTGCAAGCGAGAAAAACAACTAAAAATATTAGTGCGAAGAAACTCTCCCTGCAAATGCTCTCTAATCTTCTTTGGGCTGCTTTTGGCGTGAATCGGGAAATAGCGGCCTTCGGCAAACCAGGAAGGACGGCGGCATCAGCTTCTAACTCACAAGAGATTGATCTTTACGTTGTGTTGCCGGAAGGAGTCTATATTTACGAAGCTGTTCCGCACTTACTAAAACCAGTTGTTTCTGGAGATTTTAGAGCAAGAGCCCGCAGACGCGGTGGGGCCACTGCTCCTGTTGTCATATTTTACGTTGTCGATCGAAGCAGATACGATCTCGGAGAAGGACAACCGGATAAAAGGCTTGGAGATCAGGAAGTTCAGAAATCGTACTACTATGCTGATACAGGTCTCATTGCTCAAAATGTTTATTTGTTTGCAGCTTCTCAAGATTTAGCGGCTTGGTTTCACAATTGCGATAAGGAAAATACTTTTAAGGAATTCAAACTTCGTCCCGAACAAAGTGTCCTTTTTGCACAATCGATTGGCTATCCAGAAGAGAGTTAGTTATTGGTTCCCAAAATAATAATCAGAAATCCACTAAGATGCTTCACTAACGAGAAAAGAGTTACCCCTCACAGATAACTCCTTGATATTATTGGTCGAGGCGGCAGGATTTGAACCTGGCACATCTTACCTAACTTATTGTTATCATTAGTCGTTATTTGATAATGATAATGCTCTGATTAACGGCTGTGATTTATGCATCATAATATTTCTCCACTCTTCGCATACTTAGAACCTAAAAATTTATTGACTTCATGTATCCCGAAGGTATAATAATTATACCATGGAATTTGAATTCGATCCGACAAAAAGTAACAGCAATAAAGAAAAACATGGGATTGACTTTGACGAAGCCCAAACTCTGTGGAATGATCCTGATTTAATCGAGATTCCAGTTAATACCAGCGATGAACCAAGGTTTCTGGTAATCGGCAATATTTCGGGGAAGTACTGGTCAGGCGTTATTACTTATCGGTCGGAAAAGATAAGAATTATTTCGGTACGACGATCCAGAAAAGAGGAGGTTGAGATATATGAAAGCGCGTGAGTTTGACAAAAAATTTGATGAGGGCGGGGACATTTCCCGGCATCTTGATATATCAAAAGCAAAACGTCCGAAGCAGGAACAGAAACGGGTGAATGTAGATTTTCCCGTCTGGATGATTCAATTGCTGGATAAAGAAGCAAGGCGTTTAGGTGTCCCCAGACAATCCATTATCAAAGTTTGGGTAGCCGAACGTCTTGAAAAGGCATCTTGAATGGCATCGCATAACCAAGCATTCCGTGAAATTAACTATATTATTGGTCGGGGCGGCAGGATTTGAACCTGCGACATCCTGCTCCCAAAGCAGGCGCGCTACCGGGCTGCGCTACGCCCCGTCTCATAGTTTTTCTTTTTGCAACCATTGCCTTAAATCGGCGAAGGCCTGCCCACGATGGCTGAGCCGGTTTTTTTCCGCGGCGGACAGTTGGGCGGCAGTAACTCCCCTTTCCGGCAAGAAGAAAACGGGATCATAACCGAAGCCGCCCTCGCCGAGGGGCACATCGTGAATCCACCCTACCCAGCGGCCGTTAAAGGCCTTGCAGGCACCGCCGGGACGGCAAAGGACCAATACGCAACAAAAAGCCGCGCCTCTCTTCTCTCGGGGCACGTCTTTTAAGCTTTCCAGAAGTTTCTGCACATTAGCGGCATCCGTAGCCCCCTCCCCGGCATAGCGGGAGGAATAAATACCGGGGGCACCATCCAGGGCCTCAACCTCCAGACCTGAATCGTCGGCGAGGCTTAGCTCGCCCGTCGTTTCCGCCGTTATCCTGGCCTTTTTCATGGCATTCTCCAGGTAGGAATGCCCGTCTTCCTCGATTTCCGGGACATGGGGAAAATCGTCGAGGAAAAGCAGCTCCACATCCAGCCCCACAAGCATTTCCCTTATTTCGTTTACCTTGCCGCGATTCCGTGTGGCCAGTACAATCCTTGTCAGCGCAATTCCCCCAGGATTTTTTTTTGCGCCGCCGTGAGGAGGGCGGTCCCTTTCAAGGCCAGATCAGTCATGGCCACCAACTGAGTACGGCTAAAGGGGGTTCCTTCGGCAGTTCCCTGCACTTCGATAAAGCGCCCATCCGCAGTCAGAACAAAATTCATGTCCACCTCCGCACGTGCATCCTCCTCGTAATCCAGGTCAAGTAGTGCCTCACCGGCTACGATCCCAACACTGACCGCCGAGAGATAGTCTTTTACGGGAAAACGCTCTATCGAACCGCGCTGCTGCAAATCGCGGCAAAGATCCACCAAGGCCACAAAGGCTCCCGTGATGGATGCCGTCCGTGTGCCGCCGTCAGCCTGAATTACATCGCAGTCGATATAAATGGTTCTTTCACCCAGGGCGGTAAGATCTGTTACCGCCCGTAACGACCGGCCGATGAGGCGCTGAATCTCATGTGTCCTGCCCCCTATCTTGCCGGCAGCCGCTTCCCGGGGATGACGCAGGAGGGTGGCCGCCGGCAGCATGGAATACTCGGCAGTCAACCAGCCCTGTCCGGAATTCTTCAAAAAGGCCGGGACCTTATCCTCGATGGTTGCCGTACAAATCACCCGCGTATCACCCATCACCATGAGGACTGCTCCTCCTGATATCTTAAGGTAGTGGTTGTTAATGATGATGTCGCGGAGTTCGTCGTCTTTCCGTCCGTTAAAGCGCACGGCCGCCATACCCTTTCAATTAAGATGCAGAAATTCTCGGATGCTTTTGTTTAAGGCCCTGGCGATCGCCTTTTGTCCTTGATCAGCGGTGATGATTTTCTTGTCCTCCGGGTTTGTAGCGAAACCGACTTCTACTACCGCAGCCGGTAAGGCCAAACCTTCAAGCAGCGGCAAAGGGGCTTCCCTCAGTCCCCTCTCTTCATGGGGAAAGACCTCCTGCAGATTCCGCAGAATATCCTGCGCCAAGGCGACGCTTTCATTAAGATGCTTGTTGCCCACCATATCATCGATGATCTCCGCAGCGCCGTTCTTACCGGCAGGATGGTTGTGAAAACCGGGGAAATAAACCTCATAACCCCCTGCTTGTCTTCCAAAACCGGCATTGACATGAATGCTTATCAACATCCTGGCCCCGGCAGCGTGAATCAACTTCAAACGCTCGGCAAGAGGCACATTTCTATCCGCCATCCTGGTCAAGAGCACGGGGATATTTTTGCCGACCCGCAGCTCTTTCTCCAAGGCCAATGCAATCTTCAGGGTAACATCTTTTTCATACTGGCTACCGGATAATTTAACCCCCGCATCCTCCCCGCCGTGAGCGGGATCGATAACGACAAGATTAGACGAATGGGGACGCTCCGCGCCGAAAAGCGGCAACGCAATGAATATTCCCAAAAACAGGATTACTAATATGCTTCCGTATTTAATGCCCCGTGTTTCCCTGTCCACCACTTCCACCTCGTAAAGTTCGCGCTTCATACAGTAAATATCGATTACCTGTCAATATAATATCCCTCTTGGCCAACTGTCGTTCATTCAAGCTTTTTTGAAACAGCAGTTTTGACAATCGTTTTTACATTCTGATTCTCTCAACGGAGATCACGTTCTTTAATTTCTTAATCGCTGCCACGACCTTGTCGAACTGGGTTAAGTCGCTGACATCCAAGGTAAAGTTACAAATTGCCTGGTTGCTCGAGGTCGTTTCAACCTCGGCATGACTGATATTCACATCCAGAGCCGAAATGACCGCGCTGATCTCCGCCAGGACGCCCTTAAAGTCGAGAGACACAACCCGCATATGTATGGGATACAGATGTTTTGCCTTGAGATCCCATTGCACATCCACAAGCCTTTCCACGTCCAACCCCCGGAGAAGGGGGCAGAGGGCGGTGTGGACGGCAATCCCCCGCCCTCTGGAGATATAGCCATAGATAACATCGCCAGGCACGGGATTACAACATTTGGCAAATCTTACCAGCACATCCTCGATACCGGTCACGGAAATACCCGGTGAGGATGTTAGCGCGACCTTCTTTTTCTTGACTTCGGCGGCAGGTTTTTCCGCTTCTTCTATAGTAATGAAGCGATTGGCGACGTATTTTGGTGACAACTTCCCGAAACCAACGAGGGAAAAAAGGTCCTCTGCCTCGTGCAGGGAATGCTCCGCCAGGATTTTTTTCATTTCCTCGGACTTCAGTGCCTGACCGAACTTCAGATGGTTTTTTCGGAACTCCTTTTCCAGCATTTCCCGCCCTAAAGCCAGGCTTCTCTCTCTTTCTTCAGCCTTTACCCAGCTTCTTATCTTGGCGATGGCCTTCGTGGTGACGACATATTTCAACCAATCCTTGCTGGGTTTGTGTCCGGCCTGGGTAATTATCTCGACTGTATCGCCATTCTTCAATACATACCGAAGCGGAACGATATTCCTGTTTACCTTCGCCCCCACGCACTGGTTACCCACATCCGTGTGCACGCTGTAGGCAAAATCTATGGGCGTGGCGCCCTTGGGGAAAGATTTCACTTCCCCCCGCGGAGTGAATACATAGACATCGTCGGGAAAAAGGGCCATTTTCAAGTTGGACATGAATTCTCGCGGGTTGGCCAGTTCTTGCTGTTGACCGAGAAGTTCCCGGAGTTTTTTGATCTGTTCCTGATCATCCGAAGGATAGCTTCCCCCTTCTTTATAACGCCAATGGGCGGCGATGCCCTCCTCCGCCCATTTGTGCATTTCTCTTGTTCGGATCTGTATTTCCACGCGCTCTCCATAGGGGCCGATAACCGTCGTGTGGAGAGAACGATAGTTGTTGGCCTTGGGCATGGCGATATAATCTTTGAAGCGGAAGGGAACGGGCTTCCAGAGCGCATGAACGATGCTTAAGACCTCATAGCAGGCCCGTTCGGTATCGCCGGCAAGAATGACGCGGAAGGCCATCAGATCATACACCTCGTCAAAATTGAGGTGCTGCTCCTTCATCTTTTCGTAAATGCTGTAATAGTGTTTCGCCCGTCCCTCCACCTCAGCCTGGATATCGAATTTTTCCAGTTCTTTGCGGATCAGCCCCTTCACCTCTTCCGTGTATTGATCTCTTTTGACCTTCGACTTGGCCACCCGTCCCAGCAAATCATGATAGGCTTGGGGATCCAGGTACCGAAAGGACAGGTCTTCCAACTCCGTCTTCATCCGGTTGATACCCAATCTGCTGGCAAGCGGGGCATATATTTCCAGCGTTTCCTGGGCAATATATTGCTGCCTTTCCTCGGGTTGAAATTCCAGGGTACGCATATTGTGAAGGCGATCGGCGAGTTTTACCATCAGGATTCGGATGTCTTCCGACATGGCCAGGATCATTTTGCGAAAATTTTCCGCCTGCTGTTCTTCCTGACTGTGAAAGCTCATCTTGCTCAACTTGGTCAGCCCATCCACCAGAAAAGCGACATCCTTGCCAAAGGCTTCCTCGATCTCCACCGTAGTGGCCAAGGTGTCTTCCACCGTGTCGTGAAGCAAACCGGTGGCAATGGTGGCGCTGTCCATTTTCAGGTCGGTCAGTATGCCAGCCACTTCCAGAGGATGGGTTAGATAAGGTTCACCGCTGAGACGCACCTGTCCCTGATGAACGGAGGCGGAAAATATGTAGGCTTTCTCAATCATTTCCAGATCCGCCGCGGGCAGAAAGGGTTGCGCCTTATCCAGGATATCGGTTATCCTCAGCATAATAATCAACTTTCGCGCCGGACATAGTCAGCAATATATGCGGCAGCCTCCGCAAAGGGCATAAGCAAAACTTCGCCGCTTCTCCGGACTTTAATTTCCACTTGACCCACAGCCATACTTTTAGGACCAATCGTCACCCGGAGCGGCAAACCGATCAGATCGGCATCCATGAACTTTACACCGGCCCGCTCGTCACGGTCATCCAGCAGCGCTTCGACACCCCGTTCGAGCAGCGCCCGGTACAGTTCTTCGGCGGCGATGGCAAGCTTCTCATCCTTGACGTTAACCGGCGTGATGGCAACATGATAAGGCGCAATCGGCATGGGCCAGATAATGCCCTGTTCATCATGATTCTGCTCAATACTGGCCGCCACCGTTCTGCCGATGCCGATCCCGTAACAGCCCATGACCATGTACCGTTCCTGCCCCTCGCGATCCAGAAAAACTGCCTTCATCGCCTGGCTGTATTTGACACCCAGCTTGAAAACATGGCCTACCTCGATGCCACGCGCCAAGTTGAGCGTTTGCCGGCAGCGGGGACAGGAATCTGCTTCTTTGGCAAATCTTAAATCGGCAAAGTCGCTGACGGTGAAATCGCGCTCGATATTGACATTTATAAAATGGTGGTCTTCCCGATTTGCGCCCATGACGAAGTTGGTCATACCCATAAGGGAATAATCGGCAATTATCCGCCCCTTGAGGCCTATGGCGCCGGCAAAGCCCCGGGGCGCTCCGGTTGCCCGGAAAATCATGGCGTCATCCGCCAATTCCAGGGTTGCACAGCCTAAGAAATTTTTTACCTTGATCTCGTTAATCTCCTCATCACCCCTTACCAACACGATTACAGCCGTCCCATCGGCATTGAAAATCAAGGTCTTTACGAGCTTTTCCGACGGCACTCCGAGAAAGTTGCTGACTTCCGTTATCGTCTTTGCCTGCGGTGTATGTACTTCTTCGCGGGGCAGAAAGTTCTTGGTATCAATAACCGGTTGCGCCGGGCAGGCCAGCTCCGCCTTTTCGAGATTGGCCGCATATTCGCAGGCACTGCAGAAAACCAGGCCATCCTCGCCGGAATCGGCAATGACCATAAATTCATGGGAAAAACTGCCGCCGATATTGCCGGAATCGGCTTCTACGGCGCGGAATTGCAAGCCGCACCTCTGGAAGATGCGTTGATAGGCGGCATACATCTTCCAATAGGTTATATCCGTGCTTTCCTCATCGGCGTCGAAACTATAGGCATCCTTCATCACGAATTCCCGGCAGCGCATGACACCGAAGCGCGGTCTGATTTCATCCCGAAATTTGGTCTGAATCTGATAAAGGTTCTTCGGCAGTTGGCGATAGGTTTTTATTTCGTGGCGGACGAGATCGGTAATGACCTCTTCATGGGTAGGCCCGAGACAGTAATCGCGGTCGTGACGGTCCTTGAAGCGCAGTAGTTCCTTCCCATAACGGTCCCACCGGCCCGATTCCTGCCATAACTCCGCAGGCAATACCACCGGCATGCACACCTCCTGGGCCCCGGCCCGGTTCATTTCCTCCCGGACGATTTGTTCCAGCTTGCGCACCACGCGATAACCTAAAGGAAGATAAGAATAGATGCCGCTGGTCAATTTCCTGATCATGCCGGCGCGGATCATCAATTGATGGCTTACCGTCTCCGCATCGGCAGGAATTTCCCGCACCGTGGGCAGGAACATCTCCGAATAACGCATGACTCCTCCTCAACAAGAAAATGGAATTCTGCAGCCAGGAGTCAGGAGTCAGCAAGTTTCCCAACCCAGACAACCTAAAGGTTACAGGTGAACGGGACTTTTTTCAGTACCCCCTTGAGGGGTATAAGCGCGTTAGCAAATTTGCCCACTGTCAGCAAGTAAATTCTAACTTACTAATATGACTTCCGAATTCTGAATTACTGAATCCCGAGATATTATTACGTGGAATTAGTCGTTAAAATTTTTATTTCTTCAAGCAGGACATCCACAAAATCTTCTTCCCTTATTTTGCGAATCTTCTTGCCTTTTTTAAAAAGGAAGCCGAAATGTCGTCCACCCGCAATGCCGATGTCCGCTTCCGCCGCCTCCCCCGGCCCATTGACGATGCAGCCCATGAGGGCAATCTTCAGAGGGGCGGTCATCCCTTTTAGTCTGCTCTCTATCTCCTCCGCCAGTTTCACAACATCGATCTCACAACGGCCGCAGGTGGGACAGGCGATGATATCCGGCCCTACACGCCTGATTCCCAGGGCGCGGAGAATGCCGTAGGCAACACCCATTTCCTTAACGGGATTCCCGGTCACCGATACCCGGATGGTGTCGCCGATACCCTCGTAAAGGAGCAAACCGATACCCAGGGAAGACTTAATCGCCGCATTTACGATCGTCCCTGCTTCCGTTACACCAAGATGCAGGGGATAGGTACATTTTTCCGCAATGGCGCGATAGGCGTCAACCGTCGTTAATACATCGGATGATTTCAAGGAAAGTTTGATGGCCGTAAAATCCATATCTTCCAGGAAGGCAACGTGCCGCATGGCGCTTTCCACCAGGGCGGCCGCTGTAGGCCCGCCGTGCCTGGCAAAAATGTCCTTTTCCAAAGATCCGGCATTGACGCCGATGCGGATGACCGTTCCCCTTTCCTTGGCCAGACGGACGATTTGCTTAATCCCGGCCTTGCTGACATTCCCCGGATTTATGCGTACGCCATCGACGCCCTGGCCGATTGCTTCCAGGGCCAGGCGATAATCGTAATGAATGTCCGCTATCAGCGGCACTTTCATGTTTTCCTTGATCTCTGCCAGGAGCTTGGCAGCTCCCCTGTCCGGTACCGCCACTCGTACTATCTCGCAACCGGCAACCTCCAGTTCCCTGATCTGGTCAATGGTGGCGCGAACATCCCGTGTATCGGTGCAAGTCATGGATTGCACGGCCACCGGTGCATTGCCGCCGATTTGCACGCCACCAAGAAAGATGGAACGCGTATTTTTTCTCTCGATCATTTAAGGAAACCAAAACCTGCGCATAACGCATTAATTATATGAAAATATAACACGAAGCCGCAAGATCAGGCAATGTCAAAATTCTCTTAAAGTTTTTTTCTTTTATTCCGATAATAAATTAAAGTTTTCTGGGTTTAGTTGACTAATATGGAGCTGCGTTAATTTTTACTGAGAAATACGCCGGCAAAGTACGAAAGGGAGGATGAATATGGCGATGGATCAGGAAGGGGCAGCCACAGTAAATCGGGAAGGTAAGTACCTGACCTTTACTCTGGCTGACGAGGACTATGGGATCGGCATCTTGAAGGTCAAGGAGATCATCGGTATTATGGCGATCACAACAGTGCCGCAAACGCCTGATTATATTAAAGGCGTAATAAATTTGCGCGGGAAAGTAATCCCCGTTATCGATCTGCGGTTGAAATTCGCCATGGAGAGCATGGCTCACACGGAACGGACATGCATCATTGTCGTAGAAATCAAGGGCAGTGGCAATCATATCCTGATGGGAATTCTGGTCGATTCTGTCTCGGAGGTCCTGAATATCAAGTCAGGAGATATAGAAGACGCGCCTAATTTCGGAAGCCGCCTGAACACAGATTTCATCCTCGGGATGGCGAAAACCGGTGGGCGGGTGAAAATCCTGCTGGACATCGACCAGGTACTCAGCGACAGTGAATTCGCTACCGTCTCTGTAGCCGCATAACCTTATGATATCGTCAAGACATTCCTGAGGGGGAACGCTGCATCTTTACTTAGCAGAGCAAGGGAGGGGAATATGGAAATGGCTGCTTTAAGGGTCGGAACAAAGTTGTACGCTGGATTTTTCGCGGCTGCTTTATTATTTATTCTGTTATCCGGCAACCTGATAAATAGCATGCTCAGGCTTGCCGACATGAATGACGAAGCGGGAGCGCATCTCCGCGACTCGCTGCGCCTCGGTGAAGCCGAAACGGCCCTGGGTGATCTTTACGGCAAGATAGTTGAGCAGGCAAATACGGGCAGCCAGCTAAATCCGAACAAAATTAAAGAAGACCTGGCTGCGGAAAAAGCCAAGAACCAGTCATTACTTACAACATTAGCGGCGATGAGTAAAGATCCCAACAATACAAAAGATAGGGATTGGGCGTCTAAACTTGCTGAGAATTATAACAACTACTTTGTTTTTGTGGAAAATGAATTTATCCCGCAGGTGGAAAAAAATAACCCCATGGAAATGGCCACTTTTGCCCTTAAGCTCCAGCGGATCCTTGGGCAAATAACGAAGAATCGCAGTACTCATCGCGCCGCAGATATCGTTACTCAAAACGAAGCGGTGGCCAAACGCTTTAACGAAGGACGTGATGAAATCATCCGGACGTCGATCATTCTGAGCGTTCTGGGTATTTTCCTGACTTTCGCCATCGCCTTTATTATCACCCGCAGTGTCACCGGCCCCTTGAACAAAATAATTGCTGGCCTTAGCGACGGCGCCGGGCAAGTGTCCACTGCTGCGGGCCAGATCTCGTCTTCAAGCCAGCAGATGGCAGAGGGAACGTCCTTGCAGGCATCCTCGCTTGAGGAGACATCCGCCTCCCTGGAAGAAATGTCCTCCATGACTAAACAAAATGCCGATCATGCGAGTCAAGCCAAGGCCATGATGGGAGAGGCCGGCAACATTGTGGAAAAGGTAAACCGGCACATGACGGACATGGCCGGCGCCGTCAATGAAATTACACGATCAAGCGAGGAAACCAGTAAAATCATTAAAACCATTGATGAAATAGCCTTCCAGACCAATCTGTTGGCGTTAAATGCAGCCGTGGAGGCAGCCAGGGCCGGGGAAGCGGGGGCAGGCTTTGCGGTAGTGGCCGATGAGGTGCGGAATCTGGCGATGCGGGCCGCCGATGCGGCCAAAAATACCAGCAGCCTGATTGAGAACACCATCAAAGCCGTCCGCAAGGGCAATGAGCTGACCAGCGAGACCCAGAAAGCCTTTCAGGAAAACGCCGCGATCTCTCAGAAGATCAGCCAGCTGGTCGAGGAAATTGCCACTGCCTCCCAGGAACAGGCACACGGCGTATCTCAAGTTGGTTCGGCGGTCACGGATATGGACAAGGTAACGCAGCAGGCCGCAAGTAATGCGGAGGAATCAGCAGCGGCGGCAGAGGAACTGAATGCCCAGGCAGAGCAGATGAAGAGCTATGTTCAGGCACTGGTCAAGATGGTGAACGGGGGAAACGGCCACGTGGCAACATATGGGGGAAACGGAAACGGTATGCGGCAGTTGCCTCAAGTTACACCTCGGTCCCAGACGCTGGCGGAAAGAAATACTACCAAGCGCCAGTTAACCGTGGGCGGCCGGGGAGCGATGAAGGTTATTCACCCCGATCAGGTGATTCCCATGGACGAAGCAGAATTCAGAGATTTCTAAATAACAAATCAATCGGAAGAGTGAGGCCGGTACAACCAGGGCTGGGCGCCTCGCTCTTCCACCCCCTAAAGCAGTCCTGCTAACTATCCAATACGGAACGGTATTTATATTCCTGGCCAGGTTCCAGGACAACGACCTCCGACTCCGGCCTTCTTTCCTTTACCAATTTTACAAAAGGAGATGCATCCTGTTCCAGGATTGGAAAAGTACGGTAATGCATTGGTATGACCAGCCGGGGTCTGAGCATTTTTACGGCCTCCGCCGCCTGCAGTGGGTCCATGGTAAAACAGCCGCCGATGGGCAAGAAGGCGATATCTATCTCGTACATTTTTCCCAGTAATTCCATGCTGCCGAAGATGCCCGTATCCCCGGCATGATAGAGCGTCGTACCGTCTTCCAGCTTGATGACGTAACCTACGGGAACACCAGTCTCGGAAGAATGCAGCGCCTGGGTCATGGTAATGGAAATCTCTCCGGCCCGGAAAGTGCCACCGATATTCATTCCGATGCCTCCCAAAATTACCTGCCCTTCCGGTAAGGCCTGGCCGAGCTTTAATCTGCCCACCGTTTCCGGACAGCCGACAACCATGGCTCCCGTTTGTTTGGCGATATCCGCCGCATTGGAGGCGTGGTCAAAATGATCGTGGGTTACCAGCACCAGATCCGCCTGGCTAATGTCTTTGAGCTCTACAGGACACAAGGGGTTACCCGTAATCCAGGGATCGATAATGAGCACCCTGCCCTTGACTGTCTGCACCATGAAACAAGCATGCCCTAACCACTTGAGGCTAATAGACATCTTCCCGACCTCCTTCCCCTATATCAGATTTTTTAAGATGATCGCCATACCGATCCTGAATATATCTTCACCCTTCATGGCAGCAATGCTCGCACCGCAACAATACTATCGACCATCGTACCGTTTCCGAGCTGGCCGGTGGCATTATTGCCCCAGGCCCAGACCGCCCCGTCACTCCTCAGAACAACCGTATCACCTTGCCCGCCGGCAATATCAGTCAAAGAAAACACGCCGGCCAAGACCACGGGATTTGAGCTGAGTGTCAGGCTCCCATCGCCGAGCTGCCCCTTGCCGTTATTACCCCACACCGCAAGAGAGCCGCCAATCAATAAGGCAAGCGTATGGTCGTCACCTGCGGCAACGGCTGTCACTCCCTGCAGGCTGCCGGCAACCACCGGGATGTTACTCGACGTCACGTTCCCGCTGCCGAGCTGCCCGTAAGCATTATTGCCCCAGGCCCAGACGGTGCCGTCGCCCTTAAGGGCAACAGTATGGGCAAGCCCTCCGGCAACCATCGCCACAGCCGATATGCCGCTGACCTGCACCGGTGCGCTTCTCGATATTAAAGTCCCATCGCCGAGCCGGCCATCCGTATTATTGCCCCAGGCCCAGACAGTGCCGTCGCTTTTCACCGCAATGGTGTGAAGAGCACCGGCGGCGGCGGCTTTGACCCCGGCAAGGCCGCTCACCCGCACGGGAACAACACTTGAAGTCGTGCTCCCGTTGCCAAGCTGGCCGCTGGCGTTATCGCCCCAGGCCCAGACACTGCCGTCGTTCTTCACAACAACGGTGTGAAGAGCGCCCGCGGCAATCGCTTTGACTCCGGAAATGCCGCCTACCTGCACGGGGAGGGCACTTGAGGCCGTACTCCCAATGCCAAGCTGGCCGCTGGCGTTATTGCCCCAGGTCCAAACAGTACCGTCACTCTTCAGGGCTACGCTATGGGCAGAGCCCGCCGCAACAATTATTACTTTCGACAGTCCATTCACCTGCACCGGGGTGCTGCTCGAGATCACACTCCCATTGCCAAGCTGGCCGCTGGTATTATTTCCCCAGGCCCATGCGGTCCCGTCACTCTTTGCATAAAGGGTATGTGTTGCCGTGGCCACCCTGCCCAAAAAGCTGACAACGAAATCGAACCCAACAGCATCGATGCCATTTAGCCAAACATCCCTTAAGCGGGGATTAAAAGGAAAATCTCCAAAGGAAGGGGTCACCGTGAATTTGCCGCCCGGTACACCGGTAAAGATATAATTGCCATTGGCATCAGTCGTGGCCGTCATGGAAGCATCGCCGGCCAAAGTTAACGTTACGCCAGCAAGTGCATCCCCCGCCAGAGAAACGTGGCCGATGATTGTATATCTCTTATTGCCGGTCCCTCCGCTACATCCTAAAAGCATGATCGCGACAAGCAAACTTATTAGCAAGCAACCACCAATTACTCCTGAAAACCCACTACAGTTCAACTTCTTATTATTCTTCACAGTCCTATCTCCCAAAACTTTTTCCTCTCAACCATCACAGCCCGGAGGCCAGTCTCGTCCGTGGCCCCCATAGTGCCCCCACCGGGCCTCGGGTATATAGCATGTTCCTAACTTGTTTATCCATACATATCAGCAGTGGTTTAAGCACTTCGGCCTTGACAATTAAGGGGAACTATGGTTTAAAATCCCGTAAATTCAGACGGGGGCAGGTTATGAAGAAGAATTTAACGAATTTTTCCAACACGAAAAGAAAAAGGACGCACGGTTTCCTTGTCCGCATGGCCACCAAGGGAGGCAGAGCAGTTCTGAACAGAAGGCGGGCCAAGGGCAGAAAGAGGCTGGCGGTTTAAACTCTTCACTCATTCTGGAGACGACCCATGCTATTTTGAAGGCTCTCGTGGACGGAGATCGAAAAGTCTTACGCAAGAAAGAAAAAATTCGCAAGAGAGCAGAATATTTATCCATATACCAACAGGGGACAAGAACTCATTCGCGTCATTTCACGATCATCTCGCAGGAGAACCAAAAGGGGTATGGAAGGATCGGAATAACAGTTAGTAAAAAGGTAGGAGATGCCGTACGGCGCAACAGGATAAAGCGCCTGCTGAAAGAGTTTTTCAGGTTGAACAAAACCCGGTTCATTACGTCTCAAGATATCGTTATTATAGGGAAGAAAGGCATCCCCCGCCTTGGTTATCGGGATATATACGAGGAGTTGGCAGGCCTTGTATCCCCTAAGGCCGGTGAATAAAGCATGATCTCGAGAATTCCAGGCATCGTCTTTATCTTTTCTATAAGGATTTACCAGCTTTGTTTATCTCCCTTCCTGGCGCCCTGCTGCCGTTTTCATCCCACCTGCTCCTCCTATGCGATCGATGCGATAAGCCACCATGGTCTGCTAAAGGGGTTGCTTTGCGCAGCAAGACGCATAATTCGCTGTCACCCTTTCCATCCCGGCGGTTACGATCCTGTGAAGTAAAGTACGAAAAGGGGTCAGTTTCAATTCCGTGAAATTATTCCACACCAGTCAGGAGACTAAGTCCCTATACTTTAAACATGGCTTGAGAGTTGGAGAAAATCGGAGGAACCTAATTTAATGGACAAACGAAGCATTCTTGCCATCGTCCTTTCCATCATTGTCTTGTATGTGTACCAGGTTTTTTTTGTTAAATCTTATCCGCAAAAAATACCAGCAGCCGTAAAACAGCAGGAAGCGACCGTCGGTGAAAAGGTAGCCGCGACAACTGAAAAAAACTTCACCAAGGCCCCGTCGCGGGGCAAGGCGGAACAGGCAAAACCCACCTCCTTGCCGGAGCGAAAGAGCAACGCCGTTTCTAAAGACGTGTCTTTGGAAACCGACGACTACATCGCCATTTTTTCAACCCGCGGCGCGGCTTTAAAGTCCTTCCAATTGAAAAAATACCTCACCACCATTGACAAAAACGCCAAGCATATTGAGTTGGTTCATACAGGGGCCAATATGCCCGGCCCGCTCACTATTTCCTTTGCCGGTTCCGATTTTCGCATCCCTGAAGATGCGATTTATGATGTCAGGACAGAAGCTCCACAGGCAGACAATCCCGCTTCGGCCGGAAAAATGGTCTTCACGGTGGAATATCCCGAGCTTGTCAAAGTAGAGAAGCTGTATACTTTTTATCGCGGGAAATACAATCTCCCATTAGAAATCAGGGTTACCAACCTATCGAGAAATCCCCTAAGTGGCACAAGTACTCTCAATTGGCGTGAACTTCTCGACCCACAGGCAGAAGCAGACAAATACGGCCACGAGGGACCTGTTGCCCTGGTTGCGGGGAGTATCGAACGCACAGATGCGAGCAAGATGTCTTCCACCCAAACCTTAGGCCCAGATGTTTCCTGGGGCGGGTTCGAAAGCAAATACTTCATTGCCGCGCTGGTGCCACAGGCACCATCTCTAACCACCTTGTCACTGGTTAAAGAGGAACCGTCCACAATCATCGTGGGCCTGAAAGCTCCAAAAAACATCATCCCGCCCGGACAAACGATTCTTACCGATTACTCCCTTTATTTAGGACCAAAGGATTACAATCTGTTAAAGGAGATCAACGCCGGGCTGGAAAATGCTATAGATTTTGGAGACTGGCTCAAATGGCTCGCCATGCCGATGTTGATCGTCCTGAAATTTCTCCACGACAGTGTCGTGCATAATTACGGGGTGGCCATTATCATCCTGACGACACTTATAAAAATTATTTTTTGGCCGCTGGGAAACAAGAGTTACCGCTCGATGAAAGCGATGCAAAAACTGCAACCGCACATGACGGCGTTGCGTGAAAAGTACAAGGACGACAAGGCCCGCCTCAGCCAGGAAATGATGGCCCTTTACAAAACTCATAAGGTCAATCCCATGGGCGGTTGCCTGCCCATGGTGATTCAGATACCTGTTTTCTTCGGACTATACAAGACGCTACTCTATGCCATCGAGCTGAGACATTCCCCTCTGATTTGGTGGATACAGGACCTCTCCGCCAAAGATCCCTATTACATCACCCCGATTATCATGGGGGGTACCATGTTTCTCCAGCAAAAAATGAGTCCTCCGGCCGGTGATCCCATGCAGGCAAAAATAATGCTCTTCATGCCCGTGATTTTTACAGTAATGTTTTTGAATTTCCCCTCTGGGCTGGTAATCTACTGGTTATTCAATAACATAATTAGCATTGGCCAACAATATTACGTTAATAAACGCACATCCTGATATTTAGGCGAGGATTGATATGCAATCATTGGAATTTGAAGGTAAAACTATTGATGAAGCCATTGAGAAAGCCTGTCAAAAATGGCAGGTTTCCCGGGAAAAGTTGAACATTGAAATCCTGACGGAAAGAACATCGGGATTCCTCGGCCTTTTGGGAAATAAACCGGCCAAAATACGTGCTAATTTGCTATCATTAGAGGAGACGCTAAACGGGAAATTTGCGTCTTCTGCACCTGAAAGCGCCACTCAATCCTCGGGACAGACGGCAAGTAAAAATCCCGCCTTTCAGGCAAAAACGGTTCTCGAAGGTATCCTGACCCGGATGAAGCTGACCTGCCCGGTCACCATTTTGGAAACCGAAGAGAAAATCATCCTTAACATCCAGGGCAACGGCGGGGGCCTGCTGATCGGCCGCCGGGGACAAAACCTCGATGCCTTGCAGTATATCGTCAATAAAGCCGTCCGTAAACCGCCTCAGGACCGCCGTATGATCGTCGTGGATACCGAATCTTACCGGCAACGCCGCGAAGAATCTCTGGCCGCATTGGCCGCCAAGATAGGAGAGAGGGTAAAGAAAACCGGCAAAGCTGTTACTCTTAACTATCTAAATGCCCACAACCGGCGTATTATTCATATGGCCCTGCAAAGCGATGCGGGCATCACCACCAAGAGCCGGGGCGAAGGCGAGTACCGAAAGCTCATCATAGTACCGGCCAACAAGGAATGACTTGACAGGACAGGATACAATCGCCGCCCTCGCCACTCCTCCCGGTACGGGAGGCATCGGAATTATCCGCGTCAGCGGCCCCCTGGCAGAAAGCATTGCTTATCGTCTTTTCAAACCAAAAAACAACATCATCACCTTCGCCAGCCATCACCTCTATCACGGGGACCTTATCTCCCCGGAATCCGGCATCGTCATCGACGAGGTACTGCTCGCCCTGATGAAAAAACCCGGCTCTTACACGGGCGAGGACACCTTGGAAATATCCTGCCACGGCGGCTTCCTCGTCCTGCAAGCCGTCTTGAAAGAGGTAATCGCCGCCGGTTGCCGTCCCGCCGCCCCCGGTGAATTTACGCAACGGTCCTTTTTGAACGGTCGCCTCGATCTCGCACAGGCGGAGGCCATCTCCGATTTGATTATGGCCAAGACCGACCGGGGACGGGAACTGGCCTTATCCCATCTCAAGGGGCGTCTGTCGCAAGCGGTAGAGGACCTACGTCAAGAAATCATCGCCGCGCTCGCTTTCTTGGAAGCAGACATTGATTTTTCCGAAGAGGAAATCTCAAGAGCAGTGGATAACCGGACCGCAACTTACGACGGGACTCTGAAGGACGTCATCGGCAAATTGGCAGCTTTGCTGGCAACATATGAACAGGGGAAGGTTTTCCGCGGTGGGGCAAATGTTGTCCTGGCCGGAAAACCTAATGTCGGGAAATCAAGCCTGCTCAATGCCCTCCTGGGCGAAAAAAGGGCAATAGTAGCCCCGCTGCCCGGCACTACGAGGGACTTCATCGAGGAGTACATCAACATCGCCGGCGCACCCATTAAACTCACCGATACCGCAGGAATCAGGCCCCCGGCCAATAGCATTGAGGAGCAAGGTATCGCCTTGATGCGGGAAAAACTGGTCGCGGCGGATTTAATCATCATGATCGTGGACGGCAGCGCCACCCTGACTGTTGAAGATCGGGAGATTATGGATGCCCTTGGCGACCGGATGCGCCTCCTGGCGGTCAATAAGGCCGACCTCCCTCAAAAAATCGACCTGGAAGAAGTTAAGACGGTGCTGCTAAATATCGATGTATTGGCGATATCGGCTAAATATGGCCAGGGGATAGACCGGCTCAAAGCGGCGATTTACCAGGCTCTCCTTGGCACACCTGGGGACCGGCAGCCAGAGGTGATGATTGCCAACGCGCGTCATAAGCATGCCCTGGAAAAAACCGTCGCTTATTTGTCCCGTGCCAGAGAAGGGATCAGGAACGATCTCCCGGCGGAATTAATTGCCATCGAGATCCGTGACGCCCTTGCCAGCCTGGGGGAGATGGTTGATAGAACCACAAACGAGGAGGTTCTTGAACAAATCTTTTCACGCTTCTGTATAGGGAAATAACTCCTAATTTACTAACTTTTGTATTTGCAAGAAATCCGGAGAAAGGAGAAAGGAGAAAAGGGGACAGATCTATTTATTAGCTTTACTCGGTCTCCCCTGCCCCCGAAATTCAATCCTTCTGGCAATTTTCTTCTCAACCTCATCCACAAATCTCGAACTGCCGGTCAACTGTCCTCTTTGCAGAGACTGACGGATTAAGCCCCATTCCCCTTTAGGAATTGGCCCTTTTATCCACTCCCCATAGATTTCCGACCGACTTTTCTCACTCTCCGCAAGACCCATGTAGCAAGGATCATAATCCAACCAATCTCTTTTTTGATTGTCAATTTTGATGCCGTAACTGGACCAGCGGTAATCTGCGGGATCAAGAACTATTCCAGCACGCACAGGGTTCAATTCAATATATCGGCAACATGCCAAAAGATATTCATCAGTGCTGATCGGACTCGATTTGTAGCGACCTTCCCATAAGCATCCGCTACGTCCTTCCATCTTGTTCACATATCGTGTCTGTCGCCCTCCCACTCGTTTCATAAGCTGTCCGAGGTTGCCCTCTTCATCACCTGGATCAATTATCAGATGGATATGATTTGTCATCAAGCAATACGCATAAACTAAGCAGCCAAGTTTTTCTTTCCATTCACGGAGGTTAGCAAGGTAATATAAATAGTCATCATCAGATGCAAAGATAACCTGCCTGTTATGGCCACGCTGGATTATATGGTGCGGACAGCCACCTATTACAATACGGGATTTTCTGGACATGATCCTTAACTAACATGCCCCTCATCTATTCTCAAGTTAGAAAATAAATCTGTCCCCTTTTCCGCCTAAAAAGATGGATTGTGAAAGGCGTCAGCCTTTTTCCGGCCAGAGGCGGGCGGCGGCTTCTTGCAGCGTCTCTGCTAGACCTGCCGCGTCGCCGCCTACTACAGAGGATTTGAGTTCCTTCAGCACCTCTTCGTAGACGGCAAGGAGTTTTTCCATTTGGGGATTGTGACAAATAATCTCGGCATATAAACGGGGATTTTCGGTAAAGATCTTTTTTACCATCTGCGACTTGATATCAAAAAAAGGTGTTGTAAACGGTGCGAGTTGGGAGAGGGGCACCCACGTCTTGCTCAAGGCCATGCCCATCATGATCGTATTGAAGTGATTCAAGCCTTGCACCGCGGCCATTAGTTCATCATGCTTTTCCGGGGTGGTTTCTACCAGTAAGGCGCCGCCCTTGGTCAGGACCTCCCGTAGCCAGGGCAGCCATTGCCTCGTCCGGGCCGGGCAGAGAACCACATGCTGGCCTTCCGGGGAGGCGACCTGAGGACCGAAGAGCGGGTGGCAACCGATAACTTCGGCGGCAGAACAGTCCAACATGGCCTTGACAGGCTCCACCTTCAGCGAGGTAAGGTCCATGAGGAGGCAATCTTTCGTAAGCAGCGGACCAACAGTGGCCACTATCTTCGTCGTTATGCCGATGGGAACACTGATAACCACCACCTGGCAGCAAGCGGCCATTTCTGCAGCGGTCATGCCGGCTTTGCTTCCAGATGCATGAACCCGATAGCCCTGTTGCTGCAGATAATAAGCAAACCATTTGCCCATGCCGCGGGTGCCGCCGATGATTCCGATTTGGATGTCTTTCATCCCGTTATCGCTTTCTGTCTGAGCAGGTGGTCCGCCAAAACGATATTTACCATGGCCTCGCACACGGGGACGATGCGGGGAATCGTGGCCACATCGTGCCGGCCCAGGACGCGCAATTCCCGGGCGTTGCCGGCTACGTCAACGGTCTGCTGAACCCTGCCGATGGAGGGAATCGGTTTGCTGGCCACCCTGATGACCAAAGGCTGCCCGCTGGTGATGCCGGCCAAGATGCCGCCGGCGTGATTGGAGAGAAATCCTTCCGGCGTCAGGGGGTCATTGGTGGTCGCGCCCGTCATTTCCGCTGCCTGAAAGCCCGCACCGATCTCTATGCCTTTTATCGAGCCGATACCCATCAGCGCCTTGGCCAAATCCGCATCCATCTTATCAAATACCGGCTCACCGAGACCGGCGGGGCAGCCACGCACGATAATCTCCACAATGCCACCCAGGGAATCGCCATCCTGTTTCGCCTCCGCCAGACGTTTTTCCATCTCCACCGTCGCCCGGGAATCGGGGCAGAGTAAGAGATTTTTACCCAATTCCTCCCGGGAAAGACCCAGCAAATCCTGCCAGGACTGACTGATCGCGACGCTGCCCAAGGCTCTTGTATAGCCGACCACTTCGATGCCGGAGCGGGCAATCACCTGCGCCGCAACAGCGCCCGCAGCGACCCTGGCCGCCGTTTCACGGCTCGAGGCCCGGCCGCCACCGCGGTAGTCCCTGACGCCGTATTTTTTGTAATAGGAAAAATCGCCATGGCCGGGGCGGAAGAGATCTTTGATCCCCTCGTAATCACGGCTCCTGGCATCGGTATTCCGGATGAAAAGGGCGATGGGGGTACCTGTGGTCTTGCCTTCAAAGACACCCGATAAGATCTCTACCAGGTCTTGCTCCTGCCGTCCCGACGCGGAGGCGATCTGCCCCGGCCGTCTCCTGTTCAGCTCTTTTTGGATGTCCTCTTCCCTTAGGGCAAGGCCGGAAGGGCAGCCGTCGATAACGGCACCCAGGGCCGGTCCGTGCGATTCGCCCCAGGTTGTCACCCGGAAAAGCTTGCCGATAGAATTTCCTGACATGACCACCTCGTTATGGGTACACTACCCCTTGTTCGTCACTGCCTGCAAAATATTGGCAACGCATTCATCTATCCCAGCCACATCCGTAGCGACCGTAAGATCGGCCAATCTTTTATAAATCGGTGTCCGCAGAGCCAGGGTGTCGGTTATTTCCTTTCTCAAATCGTCAGAAGACAGTGGCGGCCGCTGACCGCCAGTGGCTGCATCGCGGCGCATCCTTCTGAGGATGGTCTCTTCATCCGCCACCAGCCAGATCAGCACCCCTTCTTTCTTGAGGAGGGCGGCATTTTCCTCATCGAGCACGGCGCCACCGCCGGTAGCGATAACGCTTCTTCTTAAAGCAGACAACCCCCGGATGGCTTCCCGCTCCCTTTCCCGGAAAAACGCCCAGCCGCTTTCGGCAATGATCTCCCTGATGGTTTTGCCGGCCTTCTCCTCCACCAGGGCATCCGTATCGATGAAGGGTAGTCCCAACCTGAGAGCGAGCCTTTTCCCGAGGGAAGTCTTGCCCGTACAGCGGTAACCGATGAGGACTATCTTCCGCTCAAAACCTTCAGCCATACAGTTTTTCCAGTTCCTCCCAGAATGCCGGGAAGGATTTTTTGACGCACTGCGGGTTTTTAACGCGCATCCCCGGCGCAGCCAGGCCGGCTATGGCAAAACTCATCGCGATCCGGTGATCATTATAGGTCTCTATCTCGGTTCCGCGAGGGTTGCTGCCCGTGACGACCAAACCGTCCGCCAGTTCCTCCGCCGGCACCCCCATGCGGTTGATTTCGCTCACCAGGGCCGCGATCCGATCGCTTTCCTTGATCCGGAGATGGGCGACATTGGTGATCTTTGTGCGGCCGGGCCGGAAGGCCGCCAAAACGGCAAGGGTGGGAACCATATCGGGCAAGTCACCCATGTCAAAAGTGTAATCTCCGGAAACAAGCTTCCCGCCGGTGAGTTCCACCCGGTCCTCGCCTCGCAAAACCTCGCAGCCCAGCATTTCCATGATCCCGAGAAGGCGAATATCGCCTTGCAGACTCCGCGGATTGATATTGAGTACCCTCACCCTGCCGCCGCAGAGCGCCGCAGCGAGAAAAAAATAGGAGGCCGTCGAGGCATCGCCTTCCACGAGATAGGGCCTGCCTTGATAGCGCTGCCCGCCGGCGACCCGGAACTCGCCCTCACCTTCCCGGAACACCTCCACTCCGAACAGGCGCATGGCCTCAATCGTCATTTCGATATAGGGCTGCGAAACCGTGCGGCCGGAAAGCCTGATGCGTACCTCCCCCCGTGCGTAAGGTGCGCTGATGAGGAGGGAAGAGATGTACTGGCTGCTCGCGACATTGTTGAAGATTACGGTGCCGCCCTCTATACCCCGGCCTTCGATGGTAACGGGGGGACATCCCGCTTCCGCGTGCGCCTGAATACCCAGAGTCATAAGGGCTTCCAGCAGCGGCTGGACGGGTCTTTCACAGAGGCGTTTCTCGCCGGTCAGGACGAACCGGCCTTCCCCCAGGGCCACGAGCGTAGTAAGAAAACGCAGTGCCGTACCGTTGTTTCCCAGAAAGAGCGGCGTCTCCGGGCACTTGATGCGGCCCTCCGTCCCCCGAACGATAAACTCTTCGCCCTCATCCTTGATTTCCGTTCCCAATAAACGAAGCGCTTCCTTCAGATAAAGGGTATCCTCGGCCACCAGGACATTGCGCAGCCTTGATTCTCCCCCCGCCAGTGCCGCTATCACCAGGGCCCTTTGCGTGTAACTCTTGGAACCCGGCAGTTTAACAGTCGCGTTCAGATTTTTTAGTGGCCTGATTTCCCGCATGGAACTTTTCGCTTCCTTTTCATTGATCCTTATTCATTGATAATTGTAAAAGGTGGTTTCTCACCACTTCTCGCATCAGCGTCCGGGGCGGTTCCTGTCCCGTCCAGAGCCTGATCTGTTCTGCGCCCTGGTGGACAAACATATCGAGACCCGAGAGCGCCACACAGCCTGCGCTTTCGGCCTCCCGCAACAACCGTGTTTGCAGGGGATTGTAAATAACATCCATCACCCAGCGGAAATTAGCCAGCACCCCGGCCGGCACCGGGGACCGGTCCGTATTAGGGTACATACCCACGGGAGTTGTGTTGATAAGACAATCCGCCCGGAGCCGGTCGATTTCCTCCCAAGGATGGCTGGTGCACCCCCAGGCCTGGGCCAAGCGGCGCCCCTTTTCCCCGGTCCGGTTGACGACAATCGGAATCCCGCCCGCCGCCAGGATTCCGAAGAGGGCGGCCTGGGCCGTGCCGCCCGCCCCCAGGACGGCAAAGATCTTCCCCTTGATCTCCATGACCGCATGAAGCGTCCTTACGATCCCCTGCCAGTCCGTATTGGCCCCTTTTAATCTACCCCGGGCGTTGACGATCGTGTTGACCGCCCCGATTTTTCGAGACTCGGCATCCACCTCATCCAGATATTCCATCACCGCGACCTTATGAGGAATGGTGACACTGACACCGCCGATTTGCAGGGCCCTAATCCCCTGCAGTGCGTTTTCCACGTCCTCGACGCAGAAAGCGACATATTGCGCCCCCAATCCCATCTCCCGGTAGGCACAATTGTGCATAAGCGGCGACAGGCTATGCCCCACGGGGTTCCCGATCAAGGCGTAAGTTGCGGTCGTGCTACAGTCCGCCATGTCCCTTCCCTTCCATGAGACCCCATATTCGCTTCATTTCCTCGACGGTAAGCTGACCGGCGGCCGATTCGCTTCCCCGCTCCAGCGCGGCAAAGGTAAAAAGCCCTCCCACGAGGGGGGCCATGATCCGGCTCATGCGGCCCTCTTCCCCCATGCACAAGGCTATTATGGGCACGTTGCGCCGGAGGGCATAAGGTATGAGTTCGAGCACCTTGAGGTTATCTTCCGGCCGGCGGGCCCGGGTAACGATCTTCACTATCCCGGCGCCGGCGCGGACACAGTCATGGAAAAGACCGCGCAAAATCCGTCCTGCCGGGGTTTTAGCAAAATCGTGATGAGAAATGATCAAGCGGGTGCGATTGCCCGCAGCGCCGATAAGCGCGCGCAATTCTTCCAATCCGGAGGTCGCAGTGGACAATTCCACATCCACATAATCCGCTCCCAGGTAAATCGCCTCCGCTAAAACGCCGAGCCGTTCCTTTTCCATCAGTTCGGAAAGATCGCCCGACGGACGATTGGTAACCAGCACCTGCGCCGGCCCGGCCGACCGCACAGCTTTTATGAGCTCCCTGACCTTGCTCTGGGTCGGGAGCAAATCCATGCGCAGCTCCAGTACATCGGCCAAGCCAGCGCTTCTTCCGATGATCCGCAACGCTTCCGCCCTTGTGGCGGCCATTACGGGGACGCAGATCATGACCGCGCCTCTCCCTGGGGATAGGAGCCCAAGATCTTGAGGAACATGGTTTTTTGACGTAAATCGTCCAGGCATGCCTTCAATTCTTCATCCTGGACGTGTCCGGCTACATCAACAAAGAAGAGGTATTCCCAAAGCCTGTCCTTCATAGGATAGGACTCGATCTTCATCATATTTATCCCGCGGTCCGCAAAGGATTGCAAGGCGCGGTGCAGCGAACCGGGCGTATCCGACGTCGCAAAAAGCAGGGACGTTTTATCACGGCCCGTAGGCAACCCCTCCCCTTCCCCGACTACTAAAAAGCGGGTAGTATTCGATGCTTGGTCCTCGATCCCCTCGGCAATGATATTAAGCCCGTAGATAGCCGCTGCCTCCTTGCTGCATATGGCAGCCCCTTTTTTTTCTTCAACTACCCGCTGTGCGGCTGCGGTCGTGCTTTCCACCTCTACCAGAACGGCATTGGGAACCTGCGCCCGGAGCCATCCCTGACATTGCGCCAGCGGCTGGGGATGGGAATAGATAATCTTAATATCCTCCAGGCGCTCATGGGAAGTCAGGAGGCATTGGGTAATGCGCAGAAAAATCTCCGCCCGGATGCGCAAAGGCGTTGTTATAAGCCGGTCCAGGGTCATGTTTATCGAACCCTCCAGCGAATTTTCCACGGGCACCACACCCCATTTGACCTTTTCTTTCTCCACTTCTTCAAAAACGCGCGCCAGTGAAGGCTGGGGGGAAAATTGACTGCTGGAGCCAAAATGGGATTGAGCAGCCAGATGGGTAAAGGATGCTTCCAACCCGAAATAGGCGACGGTCACGGGACTTTGCAGCACCCGCGATGCCGAGATAATCTCGCGATAGATCGCCTGGAGAGCCTTCAAGGGAAGTTCTCCCTCCGACATTTCCGCCAGCCGGCCATAGATCCTGCTTTCCTGCGAGGGATCATAAACCTCCCGGCCCAATCTGCCCTTAATCAGGCCGATTTCCTTTGCCAGCCCGGCCCGGCGGTTGAGCAGCCGGATCAGCTCCTGGTCGGCCTGTTTGATTTCATCCCGCAATTCCTGAAGTCGCGCCACCGTCATCTTCTGAGTCCCTCAATCGTCTCATGCAGAATATCATCCCCGACTTCGCCCGTTACAAAAGGCGAGCCGATCTTCCTGATCAGGACAAAATTAATCGTCTTGCCTGATTTCTTTTTATCCGCCGCCAGTTTGGACATGATCAAGTCCGTTTTGATCTGATCCGGAATGGTCGTCGGGAGTCCCGTTTCTTTAATCAGACGCTCTATCCTTTCCCGGTCGCGGCCCGGCATGCCGCAGCTTCGCTCCGACAGGCGCGCGGCCGCCAGCATCCCCAACGACACGCCGCTGCCGTGGGAAAGTGCGTAATCGGAAGCGGCTTCCAGGGCATGGCCCAAGGTATGGCCGAAATTAAGGAAATGGCGCGGCCCCTGATCCTTCTCGTCAATCTCTACCAGGCCTTTCTTTATGCCGCAGCACCGCTCAATTACCCGGGTTAGGACACCCCTCTCCAACAGCTTGAGGGCGGCCATCTCTGCCTCAAGGAGTGCGAACAAACCTTCCCCATCGATGATGCCGTATTTAACGACCTCCGCCAAACCGTTGCGGAATTCCTCCGGCGGCAGCGTCGAAAGGTATGACGGGTCAATAAGCACGGCCCGGGGCTGGTAAAAAGAGCCGAGGAGATTCTTCCCCTCCTCGAGATCGACAGCCGTTTTGCCGCCGATACTGCTGTCCACCTGCCCCACCAGGGTGGTGGGGATCTGCAGATAGGGAAGGGAACGCATGTACAACGAAGCGACGAAACCGGTCAGATCGCCCACCACACCGCCTCCCAGGGCAATAAGCGCCGTCTTTCTGTCCGCTCTCATTTGCAGAAGCTGCCTGACGACGGTGAGCACGGTGCCCATATTTTTTGCCGCTTCGCCGGCCGGAAAGACGATCATCTCGGCTGACAGACCCGCCCGCTGCAGGTCCTCAAGCAGTCCGCGGCCATAGCGGGCCGCTACATTGGCATCGGTGATAACGACATAGCGATTGCCAATCCCCAGTCCCGCAACAAGCGTGCCGATGCATCCCCGGATATCATAACCGATATGGATATTATAAGCCGGGGGCCCACTCCCCTTGAGGCGCAACGCCATAGTGTTCATATCATTCCTTCTGCACCTTCGGGGGTGACATCGGCATATTTTTCAAATACCCTAATGGTACTCAGAAAAGGCGCCAAGGCAATGGTAAAATACCGGTTTTCCCGCACCAGGTGGATAACGGTCGGTTGAACATAGCCCTGTTTATAGAGCTTGATGCCCACCTCGCCATCGGCTTTTTTGTCCAGGCCGGGCTGGGAAACGTCGGCAATCTTTACCCCCTCTGGAAAATGAAAGGCATTCTTTTTCCTTTCATCGCGCTTTTCCGGAGTCATGTCTACGCTATAGGTCCAGAAGGCATTATTATTCAAGTCCAGTTGCAGGACATAATCGACCTGTTCCCTTACCGCATCCGCCCGCAATTCCCTGATGGCGCCGACCATGTGCCTGGCCGTAGACTTGAGCCCGTCATTGATCAGGCTGTCGCGGATCCTGGGCACGGCAAGGAAGAGCATCAATCCCAGCAGGAAAACGACCACGGCTAATTCTATCAGGGTATAACCGTTCTTTTTCAATCCTGTTCCCAACTATTGATGTCCTTGTTTTTGCCCTCTCCTCCCGGCTCACCATCGGCTCCCAGGGAGCTGAGATCAAAATCACCGTGCGCACCCGGTGAGACATAGATAAAATCATTATCCCACGGGTCTTTGGGCACCTTTCCCTTTTCCAGATAACCGCCTTGCCGCCAGTTTTTGGCAAGCGAACCGACGGCGGGCGCTTCCACCAGGGCTTGCAAACCCTGTTCCGTGGTGGGGTAGTTGCCGTTATCGAGCTTATAAAGTTTCAGTGCCGTCTCCATGCTTTCGATCTGCATCCGCGCCTTGGCAGCGCGCGCCTCATCGGGCCTGCCCATGATCCTGGGAATAATGAGACCGGCCAGGATGCCCAGAATAACGATGACGACCATCAGTTCAATCAGGGTAAAGCCGCGTTCATTCCTTCCATATTCGGTTTTCATTTTATACCTCCACCACCCTCTTTACAGGGTATAAACCGTTTCATTTTACCAATTGATTCATATCAAAGATGGGCAACAGGACGGAAACCACGATAAAGCCTACCATAAAGCCCATCACCAGAATCATCAAGGGCTCCAGGAGCGAGGTCATCGTCATAACCGCGGTAGAGGCTTCCGCCTCGAAAGCATCCGCGATACGCTGCAACATGGTCTCCAGGGTGCCGCTTTGTTCGCCGACGGCGATCATTTCGCTCGCCATGGGTGGAAAAAAGCCGCTTTTTGACAAGGGCAGCGATAGACTCTGCCCCTCCTCCACATCCTTCGCCGCCCGTCTTATGGCATCGGCCATCAGACGATTATTGACAATATCAGCCGCAATTTGCAGAGACAATAAAAGCGGCACGCCGCTTTGCAGCAAGGTCCCCAGGGTACGGCTGAACCTGGCCACGGCGATTTTCTGATTCAAGGCACCGATGAGCGGCGCTTTGAATTTAACGCCATCCCAGAAATTCCTGCCTTTTTCGGTCTTGAGCAGCATATATTTGCCCGCCAAGAAACCTATCACGATTAAGCCGGCCACGAGCCACCAAAAAGATTTCAAAAAACTGCTGACGCTAATCAGCAAGATGGTCATGATCGGCAAGGTCTGGTGCATCTCTTCAAATATTTGGGTGATATTCGGCACAACAAAGGTAACCAGAAAAAAGATCACGAGAGTGCCGATAGATAACATGATCATGGGATAGGCCAGGGCAGAGGTTATCTTTGAGCGTAACGCTTGCTGGCTTTCATTAAAATCGGCCAGCCGTTCGAGAACCAGGTTTATCATCCCCGAAACCTCGCCGGCCTTGATCATGTTGATGTAAAAAGGAGAAAATATCTTTGGAAACAGAGACATACCGGCCGTGAGACTTTTACCTTCGTTGACTTCTTCCTTGATCCTGGCCAGGGTGTTTTTCATCTGGGGATGCGCGGTCTGAGATACGAGGGTTGTCAGCGCCGGCACCAATGGCAGTCCGGCACCCAGCAGCGTGGCCAACTGCCTGGTCATGAGGGAGACATCGCCGGACCTGACTCTACCAAAGATGCTGCCCAGAGCAGGAGAGACGTCGCTTTGTTTTTTCCCGCTTCCCGTTTCATGCAGTTCTATGGGGTAAACGCAACTATCCCGCAACTTTTGCCTGGCGGCGGCAATAGTTGCAGCATCGAGGACACCTTTGCTCTTGCGACCATTGCTATCCAGGGCCTGATATTCATAGATTGGCATTTAGCTCCACCTTAACCGGATATGCTCCTCGCAGGCGGCACGATAAAACCACTCCTCTGGGATATATACGGGGTAAGCCTATCTATCACACCACCGTTACCTTTTCAATATGGTTATGAGCTTATTACGTGTTCACGATTGTTGCCGGATGAGCATGGTTGCCGGATCGAGGAACAGGGGTGGAAAGGCCGATTTTACTTTGAGCGGCTTGATGCAGGTTACACCATCTTCTGGCAGGAGTTTGATAACAACCTCAAAAAAGTCGGCCATGGTTGCCAAGCGGGACGGCATCTCTTCGATAGCGGGTTCTTCATGACGATGTACGTGGACAGTAAACCAGAGGCGCAGGGCGTGCTCTCCAGCCAGGGCCTGCAAGGCGGTAACCGTCTCCCGCACGTCTTCATCAAAGTTCAAACCGTCGATGATGACGATCTGAGGTAAAAAAATATTCTGAGCCATCAGATCCGTCAATCTTTCCTTTAATTTGGGAACATTAAAACCTTCCACCTTGAAGGTCATGATAAAACGGTTGGGAAGAATCTCCTCCCAGATTTCATGGCTGCCGGTAATCCCCAACTGCTGGACAATGTTGTTGAAAAGTTCATGATACCAGATGCTCACTTTATTAACCGGATCTTGCAGGCTAATGTGGAGCACCTTTTTACCTCTGATCATGGCATTCAGGGCCAATTGCACCAAGAGGGCCGTTTTCCCTACACCGGCATGGGCCGCCACCGCGCCCAATCCCCCTTCCGGAAGGATTTCCTCGCTGTCGGCACCCATGGACCCGAAAGGGTTTAAAAGCATCAGCTTCTTTTTCAGCATATAGCTACTACTCCTATTCACTACTATATTAAGCGGCACTTTTCTTACGGGCTGCCGCCTCCTCCGCAATTTTCTCCGCAATAGACTGGGGAACCAGCCGATAATGATCGAATTCCATGGTAAACTGCGCCTTGCCCTGGGTTGCGGATCTCAAAATTGTGGAAAAGCCAAACATTTCGGACAGGGGAACCTGGGCCTCGATTACCGTCATGACGCCTTCGTCCTGGGCGCCTACGATCATCCCACGCCTTTGATTCAAAAGGCCCATGGACGCACCCTGAAATTCCGTCGGCGTTTCCACCACGACCTTCATGATGGGTTCCTGGATAACCGGTTTGGCCTTCATATACCCTTCGCGGAAGGCACCCCGCGCCGCCGCCTGGAAGGCGATGTCCGACGAATCGACGGCATGCGACGCCCCATCATTAATCACCACCTTGATGCCCGTCACCGGGAATTCCAGCTTTGGTCCTTTAGCCAGGCAGGACCGGAATCCTTTCTCCACAGCCGCAATGAACTGGGTGGGGATAGCCCCGCCGAACACCTTGTTTTCAAACACAAAATCCTCATCAGCGGTAGGTTCGACGTAGCCTGCCACCCGGCCATACTGGCCGGCGCCACCCGTTTGTTTCCGGTGCGTATAATTAAAATCCGCCCGCTGGGTAATGGTTTCCCGGTAGGCCACCCGTGGATTGCCGGTTGTAACTTCAGCCCCGTACTCGCGGCGCATCCGTTCCACGTAAACTTCCAGATGCAATTCACCCATGCCTTCAATGATGGTTTCATTGGTCTCCCCATCCACATAGCTGTGAAATGTGGGATCTTCCTTGGTAAACCGGTTCAAGGCCTTGGACATGTTGATCTCCGACTTGTTGTCTTTGGGGGCAATAGCCAGCGAGATGACCGGCTTGGGGACGAACATGGAGAGCATCGTATAGTTTACTTCCGGCGAGACAAAAGTATCTCCTGAGGCACACTCAATGCCGAAAAGGGCGCCGATATAGCCCGACGGGATGGCGTCGATCTCCTCCATCTGATCGGCATGCATCCGCACCAGGCGGCCCACCTTGACCTTCTTACCCGTACGGGCGTTGACAATCGTGGCTCCTTTGGCCAGGCATCCCTGGTAAACGCGAATATAGGTAAGCTGGCCGTATTGACCGTCTTCCAGCTTAAAGGCCAGAGCTACCAGCGGCTTCCCCGGATCGTTTGCCAGAACCACGGGCTCTTCGTTGTTATTTCTGTCCAAAGCCACGTTCTCCACATCGGATGGACAGGGCAGGAACCAGGTCACCGCATCCAATAGGGGTTGCACTGCTTTGTTTTTGTAAGCCGAACCCATCAGCACCGGGGTAATCTGCCGGGCCAGCGTCCCTTTGCGCAGGGCCGCCCGGATCATTTCCACGGTAATCTCTTCCTCGGCCAGGAGGGCCTCGGTAAGTTCATCGGAATAGAGAGAAACCGTATCGATTAATGCTTCCCTCTTCGCCTGGGTTTCGGACCGCATGGCCTCAGGCACCTCCGCAATCCGCACTTTCTCGCCGCTTTCCCCCTCAAAATAGTAGGCCTGAAACGTGATCAAATCGACAACCCCTTCAAAGTCTCCTTCCAGACCGATGGGCAATTGCAAAGCAACGGCATTGTGACCCAATCGGGATTTAAGCTGGGCGATGACCCGCTCGGGATTCGCCCCGCTGCGGTCACATTTATTGATGAAAGCAAGGCAGGGTACCTTGTACCTCTTCATCTGCTGATCAACGGTAATGGATTGGGACTGAACACCGCCCACAGAGCAAAGAACCAGAATCGCCCCATCCAGGACCCGCAGGGACCTTTCAACTTCGATCGTGAAATCGACATGGCCGGGCGTATCGATAATGTTGATTTCATGATCCAACCATTCACAAAAAGTGGCCGCCGAAGCAATGGTAATACCCCGTTCCTTTTCCAACTCCATGGAGTCCATGGTGGCGCCGACACCGTCCTTGCCCTTGACGTCATGGATGGCATGGATGCGCTTGGTATAAAAGAGAATTCTTTCCGTAAGCGTAGTTTTCCCTGAATCGATATGAGCGCTTATGCCGATATTTCTGACTTTTTTCTCATTATGGTTCATAATAACCCGTTCCTTTTGCCCTTCTTTGTTCCGCAATAATTTTATTCATTATAACATAACCCGATAAGGGGATAAGTGATTAACGAACTTATTTTCTGCCAGCAAGATACATAAAACAAGTTCTAACTTACTAAATAACAAAAACGGGTTAGCGTTAGCCGTTAACCCGTTTATTAGCCTGGTGGAGCTGACGAGGATCGAACTCGTGACCTCTTGAATGCCATTCAAGCGCTCTCCCAGCTGAGCTACAACCCCAGAGCTTATATTCCGAATTTGAGCTGCGTAATTTAGCGCAGCCGTAGCAAATTGTCAATAGATTTTTCTTGACATTTTACCTGCCCCCTATATAATCCGCCCCCATGCCGGAGTGGTGAAACAGGTAGACGCAGGGGACTCAAAATCCCCCGCTCGCAAGGGCATCTCGGTTCGATTCCGAGCTCCGGCACCATAATAAAAACATATAGTTATCTCTTAGTCGCCACATGTTTACCATGCTCAAGATTTTGTAATAATCGCTTTTCTCCCCACTCTCTCCCCATTTTTATTATGAGAACCTTCTTCAACTTTAGCCGACCATGCTCATTTAAAGCCCAACATTCTGAAGGTACGTAATTCGTTGAACTCGCCTCCCGAGCTAACACCTAGGTTTATGCACCATTGATGCAACAATCCTACCCATGATATGCAACAAAACATGGTTAAAATGTGCGGGTATCGTTATCTTCAGCCTTAACTCGGGCAAAGCAAAAAAAGCACGACATATTTGGCTTTTATTGGAATTATATTATGATATTAGGCACTGGAGACTGCGAAATGATGGACGGGGGAAAGGTAGCTATACGCACTCAAAGGATCAACTTTTTTAAGAAAAGCTCAAAATAGAGGGAATGGTATCTACTTCTTCCTGACTGAAATCCTTAAAATGCTATCCGTAATAAATATGCAAGAGTACGATCGGTAATCATCAGGGTCCCTCACTCCGATAATAAACACGATAATAATAAACGATAATAATAAACCTTGACAGACAAGTCTAGCATTTCCTATACTTCACGCCACAACAAGAAAGCTCTTATAAAAAAACAAAAAAGTTTGAAGATTCAGACAAGGAAATATTTTTCGATAATCTGCCTTATGTCCGCTAAAGGTATTCTAAGAATCGGAGGAATAATAAATGAGAAAACAGATGTTTCTGGCTGTTATGCTTGTCTTTGTCGCCGCAATTGCCTGGAGTGCCGAGACGTCCCAGCCAAAGGTTGACAAGGTTAAGGCTGTAGTACTGAAAGCTATCGACGATTACTGGAAGGCCTACGAGTCAAAGGATTTGGAGAAAGTCATAGCCATGACTGCACCTGGCTTTTTCGGCTACGGTACCGGTAAGGATGAAAAGGCAGTTGGTGTTGATGAGCTAAAGCAGTCTATGGCACGCGATTTCACGCAGGCAAAGAGCATTTCTGTTCAACGCACCCTTGCGGGATTTGGCCGATCAGGTTCGATAGCGTGGACCGCGCATGAAGTCATTTTTAAGGTGCAGACAGATAAGGGCGATGTTAGGCTGGAAGGCAGACTTAGCATGGTCCTCCAGAAAAAAGGAGGGAAATGGCTTGTCGAACACACCCATTTCTCAGCGCCTTTGGCTGAACAGCAAGAGGGGCAGTCCTACCCAGCCGCAGCCAAATAAGGCTAACTGAAACAGCATAGTCAAAAAGAAGGTTGCAGAGACGGAAGTGAGATTAGCATTAATAGCGACAGGCATTGGCAAGCGCCATTTCTGCGACGTTCTTCCTGCTAAACGTAATAAAAACCAAACCTCAACAAAAATGCCAGACTTACATCAGGAATAAACATCATTCACGCTGATTATACATATCGGTTCCGCAACCCAAATTTTCTGGTCAAGATTCAATTGATATACAAGACCGCGCCTCCTAAAGTGTCAGCAACAATAAACAGGTTCTGAAGGATCACAAAAGGTAAGGGGGTTATGATGAATATTCGACTTCAATATGCCGTACCATCCTGTCTGCTTTCCTGCCAATATTGTGTGCGTGCAGCAATACTGGTAATTCTCCTCCCGATTCCAGGCTGGTGGGCACCTGGGTGGCTGATCGCATGACAGCTGATGAAGATATTTATACTGATCGAAGCACGGTAAAGTACGTGGCTGATGGTACCGGCACCATTACGACTCCCGAGAGTGTTGATAATATACTATGGCAAACGAATAACGGCCAGATAACTACAATCATTGCCGATTCTACCGTTGTCTGGACCAAAGTGTATGCCTTCGACAAATCACCGGATCAAGTTGTTCTTACGATAGTTGCCAATGGGAAAACCGTTAGCCAAAATTACCACCGGGTCACAGAGAATTTCCCCCAGAATCTCAAAGGTAATTGGGGTTCTGTTACGGTTGTTGTCAATGGACAGAACAAGCCATCCATGGCGATGCCGGACTTAAGGCTTGAGGCCAATGGCGGCGGCTCGGTTCTCTGGTGTGTCTCGGATGGGGCTCTTGTCTTGCGCGATCCTGCGACTCAGCTTGGCGCGGTTTACAAGTATGAACTAACGAGTGGTGCGCTTGTCTTAACTAAGGAGGATGACACCGGTTTAACGGTGGCAACATATTATGATCCAGTCTCTGGCCTTCCACCACCTCCTGTCAATGCTCAATCTGTGTATAACTGCTCGATAAGTCAGGGATTCAATTTCAATAAAGACGCTCAAATTCTTGTTGGTTATATCAATTATATTAAAATCAGCGGCAAGGTATTGGATGCTGATTTTAATGTCACTGATCCAGAAGATGCTTCTAAATTGATAAAGATAGTTGGTGTTGCATCTTCCATATCATGGGGAGGAGGCTATGCTGATCCTATATCATTTCAAGCTCAAGTTTCCACAGATAATAAAAACGTGCTAGCCAATTTCATACATAAATCTATGTCTAATACCGAAGTGGAGTTTTCCTTTACCATTTATGATTACGATCCAAAAGCAAAAAAATATTTCAAATGTTTCCATACATATAATATAAATTTAAAAGGTTTAGTCGCAAAATCAGGCGGGGAGTTGTCTCTTTCTATAGACATGGATGCATCAACCAGAAGTCGTTTCTCCCAAGAATTACTATTTTTACATTGGCTTCATGCCTCAAGAAGATCTTGCCCAACAAATCCATATGGCACTTTCGGTATCAGACAAATTTGTGAAACCGTGGGGACAATATATAGGCAGATAAGTTTATCGTAAATCATTGCAAGATCAGCGCACTGCAAGAAAGCTTTGCTTGCGTGAAGTGAAAAGGCTGTGGTCATAAATAACTCTTGGCATTTCCCTATAATGGCTGTCCCTGCTGCCCATCATGCCGCCAAAGTGGGTTGCGGAAAATGACGAGTTCCGATCGCATGTTTCCATCGGTAATCCTCAACTTTTGCTACAGCGCGCCGCTGAACAGTTGTAGGTGTAACAACTACCTGCCAATAATCTCTTTATAGCTCACCAATGATCACAGTAAATACTTGCCGAGAGTAGCAATAGGGTATCATAAAAAAACAATAGGTTACATCGATTAAGATGTAACCTATTGTTTTAATTGGTGCGCCCAGGAGGATTCGAACCTCCACATCCAGATTCGTAGTTATAAATCAAGGAGGCTATGATATTTGGTGTCGTTTGGTAGTAGTGGTTACTCTTCATAAATTTCATTCCAGGGCACAATATCATTTTGCGGTATTGTGCCTTGTTTTGTCCTGGTCCCTGTACAATAGCTATACAGGCGAGAGAACGGGAATGTGATTTGTTTGTTCTTTTGTACAACATTACTTTTTTAAATCAGTAGCATGCCCGCACTTTAGTATGGAATATCGGGGTTAAGGTATATATGCCATGAACTCCAATTCTATGAGGACATTGGGGTGTGCCAATCCACAAACAACGAGGGTAGCAGAAACGTCCTTGCCTTTAAAGTATTTCTCCATGATTGGATATGCTTTTTCGTACACCCAGTAATTGGTCACATAATATGTCCCGCGAAACACATTTTCCCACGATGTCCCCGCTTGCTTCAGTGCCGCGTCGATCCGCTGACAAGCGGCCTCAACCTGGGCTTCTGCATCCCCAACTGCAATCTCGAATATCCCCTTTTCTACATCGAGGTGGGTCAGACCGTTGAAACCCGACAAGAAAACGAATGGTCCCACCACATTCGATGTGGCAAATGGCTGAAGCACTCCGTTGTAATAACAGGGATAAGTCTTTCTCTCCAATCCCTTTTCAGGTATATATGCCATAAACTCGAATTCATGAAGGACATTGTGATGCGCCAGGCCAGCGACGGCGAGAACAGAGGAAACATCCTTGCTTTTAAAGTATTTCTCCATGATTGGATATGCTTTCTCATAAACCCAATAACTGTTCACGTAATATGTCCCGCGAAAAACATTTTCCCACGATGTCCCCGCTTGCTTTAGCGCTGCCGTAGTCCTTTTAAAGGTGACCTCGGTCTGGGTTTCTACATTCCCGACATCAATCTCGTATATACCCTTTTTTACATCTAAGTGGGTTAGTCCGTTAACACCCGACAAGAAAACAAATGGCCCCACTGTATTGGATGAGGCAAATGGCTGAAGCACTCCATTGAAATAACTAGGGTAAGTTTTTCTCTCAAATCCCTTTCCGGGGATATACGCTATGAACGATACTTCAAAAAGGATATTGGGATGTGCCAGCCCACAAATAACGAGAGTACCAGAACCATCCTTGCTTTTAAAGTATTTCTCCATGATTGGATATGCTTTTTTATATACCCAGTAACTGCTCACATAATATGTGCGCCAAAAGACATTTTCCCACGATGTGCCCGCTTGCTTTAGCGCTGCGTCGATCCGCTGACAAGCGGCCTCAACCTGGGCTTCTGCATCTCCAACTGCAATCTCGAATATCCCCTTTTCTACATCGAGGTGGGTCAGACCGTTGAAACCCGACAAGAAAACGAATGGCCCCACTACGTTGGATGCGGCGAATGGGGCAACCACTTCATTGTAATAACAAGGGTAGGTTTTCCTCTCCAGTTTTTCCATTGTTCATTAACCTCCTTCCAACAAATAAGTTCCCAACCAGTCCCTGAATTTTGTCAGTTCAAATAGTTGGCCCATCGCTTTCTAGCGATTTGTGTTATTTAATTTGTAGCATCCTAAAGAACTATTATCAAGGGGAGTCATCCATCTTATCCATGTTTGCATTTCTTAAGACGGATTCCTGCACGGAATTTTAAAGAAAGGAACTTATAAGCTCCGATTTTCCCGAGTTCCTATCTGATAAGCCGCGCGCGGAAGCGCAAAATAGGCCGTTATCATAATTAGTGCACCAATTGTCCCTGCGGATACTAAAGCCCAACGGGTACCCAGGAGAGACGATAGCGCACCAATGATTACACTCCCCGTTGTCATTGCCACATGGCTCATGTTAAACATCGCCATCGTGCGGCCGCGAAATTCGGATGGAGAATGGGTTTGAATTACTGTTTGTACCAGGGTGAGAAAGAGTACGTTGCAGATACCAGCTATAAGCATCATCGAGAACGATAGTTGAAACCATGGTGAAGCAGCGAAGATGACAAGTACAAAGCCATATATCGCCGCTGATCCCATCATGGCCTCCCTCTTGGCAGTCAGTGGTAGTGGCTATATTTGGGAAGAGAACATTTTCACGTCATTCGATGGCGTCACCTGGAACTCAATGACATTCGTGACAAACGATGTCCTCAATCGTGTCACCTATGGCAATAACAATTTCGTTGCAGTCGTAGCCAATGGTGTAATCCTTACCTCTCCGGACGGCATCACTTGGGCGGAGAGGTCGGAGATTGCTGTTGCGAGTAGCATAATGAAAGATATTGAGGAGGATTTGCTCGACGATCAGCACACCGTAAGTCATATCTGCTGGCTGGAAATTGCAGCACACGAAAAGATTGAGGAAATGCGAAACGCTATTGAAGATGCCCAATGTCTTGAAAGTCGCTCCAAACCAGCAAAAGAGAAGGCCAAGGATGATAGCCAAGGGACGGCGACGTGAGCCGGCACAAATGAATCGCTGAAGAACTTAAGACCTATAGAATCGGAGGGCTGAAAGATGGGAAACGTATTTATCATCTCCCGCGTTTCGGTGGTACGCCCGGGCGAGAAGTTGAGACCACTGAATGGAGTATATACGAATACATCAATTATTCCCTTTCTCCTCTTTCCAATCACATTAAAAAAATGCGGCAATCAGGAGAAGCTGATGAGAACGATATGAATATCCTCGACAGGCTTTATGATTCAGCGGTAACGCAATTAAAAAAATTGGATGAGGTCATTTATAAAGACATGGGGCTGCTCCAGATTGTGACAACAAATGAACCTAGCCGCGGTAGTTTTATGCAACAGGATTTTATTGAAGTGTACGTGAAGAAAGAGCCGGATAAATCAACGGTCATCAGTTTAGATCAATGAAATGGGACCATCGAGCGGGCGCGGTGTTACGGTTGGTGAATAAGTCGGCGGCCAGCAAGGAATTATAAACTTATGGGAAAAAGCATAGTAGCCCTTGAAGGAAAGTATGCGGTGGCGATCAAAAGGATCGAACAACTGGATTCCAGAGTCAAGCGCCTTGAATCAATCCTTTTGGGAAGGGCGCTGCCGGAGGAAATAACAATGTGCGAAGCCCAGGAAGCCTTGGAGCGGGGCGACAAGGCTACCTACGAGAGATTTCTGGAACAAGAAAATAGACGGTTAAAGGCAATTAAAGGAGGTTCAGATGGCACAAGATCATTATGAAAGCTCTTTCTGCGTGGGCCAAAGAAAACGGAGCAAAAGGCATATTTTCCCAACACGAACCGTTATCCCTGCGCCGTGGCTGAATAGGGGGGGCTATCCTTGACAAAGGGTAATTGTTGTGGCATTAAGCAAGGTCCTAAAGCATGAGGGTGACGGGCTTATTGATTTCACCATTCGCTCACTTTTTTTGTAAATATTTACATGGAGCGATCCGCCAGGCTTCCTAATTTGGGTATATTTTTGGGGGTATGGTTAAAAACATACATAATAATTAATGTATTATTTTAGCATGTTACATTAACGGTTCGATTCCGGGCTCGCCAATTATATCAATTAGTTATTAATCAGCAGTTAAAAATCTCATTGTTCTTTTCTTTACTACCCGGCTATTGCATCTTAGGTGATTGAGAAGGAAGAAAGTGCGGCGAGCGCTGGCAAGAAATGTCATTACTTTGCTGCAGCCGCGAAGGAGGCAGGCATTTTATAGCAACGATGCTTCGATCAATAGCCAAGGATATCGTTTGGGCTGCGTCAACAGTAAGCTTAAGGTAACAGGCGGCTTTCAAAGGGATACGCAGTTGCGTCCCTTGTCTTTTGCCCGATATAAGGCTGCGTCAACGTTGCGGAGCAACACCTCCATGCTTTGCCCCGGTTCCAATTCGGCAACGCCCACCGATATAGTCTGATGAGGGTGTTCCTTCAGCACCGGTGTGGCTTTCTGAACGGCCGCCTGCATCCTTTCTGCGACCTCTTTCGCACGTTCGACACCAAGACCGGGCATAAGAACAAGGAATTCATCGCCGCCGTAACGGGCAATAACCTCTGTGGGCCGCAGATGCTGCGAAATGGTCTGGGCTACGGAATAGAGGACGCGGTCGCCACAGGAGTGGCCGAATTGGTCGTTGAATTGTTTGAAATAATCGATGTCTATCATAATAAGGGATAAAGGGATGCCGTCTCCCGCGCAACGCTGATAGAGCCGTTTCATGGCTTCATCAAGCCAGTAGCGATTATGGAGGCCTGTCAGTGCGTCCACGGAACCATAGTGGTGGTAAAGATTCTCAATGTCCACGCCCTTGCAGATAACGGTATCGGCACTACGCAGGCGTTTGGTGAGTGTGAAGAGGAGTTCGCAGGCCGCTTCGTGGGATGATTGGACTAGAGACCAGAGGAGATCTTCGTCCATGGCCAAGAGTCTGCTGTCTTCATCCGCAATGACGTATGCGGACGTGGGCTGGTTGTCGATAACGGACATCTCGCCCACGCATTCCCCTATTTCTATGAAGGAAACAGGCTCGGATTCAAGATAATGAAGATGCACGCTCAGGCGCCCTTCAAGGACAAAATAAACAATGTGGTTCAGTTCCCCTGCGTTGATGAGAATATCACGGGCGGAAAGGAAAAGAGTGGAACAATGTTCCAGCAACCCTTTGATGGATTCAGGCTCAACGCATTTTAACAGACGGATGCATCCAAAATCATTTTGCTGTATTCCCAAACTCTTCTTAATCATGGACATCCTTTTTGCGACACATCTATCATAACTGACATCGTATTACTGACAAAACAGAGCTTCTATGATATTTATAGCGTCATGGATAGGTTATTTTTTGAAAAGCTATGTAAAAATGACTGAGATGTCAATAATATTTTTAAATCTTTATATGCATTTATGCAGGAAGTTATTTAGATCATACGTGAAACCAGAGTCTCACGTGGGAATTCCTAATTTAATGAATTTGAATTTACTCGCCATTGAGGCAGGGGGGACGCGAATCAAGACGTCTCTCCAACTCCTCAATCTTTTGCTCAAGTATTCTTATGTGTTCTGAATTTCCATCCCGGTGCCTCAACTCACGGTCTTCCAGGTGATAGACGGGTTCAAAGGGTGCATCCCTTACGTTTAAGGACAAGATATCCCAGCGACTATACATACCGGTCAGGCAGACGGTGGCTCTCTTCCGGGGAACTTCAGCCATATCAATTTCCCCGTAAACTATCGTTTCCTGGTCGAATACGGGGCCAACTATATACTCGCCCCTCGGACTGCAGATGCCACTGCCTCCGCAGAGCCGGACTTCTATTTTTTGCGATCTGAATCCGGGTGGGTAATTTTCCGGTTCGATATAGGCGCAGGAGGCGACACTCCAGATGCCACTGCAGGACGATACGCCGCGCACCCGCGCCTGCATCGACATCTTGTTGCTTACCATTCCGGGCCAAAGAGAACAATGCACCTCCAGTCCTTGCAGAAGCCAATAATACTGCAATAAATACTGGGAATGCTCGTTGCAGATAGAACCGCCTATATTCCCGAGCTCAGTTGGGAAAATCGTTTTTAGGTTGTTTCCTCCTTGGCCGGGGGTCTGGAACACACGCTCCATAGAAGTAATGCTTATTTTCCGGTGGGTACCCATTACCTCTCCGCGAGGATTTATGTATAGGATTGAATTATACATGGCCCCGTAATACTTTTGATCCCGCTCGCTTATCCCGATAGCCACATAGGCTCCCGCCCTCTTTGCCGCTTTGCAGAGGATTTCTACTTCCGGTCCCGGAACTTCTATGGAGTGTTTGAGGTATTCGACCCACAACGACTGGAATTCCTTTTGAAAATATTTGCCCATGGAGGAAACAACAGAAGGGTGGCCTGGTAAGTAACCTTCCGGTAAAACAATCAGCCGTGCCCCGTTCTTCCCAGCTTCGTCAATAGCACTTACCGCCTTTGCCAGGGACGCATCAAGATCAAACCATCGGGGCGCATCAAGTAAAACCGGACCCAATTGGACCGCCGCTGCCTTAAACCTAAGGTTGGACTCATAGTTAAACATCTTTTAACCTCCAGGATTAGTTCTGCCTTTATAAGCTTTGCAAATATCTATTAAATAACTTGGTAAGCGGGGAAGAAGTCTCAACTTCTGCTTACCCTAAAAATCATCCGCAAAATGCTGCACCTTTCAATTGGAAATACCCGGAATATTCCCCAAAGTCGACAGTCGCATTAGGGCATAAATGACCCGCTCGTTACCGGCCATCAACGTCCTATGATGGTGTTGAGGTATTCAACCACTTCATTCCTCATGTTAATGTGACGCTCGGAGTTGCTATCAAAGTACTGCACGCCTTCTTTCGGAATGAGTTGTTCTTCGACATGATCGCGCGGCGTGTCTTGTCTCAGACTGGCGAAGCCGATGGCTTTGCTCCATTCGGTTTGGCCTTGTTTCGAGAGGAGATAATCGATATAGACCTTTAGAGCATTGGGATGCGGCGGGTTTAAAGGCACCGAGATGGTGCCGTTGCCGGCGGTTGTCACAGCGCCCTCGCGCAGCGCTTCGGGATTGTATTGTTGCAATGGTACGCCCTTGTCCTGCCATTCCTTGGCCAACACTTGGCTCGGGCCGATGGCAAGCGGATATTTACGTTGGCCGACGAAGTCGAGGAGTTGGCGGTCATCGCGGCTCAGCGCGATCTCCTGAGAACCAAAAAGCTTTTGGATGAAATCCTTGCCCAATTTCGGGCTGGCGTACCAGAAAGTCGCATTTGCCAGACCGCCTCCCGATACGCGCGGATCTCTGGAGGCCAGCTTGCCTTTCCACTTTGGCAAGAGCAAATCTTTCCAGGACGTGATTTCTTTGGCGGAGATCATCGTCGTATTATAGGCGAAGGGAGGCATGATATAGACGCTCATCGCTATGATATACTGGCCGGCGTCATCGGAAAAGCTGAACTTCTTGTTAAGCCACACCGAAGGATCGGCGGTGTTCGGGCCGACCATGAAAGGCTTGATTGGGGTGATGGCCTTCACGGATAGTAGTCCGCTGACCACTGAACCGGTGCCCTGTACGAGCAGGTCGACGGAATAGCGCTTGGCTTTTTGCTCGGCGAGCAGCTTGGGTGGCAGTGAGGCGCTGGTTATGCCACTATGCTCAACTTTGATCTCCGGATACTTGCGCTGAAAACCTTCGACCAGGGCGTCGCGAGTTTCGTTCCCCTGGGGTCCAAGGACCACCACTTTTCCCTCGTGCTTGGCGGCTGCGACCGTTTTTTCCCATTCATTTGCGATGGGAGCAGAGGCAGCTACGGCTAGCGTGCTAAAATTAAGCACGGATATTATTGCAGCCAAGGCGATTTTCAACCCCAAAACTTTGCCTTTTTTCTTAGCAACCGCCAGTACAGAGTTGCTTGCCTCTTCAGCAACCTTCTTCTTGCCGACCACTGTTGCAACCTCAGTAATCAAATCCCCTTTGTTCATAACTTTTTCCCCCTTAAGTTGTTATTACTGCCAACGCAAAAGTCTCATTCTGAGATTATTTAAAATGGCGATGATTCTCTAAAGAGGTGCTAAATTGGTATCAAAGATAGTTACAGCAATGTTTAAAAAGGTTCTCATTTCCCCCCCAGCAAAATGGACCTAACAATGTATAATATAGTCTTGATAAGCTATGATAAACAAGATGGATATCATCTATGGAATATGTCGTCGTTTGTCAATAAATTAGTTGGATTGTTAAAAGTGGGGTGGTGGCCTTCGGGCACCGTTGTGCCCTCTTTCGACCGTGAAGATTGAGAATCTTTCGATTTTAACAGGCTCCATATCAGCGGAAGCGCATTAATGAAACTTGGGCTGTGCTGGAGCTATGGGCCTTGTAATTGGGCGGACTTGTCAAAAGGCGTGTAATCATAGACCAGCCTAGTTGTTGAGCTGAAGGTGTAAGGTGCAGGAGCGACCGAGCCAGTATCCTGATAAAATATGAAGGTCCCATCGCTCATGGTTACCCAATTCTGTAACTGCTGAAAGTAAGTGTCTTCACTGGGAAGGAATCCAGGGACTGTATCTTTAGTAATGCTCCACGTCCTGCTGTAAGAGCCGCCAAGCATGGTATCCTGCGTGAAAAACTTATAAGTTAATAACTTCTGATTTGATGAGTAAAAAGAACTTGCCGCCAACACACCATCATCGGGGGTGATACTCAATAACGTAGTATCTATATGCACCTCCACTTTGTTAAGAGTTCCGAGAGAACCATCAAAGAGCTTAAATGGCTGATAATGCTTCACAGCCGCATGACTTACGCCCACCCAAGAGTTATATAATACCTGTTCAATAGTTAACGCTTCGGCTGTTCCAATAAAAAACATCAGCATTGCAATCGCCGAAGTTAGTCTAATCCAGGAGATTATCTTCGCCATTTTTAGCATCTATTGCCTCCCCATTATTTGTGGCTTTATCTTATAACTTTATTTTATTAGTTCCTCGTTTTGATGGGATGATAATATGAGGTCATGTTATATGCAAGAAAGATATCATGTATGTATGTGAAATAGTTAACATATATTGCGTGATATTTATCACAATATCTAATCGCAGGCGGATAAGAAGAAAGTTATTAAAAGGGTTCCCTAAAGTAGTCTTACGGCAGCCCGCATGAAAAGCCATTATAATAAGATGATTATGCTATAAAATTAAGCTATAGTTTCGCAAACACGATCGAATCGGCAGGTAAGGACGTGTCATGTTCCAAAGCTTGCCGAAAGCAAGCTGTCATAGCTAGCAAGGAGGGGAGGAGAACAACCGTAAAAGATCATAGGACATCGCAGTAAGAAATGAGGGAGGACCTTTTCCGCTTTGGCGGAACAAGGAAGCAGGGCCACTCTTGTCCGTACTAACGAAGGGAGGAAAAAGACGATGACAAGCAATACAGCAAAGACCATCTTCTGGCTGGGGACATTGTCGTCGGCCGTCATTTTTCTTTGGCTGACCTACGATTTCCACCAACAGGAACCTAAATTCGTGAAGGCTGACCAGATCAGTGAACAGGTGATAGCGGGAAAAAAGGTCTGGCACAAATACAACTGCAACGACTGCCACACCATACTCGGGTTTGGTGGTTATTACGCCCCTGACATGACCAAAGCCTACTACCGGCTGGGTGAAAACAACATCATTTCCATCGTCATGAATCCGGAAAAGGTTTATAAAAATTCATTTCGCAAAATGCCCCATCTGGGAGTCAGCAAAGAAGAAGCCCTGCAAATTGTCGCCTTCCTTAAGTGGGTAGGCACCATAGAAAACCGCCACTGGCCACCCCAGGACGAGAAATTTATCAAGGCCTACAAGCTGCGGGAAGCCAATGCACAGAAGCTGAATAAGGTGGATATTGTCATGGGCGCCTGCGGCGGCTGTCACAGCTTTGAAAAAATGGGCCGCAAACTCGCCGGTGATTTTAATGATATTGCCAAGCGAATCAGCTATGATCGGGACATTCTCGCAAAATTCATCATCAATCCTCAATCGGTAAAGCCTGATGTTGGCATGCCGGCACAGGATGTCTCCCCGGAAACAGCGGCCATCATTGCCGATTTTATTTTGAGTCTCAAGATAGAAAAGGAGGTGCAACGATGATCCGTTACGAAAGTCAGAAAGTTGCCCAGTACTACCTGGGACTTTCTCTTGTGCTGTTCTGTCTCCAGGTGGTAATGGGCCTGTGGCTGGCAGTAAATTATGCCTTTACCCTCCCCCAGGGGCTGGTTGATGTCTTTTCTTTTGCTACCGCCCGGGCTATCCATACCAATACGCTGGTGGCCTGGATGCTCCTCGGCTTCATGGGAGGTACCTATTTTATCCTCCCCCTGGAGTGCAAGCGAGAATTATTCAGTACGAAAATTGCTTACTTGCAGCTTTTGATCTTCGCGGTTACTGCCGTAGCAGCGGTAATTGGTTTTCTTTTCGGCTGGACTCAGGGGAAACCACTCCTGGAAATCCCGGTGCCCCTTGATTTTCTCATCGTCGTTGCCGCCCTGCTCTTTGTCGCCAATGTGGCCATGACCATTATCCAGGCCGAGGAGAAATCAGTGCTCCAGTGGATGCTTCTGGCAGGAGTGACCTTCTTGGCTGTCCTTTACCTCTTCGGTATGCCCTTTTTCAAGGACCTGAACGTGGACTATTACTATTGGTGGTGGGTCATCCATCTGTGGGTGGAAGGCGCCTGGGAACTGATTACGGCCGCCATCGCCGCCTTTATTATTATCCAGGTAACGGGCGTGGAACGCAAGGTCGTAGAAAAATGGCTTTATGTGGAGACGGGACTCTTTCTCTTTACAGGCCTCGTCGGAACGGGTCACCACTATTACTGGATCGGCTCCCCTGATTACTGGCTCTGGTGGGGCGGGATCTTCAGCGCCATGGAACCACTTCCTGTGGCCCTTATGGTCTTAGACACGTGGCTGCACATAAAAGAGCGGAAGAATCCCATTGTGAACCCCCTGCTCTGGACCTATATTATGGGACTTGCGATCTTCCATTTCCTGGGTGCCGGCGTTTTCGGGTTCATCCATACCCTGCCCCCTATTAACTACTACACCCATGGCAGCCAGATTACCGTTTCTCATGGACACCTGGCCTTCTTCGGGGCCTATGCATTGCTCAATCTTGTCGTCTTCTATTTTGCCATGCCGCAGCTGAAGGGCATCGAAAAGTTTGAAGACCGGCTCGGCGTATGGGGATTCTGGACTATGGTTATCGCCATGGTGTTCATGGGCGTGGTCTTCGGCGTGGCCGGCGTGCTACAGACCTATATCGAACGGATCATGGATATCGGCTACAGCACTGCCCATATGGCGATGATGTTTTGGTTCCGGGTCGTGATCTTCTTCGGCCTCATTTTCCTGACGGGCGTGTTGATGACGGTTTACCATCTCTTTACACTGAAAAAAGCTGTTGCGTAACAGGCTCATGAATAAGGGCACGGTTCGCCGTGCCCTTACATTTTATACTGTTTTCCCCATGTAATTATAAGGCGCTTCTCTTCTTGAGGGACTTGAGATGAATTAAAGAGCAGTCTGTGATTTATTCTCTTACAAGTTTCAGTCAATAACGATTAGCATTCGAAAGGATGGATCGGATCTCTGTCATAATTGCTGGACGATTTTTTACAGGAAGAACTGTCGCGGGAAAGAGTGCGCCGATATTTTCCTTTTGCAACCATTCATAAAATTTTGCTTGAGAAACCAATTCTCTGTCCAATATCTTCTTTCCATTTGGAGCAATCAAAGTATAGTAGCCCTTGAGATCAATTTTTTGACCAGCTTTTACATGATGTCCGATTATTATCGCTGGTATTCGGTAACTGGCATTTCTCTGAACAGTGATACTTTTAAGGGGTTGTATTGTTTTTCCCTCAATATAATTCAAAATTCAATCATTAATTTCTTCATCTGTTTCGACAACCATTGTTTAAGCTTGAAAAGGTTTTGATCGTTCTGAAGACGTTGCCGAACTTCCTTGAGCGGGTATGCCAATAATAATGATTAAAATAAGGCTAGCTTTCAATAAAGCTTTCAAGTTCCTCGATATTTCAGGTGCAGGCGCGAGGGCCGACCGCGGGGGCCTCAGCATCCTTCTTCCCGCCTGCACTGTATCTGCCACAAAGGCCGGCCTTTTCATAAGCATTGCCGGCCTCCTGTAAACCCCATTGGGATTAAGTCCTTTTCTTGCTGCTAGTGTGGCATGATCGTCTTCACAAATCGCGTGACTTCTTTTCGCGCACTGATGTACTTCTCAGCAGAGAGATCTATGTACGGCGTGCCCTCCTTGGGCACAAGAACATCCGGGACATGGTCTTTGGGAACGTCCCGGCGCAGGCTGGCGACGACGCCGGCCTTGCTAAACTCGAGCTGTCCTTCCGGCGACAGGAAAAAATCAACATACACGCGCAACGCGTTCGGATGAGGCGCGCCCCGCGGAATCACCAGGCTGCCATTGCCTGTGGTAATATACGAGCCCTCTTTGAGGGTCTCGGGTCTGAGCTGCTTAAGCGGCAGGCCCCGGGAGATAAACTCGGTGGCCATCGGGTCGTTGGGCCCAATCACAAGATTATATTTGCCGCGCGTGGTGAAATCAAGCATTTGCCTGTCGTCTCGCGGCAGTGCCAAATCCTTGAGGGCGAAAAAGTTACGGATGAAGTCTTTGCCGAGATCGGGATGGGTATACCAGAGTAACACGGTTCCCACGCTGCCTCCGGAGATGGTTGGATCTCTGAGCGCGATCTTCCCCTGCCATTTAGGTTCAAGAAGGTCTTTCCAGGATTTAAAATCAGTTTCCGAAACCTGCTGCGAGTTATAATAGAAGGGCGCCTTGACGTATTGGCTGAAAACCAGATTGTAACTCTGCGCCTCATCGGTAAACGTCAGTTTCCCGCCGCGCCACTTGCTCGGGTCCTGGGTGTTCGGCCCGGACAGAAATGGTTTGACCGGAACCAGCGCTTTCGCGGGGAGAAGTGCTTCCAGCGCCGTGGTCGTACCGACAATCAGCACATCAGTAGTGTTGCGGCCGGCGGTAAGCTCAGCGATCAGTTTGGGGCCTACTTGGCTACCGGTAAAGCCCTGAAACTCGATCTTGATGTCAGGATATTTTCTCTGAAAGGCCAGAGTCAGCGCGTTGCGCATCTCGGCTCCTAACGGGCCGATGACCGAAACCACGCCTTCCTTTTTGGCGGCGGCGACCGTTTTTTCCCATTCCGCAGCGTTGGGAGCTGACGCGGCAAAGGCTAGAGAGCTAAAACCAAACGCGACGATTGCGGCCAGGGCAATATTCAACCCCAAGACTTTGCCTTTTCTCTTAGCCGCAGACAGTACACGATTGATCGACTCTTCAGCAACTTTCTTCTTGCCGACATTTGCAACCTTAGTAACAAAATCCCCGTTGTTCATACATTTCCCCCCTTAAGTATTTATTATTGCCGATGCAAAGGCGCATTCCCAGATTATTTAAGTGGCGATGATTGTCTAATGATGATGCTAAATTAGTATAGATGATAGTTACGACAATGTTTAAACAGGCTTCCATTTCCTCCCCCGGTAAAATGGACCTAACACCGTATAACCTATTCTTGATAAGCTCTGATAAACGAGACGGATATCATCTATGGAATATGTTATCGTTTGTCAATAATTTTTTCTTTTGATGCCAATAATATGCATTGACATGCAAAAACAGCCCCCTTATACTTCCGACCATCGAAAGCAAGGCCTTATCGATTCAATCAGGGGGGATAAGAACACGGCGAGAAGATTCTATTCTCTGATTACAATCATTGTGATGGTTGTGGCCGGCTATGTGCCGACGGCCCATTCGCCGTGGCGCGTCCAATACCCAAATCAATCGAACCATATACGCTGGCGTTAAGAGGAATGAGAGCTGACAGCATTGAATTATCCAAAGAAGTCTTCGGTCGTAAATGAGGCAAAAATAAAATAATTGGAGGTGTGTCAATGTTACTATCGGCAAAGAATTTTCTCGTTTCGATCATGCTCGGCTTGCTCGCGTCATCTGCCGCACTGGCCGTCGAATCTCCGCAGTCCTGGGAGCAGATTTTAGCCGCGGCCAAGAAGGAAGGCGTGGTTTCGATCATCGGCCCGCAAGGAAGCGAGGTGCGCGACGCGCTGACCTTGGCCTTTCAGAAAAAATATCCTGACATCAGGGTCGAGTTGCAGAGCTTGGCCGGTAACCAGGTTGCGCCCAAACTGCTCGCAGAGCTCGCCGCGGGGCGTAACAACACGGACTTGATCCTTGCCGGCCACACCACAGTGTTGGCTTCACTTCTGCCGGCGAAAGTGCTGGTTCCGGTCAAACCATGGCTGTCCGGCCCGAATACCCAGGACCTGAGCAAGTGGCGCGGCGGGAAACTGAAGTTTTCCGATGATGCACAAAGCTACAACCTGATTTTCAGCCAGTACGTCAAGCCGCCGTTCATATATAACCCGCAGCTGGTTTCTGAAGCTGATTTCAAATCCTGGAAAGACCTTCTCGAACCTAAATGGCAGGGGAAGATCGAGATGAAAGATCCAGGCGTCTCCGGGGGAATCGTGGGAGTCGCGACACTTTGGTACGCCCATCCCGATCTCGGCAAAGATTTCATACGAAAACTATTTGCCCTAAAGGATTTGGCGATATTGCGGGACGACCGGCAAATGCTGGATTTCTGCGCGCACGGCAAGTATCCCATTTTGATCGGACCAGGCGACGTACTCACCAACGAGTACATCGCCCGGGGCCTGCCGATTAAGCAGCTCAGGCCCGAGACCCTCAAAGAGGGCACATATATTACCGCGGGTTCTGGCACCATTGCGATTCCGCGTAGCTCGCCCCATCCGAACGCGTTGCGTGTATATTTGGATTTTCTCTTATCGCCGGAAGGACAGCTCGAGATTAGCAAGGCCACCGGCGTCGCCAGCCTGCGCCGTGACGTTCCCAAAGGCCATGTCCCGGATGTTCTTGTACCCAAGGAGGGTATGCCATACCAGGATGCCACGAACGAGAGGTATCTCACGTTGCGGGAAGAGGTCCAGGAATTTATGAAGACACTCAAGCGGCGCTAGCAGCAAGAAAGGGGGCTAATCTCTATGGGGCTTACAGGCCAACGATGCTTATGAAAAGAGGTTCCTTTGCGGCAGATACAGGTGCAGGCGAGAAGAAAGATGCTGAGGTCCTTGTGGTCGGTCCTCGCGCCGATGCCTGGAACATCGAGGAAGTCGGCCGGAGCGATCCGGCGGATCAACGTGGGATTGGCAAGTGGGGGTCATGGCCCCATACGGAGGGCCGGTATTTGTTCGCAGGAGGCGATGCCCCCGACCGCTGCTTCATGGCCTTCGACTTGAAGGACCCCGCCCATCCCAAGGTGGTAACCACCGTGTACTCCTATGATCCCATCAAATCTCCCACTCCACCCCCTAAAGATCCGAGATGGTCTCAGACGACGCCCGTGCCGGGCTGGGATCCTGCCTGGAACACCCACACGCACTACGTGCAGCAAAGCGGGAATATCCTTGTGGTCAACCAGGAGCGCTCGCGCGCGGGGAGCAATTATCAGGACAACCTGCGAGGGATCAAAGTCTACGATATCTCGAATCCCCGGGAACCTAAGTGCCTTTCCTTCTTCGCGCTCCCGGGCAAGGGGAAAGGAGTGCATCACTTCTTTTATGATGGACGCTACGCCTACCTCGGGGCCGAGTACGAAGGGTTCATTGACAAAATCCTTGTGATCGTCGACCTGAAAGACCCGCGGAACCCTGTCGAGGTCGGGAAGTGGTGGGTGCCCGGTCAGAAGACGCCGGAGGAGGACGCCATCCGCGACTGGGTTCCCGCATCCGGCTTCCGGGAGCGCATCGTTTGGATCCAGGTTGCCCCGGATAAATGGTTGCCAAAGAAATACGTGGGAATGCACTGGCTCTCTGTCCAGGGCACGCGCGCCTACCTCGCTTACCACCACGCTGGTGTAATCATCCTGGACATCAGTGACAAGCGCAATCCGAAGTTCATCTCGCGCTTCGACTATCACTTCCCCCCCAAGACGCCCCATGAGGACCCGAATCCCGCCACGAATTGGCACGGGGGCAATACGCATATGGTGAAGCCGATCCCCGGCCGGCAACTGCTCGGAGTCACCGATGAACTGCAAGTATGCCCTTACGGGTGGGTCCGCTTCATTGACATCTCCGACGAGTCGAAACCGCAGATCATCTCGGAGTTCAAGTACCCGGAGAATCGCTGTCCAAACTTTCCCCGGGGCTTCCAGCCCTATGCCCACATGGCCAATGCCTGGGGCAGCAATCTCTGGTTCGTGGCCTGGCCGGCGCTGGGCTTGCGGGTGATTGACATTTCCAACCCACGCAAACCCGTGGAGGTCGGTCACTACGTCCCGCCCGTCATCGGCTCCTACACGGGATTGGAATCCCAGACCCAGGGGATGATCACGGAGTACAGAGATTATGTTGAGAGCTGTGACGTCGTGTTTGGCCCAGGCGGCTTGCTATACCTCAGCGATGCGAAGGGCGGCGGCGTCCGGGTGCTTAAGTATACCGGCCCAGGAGCGCCCACCGAGTAAACGTCCCAAGGCAATACGTGCAAGAAAGATCGTGACATTCAAATCGTACAAAAAATTTAAGTGATCAGGATTTGAGTTATGGGCGGGTTAGAGTTTACACTTATAGGACTTGCCGCTGTTGCAGGCGGTATTGTAAATGCGCTGGCTGGCGGTGGCACGCTCATCACCTTCCCTATGTTAATCGCAGTCGGCCTTCCGCCTGTTGCCGCGAATGTGACCAACACGGTTGCGCTCTGCCCCGGCTACCTTGGTGCAACCTTCGCCCAAATAAAGGACCTGCGCGATCAGAAGAACACTCTCTTGTGGCTCCTGCCGGCAGGCTTGATCGGTGGAGTTGTTGGCAGCATCTTACTCCTGCACACAAGCGATAAGACATTCCAGAAGTTGATACCCTACCTGATACTGTTTGCCGTGGTGCTACTAATCTGTCAGGATCGGTTACGAGCCTGGATTTTAGGGGCCAGGATGAGTCAGGAAAGAAAGCACCTAAATGCGGCATGGGCAATCATCCCGTTGATCCCCACGGCAATTTACGGCGGTTATTTCGGTGCCGGAGTAAGCATAATGGTACTGTCGGTTATTGGGTTGGCGCTTGGCGGTTCAATTACCCGTCTAAACGCTTTGAAACAGGCCATCTCATTTAGCATCAATATCGCAGCTGCCTCGTTCTTCATTTTTTCTGGTCAGGTCTACTGGCTGACAGCGTTCATCATGGCCTTCGGTGCTTTGGGAGGAGGGGCGATCGGTGGACATTTGGCCGGTAAGATCCATCCTATCATCATGCGAAGGGTTGTAATTATGATAGGACTTATTGTTGCCATCGTCTATTTTGTGCGTTAAGGACAGGCTGGCTCTTCATAGAAAGTTTGTTTCGCAATCAATACATTCCGCATCAAAGCTGTATACCAAATAGAAGAAGTGCTCTTTTTCTGCATAATGCCAGTGCAAGCGCCTACCGTCCATATGTGATCCATATCATAGAAGATATGTGAATAAATACACATAGATATGCGCATTTATCATTGACACTGAAATTATTCATCTCTAAACTCTGCAATCAATAATACTGAAAGGCAACAATAAAAAAACCTGTCTATGATTGACCAATTGATAGATCTATATCTCCAATTTTATGACCAATTAACGACATAAGGAGGATTCTCCATGAAAAAAAGATTTATTGTTTTCGCCTTTCTCATAACCCTCTTTATTCCAACAATCTGCTCAGCCATTCCACCTCGCCTTGGCCAATATGTGTCCGGTTTCCTCGGCCTGACTGTTCTCAAAGATAGGGATGCGACATCCTTCCAATTCGGCCCCGGCGCAACAACTTTCAATGACCGCATAGAGTTCGATCCCGGCATCAATATCGGTGGCACATATGGTTTCGACTTCGGCTTTCTCCGTTTGGAAGGGGAACTTTCTTACAAGAACGGGGAGATGTCAACGATCACCGAACAAATTAGCCAAACCCGGTTCACCAATGTGGATGGCCGGCTCGGGGCATTAGCCATGATGCTTAATGCCTTCTTAGACCTGCACAATGAAACCATGGTCACTCCATACTTTGGTGGCGGTGTCGGGTTTGCAAGCCTGCATCTAAGCGATACCTTTGGAACAGATACAACCACCGGAAACAGAACAGAATTATATCGGTCTGACAACGACACCGTCTTTGCCTATCAAGCAGGGGCGGGCATGGAGATCGCTCTTACCAGAGGGCTCACCCTAGACTTGGGTTACCGTTCCTTCGGCACCGCAAAGGCCAACTTCAATAGGAATTCGTCCCTGACTACCGAAACAAAGTTTGAAAGTCGCAACGTGTCGGTCGGGCTCAGGGTGAAATTCTGACCATCTTGCCGTCGGCCTCCTTCTCGGATGTTCAACCATACGGGCCGGACTAAATATTCTCGTCGGTGAATTCGATCCTGACGGCGTTGGTCGGGCAGTTGTTTCGGCAGTTCATGCAGGTCTGCAATAGGCATTTGGACAGATTTTCAACTATCAGGTGGGCTTTGTCGTGCACCAATTCGAATATGGCTGCGGGACAAGTAAAGGCACACATAGTGGCACCCACGCACCTGCTATGATTTACGGAGATATTGGCTCTGCGGCCCAGATACTCCACTATACCTTCCTGCACATAGGTAAGGGAATGACCGAGTTCCTTCTCCTGTATCTGGTGTATCTTTACCCATTCCTTGCCTTTATGCTGCTCCCGACCACCTCGGTCGTGCCGGTACATCGGTCTACCACATCTTGGGCAGAGATAGACTTCTTCCAGTTTATGCAAATATTCCAGGACAGTGGCCACGTAAGTTGCATGGCTCCAGGTAAGAGGGGACACGGAAATGGGCTGGTCCGTGAAAGGATTAACCTGCTCGGCGAGCACACCTGTGGGCATGGCCCGCGCCGTAACCCACTCGATGATCGGGATAGCTTCCTGCAGGTCCTTTAGGTTTTCAGCCTTGGCTATGTACCACTGTGCCAACCAGAGGGTACAGATAAACCAGGGATTGCCTGGAATGTCCCCCGTGTCTTTTGCTGATTGATGATAGAGATCTCCTTCATACCTGGCCATTCCTCCCACTTCCGACTTGACCCAGAGCCGCTCCTTGATGACGGCCATCGTATTGACAACCATTTCATCCTTGGCGCCGAATACGCCGAAATAGAATGGTCCATAGAGGCTAGCATCTATCAGCGCATCCGGCTGGAGATAACCATCCTCCTGGGGCACAACCTTCCGGAGAAATCTTTTATGTTCCTTGCTATAGAGATATTTTTTCATCGCTGCTTTCACTTCCTGGGCCGCATCCTGGTAGCAGTTGGCCTTTTCCTTTTCTCCGAAAAAGCCGGCGAAATTCGCAGCAGCAGTTAGGCCAGCATAGACAGCAGCAACAGTAAAAGTATGAACACCCCAGGTCTCTTCCCAGAGGCCATAGGACGGAAGCGGCAACCCTGTTTCATGATCCCGGTAGGAAGCAAGAAAATCTCCGCATCGGTTACCCATGACATCATATATGCGAGCCGAGAGTTCTACGTCCCTATACTTGTCGAAATGGTGCCACAAAGCCCAGAGTACCAGCCCTGTACCATCTTCCTGGATCGGTAATCGTTTCTTGCCGCCATTCATGATCCAGGGATGCCAGGAACTGCCGAGAGAACCATCGGGATGATATTTATGGAGAAAATAACCGCTCGATTCCTTGCCTTCGCTGATGATATCCAGGCAGAAGCGGAAAAAATTTCGCGTTACGCCAATGTAACCTGCCAGATCAAGGGCATAAGCCGTGAAGGCGCCGTCCCGCGGCCACATATAGCTGTAAGTATCCCGAACGAGGCTCTGAGCATCGGAATCACTGGCGGCCATGATAGCGCCACCGGCATCGACGTTGGTCCTCATAATGAGAAGGCTCTTTTTGAAGAGATCGATTACCGCGGGCGGCAGCACTTCGAGATTGAATTCCTCCTTGTTGACCCATGCCCGCCAATAATCTTTGGTGCGATGGATGATGAAATCCGGCGTCAGGACTTTAATCATCTGATTCAGACGGCTTACCTCCGCAAAATTCTTGCCGGCAGCCATCCAATAATAGATGGTTCTTTCTTCCCGCCCCGGTACGTCAATCCAGAAAGACAATACCGAATCCACAGAGCCCTGTGCGACAGGATTGCCCTCTAGCCAGCCATCCTCCGCATCGCGCCAAGTCCCCTCCCTTCCCTGGAATTCCTTGACACCTGTGGCGTATTGATCGATTCCCGCCAAGTCATGGCGCATGCCGCTCGTCAAGAAATAACGATCTACTTTATAGTGGATCAAGGCCCTTTCGTCGGGGTCAAAATAAACTGTATCACCTGCAGGCGATTCAAGAATATGGAAATCCTGATGAAAAAAGATACGGAAGGATCTGTCACTGTCCTTCTGATTCGTCAAAACAATCTTTTTTATATAAATATTTTCCCGGTAGTCCACCGTGTCATAGCACTTAAGTCCCACCGCCAGGTCATCAATGAACTACCCCGCCGCAAGCAGCGGGGTATCGAGGCCCCCGCTAAAAGAGGGTAAGTTGCGTTGTAATACTTTATATGTCTTTTCAAGGCCTTGTTCTCTTACATATTTT